>Ga0209437_100045_pt1 | contig 429809 bp, 378 predicted proteins | sample AraplaL_Cvi_mTSA_FD_184266 | JGI IMG/M metagenome (GOLD analysis project Ga0209437, IMG submission 184266) | Arabidopsis root microbial communities from the University of North Carolina, USA - plate scrape CL_Cvi_mTSA (SPAdes) (version 2) | ecosystem: Host-associated > Plants > Roots >...
ATGCACTCAGCGCTGGGCTATCAATCACCTAACCATTTCGAAGCACAACTCGCTCGGCAAGCGGCTTAGTTTCTCAACCAACCTTGGGCCAGCCCGAGGGGTTCACTCCATAAGTGGGTCAATTTTCGACGCAAATCAACACTTAATAACTATCGCTTCCAATCAGGCGACTTTTTCTTCGCTTGAATCTCTTGATAGATGTCTAAGTGATAGACGTAATATTGATCCAATACGTCGACCGAAGCATCCATCCAGATTAAAGTAATTAATGGTAGCGACAACAAAATCAGGCCTCCGATAACGAAGTTTCTTGTCGCCAGCAATACGCACTGATCGAAGAGGCCATTTGATACCAAGACTGCATTTGCAATGCACAGCACCAGCACCGAAAACGCCAGATAGGCCATCTCGCTATTCTCTTTATAAGTTTTATGCCAAGTCTTTTTCCGTTCCTCCGTTTGTCGCAGCAACTCACTGTCCTTGGATTGATAGGCGCGACTTAACAGCTCTTGCCTATGTACCCATCCGCTGCTGTTGCGCAATGATTCTCGCCTGTTCCAATAGAAGCGACGATAAATCTTGGATAAAAAGTGGCTCACGATCCCAAACAACAGCCTGAGCAGATATCCCATCACGAAGAAATATCCCAGCAATAGCACTGCCAACTGCCCTGGCGTTAAGCTGTCTAACGCACTCCAGCCGTAGGTGAACTGTGAGCGTTTTAATATCAAAAACAGGCTGATTTCCAGGTAGAGAAATACACACACCAGATGCAAACAGAAACGCATCTCGGTGGCTCGCTCAAGAATCGAAACGACGGCTTCACCCGCTTGTTCAGCGACTTCTTTTGCTCCCATATTTTTCCCCAACCTTCCCCAAAAAAATATCAGAGCACTAGTTTAATGAAATTGCCTCAAGGAAAGTAATTTCAACAGCAAATTCTTTGCTCCGAGGCATGTGCAGCTGTTCTTTGCTGCCTACCGTCTTGTGGAGTTGTTCGAGAGCTTGATGAAACTATGTATGAATGGCAGGGGGTAATAATGTCGGCTCACGGGCTTTCTTGATTACTTGCTCAATATTTCATCCAGCTTCTTGTTGCCCATGCCGAAGCTGGCAATTGCAATCAGACCCAGCAGGCCGAGCGCACTACCCAACCACAGCGTCGAGGGAATGCCCATCGCATCGACCACTACGCCGCCGACGAAAGAACCGACCGCGATGGCGACCTGCACGATGCTGACGAACAGGGCCGAGCCGGCTTCAGGCAAATCCGGCGACGACAGTTGCAACCAGATGCTCAGGCACAGTGGAATCGCGCCGAAGGCGACGCCCCAGGCGATCACCATCGCCGTCACGCCGAGTTGCGACGCATGCACCAGCGGCATGGCAAACAACGCCACCATCAGCAACACCACGACGCCGAAGAGGGATGCTTGCAGATGACGCGTGACGAAGGCCGAAATCACCAGGTTCGAAACGAAACCGACGAAGCCGAACGCCAACAGCACCGAGGTAATCAGCGTGAGGCTGAAACCATTCTGACCGAGGAAAGGCGCGATATAGGTGTATGACGAAAAATGCGCGCCGAACACCAGGGCCACCATCAACAAGCTCTTGCGCGGATTGCGACGGCTCACCAGCGTGGTCAGGTCGCGGAAGCGGATCGCCGCCTTGGAAGGCAGCGACGGCAACAGCAAGGTTTGCGCCGCCAATGCCAGCGCGGCCAGGATGCCGGTGGCGATGAACGACGCACGCCACGACGACATGCCGCTGATGAAGGTGCCCAGCGGCACGCCGATCACGGTCGCGAACGTCACGCCGCTGAGGATCATCGCCGTTGCCTTGGCCGCATGTTCCTGCCGCACCAGCCGGCCGGCAGTAGCCAGCGCCAGCGTCCAGAAACCGCCCAGCGCCGCGCCCAGCAATGCGCGGCCGAGCAGCATCACGCCGAACGACGGCGCAAACGCCGACACCAGGTTCGACGCCAGCAACAGCACCGACAGCATCAGCAAGATGAAGCGGCGATTGATGCGCCCTGCCCCGAGCATCAGGCCCGGTGCCGAAATGGCCGCGACCACGCCCGGCGTTGTCACCATCAGACCCGCCGTGCCCGGCGATACGCCGAGGTCATGCGCGATCTGCGGCAACAGGCCGACCGGTAAAAACTCGGTCGTCACGAAAGCAAATGCGCCGGTCGCCACGGCGACCACCGATAACCACGAACGCAAGGGCGAGGCCGCGTTTTCCGCCGCGCTGAGCGGGTCGTGCGGGACCTCGACCGGCGCGTTATTCACCGCGATGTTCTTTTCCATTTAAAACTCCTGAATCTGTTTGACCCTGCGCCGCCCCAGCGCCTTGGATCGATTGTGTGTGAATGCATGCAGCCGCCGCCAACCGGCGATGCCGGCTGCAGTGAAATGCCATGTCTTGCCTGTTTCGTCGCCCGTCTTGCGGATGCTCGCCGCTCAAACTGTCTTATTTTTAATGACAGTTATGAAATAAAAATGAGGACCGTTGACCGATCCTCCTTTTTCGAGCATCCCTGAATGCGGCTTTTCGCCTTATGTGCAAGGCCTGATAAATAATTGGCCTTGTCGTGAATTTCGTGAACTACATCATGATTCCGCCGGCTGGCTAGCCGCAGATCGTGCTGACCAGTTCGGACAGTTTCCTGCCCTTCAATACTTTCAACATCGCGCCTTCGACTTCGGAAATCACCGGATCGAGCGCCATGTCCATACCGCAACTGACGCGACAACAGGGATCCTTGGGCCGGGTATTGTGCTTGAGCACCGGCTCTTCTTCAACCGCCTGGTAAATTTCCGCCAGGTTGATTTGCGAGGCCGGCCGCGCCAGCTGCGCGCCGCCGCCCTTGCCTTCCTTGGTCACGACCAGATGCGCCTTCGACAACTTGCGCAGCAACTCTCGCACGAACACCGGATTGGTGTTGACGCTGGTCGCGATGGCAGCGGAGGACAAAAACGCTTCTCCTCCCCGGGTCGCGTGCTCGACGCTGACCAATATGTGTGCCGCCACGGCAAATCGACTCGACTTCATACTGTATTTATATTCGATACAGATAACGAAGTCAAGCAACTTGTCCGCATATGCTTATAAGCCTGCAAAAAAAACAGCAAGTCCGGTCAGTCTTCCGTGCCCGTCGATGTCGGCACAACGGCAATCTCGGTCAGCACCGAATTGGCCAGGAAGCATTGCTCGTGCGCCGCATGATGCAAGGCCTCGTCCTCATCCTGAGTCGGCACGCGGCCGCGATACGCGATGACCGGCTGCAAGGTGGCCTTGCTGACCATCAGCTTGCCCTTGGCATTCTTTTCCATTACGGCGCTCGCGCGGTCGACATAGCTGTCGACCACAAAACCCCGCTTGGCGGCGATGGCCAGGAAAGTCAGCATATGGCAGCTCGACAGCGACGCCAGGAAAGCCTCTTCCGGATCGACGTTGTCCGCCGACGAATACGGCAAGGGAACGATGTGCGGCGATGACGACGCCGGTACTTCCACGCCGCCGTCGAAACGCCAACGATGCACCCGGCTGTAGCGATTGTCGGTAAACGCCTCGTCGCTGCCGCGTGTCCACAAGATGCTTGCTTCGATTTCTATCATGCGAAATCTCCCGTCGAAGTGCGCCAGCATACCTGCAAACTTTCCAGGTTGCAGGCGAGCGCCCGTTTTGCGCCAACCAACGAAAAAGCCCCGCACGGATGCGAGGCTTTCGAATTTTTTGGCTCCCCGACCTGGACTCGAACCAGGGACCTGCGGATTAACAGTCCGTCGCTCTACCGACTGAGCTATCAGGGAACAGCTGAGGGCGCGATTATGAACTAAATTTTCCTTCGCGGCTATATTTCCACGATAGAAAATTGCTAAATAATTCGCTGCGCGCCGCCCTCTTCTTCATCACGCATCGCAGGCAATGCGCGACAATGAAAAACGATCCAAAAACAGGCCGCACATGATCGCCATCAAGCATAGCGGCGACGCGCACAAACGCGTTTTCGGAATTGAAAAAGCCCCGCACGAATGCGAGGCTTTTCGAATTTTTTGGCTCCCCGACCTGGACTCGAACCAGGGACCTGCGGATTAACAGTCCGTCGCTCTACCGACTGAGCTATCAGGGAACAGCTGAGAAAAAGATTATGACTTGATTTTTACTTCCTGTCAAAACCTTTTTACGTCCCGGCCGTTTCGGATCGGGACGCTTTTCTCTTTAGAGCACCTTGGCGATGGCGTCGACTACGGCATCGATGTTCTTGGTGTTCAATGCGGCGACGCAGATGCGGCCGGTGTCGACGGCGTAGATCGAGAACTCGTTGCGCAGGCGCTCGACTTGCGCCTTGGTCAGGCCCGAGTACGAGAACATGCCGCGTTGCTTGATGACGAAGTCGAAGTCGTGCGCGGGCGCCTTTTCTTTCAGCTTCGACACCAACAACTGGCGCATTTCGCGGATGCGCACGCGCATCTCGGCCAGTTCGCTTTCCCACAGGGCGCGCAGTTCCGGCGAAGCCAGTGCAGTGGCGACAACCTGACCACCGTGGATCGGCGGGTTGGAATAGTTGGTGCGCACCACGCGCTTGAGTTGCGACAGCACGCGTGCTGCTTCTTCGTTGGTCGAAGCGACAATGCTCAGCGCGCCGACGCGCTCGCCGTACAGCGAGAACGACTTCGAGAACGAGTTCGACACGAACAGCGGACCACCTGCATCGGCGAAGCGGCGCACGACCTTGCCGTCTTCTTCGATGCCGTCGCCGAAGCCTTGATAGGCCATGTCGAGGAACGGGATCAGGCCGCGCGATGTCACGACTTCAATGACTTGCGTCCATTGATCGGCGGTCAGGTCGGCGCCAGTGGGGTTGTGGCAGCAAGCGTGCAGCAGCACGACCGAGCCGGACGGCATAGTCTTGAGCGCATCCAGCATGCCGGCGAAATTCACGCCGCGGGTGGCGGCATCGTAGTACGGATAATTGTTGACGGTAAAGCCGGCCATCTCGAACAGCGCGCGATGGTTTTCCCAGCTCGGGTCGCTGATCCAGATCTGGGTCGATGCCGGCGAGAAATGTTTGATGAAGTCGGCACCCAGCTTCAATGCGCCGGTGCCGCCCAGGGCTTGCACGGTGATCGCGCGCTTCTCTTGAACAACCGCGCTGTCGGCACCAAATACCAGTTCCTGGACTGCCTTGTCGTACGTTGCCAGACCATCGATCGGCAAGTAGGTACGCGGCGCCAGTTTGGCAGCCAGTTCAGCTTCCGCTTTTTTCACGCACTCCAACAGCGGCACCTTGCCGTTGTCGTCATAGTAGACACCAACGCCGAGGTTGGTTTTACCTGGATTCTTGTCGGCATTGTAAGCATCGGTAATGCCGAGGATAGGATCGCGTGGCGCCATCTCGATGGCGGTGAAAAGAGAGGAGGAGGCTGAGAGAGGTGCGTTCATCGTGATAACATAAAAAGTTAGCTGCAAACGTAGATTGCAGTCGGGATGGATGCAGGGCAAAGCCGCGAGCCGAGCACCGTTTTGCAACATCTAATTTTACCAAAGGTCGAATGACAATGGCTGATTTATCCCCCGTTACTGCCGCATCTTCTACGCTCGACGAGAGCAAGTTCCTGACGTTCCCGGATTCTCCCTATCGCCTGTACCAGCCCTTCCCGCCTGCGGGCGACCAGCCGGCCGCCATCGACAAGCTGGTCGAAGGGGTGCATGACGGCTTGTTCTTCCAGACATTGCTCGGCGTCACCGGCTCGGGCAAGACCTATACGATGGCCAACACCATCGCCCGCCTCGGCCGGCCGGCGATCATCTTCGCGCCGAACAAAACGCTGGCGGCGCAGCTTTACAGCGAATTCCGCGAGTTCTTTCCGCAAAATGCGGTGGAATATTTCGTCAGCTACTACGATTACTACCAGCCGGAAGCCTACGTCCCGCAGCGCGACCTGTTCATCGAGAAGGATTCCTCGATCAACGAGCACATCGAACAGATGCGCCTGTCGTGCACCAAGTCGCTGATGGAACGGCGCGATGTTGTCATTGTGGCAACCGTGTCGGCGATTTACGGTATCGGTAACCCCAACGAATACCATCAGATGATCCTGACCTTGCGCGCCAAGGACAAAGTCAGCCAGCGCGACGTCATCGCCCGCCTGATCCAGATGCAATATTCGCGCAATGAAGTCGACTTCGGCCGCGGCACTTTCCGCGTGCGCGGCGACACCATCGACGTGTTTCCAGCCGAACATGCGGAGCTGGCCGTGCGCATCGAAATGTTCGACGATGAAATCGACAGCCTGCAATTATTCGACCCGCTGACCGGCCGCGTGCGCCAGAAGATTCCGCGCTTTACCGTCTATCCCGGTTCGCACTACGTCACGCCGCGCGCAACCGTGCTGCGCGCCATCGAAACAATCAAGGACGAACTGCGCGAGCGGCTGGAATTCTTCCGCAAGGAAAACAAGCTGATCGAAGAACAGCGCCTCGAACAGCGCACCCGTTTCGACATTGAAATGATGACCGAGATCGGCTTCACCAAGGGTATCGAAAACTATTCGCGCCATCTGTCCGGCGCCAAGGCCGGCGATCCGCCGCCGACGCTGGTGGATTACCTGCCGCCGGACGCGATCATGTTCCTCGACGAATCGCACGTGCTGATCGGCCAGTTGAACGGCATGTACAACGGCGACCGCGCGCGCAAGACCAACTTGGTCGACTACGGCTTCCGGCTGCCGTCGGCGCTGGACAACCGCCCTCTCAAGTTCGACGAATTCCAGGGCAAGATGCGCCAGACCATTTTCGTGTCGGCAACGCCGGCCGAATATGAGAACACCCACGCCGACCAGGTGGTCGAGCAGGTGGTGCGTCCGACCGGCCTGGTCGACCCGCTGATTCAGGTGCGTCCGGCCACCACCCAGGTCGACGACCTGATGCAGGAAATCACCATCCGCGTGAAGAAGAACGAGCGCGTGCTGGTGACCACGCTGACCAAGCGCATGGCTGAACAGCTGACCGAATTCCTGAGCGACAATGGCATCAAGGTGCGCTATCTGCACAGCGACATCGACACCGTCGAGCGCGTCGAAATCATCCGCGACCTGCGTCTTGGCACCTTCGACGTACTGGTCGGCATCAACCTGCTGCGCGAAGGCCTGGACATTCCCGAAGTGTCGCTGGTGGCGATCCTCGACGCCGACAAGGAAGGCTTCCTGCGGTCCGAGCGCAGCCTGATCCAGACCATCGGCCGCGCCGCGCGCAACCTCAACGGCATGGCGATCCTGTACGGCGACAAGGTCACCGATTCGATGCACAAGGCCATCGGCGAAACCGAACGCCGGCGCGCCAAACAGGTCGCCTTCAATGAAGCCAACGGCATCACGCCGATGGGCATCAAGAAGGAAATCCGCGAACTGATCGATGGCGTCTACAGCCCGCAGGAAGCGCGCCTGGAACTGATGGTGGCGCAGGAACAGGCCGACTACGAAGCCATGAGCGAGAAGCAGGTCAGCAAGGAAATCAAGCGTCTCGAAAAGCTCATGCAGGATCACGCCAAGAACCTGGAATTCGAAAAAGCCGCCAAGGTGCGCGACCAGTTGCATCAGCTCAAGCAGCAGTTGTTTGGCGCTGCGGGCGACGATACGGTGGCTGTGGCGTAATTCCCCCCCAAAATCAAGAAGTGCCCCGGACTGCCCGCAGTGATTTATCATGCGGGCAGTTTTCATTTCCGATCAACCTTCAGCAGCAATCTTTCATCCATGCCGGCTACCGTCCCCACCGCCCTGCTCGATCTCTGCGCCACCGCCGATCCGTCCTGGCACGCCATCCTGAAAACCGGACTGCAAGCCATCGCCCGTCTCGATTCCGACTATTTGCCGGCGCTGGTGCAAGACACTACTTATCTGCCGACCGAAGGGCGCATTTTCGCCGCGTTCAAGCAACCGATTGATCAGGTGCGTTACGTGCTGGTGGGCGAAGGCCCCTACCCGCGCGCGGCCAGCGCCACCGGCGTGTGCTTCATGGATGGCGCCGTCGGTTCGCTGTGGTCGGACAAGGGCTTGTCCAAACAGGTCAACCGCGCCACGTCGCTGCGCAACTTCATGAAGATGCTGCTGGTCGCCGACGGCCGCGTGCCGGTCGACAAGACCAGCGGCGACGCCCTGCTCGACATCGCCGCCAAGGCGCAGGCCGATACCGCCGGCACCATCCAGACCTTGGCCGATCTGCAGGACAACCTGACCGCGCAAGGTTTCCTGCTGCTCAACGCCAGCCTGGTGTTCCGCACGCACGTCAAGCCGGTCAAGGACGCCAAGGCCTGGAAGCCGTTCTTTGAAACCGTATTGAAGGGATTGGCGCAGTACGCCGAGGACAACAAGAGAACGCTGCCGACGCTGGTCCTGTGGGGCAAGATCGCCGAGGAGCTGCACGGCTTACCGGTGGTCGAACGCTTCCCGCGCGCAGTGGCGGAGCATCCCTACAATCTGAGCTTCATCGCCCACAACGGTATGCAGGAACTGTTCGGCGCCATGCATCTGCTGAAGAAACGCGCCTGAGAGTTATCTCAGCCCGCAAAAACCCCGGCCCCCAAGCAACGACCGCGACCGCCATCGGTAGACGCATAGCTTATCGCATCCCCCGGAATCAGGACGACGCCCCTCCTGCCGATCATCGGCATGAACAAAAAAACATGAGGCGGATTCGCGCCGCCTGCAGCAGATCCTGCGCAGGCGATGATTGCGGTGTCGAGTCAGAGGGCAGCATTACATTTGCTGCGGTGTCGTCGTATCCCGTACATGCGGGACGACATCTTGATTGCCGCGAGCCGGGAAGCACATCGTTCCGGCTCGGTCTCCTTGGGTGGCGCATTTCAGGTTTCAGGGTTGAAACCGGCGCCCATCATTTACATCTCTGGCTTCACGCCAACATTTCACAGCTTCATTGCAGCTTCGTTGCAGCTTGTTTCAGCCTTGACGGCCGCAACAACAAATCAGAACTGCGCTTGCAGCTGCGACAGTGCGCGCAAATGGCTGCGATCGAGTTCGCGCAAACGGCGTTCCATCTCGGCGTGGCTAGTGACGCCTTCCAGATAAGGAGCATCGTTCAGGTCAAACAGCGCGCCGTCGACAGTCTTGGCGGGCGTGCTGAAGGCGCGCTCGACAAAGAACTGGAAAGCTTCCAGCAAACTCTGTAAATTATTAGAAAAACCGGCGGATTGATAGGTAGACATTTTCTTCTTTCACATGAATAACGTTGCAGTGATAGTGAGAATAGGGTCTACCCATCACTTTAAAAAGCAATATTTTCCTACACCTGCATTAGAAAAACTTACACCATGTCCCTTACCCTGCCGCCCCTGAAGGCGCTCAAAGTGTTCGAAGCGGCCGTCCGCACGCGCAGCCTGACGATTGCCGCGCACGAATTGCACATCACTCATAGCGCGGTCAGCCAGCAAATAAAATTGCTGGAAGAACATTTCGGCCAACCCTTGTTTATCCGTTTGCCGCGTGGCGTGGAAGCAACGGAGGCGGCCCAGGCCTTTTACACCGAGGTGCGCGCCAGCCTTGATCGCATCGCGATGGCAGCCGAGCAACTGACGCTGACCGGCAAGAACCGCGTGGTACGCCTGATCACCGCGCCATCGGTGGCGATGCGTTGGCTGATCCCACGGCTGTCGCAGTTCCAGATCGACAACCCGCGCATTGAGGTGCGCGTGACGACCACCGTCTCCGAGCATTTCGAAGATCTCAAGGATCCGTTCGATGTGGTGTTGTGGCGCAGCCCGCTGGAGCGCAGCGGCTTCGAATGCGTGCGCTTCCTTGACGACGTCTCGGCGCCACTGGCCTCGCCGCATTATCTGGAGCTGCACCCGATCAACAAGCCGGCGGACTTGCTACAGGCCTCGCTGATCCATCTGAGCGTGCGCGCGGACGCCTGGCAGCAATGGCTGACCAAGGCTGGCGTGCCGGTGAAGAAGAAATTGCCGGGGACCAGTTACGAGCACTTTTTCCTGAGCTTGCAGGCGGCGTCGACGGATCTGGGGATTGCGATGGGATCGCTGGCGCTGGTGGACGACGACTTGTCGCACGGTCGCCTGCGCCAGCTGTTTCCGGAAGTGGTGTTGCACGGCCAGGGCTTCCACATGTTGCACCGTACCGGCGAAACCAATGGCAATGCCCTGAAGACCTTCATTTCGTGGCTGATGCAGATGGGACAAGCATCAGCCTACGATCCGGGAAAAATTTACTCGGCCGATTGAACGATGTGGACTGCGCGGTCGGCGATCAGGTCCTTGGACTTTTCACGATAGTCGAGCATGTGCGGCTGGGTGAAGTGGACTTTGAGCGCTTCGGCGCTTTCCCATTTTTCGATGAAGGCGAAGGTGTCGGGACCGAGTTCGGCCTGGGCGCCGCCGAAACCGGGCACGTCGATGACCGGACCGTAATCGATGCAGCCCTGTTCGGCGCGAACGGCGGCCAGATTGGCGCGCACCAGTTTCAGCAGTTCTTCGCGCTTGCCGGGCTTGGCGGTAATGATTGCGACTACGTGGACCATGTTGTCATCTCCTGTTGTTGTGGGGGAAAACGACAAGCATACGCGAAGTTGCCAAAGCGTGACGACGCCCTGCTTCAGGCGTGGCCACCCTGATCAGTTCAGCTTCATCTGCGCCAGCAACTGTTCGATGTTGTAGCGCATCAGCTTGAGGTAGGTCGGCGCCGGGCCGTCGGCCTGCGACAGCGCATCCGCATACAGCTTGCCGCCCAGCGTGACGCCGGCTTCCTTGCTGATCTGCTGCAGCAGCTTGGGGCTGCTCATGTTTTCGATGAAAACGGCGCGAATTTTTTCCTTGCGGATCTGACGGATCAGATTGGCGACTTCTTTCGCGCTCGGCTCGCTGTCGGTCGATACGCCCTGCGGCGCGAGGAAGCGCACCTGATAGTGCGCGCCGAAATATTCGAAGGCGTCATGCGAAGTGATCACCTTGCGCTTGGCCGCCGGGAACTGCGCGAACTGCTGGATGGCCCAGCGGTCCAGCTCGTTCAACGCAGCGATGTAGGCGTCGCCGTTCTTGCGATACAGCGCGGCGCCGGCCGGATCCAGCTTGCTCAGCGCGGCGACGATGTTCTGCGTGTAGATCACGATGTTGGCAGGATTCTGCCAGGCGTGCGGATCGTTCTTGCCGTGATGGTGATCGTGACCGTCATGACCGTCGTGGTCATGTTCTTCCTCGACGCGATCGCGCACTGCAATACCCTTGGACGCCACCACGATGTCGCCGCGATAGTTGGCCGACTGCGTCACGCGGTCCATCCAGCCTTCAAAGCCCAGGCCGTTGACGACCACCAGTTTGGCGCGCGCCACCGATTTGATGTGGTCCGGCGCCGGCTGGAACACGTGAGCATCCTGATCGGGACCGACCAGCGTGGTGACGGCAATGCGATCGCCGCCGACGTTGGCGACGATGTCGCCGAGGATGCTGAAGCTGGCCACGACCGGCAAGCGTGCATCGGCTGCCGATGCGCCTTGGACAGCCAGCACGGCTGCAATCGAAAACAAGAACTGGCGAAACAGTTTCACGACGACTCCCAAAAAAGAATTAAGCGCGCAGATGCGGACGGCGCAGGATGCGCGGCAACCAGCCGCGCGGGGCAAATATCAGAGACAGGAAATAGAAGCCGCCGGCGCACACGATGATCACCGGCCCGGACGGCACCGAGGCGTAATACGACAGCATCAGCCCGGCGTAGCCGGCCAGCGCAGCCTGCACGCAGCTGTTGACCAGCTGCGCCGGCAAGGTGTCGTGCCACAACCGCGCCGATACCGCCGGCAGCATCATCAGGCCGACCGCCATCAACGTGCCCAGGGTCTGGAACGAGGCCACCAGATTCAGCACCACCAACATCAGGAACAATTGCTGGTACACCGTGTTGCGCCCGCCGCTGGCGGCCAGGTAGGAGGGATCGAAACTTTCCAGCAGCAGGCCGCGATACAAACCCGCCATCAGCAGCACGCTCAGGCTGGACACGCCCGCCACCAGCAGCAGGCCTTCGGTGTCGACGCCGAGCACGTTGCCGAACAGGATGTGCAGCAGGTCAAGCTGGGTGCCGTGGCCTGAAATCATGATCACGCCGAGCGCCAGAGCGACCACGTAGACCGCAGCCAGACTCGCGTCTTCCTTGAGTTCGGTATGGCGGCTGATCCAGCCCGCCAGCGCCACCACGATCACACCGGCAAGGAAACCGCCGATGCTCAGCGCCGGCAGCGACAGACCGAAGAAAATAAATCCCGCCGCCACGCCCGGCAACACCGCGTGGCTTAGCGCTTCGCCAAACAGGCTCATGCGGCGCAGCGTCAGCATCACGCCCAGCGGCGCGCTCGACAAGGCCAGCGCCAGCGTCGCCACCAGCGCGCGGCGCATGAAAGCGAATTCCTGGAACGGCGCAATCGCAAATTGATAAAAGTCATGGAGCAGCATCATCGCGGCGCCCCCCCGTCGTGAGCAACATCGCCGGCGTCGACCACATCCACCGCACATAGCGGCGCATGCTCGTCGACCGCCTCGGCCATCGACCGCGCGCGATGCAGGTTTTCATGGCACAGCACGCCTTCGGTCTCACCCCAGGCGACCACATTGCGCGCCAGCAGCAACGACTGCGGGAAGGCTTTGCGCACCTGGTCGTAGTCGTGCAGCACCGCGATCACGGTGCGCTGCTCGGCATGCCAGGACTGGATGATGCGCAGCAAGTCGCTGGTGGTACGGGTATCGATGGCGTTGAACGGTTCGTCCAGCAGGATCAGCTCGGCATCCTGCAGCAGGATGCGCGCGAACAGCACGCGCTGAAACTGCCCCACCGACAGGCTGGCAATGGCGCGCTGCGCGAAGCCGTCAAGCCCGACTGCGGCCAATGCCTCTTCCGCGCGTTGCACCATGTCGCGACTCATGCGGCGGAATAACCCGGCGCGCGACCAGTAGCCGAGCAGCACGCAATCGAGTACCGAGATCGGGAAGCTGCGATCGATCTCGGCCTGCTGCGGCAAATAGGCGATGCGCTCGGCGGCCAGGTGCGTGACGACGCGGCCGCTGTTGCAGCGAACCTGGCCCATGATGGTTTTCAGCAGTGTGCTTTTGCCGGCGCCGTTGGGGCCGACGATGGCGGTCAGCGAACCGCGCTTGAACTCGCCGCTGACATGATGCAGGGCGGGATGGCGGCGATAGGTAACGGTGAGGTTTTCCAGCGAGATGGCGGCCGACATGTTCAATCCCCTCCCAATGCCCACAGCACGCCCAGCCACAGCAGCAGGCACACGGGCGCGACCAGCAGCACACGCTGCCACCACGGCAGCGCAAGCACGCTGGTTTGTTGAATGAAACGGGAGAACATGGGCGCGGGATTTTTCTTGTTGGTTGCCACCGATCAGTTGCTGCAAAAAATTAAGCTGCAACCGAGTTGCAATTCGGTGAAAGATCGGAATTATAATGCAACATTGTTGCAAGATGTGACAAAGCCCCAAGAAATCCTTCAACCCAGTCAAAATGCAGCCCGGAACTGCTTTCCGCTTTGCGGATCGTCCCGTGCAGCTCACCTGAAGAAAGATCGCGCCCATGTATTCCCATTTCCGCACTACCCTTGCTGCTGCCGCCCTGCTGTTCTCCGTCCCGCTGGTCCATGCGCACGAAGCGCACGTGCACGGCGTCGGCAAGCTCGATGTCGCGCTCGACGGCCAGACGCTGTCGCTGCATCTCGATTCGCCGCTGGTCAACCTGGTCGGTTTCGAACACGCCGCCAACAGTGCCAAGGACAAGGCCGCCGTCCAGGCCATGACGAAAACCTTGCGTAGTACCGGGGCCGCCGCCGTGTTCGTCACCAGCCCGTCAGCGGAATGCAAGCTCAATGGAGTCAAATTGGAATCCGCAGCGCTTGATCCTGCGCTGCTGGGTGAACCTGCAGCAACCAAACCCGCTGCGCAAGGCGACCATGACGGTCACGCCGATCTCGACGCCGATTTCACCTTCCGCTGCGCCCATCCGGAACGCTTGCAAAAAATTGAAGTCCGTCTGTTCGACGCCTTCAAGGGCTTCAACAGCATCGACGTGCAACTGGTCACGGGCAAGCGCCAGGGTGCGGCCAAGCTGACGCCGGCCGCCAACAGCATCACGGTCCCTTAATCCTTTTCAGCAGACAGATTTACGATATGAGCGACGCCGCCATCGCCTTGCGCGACATCACCTTCACCTGGCCCGGCCAGAAAACGCCGACGCTGGCGCTGGACCGGTTCGAGGTGCAAGCGCGCGAGCAGGTCTTCGTCAGCGGTCCCAGCGGCAGCGGCAAGAGCACGCTGCTGGCACTGATCGGCGGCATCAGCAGTGCCCAGACCGGCAGCGTCGCCATCCTCGGGCAAGCGCTGGAGGCGCTGCCGGCATCGCGGCGCGATCGTTTCCGCGTCGACCATATCGGCTTCATCTTCCAGCAGTTCAACCTGATTCCCTATCTCTCGATCCTCGACAACGTGTTGCTGCCCTGCCGTTTCTCGGCCCTGCGCCGCGAACGTGCGCTGGCGCAAGGCAGTGATCTGCGCGCGGCGGCCGAGTCGCTGCTGCGCAGCCTCGACATGGCGCCGAATTTGTGGACGCGTGCGGCAACGCAGTTGTCGATCGGCCAGCAACAACGCGTCGCCGCTGCGCGCGCGCTGATCGGCCGGCCCGAGATCGTGGTCGCCGACGAGCCGACTTCGGCGCTCGACAGCGACCGCCAGCAGGCTTTCCTGAACCTGATCCGGCACGAGTGCGAACAGGCCGGCGCCAGCCTGGTGTTCGTCAGCCATGACCAGCGCCTGGCGGAACGCTTCGACCGTCGCATCGTCCTGAACGACATCAACCGCTGCGCACAAGTTGAGGAATCGGCATGAGCTTCCTCCTCCGCCTGGCCGCGCGCAGCGCCTGGAATCGCCGCTACACGCTAGGCCTGATGCTGCTGGCGATCGCACTGTCGAGCGCCATGTTGCTCGGCATTGAGCGCGTGCGCCACGAAGTGCGCGACAGTTTTTCGCAATCGGTGTCGGGCACCGACCTGGTGGTCGGCGCGCGCACCAGCCCGGTCCAGCTGATGCTGTATGCGATCTTCCGCATCGGCGGCGCCACCAACAACATGGGCTGGGACAGCGCACAGAAGCTGGCGAAGAATCCCGCCGTCGCCTGGACCATTCCGCTGTCGCTGGGCGATTCGCATCGCGGCTTCCCGGTGCTGGCGACCAACGGCGACTATTTCACGCATTTCCATTACGGCGACGGCCAGCCGCTGCAACTCGACCAAGGTCGCGTCTTCGGCAGCGTGTTTGAAACCGTGCTCGGCACAGAAGTGGCCGAGCGCCTGCATTACAAACTGGGCGACCGCATCGTGCTGAGCCACGGCATGGGCAGCCTGCACCTGACCGACCACGCCGACAAGCCGTTCACGGTCACCGGCATCCTGGCCCGCACCGGCACGCCGGTCGACCGCACCGTGCATATCGGCCTCGACGCGATGGAAGCGATCCACCTCGACTGGGAAGGCGGCGCACCGATGCCGGGCCTGTCGATTGCGCCCGCGCTGGTGAAGAAATTCGATCTCACGCCCAAGACCGTCACCGCCGTGCTGGTCGGCCTGAAGAGCCGCGCCGCGGTGTTCGGCGTGCAGCGCGACATCGCCGACGGCAACAGCGAACCGCTGATGGCGGTGCTGCCGGGCGTGGCGCTGGATGAATTGTGGCAAGTGGTCGGCATCGGCGAAAACGCCTTGCTGGTGGTGTCGGGCATGGTCGTCATCGTCGGCCTGGCCGGGCTGGTGTCGGCGATTCTTGCCAGCCTGGGAGAACGACGGCGCGAGCTGGCGGTGTTGCGCTCGGTGGGCGCGCGTCCCGGCGACGTGTTCCTGCTGCTGGCGCTGGAAGGACTGGCGGTGATGCTGGCCGGCGTGGTGCTGGGCGTGATCCTGCTGACGCTGGCGCTGTTCGCGTTGGGTCCCTTCCTGAGCGCGCAATTTGGCGTAACATTGCATCCTGCCTTGCCGGCCGCCGGCGAGCTGCAGCTGCTGGGCTGGACCGTCCTCGCCGGCTTCGCCGCCAGCCTGCTGCCTGGCCTGCGCGCGTATCGCCTGAGCCTGGCCGACGGCCTGACGCCCCGGATTTGATTTCGCGGCTTCCCTACCGCAACTATGCGCAACTTTGACGAAGCGACATCATGAAAAGCATTACCTGGATAGGCGGCATCGTGGCCGCCGGACTACTGGTCGGTTACTCGGTGCATCTGATGGCGACGCCGAACGCGCCCAAGGTCGCGCCCGCAGCCGAAGCAGCAGCACCCGCTCCGACCGCTGCCGCAGCGCCCTACTCCGACAACGCCCAATACAAGGTCGGCGACCACTTGCAGCAGGCGCCCAATCTGGATAAGACGCCTTACAAGCCGTCCGGCAAGAGCCAAGGCGGCTTCCGCGAAATCGCCTGGGAGTCGCTCATGCCGAAAGACTGGGACGCCATGGCGCCGTTCAAGGGCCTGAAGCTGGACAAGATGGAAGACGGCGACCCGCGCGCCATGGAAGCGTTGTGGAAAGCCAAGAAATACTGGAAGAATGCGCCCGTCGATCCGGCCATGGACGGCGCGTCTATCCGCATTCCCGGCTTTGTCGTGTCGCTGGAACGCGAGGGCGAAGCATTGAAGGAATTCCTGCTGGTGCCGTATTTCGGCGCCTGCATCCACGTGCCGCCGCCACCGGCCAACCAGATCATTCACGTCCACAGCAGCAAGGCGGTCAAGAACACCCGCACAATGGATGCAGTGTGGATCAGCGGCGTGCTGAAGATCGAGCATTCGGACACGATGATGGGCACCGCCGGCTACAGCATGACCTCGGTCAAGGTGGAGCCGTACACCGACGGCGCGCCGCAGGGCGGTTGAGGCAAGCCTGAAATACAGAGAAATTGCTGTGGATTTGTCGGGAAGTTATCCCCACATTTTGGTAGCAAGCCTGTGGATAAGCACTGGAGAACTCACTTAAGGCTTTGATAACACAGGGAATTCCATTCCTGGTTATTCCTGAGCAAGTTGAAGTCAAAAACGCACCCCGCGCCGCCGGGCTGGATCACCAGCAGGGAGATTGGCGGCTTCCATGACGTGTGCGTGCAGCCGGGTTACGACGCCACTATCCGGCATTGGCTACTCAACGGACGCTGCCGCAGCATGTGCAGCAGCCCAAATTGGTTTTTAGAACGTATTCAGATCTGTAGCGAGAGGCCATCAGCCGTTGGCGGCCGGAGCGGAGGAACCGGAGCGTACTTGAGTACGTGAGGATTCCGAGCACCGCCCGACGGCGGATCATGGCCTCGCAGTAAGATATGAATGCGTTCTCGAAAAAAAACCTGCGATACGTGTGTATCGCAGGTGAATCTAAAGCAAGTTTAGAGGAGACGAACGAGATTCTATAGACAACGTATGACGGCTTCGTGACACTCAAAAAACGATTGCGCGCATCCCTGAATCCCGCCGCAACCATAATGGGATGGTTGTTGCTGTCATCAGCAAGTCACAAAGCCGGCTTATCCTGTCTACTCTTTCGCGATACATGCAACCGATATGCATGATTGCACGGTGTGCCGGACCAATCGTCCGGTACACCACTCTCCGCCCCGCTCCCCCACTCCTGCTTCCCTCAAGACGACAACTACAGTTCACTTCCCCAAGTGCTGTACGTACTTCTGTTGCTACTGCTGCTTCCCCCTCCACCTCCAAAATTCGTATGCCTGGCGGCTGCCGTCACCAGGCGCCGGTGACCTGCAAGCGGCTCAGCGTCATCGTGGTGCCTTCGCCTTCGGCGTTCTGCATGACCAGACCGCTGCCGAGCTCCTTCGGCGGCTTCTGGTACCAATCCATGCACACCTGCGAGAGATTGCTCAGCGCCGGCTTGTTCATGAACTGCTGCAACAAATCGCGTGTCAGCGCCAGATTCGGCTCCAGCCGGAAATCGCCCAACGCCTTCAATTCAGTCGGCGATACCGACATGCGCGCCAGGTCCTTCTGGAACATCTGCCGCGGCACCGCCATCGGATGGCCCGCGTCTGCCAGCAATTCTTCAAATACCGGCGCCATGAAGTCCAGCGCATAGCCGTCGCACTGCACCCAGCAGTGGAACGCATCGCTGTTGCTGTCGACCTTGTCGCCGTCCAGCGTACCAAACGACAAAGCGCCGCTGCCATCCTTGCTGATCAGGTAGAACGCCGCGCCGGCGACCGGGAAGGCGTTCTTCTTGTAAAACTTTTTCAATATCTGCGCCGCGGTGACGCTGAAGAAAAAACTCGCGGCGGGAATATTGGCGTCGACACTATCGAGCACCGAGTGAATGACGCGAAAAATACGTTGGTAATCCGCAAGCGGGATGAGGGGGCGAATGTTTGATGATTTCATCCGCGTATTTTCTCATACCGCATACGGGTCAAGCCGGGTCACCTCCGCTTACGCCGCATTCTTGTTGGTGGCGTCCGCATCGTTGCTGTGCAGGAAGCAAGCGCAATTGACGTCGTGATGCACCGAGCACACAGTCAGCTCGCGCAGACGATCCGACTTTTCGTGGTCGGACGAGAGCACGCGCAAGCGTTCGCGGGACATCTTCATTTCACGCTTGTTCCATTCGCAATCGGCACGGATGAACAGATACATCAGCAACAGGCAGAAACCCAGGTAAGTGACGAACATGAGGGCGATGTCGTTCGGCACTGTTTCGACGATGAATTGCATATGACCTCCGTTGGCTTGATTACGCAGAGGTCTGTTGTCGCAGGGCTGTCGCCGTGTTGCAAACCGTCTGTCCATGGAGTGCATCATAGACACGCGAGCAAGCGCAATCTATCGGGGAATTCCCTATGTCTTCACGGCATTGTGGACAGTCGGATACACGAGAGAAAAACGGAAGAAAACGGAAGAAAAAAGCGGTCGGGAAACGGATGTCCCCGGACAGGAAATGCAACACCCCGCGACCGGGGCTTCATCGCATCAGTTCGATTGTGCGTCGATATCGGCCAGCGATTCGCGCCCGCGTTGGGTGATCTCGAACAGCTTGCTTCCTTCCTTCGCGACGATATGTCCCTTGCGAACGAGGAAGATCGCGACGTCGGCGTCGACCACCGCATCGGCATCCGCGTTCAGGCCGCGCAAGGCTTCGATGCAACGATAGATGAACAGCGTCTGCAGGCCCTTTTCAGTCAGCGCCAGATGGCCTTCGCGCGTGTATTCGAGCATCTTGATGCCGGTCAGGCGCTTGGTGTTGCGCGCCACGCAGGCACTCGGGCGGCCGCGATGTTCCTTGCGGCTGATCTGACCGAGGGCGTCAAATTCATCTTTGGTCAAATCATTGCTCATTGCTGCGTTCTCCGGGTGGCTTGCTGTATGCGGGCATCCGAACAGACGCCCCGGCCGCCATGGTACGCGCGAAACGCCATTCTGCACAGACTTGACCGCAGACTTACCCACAGCACCTGTGAACAGCCCTGTGGACAAGCTGTGGGGCATCGGCGCAATCCCTTGCGGCAACTGCGCCGGCGACAGATTGCTTATTTGTTGGGCGACAACCTGAAAAAAGGCGAAAAAAACCCGCCGGGCGCGGGCCGGGCGGGTTCAATCTCAAAAACTTCTTCCAGGAGGTTATTGAGGAGACGGAGTCACTGTAAAGCGAAAGCACGCGTATGGAAACGATCAATATCTCATTCGCTTATGCCATGGCGGCATAACAGCCGCCCCCCTCCCCGGCCTGCTTACCTGTTTACATCGGCGGCTTGACGCCATCCTTCTCGATCACGATGCGACCGGCCTTCCAGTCTTCGCCGCTGCGCGACGCCACCGCAAACACTGTCAGTCCCGGCTTCAGGTCCTGCACAGTGGCCGGCACAAAGGTCACGACGGGTACATCCTTCGGCACCTGGATCTTGATGTTCTTGCCTTGATAAGTCAGTTCGAGATCGCGGCCGGCATTGCCCGATACCACTGCCGAGACAGTGGCGTTGGTCATGCTGCTGCCCGGCAGCAGGTCCCAGTCGTAGTGCCCCTCACCGGAGCCACGCGCTTCTTCGGGAAACACGACGACTTCCAGCGCCTCGATGCCTCCGTTGGCGGTGGGCTTGCCGGCTGTACCGATGAAGCTGCCCTGCTTGATCGCCGCCAGTTCAAGCGCCTTGACCGAAGAATAGCGCGTGGCGTCGCTCAGCTGCAGCGTCAGCTTCTTCCCTTCGCGCGTCAGCACTTCCACGCTGTTGCCGCCGACTGCAGCGACGGTGCCGCGAATCCTGCTGGGCGCCGCGTTCTGCGCCTGGACCAGCACGGGCAATGCCAACGCGGCAACTGCGAACAAGGACAACAACCTGGAGCGACTCGACATGGAGATTCCTTAAGTGAAAGAGGAAAATCAGTCTAGCATCGGGTCCGAAATGCTGCTGGCGCGCTACTTATGTACGTTTCGTCGCATGCGGGCCACGTCGCCAGCGGCGTCGTCGTTTTCGGCTCCGACTTATCTCCGACTACAAAGATTTTCTTTTTGATCCTGCAAAGCGCTTCACGCATTCAGCCATCGACAAAATGGAACGGGAAATATCCGCAAATCAAAAAATGAAATTATTTGCGGGCAAGATAAGATAAACATCAAATTTGATGAAAATAACTATCTGAAAAATCTCGAATTTATTCGATATGAATCACCTTCAGGATTTGCAAGAATGCAGTCAAGTCACTCGCATCCTCATCCCTTCTCGCACCTGAAGCCTCTCCTCTTCAGGTGCATTGCAAGGCCGGAGCATATTCTCCGGCCGCCGGTTTTTTCGGGGGAGTGACGAGCTTTCCCGGTGCCGGTTCCCCTGGCACCGGGTTTTTTTATGTCGGCGGCAAAATCTCCCTCTCCAATGAAAAAAGCAGTATCCGACGCGATGTCGAATACTGCTTTCAGTCCCACATTTTTGCTTATGCCACTACCTGCGATCAGGCGCGCGCAAGCGTTGCGGTCTCAGCCCAGACGCCAGTTGGAACGATGCCGATAACGCGATTTGACGATATGCAATTCGTCATTGGCCGCCTGCGACGTGCGGCGGAACACATTGCGCCCCGCATTGGTCAGGTTGAAGGCGCCGCCCAGATTGGGGATGCCAAGGCCTTTGCTGATCACGCTCTGCACCACGCGACGAGGAATGATGCGGAAGTCCCCCTTGAACACGCTGTACATCCAGCGCAGTTCTTCGCCGGTCAGTTCGACATTGGGATCGACCTCGGCGACGGCGCGTACGGACTTCTTCGCGATGCTGCGTTCGCTGATTTTTTCGGCGCGATCTTCTAGCGTGTATTCGGTATCCAGCTCAATAGTTTTCATAATTTCCTCGCGGCAATGAAACCCATACTAGCATAAACCATGGACCGGCGTGAAAACCTGAATGCCGCTTCCAGCAAGGGATGCCAAGGCACCAACATGTCTTTTGCACATGTTTTCGCAGACGTAAAAAAAGCCGGCTCAGCCGGCTTGTCGATGCCGCATGGAAATCATGCAGCGGTTTCTTCGGTCATCGCCTTGCTGGCCGGACGCCTGATTGCCACATGTGCCGCCGCGCGTTCTTCCGCCGTGATGTCCAGCATGTCCTGATATACCATCTGCTGCGCCTGCAGGCCGTCCAGATGCGGGAACAGCGCGTGCTTTTCCGCGACCAGACGTTCGGCCTTACGGCGATCGCCGTCGCAGACGTCGACGATGAAATCGCGGCGGCGCTGTTCGGGCGTGGCGGCGACGCGGTCGGCGGCGGCAACGCGATTGAAGACATAGGTCAGGCCGCAGAAGGCGACGAAGATCCAGAGCAGGCTGTTCATGGCAAACTTTCGGCAAGTGGTTGGATGCCTTGCATTGTGATTTTTTGCCGCGCCCGGCGATATAGGAAAACTCTTAAAAGCAATTTCTTCATCGCCATGGGCTACACCGGACTTGCGCGCAACGAGGAAAATGACCACTTCGCGCTACGAAAACAAGTCATCCTCTGGTAAGATGTCGCATAACCTTCCGCCGTGCGATGTGTCCAGATCCGCACCTTTCGCCACTTTCACGTACTGACTTATAAAAAATGGAAGTTACCGAGACCCCCAGCCCGCTGATGCGTCCTCGCAAAAAGACCCAGAGCCTGTCCCAGGAAGTGGTCGGCGCGATCTCCGAAATGATTTCCAACGGCTCCATCAAGCCGGGCGAGAAGCTGCCGACCGAGTCTGAAATCATGCTCACTCAGGGCGTCAGCCGCACTGTGGTGCGCGAGGCGATTTCGCGCCTGCAGGCCGCGGGACTGGTGGAAACCCGGCATGGCATCGGCACCTTCGTACTGGAAGCGCAAAAAGCCGGCAACATCCATATCGACCCGGCCACCATCACCACGATGAAGGATCTGCTGGCGCTGCTTGAACTGCGCATCAGCCTGGAAACCGAAACCGCCGGCCTGGCTGCCGCGCGCCGCACCGACGCACAGTTGCTGGAAATCCGCCAGGCCCTCGACGCCTTTCACGAGAATCTGAAAAAAGGCGTCGACACCGTCGGTCCCGATTTCCGTTTTCATTTCCAGATCGCCAACGCCACCGGCAACCGCTACTTCATTGAAATCCTGAGCCACCTCGGCGCCGGCGTGATTCCCCGCAAACGCCTCAACACGGCCGAACTGGCGCGCGATCCGCAAGCCAGCTACCTGGACCGCGTGCAGCGCGAGCACGAAGACATCTACGAAGCGATTGCCCGCCGCGATACCGAGGCCGCGCGCGCCGCCATGCGCAATCATCTGACCAACAGCCGTGAACGCCTGCGCCGCGCCCAGGAGGCCGCCGAATCGGCTGCCGGCACGCAGGAAAAAGCCGCCGACAAGTAGGCCTGCGACAAGACAGCAACAAGGCAGGACCGGGCCGGCAGCAAAAACTGCTGGCTTTCTTTTAACCTATGTTGTACGATGACTGATATCTTAAATGAACCTGGATTGGCGCAACGCCGAATTCATTCCCGTCCTTCGGTTTTCTGCAGTCCCGACGGACACTGACTCAAGCGCGACGATACTTTTCTCTTATTACTGGCACCTACCAATACCGACATGTACACACCACAAGACCTGAAACAAATCCTCTCCGCCGGCCTGCTCTCTTTCCCGCTGACCGACTTTGACGAACAAGGCGACTTCCGTCCGAAGACCTATATCGAGCGCCTGGAATGGCTTGCTCCATACGGCGCCAGCGCCCTCTTCGCGGCGGGCGGCACGGGTGAGTTCTTTTCGCTGGTGCCGGGTGAATATTCGGACATCATCCGCACCGCTGTCGATACCTGCAAAGGCAAGGTGCCCATCATCGCCGGCGCCGGCGGCGCCACCCGAGCAGCCATCGGCTACGCCCAGGAAGCCGAACGCCTCGGCGCACACGGCATCCTGCTGATGCCGCACTACCTGACCGAAGCCAGCCAGGAAGGCATCGCCGAACACGTCGAAGCGGTCTGCAAATCGGTCAAGTTCGGCGTCATCATCTACAACCGCGGCGTCTGCAAACTCAACGCCGACATGCTGGAACGCCTGGCTGACCGTTGCCCGAACCTGATCGGTTTCAAGGACGGCGTCGGCGAGATCGAATCGATGGTCACCATCCGCCGCCGCCTCGGCGACCGTTTCACCTACCTTGGCGGCCTGCCGACTGCAGAAGTCTACGCAGCGGCTTACAAGGCGCTGGGTGTGCCGGTCTACTCGTCGGCCGTGTTCAACTTCATCCCCAAGACCGCGATGGACTTCTACCACGCGATCGCCAAGGAAGATCACGCCACCGTCGGCAAACTGATCGATGAATTTTTCCTCCCTTACCTGGCCATCCGGAACCGCAAGGCCGGTTACGCAGTCAGTATCGTCAAGGCCGGCGCACGTGTCGTCGGACACGATGCAGGTCCGGTGCGCACCCCGCTGACCGCCTGCACGGAAGCGGAACACGAAGAACTGGCAGCGCTGATCCAGCGCCTCGGCCCGCAATAAGTGCACAGAATGCACGGTAGTTTTTTCACCGACAAGAAGTAATCAAGCCTCGACTGACCGCCGGAATCTTCCCGCGGTCAGTTTTGGCTTCCACATCCAGGAGAACACGATGTCCCAATTTGCAAACTACATCAACGGCGAATGGCTGCAAGGCGCCGGCGTCAACAAGAACGTCAATCCGTCCGACTTGTCCGACGTCATCGGCGAATATGCGCAAGCCGACGCAGCACAAGCGGACATCGCCATCGCCGCCGCCCACGCCGCTTTCCCGGCCTGGAGCACCGGCAACATCCAGGCGCGTTCGGATGCGCTCGACAAGATCGGCTCGGAAATCCTGGCGCGCAAGGAAGAACTCGGCCGCCTGCTCTCCCGCGAAGAAGGCAAGACGCTCGCTGAAGGTATCGGCGAAGCCGGCCGCGCCGGCAACATTTTCAAGTTCTTCGCCGCCGAAGTGCTGCGCATCCAGGGCCAGAAGCTGGCATCGGTGCGTCCCGGCATGGACATCGAAATCACGCGCGAACCGGTCGGCGTGGTCGGCATCATCGCCCCGTGGAATTTCCCTATGGCGATCCCGGCGTGGAAGATCGCACCGGCGCTGGCCTACGGCAACACCGTCGTCTTCAAGCCCGCCGAACTGGTGCCGGGCAGCGCCTGGGCGATTGCCGACATCATCAGCCGCTCGGGCATTCCGGCGGGCGTATTCAACCTGGTCATGGGCCGCGGCTCGGTGGTCGGCCAGCGCCTCATCGATGACCGCCGCGTCACCGCCCTCACCTTCACCGGCTCGGTCTCGACCGGCAATCGCGTGGCACAAGGCTGTATCGCGCGCATGGCGAAGTTCCAGCTCGAAATGGGCGGCAAGAACCCACTGGTGGTCCTCAACGATGCCGACCTCAACGTCGCCGTCACGGCGGCCGTGCAAGGCGCATTCTTCTCGACCGGCCAACGCTGCACCGCGTCGAGCCGCATCATCGTGGAAAAGGATATCTACCCGCGTTTCATCGAAGCGGCACGCGCCCAGCTGGCCGGCCTGAAGATCGGCCACGCACTGACGGCGGACACCAACATCGGACCGGTCGTCGACCAATCTCAACTCGATCAGAATTTGTCGTACATCGAGATCGGCAAACAGGAAGGCGCCAATCTGGTGTTCGGCGGCGATCGCGTCAAGCGCGACACCGACGGCTTCTACATGACGCCGGCGCTGTTCGCCGACTGCAATAACGACATGCGCATTTCGCGTGAAGAAATCTTCGGCCCGGTCGCTTCGGTGATCCCCGCCGACAACTACGAGCACGCGCTGCAACTGGCTAACGACACTGAGTTCGGTCTGTCATCCGGCATCTGCACCACCTCGCTGAAGCACGCCACGCACTTCAAGCGCCACGCCCAGGCCGGCATGGTGATGGTCAACACGGCAACCGCCGGCGTCGACTACCACGTGCCCTTCGGCGGTCGCAAGGCGTCCAGCTACGGTCCGCGTGAACAAGGCGCTTACGCTGCCGAGTTCTACACCACGGTGAAGACTTCGTACACTGCCGCGTAAAGCGGGCGGACGACCTCGCAAACCCTGACATCAACAGGTATCCACAGCTGCCGGCAACGGCAGTTTCAGCGCCGGCGCATCAGCTCCGGCGCTTGTTTTTTTGCGTGTGATAATCGGCGATGCAGCAACCTACCAAACATAAGGTGTTTGATTGCCTATTCAGACTGTCAATGGATAGAAAAACATCAGAAATATCCCTATAGAGTCTCCTTCATTTCTACTCTACTGTTCCCTCCATTCATTGCCCGCAGTCACACTTTTTAAGTGGCTGCACTTTGAATATCCCATGCATGCCCCCCGCTTGTTTTTGCCCCATCAACCCAGAGGCAAGCGCGTGCATATCGAACCCCGCCATAGAGGAGTAGCAAATGAAAATCTCCAATCTCAAAATAGGAGTCCGTCTTGGTTTCGCGTTTGCACTGGTAGTTGCGTTGCTGATCGGCACCGCCATCGTCGGCATCCAGCACCTTGACTCCAACAATGAAAAAATGGAGCGCATCGTCGGCGAGCGCTATTCGCTTATCGCCATCAGCAACCAGATCAAGAACAACGGCAACAAAGGTAACGCCATCCTCAGCAACCTGTTGCTGACAAGCTCGCCAGAGCGCGCCAAGAAATACATGGACGACTACGCCGCCCTGCGCAAAACCAATGCCGAGGCTTACGCCAAATTTGAAAAAATGCTGCAGAACGAACAGAGCAAAGTGTTGTTCAAGCAGCAGTTCGAATCGCGTGCGGCCTATGGCGTGACCGTACGTAAATTCTTCGAACTGATTGCTGAGAACAAACAGCAGGAAGCGCGCGACATTTACCAGGGCGACATGGCCCGCACGCAAGCCGCCTATTATGTGCTTGTCGACAAAATGGTCGACTACCAGGCGCAGGAAATGGAAAACGACGTCCGCAATGCAGCCGAACTGGCGCATGATGCCAAAATCCAGATGGCCATCCTCTCGGCTTGCGCAGTGTTGCTGGCGATCTTCACCGGCGTATTCATCACCCGCACGATCACGCGCCCGATCAACCGCGCCGTGGATCTGGCGGAAGCGGTGGCGCAAGGCAATCTGACGCATCATCTCGAAATCGACAGCAAGGATGAAATCGGTCGCTTGCTCGTTGCCCTCAAATTCATGATCGAGAACCTGCACGGCATCGTCACCAAAGTACGCAAAGGCACCGATACCATCGCCGAAGCTTCCCGCGAGGTCGCCAGCGGCAACATGGACCTGTCCAGTCGAACCGAACAACAGGCCAGCTCGCTGGAAGAAACCGCCTCGGCGATGGAACAGCTGACCTCTGCCGTCAAGCAGAATGCCGACAATGCACGTCAGGCCAACCAGCTTGCATCCAACGCGTCCGCCGTCGCGGTCAAAGGCGGCGATGCCGTCGGCCAGGTGGTCGACACCATGACGGCCATCAACACGTCGTCGCGCAAGATCGTCGATATCATCGGCGTGATCGACGGCATCGCCTTCCAGACCAACATTCTTGCCCTCAACGCCGCGGTGGAAGCAGCGCGCGCCGGCGAACACGGCCGCGGCTTCGCCGTGGTCGCCAGCGAAGTACGCAACCTGGCGCAACGCAGCGCCGTCGCAGCAAAAGAAATCAAGACGCTGATCGATCACTCCGTCAACCAGGTCGGCAACGGCAGCAAGATGGTCGAACAAGCCGGTCAAACCATCCAGGACGTCGTCAATAGTATCCGTCACGTCACGGACATCGTGGCGGAAATCAGTTCTTCCAGTCAGGAACAGAGTGCCGGCATCGAACAGATCAATCAGGCCATCACGCAAATGGATCAGGTCACGCAGGAAAACGCCGCGCTGGTCGAACAAAGCGCGGCTGCGGCGCAAGCGCTGCAAGACCAGACCGGTCAACTGACCGACATGGTCAGCACCTTCACGCTCCACAGCGACCTGCTGCCGGCCACGGCAACGGCAACGACACGGGGTGGCGGTGGCGGCTCGCGCCGCTCAGTCGATATCACGGCGAAGCCGTCACGACTGGGTTCAAACAAGACACCGGAACTCGCATTCAACGCTTCAACGTAGGGAAACCGGCCGGTCCTTGCGAACCGGCTCAACAGAAAGAAAACGGGGCGCAGTCACATGAAGAGTTTGCGGCTGCGCTTGCAGCCGCAGCGCCCCGGGCCGTCAAGCTGCTTGCCGGAAGACGCCGCGTGTTGGCCCGCCTCATGCTGAAAATATCGAGGCCGGGTCGCGACGGTTGGAATGGAGCAGCAACTTTTACAACAATATTTCTCCTCGCCCCCGACCATGTCAAACAACTATCCTGAACACCTCGCGCTGCCGCGCTTGTCCTTCCTCCCCGACAAAGAACCTGTCGCCGCCGATACCACTGCACTGTCGTCCTGGTATATCGCACAGTTCATCCAGGCGCACCGCAACCTCGGCCACCGCATGGCCCGTCTCGACCCGCTGGCCCCCACCGCGACCGAAGCCGCGCCGACACCGCGAGAACTGACGCCGGAATTCTATGGCCTCGCCCCGGACATGACGCGGCCGCCCGGCAGCACGGTTTTTCCGGCTGCTGCGACGGTGCGGCAACTCGACCATCAGCTGAAAGGACTCTACTGCGGCACCTTCGCGCTGGACTGCAGCGGCGTACGCGACGAATCCCGACGAGCCTGGCTATTTTCCCGCATGGAAGCCTATTCATCGACCGTGCCTTCCGCCGCACAGCGCCAGGAGATATTGCACCGACTGATTACGGCGGAAGTATGGGAACGCCACCTCGCCGCCACTGCGCCGCATGCCAAACGTTTTTCGATGGAAGGCTGCGAAAGCCTGTTGCCGTTGATGGACATGCTGATCGAGAATGCCGCGCGTCATGGCGTACAGCAAATGTTCCTCGGGCTACCTCATCGCGGCAGGCTGAACATGCTGGTCAATCTGATGGATCTTCCGGTGCGGCATATCCTCGCCTGCCTCAACCATGACTCCCATGAAGCCATCAGCCAGAACGACCTGCCCTTCCATCTCGGCGGCAGCGCCTTGAAACAAACCGGCAAGGGCGATGTCGCCGTGTTCCTGGCGCACAATCCATCGCATCTGCAGAGCGTCTATCCGGTCGTCAGCGGCATGGCGCGTGCCTTCCAGGATGACAATCCTGAAGTCGGATGCGTGCCGGTCATGGTGCATGGCGACGCCGCGTTCGCCGGCCAAGGCATCGTCATGGAAACCCTGAACCTGACCCGCGCCAAGGGCTACACGCTGGGCGGCACCATTCATATCATCGTCAACAACCAGATCGCCTTCACCACATCCAACGCCATGGATGTGAACGGCAATCTCTACTGCACCGACATCGGTCGCCTGGTTGATGCGCCGGTGATCCGCATCAATGCCGATCATCCCGACGATCTTGTCCGCGCCACCGCAATCGCTTTCGAATACCGTATGAAATATGGCGCAGACGTCATCATCGACCTGATCGGCTATCGCCGCCTCGGACATTCCGAACATGACATCCCGGCCCTCACCCATCCGCGTCTGCAGGCAGCGATCGCACGCCATCCGCCGGTCACCGAGCTCTACCATGCACGCCTGGCGAACGAAGCCATGAGGACGACTGCGACGAGCTCTCTCGACAGCTTGCGCACCGACATATTGCGGATGGTGCTGACGAATTCGCCGCGCGGCAAGCCCGCCATACAGATGCTGCCGGCGATCGACGACAACGCCTCCAGTCTATTTTTCAAACCGCCGTCACTTGAGCGCTTGCAAGCGTTGGCGGCAATCATCACCACGCCGCCGGAGGACTTCAAGGTACACGACGTCATCCGGAAGCTGATCCAGAAATGGCAAGCCGGCGCTGCCGACGCATGCAATCCGGTCGACTGGTGTTTCGCCGAAAACCTTGCCTGCGCATCGCTGCTCGACGACGGCGTCGACATCCGCTTGTCCGGCCTCGACGTCGGCCACGGCACATTCATGCATCGCCATGCACGCTGGTTCGCGCAGGATGACATCGGCAAGCATGCCGGCGGGGTTTTCATCCCGCTCGACCATATCGGCCCCGGCCAGGGGCGTTTCGATATCGTCAATTCGCCGCTGACTGAAGAAGCCGTACTCGGATTCGAATATGGCTACAGCGTTCAGGCGCAACGTCGGCTGACAATCTGGGAGGCGCAGTTCGGCGACTTCGTCAATGGCGCCCAGGTGATCGTCGACCAATACATCGCGCCCGGCGAACACAAATGGGGATATCGCTCCGGCCTGACCATGCTGCTGCCACACGGCCAGGAAGGCGCCGGCCCGGAACATTCGACCGCTTACCTGGGACGCTTCCTGCAACTCTGCGCAGACCGCAACATGCGCATCGCGTTTCCATCCACCTCGGCGCAGTGGTTCCATCTGCTGCGCCAGCAAGCCGTGGGCGAGGATCCCAAGCCCCTGGTCGTGATGTCGCCCAAGTCGCAGCTCTATGGCAACCCGCGTTCGCATTCATCGCTGCAGGAAATGACTGAAGGCGGATTCAAACCGCTGCTGGCCGATCGGGACGTCGCCGTCCCAACCGCAGTAGAACGCGTCGTCCTGTGCAGCGGCAAGTTCTTCTACGACATCGAAGCGGCTCGCAATGAAGCCCGCGACGTCTGCACGGCGGTAATCCGCATCGAACAGTTGTATCCGTTCCCGCAAGACGCGCTGGCCGAGGCGCTGGCAGCTTTCTCCAATTTGTCTGAAGTGGTCTGGGCACAAGAAGAAGACAAGAATCAGGGTGCGTGGCGCTTTGTGCGCGATGCCCTTGAAGAAAGTCTGCCCATGGGAATCGCCTTGCGCAACGTGTGTCGTATCGCTACGGCTGCGGGCGCGCACTCGTCATTGAGGCGCCATCAGGAAGAACAGCGCCGGCTGGTGGCCGAAGCGCTGGGAGGAAAGAAAAAGTCGTAGAAGAAACCGCAGCGACAGCCGGCTACCGGCCATCGCTGCGGCAAACAGCATGCAGATCAGAACTGCTCCCAGTCGTCGTCGGACGTTGGCGGAAGCTTGGGCGCCGTTCTGGCTGTCGCGGGCCTGGCCAAAGCCGGCCGGGCGCCGGCGGAAAGCGCTGGAGCAGGAGCGGGAGCCGGCACCGCCACCGCGCCAACTGCAGCATCTTTCTTCACAGTCGTCACCTTTGCTGTCGGCCGCTGCGTCGGCGCTGCGGGTGAAAGCAGCGGCCCGGCCGCCGTCGCCTGCGCATCGATGCGGAAAATGCTGACCGCCTCGGCCAGGGTCACCGCCTGCGTCTGCAGCGACTGCGCGGCCGCGGCCGCTTCTTCCACCAGCGCGGCGTTCTGCTGCGTCACTTCATCCATCTGCGCAATGGCTTTGTTGACCTGCGCGATGCCCTCGCTCTGCTCGCGGCTGGCCGAGCTGATCTCGCCGACGATGTCGGTTACGCGGCGCACGCTGTTAACCACCTCTCCCATGGTCAAACCGGCGTGCTCGACCAGGCGGCTGCCCGAGTCAACTTTGCTTACCGAATCAGTAATCAGTTCCTTGATCTCTTTCGCTGCTGCCGCAGAGCGTTGCGCCAGGCTGCGCACTTCGGATGCCACTACAGCAAAACCGCGGCCTTGTTCACCGGCACGGGCAGCTTCGACCGCCGCATTCAACGCCAGAATATTGGTCTGGAAGGCGATACCGTCGATCACGCTAATGATGTCGACAATCTTTTTTGACGAGTCGTTGATCGCATTCATGGTGTCGACCACCTGCGCCACCACCTCGCCGCCCTTGACCGCCGTCTCCGAAGCCGAATGCGCCAGCTGATTGGCCTGCTGCGCGTTCTCGGCATTTTGCTTGACGGTACCGGTCAGTTGCTCCATCGAGGCAGCGGTTTCTTCCAGCGAACTGGCCTGGGTCTCGGTGCGCGACGACAAGTCGAGGTTGCCCGCAGCGATTTCCTGTGCCCCGGTATTGATGATGTCGGTGCTGGTGCGCACGCGCGAGACGGTGTTAAGCAATCCCTGCTGCATGCTACGCATCGATGCAAACAGCCGGCCGATTTCATTGCGACCCGGCTCTGATATCTTCATCGTCAGGTCGCCGTTGGCGACCTGATCGAGCAATGTCACGGCGCGGTTGAGCGGTGTCAGCACGATGCTGCGCAGCAGGAAATGCACCGCCAGCACGAGCGCCAGCGCAGCGATCAGACCGACTGCCACCAGCCACACCACCATGCCGTATTCGCGGCTGCGCTGGTCGACAATATCGTCGGAAAGATCCTTGGTCAGTTTCTGGAATTTCTCCAGTTGCGTGGAGAAATTCGCCCCGCGCGCCGTGATGTCGCGTCCATTGATTTCGACATAGGCGGCGGTGTCGTTGGCACGCAAAGCTTCGGCAGCCTTGCTGAGTGCCTCGGACAGCTGTTTGCCGGCGCTCACCAGGTCGGCCTTGAGCTTGTCGTCCTGCCCCTTGAACGACGGCGTCTTGTCGAACTCGTCGATCAGCTTGAGGGTGCGGTCGTAGCTGGCCTGCGCACTCTTCAAGGCCGAGTTCTTGACGTCCTGGTCATTCTGCTCCTTAAGCGCGCTATAAGCGCGCGTCAGTGCGGCACGAACGCGCGTGGTGTCCTTGTAGGCGTCGTTGATGGTCAGGGCGCGCAAGCTCACGTCATGCACCATCACGGTGGATTCGTTGGCGCGTCCCAGCGCAAACACGCCCACGGCGGCGCCGAAGACGATCATGGCGGCAAACAGCGCCAGCGCACTCATCAGGCTGAAACGAACGGTGATGTTCCGCATTCTCACTCCCATTATTGGTCTAGTTGTCGACGCACGCGGACGTGCCCTGCGCAATTCTAGAGCAGGAAAAATGCCCGATGTGATTTTCTGCGCGATTTTTGAGCAACATCAAATGCCGTGTTGTCGGATCGGCAAGTTCGTCACTTCAATGCAAAAATCCCCCGCATGCATGGCCTGCGAGGGATTCTTTCGAACCGGATCACACCGCATCAAGGAAACGCGACGATCTCCACCCAGTTCGGGTTCTTGCCCAATTCGTAGTGCTGCACCGGCGTCAGCGCACCGGTTTTCCGGTTGATGGCGTAGCTGGTCAGGCCGTTGGATTTTTGTCCGACCGCCAACAGATACCTGCCTCGCGGATCAATGTTGAACCCTCGGGGCTGGGTCTCGGTGGCGAAGTTGCCGATGATCGTCAATTCGCCGGTCCCGGCATTGACCCGATAAGCGGTCAATGTGCTGGAGGTGCGTTCCGACGCGTAGAGGAAGCGCCCGTCCGGCGTCAGGTGGATATCTGCAGCAGCCGGGGCGTCGCCCTTGAATCCCGGCGGCACGGCTGAGACGGTGCCCTTCAGCGTCAGCGTGCCTTGCGCGGCGTCATAGGCATACGTGTTGACCGTGCCGTCAAGCTCGTTGGTGGAAAACACATAGCGCAGGTTCGGATGGAATACAAAGTGACGCGGACCGGCGCCGGTCCTGGTGGCGACCGATGGCGGCGTGTTCGGCGTGATCTTGCCGGTGGCCGCATCGAACTTGAATTGCAGGATCACGTCGCTACCGAGGTTGGACGCGAACAAGAAACGGTTGCCCGGATCGGTGCCGACCGCGTGGGCGTTCTTGCCGGTGTTGATGACCTCCATGCCCTCTTGCTGCACCAGACCGTTTGCAGAAATCGGATTGACGGAAATCTTGTTGCCTGAGTAAGACGCCGCCAGCAGGAAACGGCCGCTCTTGTCCGTGGCGAGATTGGCCATGTTGTCGGCCAGCGGAACCGTCGCCAGCGCTTTCAGCTTGCCGCTTTGCTGATCGACCGCGAAGGTCGTCACCGAATACGGCTGCGAGCGCAGCGAGGCGTACAGACGACGATGATCGGGACTGAACGCCAGCGGCATCACGGTGCCGCCGGTCGGCACTTGCTCGACCAGCTTCAGGCTGCCGTCCTTGTTCAGTTGCAAGACCGAGATGTCCTTGCTGTCGGCGTTGGACACGTACACCATTGTTGCTGCGTTGGCGCCGATACATATTGCGCCGCCCAGCACCGCTGCTGCGCCGGCCTTCAATGCGTATTTTCCCAATCCCATGTTTCCTCCTGTTGATGAAAAAATGCTCCCGCTATCGATGACGCGGGAGCTTGTAGTTTTGTGTTTGCAGTCTGATAAAGGCTGAATGAATCAAGTGATCGGAGCCGGATTGAACAGTGTCAGCGCGTTGTGCAGCTTCCACTTCTCGGCCCAGGTCTGCTTGCGGCCGCTGGCGACGTCGAGCATCAGCTGGAACAGTTCCCAGCCGACGTCGGCGATCGTCGCTTCCCCGCTGGCGATGCGACCGGCGTTGACGTCCATCAGGTCGTGCCAGCGCCGCGCCAGGTCGTTGCGCGTGGCGACCTTGATCACCGGCACTGCGGCCAGACCGTACGGCGTGCCGCGGCCGGTGGTGAAGATGTGCAGGTTCATGCCGGCCGCCAGTTGCAAGGTGCCGCAGACGAAATCGCTGGCCGGAGTGGCGGCGTAGATCAAACCCTTTTGCTTCAACTTGTCGCCGGGCGCCAGCACGCCGGAAATCGGCGCGCTGCCCGACTTGACGATGGAGCCCATGGCCTTCTCGACGATGTTAGCGAGGCCGCCCTTCTTGTTGCCGGGCGTGGTGTTGGCGCTGCGGTCAACGCCGCCTTTCTGCAGGTAATTGTCGTACCAGTCCATCTCGCGGATCATGGCTTGCGCGACCTCTTCGTTGACGGCGCGTGAAGTCAGCTGATCGATGCCGTCGCGCACTTCGGTGACTTCCGAGAACATCACGGCGGCGCCCGCGCGGACCAGCAGATCGGTGGCAAAGCCCACGGCCGGATTGGCCGTCACGCCCGAGAACGCATCGCTGCCGCCGCACTGCACGCCGACCACCAGGTCGGAGGCCGGGCAAGTCACGCGGCGACGCTTGTCGAGTTCCTGCAGGCGTGCTTCGGCCATCTTCAGGATGGAGTCGATCATCGAGTTGAAGCCGACGTGTTCCGAGTCCTGCAGGCAGACCACGTAAGCTTCGCCTTCCTTGTGGATGGGAATGATGCTTTCCGGCAGCAGGCGATTGGGTTGCAGCTTTTCGCAACCGAGACTGACCACCATGGCCTGGCCGCCGAAGTTCGGGTTGAGACTGATGTTGCGCAGCGTGCGGATCGGGATGTCGGCGTTGGGCGCATCGATGGCGACGCCGCAGCCGTAGGTGTGTTCCAGCGCCACCACGTCTTCGACGTTGGGGTACTTCGGCAACAGCTCCTCGCGGATGCGCTTGACCGCATGCTCGACCACGCCGGCCACGCATTGCACGGTGGTGGTGATCGCCAGCAGGTTGCGCGTACCAACCGAGCCGTCGGCGTTGCGGTAGCCTTCAAAGGTATAGCCCTCCAGCGGCACCGAGGCCAGCTCCGGCGCCTTGCGCGTGGCGATCGGCAAGTTGTCGAGTCCGCGCGCCGGCGGCAGCGTTACCACCGACTCTTCGATCCAGCTGCCCTTGGCGATATCGCGCGCGGCGTAACCGATGGCGACGTCGTAACGGGTGATCGCTTCACCTTGAGCAATATCGCGCAAGGCGATCTTGTGGCCTTGCGGCACCTGGCTGATCAGCGTCAGGCCGTCGGGAAAAACAGTGCCGGCCGGCAGGCCGCGGTCGTTGACGACGATGGCGACGTTGTCGTTCTCGTGCATCAGGATGTAACGTGGAATATTGGCGGTGCTGGCTTGAGAGTTTGTTTCGGCGCTCATGGCGATTCCATTGACAACATGCTGCGGGTTAAAGATGTTGCGACATTGCCGGGACGCGCAGGTCCCGGCAAAGCTAAAACTTCTTATGGCATCAAAGCGGTTTCAATTCGACGCGCTTGATTTCCTTGACGATCACCAGATAGCTGATCACCGTCACCAACGCATTGGCGCCGACGAAGATCAGCGCGCCGCTGAATGAACCGGTTTCCTTCAGGATATAGCCGATCACGATCGGCGTGGTGATGCCGGCGATATTGCCGAAGGTGTTGAACAGGCCGCCCGACAGGCCGACGATTTCCTTCGGTGCGGTATCGGCCACCACGGCCCAACCCAGCGCACCGACGCCCTTGCCGAAGAAGGCCACGGCCATGATGCCCACGACCATCCACTGCGCGTCGACGTAGTTGCACAGGATCATCGTGGTCGACAGCAACATGCCGCCGACAATCGGGATCTTGCGCGACATGGTGACGCTGTTGCCGCGCTTGATCAGGCGATCCGAAATCAGGCCACCGACCACACCTCCAATGAAGCCGCACACTGCCGGAATCGACGCCACGAAGCCGGCCTTCAGGATCGACATGCCGCGCTCCTGCACCAGGTAGACCGGGAACCAGGTCAGGAAGAAATAGGTGATCGTGTTGATGCAGTACTGACCGATGTAGACGCCCAGCAGCATGCGGTTGCTCAGCAGTTGCTTGATGTAGCCCCACTTGGCCTTGCCGGCGTCGGTGCCGGCTGCCGATTTCACCTTGGCCTGGTCCATGTCGACCAACCCGCCGCCCTGCTCGATGTGCTGCAGCTCGGCCTGGTTGATCATCGGATGATCTTTCGGGCTATGGATGATTTTGATCCAGACGAAGGTCAGCAGGATACCGAATGCGCCCATTACCGTGAACACGTGATGCCAGCCGTAGACATGCGTGATCCAGCCCATCAGCGGCGTGAACAGCACGGCCGCGAAATATTGCGCCGAGTTGAAGATCGCCGACGCCGTGCCGCGTTCCGCCGTCGGGAACCACGACGCCACGATACGACCGTTGGCCGGGAACGATGGCGCTTCCGCCAGACCGACCATGAAGCGCAGCAGGAACAGCAACACCACCGCGGCAGCCGTGCCGAACCAGGTAACGCCGCCCTGCAGCAGCGTGAAGAACGACCACAGGAAGATGCTCAGCGCGTAGATCTTCTTGGAACCGAAACGATCCAGCAGCCAGCCGCCCGGTAATTGCGCGAGCACATAGGCCCAGCTGAATGCGGAGAAAATGTAGCCCATCATCACCGGATCGAGACCCAGTTCGGCCTTCATCGAGGTGCCGGCGATCGACAGCGTGGCGCGGTCGGCGTAGTTGACCGTCGTCACGATGAACAGCATGAACAGAATCAGATAGCGGACGTGAGTCGGCTTAAAATTTTCTTTGGCGCTTGCACTGATGGCGGCGCCCACTTGATTGACACTCACTGATTGTCTCCTGACCGGAACTGCGCCCGGGCCCGAGAGGAAACGACAACATGATGAACCGGAATGCAGCGAAAGCGCGGCCTCCTGCTCATGTTTGACGTTGTCCGACGAAGCGGCAGCGACAGTAGTTATTATTGAAAAGCTGCAAAACGACTTTTGTTATCAGTCATCATACAACATAAATCGCAGTATAAACACGCACTTTTGGTTTGGCAATCGAATTATTGCCAAGTCTTTAAAATCCCCTGCAATCCTCTACAGTACTAGACTTTAGCGCTTGCCAACGTAGCCGGAAGCACCAGAAACCAGCGCATCGCAAGCGTTTTCCCTTTCAGGCTTTCTCTGCCGTCACGCCCTTATCACGCAATGAATCACAATAGTTGTACGACCATTTCCCCGTGGAAAAACCGCTCGCCCACAAAAAAGCCATCCTCGCGAAAGGATGGCTTCTGACGCCGGAAAGAAATCCGGCTCGCAATCCGCGGCGCCTTATTTCGGCAGCAGCTGACCGCGGATTTCGCCGCCCGGGTGAGCTGCGGTGTGGACGTTGACGTAGAGTCCGCCGGCCAGGTAGGCCGCGTATTGCTCATCGGTGAATTTGGCGCCGGCCGGAACGGTCCAGCCGTTGTCGCCGTCCTTGGTCAGGCCGACCAGCACCGGACCGTTGGCGCCGGCAGCGCCGGTATGGATGTGCGCCATCTTGCCTTCGATGCCGGAGGTGGTGATCTTGCCGCTCACGCTCTTGTCGGCGGCGACGCTGATGCTGCCAGTGCCGCTGGCGGTGGAATTGTTGGCGGGGACTTCGCTGGCGCCCTTGAGGTCGACGCTGACGGTTTGCGCGATAGCGGCGCTGCTGAACAACAGGACTGCGGACAAAGCGAGGACGATGCGGCTGACGGTGACGTTGATCATGCTTAGTTCTCCTTGATGTTGGGCTTTATTGGGAAACAGCTCGCGCAGTGTAGAACACAAACGCGAGCGCTGCAGCCTCACTGCTGTTTCAGCGCATTTTCAACTCTTTTGCAATGCCGCCTTCACCCGCTCCGGCGTGAACGGCACCGTGCGCAGCCGGATGCCGACCGCATCCCACACGGCATTGGCCAGCGCCGCCGTCACCGGCGAGGCCGCCGCCTCCCCCCCGCCCAATGGCGGCATGTTCGGCCGGTCGATCAGCTCGATGCGCAACTCCGGCACCGCCGGGAACGCCAGGATGGGATAGCTGGCCCAGTCGACGTTTTGCACCCGGCGCGTGTCGAAGCGAATCTCTTCATACAGGCTACGCGAAATGGTTTGCAGGATGCTGCCTTCGATCTGCGCGCGCAGTCCGTCCGGGTTGATGATCAGTCCGCAGTCGTGAGCACAGGCCACGCGCAGGACGCGGATCTCGCCGCTGGCGCGGTCGACCTCGACCTCCATCGCCATGGCGACATAGGTTTCGTTGTGCTTGTAATGCGAATAGGCGATGCCGCGCCCACGCTTGTTGGTCTTGCTGGCGGTGCCCGCACCGGCCGCACGCGATTGCCAGCCGAACAGCGCCGCCGTGCGTTTGAGCACTTCCGCGCCGCGCGCATCTTTCAGCGATTGCAGGCGGAACGCCAGCGGATCCATGCCAGCCTGCGCCGCCAGCTCGTCGGTGAAACATTCCACCGCATAGATGTTGGCGATCTTGCCGGGAGCGCGGATGTTGGCCGGGCGCAGCGGCGCGCCGTCATGCCAATGCACGCCTACCGCGACGTTGGCGACCTCGTACGGCGGATCGCCGTTTTGCGAAATCAGGCCGGTCGAAATCCCTTTGGGTTGCGGCATGCCGGCCGTCTGCGGCGCCAGCAAGGGCACCGTCGGCAGGCTGGCGGTCGCGCGTGGCAGCCACATCTCGGTGCGCCATGCGGCGATCGACTTGTCGGGGTTCAAGGCTCCTTCGAGCGTCAGCGCCTGGGGCGGTCCCTTGGGATCGAAGCCGTGTTCATCCTGGCGCGACCATTGCACGCGCACCGGCTTGCCCAATGCCTTCGACATCAGCGCCGCATCGGCGGCGGCATCATCGTGGCCGTTCATGCCGTAGCAGCCGGCGCCGTCGACGTAGACCAGGCGCACCGCTTCGTTGGGCAAGCCCAGCATCTGCGCATAGGCCGGACGATAGCGATGCGTGCCCTGCGAGGCGGTATAAATGGTCGCCTGCTTCGCGCCCACGTCGGCCACCGCGCATGACGGGCCGATCGAACCATGCGTCTGTATCGGCCAGTAATAGCTCGCGCTGATTTTGCCGGAAGCGCCCGCCAGGGCGGCGACCGCGTCCCCCTTCTTCACCAGCGTTTCTTCGGCGTCGAACGGACCGCTGCGCAGCCATTGCTCGACCTTGTCATGTCCCATCAGCTTGTCGCTCTCGCTCCAAACCACTTTGAGCGCGGCGGCGGCCTGGATCGCATCCCATTCGTCGGGTGCGGCAACCGCGAGGAAGTCGCCCAGCCGCACCACTTTCACACCCGGAAATTTCTTTACCGACGATTGATCGACCGAGATAATGTTCGCCCCCTCGGCGGCGGGACGGATCACACGTCCATGCAGCATGCCGGGCAACTTCACGTCATGCACATAGGTATGCGTGCCGGTCACCTTGGCCGGCACGTCAGGGCGCAGCAGCGGCTTGCCGACCACCCGATAACTTTGCGGATTGTTCAGCGGCGCCTTGGCGTCGACCTTGAGATCGAAGCGCTTGCCGCCGACCAGCTCGGCGAAACTCAGTCCGGCGCCTCCGGATTTCGGCCGCACCACGCCGTCCTGCACCATCAGATCGGACGCCGGCTTCTGCAACCGTGCAGCAGCCATCGCGATCAGCGCCTCGCACGCGGTCGCCGCCGCCTGGCGGATCTGTACGCCACCACGCATGACGCCGCTGCTGCCGGCGGTCGGTCCCTGGTCGGGCGTAAGTGCGGTATCGCCTTCGATCATTTCAATCTTGTCGACGCCGATGCCGAGTTCTTCCGCCGCCATTTGCCGGATCGCGATGCGCAGCCCCTGGCCGAGATCGACCTTGCCGGAAAACAAGGTCACCGTACCGTCCTGATGGATCGCGATGTAGCCGTCCACCGCGCCGGCGTCGAGCGTCTTGTCGAGCAATGCGTGTGCCTGCGCGTTGCCCGCCTTGTCGCGCAGCACCTGTTCCGTAGCCCGCACCGACGCGGGAACAACCAGCGTCACCACCAGCGCGCCGCCGGCTTTGAGCAACTGGCGCCGGCTCATCTGCATGTCGAAAGGAATCATCGGTGCGTTCATGCCGGCGTCCTCCCGGAGGCGCGCATCACAGCGCGCAGGATGCGCACGTGGGTGCCGCAGCGGCACAGGTTGGCCGACAGCGCATCCTTGATCTCGGCTTCGCTCGGTGTGGGGTTCGATGCCAGCAAGGCGGCGCTGGTCATCACCATGCCGTTGGCGCAGTAGCCGCATTGCGCAGCCTGCTCGGCGATAAAGGCGGCCTGCACCGGATGCGGCTTGTCGGGTGTGCCCAGGCCTTCGATGGTAGTGATGGATTTGCCGGCCACCGCCGACAGCGGCGTGACGCAACTGCGCAGCGGCGTCTGGTCGAGCAGCACGGTACAGGCGCCGCATTGACCCAGCCCGCAACCGAACTTGGGACCGATCAGGCCGATGCTGTTGCGCAGCGCGTAGAGCAGGGGTTGGTCGGGATCGCGGACATCAACGGAACGGGCAGCGCCGTTGACGGTGAATTTGATGGTAGGCATGACGCTCTCCGGGTCATTGAAGCTGGCTATTAAAAATCGAGGCGGATTTCCAAATCACTTGCAGTACCGAGGCATGGTGCGCGATGGATTCTAGCATGTCGACATTCGCAGCAGAATCGGCTTTTCAGGCGATTTGTCAGCATCCTGAAAGACTGATTGGCACACAGACAACAGAACCTGAAAACTTGCTGCGGCAAGCTGCAAATTCCGACGCGCAAGCAGCCCGATTCGCAGATAATCGTCCGACTCCCCCTCATCAGAACAATAACGGAACCACCTCATGCGCCACTTCCTGCTTTGCCTGAGCCTCGCCGCTGCCTTTACCACGACACATGCCCAACAGCTTGCCCACGACCTGCACGAATCCGTCGTCACGCTCGATGTGCGCGTCAAGGATTTCTACGGCCGCGAAGAAACCGGCAAGGTCGTCGTCACCCAGTTCAAACCCGACGGCGACGGCCCCTTCCCCATCCTGATCCTCAACCACGGCCGCAGTCCGACCAACCGCGCCGATCCGGCGCGCTTCCGCTACACCAAACAGGTGCGCTACTTCACCGAGCGCGGCTTCGCGGTGTTTGAACCGACCCGCATCGGCTATGGACAACTAGGCACCGACTTCGATCCGGAATACAGCGGCGGTTGCAGCGCCAAGAATTACGCACCGATGGCCGAAGCCGCGACCACGCAGATCCTGGCTGTGCTGAAGTACGCCAAGGAACAGACCTACGTCGATCCGGCGCGCGTGCTCATCGTCGGCCAGTCGGTCGGCGGCTATTCGACCGTGGCTGCCACCGCGCACCATCCGGCCGGTCTGGTCGGCGCCATCAATTTCGCCGGCGGCTCCGGCGGCGATCCGGCCTCGCATCCCGGTATCCCCTGCCAGGGCAACCGGCTGGAAGACATGTACGTCCACTTCGGCAAGACCGCCAAAGCGCCGATGCTGTGGATCTACACCGAGAACGACCAGTACTTCAACCCGGCCCACAGCAAAGCCTGGCATGCCGCCTTCGTGAAGGCCGGCGGCACCGCCGAATACCACCTGCTGCCACCGTTCGCCAAGAACGGCCACACGCTGTTCTCCAACGGCGTCGAAATCTGGTCGCCGATCGTGTCGGAATTCCTCGGCAAGCTCGGCTTCAACGCCGAGCCGGTCAAGCACTGACATCGGCACAGGATCGGAATTTTTCATGAAAACATTGCGACCATTTCCGATGCTCGCCGGCCTGCTGCTGGCTGGCTGTACGGCGTCCGCGCTGTACGCGCAAAACCTGCCGGCCGCCGACGGCACGACTCACTGGCAGATAGAAACCATCCCGCTGCGCACCGCGCCCACCGGCGAAGCGGTCACGCTCGGTCTGGCCGTACGTCTGCCGCCGCCGTCCGTCCCGCTCAAACACATTGTGCTGGCCTTCTCGACCTCGTCTGCACCGACCATCGAGGGCGCCTCTGACGCGCCCCTGCTCAAAGCCAGCACGCCGTGGCTGCGTGCTTCCGCGAACCTGAATGCGCGCGGCATCGGAGTCGCCTTCGCCGACGTCCCCAGCGATGCCAACGGACGCTCAGTCGCGCGACGCGCTTACCAGATCGGTGACGACCTGCGCGTGTCGCTGGCTACCCTCGCAAAGAAATACCCCGGCGTCGATCTCAGCGTGGGTACGTTTTCTTCCAACACGATGGCGTTGCTGGATGCATTGAACAAGAATGGCGGTGTCGCCAGGACCATCGTCGTCAGCGGCGAATTCCTCGATGCCCGCACGTCCGACTGGCGCGGAATGAAGACTGCCGTCATGACGATCCACGCCCCCAGCGCACAATGCGACGTCAGTCCGTTCTATGAAGCGGAACTCGTCAGCAAAGCCAACAACTTCACACTGGTCAAGGCCGGCTATCGGGAACAAGAAAAAAGAGCCTCTTGCGACACCGGCTCACAATCGCGTCTGAGCGGACTTGATGAGGAGTTCGCCGACGTCGCCGCGAACTGGCTGGACAATCAGCCGGCGCCAGCGGTGATCGGCTACACGACGCCGCAAACCGCGTGGCGCGAACAGGTGCTGCATTACATGGCAGGATCGAAGAAACTGGAAATGACGCTACTGTTGCCGGATGGTCCGGGTCCGTTTCCAGTGATGGTGTACAACCACGGCGATATCGAAATCGGCACCGCATGGCTCAAGTACAAGCGCCGCTATCGCGAGATGATCGTGGCGCGCGAATTCCTGCGCTACGGCGTCGCGGTCGCCATACCGGCCCGGCCGGGCGTGGGCATGTCGGAAGGCATCTATCTGATTCCCAAAAGCAACGGCGACGCGGATGCCTCGTACAAGGGGCGACTGCACGCGGAGAACATCATGCCGGCCTTCGATCTCCTGAAGACGATCCCCGGGCTTGATGCAAATCGCATCATCGTCACCGGTCAGTCGGCGGGCGGTTATTCAACCATGTACATCGCCAGCCAGAATCCGCCGGGCGTCATCGGCGCCGTCAATTATTCGGGCGGCCGTACCGACATCGGCGCCGGGTCAGGTCCCGGCTATCTGAACAGCACCATGGTCAACGCATTCGAAGAAGCCGGCAAGACCACGCGCATGCCGGTCCTGATGATCTTTGCCGAAGGCGACAGCCGGTACAGTCCCAACACCATCCGCCATTCCTACCAGGCATTCATCGATGCCGGCGGCAAGGGAACGCTGTCGCTGAGTCCGCCCATCAATGAGGATGGTCACTATGTCTACCATCACCCGGCCTACTGGCGCGAAATCTTGCGCACCTACCTGCAGCAGATCGGTATCGTTCCGGCGCCGGCAGGAACCTCAACCGGCGGCTGAGCTCAGGATGCTGGCGATCAGGAAATCGCCTGCTCCGCCTGCACAGCACCCGACTCTGCCGACGCCACGCTGCGGGTGTGACGGATCTCCGCACGAATCAGCTGCGGATTCTTGAGCAGGTTAAAGATGGGCAAGCCTTTTCCATTACCTGGAACAACGCGATTTCTGAGGCCCGACAATATCGGACCTGCCCGCACCAGCTAACAAAAAGCGGTCTGGCCTCCCTCCTTCGAGAAATTTTCAATATCAACACGTCTTGTTCGGCTCGCTTGATCCAAATCAGTAACTCTCCCGGCGTTGCGCGTACGATGGAATTGATACTTCTCAATCTGGGGCGTGTATGTTCAAGAAAATGCTGGTGCCAACCGATGGATCCGATCTGTCAAACCGCGCCGTCAGAGCGGCGATCGAGTTTGCAAAAGAGCACGGAAGTGCAATCGTCGGGCTTTCGGTGGCGGAGATATCCAGGTATTTCCCTGTTTCTCTGATTGGCGGAGGCGATGACCTTGCAATGTTGGCCGACTCAATTCGCCAACAAGCCAGAGATAACGTCGAAATCATCAGAGACCTTGCTGACAAGGCAGGCGTAGCTTGCCAGGTCCATACGACAGAGAACGCCAATCCGTCGGAGGAAATTTTGATTGCATCCCAAAAGTACGGTTGCGACAGCATATTCATTGCCTCACATGGACGCACCGGCCTCGACAAACTGTTGTTGGGCAGCCAGACGCAAAAGGTATTGGCCTATAGCAGAATTCCAGTCATTGTCTTTCGGTGACACCAGCGCGGCATGGGCACTCCATGACCATCAAATTGCCCGGATCCAGCGGCCTCAGCACGGCCGAAGCCACTCGTTTGCTGAGGCGTGACGGCCCCAACGAATTGCCTGGGGCCACCAATCGCGGACGGCTGGAGTTGATAAAAAAGACGGCGTCCGAGCCGATGTTCTTGCTCTTGATTGCCTGCGGCGCAATTTATCTGATGCTCGGTGACCGGCAAGAAGCAATGATGTTGCTTGGATTTGTGTTCGTCGTCATTGGCATTACGCTCGTTCAGCAACAGCGTGCAGAAAAATCTCTTAGCGCCCTGCGCGAATTGTCCGGACCACAAGCACTCGCCGTCCGCGATGGAAAAGTGGCCAGGATTCCCGGAAGAGAATTGGTGTGCGGAGACTTGGTTTTGCTCTCCGAGGGAGATCGTGTTCCCGCCGATATATCGTTGTTGGAAACATCCAATCTGACAGTTGATGAATCGATGTTGACTGGCGAATCCGTGCCTGTTCTGAAACAATCTGCCGTGATGGCTGACATTTCTGCCGGCGCAACGGAAGACGAATCGACGGGGATCGTTTTCTCCGGGACATTGGTAACGCAAGGAACCGCTCGTGGTTATGTCACTGCGACCGGCATTCGCAGTGCTCTTGGAAAAATAGGCGCCTCACTTGAGGGGATCGGCCAATCAAGTACGCCGACTCAGCTAGAGACACAGCATGTCGTTCGCTACGTTGCCATAGGCGGCTTCGCTCTCGCCGGCGTTTTGACGGGCATATATTGGTGGACCACGGAGCGTTGGCTGGAGGGGATTTTAGTTGGTCTTACTCTGGCAATGGCGGTCATTCCGGAGGAGCTCCCGGTCACCCTGACAATATTCCTTGCCCTTGGGGCCTGGAGGCTGTCGCAAAAAAGCGTCCTGGCACGCCATGTCCCGGTCATGGAATTGCTGGGTGCGACCACAGTACTGTGTGTAGACAAGACCGGCACACTTACCGCCAACAAGATGGTGCTGCGGCGAATTTGTTCCGAATCTGCGCACTACGACGTGTCGCTGCCGCATCAATCGCCGTTGCCGGAATCTTTGCACGAAGTCATGGAGTTTTCTGTCCTCGCCAGTCATCGACGTGCTTTCGATCCGATGGAGACGGCAATTGCCGATGCCGGCAAGTGCTTGCTGGCAAATACGGAGCATTTGCACTCGGATTGGGTATTGATTGAGGACTATCCTTTGTCGCCCAAAATGCTTGCCATGTCCCGTGTGTGGCAGTCACCGGATCAGCGTTCTTTGATCATTGCTGCAAAGGGGGCTCCAGAGGCGATCATCGATCTGTGCCATCTGGATCCGGTCAGAGTGGCCGACATCGGTAAACAGGTGAGCCTTCTGGCAGCAGAGGGCTTGCGGCTTCTTGCCATCGCCAAGGCAAGTATCGAGACGGATGAATTGCCGGACAACCAGCATGATTTCGATTTTGAATTCCTGGGTCTGATCGCGCTTGAAGATCCGATACGTCCCGACGTTCCTCAAGCAATTGCACAATGCCGGGCGGCGGGTATCCGCGTCATGATGCTTACGGGAGATCATCCCGCGACGGCAGCGTCGATTGGCAAGCAAGTCGGTTTGTCTGTCGATGGCAAAGTCATGACAGGCAGCGAGCTTGCCAGGCTGGACGAGAGCCAGTTGCAAACGCAGCTCGCGGAAGCTCGTATTTTCTGTCGCATTCATCCGCAACAGAAATTGAGGATCGTTCAGGCGCTGCGTGCTCAGGGCGAAGTTGTGGCAATGACCGGAGACGGCGTGAACGATGCACCGGCGCTAAAAGCGGCGGATATCGGCATCGCAATGGGAGCACGAGGCACCGAAGTGGCGCGGGAGGCTGCCGATATTGTGTTGCTCAATGATGACTTTTGTTCCATCGTCACGGCGATACGCGATGGACGGAGGGTGTTTGCCAATTTGCGCAAGGCGATTGTCTTTATTGTTGCAGTACACGTACCGATTGTCGGCTTGTCTGTCATTCCGGTGATATTGGGATGGCCAATTATCCTGATGCCGGTTCATATCCTTTCCTTGCAGCTGATCATCGATCCCGCTTGCTCAATTGTCTTCGAAGCCGAGTCAGCTGAGAATGACGTCATGAAGAGCAAACCTCGCCCGCATGATCAGCGCTTGTTTGATGCCAAGATTCTCAGACGAGGTCTGTGGCAAGGAGGCGGACTTCTGCTCTTGTTGCTGGGCATCCATGCCGGAATGCATCACATGCGCAATCCGGACGACATGACGCGGGCTCTGACGTTTATTGCGCTGGTCCTGCTGAATCTCGGACTGATCTATGTCACTCGATTCTGGGGGCCTACGCCATGGAAATCCGCCAATTCGAATCAATATTGGGCGTGGATAGTTCTTATTGAGTTGATGCTACTGGCCATCGTCATGTCGATACCGCTCCTCAGGGCCGCATTCTCTTTTTCGATACCATCCCCTGGGATGCTTGCCGTTGGCGTCGCAACAGTTTTTTCCGGATTGCTTTGGCTCGAGGTCGTCAAGTACGTAGACCGATGACATGTCGTCAACACCCGGGAGCAACGGAGGTCTGCTTGCGGCGGCGAATTCAACCGCCGCGATGCGGAATCGCGATCTCGTCGCTCGCCAGGATCGCGCGAAGCTGTTCTTCAAATACTTCCGGCGGCTGGCCGCCCGAGATCAGGTAACGATCATTCACGATGACTGCCGGCACGCTGCTGATGCCGCGCTGAGCCCACAGCGCCTCTTCTTCCTTCACTTCCTGCGCAAACCGATCCGATGCGAGTACTTCGCGTGCTTCGGCGCCATCCAGGCCGGCTTGCGCGGCAAGTCCCGCCAGCACAGTCGTGTCTGAGATGTTTTTCCCATCGGTGAAATAAGCCTTGAGCAAGACCTGTTTAAGCGCAGCTTGCGCGTTCTTCTCTTTCGCCCAGGCGAGCATGCGATGCGCATCGAAGGTGTTGTAGACGCGGCTGGTGTCATCGCGGTTCATGGTGAAACCGACAGCAGCCGCTCTTGCGCGGATCTGTTCCCGGTTGACGCGCGCCTGGTCGGCGCTGATGCCGTATTTTTCGGTGATGTGTTCCAGTTGCGCCTGTCCGGCTGGAGGCATGCCGGGATTGAGCTCGAACGGGTGGACGGTGAAGTCAACGTGCGTCTCCGGATCGAGGCGTTCGAGCGCGATGTTGAGACCTGCCAGCCCGATTGCACACCAGGGGCATACGACGTCAGAGACGAAATCGATTTTCAAAGCGTTATTCATGGCAATACCTCATGGCATGCCACCTCTCGTCGGGTGGCGTTAATGGATGAAGATATTGTAATTCGGATGCGCGAATGTCCTGTCTGATACTGCCGGTGTTCCGCGTCTTCAAAGCTGGCCGATTGTAGGGTCACTTCCTTCATATATCTAAAGCGCCTCCAAAAAATTGCCAATCCGGCATCTTTATTTTCTTCAAAAAGTCATAGTTTCCCGACAGATATATTTACGCGTCGCTCTTAGTATGTCGTTCAGCATGGCTGGGCGACCATTCTCTGTCTTTCCATCGACACGCCAGCCTGAGCCACTTGGGCAACGGCTTATCTGCATGTCGGGAACGCGTTGATCGGCTGCAGATTTCCATGCGCTTGATTCACCGCAAATCTTTCGACTACTCATCATGAACTTGATACCGATTGGCGAAGTCTCCGCGCAAATACACTGTGGCGCGCCGCTGCCCTGGAATGTCCGGGATGTGGAAGGAAAGTTGTTGCTGGCACGCGGCTATTTGGTCGAGACGACGGCGATGCAGCACAATCTCTTGCGGCGCGGTGTGTTTGTGGATGCTGACGAGATTCAGGACACCCAGGAATCGTCGCCGATGCTGTTTGGCAGCAGCCCCCTGCGACCGGTAGTGCCCTTCGCTACACAGTGGGATGCGGTGGAAAGACGCTTGACAGAACTGCTCTCGAATTATCGCGACGCGCAATTCCTGAGCGGAATCAGCGACGTGGAATCGATGATTAGCATCGCATCGGAAGAACATACCGACCAGACGATCTATTCGGTCATCCGACACGATCAGGAGCGCTTCACTTCATATGGAATCACGCATTCGATCCACGTCGCATGCGTTTGCAGCATTCTCGCCAAACGGCTGGGTTGGTCGAAGAAGAACAGGGAAACCGTCATCAACGCCGCGTTGACGATGAATCTTTCCATCATCGGCTTGCAAGGCGAACTTGCGCGCAGCGAGGGTGCGCCGACCAGGCAACAGCGGCAACTGATACACGTACACCCGGCTGAAAGCGTGCGCATGCTGCAGGATGCCGGCGTGACCGATGAGGACTGGTTGCAGGCAGTTGAACAGCATCACGAAAGTCCCAACGGCGGCGGCTACCCCTACGGCACAAAACACAAACTCAGCGAATTGTCGCAAATGATCCGCTTCGCAGATATTTTTACCGCCAAATACTCCGCACGCAAGAACAGGGCATCGATGCCGCCGAGGCAGGCTGCTCAGTCGGTTTATCTGGTCAGCGACGGGCATCCGATTGCATCCGCGCTGCTCAAGGAATTCGGGATCTATCCACCCGGCTGTTTTGTGCTGCTGAAAAGTGGCGAAACGGCAGTGACAATCCGGCGCGGCAACAATCCGACTGCGCCTTTGGTGGCGGTGGTGCGAGACAAAAATGGCTTGCCGATCAGGGAGCCGCTGCTGCGTGAAACGGTATTGCCGCAATATGCCATTCTGCGCGCACTTCCCAATCAATCCACGCAGTACGACACGGCGATAGAACGGCTGTATACCTTGACCGCCGGCTAGGCGACGTCAGTGACACGCGGGGCCAAGGCAAACCCGAGCAGTCACAGAGGCTTGGATTTGCGGACCACTGAAATCTGATCGTCTTCGACCGATATCTCCAGCATGTCGTCCTCATCCCATCCCAGCTCCATGAGCAATTCATCGGGCAGCACCAACACCGCATCGCCTGAGGCATCTCCGGCATCGATCAGCTTTGCCTGCCAGGTCGGAGGATCTATCTGCAGCATTTTTGTATTGGGCAGATGGTGACGCAAGATATTCAATAATTCCTTGTCGTCGTCCGGCAACTGAAGCCAGCTTGCGTAGTTGTTTTCAGAATAATCCAGCCACATGCTCAAGGCCTGCAGCGGTGTCACTGTGAGTGTAGTGACCAATAGACAGCGTTGTATGCGCGTGACGTCATTGCTGAATTGCTCAAGTAATTCCAAACGTTCTTTTCTGGATGTCGCCATCGTTGACTCCTGTCAAACAGCGGGGTTTCATTCGAATCAGCATTTTTCGGATTCAGCAGCAGTGGAAAAAGCGCTTTATCCTGATGCGACTAGCGTTGCCAATAGTTCCATGCAAAGAAGCGGAACAGAGGCGAATGCGGGATCTTGATGTGAGGCAGTGAACAGATTGAGAATGCCGTGGGCGCACTCCTCGAATCAATTCCATTGAAGCGGCCCTTCCCAAGGGGACTTGAGAGAGAGCACCGACATCATCAGGACTTTTATTCTTTTGAGCCGTCAAACGCAAAAAGCCCACCAATGGCGGGCCTTTCATTCACTATGACTAGTATCGAATGACCCCAACTATTTGCTGAGTGTCATCAAATCATGGACACCCGAGCTATCTGCACGGTGTGCCAAAACTCCAATCCTCTGATGCCTTCACTCATCGCTTAGCAATGAGGACATCCTCAAAGGTGAATTATTTGCTTCACAAATCGACTAAACCATTTTCCAGTGGCAATGCCACCGGCCGATTAGAATCGACTGCGTGTTCGAAGATGTCGCTTTAGCGTTGTTCTTCTCACTAGTGCCTGGCATTCCAGGCACCGAAAAGCTAAACCATTTTCCAAAATCCTCAGTAACGAGGGTTCAAGCCGGTAAGAACCTGTCTGCGCACTGTGTGATCCCGCCTTGAGCTGAATCCGCACAGGTGAATGTTTTGTCACAGCCCATATTTCTTTTCCAGCATCCGTGCTATCTGCACAGTACGCCGTAGTAAACGAATGAGCCTGAACTAACAACTGCTTGGCCCCTGCTTCAGGGCCTTGATCCGACTACGCAATCTGAATCAGGAAAGGACCTGAATGTTGCCGGCTTTTTCGCCTTTAGCGCCAACGCTGCGGTCAAATGACACACGCTGGTTTTCGGAAAGGCTCTTGAAGCCGGTCGATTGAATGTCCTGAAAGTGGGCGAACAAATCGGGGCCACCTGCATCCGGCGTAATAAAGCCAAAGCCTTTGGCGTCATTGAACCACTTTACGATGCCTGTTTGAGTAGTCATTTCTATTCCTTTATGTCAAAAATAGGCAGCATGCCTGTGAGGCACTCGAAACCAAGATTTAAGACCGAAGGAGATAAGACAGAACGACCAGAGATACAGCCATGCAGAATTGGGACCGACAATATTGAAGACTTGATGCAAATACGCGGTTCAATATACAGGCAATACGCCAATTTACCTAAGGCTACGCTGAATAACCCGCTGATTTTTGAAGCGACATGACAAATTCCTCTGCCCCGCCAAGTCGGAGCGAATTGCGTCATGTTGTTTTTCCCTTTCGGGCCATGTTGCGGGATTTTCCCCATCTTCCTTCCACTACGGGCGGACCTGTCCCGTCAACCGGTGGCGAGACAGGTAAATGTTGGCCAAAGCGAGGGCGGTAAATGCACGACCCGCATTCTTGGCCAGGCCACGGTAGCGTACTTTCGTGAAACCCCACAGCCGTTTAACCACACCAAAGACGTGCTCGACGCGGGCGCGGATCTTCGATTTGTGGCCATTCTTGCTGCGCTTGACTGCATCGACTTGGCCGCCAGGGCGACGCGTTCTATCGTTCGTGAAATCTTTCGCTTGCGGTGCCTTGCTGCGGATCAGCTCCTTCTGGCTGGCATAGGCACTGTCGCCATAGACACGCTGCTCCTGTCCATGCAGCAAGTCGGGCAGCGGGTGCTTGTCGTGCACGTTAGCAGCAGTGACGACCGCGCTGTGCGCAAGACCGCTTTGGCTATCGACGCCAATGTGCAATTTCATGCCGAAGTACCACTGCTGGCCTTTGCGTGTCTGGTGCATCTCCGGGTCACGCGCTTTGTCTGCGTTCTTCGTCGAACAGGGGGCGGCAATGATGGTGGCATCGACGATCGTGCCGGTTTTGAGCGTCATCCCACTGCCTTGCAGTACGCGGCCGACCTCGGCAAACAGCTTTTCGTTGAAGTGATGTTTTTCCAGAAGATGCCTGAATTTGAGCAAGGTAGTGGCGTCGGGCGCTGCTTCACGTCCCAGGTCGATGCCGGAAAAACGGCGCAGACTGGCGCTGTCATACAACGCATCTTCGCAGGCAAAGTCAGCCAGATTGAACCAGTGCTGAAGGAAGTGAATGCGCAGCATGCGTTCCAGACCGATTGGCGGACGGCCATTGCCGCCCCGGGGATAGTACGGCTCGATCACGGCGCGCAACTCGGACCATGGAACGATGCGGTTCATGGTGTCGAGAAATAGATCGCGCCGCGTCGGCTTGCGATGCTGTTCAAATCCTTGGTCTGCCGCCATCGCCAGTGTTTGCTGTTTCATCCCTTTTTACCTTGCTCTGTGTCGATCGGAACAATAACGTCTTCAGCCCTCAACTCGTTTACTTAATCAGCGTAGCCCTAAGTATTATTTAGTTGAACGATCTCCCACCAAAATGCCCTCTCACTTGAGGACAAGTTAATGGTTCCCGATGCCCGTTGATGGCAAGAATCGTGTCTACGGCTGCTACGAACAAATTACATGTGCAAGAGGCGGCCGTGCGGGAAGGGATGGAACGCTGCCCGCCTGCCCTGCCCTGGCGAACCAGCCGTGAATCAATCCGCATCGGTGGAACTGCGGCGAATGACTCAGCCATAGCGCGTTTGCAAATTACAGAACCGCACACGCAGTGTGCGTTGTGACTATGGCGTCGGTGATTCGGAAGATGAAGAAACGGCGGACGACTTGCTGCGCCGGGTCCTGCGGCGTTCGCCATGCAGCATGACGGCGGCGCGCTCCTCGTTGGTGAGTTCAAGCATGTCGAGATACACGTGTTCCACCGCCTGCTCGTACGACAGCGTGGTGTCGAGCGCCATCTTTTCCGTCATCAGCGCATTGGCTTTCTTGAGATTACCGTCGCAGACGTCGCGGATGAAATTGAGCTTGCGCTGGAAGTCCGAGACCGGCGCTTCTTCGTGCAGCTTGTGGCCGTACCGCAGCCACAGCATGGCCACACCGAACAAACCCGCACCTGTGCCGATCAAAAGCGATCTCATGTAATTCTCCAGCCGAGTAGTTAATCATTGTTATGACTCGTCACGCAAAACAGCGGCAACCAGGTGCATTGCCGGCATTTCATCTTGCGATTTTTGCTTGGATTTCCCCCCAAGCTTTTTGTCTGCTGCCTTGTTGCAATGATTGTTTTTCGGCATCGGACAGGCGACATTAAGCGACATTTTTCTGCGCTTCGCAACAAATCTTTACAACATACCAAGGCAACTTTTTTGAGTATTTCCGTAGTGAATTTTTTGTCAGCCTTCCGTCAGCACAGCAAGTCCTTTTTCGAGTCCCAGTCGCGCAATCAGACGCCTCGCATCAAAGGGCGCCTTGACCTTGATGTCGTTATCGAAATAACAATAAACATCCCTGCTCTTGCGCGCTTTCGGCTTGCTCGCGGAGACACAATGCGCATCCTTCGGCTGTCCTCCCTTGCTCCAGCTTTCGATGCGCTGCGCCCAGCGCTCCAGCGCCGGTTTGGTGTAGCCGCTGGCGTACAGCTCCTTGTCGCCGTGCAGGCGCAGGTACATGAAATCGGCAGTCACGTCTTCCAGATACGGCCACTTGCCGGCGGTGTCGGCCACCACCAGCGCGACGTTATATTTGCGCAGCAGCGCGATGAAACCCTCGTCCGCAAAACTCTCATGGCGGATCTCCATGGCGTGGCGTAACGTGCGCTTCTTGTCGATCCTGAGCAGGCTGCGCTCCTTCATGCGCGGTTCGCACTGTTGCGCCAGCTCCAGCGCTGCTTCTGTGTCGTGCGGCAGCAGGCTGAGAAAATTCTCCACCAGTTCGGCGTCGTAGCGGAAGCTGGGCGGGAATTGCCAGAGGAACGGCCCCAGCTTTTCCTTGAGATTGAACACGCCGGAAGCGAATACGTTGGCGAGCGGCCCGTCGATGTCGCGCAAGCGCTGGATGTGGGTGATAAAACGGTTGCCCTTGATGCTGAACATGAAGCCCGGCGGCGTCGCCTCGTACCAGGCGGCGTAGCTCTCGGGACGCTGCAAGGCATAAAATGAGCCGTTGAGTTCGATCGAGGGCAAGGCGCGCGAGGCGAACTCCAATTCGTCGGCCTGCTTCAGGCCTTCGGGATAGAAACCGCCGCGCCACGGCGCGTAGCGCCAGCCGGAAATGCCAATACGGATTTTTGCCATGGCTCTCGCTCCGAAGTGGATGATCTGTCAAAGCAGACACGTTCAGAATTTCAGAGTTCACCAGGTCCGTCGTTATGAGATATCCGCTGACGGTGTATCGAGGCGGCCACCAGTGATCGAGCTATGACGCAGCTTTTTTACGCGCACAGTCCGGTTTCCGCCAGCCAGGTGCGCAGGATGCTTTCCGCGTTGCTGCGCGCCTGCGCGCCGAAGCGCCTGGCGTCGTCGCGGATCGCCGAAGGCCTGATCCCGGCCAAAGACAATTCACAGGCGTGACCGATCAGCCAGGCGTCGATGCAATCGGCGTCGGCCTCGACGTGGAACTGCAGCGCCAGCGCATGGCGGCCGTAGCGGAACGCCTGATGCGGCGTCGCCGTCGTCGATGCCAGCAGCTCGGCGCCGTCCGGCAGGTCGAAGGTGTCGCCGTGCCAATGCAGCACGGCGTCGTTGTATTCGAGCGCAGCGAGGCAGGAAGCGCGCCCGGCGTCGGTCAGCGTCACGCCGCCCCAACCGATTTCTTTTTGCGTTCCTGGATAGACGCGCGCGCCCAGTGCCGCCGCCATCATCTGCGCGCCGAGGCAGATGCCGAGCACCGGTTTGCCGCTTGCCAGCCGCGCGCGGATGAGTTCGATCTCTTCACTGATGAAGGGATATTCCTCACTGTCGTTGACGCCGATCGGACCGCCCAACACGATCAACAGATCGGCTGCCGCAAAGGCGGCCGGCGACAGCGCATCGACGCCGGCCTGCACGTAGTCGACGCTGAAGCCGGCCTGCTTCAGCCCCGGTGCGAAGTTGCCGAGGTCTTCAAAGGCGAGATGGCGGATGACGAGACATTGCATGACGAGCTTTCCAAAGGCGAGGACAAGGACACGCTGGTGATTATATGACACAAAGTGTCCTGCGCTACAATGCCTGACCTATTTTCGCCATTCCGACATGACCATTCGACTGAAGTTGCTAAGAAAGCAAAAGGGTTGGACGCTGGAGACGCTGGCCGAACAAAGCGGCCTCACCAAGAGCTATTTGTCCAAGATAGAACGCGGCGTCAGCATGCCGTCCATTGCGGTGGCGCTGAAGCTGGCGAAGGCCTTGCAGGTCGACGTCGGCCAGTTGGCGTCGGACGCCGGCAGCGATCAGCTGATCAGCATCACGCGTGCCTCCGCCCGCACGGCGCTGGCGAAGAATGCCGGCGGCGTCCGCGCGGTGGAAAGCATCGCCGCCGACCTCGCGCCGAAGGAAATGCTGCCCTTCATGATGTATCCGCCGCAGGATTTCGTGGCGTCGGCGTTCAAGGAGCACGACGGCGAAGAATTCCTGTTCGTGCACAAAGGCCGCATCGATGTTGAATTTCCCGACCAGCTGGTGCAACTCAAGGCCGGCGATTCCCTCTATTTCAATGCGCTGATTCCGCATCGGACCAGAAGCACCGGCAGCGTCCAGGCCGAAGTCATGGTCATCGTCAGCAACCGCGACCGCTGAAACCGGCACTGCAAACGAACAAGCAAACAAATAAGCCCCCGATCAAACAAGGAGAGACATCCATGACCTACCTCGCATCCAGCACCCGCTACGAAACCATGCAATACCGCCACTGCGGCCGCAGCGGCCTGAAACTGCCGCTGCTGTCGCTGGGCATGTGGCACAACTTCGGCGACACCACGCCGCTGGCGACGCAGCGCGAAATGCTGCGCACCGCCTTCGACCTGGGCATCACGCATTTCGACCTGGCCAACAATTACGGGCCGCCGTACGGCAGCGCGGAAGCCAATTTCGGCCATCTGTTCAAACAGGATTTCCAGCCTTACCGCGATGAACTGATCATCTCGACCAAGGCCGGCTGGGACATGTGGCCCGGTCCTTACGGCCAGGGCGGCGGCTCGCGCAAGTACGTGCTGGCGAGCCTGGACCAGAGCCTCAAGCGCATGAACCTGGACTACGTCGACATCTTCTATTCGCATCGTTTCGATCCGGACACCCCGCTGGAAGAAACCATGGGCGCGCTGGCTACCGCCGTGCAGCAAGGCAAGGCGCTGTATGTCGGCGTGTCGTCGTATTCGCCCGAGAAGACCAAGGAAGCCGCCGAGCTGCTCAAGCAATGGAAGGTACCCTGCCTGATCCATCAGCCGTCATACAACATGTTCAACCGCTGGATCGAGCAAGGCCTGCTCGATGAGCTGGAACACCAGGGCATGGGTTGCATCACCTTCACCGCGCTGGCGCAGGGCCTGCTGAGCGACAAGTACCTCAACGGCATTCCGGATGATGCGCGCATCAACCGCGCCGGCGGCGGCTCGCTCAAGAGCGATCACCTGAGCCCGGAAAACCTGCAGCGCGTGCGCGCGCTCAACGACATTGCCAAGGCGCGCGGCCAGACGCTGGCGCAGATGGCGCTGGCCTGGGTGCTGCGCGATCCGCGCGTGACCACCACGCTGATCGGCGCCAGCAGCAGCAAGCAGATTCGCGAAAACGTCGCGGCGCTGGACAAGCTCGGCTTCAGCGCGGAAGAACTGGCTGCCATCGACAAGCAGGCGCAGGACGGTCATCTCAATCTGTGGGAGGTATCGTCGCGCCACAAGTAATCCGGCGCGCTGATTTTTGCCTGCATATCAAACGGGCCCATCGCTATTGCGCATAGCGATGGGCCCGTTCTCATTTCAGAAAAAAGAACTACATCAGCCTTTGCCCAGCGCCGCCGCCACCGCCACCGACAGAGGCACCGTCGGATGGCCGATCAGCGCCGACAACTGTCGGCCGTCGTCGAACAAGGCGCCCTTCGCTGCCGCCGCGTCCGAGTCCGACAGCAGGACGGCGATCACTTCCGGCAAACCGAAACCAAGCAGTGCGGCCTTGTAGTCAGCTTCCGGGATGTTGCGATACTCGACCGGCTTGCCGGACTGGCGTGCCGCTTCCGCCGCTAGTTCGCTCAGCGTATAGGCGCCGTCGCCGGCCAGTTCGTAGACCTTGCCGGCGTGGCCGCTGCCGATGAGCACAGCGGCCGCAGCTGCGGCGTAATCGCTGCGCGCAGCCGAGGAGATGCGACCATCGCCGGCGCTGCCGACAATGGCCCCGTTGGCGACGGCCTTGGGCAGGCCGGCGGTATAGTTCTCGTGGTACCAGCCGTTGCGCAGGATGGTTGCCGGCACGCCGCTGTCCTTGATGGCCTGTTCGGTTTGCTTGTGTTCTGCGGCGAGGCCGAGCGTCGACATGTCGGCGCGCAGCACGCTGGTGTAAGCCAGCAGCTTGACGTTGGCGCGCTTGGCGGCGTCGATGACGGCGCGATGCTGGTTCAGGCGCTCGCCGATTTCGTTGGAAGAAATCAACAGGACTTTTTCTGCGTCCTGTAGCGCGGCGTCGAGGCTGGCGGCATCGGTGTAATCGGCGCGGCGCACTTGCACGCCGAGCGCAGCCAGGTCAGCGGCTTTTTCGGGGCTACGCACGGCAGCGACGATGCTTGCTGCGGAGACGGTCTTCAACAATGCTGCGATGACGAGGCGGCCCAATTGGCCGGTGGCTCCGGTGACGACGATCATGACAATTTCCTGTTCGGTGAGTGAAAGAAATTGCAGCTTACCGAATACACTAACTTTTAGTAAGTACGCACAAAAAGGTTAGTGTAAAATAAGCTCACATGAATACCAGAGCCCCCCTCACCACTCACATATCCCTCAGGGACCGCATGCAACGCGGCGAGCTGTTTGCCGCCGATTGTCCGTCGCGCAGCGTGTTGAAACACCTCACCAGCCGCTGGGGCGTGCTCTTGCTGGTCGCGCTGCTAGGCGGCACGCATCGCTTCAGCGACCTGCGCCGCAAGGTCGGCGGCGTCAGCGAAAAGATGCTGGCGCAGACGCTGCAGGAACTGGAAGGCGATGGCCTGGTGATCCGCAAGTCGTATGACGTAGTCCCGCCCCACGTCGACTACACGCTGTCGCCGCTGGGACTGGAAGCGGCGCAGCGCATCGAAACGCTGACCGACTGGATCGAGATGAGTTTGCCGCGCTTCATGGCGGCGAGACGGGAAACGGAAGAAGAAAAAGCAAAGGAAGCGCCCAAGAAGGCGGGAAAGTAAGAACCGTCCGGAAAATAAAAAAGGCCCTGCTGGACGCGGGCCTTGTTTATTTTTGCTGCTGTTCAAACTGGGGTGGCTGACGGGGCTCGAACCCGCGACAACAGGAATCACAATCCTGGACTCTACCAACTGAGCTACAGCCACCACTGCATGACCAAGACCTGAATTACTGCCTTGAGTCAGTGAAGCAAAAGATTATACAAAACTGTAAGGCTTCTGGCAAATGAAATAGTCGCCGCAATGAAATTTGCCGGAATCCCGGGCGGCAGCGCTTAATTCGTCGCGATCTGGCGCACTTCTGCATCCATCTTCAGCAGATTGACCAAGGCCGTCGACAAGGTGCTGGCGCCGGCGGTGGTGTATGCCAGCAGATTGCCCTCCTTGCCGGCGCCGCGCACCAACGCCTTCGCCTCCAGCAAACGGCTCAACTGCCGCGTCACCGCTTCGCCGGTATCGATGATGACCGGCGCGGCGCAACCGGCATGCCGCGCAGCCGACTCGATCAGCTCACGCGCAAACGGATAATGCGTGCAGCCCAGCACCAGCGTGTCGGCGCCCTGCGCGATCAGCGGCATGACGTAGCGATCCACCAACGCGGCCGTAGCCGGCGACTGGAGCTCGCCCTTCTCGATCTGATCGACCAGGCCGACGCAGGCTTGCGAAATGAACTGCACCTTGCCGGCCGCAGCGATTTGCTCACGCAAGGCGATGAAGCGAGCGCTCGCCAGGGTGCTGCGCGTGGCCAGCACACCGACCACGCCGCTCTTGCTGTGCAGGGCCGCCGGCTTCAGGCCGGGCTCGATGCCGACCACGATCAACGTGGGCCACTGCAGGCGGATCGCCTGGATCGCCGCCGCGGTCGCGGTGTTGCACGCGACCACCAGCGCCTTGATGCCCTGCCCGATCAGGAAGCCGGCAATCGCCAGCGAACGATCGACGATCTGCCGCTCATCCTTGTCGCCATACGGCGCGTAGCCGGAGTCGGCAAAGTACAGCAAGTGCTCCTGCGGCAAGGCGGCGCGCACGTGCCGCAGCACCGACAAGCCGCCGATGCCGGAATCGAAAATGCCGATGGGCGCATCACGATTCGTGTGAGCGTCCATCGGCATCGGTGTTGCAGGTGAAGCTGCAGCGGTCATCGGCGAGCGACTCCCGCTGGCGGCTTCGGTTGGGACATCCGCTGTTGCATGCGCAGTTGCATTGTTATGCAGTCGTGACCGCAATCTTGCTCAGCGCGGTGTTGGTCGCGATCTTTTCCTTCCACTCGGCAGGACCGGTGTTGTGCACCGAGACGCCGTTGGCGTCGACCGCCACCGTGACCGGCATGTCCTTGACGTCGAACTCGTAGATCGCTTCCATGCCCAGATCAGCAAAGCCCAGCACCTTGGCCGACTTGATCGCCTTCGACACCAGGTAGGCCGAACCGCCGACCGCCATCAGGTAAGCCGACTTGTGCTTCTTGATCGCTTCGATTGCGGTCGGGCCGCGCTCGGACTTGCCGATCATGGAAATCAGACCGGTCTGCTCCAGCATCATGTCGGTGAACTTGTCCATGCGCGTGGCCGTTGTCGGGCCGGCAGGACCGACCACTTCGTCGCGCACCGGATCGACCGGACCGACGTAGTAGATCACGCGGTTGGTGAAGTCGACCGGCAGCTTCTCGCCCTTGGCCAGCATCTCCTGGATGCGCTTGTGCGCAGCGTCGCGGCCGGTCAGCATTTTGCCGTTCAGTAGCAGGGTCTGGCCCGGCTTCCACGAAGCGACTTCTTCCTTCGTCAATGTGTCGAGGTTGACGCTCTTCGACTTTTCGGTGTCCGGCACCCAATGCACTTCAGGCCATTCGGACAGCGACGGCGGCTCCATGTAGGCCGGGCCGGAACCGTCCAGCACGAAATGACCGTGACGGGTTGCGGCACAGTTCGGGATCATCGCGACCGGCTTGGACGCGGCGTGGGTCGGGTACATCGCGATCTTGACGTCGAGCACGGTGGTCAGGCCGCCCAGGCCTTGTGCGCCGATGCCGAGCGCGTTGACCTTGTCGCATAGTTCGATGCGCAGTTCCTCGGTCTTGTTTTGCGGACCGCGCTGCTTCAGCTCGTACATGTCGATGTCGTCCATCAGCACTTCCTTGGCCATCAGCATGGCCTTCTCGGCAGTGCCGCCGATGCCGATGCCGAGCATGCCCGGCGGACACCAGCCGGCGCCCATGGTCGGCACAGTCTTGAGGACCCAGTCCACCAGCGAATCGGAAGGATTCAACATGACGAACTTGGTCTTGTTCTCGGAACCGCCGCCCTTGGCGGCGATGCGCACGTCGACGGTGTTGCCCGGCACCAGTTCCATGTGGATCACGGCCGGGGTGTTGTCCTTGGTGTTCTTGCGATCGAACTGCGGGTCGGCCACGATGGAAGCGCGCAGCACATTGTCCGGATGACTGTAGCCCCGGCGCACGCCTTCATTGACGGCGTCAGCGATGGAACCGCTGCCGAAGCCTTCAAAGCGCACGCCCATGCCGATGCGCAGGAACACGTTGACGATGCCGGTGTCCTGGCAGATCGGACGCTTGCCTTCGGCGCACATGCGCGAGTTGGTCAGGATCTGGGCGATGGAATCCTTGGCGGCCGGATTCTGCTCCAGCTCATAGGCGCGCGCCAGATGCTGGATGTAGTCCACCGGATGGTAGTAGCTGATGTATTGCAGCGCGGCGGCCACGGATTCGATGAGATCGTCTTGCTTGATGATGGTCATGGCTGGTTCTCTCGGGTTGAATGAAGAATGCGGAATTTTTTAATGCGGTTCAGGCGGTTCCGACGGCACTGCGGGATGGCTCATGAGCCGGTCGCAATAGGCGATCGCCATCGCGGACAACAGGAAGGTGATGTGGATGCCGGTCTGCGCCAGCAAGGTCTTGACGTCGTACAGATTGGCGTTGATGAAGGTCTTGAGCAGATGGATCGACGAGATGCCGATGATCGCCGTGGCCAGCTTGACCTTCAGCACCGAGGCGTTCACGTGCGACAGCCACTCGGGCTGGTCGGGATGGCTTTCGAGGTTCATGCGCGAAACGAAGGTTTCGTAGCCGCCCACGATCACCATGATCAGCAGGTTCGAAATCATTACCACGTCGATCAGCGCCAGCACCACCAGCATGATGGTTTGTTCGTTGAGCTTCTCGGGACGCAGCGCGCCTTCGATGGCGACCGCGTCGAGGATGTGTTCCAGCGAGGCGGCGTTGCCCATGGCCGCGCCGATCAGGTCGCTCAGCTCGACCCAGAAGTGATAGACGTAGACGCACTGCGCCAGGATCAGGCCGAGGTATAAAGGCAGTTGCAACCACCGGCTCATGAAAATCAAATTGGGCAGGATGCCGATCTTTTTACCGGACGGGGTGGAGCGGGTGTCTTTCATTGGCGCGAATCTCAGAGTAAATCAACGATGCGGGCAGGCGGTAAGCCTTGCTTCACGGTGGTTCGCGTACCTCGGGCGTGCATCTGGCGTGCATTCGGGCGGGCGAATTCAGGCCGCTATTTTACACTCCCTTGCCATGTTCTTGGCTGCGAGCGCACTACAAAGGACGGCCACAAATGCGATAATGCGCTCTGGCAATACCGCGACACAAACTTCATCACCTCCTTGTGGTCTGACCCTTGGATGCAGCGGAAGACCTTGTGCAGCGGCCTTCCGCGCCCCGATCAATTCAGAATGTGTAAGGACTGAGTAAGTGAAAACGCCTATGTTTTGCAAAAAGCAAAACCGATAGTTTCGCGGAACGCAAAACTATCGGATTTTGGATAAAGCAAAAATCATTAATCGCAGGAGACTAATCGTGGCAGACATCGAAACCTTCAAGCAGGAAAACCGTGTATTCGCCCCACCGGCAGAGTTCGTCAAGAACGCCGCCGTGTCCGGCATGGACGCCTATAACGCCTTGTGCGCCGAAGCCGAGCGCGACTACGAAGGCTTCTGGGCCCGCCTCGCGCGTGAAAACCTGCAATGGCACAAACCCTTCACCAAGACCCTCAACGAAGCCGACGCGCCGTTCTATAAATGGTTTGAAGACGGCAAGATCAACGTCTCGTACAACTGCCTCGACGTCAACCTGGAAAACGGCAACGCCGACAAGACTGCCGTCATCTTCGAATCCGACGACGCCAAGGTCACCCGCGTCACCTATCGCGAACTGCATAAGAAAGTCTGCCACTTCGCCAACGGCCTGAAGTCGCTCGGCGTCAAGAAAGGCGACCGCGTCGTCATCTACATGCCGATGTCGGTCGAAGGCGTCGCCGCCATGCAGGCCTGCGCCCGCATCGGCGCCACGCACTCGGTGGTGTTCGGCGGCTTCTCCGCCAAATCGCTGCAGGAGCGCGTGATCGACGCCGGCGCAGTCGCCGTCATCACCGCCGACTACCAAGTGCGCGGCGGCAAACAGTTGCCGTTGAAATCCATCGTCGACGAAGCGCTCGCCATGGGCGGCTGCGACACGATCAGGAACGTCATCGTCTACAAGCGCGCCGGCGCCGACATCAACTGGGTGGCAGGCCGCGACCTGTGGCTGCACGACGTCGTCGCCAACCAGTCCGACGTCTGCGAACCTGAATGGGTCGACGCCGAACATCCGCTGTTCATCCTCTACACTTCCGGCTCCACCGGCAAACCGAAGGGTGTCCAACACGCCTCCGGCGGCTACCTGCTGTGGGCCGTGCTGACGATGAAGTGGACCTTCGACATCAAGCCCAACGACGTCTACTGGTGCACCGCCGACATCGGCTGGATCACCGGCCACACCTACATCGCCTACGGCCCGCTGGCAGTCGGCGCGACGCAGATCGTGTTCGAAGGCGTGCCGACGTACCCGAACGCCGGCCGTTTCTGGGACATGGTGCAACGTCATAAGGCGACGATCTTCTACACTGCCCCGACCGCGATCCGCTCGCTGATCAAGGCCGCCGACGCAGACGAAAAAATCCATCCAAAGCAATACGACCTGTCGTCGCTGCGCCTGCTCGGTTCGGTCGGCGAGCCGATCAATCCGGAAGCCTGGATGTGGTACTACAAGAACATCGGCCAGGAAAAATGCCCGATCGTCGACACCTTCTGGCAAACCGAAACCGGCGGCCACATGATCTCGCCGCTGCCGGGCGCGACGCCGCAAGTGCCGGGCTCCTGCACGCTGGCGCTGCCGGGCATCACCGCCGCCATCGTCGATGAGACCGGTAACGACCTGCCCAACGGCACCGGCGGCATCCTGGTCGTCAAGCGTCCATGGCCGTCGATGATCCGCACCATCTGGAACGATCCCGAGCGCTTCAAGAAGAGCTATTTCCCCGAAGAATTCGGCGGCAAGGTCTACCTCGCCGGCGACGGCGCGATCCGCAACAAGGACACCGGCTACTTCACCATCACCGGCCGCATCGACGACGTGCTGAACGTCTCCGGTCACCGCATGGGCACGATGGAAATCGAATCCGCGCTAGTCGCCAACCCTATCGTGGCCGAAGCCGCCGTGGTCGGCAAACCGGACGAAACCACTGGCGAATCGATCTGCGCCTTCGTGGTCCTGAAGCGCCCTCGCCCCACCGGCGACGAAGCCAAGGCCATCGCCAAGGAGCTGCGCGACTGGGTCGCCAAGGAAATCGGCCCGATCGCCAAGCCCAAGGAAATCCGTTTCGGCGACAACCTGCCCAAGACTCGTTCCGGCAAGATCATGCGCCGCCTGCTGCGCGTGCTGGCCAAGGGCGAAGACATCACGCAGGACATCTCGACCCTGGAAAACCCGGCCATCCTGGACCAGTTGAAGGAAGCGCAATAAGCGGGAAATAGACGGAAGGCGCTGTATTCCCGGCGGCAAGCCGCGTTGGCGCCGGGAATGCCGATCTGACAAGAAATAATGGCGATGCCGCAACGCATCGCCATTATTTTATGGGCGACCGTTCAAAACCATCTCATTTCCTGAAAAATGTTGCTATAATCAGCGGCTTCGCTAAAAACGAAGCCAAATTCCGGAGAGATGGATGAGTGGTTGAAGTCGCACGCCTGGAAAGCGTGTATAGGTTAATAGCCTATCGGGGGTTCGAATCCCCCTCTCTCCGCCAGAATACAAAATGCCCGCGCCAGCGGGCATTTTTATTTGTATTTCCATTTTGTTTGCAGCAAACCCTGTTCTCGGAGAGAAGTAAGCCGCCTGCGCGGCTTACGCGGGGGATTCGAAGGGAATCGCTTGCAAGCGATTCAGCGGCCTGCGGAACGTAGGCGAATCCCCTCTCTCCGCCAGAATACCGACAAGGCCTCCAGACATGGGGGCTTTTTCATTTGTGCTATTTAGAAGCGCTTGTGCTGTTAGAATCGCTCTTCCACTCAATTGCCGCCGGCTCTTCTTTACCCGCGCGTGCGCCTCATGGATCACCGCAACACTGCCACCAACCTCCTTCGCCCATATGTCGCGGATTTGTTCGATGTCCCGCAGATCGAGCGCGAACATCTGGTCGCCTTCGCACATGAGCCACGCGATCTTGCCCACTAGCTTTCGAGCAACTGATGGAACTAATCCCATTTTGCTCCGAAAGGTAAGTCCTCGATCGCTTCACGATCAATACTTATCGTGAAGCCGGCAGCGGCAGCGGCAGCGGCAGCGGAACTGGAACTGGAACTGGAACTGGAACTGGAACTGGAACTGGAACTGGAACTGGAGCTAGAACTGGAGCTAGAGCTAGAGCTAGAGCTAGAGCTAGAGCTGGACTTGGTCCGCTTAGACTTAGGCTTGCTCTCATCCGCTAATGCGTCGTCGTTCACTGATTGCATGGATGACGCTCCATCTGGTTCCTTTCGATTTCTTTTCTTTATCGGAGCCTCCCCGTCATCGGACTCCTCCTCTATCGCTGCCGCCCCGTCGTCGAACGCTGCTGCCGTAGCCTTCTCGTCATCGCCCTCCTTTAACATCAATGGATTCTCATGCTTGGCCTGCTGGAGATTGCTTAAAACTATCCTGATTTCTTCAAACGTGATCACTCCGGACGAATCCGCGCCCTTCAATAGCACGTAAACAGGCATTAGGAATTTTTTCCTTGGACTTGGGGGGCCGTGAAACTCAATAGACGTCACGGAATTCTCACCACTTGGCGGACGGGGTACATATACCAAATTGAAGGGCATCCAAATAAAATCGGATCTTGACCCAACGTCCTTTTTAATTAACGCCTTCACATCTTCTGGGCAATCAAGATGATTTAGAGCGGCTACGCAGGAGTCATGAAAACCACCTATATACGTCTGGGCAATTTTATGAGAAAGATGCGACTTCTTACTCTTCTCAATGGGGCCACCCTTTGATTTTCTTTCCTTATCCCATTCTTTCTTTGTGCTGACCAGCGATTCTGGTCTGGTGTTTGGCAAGTCCATGCCATTTTCATCTTTTTCGTAAGTTCTTTTTTGGTAAGGAACACTGGTAGCCTTCGGTACGGCAGCAAGTATGGCGGATGTCCGGCCATGAGATGCGCCGGCGGTAGTGGTCACCGCTGGCGTTTCTTTAACCATCAGATCCGTGATCCACTTAGGAGCCGACACGCCTATGTTTGCATGGCTCCACTGATAAGTGTTTTCTTCGTGCAACCAGGGCATGGGGAACCATTTTCCTTTCGTACCTTTTTCTTTCTTCTCTTTCGCCTCTGGATCTGCGATCTCTTCCTGAAACTTCTTGTCCTCGGCGCCACTTAGTTTTGTGTCGCGATAACCGGCCACGCGGATCCAGACCGCCTGCAATATGCCCGATGCGGAGTGATTCAAAACCACCGGTCGTGTCACTTGATGTCGCGCTCCGCCCCCTGATGCTCCAGCACCAATCTTCTGTGTCATCCGCTTCCCGACATCAAGCGCCTTTTCTCCCAGAGAATCTGCCTCAAACTCCAGAGATCGATCATCGTTGATCGGCGTATTGCCCTTCATCTGCATGGTCGGACGCACCCTGCCCTGCGCCTGCTGCACCACGTGCCACGCCTCATGCGGCAAATGCTCTTCCTGCCCCGGCCCGAGATGAATCTCGCTGCCTTGGGCAAAGGCATGCGCTTGCACTTGCGCCGGTCGAGACGAGTTGTAGTGCACGGAGACATGTTCCATGGACAGGCCGGACAGACTCTCAATGCCGTGCCTCAGTTCCGCGGGCAAACCTTTCCCATGCGAAGGAGCTGACATTCGCGGAGCAAGCGGATCCGGCAACGACTCCAACCCGATCTCGGCGCCTCCTGCCGTCGGACCGGCGCCCACTTTTTCACGCTGTGCGACCCGGGCGCTGTTCGAGTTGGTTCCGGGCCATGGCGGAAGAGCCGTTTTTCCCGCAGACGGCGTGGAAAAATCTCCATTGGCAACGGATGGGTTGGATCGAAGAGAGGCTTTTTCAGCACCCTCTTTCGTGCTGCCGATTGGTGCAGGTGTTTTCGCTGGCATTACGCATCCTTCCTCAGGGTTCCATCCAGGTCGATTTTCGATTCGCCATCCGAGTTGTTGTCAGCGGCATATCAGAAATCGCTGCGCATGAATGCAGCAGCGGCGCCTACCGCAACTTCGGGATGAGACGGGAGCCATTGGCGTCTCGCCCTCTCGCAGGCTTCATAAGGCTCGGGCAATAGCTGGAGCTCGTATAAAAGAAGATTCTACGGAGAGTTTTCTGCTCGGCTATACGCTCTGTCTCATTATTTTGAAATAATGTTCTCAAAACCCATTTTCGGAAAGAAGCAAGCTGCCTGCGCGCCTTACGCGCTGGACTCCAAAGGGATCGCTTGCAAGCGATCCGTGCATCAGGCAAATTCCGGCATGCAGACAAAATTGCGTCACGACGCGGATAGTCGTAGCGCACCACATCATCGATATGAGGAAGATATGAACGAACGTGGTTCCACCCCCGCAGAACTGATCTCCAGCCTCCGCCTCCTCCCGCATCCCGAGGGCGGCCACTTCAGGGAAACCTATCGAAGCGCAATGGAAGTGGCGCGAGCCAGCGATGGTGTCATCCGCTCGGCCTCAACTGCGATCTACTATTTGCTCGGTGCAGGAGAAAGATCTGCCTGGCATCGGATCAAGTCCGACGAAATGTGGCATTTCTATGACGGGTCGCCCTTGCACATTTATGTCCTCGGGCAGGCCGACGATTTAACGGTTCTCAAATTGGGTAATCCCGTGATCCATGACGGCGCAGAATTCCAGGCCTTGGTGCCTGCCGGCGCCTGGTTCGCCGCAGAATGCGCGGATCCGCAAGGTCATTCCCTGGTGGGGTGCACGGTGGCCCCGGGCTTCGAATTCGAGGAATTCGAACTCGCCGACAAAGATCTGCTCACGCAGACTTGGCCTCAGCATGCGCAGGTGATTGAACGCCTCGCGTAACGATTCTTTGAAGAAAAGAACGAGGCCGAATCGGCAATATTGGACGAACCGGAGGAGTTCGAAGGAGACACCCTCGCCAGAAATAGAAAAGGCTCCCGGTCCGGGAGCCTTTTTCATCTGCACTGAGAAATCCTTTTATCCCATTCATCCCATTCAAATTGTTGATGCTCGCAACATCATCAAAAAACTATTCGTCAACGCCCCGCATTTCAAGAGCCGGCTAGAAATGCTCCCATGAATTTCCATCATTACTCTGTGTCACAGAAAGAGCAGGCTTCCTTGACGATGTTGCCGTGGATAATTTTGGCGGCATCGGCGTGATGTCACGGGTTCGCGGATTTGCAGTTGATGACTGGACCTGAGACTCCACCTTCTTCGGATCCAGCTTGAAAACGCTGACCACTTCAGAGAGCTTGCTCGCCTGTTGCTGCATCGATTGCGCCGCCGCTGCTGCCTCTTCAACCAGCGCAGCGTTTTGCTGCGTCACTTCATCCATTTGTGTAATCGCAAGGTTGATCTGTTCAATACCCTCGCTTTGCTCCTGGCTGGCAGACGTGATCTCTCCAACGATATCGGTAACGCGTTTGACGCTGTTGACCACATCTTCCATCGTCGAACCCGCCTGGGCCACCAGCTTGCTGCCGGTGTCGACCTGCGTCACGGAATTATCGATCAGCGATTTGATTTCCTTGGCGGCGCTGGCGGAGCGCTGCGCCAGGTTGCGCACCTCCGTTGCAACCACCGCAAAGCCGCGGCCCTGCTCACCCGCGCGAGCGGCTTCCACCGCGGCATTCAAGGCAAGAATATTCGTCTGGAATGCAATACCGTCAATCACGCTGATGATATCCACGATCTTTTTGGATGATGCATTAATTGATCCCATGGTTTCCACCACCTGACTGACAACGTTGCCTCCGGCAACAGCAACCTCAGAAGCGGAGACCGCCAATTGGTTGGCCTGGCGTGCGTTGTCCGCGTTCTGCTTTACAGTGGAAGTGAGCTCTTCCATGGCCGATGCGGTTTCTTCCAACGAACTGGCCTGCTGCTCGGTTCGGGACGACAAGTCCAGATTGCCGCTTGCAATTTGGCTTGAGGCCGTCGCAATCGTATCGGTCCCTGCACGCACCTGACCGACAATCTCCGCGAGCCGATTGCGCATCACTCTGATGGAGGCAATCAGACTGGTTTGATCGCCCTGACGAATGGTAATCGAACGTGCGAGGTTGCCGCTGGCGATATCGCTGGCGATCGACATCGCGTAGTCAGGCTCGCCACCGAGCTGACGAATAATGCTACGAGTGATCAGAAGAGCAGCAATCAGACTCAGTGCAAATGCGGCCGCACTGACGATGGCCAGCAGCACACAGGCATGACGATAGGTTTCCTGGCTTTCAGCGACAGTATTATTCATCAAGGCGCGCTGATAATCGGACAGCTGCTTCAGCGCCCCGAACATGGCGGCTTGTTTAGTACGCATGGCGCCGAAGATCAGCTTTCTGGCCTCGTCAGTACTTCCCTTTGCCAGCAAGGCAAGCAGATTCTCCTGTTCAACGTAATATTCCACGCTGGATTGCTTCAGCGTCGCCATCAGCGCCTTGCCTTTTTCGCTCATGATGACATTACCGAGCTTTTGCAGGGTCGCATTACTCTCCTCCCTGGCCTTCTTGATGCGATCCATCTCTTGCGATATCACCGACTCATCCGTAGACAACGCAACATTTCGCACTGCACGCGCTATCAGATTGACATTATTGGATATGGAGTCGACCAGCACCGTTTTGGCATAGCGATCGCTGACCAAAAAATTGACATTGTCATTGAGGGATGACAAGCGGGTGTAACTGAAAACAGCGATCCCAAGCAGAAGGACCAGGAGCAGTCCGAAACCGAGGTAAAGCCGGCTGGATACTTTCAGGGCGGATAGATTCATGACATTCTTCTCCTAGAAACGGGATGGCGTTAAATGGCAAATTCAATTTAACAAATATTACTAAAAAGAAATATCCATTCGTCATCGTTACTCAATTGCGACATGCTGAGCTTGGAAACAAAAACAACCAAGGACGACAGGATCTGCTAACAGTATGCTTCTGACTCCTTAGAGCCTAGCTAACAGGCGCTTGGTACCAGGAAGAAACTGGGCTGAAAGCACCAGCAACATACTAAGATGAATGCCGATTTTAACAAATAAATACCAATAAAACTAATTTATTCTTAAAATTGATTTATTTGTTTAATTTAACTTAATTTTTGAATGGTTTTTCAGCAGCCGCGACCACTAGCGTGCTAACAGGAGCAGATTCAATCAAGATAGCCGATGGCCTACCCTGCCGCAATGGCTGAATCAGTCTGTCGACATTGATCATTTGATACTATTCAAACCGCTGTTTCCGCCTGCGATCAACAAGAATTGAAAACTGCTCAGGGGGCGTATTAACAAATACGTTGAGCCGATTCGTAGCGACGCGACGCCATCACCACTGCGTTCAGACAGCAATCCCTGCAGCCATTTTTCTTGCAAGCACTGATCCTCCATCATGGCCGGACTCAGTGGCGAGGCCGTGGAAACACCCTCGGCATCAAGCAGAGTGGGAAGCTCCGAATACAAACAGAAGGCGCAGTCATCAAGCGGCCAAAAAACCGACACTTACCCGGTGAGCGGTTGGCCGGAACGACTGATCGGGATCAGTCATATTTTTTGGGGTGGGGAAATGGATTTGAAAACATGGCGCGAACTGGCGCCCGAAAAGAAGAAATTCGTCATCGGCATCGCCGTCGCCGTGGCAGTGGTTTATCTGATTTGCATACTGCTCAGCGTGAATGTTCTGCGCAACAACCGCGTGACGGCGGAACTCAATCACCAGGCGCGCATGTCCAGCCTCGGCAAAGAGCAAGGCGACGCCTCCTCGGCGCTCGCCGCTGTCGCCGGCAATGTTCCTACCGTCTCGGTGGGCACGTATGTGGACGGCATCGATACGTTCTCGATCAAGGATTCGAGCTGGAGCGGGACCTTCTACGTCTGGTTCCGCTGGACCGGCGACAAGGCCCTCGACCCGGGCGGCAAACTCGTCGTCGTCGACGCAACATCATCAAGAAAGAAGTGCTTGAGGAATACCACGGCGAAGACGGCCCCCACTATCAGCGACTGCGCGTCTCCGCCAAATTCCTGAAGTTCTTCGACACCATGCGCGTTCCGCTCGAAGACCACATGCTCAACATCTATCTCGAAGACGGCGCGCGCGACAGTACCCGGTTGCGCTATGTGGCGGACGCAAGCTCCAACGTCAGCTCGCGGGTACAGATTTCCGGCTACAAGATCACCGGCAAATCCAGCGTGGTCAAGCCGCACGCCTACCGCTCGTCGTATGGCGATCCACGCGTGGACGCGAAGACTGAAAAAGTCTTCACCCAATATATCGCCGGCATCAGCATCGCGCGTTCAAGCGCAGGCGTCTACAACAAGATCTTCCTGTCGCTGTTCGCCGCACTGGCCCTGGCCCTGTGCAGCTTCTACGTGAAGGCATCCGACGTCGGCCCGCGCTTCTCGCTGCCGTCCGCCGCCTATTTCGGCGCGGTGGCCAATTCCTACGTGGCCAACTCCATCCTGCCGCCGTCAGGCTCGTTCGGACTGGTCGACTATGTGGCGGCGTTCGGCCTGGCGACGATCGCGCTGTCGCTGATCCTGGCACTGCTGTCCAACTTCATCATGGTCAAGAAGGAAGACAAGGCGCTTTCCTACGCGCTGGATCGGGTGATGTTCTGGGTATTGCTGAGTTCTTGCGTGTTGGCGAATATTGCTATTCCTTGGGCTGCTCGGGGCTAACAGGCTCACTTTTCCGCAGATCGACGGAAACAAAAAAAGGCTCCCGAACGGGAGCCTTTTTATTTGCGATCAGCGCGAACTTCCAATCGCGAAAGCCAGTGCGATCAGTCCCACCAGGAATGCCCATCCATATCGGGTCATGAATGGAATCGGGCTTTTCTCGAACTTGGCCTCCACCACCTTGTTCTCAAGTTGCCAGCCGCGACGACAAACATCGCAGGCCATGTCATAGCGTTTTTCGGTGACCCAGCGCAAGTAGTACAGGTGCGCATAGCGATATTGCAAAATCAGCTTCATGGGCCGTTCTTTTTCGCATGTGTCGCAGTGGCGCAGTTCAATCTGGCCGAGATCTTTCACATTGCCGCCCAATCCCCAAATGATCATGTCGTTTCCTTTTTATTGTTAGTCCGAAGTGTTATGTTTCCGCGCTTTTTCAGCGACGGCTTCTGACGGGGGCCGTGGAGCATAGCCACGGGTCGTCAAGTCAACTCATTGAAATGTGACTTGCGCTGAGAATATCGCCTGATCATCCAGCGTGGCTTTGCACAAACGACCGACTTCCACGGTTTCCATCATGATCACCATGGACTTTGCCTGCTCTGCGGACAGCTGCGGCATGTTTTGCTGCATGGAGGTGATGCGTTCCGGAGCGACCTCAGTCGGTCCCTCGTTCTGCGGCGTGCAGACCAGATTAAGTTTACCGCTTTGATAGGCTGCAGAAACACCCTTGGTGGTGTCGTCGTCAATGCCCTTGACCACCAGCTTTCCGTCGATTTTTACCAGATAGGTATCATGAGAGAAATTGCCCTGCGCGACGCACAACTCGACCTTGGCCACGGCATCGCCGATCTGGCTGCTGCCTGACTGACAGATGGTTTTCCCCGCCTTGGGCAAGATGTTAAAGCTTGCAGGTTCGGCGCTGACGGCCATCGTACTTGTGATCAGGACTGAAACGGCCGCAAGGCCTGTGAAATATTGCCGGTATTGCATTCCCACTCCCCGTAGATTTGCTGTCGTTGACATCGCCACCAAGGCAGCGCTGCTGCCGTTGTTGCCTTAATTTTTATGTGGCGACAACGGCGGCATATGTTACGACGCGGAAACAAACCTGCGCATCCGAATGTAGGTGAGAGTGTAGCTATATATCGTGGTCAAGCCGCTGCCCGTGCATCCACATGCAATTCACCAGAGAACTCGGCCATTAGTACTTCCCACTCTCTATCAGCCTTGTCCATCGCCGCCAGCTTGACGTGCCCGTAACCACGAACCAGCTCAGGCAACTGCGCCAACTTCAACGCCGCGCCCTTGTTGCCGGCATCAAGCTGATCCGTCAGTGAATTCACAAAACCAAAATACCGATCCCGTAGCGCCCGCTCACGCCGACGTTCCTCCGTATAACCGAACACATCCAACGGCGTCCCGCGCAGCGACTTGAAGCGCGACAGCACCGCAAACCCCGACATCATCCACGCACCAAAACGCATCTTGGCAGGCACGTCCGAGCCCGGCTTCTTGCGTGCCAGCATCGGCGGCGCCAGGTGGAAGGCCAGCTTGTAGTCGCCGTCGAACTGCGCGGCGATCTGTTCGCGGAATACCGGGTCAGCGTGCAGGCGTGCGACTTCGTATTCGTCCTTGTAGGCCATGAGCTTGAACAGGTTGCGCGCGACCATCTTGCTGATCGGGCGTTTGGAGGCGTTACCTTCCAATCTTGCTTCGGCGCGTTCGACGGCGGCCACGGCTTCTTCGTAGCGGCGGGCGTAGGCACGGTTCTGGTACTTGGTCAGGAAGTCGATGCGGAAGGCGACGATGTCGGCCAGCGACTTCGGTGCAGCGAACTGGATGACCTGCTGCTTGGGCTTGCCGAGCTTGTCCAGCGCGGCTGCATCGGCAGCGGCCAGGCGGCCCAAGGTGAAGGCGCGCTTGTTCATGTCGATGGCGACGCCGTTCAACTCGATGGCGCGCATCAATGCCGGCAGGCCGACCGGCACCAGGCCGCGTTGCCATGCGAAGCCCATCAGCAGGATGTTGCCGCCGATGGGGTCGCCGAGGAAACGCAGCGCCGTGTCCTGCGCGTCGATCTGCACGACGTTGTCGGCGCCGGCCGAGGCGGCCAGCTTGTCGAGCAGACCGTCCTTGTTGATCGAGGCGTCCGGGTTGCGGGTGAAATCGGCGGTCGGGATTTCGCGGTCGTTGGCGATCACCTTGGTGTGGCCGCGGCGCATGACCGAGAGGCTTTCCGGCATGGCCGAGACCACCAGGTCGCAGGCGAAGACGGCGTCGGCTTGTTGCAGGTCGATGCGGACCTGGTTGAGCGCCGATGGCGAGGCGGCGATGCGCACGTGCGACAGCACCGCGCCGCCCTTCTGCGCAAAGCCCATGAAGTCGAGCGTGGAGGCGCCCTTGCCCTCCAGGTGCGCGGCCATGGTGATGAGCGCGCCGACGGTGACGACACCGGTGCCGCCGACGCCGGCCACGAGGATTTCAAACGGCTTGGCGAAGCGATGCGACGCCGGTGTCGGATATGCCGCCAGCGTAGCTTCCAGGTCAGCCAGGGTGAGCTTGACACTTTCCGGTTTCTTCAGCGTGCCGCCCAGCACCGAGACGAAGCTCGGGCAAAAGCCTTCGACGCAGGAGTAATCCTTGTTGCAGGACGATTGCTCGATCTGGCGCTTGCGGCCGAGTTCGGTTTCCAGCGGCAGGATCGACAGGCAGTTGGATTGCACGCCACAGTCGCCGCAGCCTTCGCACACCGCCGGGTTGATCATCATGCGGCGCGCCGGGTCGGGGAAGGCCACGTGGCCGGGCTTGTTCTTTTTGCGGCGGCGGCGTTTCTCGGCGGCGCAGGTCTGGTCATAGACCAGCACGGTGACGCCGAGGGTGTCGCGCAGCATGCGCTGGACGACGTCGAGTTCGCTGCGGTGATGCACGGTGACGCCCGCCGGCAGCTTGATCAGCGCATAGTTCTCGGGCGCGTCGGTGACGACCACGACTTTCTTCGCGCCTTCGCTGGTGACTTGCTGCACGATCTGCGGCACCGACAGCGAGCCGTCGACCGGTTGTCCGCCGGTCATGGCGACGGCGTCGTTGTAGAGGATCTTGTAGGTGATGTTGGTGCGCGCGGCGATGGCCTGGCGGATCGCCAGTGACCCCGAGTGGTAATAGGTGCCGTCGCCCAGATTCTGGAACACGTGCTTCTCGTCGACGAAGCGCGAGGAACCGACCCAGTTGATGCCTTCGCCGCCCATCTGCGCGAGGTAGTTGGTGTCGCGCTGCATCCAGGTCGCCATGAAATGGCAGCCGATGCCGGCCATCGCGCGACTGCCTTCCGGCACGCGGGTGGAAGTGTTGTGCGGGCAGCCGGAGCAAAAATACGGCGTGCGTTTGACGCCGTCGGCGCCGTTGGACAACAGCTCGGCGGCGCAGAAATCGGGCAGGAAGCGTTGCAGGTTCAGCGCCGGGAAGCGCGGTCCGAACCAGCGCACCAGTGCCGGCGCGATGCGCGAAGGCCGCAACTCGCCCAGCGCCGAGAGCAGCGCTTCGCCGTGGGCGTCGGTCTTGCCGATCACCGACGGGCGGCGCTCTTGCGGCAGGTTGTAGAACAGGTTCTTGAGCTGCTGCTCGATGACAGCGCCCTTCTCTTCCACCACCAGGATTTCATCGAGGCCTTGGGCGAAGGCCGACAGGCGAGTGCGTTCCAGCGGATAAGTCAGGCCCGGCTTGTACAGGCGCACGCCGAGGTCTTCCAGTTGTTGTTGCGACAGGCCGAGGCGTTCCAGCGCTTCCAGCAGGTCGAGGTAAGCCTTGCCGGCGCTGATGATGCCGATGCGCGCGTGCGGCGACGGCACGATCAGCTTGTCGATGGAATTGACGCCGGCGAATGCCTGCACCGCCTTGAGCTTGTCGTCAACGCGCTGTTCCAGGGCGAGGCCGGGCAAGTCGGGCCAGCGGTTGTGCAGGCCGTCGGCCGGCGGCGTGTAATCGGTCGGCACGGTGTAGCTCGGCAGTGGCGGTAGCTCAACCACGGCGCCACCTTCGACGGTTTCCGAAATTGCCTTGAAGCCCACCCACGCGCCCGAGAAGCGCGACAGCGCCCAGCCGTACAAGCCGAACTCCATGTACTCCTGGATGTTGGCGGGATTGACCACCGGCATGCCCCAGGCGATCAGCGCCTGTTCGCTCTGGTGCGGCATCGACGATGACACGCAGCCGTGGTCGTCGCCGAGGATCGCCAGCACGCCGCCGTGCGGCGACGAGCCGTAGGCGTTGCCGTGCTTGAGCGCATCGCCGGAGCGGTCGACGCCGGGGCCCTTGCCGTACCACATGGCGAACACGCCCTGCACCTTGCGCGTCGGGTCGGCTTCGACCTGCTGCGAGCCGAGCACGGCGGTGGCGCCGAGTTCTTCATTGATGGCCGGCAGGAACTCGATGTTGTGCGCGCTCAGCAACTTGGAGGCGCGCCACAGTTCCTGGTCCACGGCACCGAGAGGCGAGCCGCGATAGCCGCTGATGAAGCCGCCGGTGTTGAGTCCGTTGGCGGCGTCGGCGACCTTCTGCATGCAAAGCAGGCGCACCAGCGCCTGGGTGCCGGTCAGGAAGACGCGGCCGCTGCTGCGGGTGAGGTTGTCTTCGAGTGCGTAATCCGGATCTGCCAACGTGGAAACCAGCGATGCTGTCGTTTCAGTTTGTGTAACTGGCAGAGTTGCAGGCTGAACCGGCGCCGCAGCAGCCGATCGGAAGGGGGGAATTGTCACCGAGTTCATCGTTATCGTTGTCGTCTCAATAGGGGGCGGAAAGCTGCCGGAAACCCGTCAAAAACGGGTATTAATGAGAGAAAGGATATGGCTTCGAACTGGAAAAATTATTTCTATTTATGCCTAGATAATCGATAGAATGGGAATTATTTTTCTGTATACGACCTCGAAAATGAAAAATTCACCTCTGGATTCCGCATCGCAAAAGATCCTCGCCGAGCTGCAGAAAAACGCCCGGATTTCCTCGAATGAACTGGCCGAAAAAGTCGGCATGTCGGCCAGTCCGTGCTGGCGCCGGCAAAAGGAATTGGAAGACAACGGTTACATCGTGCGCTACACCGCCGTGGTCGACCGGCGCAAGCTGGGATTGTCGGTCTGCTGCCTGGCGCACATCTCCTTGCTGCGCCATGCCGAGGGCGTGGTGGAGAAGTTTGAAGAAGCCATGCGCATGCGTCCCGAAGTGATCGAATGCTACGAGACCACCGGTACCGCCGACTACATGGTCAAGGTCATCGTGCCCGACATGGACGCGTATCACGACTTCCTGCACAACGTGCTGGTCAAGCTCAACGGCGTCTCGCAAGTCAACACCAGCGTGGCGCTGCGTGAAGTGAAATACGAAACCGCGCTGCCGATCTGAGGCGGCGCAAGATTCTTTAGCCCTTGTAAATCCCGCAGCCGATCACCAGCCCGTTGACCTCTTCGATGTAAGTGGTCTTTTCTTCCAGCACGGCGGTGACCGGGTTCGGCCAGCGATAGTCGATCCAGCCTTTGCCGGCGCCCTTGGCGGTGTCGACGAATTGCTTGATGAAGAGCTTGCCGTCGGCGTCCTTCAGGTCAATCAGGTTGCGCCCGATCAGCTTGGCGTTTTCGCCATGGGCGAGCGTGTTGCCGTTGAGGTCGATGACGTTGATGTAGAGGTCGCGCTGTTTGAATTCCGGCGTCGGGTGGCTGAAGTCGGCCAGCGCCGCGTCCTTGCCCTGCTGCTTCACGTGCTGCACCGCGCGCCTGACCATGGCCACCGCTTCTTCGGTGTGGTTCTCAAGGCGGAAGGCGCTGACCGATTGCGCCAGCGAGGTCGCCAGTTGCTGCATCTTCACTGCAGACGAAGCGGCCTGCTCCACCATCGCGGCGTTCTGCTGCGTCATGCGGTCCATCTGTGTGATGGCCTGGTTGATTTCTCCGATGCCGCTGCTCTGCTCGCGACCGGCCTGGGTGATTTCGGAGATGATGCGCTCGACGTGCTGGACCGAGTCGACGATCTCCTTCATGGTGCCGCCGGCCTGGTCGGCCAGCGCGTTGCCGCTCTGCACCTTCTGCACTGAATCGTCGATCAGCGTCTTGATTTCCTTGGCGGCGACGGCCGAGCGTTGCGCCAGGTTGCGCACTTCGGATGCGACCACCGCGAACCCCCTGCCCTGCTCGCCGGCGCGCGCCGCTTCGACCGAGGCGTTGAGCGCAAGGATATTGGTCTGGAAAGCGATGCCGTCGATCACGCTGATGATATCGACGATCTTGCGCGAGCTCTCGTTGATCGAACCCATGGTGTCGAGCACCTGGCTCACCACCTGGCCGCCCTTGACGGCGAAGCCGGACGCCGCTTCGACGATCTGGTTGGCGCGCACGGCGTGGTCGGCGTTCTGGGTGACGGTGGCGGTCAGTTGTTCCATCGAGGAAGCGGTCTGCTCCAGTGAACTGGCCTGCGCTTCGGTGCGCGCCGACAACTCGCTGTTGCCGGAGGCGATCTGGCCGGACGCTTCCGAAATCACCTGGGTGCTGGAGCGCACTTCGCCGACGATCTTGAGCAGGCTCTGGTTCATCGCCTGCAAGGCGCCGAGCAAGTCGCCCACTTCGTCACGCCCTTCGACCGTCACTTTGGAAGACAGGTCGCCGGTTGCCACGCGCCGCGCAACCGACACCGCCGCCTGCAGCGGCCGCGTGATGCTGCGGCTGAGACGCCAGGCGATCAGGGCGCACGCCAGCATCAGCGCGACACCGGCGCCGACGGCAAACTTCAGCAGTGCGCCGTGCGCGACATCGGAATCGGCCAGCGCTGCGGCGATGGCGCTCTTCTGTGCAGCCGGCACGGTGACGGCGATCTGCGTGATCTGTTGCGACAAACCATTTTGCAGCGACGCCGCCTGGATGGCGATCACTGCGCCGAGCGCGACCAGCAACACGAACAACAGCGCAAAGCCGCCGCCCAGCCGCACACCGATAGAAAACCGACGCAGGTTCATTGTCTCCACTCCGTTGTTGTTTTGCGATCTCCGTCGCTATGTCTTTTCTATGTTTTTAGTGCTTCGCGAAACCCAGATAGCTTTCGATGATCTGCTTGTTCGCCGCCAGTTCGGCCGCCGGACCTTCCATCACCGGCTCGCCCATTTCCAGCACGTAGGCGTAGTCCGCGACTTGCAATGCGGCGCGCGCGTTCTGCTCGATCAGCAGCGTGGCCACGCCAGTCTTGCGCAGTTCGCTGATGATGTGGAAGATTTCCTTGGTGATCAGCGGCGCCAGGCCTAGGCTCGGTTCATCGAGCATCAACACCTGCGGCTTGGCCATCAGCGCGCGGCCGACCGCCAGCATCTGGCGTTCGCCGCCCGACAGTGTTCCGGCCGCCTGCTTGCGCCGTTCCTGCAGGCGCGGGAACAAGGCATAGACCGAGTCGAGCTGGTCCATGTAATTGGCTTCACCGTTCTTCTTGCGCTTGTAGGCACCCAGTTGCAGGTTGTCTTCGACGCTCATGGTGGCGAACAGCTCGCGCTTTTCCGGCACCAGGCAGAGGCCGCGCGCGACGCGGTCTTCGACGTCCATGCTGCTCAGTTCCTGGCCCAGGTACTTCACACTGCCGCTGGCCGAACCACTGGTCGGCAAGGCGCCCATGATGGCGTTGAGCAGGGTCGACTTGCCGGCGCCGTTGGGGCCGATGACGGTGACGATCTGGCCGGCGCGCACTTGCAGCTTGGCGCCATGCAGCGCTTCCACCTTGCCGTAGCGCGCGTCGAGGTTGCTGACGTCGAGCAGGACTTCGCCGTTGTTGATGATGGTGTTTGCGGCCATTACTCCACTCCTCCGAGATAGGCTTCCAGCACGGCAGGATGGACCTGGATCTGCGCCGGGGTTCCCTCGGCGATCTTGGTGCCGAATTCCATGACCACGATGTGATCGGTCAGTTGCATCACGAAGTCCATGTCGTGCTCGACCAACAGCACGGCCATGCCTTCGGCGCGCAGTTTCTTGAGCAGCTCGGACAGGGCCTGCTTTTCCTTGTAGCGCAAGCCTGCGGCCGGTTCATCCAGCAGCAGCAAGGCCGGATCGCAGCACAGCGCGCGGGCGATTTCGAGGATGCGTTGCTGGCCCAGCGCCAGGCTGCCCGCTGGACGGTACAGCATGTCGCCGAGGCCGACGCGTTCCAGCTGGCGTTTGGCTTCGAGCAGGATCTTGTCTTCTTCCTTGCGGTTCAGGCGCAGGATGCTGGCCAGTGCGCCGCCTTGCGCTGCACGGTCCCCGCGCAGGTAGGCCCCCATGGCGGCATTCTCGAGCACGCTCATGCCCGGCACCAGGCGTACGTGCTGGAAGGTGCGCGCGATGCCGCGGCTGGCGATCTGGCGCGACGACAATCCGGCGATGGAGCGACCGCGATAATTGACTTCACCGCTGGTGATCGGCAACACGCCGGTGACCAGGTTGAAGGTGGTCGACTTGCCGGCGCCGTTGGGACCGATCAGGCCGACCACTTCCCCGGCCTTGACCGAGAAGCTGACGTCGTTGACCGCCACCAGGCCGCCGAACTGTTTGCGCGCAGCCTTGACGTCGAGGATGACGTCGCTGGCGGCGGGCTTGTCCTTGTGCGCCAGCGCAGGCGCGTCGTCCGGCGCCCTGGCCGACGGCCGACCGGGGAAGCGCGCCTGGATGAACGGCCACAGGCCTTCGTTGGCGTATTGCAGGAACAGCACCAGCGCGATGCCGAACACGATCGCTTCAAAGTTGCCGCCGGTGCCGAGCACAGCCGGCAGCCACTCTTGCAGGAAGTTGCCGAGCAAGGTGATCAGGCCGGCGCCGAGCAGCGCACCCCAGACATACCCTGCCCCACCCACCACCACCATGAGCAGGTAGTCGATGCCGTACTTGAGGCCGAACGGGGTCGGATTGACCGCGTGCTGCAAATGCGCGTACAGCCAGCCCGACACGCCGGCCAGCATGGCGGCGTAGGCGAAGATGACGATCTTGAGCCAGACGGTATTGACGCCCATCGCTTCCGGCATGACGTAGCCGAACTTGAGCGCGCGCACGGCGCGGCCGGTGCGCGAGTTGAGGAAGTTCTTGACCGATACCAGGGCCAGGATCACCACCACCCAGATCAGCATGTACATCGACCTGCCGCTGCTGAATTCAAAGCTGAACAGCGAAATCGACGGGATGCTGCCGATGCCGTCGTACTTGCCCAGGCTCTCCAGGTTGCCGAACAGGAAGTACAGTGACAAGCCCCAGGCGATGGTCGACAGCGGCAGGTAGTGGCCCGAGATGCGCATCGTGACCGCGCCGATCAGCAGCGCTGACACGCCCGTGATGAGCAGCCCGGCCAGCAGGCCGATCCACGGCGACAGACCGAAGTGGGTGGTCAGGTAAGCCGTGGTGTAAGCACCAATGCCGACGAACGCAGCCTGGCCGAACGAGGTCAGGCCGGCGACGCCGGTCAGCATCACGAGGCCGAGCGCGACAATGCTGTACAGGCCGACATAGGACAGCAAGGTGATCCAGAACGGCGGCGTCGACAGGAACGGCAGCGCCAGCACCAGCAACAGAACTGCTACGGGCGCAATGGTCGAGAGAACGAGTTTGTTTTTCATGTGTTCCACCTCAGGCTTCTTCATCGACGTGATTGCTGGTGAGCGAGCGCCACAGCAAGACGGGGATGATCACCGTGAAGACGATGAGGTCCTTGAAAGAGCTGGCCCAGAACGAGGAGAAGCTCTCGATCAGGCCGATGCCGACTGCGCCTGCGGCGGCAATCGGATAGCTGGCCAGGCCGCCGAAGATGGCGCCGACAAAACCCTTGAGCGCAATCAGGAAGCCCGATTCGTAATTGATGATCGTGAACGGCGCGATCAGGATGCCGCACAACGCACCGATGCCGGCGCTCAGCGTGAACGACAGCTTGCCTGCCTGGTTGGTGCCGATGCCGACCAGGCGCGCCCCGAGGCGGTTGACGGCGGTGGCGCGGAGAGCTTTGCCCGACAGAGTACGTTCAAAGTAAAAGTAGATGCCGACGATCAGCGCCGCCACGGTGCCGATCACGATCAGGCTTTGGCCCGAGACGGTCATCTCGCCGATGACGAATTGCGCGTCGGTGAAGGGCAAGGTGTTGGATCCTTCCGGGCCGAACATCAGCAGGCCCAGGCCGACCATCGCCAGATGCACGCCCAGCGAGACAATCAGCAGCACCAGGATGCTGGCGTGCGCCAGCGGCTGGTAGGCCAGGCGATACACCATCGGCCCCATCGGCACGACGATGGCCAGCGCCAGCGCGATCTGCGCCAGCATCGGCAAGTCCTTGAGCGGGACGGTCAGCGTGACGGCGTAGACGGCAATCGGAAACAGCAGGTATTTGCCCGCCAGCAGCGGCAGCTGACCGAGCAGCTTGCCGCGGCGATCGGCGCGGCGCAGGTTGCTGAACAATTCGCACAGGAGGGTCGCCACGCCCAGCGCCACCATCAGCAGCGCGGATTGCGGCGCATGGCCGCCCTGGATGGCCGCCAGGGTCAGTGCGCCGAAGGCGACGAATTCGCCTTGCGGCAACAAGATGACTCGCGTCACCGAAAAAACCAGTACCAATGCCAGCGACAGCAAGGCGTAAATTGCGCCTGTGGTAATGCCGTCTTGCACCAGGACCGCAAAGATACTTGCGTCCACGTCCATCCTCCCTTGGTTGCATGGCGGCAGGCGCGCGCCGTGCAGATTGAAATAATGTTGTCGAAGGCGGAGTCAATCAGTCGCGACCGCCGCCTTCCGCCCTGCGTGCGCACTCCGGAAATTCAGGAGCGCTGCCGCAGGCTTTTTGTTATTGGGTGTTGCGGGGTATTACCGTGATTAATTCTTCTTGGCGACCAGCGTCAGGATGTCGTATGAAGCCACCAGTTCACCGTCCTGGTTGGTCACTTCGACGTCCCATGCGACCACGCCCTGGCCGACGCCGTTGGCGTCTTTCTTGTTGCGGTCGATCTTGCGCTTGCAGGTCAGGCGTGCGCGGATGGTGTCGCCAATGCCAACCGGCTTGACGAAGCGCAGCGTGTCCAGGCCGTAGTTGGCCAGCACCGGTCCCGGCGCGGGCGAGACGAACAGCCCGGCCGCGGCCGACAGCACGAAGTAGCCGTGCGCGATGCGCTTGCCGAACGGCGACTCCCTGGCGGCGATCTCGTCGAAGTGCATGTAGAAGTAGTCGCCCGACAAGCCGCCGAAGTTGACGATGTCGGCTTCGCTGACGGTGCGGCGATGGGTCAGCAGCGAGTCGCCGATCTGCAGGTCTTCGAAGTGATGGCGGAACGGATGGATGTCGGACTCGCGCACGGCAGCGCCGCGCACGTGTTCACCAGTGACGGCGGCCAGCATGGTGGGCGAACCTTGCACCGCGGCGCGTTGCAGATAGTGCTTGACGGCGCGTGCGCCGCCCAGCTCTTCACCGCCGCCGGCGCGGCCGGGGCCACCGTGCTTGAGTTGCGGCAGGGGCGAACCGTGGCCGGTCGATTCCACTGCGGCTTCGCGGTCGAGGATCAGCAGGCGACCGTGCCAGGCGGCGGCGATCGGGATTGCCTTGGCGGCGACCTTGGGGTCGTGCGTCACGAGGCTGCCGACCAGGCTGCCGCGGCCGCGTGCGGCCAGGTCCAGCGCGCCGTCGAAGTCGTCATAAGCGATCAGCGTACTGACCGGGCCGAAGGCCTCGACGTCATGCACCGCCGGATTGGCGACGCCGTCGCGGCACAGCAGCAGCGTCGGCGCGAAGAACGCACCGTCGCCAACCGCATCGCCGACCGGATTGAAGCCGTCGCCGGCGCCGAAGATCTGTTCATTGCCGGCCTTGAGCAGCGCCAGGCGCTCGGCCACGTCGTGCTGTTGCGCCTTGGAGGCCAGCGGGCCCATGCGCACCTGCTCCAGCGACGGATCGCCGACCACGGTCTTGGCCAGGCGTGCGCGCAGGCGTTCGGCGACGGCGTCGATATGCTTGCGCGGCACGATGGCGCGACGGATCGCGGTGCACTTCTGGCCGGCCTTGGTGGTCATCTCGCGCGCCACTTCCTTGACGAACAGATCGAACTCTTCATCGTCCGGCGTGACGTCCGGACCGAGAATGGCGCAATTGAGCGAATCGGCTTCGGCATTGAAAGGAACGGAATTACGGATCAGGTTCGGATGCACACGCAGCTTGGCGGCGGTGTCGGCCGAACCGGTGAAGGTGACCACGTCCTGGCCTTGCATGCGGTCCAGCAGGTCGCCGGTGCCGCCGATGATCAGTTGCAGGCTGCCGGCCGGCAGCAGGCCGGAGGCGTTGATCAGGCGCACCGCCGCTTCGGTCAGATAGCTGGTGGCAGTGGCGGGCTTGATCAGGCACGGCATGCCGGCGAGGAAGGTCGGCGCGAATTTTTCGAGCATGCCCCAGACCGGGAAATTGAAGGCGTTGATATGCACGGCGACGCCGCCGCGCGGTACGAGAATATGCGTGCCGGCGAACTTGCCCTGTTTGCCCAGCGGGATGGCCGGACCTTCATGCACCAGGTTACCGGACGGGAATTCATTGCCGCCCACACTGGCGTAGGCGAACAAGGTACCGGAACCGCCCTCGATGTCGATCCAGCTGTCGGCGCGCGTGGCGCCGGTGTGCGCGGAGACGGCGTAGAGCTGTTCCTTGTGTTCGTTGAGGTATTTGGCGAGCGCGCGCAGGATGCCCGCGCGCTGCTGAAAATCAAGCTTCAGCAATGCCGGCAATCCTTGTTTGCGCGCATAGGTCACGGCTTCGTCGAAGTCGATGCTTTCGGCGTGGGTGGAGGCGATGAGACGGCCGTTGACGGCGCTGTTGAGCGGCGTCGCAGCGGTGGAACCGATCCAGCGGCCGCCGATGTAGCTTTGCAAGAGTGTGGATTGTGCTGTCATTGCTGTGTCCGAAGTGTGCTCGAAAATGCCGGGGCTCTGTGACGATGTAAAAAAACCGAAACGGCAAAGCGCTGAGGTAAGCCTCCCCTCAGCCGCCCTGCCCGTTTCTATGTCATCGCATTGCCGGTAGAGATGTTGCGCTTACGGTTGGTACTTCCATGCACCGTTGACGATCTTCACCATCACCGACGCGCGTTGATCCAGACCAAGGTGGTCGGTGGCCGACATGTTGTAGACGCCATGCACGCCGTTGACATTCTTGGAGGCTTCCAGCGCGTCGCGCAGTGCGGCACGGAATTCGGGCGTGCCGGGCTTGCCCTTCTTCAGTGCTTCCGGCGCGGCAGCCTGCAGCAGCAGGCCGGCGTCCCAGGCATAGCCGCCGAACAGCGAGACGCTATCCTTGCCGTGTACCGCCTCATACTTGGTGGTGTAGGCCAGGGCCACCTTGCGGATCGGGTTGTCAGCCGGCAGTTGCGCCGCCACCAGCACGGGGCCGGCCGGCAGCAACGTGTTATCCAGCAGCTTGCCGCCCACGCGCAGGAAGTCGGAATTGGCAACGCCGTGGGTCTGGTAGATCTGGCCCTTGTAGCCGCGATCGGCCAAGGCGCGCTGCGGCACGACGGCCGGGGTGCCGGAGCCGGCGATCAGGATCGCGTCAGGCTTGGCTGCCATCAGCTTCAAGGCTTGCGCGGTGGCCGAAGTATCGTTGCGTGCAAAACGTTCGTTGGCCACGACTTCAATCTTCTTCAAGGCGGCGGCCTTGCTGAATTCGGTATACCAGCCTTCGCCATAGGCATCCGCAAAACCAACGAAACCGACACGCTTGTAGCCGCGCGCCACCATGTCCTGCACGATCGCCAGCGACATCATGATGTCGTTTTGCGGGGTCTTGAAGACCCATTTCTTTTTCGCGTCCATCGGTTCGACGATGCGCGCCGATGCCGCCAGAGAAATCATCGGCGTCTGCGCTTCGGCGACCACTTCGATCATCGACAGCGAGTTCGGCGACACGGTCGAGCCGATGATCAGGTCGACATTGTTTTCGGAGATGAAGCGGCGTGTGTTCTTGACCGCCTGGGTGGTGTCGGACGCGTCGTCCAGCACGATGTAATTCACTTTCTGGCCGGCGATGGTGGTCGGCAGCAAGGCGATGGTGTTCTTTTCGGGGATGCCCAGCGATGCTGCCGGGCCGGTGGCCGAGATGGTCACGCCGACGTTGATGTCGGCTTGCGCTGCGCCAGCGCAGGCCAGCATTACCAGCGCGGTCAGCGCCGTCAGTTTGTGGACGAATTTCACTTGCGGTCTCCTTGGTTGATTTTATGGTCACTGCTTGCTGCAACACCTGCTTGCAGCGTCCTGCCCGGATGGAAGCGGCGCGCGGCCGTCCCTCCCCGTCCCTTGCGCAGAAATGACTGGCTCTCAAGCGGAGCCTTGCTCATCCCTGCCGTATTCTTTTTCCTTCCTCAGCCTGGCCGATGTCCTCCAGCCGGACGGCGCCGATGCCGCCGAACAACAGGTCCGACACCACCATCGCCATGCGCTCATGCGTCAGCTCGCCATCCGGCTTCAACCACATGAACATCCAGTTGATCATGCCGAACAGCAGCATCGTCAACGGCTTTGCCATCTTGCTGGCGTCCAGCTCGGGCCGCACACCGATCATGGCCTGCGCCATGGCGCCCACGACCTTGCGCTCGCCGGCGAAGATGCGCTGCTGGTCCTCCTCTTTCAGGAAGCGCACATCTTCGGTCAGCACCCGATGCTCGTTCTGGGCATCGGCGTATTCCTCGACAAAACGCTGCACCATCAGGCGCAGGCGCGGTTCCGGCGCCAGATCCAGCTGCCCCACTTCGTCGACCAGAGCGCACAGGCGCTCGATATGGCCTTCGCAGATAAACATCAGCAACTGATATTTGTCCGACATATAGTGGTACAGCGATGCCTTCGACAGACCGCAAGCCTCCGCCACTTCATTCATCGACGTGCCGGGAAAACCATTGCGCGCGAACAAGGCTGCCGCTTGCTCGATGATCTGGTCGCGCTGGTTGTCAAATCCTGCTGCACGCTTGCGTGGCATAGTTTTCTTCCTTTCAACAATTTCCAAGAAGCCGTGATTGTGCCGTAAATCAGGCCCAATTCAGCTCCGCCTATCGCTCTCACCGGCTTGCATTCACTCGTCGCTGCGCAAGTTCGTGCTGGCATTCCGGCATGTCGCGACATGCTGAAAGAACGTCAAACTATCTCCCGACCGTTTTTACAATGCCCCGCTCTTCCGCTCTGGGCGCGGCTTTGGCGCGCACTACTGCACGCCTCGGGCGCAACACAAACAGCGAAAATAGTTCAAAACATTATTGACCGACCGGTCGGTTGAATTTATTATTAACCAAAATCGGATGCCAGGCAAATGTTTTTTACACTGCCCGCCCCGCCAAAAACAGAGCCGGAACATCTGGACAAGCAGGTCATCAAGGAGACAGCAATGCCGTGTTATTCGATAGAAGGCGTGATCCCGGTGGTGGATCCCTCTTCTTATGTCCATCCGACCGCCGTATTGATCGGCGACGTGATCGTCGGACCGGATTGCTATATAGGACCGGCCGCCTGCCTGCGCGGCGATTTCGGTCGCATCGTCTTGCACCGCGGCGCCAATGTGCAGGACACCTGCGTGGTGCACGGCTTCCCCGCGCATGACACCGTGATCGAAGAAAACGGTCACATCGGCCACGGCGCCGTGCTGCACAGCTGCGTCGTGCGCCGCGATGCGCTGGTCGGCATGAATGCGGTGGTCATGGACGACGCCGAAGTCGGCGAAGAAGCCATCGTCGCCGCCAGCGCCTTCGTGCGCGCCGGCATGAAAGTGCCGCCGCGTTCGCTGGCTGCCGGCGTTCCGGCCAAGATCCTGCGCGAACTGAGCGAACAGGAAATCGCCTGGAAGCGCGAAGGCACGCATACCTATCAGGACCTGACCAAACGCTGCCTGGCCAGCATGAAAGAGGTCCAGCCGCTGCAGGCGATCGAGGCCGACCGGCCGACGTTGAAAGCGCCGGCGGTGGAACCGCTGATCGCGGCGAAGAGAAACTGAACCTAGCGAATTTGAAACAAGCAGCCGCAGCGCATCATTGATCGACTCATTGATCACCGCCCGCGACCCAATCACCTCAGTGGAGATGAACATCATGTATGCACAACTGGTAGAAACCGGACTCAAGAACGTGCGCTCGCTCGATGAGATGAGCCCGGAAGAACGCGCGTTCCAGGCGCGCATCGACGAAGGCGTCAAGATCGAGCCGAAGGACTGGATGCCGGAGGCATACCGCAAGACGCTGATCCGCCAGGTGTCGCAACACGCGCACTCGGAAATCGTCGGCCAGCTGCCGGAAGCGAACTGGGTTACGCGCGCGCCGACGCTGGAACGCAAGGCCGTGCTGCTGGCCAAGATCCAGGATGAAGCCGGCCACGGCCTGTACCTGTACAGCGCTGCCGAGACGCTGGGCGTGTCGCGCGATCAATTGCTGGCCGACCTGCATTCGGGCAAGGCCAAGTATTCCAGCATCTTCAATTATCCGACGCTGTCGTGGGCCGACATGGGCGCCATCGGCTGGCTGGTGGACGGCTCCGCCATCATCAACCAGATCCCGCTGTGCCGCTGCTCTTACGGTCCGTATGCGCGCGCCATGGTGCGCGTGTGCAAGGAAGAATCCTTCCATGCGCGCCAGGGCTACGACATCATGATGTCGCTGTGCAAGGGCACGCCGGAACAGAAACAGATGGCGCAGGATGCCCTCAACCGCTGGTGGTGGCCGTCGCTGATGATGTTCGGCCCGTCCGACGCCGCCTCTGTCAACAGCGCGCAGTCCGCGCAATGGCGCATCAAGCTGTTCTCCAACGACGAACTGCGCCAACGCATGGTCGACCAAACCGTGCCGCAAGCCGAATACCTCGGCCTCACCATCCCTGATCCGGACCTCAAATGGAACGAGGAAACCGGCCGCTACGATTTCGGCCAGATCGACTGGGAAGAATTCCACAATGTCTTGCGCGGCAACGGCCCTTGCAATCGCGAACGCCTGCAGACCCGCAAGAAGGCCTACGACGACGGCGCATGGTTCCGCGATGCACTGGTCGCCCACGCCGACAAAAAGCAGACGGCACAAGCCGCCGCATAAGTACCTGCATAAGTACGCAATCCAATACAAACACAGCCACGGCCGTCCTGCTGCAGGTTTTGCAGCGTGGGCAGGCCCAGTCCAAAGGAAAAGATGATGAGTAAAGAATGGCCGCTATGGGAAGTTTTCATCCGCAGTCAGCACGGCTTGGCGCACAAGCACGTCGGCAGCCTGCACGCGCCTGACGCCGAGATGGCGATCAACAATGCACGCGACGTCTACACGCGCCGCAACGAAGGCGTCGGCATCTGGGTGGTGCGCGCCGCCGATATCGTCTCCAGCAGCCCGGGCGACAAGGTCGCGCTGTTCGAGCCGGCCAACAACAAGGTGTATCGCCACCCGACCTTCTTCCCGATGCCGGAAGAAGTGAAGAACCTTTAACCCTTGCGCTCAGGAAATCCGCATGTCAGATAAAGCAACCTATGTACGCCGCCTCGGCGACAACGCGCTGATCCTCAGCCAGCGCCTGTCCGAGTGGTGCGGCAAGGGCCCTGCCCTGGAAGAGGATATGGCCTTGACCAACGTCTCCCTGGACCTGATCGGCCAGGCGCGCATGTGGCTATCGTACGCCGGCGAACTCGAAGGCGCCGGTCGCGGCGAAGACCAGTTGGCCTTCCTGCGCGACGCCCACCAGTTCGGCAACGTGCTGCTGGTCGAACAGCCCAACGGCAACTACGCCGACACGCTGGTGCGCCAGTTCTTCTTCGACGCGGCGCATTATTTCCTGCTCGAAGCGCTGACGACCTCTGCCGATGCGCGTATTGCCGAGATCGCGCAGAAGTCGATCAAGGAAGTGACCTATCACGTGCGCCGCAGCGGCGACCTGATCGTGCGCCTCGGCGACGGCACCGAACTGAGCCATCGCATGGTGCAGCAGGCTGTTGATTACCTGTGGCCATACACCGGCGAACTGTTCAGCAGCGACGCCGCCGACCAGGCCATGCAACGGGAAGGCATTGCGCCTGCGCCGGATGCGATCCGCGCGCAGTGGCTGCAGCACGTGCAGGACATCCTGACCGAAGCGACGCTGCAGACGCCGCCGGCCGCCGCCTGGATGCAAAGCGGCGGCAAGCAAGGCAAGCACACCGAACACCTCGGCTACCTGCTGGCGGAGATGCAGTTCCTGCAACGCGCCTATCCCGGAGCGACATGGTGATGGCGAGCGCTTCCAGCCTGTCGACCGAGCAGCTCCAGGAACAGATCTGGAGCTGGCTGCACCTGGTTCCCGATCCCGAAATCCCGGTGATTTCGGTGGTGGACCTGGGCATCGTGCGCGACGTACAAGTCAGCGCGGACGACAAGCAGGAAGTGCAATGCACCATCGTGATCACGCCGACTTATTCCGGCTGTCCGGCCATGCAGGTGATTTCGCAAGAAATCGTCGCGGTGCTGGCGCAGCATGGTGTTGCCGGCGTCGATATCCAGACCCGGCTGTCGCCGGCCTGGAGCACCGACTGGATGAGCGAGCACGGCAAGAGCCAGCTCAAGGGCTACGGCATCGCGCCGCCGGCACAGCAGGTGATCGACATCAGCGGCATCAGCCGCAAACGGCTGCAGGCGCCCAAGGTGGCCTGCCCGCATTGCGGATCGATGCACACCGTCGTGGTCAGCCAGTTCGGTTCAACCTCCTGCAAATCCCTGTACCAGTGCAAGGATTGCCTGGAGCCGTTCGATTATTTCAAAGCCCATTGATCCTTCAATAGGCGCCTCAGCACATCAGGCAGACACCCATCATGAGCAAATTTTATCCTCTGACCGTCGGCAACGTGAAGAACGACACCCGCGATACCATCGTCGTCTCGTTCGACGTGCCGCCCGAACTCAAAGAGACCTTCCAGTACAAGCAGGGCCAGCACCTGACGCTGCGCTCGGAAATCAACGGCGAAGACCTGCGCCGCTCCTACTCGATCTGCTCGGCGGTGCAGGACGACCAGCTGCGCGTGGCGATCAAACGCACGCAAGGCGGCGTCTTCTCGACCTGGGCCAACGACACGCTCAAGCCGGGCCAGAGCCTGCAGGTGATGCCGCCGATGGGCCACTTCAACCTGCCGCTGGACGCCACCAACCACAAGCACTACCTGGCCTTCGCCGCCGGCAGCGGCATCACGCCGATGCTGTCGATCATCAAGACTACGCTGCTGGCCGAACCGGACAGCCGCTTTACGCTGGTGTACGGCAACCGCGCGTCGTCGTCGGTGATCTTCAAGGAAGAGCTGACCGACCTGAAGGACGTCTACCTCGAACGCCTCAACATCGTCTATGTCATGAGCCGCGAGCAGCAAGACGTGGAGTTGTTCAACGGCCGCATCACGCGCGAAAAATGCGACCAGTTCTTCAAGTCCTGGATCGACCTTGACGACATCGACGCCGCGTTCATTTGCGGCCCGGAAGAGATGATCAACGCCGTCAGCGAATCGCTGCAGGCCAACGGCCTGGACAAGGCTGCCATCAAGGTCGAACTGTTCGCCGCCAGCATCCCCAAACACAAAGCGGTCGCGACGCGCCCGGTGGTCGGCAAGCAGGAATGCGAAGTCACCGTGATCGTCGACGGCTACCACACCGTTTTCACGATGGAGAAGGAAAAGGAGTCGCTGCTCGACGCCGGACTCAAGAACGGCATCGACATGCGCTATTCGTGCAAGGGCGGCGTCTGCGCCACCTGCCGCTGCAAGATCGTCGAGGGCAAGGTCGACATGGATGCCAACTACTGCCTGGAAGACTATGAAATCGCGCGCGGCTTTGTGCTGAGCTGCCAGAGCTTCCCGGTCACCGACAAGCTGCTGCTCGACTTCGACCAGGATAATTAAACGCGCTGATCTTAGCTGATCCCAAGTCGACCACATACAATCATTCAGGAGACCACATGTCGACCACCTTCCTTGAGCGCCACCGCGCCACGCTGGATAAAGCTGTACAAGCGATTGGCGAACGCGGCTACTGGAGCCCGTACAGCGAGAGCCCGAGCCCGCGCGTCTACGGCGAAACCGCCGCCGACGACGGCAAGGCCGCTTACGATGCGCGCCTCAACCGTCCCTTCGACATCGACCAGGCCGGCACCACTGGCCGCACCGGCCACGAAGTATCTCCGTTCGGTCCGGCGCTCGGCATCAGTTATCCGAAAGCCGACATCGACCAGTTGCTGCAAGGCGTGGCCGCAGCCGGCGTCGCCTGGCGCAAGGCCGGACCCGAAGTCTGGACCGGCGTCGCGCTGGAGATCGTCAGTCGCCTGAACGCCCGTAGTTTTGAAATCGCCCACGCCGTCATGCACACCACCGGCCAGGCCTACATGATGGCTTTCCAGGCCGGCGGCCCGCATGCGCAGGACCGCGCCGTCGAGGCGATCGCCTACGCCTGGCAGGAAACCAGCCGCATTCCACGCAGCGCGTATTGGGAAAAACCGCAAGGCAAGCACGACCCGCTGAAGATGCAGAAGAGCTTCCGCATCGTGCCGCGCGGCATCGGCCTGGTGATCGGCTGCTGCACCTTCCCGACCTGGAACAGCTATCCCGGCCTGTTCGCCGACCTGGCGACCGGCAACACCGTGATCGTCAAGCCGCATCCCGGCGCGATCCTGCCGCTGGCGATCACCGTCGAGATCGCACGTGCGGTCATCGCCGAAGCCGGCTACAACCCCGACGTCGTCACCCTGGTGGCGCACGAGGCCGGCGACAAGATCGCGACCGAACTGGCGCTGCGTCCGGAAATCAAGCTGATCGATTTCACCGGTAGTTCCGCCAACGGCAACTGGCTGGAGCGCAATGCCGTGCAGGCGCAGGTCTTCACCGAAAAATCCGGCGTCAACCAGATCGTCATCGACTCGACCGCCGACTTCAAGGGCATGGCCCGCAACATCGCGTTCTCGCTGGTGCTGTACTCCGGCCAGATGTGCACCACGCCGCAGAACATCTATATCCCGAAGGACGGCATCGATACCGCCGAAGGCCACGTGAGCTTCGACGCCGTGGTGGCTGCGATCGGCGAAGCCATCAACAAGCTGACCGGCGATCCTGCCAAGGCGGTGGAACTGCTGGGCGCGATCCAGAACACTGCCGTGCTTGATCGCATCGAGGCGGCGCGCAAGGTCGGCGAAGTTGTGCTCGACAGCACGCCGCTGCAGCATCCGCAATTCCCCGAGGCGCGCATTCGTACGCCGCTGCTGGTGAAGGCGGCCGGCGGCGAGGCTGTGACGGAAGAATTCTTCGGCCCGATCTCGTTCGCCGTCGCCACCGACAGCACTGCCGAAAGCATCAGGCTGGCCGAGAAAACCGTGCGCGAGCATGGCGCGCTGACGCTGTCGGCCTACACCACCAATGCCGCCGTCAAGGAAGCGCTGGGCGACGCCACTGCTGAAGCCGGCGTGGCGCTGTCGCTGAACCTGACCGGCGGCGTGTTCGTCAATCAGTCGGCAGCCTTCAGCGACTTCCATGGCACCGGCGCCAATCCGGCCGCCAATTCCGCGCTGGCCGATACGGCCTTTGTAGCAAGCCGTTTCCGCGTGGTGCAGACCCGCGAACCTGTCTGAACATTTAGGAATCCGTCATGCAATACGAATCCATCCTGTTTGAAAACACCGGCGGCGTCGCCGTCATCACATTGAACCGGCCCGACAAGCTCAACAGCTTCACGGTCGCCATGCATCTGGAAGTACGCGATGCGCTGGAGAAGATCAAGGCCGACGCCGGCGTGCGCGTTTTGCTGCTGACCGGCGCGGGTCGCGGTTTCTGCGCCGGGCAAGACTTGTCCGACCGGGCCGTGAAGCCAGGCGACGGCGCCGTCGATCTGGGCGAATCGATTGAGAAATACTACGGCCCGCTGGTGCAGACATTGCGCGCGCTGCCCTTCCCTGTGATTTGCGCGGTCAACGGCGTGGCGGCCGGCGCCGGCGCCAATATTCCGCTGGCCTGCGACATCGTGCTGGCGGCGCGTTCGGCCAGCTTCGTTGAAGTGTTCTGCAAGCTGGGGCTGCTGCCCGACACCGGAGGCACCTACTTCTTGCCGCGCCTGGTCGGCACCGCGCGCGCCATGGGCCTGGCGCTGCTGGGCAACAAACTGAGCGCGGAACAAGCCGAGCAATGGGGCCTGATCTGGAAATGCATCGACGACGACAAGCTGCAAAGTGAAGCGCGCGCCATGGCGCAGCATTTCGCCACCGCGCCGACCAAGGGTCTCGCGCACACCAAGGCGGCGATCTACCAAAGCCCGGCCAATACGCTGACCGAGCAACTGGCGCTGGAACGCGACAGCATGCGTGCGCTCGGCTACAGCCGCGACTACAAGGAGGGCGTGACCGCTTTCCTCGAAAAGCGCGCGCCGCTGTTCACCGGAGAATAAGCATGTCCGGCACCATTCAATCAAAAGCGCTGGGACGTGAGCGTACCGTTGCCGTGATCGGCAGCGGCGCCATGGGCGCCGGCATCGCCCAAGTGGCGGCAGCAGCCGGCTACAGCGTACAGCTTTTCGACACGCGCGCCGAAGCGGTGGCCAAGGCCATCGCCGACGTCAGCGGCATGTTCGACAAACTGGCCGGCAAGGGTCGCATGACGGCCGACGAAGCGCGCGCGGCAACCGCGCGCTTGCGTCCGGCTGCGGCGCTGACCGAGCTGGCCGAAGCCGGCCTGGTGGTCGAGGCTATCGTCGAAAACCTCGACGTCAAACGCAAACTGTTCGCAGACCTGGAGGCGGTGGTCGCGGACGACTGCATCTTCGCCAGCAACACCTCGTCGATTTCCATCACCAGCATCGGCGCGGCGCTGCGTCTGCCGCAACGGCTGGTGGGCATGCATTTTTTCAACCCGGTGCCGTTGATGGCGCTGGTCGAAGTCATCAGCGGGCTGGCCAGCGATGCCGCCGTGGCCGAGTGCGTGTACGACACCGCGCTGGCATGGGGCAAGAACCCGGTGCACACCAAATCGACGCCGGGCTTCATCGTCAATCGCGTGGCGCGTCCGTATTACGCCGAGGCGCTGCGCATCCTCAACGAACAGGCGGCCGAGCCGGCCACCATCGATGCCATCTTGCGCGAGGCCGGCGGCTTCCGCATGGGGCCGTTCGAGCTGATGGACCTGATCGGGCATGACGTTAATTTTGCGGTGACGCAATCGGTGTTCCATGCCTACTTCACCGATCCGCGTTTTACGCCGTCACTGATCCAGCAGGAACTGGTCAACGCCGGCTTCCTCGGACGCAAGAGTGGGCGCGGCTTCTATCGCTACGGCGCCGATGCCGTCGCACCGGCTCCGGCCACCGAGGCCGCCGTCGAACGGGCAACGCAGGCAGTCCAGCTGTTCGGCGCCGGCCCGCTGGCCGATGCGCTGGCGGCCCGCCTGGGTAATGTCAGCGTGGAACGCAGCAGCGGCAGCAGCACACCCGGCGCCGACAATCTGGTGCTCCAGTGCGGCAGCGCCCGCGCCTATCTGACAGACGGCCGCAGCGCCACCCAACGCGCCGCCGACAACCGTCACGCCGATACCGTACTGATCGACCTGGCGCTGGACTTCAGCAAGGCCGCGCGCCTGGCAGTGACGCGCGCCGATCAGTGCAGCGATGCCGCTTACACCGCCATCGTCGCGCTGCTGCAGGCGGCCGGCTTCGCAGTCTCGCGCCTGGACGATGTGCCGGGCATGGCGGTCATGCGCACGGTGGCGATGCTCGCCAACGAAGCCGCCGACACCGTCAACCAGGGCGTGTGCAGCGCCGCCGACGCCGACATGGCGATGCAGAAAGGCGTCAACTATCCGCGCGGGCCGCTGGCCTGGGCCGACGCCATCGGACTCGACACCGTCGCCGAGGTGCTGTCGCACCTGGCTGCCGCCTATGGCGAAGACCGCTATCGCGTGTCGCCGCTGATCATGAGAAAAACCGCAAGTGGAGGACAGTTCCATGCCTGAAGCAATCATCAACGCCGCTGTTGTGTTGAATCCCGAAGAAGCACAGGCGCTGGCCGAAGCCACCGCCAAGTCCATGTACGCGCGCGACAATGCCACGCAGGCGCTGGGCATGAAGATCCACGAAGTGCGTCCCGGTTATGCGCGCCTGTCGATGCTGGTGCGTTCGGACATGCTCAATGGCCACGCCTCCTGCCACGGTGGTTTCATCTTTGCGCTGGCCGACAGCGCGTTCGCGTTCTCGTGCAACAGCCGCAACCAGGCCACGGTTGCTTCCGGCTGCAGCATTGAGTACCTGGCGCCCGGCGCGGTCAACGACGTGCTGACGGCGGAAGCAGTCGAGCAATCGCTGGCTGGACGCACCGGCGTCTACGACATCACCGTCACCAACCAGGACGGCAAGCGCATCGCGCTGTTTCGTGGAAAATCCTATCGCATCAAGGGCGAAGTCATCGCCGGACTGGACGCCACGGCGCTGGCGCGAGCCGCCGCAGCCTGACGTGCTGAACACGAAATTACCCATTACACAATAGAGCACAGCCCTCACGGAGACCACCATGCCACAACGCACCCCGCAACCAGGCGACCTGGAAGCCATCGAAACCGCCAGCAAGGACGAGCTGCAAGCCTTGCAATTGCAGCGCCTGAAGTGGTCGCTCAAGCACGCCTACGACAACGTGCCGCACTACCGCGCCTCGTTCGACGCCGCCGGCGTCCATCCGGACGATCTGAAGACACTGGCCGATCTGGCGAAATTCCCATTCACCGGCAAGAAGGACCTGCGCGACAACTACCCGTTCAACATGTTCGCGGTGCCGCGCGAACAGGTCGTGCGCATCCACGCCTCCAGCGGCACCACGGGCAAGCCGACCGTGGTCGGCTACACCCAGAACGACATCGACACCTGGGCCACCGTGGTGGCGCGCTCGATCCGCGCGGCCGGCGGCCGCAAGGGTGACATCGTGCAAATCTCCTACGGCTACGGCCTGTTCACGGGCGGCCTGGGCGCGCACTACGGCGCCGAGAAGCTGGGCTGCACGGTGATCCCGATGTCGGGCGGCCAGACCGAAAAACAGGTCCAGCTGATCCAGGATTTCAAGCCGAGCATCATCATGGTGACGCCGTCGTACATGCTCAACATCATCGAGGAATTCCAGCGTCAGGGCCTGGATGCAGTTGACAGCTCGCTCAAGGTCGGCATCTTCGGCGCCGAACCATGGACCGACGCCATGCGCGCCGAGATCCAGGCGCGCGCCGGCATCGACGCGGTCGATATCTACGGCCTGTCCGAAGTCATGGGACCGGGCGTGGCCAGCGAATGCATCGAAAGCAAGGACGGCCCGGTGATCTGGGAAGACCATTTCTATCCCGAAATCATCAACCCGGAAACCGGTGAAGTCCTGCCCGACGGTTCCGACGGCGAACTGGTGTTCACTTCGCTGACCAAAGAAGCGCTGCCGATCATCCGCTATCGCACGCGCGACCTGACACGCCTGCTACCGGCGACCTCGCGCTCGATGCGCCGCATCGGCAAGATCACCGGTCGCTCTGACGACATGCTGATCATCCGCGGCGTGAACGTGTTCCCGACCCAGATCGAAGAACTGATCCTGAAGATGCCGAAGCTGGCGCCGCAGTATCAGCTGGTGGTCGGCCGCAATGGCCACCTGGACACCCTGGGCGTGACCGTCGAACTGCGTCCTGACGCCGCGCTGTCAGCCGGCGACATCGACGCTCTGGCGCACGAACTGCAGCATCACATCAAGACCTACGTGGGCGTGACCACGGCGGTGCAGGTGGTCGCCAGCGGCAAGATCGAGCGTTCGGCCGTGGGCAAGGCCAAGCGTGTGATCGACCAGCGTCCGAAGGTGGTGCATGAAGCGCCGACCGGCGCGATCTGAGCCCCTGCGAGCCTACGCATACTGACTAATCGAGCCATCCCGCAACAGACAAGGAACACCATGGAAGCTTTTATCTGCGATGCCATCCGCACCCCTTTCGGCCGCTTCGGCGGCGCCCTGTCCGGCGTGCGCGCCGATGACCTGGCCGCGCTACCGATCCGCGCCCTGATCGAACGCAATCCGGGCGTTGACTGGAGCAAGGTCGACGACATCATCTACGGGTGCGCCAACCAGGCCGGCGAGGACAACCGCAACGTCGCGCGCATGGCCGGCTTGCTGGCCGGCTTGCCAGTCGATGTACCGGGCACCACGCTCAACCGCCTGTGCGGCTCCAGCATGGATGCGGTCGGCACCGCCGCCCGCGCGATCAAGGCCGGAGAATGCGACCTGGTGATCGCCGGTGGCGTGGAAAGCATGACGCGCGCGCCATTTGTAATGGCCAAGGCGGAGTCGGCTTTTTCGCGCAGCGCCAAGATCGAAGACACCACCATCGGCTGGCGTTTCATCAATCCGCTGATGAAGGCGAAGTACGGCATCGACTCCATGCCGGAGACCGCCGAGAACGTCGCCGACGAATTCAAGATCAACCGCGCCGACCAGGATGCCTTCGCCGTGCGCAGCCAGCAGCGCTGGGCCGCCGCCTATGCAGCCGGCTTCTTCGCAGGAGAAATCGTGCCGGTAACGATCCCGCAGAAGAAGGGTGACCCAAAGATCGTCAAGGACGATGAACATCCGCGTCCGGACACCACGGTCGAAGCGCTGGGACGCCTGAAAGGCGTGGTCCGTCCGGATGGCACCGTCACCGCCGGCAACGCCTCGGGCGTCAACGACGGCGCCTGCGCCGTGCTGCTGGCCTCGGCCGCCGCCGTCGACCGGTATCAACTGAAGCCGCGCGCCAAGGTGCTGGGCATGGCCACCGCCGGCCTGGCGCCGCGCATCATGGGCTTCGGTCCGTCGCCGGCTTCGCGCAAGGTGTTGGCGCAGACCGGACTGAAGCTGGAACAGATGGACGTGATCGAGCTCAATGAAGCCTTCGCCGCGCAAGGCCTGGCTGTCACACGCGACCTCGGCCTGGCGGACGATGCCGCCCACGTCAACCCGAACGGTGGCGCCATCGCCATCGGCCATCCGCTGGGTGCATCGGGCGCCCGCCTGATCACCACGGCGATCAACCAGCTGGAGCGCACCGGCGGCCGCTACGCGCTGTGCACCATGTGCATCGGCGTCGGCCAGGGTATCGCCGTGATCATCGAACGCGTCTGAACGGCGACAACGTAATGAGCGACCAAACTATCGCCCCAAACCAGGACATCCTGGTCGAACGCAGCGGCGCACACGTGCTGCTGATCACGCTTAACCGGCCCGATGTCCGCAATGCGCTGCGCAACAACAGCCTGCGCGAAATCGCCGCCGAGCTGGCGCTGGCCGAAGCCGACGACAGCATCCGCGTGGTGGTCATCACCGGGGGCGCGAAAGTGTTCGCCGCCGGCGCCGACATCAATGAGATGGCGCAGACCGACGCCATCGGCGCCCTGCTCGACGTGCGTCCTCAATACTGGAAAGCCATCGCCGGCTTCAGCAAGCCCTTGCTGGCCGCCGTCAATGGTTACGCGCTGGGCGCCGGCTGCGAAATGCTGATGCACGCCGACATCGCCATTGCCGGCCGCAGCGCCAAGATCGGGCAGCCGGAAATCAACCTCGGCACCATCCCCGGCGCCGGCGGCACGCAGCGCCTGATCCGCACCGTCGGCAAGCCGCTGGCGATGAAGATGGTGCTCAGCGGCGAGTTCCTGACGGCAGACGACGCACTGGCGGCAGGCCTGATCGCCGAAGTCGCCGACGACGAACAAACGCTGCCGCGCACGCTGGCGCTGGCCGAAACCATCGCCGCCAAATCGCCGCTGGCATTGCGATTGGCGAAGGAAGCCATGCTCAAGTCCTATGAGCTGGGACTGGAAGCCGGACTGAACCTGGAGCGCAAATCGTTTTCGCTGCTGGCGGCCAGCGATGATAGACGCGAGGGGATTGCGGCTTTCAAGGAGAAGCGTGCGGCGCAGTTTGTCGGACGCTGAGCCAGCGAGCAAACATCCCTGCCGCATCGGGATGTTGCAATGAAAAAAGCCGTCCACAAGACGGCTTTTTTCATTCGGGCGACGCACCGGATCAGCGAGTAATTCCTTGACCTGGCTCAGCAGTCTTGCCGACCATCTTGAGTTCCTTCTTCTTGCCGGCGACCTGAGGGATGAATTCACAGCGCGCTTCCGCAGTGTCAAACACGATACCCTTGGCATCCTTAGGACGTGGCGGCAATTGGTACTGCACCGAACATTGCTCGTTGACGCCGTCACCCCAACGCACCAGCAGCTTGCCCTGATCTTCGTTGGAACCGCGCACGAACACGCGGCCGCCCTGTCCGGCCAGGCCCACCGAATTGCCTCCGCCGTCGAGCACTTCCGCGCCGAACGGCACCGCATCGCCATTGGGCAGCGTCACCTGGAACAGGATGGAGCGACCGCTCACCGTCGGATACTTCAGCATCACCACGGCGCCGGCGCGCGGCGCCACGCGCTGGCTGGTCACTGCCAGTTCGACGTCGGTTGACGTACCTTTCGGATCAATGGCGATTTCGTTGAGACGATAAGGCGTCATGTAAGGCACGACGGCATAGCCGCGGCCGTCCACCCGCACGCCGGCGGTATTGACCGAGGCGCCTTCGGCGTCGCGCGCTTCGACGATGCCGATGGTTTCACCCAGAGACTGGGCCAGGGTTATGCCACCGGGATGCGCGACGATAGCGCCCGAAGCCTGCGCCGACATTTGCGTCGAACCGCCGCTGGCGTAACCGTAACTGCCGCCAACGTTGGCGTAGGAAGCCCGGTATTGGCCGTTGACCGAACCATTCGACGAGCTGGGGTTCTTGCTGGCAGTCACGCCGTAGCTGAAGGCATTGTCTTCACCCAGCACGCCGTTGAGCGTGGATTGCAGGCTGGTGCCGCCAGCGCTGTCCTTGCTGACGCTGGCCGTCGCCGTCGGCGAATGCACTTCGCGCCCGAGCGGCATGGTGGCGCTGGCGAAATATTGCGTGCCGGTGGCCCCGGATGCCAGATCCTTCTGGCGCTGCACATAAAAACTGTAGCTGATCATCTGCCAGCTGTTGCTATAGCCGGCCTGGTATTGCATCGTCGATCCAGCGCGGTTCCAGTAATTCTGCATGGAGCTACTGAGGTAGAACGTGCCATTTTTTTCACCCAGATATTGATTGACCAGAAGTAGCAGCTGACTGCGTTGACGGTCCATCTGGCTGACAGGGACGCCCTTGGCAGCCAGGTCTTTTGCCACCAGCATGTCTTGCAAACGGAGGAAACCGCCGCTGGAAAATCGATACGCCGCCAGCGACAGATTGGTGCCGGTGTCTTTCAACAGCTTGCTGTAATCGGCACGGTAGCTCTGACCGGAACGCGTATCCTGTTCCGACACCTTGGCATGTGATTGCGTCACGCTCGCCGAAAACGCTCCGACTTCCGTATTGAGGGCGGCGCCGCCGACGCCTGAGAGATAGTCGGGTGCAATCTGTGCGCCGCCGAACAGCGTCAGGCTGTTGGACATGCCGCGTTCATAGGTACTCTGGATGAAATTGGTCTGCGGCAAACTATTGCCGCGCGTTCGTCCGGCGGTCACGCTGTATCTGCCGACGCCCGGACGCAGCAATTGCGCCACCGACGCATACGGTACGGTGAAGCTGCTGCGGCTGCCGTCGGCTTCCGTGATCACCACCGACAGGTCCCCGCCGTAGCCGGTGGAATACAGATCGTTGATCTCGAACTGGCCGGGAGAAACTGTAGTCTCGTAGAGGATGTTGCCGCCCTGTGAGACCGTCACCTTGGCGTTGGTCTTGGCGACGCCGCGCACCACCGGCGCGTAGCCGCTGAGAGAATCGGGCAGCATGCGGTCGTCCGAGGCCAGGCGCACACCGCGGAACGAGAAGCTGTCGAAAAACTGCCCGGGCGTGAAGGTATCGCCGACGGTCAACTGACTTTTCAGGTCAATGAGATCACGCTGCAGATAGGTCGCGGTATTCTGGAAACGCGTCTGACCACCACTTTGTTTCGTCATGGCCGAGGAATTGCGCAGGCGCCAGTCGCCCAGGTTGAGGCCACCGTTGAGACCCAAATAGTAGGATGAAATAGATGGCGATCCCGGCGAGCTGGTGCGGTAAGCGTTGAAGGTGTAACCCAGTATCCCCGCATTAACGCCACGATCCCAGAACTCCGGATTGACATAGCCGCGCGCCTGCCTGCGCTGCACGATCTGCGGAAGACTGACACTCAGGCGCAAGTCGGAATTATCGAACGACGCCGTCGCACCAGGAATCAACTCCTCGATGTTCAGACAGCTTTCCGGCGTAACCTGCTTGACGATCGCAAGCGTCTCGGGCGAGAGTTTTTCAAAGTCGACCCCAACCATGTCAAAGAAAGCGCGATCGGCACAAAACCTTACGTTAGTCGGATCGCCGTCGACGCTGCGCAGAATTACATCCGAGCGCCCAGCCCATGCATCGTTCACATAGATGTCGGCGCGATAGGAGCCGGCCTGGGCCGGATTGCCGTTCATGAACCGCGACAGGTCTACCGACTTGCCGTCCCTGCGCAACAGGAACTGATCGTTGAACTGGGCCTGCGCCAATGCCATCGGCTTTTTCTCCGCATGGGCGCCGCTGGCAGGCAACGCAGCGAGCATTACCAGGATCATGGTGCATAGCGGCTTGTGGCTGAACGTCTGTCGAATGGATTTCATGGTTTCTGCTCTGACCTCTTGCGAGGACTTACTGCGTTTCAATGATGGTGAACGGGGCATGACAACACTTGAGCACCGGGGCGATTACTTCGATAGCGCACCTTCGGCGGAGGCGGCGGAGCCGTAGTCATTCAGGAACTCGAATTTCACTTTTTGTCCCACGGCAGGCATGCTCTTGAGGTCCTTGAGCGGGAACTTCTGGGTGCCGCCCGGCGCCACCATGCCGCCTTCTTCATTCATGATGCTGTGTCCGCCTTCTACTGGCGACACCAGGCCGGCATTGATGAGACTGAAGTAATAAGGCGTGGGATTCCTGACCTCCAGCGCATAGCCGGAATCATCGCGCACGACGTTCCATGTGAACTGAGAAGGCCCCTTGTAATAGGCTTCCTGGCTATTCAGCACCTGGGGGCGGTAGAACACCTTGATGCGTGTACGGAACGCCATTTGCATGAAATTGACGTTTTCCTCCTCCAACTCGACCGGACGCGGAGGCACTTCGAGCAAGTTCAGGTAAAAGACTGTTTCCTTGTCCTGCGGAAGAGGTTCGCGTGTATAGATCATGCGCAGCGTCTGCCCCTTGCCAGGTTCGATACGGAACAACGGCGGAGTCAGGATGAACGGCACTTTCGTTTCATCCGGCTTGGCGCTGATATCGCCGGCGTCCATCCATATCTGGACCAGGCCGGGCGACTGCCCTTCGTTGCTGAGACGCACGGTCACTTCTTTTTCATTCGACGGGAAAATTATCCGCGTACCGTGAATGATCACGCTGGCCCAGCTGGAGACTGCGCTGGTAGCCAATAGCAAAGCGATAGCCGTTTTTCTTATATGTCGTTTTAGTTTCATATACATCCCAATTTTTTGCGATCTTGATAAACGAGTGACTAAGCGATACCGGTCCCTCTGTTTCAAGCGAAGACAGGTTCGGAAAAAGCCGGCATCGAGCCAGCTTTTTCGCATACGACCGATTAGTGGAAGTCGAGGGTGTACTGAATGGTGGACCTCACCGGACCGGCTGTCGCAGAACCTGTTGCGAGGTACTTCGTGCCGTACTCCAGCGTCGCTGCGCCTGCCGAGCTGATTGCAACAGACGAAGCAAATTGCGAGCCGCGAACTGCGTCGAGGTTCAGGTCAGTGCCCGAAATCTTGTCAAACAGGCGAATCTGAACGTTGGTGGCCGCTGGAACAGCAGGGTTGCTGCCAGTGGCCGGGGTGCCGGCAGAGGTATTGCGCAAAGCATGAGTCGTCGGATCAACGGTTGCACCACCTTCAAAGAAGGCGCGCACGTTGCCGCTGGCAGGAGCACAGTTAGTGAGAGCGATCCTGATGGCGGCCGGGTTGTTCCCGGCTGTTTGGCCTGCGGACGCCAATGCCGATGTAGGAACTGGAGCCATAGTCACGGTGAAGTCCCCGGCGCCGGCGCCGCCGCCGTTGATGACACAGGTGCTGCCGGTGACACTGCCGTTGAACGTGATGGTGCCGTCAACAGCATAGGAAGCGATAGGCGCCGCTGCTGCGATAGCCAGCAAAGAAGAAATGATGGTTTTTTTCATATTGATACTCCAAATTGAATTTAAAAATTTTTGCAATTCATGCCGACGCCTGAACCTGCAAAAGACCTCGCTACACATCCCCCCAATACGGCCGGACGACGTTACATTGCATAGCGTGACGTTGCGTTGAGCGTGTCGCTTTTGGTTCTGACACATTCATCACAGGACGCATCTTATGGATTCGCAGATGTAAAAAATATAAGAAAAATCTCAAACTGCTTTTAAGGAAAAGAATCCGACAGAAATCTATTGAGACAAGACATCACAGTCTCTGCACCAAGCGCGAAACGATGTCATCAACATAGATTTTTACGACGCGCGCTCTGTTCCGGCACTGCGATCAGGCATGCGGAAAAACCGTTTTTCAGGAGGAAGAGAAAGCCGCGACGCGCGCGCACCTCGCGTCACGAGCTGCGAAAGGAAAGGAAAGGAAAGGAAAAGAAAGAAAGAAAGAAAGAAAGAAAGAAAGAAAGAGCGCGCCCCATCTGCTGCGCTCTGTCGAGGACGATTGTTTTCTGCTTTCGCGCCGGACGGTATCCGTCGCGTACCCATGCAGATCAATCTGTTGTTTTTCTTGCCGCAAGTGCGGCGCTTGCCAACCCCTCTTTTTATCAACCGATAAAAATCAGATCATGCCCGTTGCGTAGGCGTACTTGATCAGGTCTGCATCAGTGGACAGGCCCAGCTTGCGCATGGCGTTGTTCTTGTGCGTGCTGACGGTACTGGGCGTGCGCGACAGACGATCGCAGATATCACCCAGCGAACAGCCGCCGACGAACAGCCGCACCACTTCCAGCTCGCTCATGGTGAGCTCCTTGTTTTGCGCAAACGCGTCACCCTGGGCCCAGCTCATTTCCAGCTCGCCGCGCAGCGAGACGGGGAAATACACCTGCTTGGTCGATTGTGTGGCCAGACAGGCGTTGACCAGTTCATCGGCTTTTTCCTTCTTGCTGATGACGGAAAAGACCCCCATGCGATACAGGCGCTTGACCACCGCGCTGTTGCTCATCGCGGTGTAGACGATCAGCTTGGTCGAAGGAAACTCGGCGCGGATGCGCTTGATCAACACGAAACCGTCGGCCTCGTCCTTCTCGTCGGTGGGCATGGCGAAGTCGGTGATGACGACTTCGCACGGCGTACGCTGTAACGACTCCAGCAATTCGTCGCCGGTATGCGCCATCAGGACGATGCGAAATTCCGGCAGGCGGCCCAGCTCATGTTTGAGTGCATTAAGCACCACGGGATGATCGTCCGCAATCGCGATTTGCAGGACCTTATTCAAAATTAAACTCATACATTCTCCTATCATTAATTTGCACGCTCAGCGGCTTCAACCATACGCACTTCGTGCATGTGCGATATGTCCCTCAAAAAATATATGCTCTGGAGTGGCTGCCATCCTGCTTGGTTCCCTGCTGTTTTCCGTCAATCTCGTCAAAGCGTTTTTTCCCCTATGAAGCGCGGCGAAAAATATTTTTTTGCGATTTTTTAAAATTGCGAAAAAGCAACAGCAAACAAAACTATCGCGACATATAATCTAGAAAAAATTCAATTCAATATAAGTAACACCCTCTCAAACTCTCGAAAAAATTCGATATAGCATCGAATTGCACAGTCCGTTTCAGCAGTCAATTTTTCGAGGAGTATCAGCACATGTCCACTACCATCCACTTTCAACGCCTGGCCGTCTTCGGCATCATCAGCACGTGCTCTTCATTGGCTTTCGCCATTGGAGGAACCATACGCTTTTCCGGTGCAGTCGTCGAATCAGCATGCATCGTGCAAAATCAGGTGATAGAGATGAAAACGCTGGCGACATCGCGCGGCGGCAGCAAGATTCCCTTGAGCGTGTATTGCAACGCCAGCCAGTCGGTGCGAATTTCCATGCAGGACATGGGCACGGCGACCGGTCGCAAGACCTTCGACGGCGGCACGGCTGGCGCTGAAGTTGCCATCAGTCATGGTACGGCCCCGATGGGTCCGGGCGACGCCATCAGCTACAACTTCAAGGGCAAGCAGACGGTGTCCATTCCATTGACGGCGACCTTGCGCAAGGCGGCCAACGTCGATGCGGCCGCCATGCACAGCGCCGTGCTGGTTTCTTTCGACTATCGCTAGAAAGCAAAACGGACGGCTTCGCCCGGCGGCGCAGCACGTCCGTTCAATGAAATGCGCGAGGTTCGCGCACCTGCGCTGCCGTCACCAATAATCTTCGGTAATGAATTGCCCCCCACCTGCCCGGCGGCACGGACCGAGTCCGCGTTCGCGCAGGATTTCGCGCACTTCGGTAATCATGTCGGGATTGCCGCACACCATCAAACGCGATGTCTGCGCATCGATGATCAGTCCCGCCTTGCGCTCAAGGCTGCCGTCGCGCAAGGCACTGGTGATGCGTCCGTGCAGGCGCTCGGGATGTGCAACCGCATCGTCGCGCGTGGTCATGGGAATGAGTTGCAAGCGGCCCGGCAGGTTTTGCGCTGCAGCCTGTTCACGCAAGGCCTGGAATTTTTCCTGATAAGTCAGTTCTTCTTCGTGGCGCACGCAATGCACCAGCACCAAGTTGCGGAATTGTCGCCACACCTCGCGCTGCTGCAGAATTGAAATATAAGGGCCCAGCCCGGTGCCGGTCGCCAGCATCCAGAAATCCTCGCCGCCGTCGAAACGGTCCGGCGTCATGAAGCCGTAGCTGAGCTTTTCCACCCACACCGGATCGCCGGGCTTCAGTGCATTCAACGCGGTAGTGAACAGGCCTTCGGGAACCACGATGGCGTAGTACTCCAATTCGTTTTCCGTCTCGGCTGAAGTGATCGAATAAGCGCGCCAGACCATTTCGCCGTCGACCTGCAAGCCCAGCCGTGCAAACTGGCCGGACGTAAAACGATAGTCTGCGGGACGCGTGGTCCGGAAGGTCAGCAATTTATCGGTCCAGCGATGCACGGAGACCAGAGTCTCCTGCGTGGCCTTTTCAGTTGCCGGGATTTGCGCGTTCACGTCCTTGCTCCTTGTCTGCATCCTGAACGTCTGGCGACGTTTAGGAAAATTCTCAAAAATGCCTGCCCCGGAACCGGTTTCGTTCGATTCCCGGTTTTGCCGGATACAATGTCGGCTGGCGACGGTGCAGCGCCCTTGGCGCATCCTTCCACCCCAATAGCCATGTGCGTTGCAGGGGAACTAATCCCCTCCGGCAGGGCCACAACCAACATCCTAACCGCACTTGCACCTGAACGCTCCGGCAAGTGCCTGTTTACGAAAAACCAAGAACCAACGATCACCCGATGAAATGGATTTGCCGATTAGCGATTGCCCTCTTGTCCTGCGCTGCCGGTGCGGCGCATGCCGCCTACAAGGTTGAGATCACCGCTCCCGATCCGCTCAAGAAAATCCTCAAGGAACACCTCGACCTGGTCCGCTACCAGGATCGCGCAGACCTCAGCGAAGAACAATTGCAGTTCCTGCTCGACACTGTCAATGACCAGGTGGTGCAGCTGACCTCGACCGAGGGCTATTTTTCTCCTAAAACCGAAGTCCGCCTGGATCAGGACGGCAAGCAGGAAAAGCTGGTGCAGCTGCACGTCGATGCCGGTCCGCAGACCAAGATCAACTCCGCCGACGTTACCATCTCCGGTGCGGCCGCCGAACAAGATATCAGTCGCGTGAGCGATATCCAGAAAACCTGGGCGCTGCCGGTCGGCGCGCCATTCCGCCAGGAAGACTGGGACAAGGCCAAAAATCAGGGCCTGGACAAATTGCAGCAGCGCAAATACGCTGCCGCCCGCATCGCCCAGTCGCAGGCCAGCGTCGACCCCGACGACCAGCAGGCCGACCTGACCGTGCAATACGACAGCGGCCCGCGCTTCACGCTGGGGCCGTTGCAGATCAGCGGCACCAAGCGCTATCCCGAAAGCATCATCCGCAACGTCAACCCGCTCAGCGTCGGTGAAGAGTACGACGTCAACCGCCTGCTGTCGCTGCAACGCCAGATCCAGAACACACCCTACTTCAGCAACGCCATCGTCGGCATCGACAACGATCCGGAGAACGCCGACATGGCTCCCGTGAAAGTACAGGTCACCGAATTCGCCGCGCAACGCATCCGCACCGGTATCGGTTATGCCACCGATACCGGCGCTCAGGTCGAGGGCCGCTATTCGCACTACAACGTGTTCAACAAGGCGTATGTCTTCGACAGCCAGCTGCGGCTTGAGCAGAAGCGCCAGTACGGGCTGCTCAATCTGGCCATGCCGCCCGACAGCAAGGCCTTCGTCAACAGCGTCAACGCCTCGATGGAGCGCACCCGCCTGGAGGGCGTCGACCTGCGCAGCCTGCGCACCGGCATCAAGCGCGCACGCACGGGCGAGTTCTACGACACCGCGTATACGCTGACCTATTACCGCGACCAGTTGCAGCAGGAAAACGGCGCCACCCTGCCGGCCGACACCGTCGTCACGCAAGGCCGCCATCAGGCGCTGGTGCCGGGATTCTCGTGGGCGCGCCGCAACGTCGACGATCCCATCTTCCCGCGCAAGGGCAACCTGCTGACGCTTGAAACCGGCTTCGCCGTCAAGGGCGTGATCACCGACCAGACTTTCGGCCGCCTGTACGGACGTTTCAAGCAATACCTGCCGGTTGCCAAGCGCGACCTGATCATCCTGCGCACCGAGCTCGGCGGCGTATTCACCAAAGGCTCGGCATCCGAAGTGCCGGCCTCGCTGCTGTTTCGTGCGGGCGGTAACGATTCGGTGCGCGGCTACAGTTATCAAAGCATCGGCAATGAAGTCAACGGTACCGTCTATCCGACCAAATACCTGGTCACCGGCAGCGCCGAATATCAGCGCTGGTTCACGGAAAAATGGGGCGCCGCAGTGTTCTACGACGTCGGCGCCGCCGCCGACAACTGGAACAACAAGACCTTCTACAACGGCGTCGGCGCCGGCGCGCGCTGGCGCAGCCCGGTCGGTTCGCTCAATCTCGATCTCGCCTACGGCGTGCAAAAGAAGCAGATCAGGCCGCACATCTCGCTGGGCATCGCTTTCTAGATTTTATTGAACCTCAATCACTTTTACCTGACGCACGCATGACCGCACCAACCGCCACCGATCATCCTGAAGACCAGCAAACGCCCAGGCCCAAGCGCGGACGCGCCGGCCGCCGGGTGCTTTACGCATTGCTCGCTGTCGCCGCGTTGCTGCTGGCGCTGGCAGCGACGCTGGCCTGGGTGGCGGGCACCGACAGCGGCGCGCGCAACGCCTGGCGCTTCGCTGTCTGGAGCATGCAAGGAAAACTTTCAGGCGCATATGGCGGCGGCAATCTGGCGGATGGGCTGCACATGCGCAATCTGCGCTACCGTGACGCCGCGATGCAACTCGACATCGATCGAATCGACGCTGCCTGGACTCTCTCGCTGAGACAACGCCGCCTGACGGTCAGCTATCTCCACGTCGGCACCGTCGACATCAACAAGCAGCCTTCTCCGCCCACGCCGACCGTCATGCCGTCGTCCCTGAGCCTGCCGCTGGCGCTGAACCTGAACGACGTTTCGCTGCAAAAGCTGATCCTCCAGCAAGGCACGTCCGTCACCGAACTGAGCGGCCTGCAATTGCACGGCACCTCCGACGGCGTGCAGCACACACTGGTATTGGACAAGCTGACCACCGCATTCGGTCAGGCCACGGCATTGCTGCACCTGAACGGCAAGCAGCCGTTCGCACTCAACGGCGGCATCGAACTGGCGGGCTTGTATGAGCAGGAAAAGATCTCGGAAAAATTCCAGCTCGCGGCGCAGTTATCCGGCTCGTTGCAGGAACTAGGCATCGCGCTGACCGCCACCGGCGACAAGCTCAACGGCAACGCCGACGTCGTCGCCACGCCGTTTGCCACGGTGCCGCTCAAGCGCGCCAAGGTGGATGTTCAACATGTCAATCCGCAAGCCTTCAGCAGCGGCGCACCGAAAGCCGATCTGCAGCTGCGCGCCGATCTGGCGCCGGTGGCCGGGGCGACGGCGGAGAATTTGCGCGTCGCTGGTGCGGTCGAGGTCTCCAATGCCATCGCCGGCAGCCTCGATCAGCAGCGTCTGCCGCTGAGCTCGGTCAAGGCGAAAGTCGACCTCGGTGTCGACAGCCAGCAACTGAGCGACTTGCGCATTACGCTGCTCAAGAACGGCACGTTGACCGGCAAGGGCGAATTCCATCCTGGAGACAAGGCGGGCCGATTCGACTTCGATGTCACCGGACTCGACCTGCATGCGATCCACAACGAACTCAAGCCGACACGCCTGGCGGGGCCGCTCAATGTCGTGCTCAAGCCGGGCGGGCAAGACATCCTGCTCAAACTGCAGGATGCGCAATACGGCATCCAGGCCGACGTCGCCGTCACGCCCGAACAGGTCACGCTGAAACAAGTGCTGCTGACGGCCCAGAAAGCGCGACTGGAACTGGCCGGGACGCTGGGCACGGTCGGTGCGATGGAATACGCCTTCAAGGGCAAGCTGGCCAACTTCGATCCCTCGCTGTGGTTGAAGACCGGCAAGGTACCCGCCGACGCCAAGGCCGGCACTGCGCCACACTCGATCAGCGCGCGCATCAACATGGATTTCGACACCACCGGTTCGCTCTCGCCGGCATTGCAGGCCATGCTGAATTTTTCCATCCACGACAGCAGCTACGATCAATTGCCGATGAGCGGCAGCGGCAAACTGCAACTGGCCGGCAAGCGCCTGCTGCCGAGCAGCCTCGATTTGCTGGTGGCGGGCAACCAGTTGCAGCTCAAGGGCGCATTCGGCGCGCCGTCCGACAAGCTCGACATTCATGTCGACGCGCCGCAGCTGGCGCGATTGGGTTTCGGTATTGCCGGCCTGCTCAAGCTGGATGGCCAACTGACCGGAAGCATGCAGCGCCCCAACCTGCGTGCGACCTACAGCGGACAGCAACTGGCGTTCGGCCCGCACCACCTGAACCGGTTCGGCGGCCGCGCCGACCTGCAGACCGACCTCAACGCCGGCGCCGCCTCCGCCAACAACAAGCTGCAACTGAACATCGATGGCGAAGGATACAGCGGCCCCGACGCCACGCTGAAGCAACTGAAGCTGACGCTATCCGGCACCTACGGCAGCCACCAGCTGGCCGTACAGGCCGACGGCCGCGTGCACAACCAGACGCTGGCGCTGCAGCTCAATGCCCACGGCAAGGTCACCGAAGACAGGAACGGCTACGGCTGGAACGGCGTCATCGACAAGTTCGACAATCAGGGGCTGCCGCGCATCGCGCTGGCGTCACCGTTGAGTCTGACGCTCGCCGCCGACACGCTGGTTGCAGGCGCCGCCCGGCTCGATGTCGACCGCATGGCGATTGACCTGCGCGGCCTGAGCTACCAGCAGGGCCGCATCCGTTCCGAAGGCAGCGCCAAGGCGCTCGACGTCGGCCGCATCCTCGAACTGGTGCAGGAAATGACTGGCACACCACCGCCGGCGAAGACCGATCTGGTACTTGACGCCGACTGGAATTTTTCGCTGACTGAAACCGCATCGGGCTTCCTCCAGGTGCTGCGCAAGAGCGGCGACGTATCGGTCAACACCGGCAATTCGCAAGTCACCCTGGGCCTCTCGGCGCTGCAATTGCGCATTGATCTCGCCGGCCAGGAAGCGAAATTCAACGGCCGTGTCGCCGCCGGCCGGGTCGGCACCGTCGAAGCGCAGAGTCAGGCCGGTTTGCAGCGACAAGATGGCGTCCTGACGCTGCTGCCGGACTCGCCGCTGAGCGCCCACGCGCGTCTCAACGTGCCCGACGTCAAGACCATCGGCGCCCTGCTCGGCCCGCAATACAGCCTGGACGGCAAGCTGGCCATGGACCTCAACGCCGCCGGCACGCTGGCCAAGCCGCGCCTGTCCGGCGCCATCAACGGCGACAGCCTGGCGGTGACCCTGTTCGACCAGGGCATCCAGCTCAAGGACGGCACCGTGCGCATCGTCATGGACGACAACGTGATCGACCTGCGCCAGATCGAATTCCACGGCGGCGAAGGCACGCTGCGCGCCACCGGCAAGGTCAAGCTAGGCAATGCCGATCCCGATCTCAACGCCACCATCGTGGCCGATCGCCTGCAACTGTTCGCCAGTCCGGATCGCCAGCTGATGCTGTCGGGCCAGGCCAGACTGGCCAACGTCAATGAACAATTGCGCATCGACGGCAAGTTCGTGGTCGACAAGGCCCTGTTCGACCTGCCCAAGAGCAGCGCGCCCAAGCTGGGCGACGACGTCGTGATCGTGCGCAAGGACAAGGATGGCAAGTCCCGCGCCAAGGCCGGCGCCGCCGCAACCTCGAAAGAAAAGCTCACGGCCGCGACCGAGAAGCCGGCCGGACGTTTTGCGCCGGTGATGAACATCGTGGTCGACCTCGGCGACAGCTTCCGCTTCAACGGCAGCGGCGCCGACCTCAAGCTGCGCGGCGAGATGAACGTGCACAGCGAGCCGCTGCTGCCGCTGCGCGCCACCGGTACCGTGCGCGTCAGCGAAGGCACCTACGAGGCCTTCGGCACCAAGCTCAACATCGAGCGCGGCATCATCAACTTCCAGGGACCGATCAGCAATCCCAATCTGAATATCCTCGCCATGCGCCGCAACCAGGATGTCGAAGCCGGCGTCGAAGTCACCGGCAACGCCAACCAGCCGCGCGTGCGCCTGGTGTCGGAACCGAACGTGCCCGATGATGAAAAGTTGTCCTGGATGATGTTCGGCCATGGCAGCGACAGCTCCGGCCTCGGCCAGCGCAGCGCCAGCAGCCAGGCGCTGGCCTTCGTCGGCAACTACGGCGGCAAGAAGATCGCCAAGGACATCGGCCTCGACCAGTTCTCGATCGGTGCCAGCGAATCGGGCCTCTCCGACGACCAGGTGGTCAACCTCGGCAAATCGATTTCCGAGAAGCTCTCGCTCGGTTACGAGCAGAGCCTGACCGGCGCGGCCAGCATCGCCAAGGCCACCTGGCAGCTGTCGCGGCGCTGGTCGCTGGTGGCGCGCACCGGCACCATCAACGGCCTCAACGTGCTGTACAACCTGCGCTTCGACTGATCGCGCAAGACGCAAAAAAAGGGCGCTGTGAATTTCACAGCGCCCTTTTTTGTGTCGTTTTTTTCTACAGCCACCCCACCTTGCGCAAGCGGTAATACAGCCAGCTGCACGAGCCCCCGATGGCGATCAGCACCGTCGGATAACCCCAGTGCCATTCAAGCTCGGGCATATACTTGAAATTCATGCCGTACAGGCTGAATATCATGGTCGGGATCGCCAGGATACCGCCCCAGCCGGCCAGGCGCTTGACCACTTCGTTCTGGCGGATGGTCACTTGCGCGAGCTCGATCTGCATTGCCGCAGCCACCATTTCGCGCAGGCGATCGCCGGTCTCGATCAGACGCACCACGTGGTCGTAAATGTCGCGGAAATAGACCTTGCCGTCCTTGGTGATGATGTTTTCATGGAAGCGCAGCAGCTGGGTGCACACGTCCAGCAACGGCACCGCCGCCGAGCGGATCTTGATCAGTTGCCGCTTGAGCTGGTAGAGGTCCTGCAAATGGACTTGCTCCGACACACGGTCGAACAGCTCCGCTTCATACTTGTCGAAACGCTCTTCCAGGTCGTCCATGATGGGTCCGTAGTTGTCCACCACGAAGTCCATGATCGAGTACAGCACGTAGCTGGGCCCGCGCACCAGGCGCTCGGGCAGCATTTCGCAATGCTCGCGCACCTTGGCATAGCTCCTGGAGGCGCCATGCCGCACAGAGACCACGAAGCGCGCGCCGACGAAGATGTGCGTCTCGCCGAACTGCACCACGGCATCGACCACTTGCGCGGTCTGCAACACCACGAACAGGGTATCGCCATATTCTTCGATCTTGGGCCGTTGGTGGGCGGCATAGGCATCCTCCACGGCCAGCTCATGGAGGTTGAATTCTTCCTTGATCTGGCGCATCAGCTCAACGCTCGGTTCAAGCAGGCCGACCCAGACAAAGGTGTTCTCCTCCTGCAGCACGTCGCTGATTTCCTCGATCGTGATATCGCGCAGCTTCTTGCCGTTCTTGTAGGCCGTGCAGTTGACGACCATGTTTGCATTATTCATGTTTGCGCCTGTTTTCCTGTTTATCCGTCAGACGGCCGGCCGCACGATTCTGCGCTTGATCACTTGCGCCAGCACCACGCCGATCAGCGTGATGCCACCGCCGACTGCGTGATACGAATGCAGGGCCTCATCCAGCACGACCATGGCAATTATGACGGTAAATATGGGCGACAAGTTCATGAACATGGTCGAGTGCGTCGCCCCCAGGTGCGCAATGCCGTTCATCCACAGGATTTGCGAAATGATGGAGGCGGCAATGCCCGCATACAGCAGCAGCGGCAGGTTGGCCGCCGTCACCGGCGAATACGGCGCCGCCAGGCACAACGGCAGCAACAGGATCACCGCCACCCAGATTTGCAGGTACAGCAGATGCCATGCCGCAATCGGCAATGCCCAGCGCTTGAGCAGCACGCCGTAGAAGGCATAGGCGACGGTCGCCACCAGCATCAGCAGGTCGCCGAACACCACGCCGTTGGTGAACAGTTGCGCCGGGTGGCCTTTGCCGATCAGGATCATCAGGCCGAACAGCGACAGCACGCCACCGATGAGCGTACCCCAGGTCGGCGGCTCGCGCAGCAGAATGCTGCTCAGCAGCAAGGTCAGCAGCGGCATCAGCGAGGCGATCATGCCCATGCTGGTGGCCGAGGACGTGGCTGCGGCGAAATACGCCAGGCTCTGGTACAACACCATGCCGAACAACGCCAGCACCACCACTTTCCACAGGTGCGGACGAATCTGGTGACGCTGCCGCCAGACCCCGCGCAGGCAAAATGGCGTCAACAGCAGGCCGGCCATCAGCCAGCGGTAGAACGACATCGCCGCCGGCTCGATCACGCCCGCGGCCATCTTGCTGACGATGGTGTTGCCGGACCAGATCAGGATCGCGCTAATCGGAAAGACGCTGTATTTGAGCTGCATGTGGGCCATGGCGCTGTCGTGGTCGTGGAATGGTTATGTCGCGCTTGCCTTGGCCGCATCGCGGCCGGCCAACTCGGCGCCGGCATCAGGCGGCAGGCGCATCAGCAGCGGTATCGAGAGCGAGGCGGCCACCGCCACCGTCAGGAACGCCGGCCAGAAATCCTGACTGACCAAAGTGGCGTGGCCCTGCAAGTGGTTGGACATCTGCAACGCGAAGCCTCCCAGCACCACGCCCATGCCGACCGACAATTGCTGCGCCACGCTGGCGATGCTGGTGGCCTGGCTCAGACGGTTGTTGTCGACGTCGGCGTAGGAAATCGCATTGAGGCTGGTGAACTGCAACGAGCGGAAGCAACCGCCGATCAGCAGCACGATCAGCATCACCGCATAGGGCGTGGCCGGCGTGAAGAAACCGATGGCCGCCAGTGAAAGCACGCCACAAGTACCGTTGACGATCATCACCCGGCGAAAACCATAGCGCTTGAGGAATTTGGCGGCGATGGTCTTCATGAACATCGCGCCGGCGGCCGACGCGCAGGTCAGCAGGCCGGAATGGAAGGCGCTGAAACCGAAACCGAGCTGCAGCATCAGCGGCAGCAGGAACGGAATCGCGCCGATGCCGAGGCGAAACAGCGAACCGCCGCCGACGCCGGCCTGCAGGGTTTCGATCTTGAGCAGATTGAGATCGATCAGCGGATGCGCGGTGCGACGCGCGTGCCACACGTAGGCGGCCAGCGACAGGCTGCCAAGCACCACGCAGGCCAGCGAAATGTCGCCCGAGACCAGGTGGCGTCCGGTGGTCGCCAGTCCCATCATCACCAGCGAACAGCCCAGCGCCGAGAGCACGAAGCCGACCCAGTCCAACGGCACGATCTGTTCCGCCTTGGCGTTGGCGATGAAGCGCGTGGCGAGGTAGAGACCGAGAATGCTGATCGGGATATTGATGAAGAAGATCCAGCGCCAGTGGAAATACGTCGTGATGAAACCGCCCAGCGGCGGCCCCAGCACCGGGCCGAACATGGCGGGGATGGTGAGATAGCTGAGCGCCTTGACCAGGTTGGCCTTGTCGACGCTGCGCAGGATCACCAGCCGTCCGACCGGCACCATCATGGCGCCGCCGATGCCTTGGAAGAAACGGGCCGCGACGAACTCCGGCAGGCTTTGCGAGACGCCGCACAGGATCGAACCCAGCATGAACACGCAGATCGCCGAACGGAAAATCGTCAGCGCGCCGAAGCGGTCGGCCATCCAGCCGCTGATCGGGATGAACACGGCCAGGCTGACCAGGTAAGACGTCAGCGCCAGTTTGAGCGAAATCGGATCGACCGCCATGTCGATCGCCAGCACCGGCAGCGAGGTCGAAATCACGGTAGAGTCCATCTGTTCCATGAACAGGGCGCAAGCGACGATCAGGGGAATGGTTAATGTGCGCGGTAAAGCCATCGAATGGAAATTGGTTGAATCGGGCTTGAATCGGGCCGATGCGCCGCGAGCCCGTTGCATCAAGGAAATACGCTCCAGTATACCGTTTAAGCTATGATGCTGCCGGGCGCTCCCGGCCGATGTCCGGCGGCTTGTCCCTCCTTGTTTCCTCTTTGCAAAATCACGCACGACTATGTCTCTCCCCTGCTTCGCCCTGCTCGACGACAGCTACCGCCACGGTGACGCCAGCGCACGCACGGACGAACCCCGTTCGCGCCTGTACACCGGCTATCACGCGACGCTGCATTGCGATGATGCGAACGGCATGGCGGACATGCTCGCCGACATGCAGGCAGCGCAGCAACAGGGTCTGCATGCGGTGGCGCTGTTCAGTTATGAAATGGGCGGCGGATTGCACGGCATTGAAGCCCGTGCAGGCCGGCCCGGCCCGCTGGCGGAAATCCTGCTGTTCACCGACTGCCGCCGCCTCAGCGCCGCGCAGACCAATGAATGGCTGCAGCAACAGCAAGATGCGATTCCTGCTGAAGCCGGCGTCGCCAATGTCCGCGCCAGCGTCGACGAACAGCGCTTCAACGCTGACATCGCGCGCATCCGCGACTACATCGCGGCGGGCGACACCTATCAAGTCAACTACACCTACCGTCTGCATTTCGACGCCTGGGGCGAACCGCTCAGCCTGTACAACAAGCTGCGTGCGCGTCAGCCGGTGCCGTACGGCGCGCTGATCCGCCTGCCGGATGAGCGCTGGGTGCTGTCGTTCTCGCCGGAATTGTTCGTCCGCCACACGCAAGGAAAATTGCTGGCCCAGCCGATGAAAGGCACTGCGCCGGCGCATGACGACACGACGGAAAACAGCCGCCGCGCCGCTCAGCTGGCGAACGACGAAAAGAACCGCGCCGAGAACCTGATGATCGTCGACCTGCTGCGCAATGACCTCGGCCGCATCGCCATCGCGGGCTCGGTACAGGTGCCGCATCTGTTTGCGGTGGGCCGCTTCGGCCAGGTGCTGCAGATGACTTCGACCGTCACGGCGCAGCTGCGCGACGACGCGCATATCGGCGACGTGGTCGCTGCACTTTATCCCTGCGGCTCCATCACCGGCGCACCGAAACGCCGCACCATGCAAATCATCCGCGAACTTGAATCGACGCCGCGCGGCCTCTACACCGGCGCCATCGGCTGGTTCGACGCTGCACCGCCGGACCGCGCCGTGGGCGATTTCTGCCTGTCGGTGCCGATCCGCACGCTGGTGTTGCAAGCACCTGAGCAAGGCCTGCGTCGCGGTGAAATGGGCGTGGGTGCGGGCATCGTCTATGACAGCCGCGCCGCCGACGAGTTTGCTGAATGCCGGCTGAAGTCGGCGTTCCTGACCGGACTCGACGGCGGCTTCAGCCTGTTTGAAACCATCCACGCCGATCATGAAAACGGCTGTCGCCATCTCGACCTGCATCTTCAGCGGCTGAAAGGCTCGGCGACGTATTTCAACTTCACCTTCGACGAAGCCGCCATCCGCATTGCGCTAGCCGAAGCCTGCGCGCAACTGCCTTCGGCAACGCCGCATCGTTTGCGTCTGGACCTGTTCCGTGACGGTGCGATCCGACTGCAGCAAGGCGTGTTGTCGACGCTGGGTGGGACGGTGAAAGTGTTCGTTTCACCGACGCCGAGCACCAGTGACGAATTGTTCCTGCGTCACAAGACGTCGATGCGCGTGACCTACGACGAAGCCTGGAAAGAGGCCGAACGACGCGGCGGCTTCGACACGCTGTTCTTCAACGAACGCGACGAACTGACCGAAGGCGGTCGCAGCAATGTCTTTGTGCAAATCGATGGTCGCTGGTGCACGCCGCCGCTGACTGCCGGAGCGCTGCCTGGCGTGATGCGTTCGGTGCTGCTGGCCGATCCGGCCTGGGCCGCGACCGAGCGCGGCATCACGCGTGAGGAACTGCGTCGCGCCGACGCCGTGATGATCTGCAACGCCTTGCGCGGCGCCGTCATGGCGGAAGTCGGCTGGTCCTAAGCGATCTCTTGCAGCATCGCCGCCATGTCGGCGAGGAAGGCCTCCACCACTTCGCTGCGTATCCCCTGCTGGCGCGTGATCATGTTGATCTCGACCTGATATTGCAAGCGCTCGGGGTTCAACGCCGCCAGCAATCCCTGCTGCACCGGCGTCTCGGCAAAATGCTCCGGCAAGAAACCGAGATGGCGGCCTGAGCGGATCAGCACGGCAGTGGCTTCCATGTTGTCGGCCAAGGCGACGATCTGGCCCTGGTCTTCCAGCATGGCGGCGACTTCGCTGACTTCCGGCAAAAAATAGCTGCGCCATACCCAGTCGTGTCGCAACACCTGCGCCAGGTCCAGTGAACCGCTCTGCGGGAACAGCACGTGTTCGGCACTGCAATAAGCAACTTGCCGCTCGCGATACAGCGCGCGATAGCAAAGATTGGGCAGCCTGTGCCAGAAGTAGCCGATACCGACGTCGATATGGCCGTTGATCACCGCCTCCTCCAGCAAACCCGGCGTCATGACCTGCAGCGTCAGCCGCACGTCCTGGTCGCGTTCTCGAAAGCGTGCAATCGCCTTGCTCAGGCAACCGCTGGCGCTCATGGCGGCGTGGCCGATGAAACCGATATTGAGGGTGCCGAGCAAGGTGCGCTGGGTGCGCCGGGCTGCGATGCAGAACTGTTCGATCGCCTGCAGCAACTGCGCGCTGCAGCGGACCAGTTCTTCACCCTTGGGCGTGAGGCTGAAGCCGCTGCGCCCGCGCAGGCAGAGCCGGTAGCCGAGGCGGGTTTCCAGCGTCGCCAACTGCGTGCTGATGGTCGACTGGCTGACGTTGAGTACGGTCTGCGCCGCCGAGATGCCGCCGGCGTCGACCACCGCCAGGAACACGCGCACCAGGCGCAGATCGAGGTCCGAAAACTGATTCAGCATGGCGTTCTCCCGGCAACAACGAAGTTGCGGATGATACGTCCGAGGAGAGCCCTGCGCCGGCGGCAGGTGACGATACTGCTGAAAAATGGATTGCCACCGGGAAGATGCTCAAATATTTTTTAGAAAATGCGCCGGCTCACACGCCACCCATGCACAAGTACTTGATCGCCAGGTAGTCGTCGACGCCGTAGTGCGATCCTTCGCGGCCAAGTCCGGGTTGCTTGACGCCGCCGAACGGCGCGACCTCGTTCGAGATGACGCCGGTGTTGATGCCGACCATGCCGCGCTCCAACCCCTCGGCGATGCGCCGGATGCGCCCGATATCACGCAAATAGAAGTAGCCCGCAAGGCCGAACCCGGTATCGTTGGCCATCTGCAGCACCTCCTCATCGCTGCCGATGCGGAACAACGGCGCCAGCGGGCCGAATGCGTCTTCCTTCGCCACGCGCATGGCGGGCGTCATGTCGTCCAGCAAGGTCGGCTCGAAGAAGCTGCTGCCGAGCGCATGACACTTGCCGCCCGTCAGCAAGCACGCGACTTGTGCGACGGCGTCGTCGAACACGAGTAGAGCGGGAGCGAATACTTCCGGCCAGCCCTATTTTTTCTTCGTGGCTTCCGACTGGCTGGCCAACGCGCCCAGGTCGGCGATGTTCTGCTCGCTCCAGCCGCCGCCCAAGGCCTTGGTCAGCAGTACGCTGGCGGCCATACGACGGTACAAAATATCCAGTGCAGTGCGTTCGCTGGTCAGCGCGGTGGCTTGTGCCGTGATCACGCTGGTGTAATTGACGGTACCGGCCTTGTACTGGTTGGTGACCAGAGTCACGGCCTGGCGCGCCGATTGCAACGCTTCGTCCTGCACCACGGCTTCCTGTTCAAGGATGCGCAGCGCGGCGAGGTTGTCTTCCACTTCCTGGAAGGCGGTCAGCACAGTCTGCTTGTAAGCAGCCGCCACGCCGTCATAGCTGGCAATGGCCTGGTCGGTGACCGAGCGGCGCGCACCGCCGTCGAAAATCAACTGGCTCAGTTGCGGCCCCAGCGACCACACCCGGCTCGGCATCGTGAACCAGTTGGCCAAACCGTTGGAAGTCTGGAATCCACCCGAGGCCGACAGCGACAGGCTCGGGTAATACGCCGCCTGCGCCACGCCGATCTGGGCGTTGGCGGCGGCGACGCGGCGCTCGGCGCCGGCGATGTCGGGGCGGCGCTCCAGCAGCATCGACGGCAAGGCGACGGGAATCGGCGGCGCCGCAGCGGTCAACGGCGACGGCGTGATCGAGAACGTCGACGCCGGCTGGCCGACCAGCAATGCGATCGCATGTTCCAACTGCGCGCGCTGCACGCCATTGTCGAGCGCCTGCGCCTGCGCCGACTTCAATTGTGTCTGCGCCTGGATGACGTCGGACTTGGCGACCACGCCGGCGTTGTATTGATTCAGCGTCAGCTGATACGAACGCTGGTAAGCGGCGACGGTATCGTCCAGCAACTGCTGCTGTGCATCGAGCACGCGCAGTTGCAGGTAGTTCTGCGCCAGTTGTGCCTGCGCGCTCAGACGGGTTGCCGCGAGATCGGCAGCGCTGGCCTGAGCGCTGGCTTCATTGGATTCAACGTTGCGGCGCACGCGGCCCCAGACGTCGATTTCCCAATCGGCGTTGAGCGAGAAGGAATAGTTGTCGCGTACCGAGGAGCTGGAGCTGCTGCCGCTGCTGGTTGCCGAGCGCGAACGCGTGCGCGACGCATCCACCGACAGCGTCGGCGAATAATCGGCGCGGGCCCCCTGCACCAACGCCATGGCCTTGCGGAAATTGGCTTCCGACTGCGCCAGGTTCTGGTTGGAAATATCAATCTGTTCCACCAGCGCATTGAGCTGTGGATCGCCGAACATTTCCCACCACTTGCCGTTCATGGCCAGTTCATTGGGTTGAGCCGGTTTCCAGTCCTTCATTTCCTTGAAGGCGACCGGTACTGCCGCAGTTTGCGGACGGACGTAATCGGGGCCGACCGAGCAGGCCGCCAAAGCAAGCGCCAGCGGCGTCAGCATCAGGATGCGCGTCAAATTGTGTTTTGCGTAGGTCATCATTTTTCTCCGTGGGCGCTGCGTTCCATGCGTGCCATGCGTGTCATGCCGCACCCGTATTCTCTTGCCGTGCCGTTTTTCGTTCAAACAAACCCTTGCTCCACAGGCGGAAGCGCTCCATGTAGAGATAGACCACCGGCGTCGTGTAGAGCGTCAGCATCTGGCTCACGATCAGGCCGCCGACGATGGAAATGCCGAGCGGCTGGCGCAGTTCGGCGCCATCGCCGGTGCCCAGCGCCAGCGGCACCGCGCCCAGCAGCGCCGCCATGGTAGTCATCATGATCGGCCGGAAGCGCAGGCTGCACGCCTCGAAGATCGCGTCACGCGGCGACAGGCCGCGCGTGCGCTCGGCCTGCAGGGCGAAGTCGATCATCATGATGGCGTTCTTCTTGACGATGCCGATCAGCAGGATCACGCCGATCAGCGCGATCAGGCTGAAGTCGGTGCCGGTCGCCAGCAGAGCCAGCAGCGCACCGACGCCTGCCGACGGCAGCGTGGAGATGATGGTGATCGGATGCACCAGGCTTTCATACAGGATGCCGAGCACGATGTACACCGCCAGCAAAGCCGTCAGGATCAGCATCGGCTGGCTGTCCAGCGACGACTGGAAAGCGTTGGCGGTGCCGGCAAAGGCGCCGTGCACCGCCGTCGGCACGCCCAGGCGCGCCAGCGTGTCGTTGATCACCTGGGTGGCCTGCGACAGCGACACGCCTTCGGCCAGATTGAAGGAAATCGTCGAAGCGATGAACTGCCCTTCGTGGCTCACGCTCAGCGACGTAGTGGTCGGCGCAAAGCTGGAGAACGAGGTCAGCGGCACCTGCTTCGACGCCGCCGTCGACAGGGTCAGCGCCAGCGACGAATTGGAGTTGAGCTTGCCGCCGGCCGTCAGCGCCGGCGGCGTGCCTAGCGCCGAAGTGGTCGGCGACAGGTTGGCGGTGCTGTTGGCGAGGCTGACGTAGGTGCTGTTGAGGATTTCCGGGCTCTGCCAGTATTGCGGCGCGGCTTCCATCACCACGTGGTACTGGTTCATGCCGCTGTAGATCGTCGAAATCTGGCGCTGGCCGAACAAGTCGCTCAGGCTGGTGTCGATCAGCTGCGGCGTGACACCGCTGCGGATGGCGGTCTCGCGGTCGATCGTCAGCGTGGTTTGCAAACCCTTGTCCTGCTGGTCGGTGCTGACGTCTTCCAGCTGCGGCAAGTTGGAGAACGCCACGCGGATCTTGGGCTCCCAGGTCCGCAGCAGTTCGAGGTCATCGGACTGCAGCGTGTACTCATATTGCGAATCGCTCTGCCGCGCGCCGACGCGGATGTCCTGCACCGCCTGCAAGAACAGGCTGGCGCCGGCCACGTGGCCGAGCTTGATGCGCAGCCGCGCGATCACCTTGTCGGCCGAAATCTTGCGCTCCGACAGCGGTTTGAGCGCGATGAACATGCTGCCGCTATTGCGCCGACCGCCGCCGGTAAAGGCGGTGACGTTGGCTACCGCCGGATCCTGGCGGACAATCTCAATGAATTCATTGAGCTTGGTGCGCATGGCCTGGAACGAGATCGACTGGTCGCCACGGATGCCGCCAACCAGCCGGCCGGTGTCCTGCTGCGGGAAGAAGCCCTTGGGCACGATCACGTAGAGATAAACGTTGAGTGCAATCGTGGCGAGCAGGATCACGATCATCAGCGGCGAGAAGCGCAATGCCCACGCCAGCGAACGTTCATAGCCGCGCAGCATGCTGTCGAACAGGCGCTCGACCGCAGAGAAGAAACGCCCCGGCTTGCGCTCTTCTTCGTTCTGATGTCTGAGCAATTTGGCGCACATCATCGGCGTGGTCGTCAGCGACACTACCAGGGACACCAGGATCGCGACCGACAGCGTCACCGCGAACTCGCGGAACAGACGGCCGACGATGCCGCCCATCATCAGGATGGGGATGAATACCGCGATCAGCGAAATGCTCATCGACAACACCGTGAAGCCGACCTCGCGCGCACCAATCAGCGCCGCCTTGACCGGCTTCATGCCTTGTTCGATATGGCGTGAAATATTTTCCAGCACGACGATAGCGTCATCGACCACGAAACCGGTGGCGATGGTCAATGCCATCAGCGACAGGTTGTCCAGGGTATAGCCGAGCAAGTACATGACGCCGAAGGTGCCGATCAGCGAGACCGGCACCGCCACGCTCGGGATCAGCGTGGCGCGGCCGTTGCGCAAAAACAGGAACACCACCATGATCACCAGCGCGATCGACATCAGCAGCGTCTTCTCCGTATCCTTGAGCGAGGCGCGGATGGTCGGCGTGCGGTCCATCATGACTTCGAGGTTGATGGCGTTCGGAATCGATGCCTTCAGGTTGGGCAGCAAGCCGTTGACGGCGTCGACGGTCTCGATGATGTTGGCGCCGGGCTGGCGGTTCAGAATGACCAGCACCGAGGGCTTGCCGTTGGCCGAACCGGAGTTGCGCAGGTCGGCCACCGAATCCTTGACCTCGGCGATGTCGCGCACGCGCACCGGCGCGCCATTGCGATAGGAGACGATCAATGGCGCATATTCTGCGGCGGTCTTGACCTGGTCGTTGGCGTAGATCTGCCAGTTGCGGTCGCCGTCTTCGACGATGCCCTTGGGCCGGTTGGCGTTGGTGGCGGCCACGGCGGTGCGCACGTCGGCCGTGCCGATGCCGTACTTGTTGAGCGCGGTCGGGTTGAGTTCAATTCGCACCGCAGGCTGCGAGCTGCCGCCCACGCTGACCTGGCCGATGCCGCGCACTTGCGAGAGTTTCTGCGCCAGGATGCTGTCGGCGGCGTCGTACATCTGGCCCTGCGTCATGGTGTCCGAGGTCAGCGCCAGAATCATGATCGGCGCGTCTGCCGGATTCACCTTGCGATACGTCGGACTGCTCGGCATGCCGGAAGGCAGCAAGCTGCGCGCAGCGTTCAGCGCCGCCTGCACGTCGCGCGCGGCGCCGTCGATATCGCGGTTGAGGTCGAACTGCAGCGTAATGCGGGTCGAGTTGAGCGAACTCGACGAAGTCATCTCGGTGACGCCGGCGATCGCGCCGAGCGCGCGCTCAAGCGGCGTGGCGATGGTCGCCGCCATGGTTTCAGGGCTGGCGCCGGGCATCGACGCCGACACCGAAATGGTCGGGTAATCGACCTGCGGCAGCGGCGATACCGGCAGCAGCTTGAACGCCAGCATGCCCGCCAGCGCGATGCCGATGGTCAGCAGCGTGGTGGCGATGGGCCGTTCAATGAAGGGACGCGAAATATTCATGCTGTCCCTGCGTCAGACTTGTGGCTGTGTTGGCGATGACGGCGGAACCAGCGGCGCATTGGCCGAAGGCGCATCGTCGTCGTCCGGGTGCTTTTCCTTGCCGAAGCGCTTGCGCATGCGCTTGGCCAGGCTGTCGAAGCCGAGGTAGATCACCGGCGTGGTGAACAGCGTCAGCACCTGCGACACCAGCAGGCCGCCGACCATGGTGATGCCGAGCGGCTGACGCAGCTCGGAGCCGACGCCGGTGCCCAGCATCAGCGGCAAGGCGCCCAGCAAGGCCGCCATGGTGGTCATCAGGATAGGACGGAAGCGCAGCAGGCAGGCCTGGTAGATCGCCTCGCGCGGCGACTTGCCTTCATGGCGCTCGGCTTCGAGGGCGAAGTCAATCATCATGATGGCGTTTTTCTTGACGATGCCGATCAGCAGAATGATGCCGATGATGCCGATGATGCCGAGGTCGTTGCGCGAAATCATCAGCGACAGCAAAGCGCCCACACCGGCCGACGGCAAGGTCGACAGGATGGTGATCGGGTGGATGTAGCTTTCGTACAGTACGCCGAGCACGATGTACATCGTCACGATCGCCGCCAGGATCAGCCACAGCGTATTCGACAGCGAAGCCTGGAACGCCAGCGCGGCGCCCTGGAAGTTGGTCGAGATGCTGGCGGGCATGGCGATGTCTTTTTCGGCCGCCATGATGGCCTTGACCGCCTCACCCAGCGAGGCGCCCTGCGCCAGGTTGAACGACACGGTAGCAGCCGGGAACTGGCCGAGATGGTTGACCACCAGCGGCGCGGTGCGCTCGGTCACCTTGGCGATGCTGGCCAGCGGGATCTGGTTGCCGTTGGAGGCCACCAGGAAAATGCTGTTGAGCGCGTCCGGGCCCTTCTGGAATTCCGGCTTGACCTCCATCACTACGCGGTACTGATTCGATTGCGTGTAGATGGTGGAGATCAGGCGCTGACCGAAGGCGTTGTACAGCGCGTTGTCGATGGCGGCCGTGGTGATGCCCATGCGTGAGGCGGCGTCGCGGTCAATTTCAACGTAAGCCTGCAAACCTTGGTCCTGCACGTTGCTGGCGACGTCGGCCAGTTCCGGTAGCTGGCGCAGGCGTTCGACGATCTTCGGCACCCAGGTGCTGAGTTCGGCGGAGTCGGCGTCTTCCAGCGTGAACTGGTATTGCGTGCGGCTGACGCTGTCTTCGATGGTGAGGTCTTGCACCGGTTGCATGTAGAGCGTGATGCCGGGGACTTTTTCGGCAAGCTTGGGTTGGAGGCGGCGGATGATGTCGCTGGCGCTGATGTCGCGAGATTCATGCGGCTTCAGATTGATCAGCATGCGTCCGCTGTTCAGCGTGGCGTTGATGCCGTCGACACCGATGAAGGACGACAGGCTTTCCACCGCGGGATCTTCCAGCACCACCTTGGCCAGCGCCTGCTGGCGCTCGGCCATGGCGCCGAAGGAGACCGATTGCGTGGCTTCCGAAATACCCTGGATCACGCCGGTGTCCTGCACCGGGAAGAAGCCCTTGGGAATGAAGATGTACAGCACCACGGTCAGCACCAGCGTGCCCAGCGCCACCACCAGCGTGGCGCGCTGGCGATCGAGCACCCATTCCAGCGCGACGCCGTAGCGCGCGATGACGTTGTCGAAGAAGGCGCCGCTCTTGTGATAGAACCAGCCCTGCGTCTCTTCCGGAACATGATGCAGCAGGCGCGCGCACATCATCGGCGTGAGCGTCAGCGAGACCACTGCCGAGATCAGGATGGCCACCGCCAGCGTCACGGCGAATTCGTGGAACAGGCGCCCCACCACGTCGCCCATGAACAACAGCGGAATCAGCACGGCAATCAGGGAAAACGTCAGCGAAATGATGGTAAAGCCGATCTGCTGCGCGCCCTTGAGCGCGGCTTGCAAAGGCTCCATGCCTTCTTCGATGTAGCGCGAAATGTTTTCGATCATGACGATGGCGTCATCGACCACGAAGCCGGTGGCGATGGTCAGTGCCATCAGCGTCAGGTTGTTGATCGAGAAACCGGCCATGTACATGATGGCGAAGGTACCGACCAGCGAGAGCGGCACCGCCACGCTCGGAATGATGGTCGCGGGAACGTTGCGCAGGAAGACGAAAATCACCATCACCACCAGCACGATCGACAGCAGCAGCTCGAACTTGACGTCATCCACCGAGGCGCGGATGGTCGTCGTGCGATCGGTCAGGATATGCACGTCGATCGCGCCCGGCAGGCTGGCCTGCAAGGTCGGCAGGATCTTCTTGATGCTGTCGACCACGGCGATCACGTTGGCGCCCGGCTGGCGCTGGATGTTAACGATCACGGCGGCGGAGTCGTTGGCCCAGGCGCCGAGACGTACGTTCTCGGCGGCGTCGACCACGTCGGCCACATCCGACACGCGAATCGGCGCGCCGTTCTTGTAGCCGATGATGAGGTTGCGGTATTCATCGGCGGACTTCAGCTGGTCGTTGGCGTCGATGGTCGAGGCGCGCGCCGGACCGTCGAAACTGCCCTTGGCCTGATTGACGTTGGCGTTGCCGATGGCGGTGCGGATGTCATCCAGGTTCATGCCCAGCGAAGCGATGGCGCGCGGATTCAACTGCATACGCACGGCAGGACGCTGGCCGCCGGACAGGCTGACCAGACCGACGCCGGAAAGCTGTGAAATCTTTTGCGCCAGGCGCGTGTCGATCAGGTCCTGCACCTTGGGCAGCGGCAGCGTCTTGGACGTCACCGCCAGCGTCAGGATCGGCGTGTCGGCCGGATTGACCTTGCTGTAGATCGGCGGCGCCGGTAAATCGGACGGCAACAGGTTGCCGCCGGCGTTGATGGCGGCCTGCACTTCCTGCTCGGCGATGTCGAGGCTGAGGTCGAGGTTGAATTGCAGCGTGATCACCGAGGCGCCGCCAGAACTGGTCGACGACATCTGGTTGAGGCCGGGCATCTGGCCGAACTGGCGTTCCAGCGGCGCGGTGACCGAAGAGGTCATGACGTCCGGGCTGGCGCCGGGGTACAAGGTGACGACCTGGATGGTCGGATAGTCGACTTCGGGCAGCGCCGAGAGCGGCAGCTGTTTGTAGGCGACGATGCCGACCAGCAAAATCGCCAGCATCAGCAGCGACGTCGCCACCGGCCGCAGGATGAACAGGCGTGATGGATTCATGCTGCCGCCTTATTTCGTTGCATTGGCGGGAGCGGGAGTTCCTGCAGGCGCAGGTGCAGCGGCAGGGGCGGCCGGCGTGCCTTCTGTGGTGCTGCGTTGCTGGCGGCGCATTTCCATCATGCGCTGGCGACGCTGGTCTTCCGGCAGCTTCTTGATTTCTTCGCCGAATTCGCCGGCGTCGATGCGTTTGTTCAGCTCGGCCCAACGCTTCTGGCGCTCTTCGGGCGTCATGTCCTGGCCGCCTTGACCGCCTTGACCGTTGCCGGCAGCAGCGCCGGGTGCACCTGCAGCGCCGGTGCCGTCGCGCTTGTGACGACGCGGACCGGCTTTCTCGGTCAGCTTGTTGGCCGGATCATCGGCGCCGCCGCGTACCACCGGCTCGACCTTGGCGCCTTCGCGCAGGCGGTCGATGCCGTCGACGACCACGGTTTCGCCGCTGGCGACGCCGTCTTCGATCGCGGTGATGTCGCCCTGCGCCGGACCGGTCTTGACGTTACGCACGGTGACTGTGTTGTCGGACTTGACCACATACACGAACAAACCCTTGGAGCCGCGTTGCAGCGCAGCGGTCGGGATCGTCACGGCATCCTTGCGGGTGTCGAGCAGCATGCGGATGTTGACGAACTGGTTAGGAAACAGCGCGTAGTCGGTATTGGGGAATTGCGCCTTGAGCTTGATGGTGCCGGTGGTGGCGTCGACCTGGTTGTCGATGGTCAGCAGCACGCCGCTGGCGAGCTTGTTCTTCTGGTCGCGGTCCCAGGCGTCGGTAGCGAGCTTCTTGCCGGCTTGCAGTTGCTTCATGACGGCCGGGATGTTGTCTTCGGGGATGCTGAACACCGCCGTGATCGGCTGCACCTGAGTGATGATGACGATGCCGTTGGTGTCGCTCGAATGCACGATGTTGCCGATATCGACCTGACGCAGGCCGAGGCGGCCGCTGACCGGCGCCGTCACGCGCGAATAGGTCAGCTGCAGGCGCGCGCTGGCGAGGTTGCCCTGATCGGACTTGACCGTACCTTCGAGTTGCTTGACCAACGCCGCTTGCGTATCGACCTGCTGGCTGGCGATGGAGTCCTGCGACAGCAGCGTGCGGTAGCGCTTGAGGTCGAGCTGGGCCGCGCCCAGTTGCGCCTGGTCGCGCGCCAGCTGGCCTTCAGCCTGGGTCACGGCGACCTGGTAAGGACGCGCGTCGAGTTCCGCCAGCAAGTCGCCTTCCTTGACCAGTTGGCCTTCCTTGAAATGCAGCTTCATGAGCTGGCCGTCGACGCGGCTGCGCACGGTGGCGGTAGCCGTCGGCGTGACGCCGCCGAGACCGGTCAGGTAGATGTTGACGTCCGAAATCTTGGCCACCGCCACGCCCACCGGTGACAGGCCCAGGCCGCCGAAACCGCCGCCCGCGCCCGGAGGACCGCCGCGCTTGCCCTTGCCGCCGCCCTGCCCTTGTCCTGGCCCCTGGCCGCTCGGGGTCTGCTCAGTTGCTGCCGCGCGCTTGTGATGCCAGTAGTAATAGCCGCCGCCGACCACAATAATCAGCAAGGCCCAGAACCACCAGCGCCTGAACAAACCGGGAGATTTCTTGGAAAGGGAAGATGGCGATTGATTGTTGTCGGGAGTCGGTGTTGTAGTCATCTTGGCGGCAGGAAAATCGGACACATCAGTATGGATCAAGGCATTTCATGAAGATCAATACGACGCCCCAGCCCTCTGCTGCAACCGCGGGATGGTCTTCATGAAATGCACTCGCAGGCGCATTGCAGCGCGCCAACTCGTTATTATGGTGCAGAAGCATGACGGAACGATGATCGTTCCCGCATATCTTCGCGGCAAATAAACAAAAAAGTTGATATGAAGACAAAAAACCTTGCGCAAAGTTGCGCAAGGTTTTGAATTGCCAATATTAAATATTACTTAGCTGGAGCGGGTGCGGCAGCCGGAGCGTCATGCTTGCCGTGATCGCGGCCAAAAGGACCGTGTTTGAAACGATGCTCTTCCATCTTGCGGAATTCCTGGTCGAACACCTTTTGCTGCTCCGGCGACAGGACGGCGTAGAACTCCTTGGTGGCGGCGATACGGTCGGCCATGTGGGCTTCCATCTTCTTCATCATGTCCAGATGACGGTCCAGGCGTTCCGGCGTGCTCAGCTTGTTCCATTCATCCTTGCTTGGACGGGTTGGCGGCGTAGCCGGGCGTTGCGGCGTAGTTTTCTCGGTAAAAGTCTTCCAGGCGCCTTCCTGGGCTGCGGTGATCTTCAGTTTGTCGTGCAAGGCTGCCTGGCGTTTGGCGCGGTGCTGCTCGAATTTGGCGATCTGTTCGGGAGTCGGCGCATGGCGTCCCTCTGGTCCGCCAGGGCCTGGCGGCATCTGGGCGAATGAAGACATGGCGGTCAGACCAATACCTGCGGCGGCGACGCCGATCATCAGGTGTTTTTTCAGATTCAACATGGTGATTCCTTTCGGGTTGGGTGCGTGATCTGCACAGTTCACATTTAACCCCTCAGGTGTAACCGCGGTTTTTCCCTTGTCGCACGATTTGTATCGCTATGTATATGCCGGCGGCTGCTTTGTTTCGCTCTATGTCTGGAGGCCTGCCTGTTATCCCAATATACAATTCAGCGTCCCCCTACTTTTTGGAATCGTCATAATGGCTGCCATGGATACAAATTCTCACATCTTGGTGGTCGACGATGACCGCGAAATCCGCACCCTGCTGGCGGAGTACCTCGACGCCAACGGCTTTCGCACGCTGACGGCGACCAACGGCGCCGACATGCGCAAGGTGCTCGACGAGTCGCGCGTGGACCTGATCGTGCTGGACCTGACGCTGCCCGGCGAGGACGGCCTGACGCTGTGCCGCAACCTGCGCGCGCAGTCCAACGTGCCGGTGATCATGCTGACCGCGCGCGGCGAACCGCTGGACCGGATCCTCGGCCTGGAAATGGGCGCCGATGATTACCTCGCCAAGCCGTTCGAGCCGCGCGAACTGTTCGCACGCATACGCAGCGTGCTGCGCCGGACCCAGGCGCTGCCGCCGAGCATGATGCGCCCGGAAGCCAAGACCATGCATTTCTCCGGCTGGACGCTGGACCTGACGGCGCGCCATCTGCTCAATGCGGAGGGCGTGGTGGTGGCCTTGTCGGGAGCGGAATTCCGCATGCTCAAGGTATTCCTCGACCATCCCAACCGTATCCTTAACCGCGACCAGTTGCTGGAACTGACCCAGGGCCGCGAAGCCGATCCCTTCGACCGCTCGGTAGACATCCAAATCAGCCGTTTGCGCCAGAAACTGGGCGACGATGCCCGCACCCCGACCATCATCAAGACCATCCGCAACGAGGGTTATGTGCTGGCCACCACCGTAACATTGGAAGACGCCGGATGAATCATCTCTTCACGCCGCTGCGCGAATTTTTCGGCTCGATCGGCAATCGCGTTTTCCTGATCCTGCTGGCGGGCATCCTGGTGGCGACCGTGACGACCACCTGGCTGGCTTCCAACGAACGCCGCAGCACCATGCGCGAACTGCGTTACCAGCACGTCGCGGAGCGTGTCGAGCAGGTGGTGCAGGCGCTCGATCCGCTCACGCCGGAGGCGCGTGACGTGGTCTTGCATGCGGCCGACAATTTCGGCTTCGAAGCGGGCTTCGTCAATGAAGTCGGCGACACGCTCGCCCCGAGCACCAGCCCGATGGCCGACATCCTGAAATCGCGGCTGGGCGAAGACCGCCAGATCGTGGTCCAGCGCGAGACCGACTGCGCCCCGCGCCGGCCGCGCAACGCCCCTCCGGATGCTCCTGGCCGCGCCGAACGACCGCGCATGGAAACCTGCCGCGTGATCTACGTCAGCCTGCGCGACAAGGCGCTGCTGCGCCTGCGCCTGCACATGCCGGGCGATCCGCCGACACTGCGCGGCGGGCGCGGCGTGGGTCCTTACGGCAGTCCGTATATCCTGCTGTTCCTGGTGTTGATTGCGATGCTGGCGTATGTGGTGGCGCGTATGGCGGCGCGCCCGATCAAGCATCTGGCCAGCGCCGCGACCGAACTGGGACGCGACATCGACCATCCGCCGCTGGCAGAAAAGGGACCAAGCGAAATCCGCCAGGCGGCCAAGGCTTTCAACGCCATGCAAACGCGCATCCGGCGCCAGATCCAGCATCGTACGCACATGCTGGCGGCGATCACGCACGACTTGCAGACGCCATTGACGCGCCTGCGCCTGCGGCTGGAAAAAGTGGAAGACAAGGAATTGCAACAAAAGCTGGTGGATGACCTTGCGGTAATGCAAGGCATGGTGCGCGAAGGACTGGATCTGGCGCGCAGCATGGATTCGTCGGAAACGATGCAGCGGCTGGATATCGATTCGCTGCTCGACAGCGTGTGCGCCGATGCCTCCGACGCCGGTCAGCAGGTTGAACTGCAAGGCCGCACGCGCGCCTTCATCGTGGCCCAGCCCAATGCGCTGCGCCGCTGCCTGACCAACCTGCTCGACAACGCCTTCAAATACGGCCAGCGCGCCGAGGTATCGATTGCGCTCGACGACCTGTTGCCCAACCGCGTGCTGATCCGCATCCGCGACCACGGCCCGGGGATTCCCGAAGGCCAGCTGGAAACCGTGTTCGAACCGTTCTACCGGCTCGAAACATCGCGCTCGCGCGACACCGGCGGCACCGGCCTGGGACTGACGATTGCGCGCAATATCGCAGAGAATCACGGTGCCTTGCTGGACCTGCGCAATCACGCCAAGGGCGGCCTGGAAGTCTTGCTGTCGCTGCCGCTGAAGCAGGCAAAACGGGCGCGTTGAGCGCCTGTCTCGGCTGTTGCTAAGTAATTAGAAGTAGTTCAGGCCGAGTGCACCGCGCACTTCGGACATTGTCTGCGCTGCTGCTGCGCGGGCACGCTCGGTGCCGCGACGCAGGATTGCCATCACTTCACCGCGCTCCTGCTGCCATTGCTCGCGGCGGGTGCGGATCGGCTCCAGCAATTCCTGCAGATGGCCTTCCAGGCGGCGCTTCAGCACGCTGTCGCCGAGACCGCCACGGCGGTAGTGCTGCTTGAGTTCTTCCAGCGCCACACGGTCCGGCTCGAAGGCGTCGAGGAAAGCGAACACCACGTTGCCCTCGACTTGGCCCGGATCGTCGACGCGCAGATGGTTGGGATCGGTGTACATGCGTTGTACGGCCTGCTTGATCTCGGCCGGCGAAGCGCCCAGCGCGATCGCATTGCCCAGCGACTTGCTCATCTTGGCCTTGCCGTCGATGCCGGGCAGGCGACCGGTTTCGGACAATACTTCTTTGCACTCCACCAGCACGTCCTTGCCGACCACGTTGTTGAAGCGGCGCACCAGTTCGTTGGTCTGCTCGATCATCGGCAGTTGGTCGTTGCCGACTGGCACCAGCGTGGCCTTGAAGGCGCTGATGTCGGCCGCCTGGCTGACCGGATAGGTCAGGAAACCGGCCGGAATATCGCGATCGAAACCGCGCAGGCGGATCTCTTCCTTGATGGTCGGGTTACGCTCCAGGCGTGACACGGTGACCAGGTTCAGGAGGTGCATCGACAACTCGTACAGCTCGGTCACTTGCGACTGGATGAAGATGGTGGATTTTTCCGGATCAATGCCGACGGCGAGGTAGTCGAGTGCCACTTCCAGCACGTTGTCGGTCACCTTCTGATGGCGACCGACGTTGTCGGTCATGGCCTGGGTGTCGGCCAGCAGCAGGAACTGGCTGGCCTGGTCCTGCAACTGCACGCGCGACACCAGCGAGCCGATGTAATGGCCGAGATGGAGCGGGCCGGTCGGACGATCGCCCGTCAGGACGATGGGCCGCGCGACCGAAGGCTTGTCGGAACCGATCGAAACGGTGGAAGTTGCGGATGCTGGCGAAACATTCAAGGACATGGTCACTCCGGTAATTTCGGAACGCTGCCAGTCTCGCCGCATAAAACAATGCCGCCCGGACCGGCGGCATCACATTGACAAAAGCTGTACTACAAAGCTGTGCAAAAGCGGGCCACCCGAGTCAGGTGCGCCACCAATGCAGGAGTTGTAGAGAGGGATGAATTCTGTATTGCATCGTCGAAGTATAGCATCAAGCCTTGGTCATGATGCAGCGCAAAAGCCCTGCCCCACCCGACTTCCCGTAAAAAAACCGCATCGTTTTCGCGATGCGGTTTCGACGATTAATACGCGCCTGGAGGTGGACCGTAATATCCCGGCGGCGGGCCGTAGTAACCGGGCGGCGGAGGTGGCGGTGCGTAATAGTAGCGGCGCGGGTGATAGCTGTAGACCGTGGTGGCCTGCTGCTGCGTCTGGATCTGGTTACCCTTGCTGTACATGCATTGGCTGTAGGTCATGTCGTAGCGTTGCTGCATCGAGTAATTGCCGCCTGCCGATGCATTGCTGCCGGCCGCGCTGCCGACCAGCAGACCGCCGCCGGCGCCGATCGCAGCACCCGCTCCGGCATTGCCCGACGCCGCGCCGATCAGAGCACCGGCCACGGCGCCGATCGCAGTACCGGCAACGGCGCTGTTGGTGGCATTGTTTTGCGTCGACTGCGCCTGCCCGCCGATGGACTCCTGCGCATATTGCTGGCACTGCTGCTGTTCGCTGCGGAATTGCTCGTACGACTTGCCGTTGCCCGGCATGGCCATGACCGAAGGGCCGGTCGGCACACTGACGCACCCTCCAAGTACGAGCAAGGCAGTAACAGCGCCGAGCGTACCGGCTGTTTTATGGATTGGTTTCACGATGTTGTCCTTGAAAAGGATTGCCGAAATCTAATCGAAATCTGGTAGCGGCTGCGCATTACTGCGGTGGCGGCTGGCCGCCGTTCGGACCGTTCGGCACAACCTTCATCCAGTTGCTCGGGCAACTCTGGACGTAGGGGTAATAGCCCTTTGATTCCTGGCAGTAGTACCAGTAATTGCTCTGCGCCGGACCCTGCTCAATGTAGACAGGCGGCGGCGCGGGTTGGACGTAGACCGGCGGCGGATAATAGACCGGGGCCGGATAGTAGGCCGGCGGCGGTATCCATAACGGACCACCGATATACACCCCGAAACGGGTATGCGCGGAACTCGCCCCGCTTGCCGCCATGCAACCCAGCGCCAGCAATCCCAACAAAGCTGCTTTTTTCATGTTCGCCTCGCGTATTTCGTGGAGACGGCACGCGCCATCCCTCTTCGTTCAATATACGCAAAATGGCAAGGTTTCAATGGCTTTGTTTCAATTCGTAACCCAATTTAAGACACCTGTACATGGCGCTACAAAGCCGGATACATAAGGGTTTCCGGAGATCGGAAACAAACACGCCGCTCCTGGGAAGCGGCGTGTAGGCAAAGCAGAAATCTACTGAAAAATCGGCCTCGGGACCGATGAAATTACTTCGGACCGGTCATGTCTTCCGGCTTGATCCACTGCGCAAACTGCTCTTCGGTAACATAACCGAGCGCCAGCGCAGCCTGTTTCAACGTGGTGCCGTCGTGATGCGCCTGCTTGGCGATCTTGGCGGCCTTGTCGTAACCGATATGCGGCGCCAGCGCGGTCACCAGCATCAGCGAACGCTCCATGAGGTCGGCAATCCGGTCGCGGTTGGCTTCGATGCCCTGCGCGCAATGGTCGTCGAAACTGTCCATGCCGTCGGCCAGCAAACGCACACTTTGCAGGAAGTTGTGGACGATCACCGGCTTGAACACGTTCAGTTCGAAATTGCCGGAAGCGCCGCCGATGTTGATCGCGACGTCGTTGCCGAATACCTGCGCACACAGCATGGTCAGCGCTTCGCACTGGGTCGGATTGACCTTGCCCGGCATGATCGAGCTGCCCGGTTCGTTTTCCGGAATGGTGATTTCGCCGAGACCGGAACGCGGACCGGAAGCCAGCCAGCGCACGTCGTTGGCGATCTTCATGAGCGCCGCCGCCAAGGTCTTCAGGGCGCCGTGCGCCGACACCAGAGCGTCATGGCTGGCCAGCGCGGCAAACTTGTTGGGGGCGGTCTTGAACGGGAAGCCGTAATGCTTCTCCAGCTCGGCGGCGACGCGCGCGCCGAATTCAGGATGCGCATTGAGGCCGGTGCCGACCGCGGTGCCGCCGGCCGCCAGTTCGCTGACGGCGTTGAGCGTCGAAATGATCGCCATTTCGGCATGCGTGAGTTGCGCGATGTAACCCGAGAATTCCTGGCCCAGTGTCAGCGGCGTGGCGTCCTGCAAGTGGGTGCGGCCGATCTTGACGATGTCCTTGAATTCTTCCGACTTGCGTTCCAGCGTCGCACGCAGCTTGTGCAGCTTGGGCACCAGGTGCGTGGCTACCGCCAGAGCGGCCGCCACATGCATGGCGGTCGGGAAGATATCGTTGGATGACTGGCTCTGGTTGACGTCGTCGTTGGGATGGATCTTGCGCTCTTCGCCGCGCACGCCGCCCAGCAGCTCCGAAGCGCGATTGGCCAGCACTTCGTTCATGTTCATGTTGCTTTGCGTGCCGGAACCGGTCTGCCAGACCGACAGCGGGAATTCCAGCGGGTGCTTGCCGGCGATCACTTCGTCGGCGGCCGCGACGATGCCTTCCGCCTTCTTGGGATCGAGCTTGCCGAGGTCGCGGTTGACCGTCGCGCAGGCGCGCTTGACCGCCGCCAGCGCGACGATCAGTTCAGCCGGCATACGTTCGGTGGAAATATGGAAATGGTGCAGCGAGCGCTGCGTTTGCGCACCCCACAAGCGATCGTCAGGCACCTCGATGGGGCCGAAGGTGTCGCGTTCAATTCGATGTTTCATGATGTTTCTTCTCCGCAGGAAATATGGTTCCGTGGAACCGCTACATCTCGTACGGCTCTGGCGCACGCTGCCGGCTTGAGCGATAGGAGACAACTGGAACGTATTGCATCAGTATCCGCCCATTGCTCACGGATGCTGATGCAATACGTCCTACGGCTTGCGGGAAGCTGGATCCGGCAGCAGGCAGGCGTCGATCACCTGCAAGTTGTTGTCTTTGGCGAAATTCAGGACGAAATGATAAGCCAGCGGCTCAAGGGCGCGCAGCGCTTCGTTGACGACGACCGAGCGGACGCCGTTGATCATGGTCGGTAATACGTAGGGGGAATATTGCAGGTGAGCATTGCGGCCGCCCGAACCTTCGGGGCGGAAACAGGACATGACGCCGCACAGACGTTCGGCCCAGTCGCTGGGCCGGAACTGCTTCCCATCCTGGGTCAGACCCATGATGATGAATTCTTGTGCCGGCTCGTTAGTGGTATTGATGGGATCTGCCATGCGTGCAATTCGTTCTCTGGCCTTTGCCACATAAATGGCTTCCTGCCTCTTGGGAGGGAAGCCGACGAAACCCAAGTATTATATCTTATAGAAGACCTGAGATACACCACTATCTGGACAACGGGAGCCGCCTGCAAAAGATTGTCTTGCGGGCAACCCTGCTTGCATTTACCCCAGCCAGACTGCGACCGACAACAACAGCAACAGGAACATCCACAACAGCATGGCGCGCCAGACCAGGCCGACCGTGCTTTGCAGCGTGCGCGGCGAAGGCGGATCGCCGGGGAAGCCGTCAGTTGCTTCCAGCGTCGAATCGACGGTCGCGGCGTCGATCGGCAGCACACCTGACGCGGACTCTGCCGGTGTACCGAAACGCACGCCCATGGCCCCGCCGCCAGCCGACAGGATGATGCCCACGGCCTCGTCCTTCCAGCGATCGGCAAAATTGCGCCAGGCGTAGATCGCATCTTCGAAATTGCCGACCACGGCAAACGCCGCCGCCGTGAAGCGTGCCGGAATCCAGTCGATCCAGTAGAACGCGCCCTCCGCAAAGCGGCCAAAAACTTCCTGTTTCATGTGATCCGGCTCGTTCCAGGCGCGCGCCAGGTATTCCGATACGCGGTACATGACAGCCAAAGCCGGGCCAACCGGCATCAGGAACCAGAAAAACACGCCGAATACATGACGATGCGTGGTGATCAGCGCTTTTTCGGCGGCGATGCGCGAAATCTCGCTCACATCGAGGTCGGAAGTGTCTTCCTTGGTCCACTCGGCCAGCAAAGCGCGCGCGGCGACGTCATCGCCGGTGTTGAGCGCCAGCTGGATCGAGGTGAAATAGTGGCTGTAGTGACGGAAGCCCAGCGTCATGTAGACGATCAGCACATTCCAAGCCAGCGCCGCCAGCGGGCTGATGCGCAAGCACACCCAGTAAATCAGGCCGGCCGGCACCGTCAGCGCGCCGACCATGACAAACCATCCCAGACGTCCATGATGCGCATGACCGGCGTTGAACCAGTTTTCAATCCGGGCCGCGAAGGATTTGATCCAGGCGTAAATCGGATTGTCCGCCCGCAGCGGCTTCAGTTGTTCGATCAGGAGCGCAAAGAGTATGGAAAGAAATGTCATCAAGCCGCCTTTTGGTGAGTCTTATTTGTGTGCTTATTTGTGTGCTTACTGGAGTACTGATTGCCAAGCGAATATGAGTTCGCACAGAGCGCACGACCTTCGCGGAAACAGGTAAATGATACAACGGCGGCAAGTATTCCTGACGTTTTATGTTGTCCGCTGGAGATATTTTCCCCTATGAGCGGCGCCTTGCCGCCCCCGGCCCTGCTCTCAGCTGCGCAGGAAATGAAACAGGTTGCGCAACATGCCGGCGGTCGCGCCCCAGATGAAGAAACGCTCGTAAGGCATGGTGTAGAAGGTGCGGCGACCGAGGTCGTTGGGCAATTCAATGGTGCGGCGCTGATGGTTCATGCCGTCCATCAGAAAGGCCAGCGGCACTTCGAAGATCTCGGCCACTTCGCGCGGATCGGGCACCACGTCGAACGGCGGCCGGATCAGTCCGGCCACCGGCGTGACGCGATAACCGGTGCCGGTGAAATACTCGGGCAGCCAACCGATCACTTCGACATGGCGGCGCGCCAGGCCGATTTCCTCTTCCGTTTCACGCAGTGCGGTGTCGACCGGCGAGACGTCGCTCAGTTCGGTACGGCCGCCAGGGAAGCTGATCTGCCCGGCGTGGTCCTTGAGATCGGCTGTGCGCTGAGTGAACAACAGCGTCGGCCCCTGTTCGCGCAGCACAATGGGCATCAACACGGCGGCCGGACGCGGCGCGCCGGCAACCTGGCGTATTTGCTGCTCGACGTTGATCTCGGGCGTCCAGGGACGCTCTTCGGTAAAGCGGCGGCGCAACCACTCCTCCTGCATGCGCTCGGCATCCAGCCTCGCCTCGCCAGCGACGGATTCTATCGGAAGATCGAGAGGATCAAAAATTGCCAAAGCTGCACCTTAAGAATGGAATACAAAAAGGGCGTCCGAAGACGCCCTTTTTTCAAGCATGTATCAAAGACGATGCGAAGATTACGCTTCAGCCTTGGCAGTGCCGCGGCGGTTAGGCAGCTTCTCTTTGATACGTGCCGACTTACCGGAACGCTCACGCAGATAGTACAGCTTGGCGCGACGGACATCGCCGCGGCGCTTGACTTCGATCGACGCGATCAGCGGCGAGTACAACTGGAATGTACGCTCAACGCCTTCACCCGACGAAATCTTGCGGACGATGAAGTTGGAGTTCAGACCACGGTTGCGACGCGAAATCACGACGCCTTCGTAAGCCTGGGCGCGCTTGCGCGTACCTTCAACCACGTTGACGCTGACGATGACGGTATCGCCTGGCGCGAAGTCAGGGATGTTCTTTGCGAGACGCGAGATCTCTTCTTGCTCTAATTGCTGGATCAGATCCATTTTAATACTCCGAATGCCATCTTGCCGGCGCTCACTTCGTCGACTGAGTCGACCTGCCCGGTAGAGGATGGGGTTAATCAACGGACGCCGCCTTCAGTTGTCTTCCGGCCTTGCCCGCACTTTTGCTGCTGTTGCTGCTTTTACTGCAAACTGCTTAAAAACTTCTCATCGGCTTTGCTCAGCAAACCGTCCTGGCGCGCCCTGGCGATCAGATCAGGACGCTTCTTCGCGGTCGCTTCGAGCGCCCGCTCGCGTCGCCACTTCACAATTTCTGCATGGTGGCCGCCCATCAACACCGGCGGCACCGCGACACCTTCGTATTCTTCAGGACGCGTGTAATGCGGGCAATCCAGCAAGCCGTTGACGAAACTGTCTTCAACCGCCGAGCTGCCGTCGTTGAGCACGCCCGGCAATTGCCTGATCACGGCATCCATCAGCGCCATCGCCGGCAATTCACCGCCCGACAGCACGAAATCGCCGAGGCTGATTTCTTCGTCGACATGGCTGTCCAACAAACGCTGGTCTATCGCTTCGTAACGACCGCACAGCAACACCACGCCGGAATCTTCAGCAAACTGCATGACGCGCTGATGCGTCAGCGGCTTGCCTTGCGGGGACAAATACACCACACGCGGCGCCGCCAGATTCATGTCGAGCTGCCGCTGCTTCGCCGCCTGCAGCGTCTGCTGCAACGGTTTGGCCAGCATCACCATGCCCGGTCCGCCGCCATAAGGCCGGTCGTCGACGGTGCGGTGATTGTCCGTGGTGAAATCACGCGGATTCCACAGCGACAAGCCCCATTTCTTTTGCTCGAACGCACGGCGGGTTACGCCGGACTGCGTCAAAGCTGCAAACATTTCGGGAAAAAGCGTGACGACGTCAAATTGCATCCGGCACCCTTTTCAATACTACGGGATCAATAATCCAGTCCCCAGTCGACCACGATTTTCTTGTCCGCCAGACTGACGGTCTTGACGAACTGGTCAACGTACGGAATCAGGATTTCTGCAGCAGCCTTGCTGTCGGCGCGCTCTACTTCAGCCTCAGCCGGGACCGTGGGAGCCGCAACGCGCAGAATCGGGTGAGCTCCGTTGTCCATCAGATCGCTGACCACGCCCAAGGACTCGCCCTGCAGGTTTTCAACTGCCAGGCCGATCAGATCGACCCAGTAAAATTCTCCGTCGGATAAAGCAGGAAAGTGGCTGCGCGCAATCTGCACCACGGCGCCCTTGAGCGCTTCGGCGGCATCACGACCAGCCACTCCCATTAACCTCGCCACCACATCACCGCTGTGGGACTTGGCTTGCATCATCTCGACATCGCGCAACTCCGGCTTGTCCAGCCACCAGGTTTTTGCGCCCAGCAGAGCATCTGCATCCGCTGAATAAGGTTTGACCCGCACCCATCCCTGAATACCATAAGCACCTGAGATGTAACCTACCGTCAACAGATCCGGAGGAACTGCGACGCCTGATTGAGTTGTGCGCGACAAACCTGCCTTACCAATACGCTTGCGAAATCAGAACCGAATGCAACTGCAATTAAGCAGCGGCCTTCTTGCCTGCTTCGCCGACCAGACGGGCAACGGTTGGCGACAATTGTGCGCCGACGCCTTGCCAGTGAGCCAGACGGTCTTGAGCGATACGGAAGGATTCTTCCTTGCCGGATGCAACCGGGTTGTAGAAACCCAGACGCTCGATGAAGCGGCCGTCGCGGCGATTGCGCGAATCAGTTGCAACGATGTTGAAGAATGGGCGCTTCTTGGCGCCTCCACGAGCTAAACGAATAACGACCATAATGGTTCCAAAAAGTGTTCGAACACGGAAAAGCTGGTGATTATAGCCGAAATACCGGCCACGCAGCAAGATGAATACGGGAAAGCGGCCTGACCCACGCGATGCGCCGCATGAGGCCCTTCCGTCCTTTCCGCCTGATTTTGCCCTTTTCAGGGCGGCGCGCACCGAAACGCTCTTCGGGACGCCCTTTCCTGCGGCTATACTAGGCGCAGTTTTTTTACAACACTGCGACGCGCTCCGGCGCGCAGCGGGCCCGATCCCGCGCCTTTTTTTGCCATTGAGAAATTAGCTTCATGACAATTCAGCACAAGAACAAGACGTTTACGACTTTCCTGGCAGCCGTTTTCGGCGGCATTGGCATCCATCGCTTTTATATGGTCGGCCGCAAAGACCCGATCGGCTGGCTGCATCTGGCCACCCTGCCGCTGTCTGCCCTGCTGATCTGGACGTTCAGCAACTCGCAGCCGCTGTTCATGGGCATGCTGTTTGCGCTGTCGATACTGTGCGGCTTCCTCGAAGCCCTGGTCATCGGGCTGACGCCGGATGAAAAATGGGATGCCGCCCGCAATCAGGGATCCGGTAAGAAGTCGGAATCGCACTGGGTACTGGCGCTCATCCTGGTATTGACGCTGGGCGTCGGCGCCATGTCGGTGATCGCCTTGATGGCGCGCAGTTTCGACCTGCTCTTCACCGGCGGCGCTTACGGCTGAGCCGGTGATCTGCAGCGCTTGCCGGTCGGCCCGGCAAACGCTGCCGCATCAGAATTGCTCTTCGGTCAACGCCAGCACACCGGCGCTGCCCTCCACCACCGACGCACGCAGCGATGAGGCCTGGGTCAATACGTGATCCGCATAGAAGCGCGCGGTCGCGATCTTGGCCTTGTAGAACTGCGTATCGCCTTCGCCGGCTTTCAGCTTGTCGACGGCCACCAGCGCGGCACGCGCCATTTGCCAACCGCCCAGTACCACACCTGCCAGCTTCAGGTACGGCACGCTGCCTGAAAAAACACCCTTAATGTCCGTCTTGATGTTGGCAACCACGTAGTTGACCACGTCCTCCAACGCGCGCGTACCGTCGGCCAGACGCTTGTTGATCGCCTGCAGGTCGTCGCCATACTCTCCGGCAGCGGCACTGAGCGCCGCCTCCGTCTTGCGGATCTGGCCGATGATGCCCTTGGCGACGGCGCCTCCATCACGCGACGTCTTGCGGCCGACCAGGTCGTTTGCCTGGATCGCGGTGGTGCCTTCGTAAATCGCCAGGATGCGGGCGTCGCGGTAATACTGCGCGGCGCCGGTTTCTTCGATGAAGCCCATGCCGCCATGCACCTGCACGCCGGTCGACGTGACGTCGATGGACAATTCGGTCGACCAGCCCTTGACGATGGGCACCAGGTATTCGTAGACAGCCTGGTTGGTCTTGCGCGTGGCTTCGTCGGCATGATGATGGCCGGCGTCCGAGGCTGCAGCGGCGACGTACGCCAGCGCGCGCGCCGCTTCCACCTGGGACCGCATCGACATCAGCATGCGGCGCACGTCCGGCTGATGGATGATGGTGACGGCGCCTGCAGAACCCGCCAGGTCGCGCGACTGCACGCGGTCCTTGGCGTAGGCCACGGCTTTTTGATAGGCGCGCTCAGCGACGCTGACGCCCTGGATGCCGACCGCGAAACGCGCGGCGTTCATCATGATGAACATGTATTCGAGGCCGCGATTTTCTTCGCCGACCAGCATGCCGACGGCGCCGCCATGGTCACCAAATTGCAGCACTGCAGTCGGGCTGGCCTTGATGCCCAGCTTGTGTTCAATTGAAACGCAATGCACGTCGTTGCGCTCGCCCAGCGAGCCATCCGGCTTGACCAGAAATTTGGGCACAATGAACAGGGAAATACCCTTCACGCCTTCCGGCGCGTTCGGCGTGCGCGCCAGCACCAGATGGACGATGTTCTCGGCCATGTCGTGCTCGCCGTACGTGATGAAAATCTTGGTGCCCGACAGCTTGAAGGTACCGTCGCCCTGCGGCACCGCGCGCGTACGCACCAACGCAAGGTCGGAACCCGCTTGCGGCTCGGTCAGGTTCATCGTACCAGTCCACTTGCCGGAGATGAAGTTGGTCAGGTAGGTATTCTTTTGCTCCTCGGTGCCGGCCGTCATCAGTGCTTCGATGGTGCCGTCGGTGAGCAGTGGACACAGCGCGAATGACAGATTCGCAGAATTGAGCATTTCAATACAGGGTGTCGCCACCAGTTTCGGCAGACCCTGTCCGCCGAATTCGACGGGATGCTGCACGCCCTGCCAGCCGGCTTCGCCGAACTGCTTGAAGGCTTCCTTGAAGCCCTTGCTGGTCGTGACCTTGCCGTCGCTCCATGAACTCGGATCCTTGTCTGCGGAATGATTGAGCGGCGCCACCACTTCGCCGCAGAACTTGGCGTTTTCTTCCAGAATGGCTTCCACGGTTTCCGGCGTCGCATCTTCGCAATTGGGCAATGCGTTAACTTCCGACAATCCTGCCAGCTCGTTCATGACGAACAGCATATCCTTCAATGGTGCGACGTAGCTCATCTCCGACTCCTGATCCTGTGTACGCAATCTCTCGTTGCGCTGCTTCCGCATTCGTTTTTTGCTGCTTGTAGTATTCGTATTCGTGTTGCCGGTGCTGCTGAAAAATCGGCCCTGTCATGCGAGAGGGCCGATTTTTGTTTTGCTGCTTATCCCAGTTGCTTGACCAGCTCAGGCACGATCTCGAACAAGTCGCCGACGATGCCGTAGTCCGCTACCGAGAAGATCGGCGCTTCTTCATCCTTGTTGATCGCCACGATCACCTTGGAATCCTTCATGCCCGCCAGATGCTGGATCGCGCCGGAGATGCCGACAGCTATATACAGCTGCGGCGCCACGATCTTGCCGGTCTGGCCAACTTGCCAGTCGTTCGGCACGTAGCCTGCATCCACAGCGGCGCGCGACGCGCCCATGGCGGCGTTGAGCTTGTCGGCCAGCGGTTCGAGGATCTTGAAGCTTTCCGACGAGCCCATGCCGCGACCGCCCGAAACGATGATTTTGGCGGCAGTCAGTTCCGGACGATCCGACTTCGCCACTTCGCGCGAAACGAAGCTGGACTTGCCGGAGTCGGCCACCGCTGTCAATGTTTCCACTGCGGCGCTGCCGCCGGTAGCAGCTGCATCGAAGCCGGTGGTGCGCACGGTGATGACCTTGATGGCATCCGTCGATTGCACGGTGGCGATGGCATTGCCAGCGTAGATCGGACGCTCGAACGTATCGGCGCTGTCGACCTTGGTGATTTCCGAAATTTGCGCCACGTCCAGCTTGGCGGCCACGCGCGGCAGGATGTTCTTGCCGTAGGCGGTGGCCGGCGCCAGGATATGGGTGTAGTCCCTGGCGATGGCCAGCGCTTGCTCGGCAACATTTTCAGCCAGGCCGTCGGCGAATTGCGGCGCGTCGGCCAGCAAAACTTTGGTGACGCCGGCGATCTGCGCGGCGACATCGGCAGCGGCCTTGGCGTTGTGGCCTGCGACCAGGACGTGGACGTCGCCCCCGGCCTGAGCCGCTGCGGTGACGGTGTTCAGTGTGCTGCCCTTGAGGCTGGCGTTGTCGTGTTCTGCAATGACGAGTGCGGTCATGTTGTCTCTTCCTTAAATGACTTTGGCTTCGTTTCTGAGCTTGGCGACCAGCGTCGCGACGTCAGGCACCTTCACGCCCGCGCTGCGCTTGGCCGGCTCGGCGACCTTGATCGTCTTGACGCGCGGTGCGACGTCGACGCCCAGGTCTTCCGGCTTGACGATGTCCAGAGTCTTTTTCTTGGCTTTCATGATGTTCGGCAGCGTGACGTAGCGCGGCTCGTTCAGGCGCAGGTCGGTGGTCACGATGGCGGGCAATGTCAGCGACAGAGTTTCGAGACCACCGTCGACTTCACGCGTCACGGAAACCTTGCCGTCTTCCATCACAACCTTGGAGGCAAAGGTGGCTTGCGGCCAGCCCAGCAGCGCCGCCAGCATCTGGCCGGTCTGATTGGAGTCGTCGTCGATGGCTTGCTTGCCGAGGATGATCAGTTGCGGCTGTTCCTTGTCGGCCAGCGCTTTGAGCAGCTTGGCCACGGCCAGCGGTTGCAGGTCCAGATCGGCCGGTGTCTCCACCAGGATGCCGCGGTCGGCGCCGATGGCCATGGCGGTGCGCAGGGTTTCCTGGCATTGCGTCACGCCGCAGGAGACGGCGATGACTTCGGTGACTTTGCCGGCTTCCTTCAAACGCGTGGCTTCTTCCACCGCGATCTCGTCGAAGGGGTTCATCGACATCTTGACGTTGGCGATGTCCACACCGCTACCGTCGGATTTGACGCGTACTTTGACGTTGTAATCTACTACCCGCTTGACGGGGACTAATACTTTCATCGCCTGGTCCTTGGAAAAATCGAATTGACGTAAACGTTAACTGAACGGTGATTATAAAAGCAAAAGCGCGGCAGGAGCCGGACATCGTTTAAATTTAGCACGATCGTTCTTTTTAATGTGTGAAGCATACACATTAAATCGCCGCAGCGAAAGTCCCCGGACCGGCTTTTTGAAAAGGATTTTTGACGGAGTTTCCGGACGTCACCACGCCCGGATTCCACAGAGAAAAATTACACCGCCAGATACGCCGGTTGTGCACCGCGCAAACCGGCGATCAGGTTGTCGACCGCCAGTTCGGCCATGGCGCGCCGCGTTTCGTGCGTGGCCGAACCGATATGCGGCAAGGCCACGACATTGGACAGTTGCAGCAAAGGAGAATCGACCGCCAACGGCTCCTGCTCGAAGACGTCGAGCCCGGCGCCGTAAATGGTCTTGCGTTGCAGCGCCTCGATCAGCGCCGCCTCGTCGACGATGCGTCCGCGCGAAGCATTGATGAAAATCGCGCTCGGCTTCATCAATTCGAATTCACGTGCGCCGATGGTGCGCTCAGTCTGCGCCGTCAGCGGCAGCATCGGGCAGACAAAGTCCGCCTGCCGAAATAATTCATCGCGTGTCACATACGTCGCTGCCAGCGACGCTTCCGCCTCGGGATTGGGACGTGTGTTGTGATAAACGATCTTCATGCCGAAACCGTGATGCGCACGGCGCGCCACGGCGCTGCCGATGCGTCCCATGCCAAGCATTCCGAGCGTCTTGCCATGGACGTTGACACCGAACAGCGACTCGCCGATGCTGCCCTTCCATTTGCCTGCCTTGACGAACTCCGCCAGTTCCACCACGCGACGCGCGCTGGCAAGGATCAGCGAAAAGATCGCATCCGCCGTCGCCTCGTTCAGCACGCCCGGCGTATGCGCCAGCATCAGGCCGCGCTTGCGGAAGTAATCGAGGTCGAAGTTGTCCACGCCAACCGACACCGTCGAAGCGATCTTCAGCAGCGGCGCCATCTCCAGCATGTCGTTGCCGATCGGCAGGCTGGCGCCGAGCATACCCTGCGCCGTCGCCAACGCCGCCACAAATTGCGCGCGGTTGCCGGCGTTGATCGCTTCGAAATAGGTCACCTCGAATTCATCGCGCAGACGTTGCAGCAAATCTTCCGGCAACTTCTTATACACGACCACATGTTGTTTCATTGACTGCTCCCCTATGACGTCAGGCTGAAGCGGCATCGAGTTGCGCGCGCGTCGGCAGGCCTTCCATGTCCCCCACCACCTGGATGGCGAACGCACCGATGCGATTACCGCGCATGACGGCTTCGGTCATGGTCAAACCTTCCAGCAAACCGCTGATCACGCCAACCGCAAAACCGTCACCGGCGCCGACCGTGTCGACCACTTCCTTGACCGCGACGCCGGCTACGATGCCTTCGTCGTCGGCGTTGCGGAAGTAGGCGCCGTCCGCACCCAGCTTGATGATCACTTGTTTGACGCCGCGTTCAAGATAGAAGGCAGCGATGTCGCGCGGCTCGCTGTGGCCGGTCAAAATTTTTCCCTCGCTCAGGCCGGGCAATACCCAGTCGGCCTTGAACGCCAGTTCGTTGAGCTTCTGCGCCATCACTTCCTGCGACGGCCACAACATCGGCCGCAAATTCGGATCGAAAGAAATCGTCTTGCCGCGCGCGCGCATGAAATCCAGTGCGTGATGCGCGAACGCCATCGTGCTCGGCGACAAGGCCGCGGCGATGCCGGTCGCGTGCAGGTGGCGTGCACCACCAAAGTAGGCTTCGTCGAAATCGACCTGCGACAGATGGCTGGCAGCCGAGCCCTTGCGGTAATACTCGATGGCCGGATCGGCGCCGTCGACGGCCTTGGCCTTGAGCTGGATCGCAGTGCGGAACTCTTTGTCCGTCGCGACGTGACTGACATCGACGCCTTCCTGCGCAACGCGCTTGCAGATGAAGCGGCCGAAGGAATCGTTGCCGACACGGCTGACCCAGCCGACTTTCAGGCCCAGGCGTGCCAGTCCGATGGCGACATTGGTTTCGGCGCCGGCGAGGCGGCGCGTGTATTTTTCGACATCCGCGAAATCGCCGACTTCGTCCGCGACAAACAATGCCAGTGCTTCGCCGTACGTAACGACGTCCAGTTGTGTTTGCATTACTCGTTCTCTCTGGTGGTGTCCGGAGGATGCTCCGCCTAGGCCGAAGCCAGCATCGCCACGTAATCGCGGGTCGCCGCTTCCAGGTCCTTGCCGATGATCGGGAATTCGATCGCGCGCTGCACGCCACGCGGGAAATGTGAAAACAGACGGCGCCAGACGGCATCGTCTTCATCAAGCGGAATCGCCTTGAGCTTGCCCTTGTCGTTCCACACGCCCTTGCAGTGCACGTATTGCACGTGCGCCGCCAGCGTGCGGGCCGCCACTTCGGCATCGACGCCGCTCCACCGCCAGTTGCCCATGTCGAAAGTCATGCCGACCGGGACGCCGGTGCCGGAACACACCGCCAGAAAATTGGCGATCGATTCCAGTTTACCGCCATGTTCGGTCTGGTCGTTTTCCAGCAGCAAAGGCACCGGCGCCTGGGCGACAAAACGCGACCAGTCCAGCATGTTGCTGGCCGGCGAGAAATGTCCCAGCGATACCTTGAGGAAACGCGACTGCAGCTGCTGCGCTTCATCCATAACCTGATCGAGCTCATCGCGCGCCAGCGAACCATCCTTGCGAAACAACTCGATCGGCGCCGAATACACCGAGAACAACTTGTGCTTCACCAGGAGCCCGTGCAACTCATCGAAATCAGGCAGTTCGACGAACAGCTCGCGGCGGATTTCCAAACCCGCCGCACCGGCCGCAGCCACGATCGGAATCAGGTGCGCATGCCCGACCTGACGCACGAAATCCGCGCCGTAGGCCGAGGCAGCAACCAGTACCGGGGTCTTCATTTGATGTTGCCGGCGCCAACGAACTGGCGCGCTTCCGGCGTTTGCGGATCGGAGAAGAATTCCTTCGACGGACGCGCTTCCCACACCTTGCCCTGATGCATGAACACGGTAAGATCGGCGACGCGCCGGGCGAATTCCATTTCGTGCGTGACGAGCAACATAGTCATCCCTCCTCTAGCGAGTTCTTCCATGACTTTCAGCACTTCCTGCGTCAGCTCCGGATCCAGCGCCGAGGTCACTTCATCGAACAGCATGACCTGCGGTTCCATCGCCAGCGAACGGGCAATCGCCACGCGCTGTTGCTGACCGCCCGACAATTGCTCCGGATAAGCATCGCGCTTGTGATCGAGGCCGACTTGCTTCAACACCTTGATCGCGGTTTCGCGCGCTTTTTCGGTCGCCACTTTCTTGACGATGCGCGGCGACAGCATGACGTTCTCCTCCACGGTCAGATGCGGGAACAGATTGTAGTGCTGGAACACCATCCCGACATCCTTGCGCAGCTCGATCAGGTGCTCATGTTTTGCGGTGAGCTTGTGACCGGCGACAGTGATGCTACCACCATCAATCGTTTCCAGGCCATTGATGCAACGCAGCATGGTGCTTTTACCCGAACCGCTGCGGCCGATGACCGCAATGACCTGTCCGCGCTCGACGGACAGCGATATCCCATTCAAGACCTGGTTGCTGCCAAAGCTCTTGGTGATGTTCTCGATCTCAACGATGGGCATGGAATTTCCTTTCTAAGGCAAAACTGAAACGCGACAGCGGATAGCAGAAGATGAAATAAATCGCGGCGACAATCGGGAACACGAGGAAGGGTTGGAACGTCGCATTGCTGACGAGCTTGCCCGCCTGCGTCAACTCGACCAGGCCGATGATGGAAGCAATCGAGGTGTTCTTGACGATCTGCACCAGGAAGCCGACCGTCGGCGGCAGCGAAATACGCACCGCCTGCGGCAGGATCACGTAGCGCAACTGCTGCCAGCGCGTCATCGCCAACGCGGTCGATGCTTCCCACTGCGGTACCGGCACGGCTTCGATGCAACCGCGCCAGATTTCGCCGAGGTAGGCGCTGGTGTAGATCGTCATGGCGATCGTCGCAGCCACCATCGGCGGCAGCTTGAAGCCGTAGATCGCCAGTCCGTAGAACGACAGGAACAGGATGATCAGCACCGGCGTGCCCTGGATGATCTGGATATACACCGCCGACAAGGTGCGCAGGATCTGCAGATGCGAGGTGCGCATCAGCGCCACGACAAAACCTGCGGCGCCGCCGGCGATGAACGCCAGCACCGACAACAGCACTGTCCAGCGCGCGGCTTCCCACAGGAAGATGAACTGGTCCCAGGAAAATTCGGCAATCATCGGTTCCCCCTTGGCCGCGCTACGCCAAGACGGCGGCGGCGTTTGAACACAACCAGACCGATAAGCCAGAAACTGAGGCGGAACAGCAACGCCAGCAGAATATAGAGGCCCATCACAATCAAGTAAATTTCGAAGCTGCGGAAGGTTTCCGCATCAAGCAGGTTGGCGCTCGCGGTCAGTTCTTCGGCGGAAATCGCCGAGACCACACTGGAGGCCAGCATCATCAGCGTGAACTGGCTGGCCAGCGCCGGATAGACCTTCTCCAACGCGGGTGTCAGCACCACGTGGCGGATCACCTGCCAGCGCGTCATCGCCAGCGCTTGCGCCGCTTCGATCTGCGAAGGATGGACCGCCATCATGCCGGCGCGCACGATTTCGGTCGAATACGCGCCGAGATTGACCGTCATCGCCACCAGCGCGGCGACGTTGGCATCGACCTGCACGCCTGCAGCGGGCAAGCCGAAAAAGATAATGAACAACTGCACCAGGAAAGGCGTGCTGCGGATCAGTTCCACATAGGACGTGACCGCAAAGCGGGCCGGCGCAGAACCGTGAATGCTCACGATCGCCCCGAAGATACCCACCGCCAAACCGCAGATCATCGACAGCGCACTGAGCCGGATGGTGAGCAAGGCTCCCCATAACAGCTGGTCCATGTGCTGAAAGATGAACGCAAACTGAAAATCATAAGACATCGTCTACTCCTTGCCGATTCACTTGGCGGATACCGTGATAAGCACCCGCCTTGCCAAGCCTCGCTTTCATGATTCAACGAGGATCAACGCAATGCATCCAAACCTGTTCAGGATCCGTAGCGAGAAGCCATCAGCTGGTGGCGGAAGGAGCGGACGAACCGGAATGTACTTAAGTACATGAGGATTCGGAGCGCCTCCTGGTGCCAGATCATGGCTTCGCAGTAGGATCCTGAGCAGGTTTTAGAAGACTGGGAGATTTGGCAATGGCGAACCCGACCATTTGCGGGAGATCGCATCCAGTTCGCCGTTCAGCTTGACGTAGTAGATGAAGTTGTTGAGCCATTGCTGCAGGTCGAAAGCACCCTTGCGCACGGTCATCGAGTTCGGTTGCACCGAGTAAGGGAACTTGATGTCGATCTTGCCCGCGCCGCGGGTCTTGACGATTTCGGTCGCCATGGTATTCGGGATCGAGATCGCATCAACCTGGCCGCTCAGCAGAGCCTGGGTAACGGTGGAGTCATCTTCAAAACGGACCAGTACGGTGCCGGCAGGAGCCAGACGTGTCAGCGCAGTATCATTGGTGCTGCCGCGCGAAACGCCGACCTTCTTCTTGACCAGGTCGTTCAGGTTCTTGAACTTGGAAGCGACCGGACCAACGATGGACAACTCGAAGCCGCTGTAAGGAATCGTGAACATCACCGACTTGGCGCGCTCAGGCGTCGGCGCCAGGGTTGCCGCCAGGAAGTCGACCTTGCCGGATTCCAGCGCAGGAATACGTGCAGGCGGCACCAGTGGAACGATTTCTACCGGCAGGCCCAGGTACTTGCCGATCAGGTTGGCAACGTCAACGTCGTAGCCTATCGGTTCGCCCTTGGCGTCAACGCTGCCGAACGGCGGTGTGCCGCTGACGACGCCGATGGTGACCTTGCCCTTCTTGATCAGGTCGGCCACGGTTTGTGCGCTGGCGCTGGCGGCTGCGCCGACTGCGCAGGTAGCGGCCAGGGTCAGCGCGATGAATTTGGTGCTCAACAGATTCTTGATGCTCATGGTGTAGTCTCCTTTTCGTCATCCCCTGCCCTGGATAAGGGAGCCGGATGAACGTCCTCGTTATGGGCTTGCGCCCGCTGTGGTACGACGGTCTGCGTCTTCTTTACCGCTTTTTTTGCTGCTTTTTTCTGTGCAGTGATGCATCGCTTGTGCATTTATTTTCTCTGGTATCGGTTCCAGAATCCTTACAAAACCATGTCTTTCACCTGCCTGCTCGAGCCGCGCGGAATCAGGCGGCCATCCAGCAAAATCTCGCGGCGCGGTGCGCCTTCACCGTTGATGCGCGCCAGCAGGCGTTCGATCGCGGCAAACCCGATCTCATAGGTCGGCTGCTCAATGGTGCTGATGCCACTGCCCACCAGCGGCGACCAGGACAATTCGTCGAAACACAGCAGACCGATATCTTCCGGGAAGCGCAGCTTCATACTTTGCAGCGCCAGCGCAATCTGCAGCGACACCATGCCGTTACCCGCCAGAATCGCCAACCTGCCGCCGCCGTTCTGACTTCGTCGACGCTTCAAAAAATCATGCAGCGTCGTCGCCACGTGCCCCGGCTGGTCGATGTGCACTTCCAGCGTCTCGCCATGACAGTCAGGCCGCGTCGACATCGCTTGCAGGAAGCCGGCCTGCCGCCCCTGGCGTGAACTGACGCCGTGCAGCGGCTGCACCACCAGGCCGATATCGGTGTAGCCGCCGGCCAGCAGGTGCTCAGTCGCCATGCGTGCCGCACCGACGTTGTCCAGTCCGACCAGGTCGAAATCGCAGCCCTCGACGCGCCGGTCCAGCAGCACTACCGGAAACGCCGCCTGCCCCAATTCCTTCAATGGCGTCACATTGCGCCCCTGGGTATTGAACAGCAGCCCTTCCACGCTGTAGGAATGCAGGGCCGCCAGGGACTGCTTCTCGCGTTTTTCGTCGTTGCCGGTATTGCACAACATCAGCGTGTAGCCATGTTCCTGGCACGCCGCTTCGGCGCCGTGCAGCACGGCCACCGAATACGGGTTCAGGATGTCCGCCACCAGCATCCCGATCAGCTTGGTGCGCCCGCCCTTGAGGCCGCGCGCCATCTGGCTGGGCTGATAACCGAGCCGGGCGATCGTGCTGCGAATCCGTTCGCGCAGATGCTCCGACAAGGCGTCGAGCTCGCCGCCGAGATACCGTGAAATACTTGTCTTCGACACACCCGCTTCGCGTGCGACCTGGGCAATCGTGACCTTGCCCGCGCCGGCGCTGCGCGTGTGTTGCATATAGGATTTTTGTCTCACTCTACCTGCCAAATCGTTGATTGTTATCTATCGATACATCGATTGATTTGTGCTACGGGTTCCCAGGTTTCTTTTTTATGATGAATCTTTGGAACCGGTTCCAAGATAACAGTCGAAAATTTGTTTTGCAAACTATTTCACATGAAAAATTTGATGATGATAGATGAAACGGAGCAAGGAATTTCTCTCAGGAAAAAATGCAAGTGAGCGACCGCCTGTCGCTCTCATCTCATGGGAACCCCGCTCCGTCGTGGCTAATGGTCGCGGACTCCAGGACTTCATATTTTTTCAGTAAAAATGCAAATATTCTTTCAATTAATTTGCTGCATTGCGCCATGAGACGATACAATAAATAAAAATAGTTCTCATTACCAAAACACTCCTCTACCCTCAATGTCTCTTAAACGCACCCGCGCCGCCCTCCTGGGTCTGGCTACCCTTGCGCCGTCAATCCTGCTGGCGCAAACCACAGAATCTTCCGCCCCGACGACCGCCGCAGATACGAACCAGCTGCCTGCCGTGAACGTGACCGCCGACGGTGATGCGGAAAGCCGCTACAACGCAGTAAAAACGCAAGTCAACAAATCGTCCGTGCCGCTATCACAGACGCCGCAGTCCATTTCGGTGGTGACGCGCTCCGTGCTCGACAGCCAGCAGGCGGTGACGCTCGCGGATGCGCTCAAAAACGCGCCCGGCGTAGTCTCAGGCCAATACGGCCGACGCGGCTGGGATGATCTGATCATCCGCGGTCAGGTTGCCTCGGACTCGCTGTACCTCGACGGCCTGCGCACCGCCGCGTCCAATCGCGTCGCCGAACAGTTGTTCGGCCTGGAGCAAGTTGAAGTCTTGAAGGGACCGGGTTCGTTGCTGTACGGACTGGTGCTGCCGGGCGGCCTGGTCAACATGGTCAGCAAGCGGCCGCAAGGCTACGACTTCGCCAATGCCGACGTCACGGTCGGCAGCCATGACTTCCGCCAGGCGACCATCGACCTGAACAAGTCGCTGTCGGAGAACGGCAAGCAGGCTTTCCGCATCAACGGCCTGATCTCCAACGCCAACGACGCCACCGACTATGTCTGGTACAAGAACCGCTACATCGCGCCATCGCTGTCGCTCGATCTCGGCGCACGCACCGACTTCACCATCCTGACCAGCTTCCAGGAACGCGGCTACATCCGCCAGCAAGGCCTGCCGCTGTCTGGATCGATCAACCGCAACGTCAACGGCAGCATCCCGCGCAGCCGCTTCACCGGCGAACCCGCAGCGCGGCCGTACAACGCCACCGAAACCCGCCTGGGCTATTCGCTGACACATCGTTTCGATGACGGCTGGACGCTGAACAACAACCTGCGCTGGCAACAATTTGCGATGAGCGGACAACTGGTCGCCAACACTGCAGCCACCGGCACCACATTGACGCGCACCGGCACCGACCAGACCTTCAACGGCCAGACCTTCACGATGGACACCAACTTGCAACGCAGCTTCAACACGGCTGTCGGCAAACACCAGATCACGTTCGGCTCTGATTATCTGAACACCCGTGAAGATACCCGCTCGTTCACTTGCACAGTGGCCTCCCTGAACGTCTACAACCCGGTCTACGGCGCGCGCCTGGTCTGCCCCGCCACGCCGGGCACCAATACCTCGACCACCGTGCGCGATCTAGGCGTCTACCTGCGCGACCAGATCCAGTTCGGCGATCGCTGGCAGTTGCTGGCAGGTCTGCGTCGCGACAATACCTCCACCTATTCGGACAACATCCGCACTACGACGCACACTGACAATCCCGCCAGCGCCAACACCGGCTCGGTGGCGCTAATGGTTGAAGTGCTGCGCGGCGTGCGCCCGTACGTGAGTTATTCGACCTCGTTCTACCCCAACTCCGGCACCGACGTAGGCGGTAACACCTTCAAACCGGAGACAGGCAAACAGCTGGAAGCGGGCGTCAAGATCGAACTGGATGAAGGCCGCACCAACCTGAACATGGCCTTGTTCGACCTGCGCCGCCGCAACGTGTTGCAGACTGATCCGAACAACACCACTTTCAAGATCGCGGTGGGCGAGCAGCATTCGCAAGGCGGCGAAATCGGCATCACCAGCGACTTACGCAACGGTGTGAGCTTGATGGCGGGCTACTCCTATACTTCAGCCGTGATCAGCGACGACGGCGGGCAAAAAGTCACCACCGTCGGCCAATGGCTGGACAACGTGCCGCGCCACAATTTCAACACCAGCGCGCGCTACAAGTTCAAGGGTGAGCTGACCGGCTGGGAACTCAACGGCGGCGTGCACGGCCAGAGCCGCCAGCGCACCAACGGTTACTCCCTGCCGGGCTACGTGCTGACCGATGTCGGCGTCGCTTACAATGCCGCGCGCTGGCGTGCTGCGCTGAACGTCAAGAACATCTTCAACACCCAGTACTACGCGGGCGGCCTGGCCAATGCCGTGGCGCTGGGCGACGACCGTGTCGTGATGCTGACGCTGGGTTATCGCTACTGATCCCTTGTCCCCTAACGTAAAAGGCCGTCCTGATGGACGGCCTTTTTATTTGCAGCAGAAGATACCTGCAAGCGCGTTGCTCTATTAAACCGCCACCTGCAACTCGGCGTTATGCTTCTTCACCGCTGTCAGGACGATCTCGCTCAGCTCGGTGCCGCCCTCCTGCTCCACGTAATCCAATAAGGCGCGGCGCATGCGCGGTTCCCAGAAACGCTTGATGTGTGCCGCCAGGTCTTTTTCCGCCTGCGCGCGATCCGGCATGGTCGAAAAAAAAGAGCCGATCTGGTTGGCCATCTTGATGAGGTGCTGAACGTTCATGATGTTGCCTCGATTCTGTTCAATGTCGTGGAATATTGCCGTCAGATCAGCCGATGCGATCCGGCATAGACGACATGCCCTTGCCGCCGCACGAAGCCGATAAGCGTCACGTCGGTTTCTTTCGCCAGCCGGATCGCCAGCGCGGTGGGCGCTGAAATCGCGGCGATGAAACCGATGCCGACGGTCGCCGCCTTTTGCACCATTTCATAACTGGCGCGGCTGGTGATGATCACGGCGCCGGCCGAAAAATCCTGCTTGTCTTCAGCCAATGCACCGATCAGCTTGTCGAGCGCGTTGTGACGGCCGACATCTTCGCGCACCAGCTTGATCTTGCCGTCGCGGCCCAGCCATGCCGCCGCATGCGTGGCGCCGGTTTGCAGCTGCAATTGCTGCTGCGCCTGCATGGCATCGAGCGCCGCATGCAGCGTGTCGGCGGAAAACTGCAGCGCGCCGGCCTGCACCGCCGCCGGATGGCGCACCGCCTGCTCCAGCGTCTCCGCCCCGCACAGGCCGCAGCCGGTGCGGCCTGTCAGATTGCGGCGCTTTTCCTTAAGCGCGACGAAGCGCTCGGTGGCCACGTTCATCTGCACCTGGATGCCTTCGGCGCCCTGCACGATCTCGCAATCGTAAAGTTCAGTCGGATCAGCCAGGATGCCTTCGGTCAATGAAAAACCCAGCGCAAAGTCTTCCAGGTCGGCCGGCGTCGCCATCATCACGGCATGCGAAATGCCGTTGTATTCCAATGCGATCGGTACTTCTTCTGCGACCACGTCGGTGACGACTTCACGCCGGCCGTCGCGCCACTTCTCCACCTCGACCTTGGCTGCGGTAGAGAATTCAGCGGCGGTGGAAACGTCATCGGGCGACGGGATCGGACATGCATTCATTGACTGCTTCTTTCTCTATTTCATGACTTCGTCATTTTGTTACCAAAGGCTCCTGAGTTGCCTTCTCGCCTTTCAGCAAACCCAGTTGTTCACGATGGAACTCCTTGTAATGCTGCTGCCATTGCGACGGCTGCGACACCGGCATCACCTGCACCGCCGTCACCTTGTACTCGGGGCAATTGGTGGCCCAGTCCGAGTTGTCGGTGGTGATCACGTTGGCGCCCGACTCAGGGAAGTGGAACGTGGTGTAGACCACGCCCGGCTGCACCCGCTCGGTCACCGTGGCGCGCAATACCGTCTGCCCGGCGCGTGATTCAATACCCACCCAGTCGCCTTCGCGCACGCCGCGGTCTTCGGCGTCGTGCGGATGGATTTCCAGGCGGTCTTCGTCATGCCACTGCGAATTCTCAGTACGGCGCGTCTGCGCGCCGACGTTGTATTGCGACAGGATGCGACCGGTGGTCAAGATCAGCGGATAGCGCTGCGTCACCTTTTCGTCGGTGGCGAAGTATTGCGTATTGAGGAACTTGCCCTTGCCGCGGATGAAACTGCCGATGTGCATGATCGGCGTGCCTTCCGGCGCTGCATCGTTGCATGGCCACTGGATGCTGCCGAGGCGCTCCAGCTTGTCGTAGCTGACGCCGTGGAAGCTTGGCGTCAGGGCGGCAATTTCATCCATGATTTCCGACGGATGATTGTACGGCATCGGGTAGCCGAGCGCTTCGGCCAGCGCCACTGTGACTTCCCAGTCGGACTTGCCGGACTTCGACGGCATCACCTTGCGCACGCGCGAGATGCGGCGCTCGGCGTTGGTGAAGGTGCCGTCCTTTTCCAGGAAGGATGAACCCGGCAGGAACACGTGCGCGTACTTGGCGGTCTCGTTGAGGAACAGATCCTGGATTACGATGCATTCCATCTCTTGCAAGGCGGCTGCGACATGCTGCGTGTTGGGGTCGGACTGGACGATGTCCTCGCCCTCGCAATACAGGCCCTTGAAGCTGCCGTCGAGCGCGGCGTCGAACATGTTGGGAATGCGCAGACCCGGCTCCGGATTGAGCGTCACGCCCCAGGCCTGTTCGAACTGCGAGCGCACGGTCGAATCCGAGATGTGGCGATAGCCCGGCAACTCATGCGGGAAGGAACCCATGTCGCAGGAGCCCTGCACATTGTTCTGGCCGCGCAGCGGATTGACGCCGACGCCTTCGCGTCCGACGTTGCCGGTGGCCATGGCCAGGTTGGCGATGCCGATCACCATGGTCGAACCTTGCGCATGTTCGGTCACGCCCAGGCCGTAGTAGATCGCGCCGTTACCGCCGGTGGCGAACAGGCGGGCGGCGCCACGCAGCTCTTCAGCCGGCACGCCGCAGATGGCGGACATGGCTTCCGGCGAATTGTCCGGCCGCAGCACGAACTCCTTCCACTGAGCATACGACTGGACGTCGCAACGCGCCTTGATGTATTCCTCGCTTTGCAGGCCTTCGGACAGAATCACGTGCGCCAGCGCGGTGATGACGGCGACATTGGTGCCGGGGCGCAGCTTGAGGTGGTAGTCGGCCTGGATGTGCGCCGACTTCACCATTTCGGTAGTGCGCGGATCGATCACGATCAGCTTGGCGCCCTCGCGCAGGCGACGCTTCATCTGCGAGGCAAACACCGGATGCGCGGACGCCGGATTGGCGCCGATGATCATGATGACGTCGGATTTCATCACCGAATCAAAAGTCTGGGTGCCGGCCGATTCGCCCAAGGTCTGCTTGAGCCCGTAGCCGGTCGGCGAATGACAGACGCGTGCACAGGTGTCGACATTGTTGTTGCCGAAGGCCGCGCGCACCAGCTTTTGCACCAGGTAGGTTTCTTCGTTGGTGCAGCGCGAAGACGTGATGCCGCCGATCGAATCCTTGCCGTGCTTGGCCTGGATGCGGCGGAACTCGCTGGCCGCGTAGGACAACGCTTCTTCCCACGACACTTCGCGCCACGGATCGGTAATCTTGCTGCGAATCATCGGCTTGGTGATGCGGTCCTTGTGAGTCGCATAGCCCCACGCGAAACGGCCCTTGACGCAGGAGTGGCCGTGGTTGGCCTTGCCGTCCTTGTACGGCACCATGCGCACCACTTCGTTGCCCTTCATCTCTGCCTTGAAAGCGCAACCGACGCCGCAATAGGCGCAGGTAGTGACCTTGCTGTGCTCGGCCTGGCCCATCATGATCACTGTCTTCTCGGTCAGTGTCGCAGTCGGGCAAGCCTGCACGCAGGCGCCGCAGGAGACGCATTCGGATTCCATGAAGGTGTCCATCTGCCCGGCCGACACGCGCGATTCGAAACCGCGGCCGCTGATGGTCAGCGCGAAGGTGCCCTGCGTCTCTTCGCAGGCGCGCACGCAGCGGTTGCAGACGATGCACTTGGACGGGTCGTAGGTGAAGTAGGGATTGGACTCATCCTTCTTCATCTCGAGGTGGTTCTCGCCTTCGTAGCCGTAGCGCACTTCACGCAGGCCGACCGTGCCGGCCATGTCCTGCAGTTCGCAATTGCCGTTGGTCGGGCAAGTCAGGCAATCGAGAGGATGATCGGAGATGTACAGCTCCATCACGCCGCGCCGGATGTCGGCCAGCTTGGGCGTCTGCGTCTGCACCTTCATGCCTGCTTCGCAAGGCGTGGTACACGAGGCCGGATAGCCCTTCATCTTGCGGCCGTCCTTGCCTTCGATCTCGACCAGGCACAGGCGGCAGGAGCCGAACGGCTCCAGGCTGTCGGTGGCGCATAGCTTCGGCACGTTGATGCCCGCCTCCACCGCCGCGCGCATGACCGAGGTGCCGGCCGGCACGGTGACGGCGACGCCGTCGATTTCGAGGGTGACTTCGGTTTCCGAGACACGCTGCGGCGTGCCGTAATCTGTTTCGTTGAGCTGGTTCATGACAACAACTCCTTGCTGAATGCGTGGGTCAGGTTGGCTCAGGCGGCTTTTTCAGCCGGCGAACCGAAGTCTTCAGGAAAATGATTCAACGCCGACAGCACCGGGTACGGCGTCAGGCCGCCCATGGCGCACAGCGAACCGTTGAGCATGGTGTCGCACAGGTCGCGCAGCAGGTGGATTTGCTGCGGCCGGCCGTTTTTTCCACCTTCGTTGGCGATGATCTTGTCGATCACCTCGACGCCGCGCGTCGAACCGATGCGGCACGGCGTGCATTTGCCGCAGGATTCGATGGCGCAGAACTCCATCGCGTAGCGCGCCTGCTGCGCCATGTCGACGCCGTCGTCAAACACCACCATGCCGCCGTGGCCGACCATCGCACCGATGGCAGCAAACGCTTCGTAATCCAGCGGCGTGTCCAGCTGTTGCTGCGGCATGTAGGCGCCCAATGGGCCACCCACCTGCACCGCACGGATCGGCCGGCCGCTGCGCGTGCCGCCGCCGAAATCGTCCAGCAACTGGCGCAAAGTCAGGCCGAAGGCTTTCTCGACCAGGCCGCCGTATTTGACGTTGCCGGCCAGCTGGAACGGCAAGGTACCGTGGGAACGGCCGACGCCGTAGTTCTTGTAGAACGCCGCGCCGCGCGCCAGCACGATGGGCACCGTCGCCAGTGAAATCACGTTGTTGATAACGGTAGGCTTGCCGAACAAGCCTTCCAGTGCCGGCAGCGGCGGCTTGGCGCGCACCACGCCGCGCTTGCCTTCCAGGCTTTCGAGCAGCGCGGTTTCTTCGCCGCAGATGTAGGCGCCGGCGCCCATGCGCACTTCCAGCCTGAACGCCTTGCCGGAGCCGAGCACGTTGTCGCCCAGATAGCCGTGTTGCCCAGCCGCGGCGATCGCTTCGTTGAGCGCGGCGATGGCGTGCGGATATTCCGAGCGCACGTAGATGTACCCCTGCGTCGCACCGACGGCCAGACCGGCAATCGTCATGCCTTCGATCAGCACGAAGGGATCGTCTTCCATCACCATGCGGTCGGAGAAGGTACCGGAGTCGCCTTCGTCGGCATTGCAGACGATGTACTTTTGCGCGGCTTGCGCATCGGCCACGGTCTTCCACTTGATGCCGGTCGGGAACGCCGCGCCGCCGCGTCCGCGCAGGCCGGAATCGAGTACTTCCTGAACGATGTCGGCGCCGCTCATGCCGACGGCGCGCCTGAGTCCGGCATAACCTTCATGCGCCAGGTAATCGTCCAGCGATACCGGATCGGTAATGCCGACGCGCGCAAAGGTCAGGCGCTCCTGTTTCTTCAGATAGGGGATTTCTTCGGTCAAGCCTTGCGCGAGGGGGTGCTCAAATGCGTCCGGCGCATCTTCCAGGAAACCGGCGTCGAACAAGCCGGCAACGTCATCCGAGTCGACCGGACCGTAGGCCACGCGACCTTGCTCAGTCTCGACCTCGACCAGCGGCTCCAACCAGAACATGCCGCGCGAACCGTTGCGCACGATGTTGACCTCGATGCCGCGCTTTTCGGCTTCGCTCAAAATCGCCGCCGCCACATCGTTGGCGCCCAGCGCAATTGCCGCGGAGTCGCGCGGCACATAAACATTGATCGTCATGTCGCACCTCGCTTGGCTTGCAGCAGCCGGTCGAGCTTGTCGGCGCCGACGCGCGCATGCAGCTCGCCGTCGACCACCACGTTGGGACCGCAGGCGCACAGGCCCAGGCAATACACCGGCTCGAGCGTGAACTGGCCATCGGCGGTGGTTTCATGGAAGGCGCAGCCCAGCGCTTTTTCGGCGTGCTTCGCCAGTGCTTCGGAACCGACCGACTGGCAGGCTTCCGCGCGGCACACCTGCACCACGTGCTTGCCGGCCGGTTGCTGGCGGAAATGGTGGTAGAAGGAAATCACGCCATGCACTTCGGCTCGCGACACGTTGAGTGCGTCGGCGATCATCGGCACTGCGTCCGCAGGCACAAAGCCGATCGCATCCTGGATGCCGTGCAGGATCGGCAGCATGGCGCCGGGCATGTGCCGGCGTGCGGCGATGACGTCCCTGACCGCACCGACGTCGAATGGCTGTTGTCTGTTCATTGCTTCGTCTCCTGCTGAACTGCTGTCCGGTCCGGTATGTATTTTTATCTTGCCGGACCGTGGAAAAACACCTCTAGCCGCGCCGCCTGACCCTTGCCAAAACGAGACGGCGGTGTTGTTGCGATGCTGTTTTACGTGCGGCCGACAACAAGCCGGCGGCGATGAATACGGCGATCCCTGCCGGCGCGAACGGCGCCGCAAAGCTCAGAAATGCGGGAAAGAAAAAAGTACAGGACGCAACTGCAAGGACCGCAGCAGCGCAAATGAAGCATGCGATCACAAACCCGGGCGCTGCGCTGGAGAGCGTTGCGGCACGCGATCTGATCGGCGAATAATCAAGCGATTTCATGTTCTCCCTGCCTGTCAAAGATGCATCGGGTTGGTACAGAACACTACGGTGGTGAAGCCGGCTGCCGCAGAGTGTTGACCCAGGCGGCAGCCTTGTTGCTTGTTGTTGCTTGTTGTTGCTTGTTACATCGTGACTACGTCAATGCCGGTTACTTGAACAGTACCGCAGTCTTTTGCAGCGTCAGCGAAATACCCCAGATCAGCGGGATGCCGACTGCCAGCCATGCCGCACCGATCAGTGCAGGATTGCCGCCGCGGCCGACCAGCGCCATGTCTGCCGACGACAGTGTCGCGGTATTGTCCGAAGATGATTTTTCGTGCGCCAGTTGCTTTTCACGGGCCAGTTCTTCCGGTGTCATGAAGTGCTTGGCGGCGACCGGACGGACCAGCAGGTTGCAGATCAGGCCCAGCACCAGCATGCCTGCCAGGATGTACATCGTAGTGTTGTAAACCTGGTCGCGCGGCATGCCGAGCGACAGTTGATACTCGCGCATGTAGTTCACCACGACCGGGCCGAGGATGCCGGCGGTGGCCCATGCAGTCAGCAGGCGACCGTGGATCGCGCCGACCATCTGGGTGCCGAACAAGTCAGCCAGGTAAGCAGGCACCGTCGCAAAACCGCCGCCATACATCGACAGGATGATGCAGACTGCGCCGACGAACAGCGCGATGCTGCCTGCCTTGGCCGACCATGGCAGGCTCACGTACAGGATGAAACCGAGCACGAAGAAGATCACGTACGTCATCTTGCGGCCGAAGAAGTCGGAGCACGACGCCCACACGAAGCGACCGCCGATGTTGAACAGGCTGATCAGGCCAGTGAAGCCGGCTGCAATCGCGGCGATTGCAGCTTTCTGCTCGATCGACAGGTCGCTGAAGCCGACGTTAACGCCCAACAGATGACCGCCGAAGACTTCCTGCAGCATCGGCGATGAGATGCCGATCACACCGATACCTGCCGACACGTTCAGGCACAGCACCAGCCACACCAGCCAGAACTGGGGAATGCCCCAGACCTTGCTCACGTGCACGTGGTTTTGCGTGATCATGGTGTTCGCGTTGGCGGCAACCGGAGGCGTCCAGCCGGCCGGTTTCCAGCCGCTCGGCGGCACACGGTAGCCCAGTGCGCCGGCCATCATGAAGATGAAATAGATCACCGCCATCGCGACGAAGGTTTCCCACACGCCGACCGAGGTCGGGGTGGCGAAGTGCTTCATCAGCTTGTCGGCCAGCGGGCTGCCGACCAGCGCGCCGCCGCCGAAGCCCATGATCGCCATGCCGGTCGCCATGCCGCGACGGTCCGGGAACCATTTGATCAGGGTCGACACCGGCGAGATGTAGCCGAGGCCGAGACCGACGCCGCCGATCACCCCGGAGCCCAGCCACATGAGCCAGATCTGGTGGGTATAGACGCCGAAGGCGGAAATCAGCAAGCCGCCGCACCAGCACAGTGCGGAGACCACGCCTGCCTTGCGCGGACCCGCGCGCTCGAGCCAGCCGCCCCAGATCGCGGCGGAAATGCCGAGCAGGACGAAGAACATCGTATACATCCAGCCCAGCATGGAAATCTTCCAGTCACAGGTGGTGGAGAATACTTGCGCGAAAAAGCCGCTATCCGGCGCACAGGCGATCGACTCCTTGATGCCGAGCGCCCTGGACAAGGGCAGCCAGAATACGGAGAAACCGTATGCCATGCCGATACACAGGTGAATTGCCAGTGCGGCGGGCGGTACCAGCCAGCGGTTGAAACCGGGCTTGGCGATGGTGTGTTCCTTTTCCAGGAAATCGAAGGCCATTATTCCCTCCTCTTTGATGTTGTGGGGCGGCAATTATATGCAAGTCGAAAGAATTCGGCTATTTATGCAAATATATGCCTATAGTTTTTATGAACTACACGTACTGTGGCGAAGTTATCATTGAAATTCCATTGATTCAATATGCTATTTTTTTCATATATCTATGTACAAAGTCAGTATCAAACCCCACTGGGAAATAGGTCACGGCGACGACTCCCCGCTCGACACGACGGACTTGCTTGCCCTGTTGACGGCGGTCCAGCAAACCGGCTCGATCGCCAAGGCGGCGCAACAGTTGCGCCATTCTTATCGGCATGCCTGGGGGTTGCTGCGCACGTCGGAACAATTGTTCGGCCATAGCCTGATCGCGAGCGGTCGCGGACGCGGCACCACCTTGACGCCCTTCGCCAGCAAATTGCTATGGGCCGACCGCATGGTCAGCGCGCGCTTGTCGCCGACGCTCGACAGCCTGGCGTCTGAACTGGAAATCGAACTGGGCAAGACGGTTGAAGGCAAATCCAAGACCGTGCGCCTGAACGCGAGCCATGGCTTCGCGGTGGCCGCCCTGCTCAATCAGTTCAATCAGGCCAAGCTGCCGGTGGAAGTGCGCTATCGCCACAGCACCGACGCCGTGGCCGCGCTGTCGCGCCAGGAATGCGACCTGGCCGGCTTCCATGTGCCGCTGGGAGAGTTCGAAAAGCCGGCCATCGCCACCTACGCCAAATGGCTCAACAAGCGCAGCGATTGCCTGATCCACCTGGCTGTACGCAGCCAGGGCCTGTTCGTCGCCACCGGCAATCCAAAGAATATCCAGGGGCTGGCCGACCTGACCCGCAGCGACCTGCGTTTCGTCAATCGCGAAGCCGGCTCGGGCACGCGCATGCTGCTGGAACTGATGCTGGCCGGACAGGGCATCTCACACAAGAAGATCAATGGTTTCGAGAACACCGAATTCACCCATTCGGCAGTGGCCGCCTTCATCGCCAGCGGTATGGCCGATGTCGGCTTCGGCGTGCAGACGGCCTCGCATCGCTTCGGACTGGATTTCATCCCGCTGGTGCGCGAGCGTTATTTCTTCGCGCTGCCGACCGCGTCGCTGAACGCCCCGCTGGTGCAATCGGTGGTCCAGATCCTGCAATCGCCGACCTTCCGCGCCGTGGTCAATGACCTGGCCGGCTACGAGAGCGCCGACACCGGCAAGATACAGAGCGTGCAGGAAGCTTTTCCCTGAGCTGCATGGGTATGCTTAGTGAGTACGCTTAGCGAGCATGCACGGCGTGCACATTCAGATTTTTCTGCAGGAAGCGCACACACTCCCTGACCTTGGCGGAATTCTTCAGTTGCAGCGGATACACCGCACACAGGTCAGCTTCCTGGAAGTAGCCGGGCAACACCCGTACCAGGCTACCGTCCTTGAGGCTGGCGGCGACGTCCCAGATCGAACGCAGGATCACGCCGTGGCCGTCGACCGCCCATTGGTGGATGATCTCGCCGTGGTTCGAGGCCAGCCCGCCGGCCACCTTGACCGTTTCCGCACCCTTGGGCCCCATCATGCGCCAGATGCCGAACGACTGATTGCGTTCGCGGATCACCAGGCATTGATGCTGCGTCAGGTCCGACAGCGTCTGCGGCGCGCCGTGGCGCTTCAGGTAATCGGGACTGGCGCACAGCACGCGCTGGCTGGCGATGATGCGCTTGGCGAACAGGTGCGGCTCGTGCACCGGACCGACGCGGATATCGAGGTCGAATCCTTCATTGATCATGTCGACCTGGCGATCGAATAGTTCGAGCTGGATGCGCAGGGCCGGATGCAGGCGCGCGAACTCAGACAGCAGCGGCGATACGTATTTCCGGCCCAGCGCAAAGCTGGTGCTGATCTTCAGCAGCCCGCGCGGCACCTGCTTGGCGCTGCTCACGGTTTCCAGCATCTGGTCGACGTCGTCGAGGATGCGGCGCGCCCACTCATGCACGTTGCTGCCCTCTTCGGTCATCACCACGCTGCGCGTGGTGCGATGGAACAGCCGCACGCCCAGCGCCGCCTCCAGCAGCGCGATGCGCTTGCTGACGTAGGCCGGCGACGATCCCGTCTCCTTGGCCGATTCAGCAAAGCTGTTCTTGCGCGCCACCACGCAGAACAGGCGCAGGTCTTCCAGCAGGGGAGGTGCAACGCTTTGATTATTCACGATTCGTGTTTTATGAAGTAACCGAATCGTGAATTATAGCGAGGGCGGCGACCGTTATGATTTCCGTCTGGTTTTTCAAAGCAAAGGAGCGAATACCATGACCAAACACAAGGTAGCCGTCATCGCCGGCGACGGCATCGGCCAGGAAGTGATCCCCGAAGGCTTGCGCGCGGTCGACGCCGCAGCGAAGAAATTCGGCATCGAGATCGAGTACACCCATTTCGACTGGGCCCATTGCGGCTACTACGCCGAACACGGCAAGATGATGCCGGACGACTGGTTCGATCAGTTGAAGGGATTCGAGGCGATTTTCTTCGGCGCGGTCGGCTGGCCCGCAACGGTGCCGGATCACGTATCGCTGTGGGGTTCGCTGCTGAAGTTCCGGCGCGACTTTGACCTCTACGTCAACCTGCGCCCGGTGCGTCTGATGCCCGGCGTGCCCTGCCCGCTGGCCGGCCGCAAACCCGGCGACATCGATTTCTACGTAGTGCGCGAAAACACCGAGGGCGAATACTCGTCCATCGGCGGCCGCATGTACGAAGGCACCGATCGCGAAATCGTGATCCAGGAATCGGTGTTCACGCGCCACGGCGTCGACCGCATCCTCAAGTTCGCCTACGACCTGGCGCAAAGCCGTCCGAAGAAACACCTGACCTCGGCCACCAAGTCCAACGGCATCGCCATCACCATGCCGTACTGGGACGAGCGCGTCGAAGCGATGGGCAAGAACTACGGCGACGTCAAGACTGACAAGTACCACATCGATATCCTGACCGCGCACTTCGTCCTGAATCCGCAGCGCTTTGACGTGGTGGTCGCGCCCAATCTGTTCGGCGACATCCTGTCCGACCTCGGCCCGGCCTGCGCCGGCACCATCGGCATCGCGCCGTCGGCCAATCTGAATCCGGACCGCAAGCTGCCGTCGCTGTTCGAGCCGGTGCACGGTTCGGCGCCCGACATCGCCGGCAAAAACATCGCCAACCCGGTCGCCACGATCTGGTCCGGCGCGATGATGCTGGACTTCCTCGGCAACGGCAATCCGAAGTACAAGCAAGCCCACGACGCCATCCTTGCCGCGATCGAAAAAGTATTGGTGGAAGGACCGAAGACGCCCGACCTAGGCGGCAGCGGCGACACCACGTCCGTCGGCAAGGCCATTGCGGCGGCGATCTGAGGCCCTGACCTGATGTAGTGATCCAAGCAACACGTCCGGATGCGGACCGGGCTCGAACGAAGCGCGGCCGCATCATTCAAACGGATGCCATCCCCAGGAGGAGACACCATGCAACACTGGAAAGCCATCGTCGCGACCGCGGCCATCACCCTGTTCACTGCCGCTGCACAAGCGCAGACCGCGCAGCAGCCCATCGTCATCAAATTCAGCCACGTCGTCGCCGCCAACACCTCCAAGGGCAAGACTGCGGACTACTTCAAGAAGATCGTCGAGGAGCGCACCGGCGGCCGCGTCAAGGTCGAGGTCTATCCCAACAGCCAGCTCTACAAGGACAAGGAAGAACTGGAAGCGCTGCAGATGGGCTCGGTGCAGATGCTGGCGCCGACCTTCGGCAAATTCGGCCCGATGGGCGTGCGCGAGTTCGAGGTGTTCGACCTGCCCTACCTGTTCGACAACATGGCGCAGGCCCAGAAGGTGACGCAGGGACCGATCGGCCACGCGCTGCTGAAAAAGCTCGACGCCAAGGGCCTGACCGGACTGGCGATGTGGGACAGCGGTTTCCTCGACTGGACCTCCAACAAGCCGATCCAGAAGCCGTCTGACATCAAGGGCATGAAGATCCGCATCCAATCCTCAAAGGTAATCGACGCGCGCACCCGCGTGGTCGGCGCGCTGCCGCAGGTGATGCCGTGGTCCGAGATCTACCAGGGCCTGCAGACCGGCGTGGTGGACGGCCAGGAAAATCCGCCCTCCATCGTCAGCACCGCCAAACTGTTTGAAGTGCAGAAGTTCATGACGATCTCGGAGCACGGTTACCACGGCTATGTGTTCATCGCCAACAAACGCTTCTGGGATTCGCTGCCGGCCGATCTCAAGCCGGTCATGGACAAGGCGGTCAAGGACGCCACCGAGTACTTCAACAGCAACGCAAAGAAGGAAAACGACGATGCGCTGGAAGACATCCGCAAGACCGGCAAGATGAAAATCCTGACCATGACGCTGGAAGAAAAGAACGAATGGAAAGCCATCCAGTACAAGGTCCATCGCGAGATGGAAGACCGCATCGGCAAGGACCTGATCCAGTCCATCTACAAGGAAATCGGACGCGGGCCGGACGGCAAATAAGCAGCACATAAGCAACATATGGGCAGCAAGCAAGCATCACGAGGCCGGTGTTTCCCGCGCGGAACGCCGGCTTTTTTGCGCCTGTGACAATTTCGGAATTACAGCGGCGTCACGGCGTGTTAGGATTTGCGCCGTAAAATGACCAGACGTCCTCCAGCAAAAACGATGAAGATTCGGCTCGCGCACTACATCGCTGCAGGCAGCGCTTATGTGCTGCTGTGGTCGGTGACGCTGCTGATCATGCTGGAAGACGACGCGGCCATGCTGGCGTTCATGCTGTCATGATGCGCATGAACACCCTACTCTCACCGAACGGGACAAGATGAAATTTGCAGTGCTGGCGTTGTTGCTGGTGTCGAACCAGGTGTTTGCCGCGCAATGGTCGTTGCTCGGCGACAACGACCTTGGCACCTTCTTTGTCGACAAGTCCAGCATCGAGCGGGGACGCAGCATCCTTCAGGCCAACATCCTGCTCAATTGGACCAAGCCGCAAGTGCTGCAGGGGCACGGCAAATATTACTCATCGGAAGTATCCATCGCCTATATCGATTGCGAAGACAAGCGCATCGGCTTCGGCAGCCGCACCATGTACGCCAAGGCCGACGCCCAGGGAGCCGCCTTGTTCTCCCCTTACCTCGCCTACGGCGACACCCGGCTGCAGGACGCCGTGCCCGGCTCGACCGGCGCGCAGATGATCAAGATCATCTGCGGCCTCAAGTAATTTTCCTCTTCCAAACCTGTTTGCGATCTGTAGCGAGAGGCCATCAGCCGGTGGCGGACGGAGCGGAGGAACCGGAATGTACTTGAGTACATGAGGATTCCGAGCACCGCCCAAGGGTTTCCAATTCGCGGATCATGGCCTCGCAGTAAGATCGCGGGCAGGTTTAGACTTTCATTGGCAGGATCACCATCTGCAGGCCGTCAAAATGCAGCCGGCGCTGGATCGCCAGCGCCGCCTGGTTGTGCAACAGCCGGATGAACCAGTTGTCCTGTTCGAAAATCAGCTTGCTGGTGAAGAAGATTGCATTCGGATATTCCCGGCTGATGTCGAAGCACAGTTTGGTCACTTCCTGCACGGCGTCGGTGCCGAAGCCCAGGTAGGACGACGACGCCATGCCGTGGCTGCGGCAGAAATCCACGAAGAACTGCAACGTCGCATTCGCTTCGGCCCGCATCTGCTCGACCGCGCCCTCGCCGCCGTAGGCATGCGAATCGACGGTACGGGCGTTGACGAAGATGAAATTCTTGAAATGCCCCGGGAACATGCGCTGCACCCACAGCAAGGCATGCAGGCCGCCGCCGCGTGAAGTGCCGACGATGAACACCGCAGTCTGGTTGACCGGGTCCGGCGCGATGGCTTCCATGTTGGGACCGAACGGCTGGCTGGAGAAAATCTGGTCAACCGAGCGAATCGCTTCCTTGGTCTCACGGTAGTGGTTGCGGATGTAGATGCATAGCGCTGCGATGCCGGCGATGATCACCGCCGTGGCCCAGCCACCTGCGAACATTTTTTCGTACAGCAGCACCGACAGGATCGAAGCGCAGATCACGAAGCCCACCAGCGACAGCAGGAAGCGCCGCTTCCAGTGCGCCAGCTGGCGGCGCTGGCGCCACCAGTAACGGCACAGGCCGAACAGCGAAATGGCGAAGGTCAGGAACACCGAGATCGAATACAGCACGATCAGCAGCGTCACGCTGCCCTGGGTCCAGAACAGGATCGCCAGCGCGGCGATGCCCATGACCAGGATGCCGTTCTGTGTCACCAGCCGCGTCGACAGGTAGCGGAATTTATGCGGCACCCACGAATCGGCTGCCATGTTGGACAATACTGCCGGTCCGCCCAGGAAACCGGTGTTGGCGGCGACGAACAGCAGCCCCGCCTCGAACGCCAGCACTACCGCCAGCAGGATGTCGTTGAGCCACTGGTTGCCGCTGCCCATGCTGTCGATGATCAGGCGGAAAGTGGTGGCGTTGAGGGTTTCGCCGTCGACGTGGCGCGCATCCCACAACAGGTACAGCAGGAAGATGCCGCCGGCCGTGAACGCCAGCGACAAGGCCATGTACAGCATGGTTACCTTGCCGGTGCGCACGCGCGGCTCGGCCAGCATGTTGACATTGTTGGAGACCACTTCCAGCCCGGTGTAGGTGCCGCCGCCCTGCGAATACGCCAGCAGCAGCATGCTCGCCACTCCGGCCCAACCGATCTGCCGTGTCAGGCTGCCGGTGTCGGCCAGCGTGGTCGGCACCAATGCCGGCAGGTATTCCGCATGCACGAAAATGCCGTAGACGATCAGCACCAGATGGGTGGCGACGAAGCCGAGGAACACCGGCAGCAGGAAGCGGATGGCTTCCTTGAGACCGCGCAGATTGAGCACGATCAGCACGCCGATGAAGAAGGCCTCGGCCCACAATTTGTAATCCTGGAAGCCCAGCGGCAGCAGCGACGCCAGCGCGTCGACGCCGGAGGCAACCGAAATTGAGATGGTCAGCACGTAATCGAGGATCAGCGCCACGCCGGAGACCAGCCCGAGGTAGGGACCGACCAGTTTGGTGGCGACGCGGTAACCGCCGCCACCGGTGGGGAACAATTCAATGACCTGGTTATAGGCCAGCGCGATGATGAAAACCGTCAGCGCGGTCGCCAGCGCCAGATACAGGCCCAGATGGGTATGCTCGCCCAGCGCCCGGAAGCTTTCTTCCGGACCGTACGCGGAGGACGACAATCCATCCGCACCCAATCCCACCCAAGCCAGAAAAGCCACCAACGCCAGCGAATGGCGCGTCTCGTTCTTGAGCGGGTCCAGCGCTTTGCCCAACAGAATTTCTCGAATCTTCAACATGCAATGTGTGCCAGATACTGATCAGCATTTTTTCGTTCAAGCGGCGATGATACCCGTTTGTACTGCGGCGCGGCATCAGAAGTCATGTCGGGATGTCAATGAAGGTATTGCCCGGTCGACCAAAATGGGTCATAATCGCGGTCTTGCGTTGCCGGGATGGCGGAATAGGTAGACGCACGGGACTCAAAATCCCGCGGTGGTGACACCGTGCCGGTTCGATTCCGGCTCCCGGCACCAGCAGTGCGGAAGCACGCAGTAATGCAGAAAAGACGCAGTTGGCAACAAGGAAACAAACGGCGGTGCGCCTCTTCAAACAAGCGCCGACGAACAAAACAGGTAGGAACGATCACTCGTCCCTGCCTTTTTTTTGGCCTGAATATTCGTCTAAAAATCGAATTACTCGCAAGACTTTTAACGTAATATTTGCTTTACTTTTTTTAACATTCAATAAGCCTGCTCTCGTTATCACATTAACAAAAAAATGCGAGGGGATCGCGGCGATTATCCGATCTGTCTTGGCCCGACCAAGATATTGAAACAACGATAACGTCAGCGAAGAGAGCATGGTCAATCGACAGCATACGAATAGAAACATGCGTTTTGGGGATGTCAGTTTTTCTGTCGCATCGCATACGGCTTGGGCGCCTGGTCTGGACACCGCCGCCGCCTGGCTGGAGTGGGCTCACGACCGTGCGGAGATAAGTACTGCGGCCGACCCCAAAGTCGCAAAAATGCCGCCGATGCTGCGCCGCCGCGCCAGCGCCACCGGCAAGATGGCGCTCGAAGCCGCCTATGCCTGCCTGCCCGAACAAGCCGCCCCCTCCGATCTTCCCGTTATTTTCGCCTCGCGCCATGGTGAGTGCGCGCGTTCGGTCGAGTTGCTGCAGGAGCTGGCGCAGCGTGCGCCGCTATCGCCGACCTCGTTCAGTCTCTCCGTGCATAACGCCAACGGCGGGCTGTGGTCGATCGCCCGCGGCGATCGCAGCAACAACATCGCTATCGCAGCAGGAGCGAGCACGGTCGAACACGCCCTCATAGAAGCCTGCGGCCTGCTTGCCGACGGCGCGCGGCAGGTCTTGCTGGTCATGGCCGACAATCCGCCGCCGGAAGTTTTTTCCGCCTACGGCGATTGCGCCGAACGGGGATTTGCCTGGGCCTGGCTGCTGCAGGCTGATGCCGACGCCAATGCCGGCGCACGGCTTTCGCTGTCGTGGACGGCCGCTGACGCCGATTCATCAGCCGCTTCGCAAGTTGACGCGGCCTTGCCGGGCGGACTCGATATCCTGCGCTTCTTTCTGCGGCGCGATGCCGAACTGGCCCGGGTCACGGACGGGCGCCGCTGGCGCTGGAGCCGTCATGCTTGACCCGTGGGGCAAGCCCTTCACCGTCCAGGCGATGCAGCAATCGCTCAAGCGGTTGCACAGCTTGCTCAATAGATACTGGCGCGTAGGTGGCACGGCAATCAGCTTCACCGCCTTTGGCGTCGGCGGCATCGTACTGCGCCTGATAGTCTTTCCGCTGCTCAATCTTGTGGTTCGTGACGAACACTCCCGCACCATCTGGGCGCGCCGCTTCATCCGTATAGCCTTCCGCACGTTCGTCGAACTGATGAGCGCCCTGGGCGTGCTCAGCTACCGTATTTCGGGACAAGAGCGACTGCAACGCAGCGGATTGCTGATCCTGGCAAATCATCCCAGCCTGATCGACACCGTGTTGCTGATGGCCTTCGTCAAGCAGGCCGACTGCATCGTCAAGAGCACCCTGTGGCGCAATCCCTTCACCCGCGGCCCCGTGCGTGCAGCCGGTTACATCAGCAATACGCAAGGACCGGAACTGGTGGCCGACTGCATCAGCTCGATGCGCAGCGGCGGAAATCTGATCATTTTCCCTGAGGGAACACGCACTCCGGCCGACGGCAACATGAGCTTCAAACGCGGTGCCGCCAATGTCGCGGTGCGTGGCGCTTGCGCGATTACTCCGGTGATCATCCGTTGTACGCCGGCGACGCTCGGCAAAGGTAACAAATGGTGGAAAGTGCCGGCAACCATGGCACACTTCGAGATTGAGATTCAGCAGGATATCCATATCCGTGATATCCCCGGGGTGACCGGCGACGCCGACAATCCCACCCTCGCCGCGCGCCAGCTTACGTCTTATCTGCAAAACTATTTCATGAAAGAAAGCTAGGCGATGCAAAGTCTTAACCTTGACCAAGAAATCAAAGAACTCATCATCGACGTTCTGCAACTGGAAGATATCGCTCCCGCCGACATCGATGCCGCCGCTCCCTTGTTCGGTGAAGGCCTCGGCCTGGATTCGATTGACGCGCTGGAGCTCGGCGTCGCGCTGCAAAAGCGCTACGGCGTCGCCCTCTCCGCGAACTCGGAAGAAACCCGCAAGCACTTTGCCTCGGTGCAGTCGCTTGCCGCCCTGATTGCCAGCCATCGCCAACAATAAACGAATCACATGACTACCTTAGCGCCCTCCATGACCAAGGACCAGATCACCGTCTGGATCGTCGACATGCTGCACGAGATGTTCGAGCTCGACAAAGCCAGGATCACGCCGCAGTCGAATCTGTATTCCGACCTCGATATCGACAGCATCGACGCCGTCGACATCGTCGTCAAACTGAATCAGATGACCGGCAAACGCATCCAGCCGGACGTGTTCCGCACCGTGCGCACGGTACAGGACGTAGTCGATGTGCTGGCGACGCTGCTGCAGGCGGACCAGGTGAATGAAAAAGCCTGATGTCGCCCAGATCCTGACCACATTGGTCATTCTGGCGTATCCCCTGCTGATCTGGTACGCCCACGGCAAGATCGAACCGCGTCAGCTTGCGCTGGTGCTCGTCGGCGTCGCCGCGCTGCGCCTGCTGACGTGCAAGATCGGCCGGCACTACCGCTGGATCAGCCTGGCCGCACTGTTGCTGGCGGTGCCGGCGCTGTTCTGGAACGCGCTGCTGCCGCTCAAGCTGTACCCGGTCGCCATCAGCATCGGCATGCTGTCCCTGTTCGGTGCCAGCCTGCTGCGCCCGCCGTCGATCATCGAACGCTTCGCACGCCTCCAGGATCCCGAACTGCCGCCCTTCGCCATTGCCTATACGCGCCGCGTGACCCAGGTCTGGTGCCTGTTCTTCGCATTCAACGGCAGCATCGCCTTCGTTACCGCGGTGTGGGCATCGGAAGCTGTCTGGTCGCTCTATACCGGCATGATTTCCTATGTTCTTATGGGCGCGTTATTCGCCGGAGAATACCTGGTCCGGCTCTATGTCAGGCGTCGACACCATGCCTGATTTCATCGACGTCCCGGCATTGTCGCTGACTGCGCGCCCGGACAGCCACGTGACCGGCTGGCGCGGCAGCGACGCCGTCACTTACGCCCAATTCACCCGTGAAACCGAGGGATGGCGACAACTGCTGTTGCGCCGGCAAGGCGTCCGTTTCGCACTTTACCTGCAGGACACGATCGCCTTCGCCGCCGCGCTGTCCGGTGCGTGGCAAGCCGGCAAAACCATCTATCTTCCCAGCGATACGCTGGCCGAAACCTGCAAGGCGCTGGCGCTGGAAGTCGATGGCTTCATCGGCGAGTTCGATGCAGCGCTGCAACCACTACAGCCCCCGGTGCCCGATGCCATGGACCACGTCCACGCGTCGCAACAACTCGACGGCGACGCTCCGGTTCTGGTGGTCTACACTTCAGGCAGCACCGGCGCAGCGCAGGCTATCCCAAAGAAATTGTCGCAACTATCGACCGAAGTCGCCACGCTGGAAGCGCTGTTCGGCACACAGGCAGGCTCGGCCGAGGTCGTCGCCACGGTCTCGCACCAGCATATCTACGGTTTGCTGTTCAAGGTATTGTGGCCGCTTGCGGCCGGACGCGCGATCCATGCGCGCAGCGCCTTCTTCCCGGAAGACCTGGCCGCCATCGCGCCGCAGCGCCCGTGGCTGCTGCTGTCCAGCCCTGCGCACCTGAAGCGACTGCCCGACAGCCCGGTCCGGCCGGACGTCTCCCGACTGCAAGCGATCTTTTCTTCCGGCGGACCATTGCTGCCCGACGTGGCGACGGCAACGCAGCAACTGCTCGGCCATCGCCCGATTGAAATCTACGGCAGCTCCGAAACCGGCGGCATCGCCTGGCGCCAACCCCGGCAGCAAGAGATTGCCGGGACTGCGCGCGACGACAGCTGGCGACCGATGCCGCGCGTTGAGGTGCGACTCAACAGTGAACACGATTGCCTCGAAGTGCGTTCGCCGCATTTGCCCGACGACCAGTGGTTGCGCATGGCGGACCGTGTCGAGTTCACCGACGGGCGAAACCAGGAACAAGGCTTCCACCTGCGCGGCCGCGCCGACCGTATCGTCAAACTCGAAGAAAAGCGCATCTCGCTGGACCAGATCGAACGCCTTCTGCTGGCCTCGTCGTTGGTAGCCGAAGTGCGCGTACTGGTCCATCACGAAACATCCTCTTCATCGCGGCGCGAACGCATCGCCGCGTTCGTGGTGCCGAGCCAAACCGGGCGCGCCGTGCTTGACCAACAAGGCAAACTGGCGCTCAACACGCAATTGCGCGCTGTCCTGGCCGACGCCATCGAGAGCGTGGCCCTGCCGAGACTGTGGCGTTATCTCGACGCCATGCCCGCCAACACACAAGGCAAGACCACCGTGGCGGCGCTGACCGCATTGCTTGAAGCGGCGCCCAATCCGGTTGCCGCGGAGCGCCCGCTGTGGCCCGAACAAACCATACTGCAGCGCGACGACCGCAGCGTGGTGCTGCAATTACACGTGCCGCCGGACCTGCTGTATTTCGACGGCCACTTCCCCGGTGCGCCCATCCTGGCCGGCGTGGTGCAGGTCGACTGGGCGCTGGCGCTGGGACGACAATATTTCCATTTGCCGGCACGCTTCCACGCCTTGCAAGCTCTTAAATTCCAGCGCGTCGTCACGCCCGGCACAACGCTTACGCTGGAGCTCGAAAACGATACGCAGAAAAACGCGCTGGCCTTCCGCCTGCATTCGGCCGGCGGCCAGCACGCCAGCGGCCGCATCCTGTTCGGCGAGGCGGCGGCATGAAGACCGGTGTCGTCATTCCCGTCTACAACCATGAGCTCGCCATTCCCGGCGTACTTGCCGCGGTTCTGCCGCACGGTCTCCATTGCGTGCTGGTCGACGACGGCAGCGATGCCGTCTGCGCCGCCGTGCTGGACCGGCTGGCCGCCGAACATCCGCATGACGTGACGCTGCTGCGCCACGCCGCCAATCGCGGCAAGGGCGGCGCCGTGCTCACCGGCCTGCACCATCTGGCGCAACACGGTTACAGCCACGCGCTGCAAATCGACTCCGACGGCCAGCACGACGCCGCCGACATCGCCCGCTTCATCGCACTCTCCGCCCGCCATCCTCAAGCAGTCATCAACGGCTGTCCGATCTACGACGACAGCGTGCCCAAGGGGCGCTTGTATGCGCGCTACCTGACGCATGTATGGGTCTGGATCAATACGCTGTCGTTCGACATCCGCGATTCGATGTGCGGCTTCCGCCTGTATCCGCTGGCGGCGGTCACCGCATTGACGTCGGTGCAGAAGATCGGCAGCCGCATGGACTTCGACACCGAAATTCTGGTGCGCCTGCATTGGCGCGGCGTGCCCGTGATCAATTTGCCCACGCGCGTACGCTACCCCAGCGACGGTGTTTCGCACTTCAGGATGTGGCTCGACAACGTGCTGATTTCACGCATGCACACGGTGCTGTTCTTCGGCATGCTGTGGCGTTCGCCGCTGCTGTTGGCGCGCAGGCTGCGAAAGATTGCGACATGAGCGAAGCGTCAAAACCTGCAGCTGGATCCGGCCCCCATTGGGCACACATCAACGAAGTCAGCTTCGTCGGCGGCATGCGCCTGCTGTTCGCGGTCTACCGCGTCTTCGGGCGTTGGCCGTTCCGCCTGCTGTTGTATCCGGTGCTGCTCTGGTACATGGCGCGCAATCCGACAGCCCGTGCTGCCTCGCTCGATTACCTGGCGCGCGTGCGCCGTCGCCGCCCCGATCTGGATATCCGTACCGGCCTGGGCGGTGCGTTGCGCCACTTCGCCGCCTTCGGCGAGAGCCTGCTCGACAAGATGCTGCTGTGGGGCGGCCTTTTCCCGCTCGATAAAGTCACCGTCAGCGGCGGCGAAATCGTCACCGCCGCCGTCGCCGCCAAACGTGGCGGCCTGCTGATCTGCACGCATCTCGGCAACCTGGAACTGTGCCGCGTAGCGGGTCGCAATCATCCCGAACTGAAACTGACCGTGCTGGTGCACACCAAGCACGCGCAGGCCTTCAACCGGATGCTGGCGCAACTCGATCCGCGCAGCCAGCTCGACCTGATCCAGGTCACCGACATGACACCCGCCACGGCGGTGCTGTTGGCCGAAAAAGTCGCGCGCGGCGAGTTCGTCGTGATCGCCGGCGACCGCGTGCCGGTCTCGCCATCGCCACGCGTGGCAACTGCGAACTTCCTGGGCGCAGAAGCGCCGTTCCCGATCGGTCCGTATGTCCTGGCCAGCTTGCTGGAATGCCCGACTTACCTGATGTTTTCGCAGCGCACGCGCGACGGCGCGACCTTGTGTTTCGAACCCTTCCGTGAACGGATCAGCTTGCCGCGCAAACAGCGCGAGCAACTGTTCAGCGAACTGGCGGCCGAGTATGCCGCCCGCCTCGAGCACCATTGCCTGCAAACGCCGTTGCAATGGTTCAACTTCTATGACTTCTGGGCCCAGCCCTCCTCGGACAACCGCCATGCGCCCTCCTGATACATCGACATCGCCAGACGACATCGCCGCCGTTACATTCATTACCTTCGGCTCCAAGCCCCTGAGCATCGAAGACGTCAACGCCATCGCCGCAGGCTCTGCACGCGCCGCACTGTCGGACGCGCCGGATTTCCTCGACCGCATCCAGCGCGGCGCGGATTTTCTTGATCGCCTGCTGCGGGAAGACGGCACCGTCTACGGCGTCACCACCGGCTACGGCGATTCATGCACGGTCAACGTGCCGCCGGAACTGGTGCCGGAACTGCCGCATCACCTCTATACCTACCATGGCTGCGGCCTCGGCGAACTGTTCTCGCCGCAACAGACGCGCGCCATCCTGGCGGCGCGGCTGACTTCGCTGAGCAAGGGTTATTCCGGCGTCAGCGTCGGCCTGCTGAACCAGATCGCCGCCCTGCTGCAGCATGACCTGCTGCCGCTGATCCCGGCCGAGGGTTCGGTCGGCGCCAGCGGCGACCTGACGCCGTTGTCGTATCTGGCAGCGGTGCTGTGCGGCGAGCGTAAAGTGTGGGGGCCTGAGAAAAATCGCGGCGAGCAAGTCGACGCCGCCGTCGCGCTGCAGGCCGCCGGCCTGACGCCGCTGCGGCTGCGCCCGAAGGAAGGCCTGGCCATCATGAACGGCACCGCCGTCATGACCGCGCTGGCTTGCATGGCCTACGAGCGCGCTGAATATCTTTGCCAATTGGCGACGCGCATCACCGCCATGGCCAGCTTCACGCTGGACGGCAACGCCCACCATTTCGACGCCACGCTGTTCTCGGTCAAGCCCCATCCCGGCCAGCAGCAAGTGGCCGGCTGGCTGCAGACCGACCTGCGCTGCGACCAGCCGCTGCGCAATGAAAAACGCCTGCAGGACCGCTACTCGATCCGTTGTGCGCCGCACGTCATCGGCGTGCTGACCGATGCCCTGCCGTGGCTGCGCAGCTACATCGAAAACGAACTCAACAGCGCCAACGACAATCCGCTGATCGATCCCGACAACGAGCGCGTGCTGCATGGCGGCCATTTTTACGGCGGCCACATCGCCTTCGCCATGGACAGCATGAAGAACGCCGTGGCCAACATCGCCGACCTGCTCGACCGTCAGATGGCTCTGATGGTCGACAATCGCTACAACAACGGCCTGCCGGCCAACCTGTCCGGCGTAAAGGGCCCGCGCGCCGCCATCAACCATGGCCTCAAGGCTTTGCAGATCAGCGCCTCGGCGTGGACCGCGGAAGCGCTCAAGCTGACCATGCCGGCGTCGGTGTTCTCGCGCTCGACTGAGTGCCATAACCAGGACAAGGTCAGCATGGGCACCATCGCCGCGCGCGACTGCCTGCGCGTACTGGAACTGACCGAGCAAGTCGTGGCGGCGCTGCTGATCACGGTGCGCCAGGGCGTCTGGCTGCGCAACGAACAGAACCCGGAAATCCCCTTGGCCGAGCTGCCCGGCGGCCGCCTGGAGGCGATGCAGGAGGCGCTGTGCGCCGACATCGCCCCGATCGCCGAAGACCGCATGCTGGAGCCTGACCTGCGCCTGCTGCTCGAGCGTATCCGCACGCGTACCTGGAGCCTGTATGACTGAACTCCCCGAGGGCAGGATTACGCAAGCCAATTCGCCATGGACCGGCGAAGTGGAACTGCAAGTCCAGTTCTACGACATCGATCCGATGGAAGTGGTCTGGCACGGCCGCTATATTGAATATTTTGAAGCAGCCCGTTGCGCGCTGCTCGACAAGATCGGCTACAACTACGGGGAAATGAAGGAATCCGGCTACATGTGGCCGGTCATCGACCTGCAGGTGCGTTATTCCAATCCGGCCACGTTCCGCCAGCGCATCAAGGTGCGCGCCGCCATCGTCGAATGGGAAAACCGTCTCAAAATGGAATACCTCGTCACCGACGCCGCCAGCGGGCAGCGCCTGACGCGCGGCGTCACCACGCAGGTGGCGGTGCAGATCGACAAACGTGAAATGTGCTTCCTCAGTCCGCCGGTGTTGTGGCAAAAGCTGGGCCTACCTTTTCCGGAACCGACATGACTATGACTCTCCGCAAACTGGCGACATGCGCTGCATTCGCCGTGCTCACAACTGGAAGCGCCAGTGCTGCGGCACCGGTCGCACAAATTCAGGCCGCGCTCACCAAACCCGCGATCATGTGCGGCCGCTTCGACCAGACCAAGCAGCTGACCGGCATCAAGAAGCTGCTGCTGTCGAACGGGCGCTTCTGCGTCGTCGCGGGCAAAGGCATTCTTTGGCAGACGCTGCAGCCTTTTCCGAGCACCCTGCGCATTACCCGCAACGCCATCGTGCAGATGCAGAACGGCCGCGTCGCCATGCGTCTTGACGCCCAGCAGGAGCCGGTCGTCAAGATGATCAACAACGTGCTGTTCTCGCTGCTGGCGGGCGACCTGAGCCAGCTCGACAAGCTCTTCGAGCTGGACGGCGCCATCAGGAACGGTAACTGGAATGTCGCCCTCAAGGCGCGTGAACCCGGCCTGGCCAAGGCCGTCGGCGATATCCGGCTCGAAGGCAGCGCCTACGTCAACAAGGTCGTCATGCAGGAAGCCTCCGGCGACCATACCGATATCGTGTTCTCCGGCATCCAGACCGGCGACAAAGCCATGACCGCGGAAGAAGGAGCGATGTTTGACTGAACAGGCCGACAAGGACGCCGGCACCTCAACGACCCCGTCGCGCAAATCCATGCGCGGCGCAGGGCGTGGCTTGGCGCTGGCGTGGCTGCTGGTGGTGGCGGTGCTCGTCGGTCACAACGCTTACCTGTGGCTGGTGCAGCGCGCCAGCCCCGATACCGACATCCTCGCCCTGCTGCCGTCGTCGCGTCACGACGACGTCATGCAGCAAGCGTTCGCCCACATGGTCGACAGCGCCCAGCAAAAAGTCGTGGTCCTCATCGGAGAACCGGACTGGAACAAGGCGATGCAAGCCGCGTCGGCCTATGAAACCGTCATCGGCAAACAGGCCGCGCTGCTGCAGCCGATGTCCGGCGACGCCGCGCAGTTGCAGGGAGACTGGCTGGCGAGCTTCGACCGGAGCCGCCTGATGTTGCTGACGGCGGGACAACGCGACAAGCTGCGCAGCGACTCACCTCAGCAATGGAGTCAACTGGCGCTCGGTAATATGTACGGCGCCTTCGGAGGCCCAAAATTAGGCGCATGGCAGGATGACCCGTTCGGGCTGTTCAGTGGCTGGGTGCAGGCGCGCGCGCAGGAAACCCCGGTCCGTCCGCGCGACGGCCGCCTGTTCGTCGAGAGCGGCGGTCGCTCGTATGTGTTGCTGCTGCTGAACTTGCAGCAATCGGCGTTTTCCATCTCCGCCCAGCAGCAAATCATTCCCCTGCTTGATCAGGCCGGCCGGGCCGCGAAACAAGCGGTTCCCGACGCCGAGATCATTACCGCCGGCGTGATCCTCCATGCCGCCGCCGGCAGCCAGCAGGCCAGCAGCGAAATGGCCACCATCGGCGCCGGTTCGCTGATCGGCATCGTGCTGCTGATGTGGCTGACGTTCCGTTCGCTCAAGCCGATTGCGCTGATTGCCCTGTCCATCGCCATCGGCTGCCTCGGTGCGCTGTCGGTCAGCTGGCTGCTGTTCGGCCGCCTGCATTTACTTACGCTCGTCTTCGGCGCCAGCCTGGTGGGCATCGCCCAGGATTATGCGATCTATTTCCTGTGCGCGCGACTTGGCACGGCAGCGCAGACCGATTCGCGCGAATTGCTGCGGCGTCTGCTGCCCGGCCTCGCGCTGATGCTGCTGGCCGCCGTCATCGGCTATCTCGGGATGGCGCTGACACCCTTCCCCGGCTTGCGCCAGATGGCGGTGTTTTCGGTGCTCGGCCTATTGTTTGCCTGGCTCACCGTGATCCTGTGGTTTCCGGCGCTGATCCACGCCAACACCTTGCGCAGCACCGCGCTGGCCGATCGCTGCAGCCACAGCATCGGTCGCTGGCCCAGGTTCCGTGCCAACCGCACCGGCTATCTCCTGCTGGCGACGTTTGCCGTCTTCACCGTGACCGGGCTGGCGCGCCTGAACGTCAGCGACGACATCCGCGCGCTGCAAAAGACGCCGCAACACCTGCTCGACGATCAGATCAAGCTTGGCAAACTGCTTGACACGCCGACGCCGGCCCAGTTCTATCTGGTCCGCGGCGACACGGCCGAGCAGGTCCTGCAGCGCGAGGAACAACTGAAACAACGGCTGCAAGACCTGATCGGCAAGAAACTGATCAGCGGCGTGCAGGCCGTCTCCAACTGGGTGCCGTCGCAACAGCAGCAACACGACGATCGCGACCTGATCGCCGCGACCCTGCTGACGCCGCAAGGCCCGCTTGCCGCCATCGCCGCAGCCATCGACGAACATGCCCAATGGGTGCAAGACATGCGCCAACGCTTGCTGGCGCACGGCGAGCCGCTTTTGCCGCAGGCCTTCATCGATTCGCCGGCAGGTCAGCCCTGGCGTCACCTGTGGCTGGGAAAAACCGGCGCGCAGTACGCCAGCATCGTGGCGGTGCGCGGCCTGAGCGACTATCGCCAACTACCGCTGCTGTCCGCCGCAGCAGCGCCTGCCGAAGGCGTGCAATGGGTCGACAAGGTGGCCGATATTTCCGCGGTGCTGCGCTATTACCGCGAGTACATGACGTGGGCGTTGCTGGCGGCTTATTTCACCATTTTCCTGTTGCTCGCATTGCGCTATCGGCGCGCCGCCTGGCGGGCAATCGCCCCGCCGCTGCTGGCGACGCTGGCGACGCTGGCGCTGTTCGGCCTGATCGGGCAGCCCCTGCAACTATTCCACGTGCTGGCTTGTCTATTGCTGCTGGGACTTGGTGTCGACTACGGCATCTTCCTCCAGGAGCCAACCGATCGTCTCCAGCGCTTCTCGTGGCTGACGGTAGGCCTGTCGGCGATCAGCGCCCTGCTTTCTTTCGGACTGCTGGCGTTAAGCAACAGTCCTCCCTTGCATGCCTTCGGATTGACCATGCTGATCGGCATGGCCTTGGTCTGGCTCATCTCGCCGTGTTTTCGCGGCGCCGCTTCTTCCTCTCCGAGCCCTCATGAAACCAGACAATAGTATCGAACAACATGACATCCTCATCATCGGCGCCGGTCCGGCCGGCGCCGTGGCCGCAGCCTTGCTGCGCCGCCGCGGCCATCAGGTGCTGGTGATCGAGCGCGAGCAGTTTCCGCGTTTCTCCATCGGCGAAAGCCTGCTGCCGCAAAGCATGGCCTACCTGGAGCAGGCCGGCATGCTGCAGGCGGTGGTGGAACACGGCTTCCAGTTCAAGAATGGCGCGTCCTTCGTCTGCGGCGAACGCCAGACCGCATTCGACTTCCGCGACAAGCATTCGTCGGGCTGGGGCACCACCTATCAGGTGCAACGCGCCGATTTCGATCACCTGCTGGCGCAGCAAGCCGAGCTGCAAGGCGCCGAAATACGCTATCGCCACAGCGTCATCGCAGTCGACTTGGCCGGCGAACGTCCGCGTACGCAAGTACGCGACGCCGATGGCCGCAACTACACGATCGAATCCCGTTTCATCCTCGACGCCAGCGGTTTCGGCCGGGTATTGCCGCGCCTGCTTGACCTGGAACGGCCATCCGGCTTTCCCCTGCGCGGTGCCTGCTTCACGCACATCGCCGACGGCATCCGCGATCCGCAATTCGATCGCAACAAGATTCGCATCACGGTGCATCCGGAACACCATGACGTCTGGTACTGGCTGATTCCTTTTGCCCAGGGGCGCTGCTCGATCGGCGTGGTGGCCGAAGCGTCCTTCCTCGCGGCCATTCCCGGCGACGAAACGGCCAAACTGCATACGCTGGTCATGCAAGACCCAGCCCTGCGCGCGCTGTTGCAGCACGCCGAATGGGATACACCGGCGCGCGCCATTTCCGGCTATGCCGCCAACGTCATCTCGCTGTGGGGCAAGAACTTCGCGCTGCTCGGCAATGCCGGCGAATTCCTCGATCCGATCTTTTCTTCGGGGGTGACAATTGCTTTGAAGTCGGCCAGCCTGGCCACGGAGACACTCTCGCGCATGCTCGCCGGCGAAAACGTGGACTGGGAAGCCGATTACGCCATACCGCTGAAAAATGGCGTCAACACCTTCCGCACCTTCGTCGAATCCTGGTACGCCGGCGGTTTCCAGAAAATCATCTTCCACGAACAGCAGGAGCCGGCCATCCGCCGGATGATTTCATCAATTCTGGCCGGCTATGCCTGGGACCTGAGCAATCCGTTCGTGAGCGAAAGCAAACGCCGCCTGACCGCACTGGAAAGCATATGCGCCTGAGTTTTTCAATTTCCTTAAGATTCTGTGCGGCCGCGGCAGCCATGGCGATGTTGCTGTCCGCCTGCAGCACCGTGCCGACAGCGCCGCCGGCGCCGTCCGCCCGCCTGCATCTGCAGCTGTCGCCGGCCTCGCTCGGCGCCTCGCTCAGCCTGCAACAGCACCTGACCGTGGAACGCGCCGGCCGCATCGACGAAATCGACACCGTGCTCGAAATCGAGCCGGACCATCTCGACCTGGTCGGCCTGGCGTTCGGCCAGCGCGTCATGTCCCTGCACTACGACGGCAAGGAACTGAAAACCTGGCGCCACTTCATGCTGCCCAAGGAAGTCCAGGGCGAAGACGTGTTGCAGGACGTGCAACTGACGCTGTGGCCGGCCGCCGCCATCCGCGCCGCCCTGCCCCCCGGCTGGGAGCTGGAGGAAGACGGCATGCGGCGCACCTTGTTTCTGAACCGCGAAGTCATCGCGCAAATCGATTATCCTGACCGCAAAGCGTGGGGCGGCAAGGTGATCCTGACCAATCTGCGCTATCGCTACAAGCTGACCATTCAATCGGTTGTCACCGCACCATGACGATTTACCTGAACGCATTGGGCATGATCTGCTCGCTCGGCGCTACCCATGCCGACATCCGGCGCCGCCTGTTCGCGGGTGAGAGCGGCCTGCGCGCCGACGAACGCCATGCATTCGACGACGTCCCCCGCATCGTGGGCGGCATTACCCTTTCCGATGAAGAACTGCCGACGGCGATGCACTTGCCGCTGCGTGAGCGCAGCCGCAATAATCGCGTCGCGCTGGCGGCCCTCGCCCAGATACGCGCCGACGTGGAGACGCTGATCGCGCGCTTCGGCCGGGATCGCATCGGCATCGTGCTCGGCACCAGCACCTCCGGCATTGCGGAAGGCGAAGCGGCCTTCAGGCATTATCTCGCTCATGGAAAATTCCCCGCGCAGTTCCATTACGGCCAGCAGGAGCTCGGTTCGCCGGCTGCCGCGCTGGCGGCGACGCTGGGCATCAGCGGCCCGGCCTATGTCCATTCCAGCGCCTGCTCGTCAAGCGCCAAAGCGATGGCCAGCGCCGCGCGCCTGATCAACATGGGACTGTGCGACGCCGTCATCAGCGGCGGCGTGGATACATTGTGCGACTTCACCATCGCCGGTTTCTCGTCGCTGGATTCGGTCAGCAATGACCGCTGCAACCCGCTCAGCGTCAACCGTCGCGGCATCAACATCGGCGAAGGCGCCGCCCTGTTTCTCATGACCTCCGAACCGGCCGCCGCCGCCGTCACCTTGTGCGGCTGGGGTGAATCATCCGACGCGCATCATATTTCCGCACCCGATCCGCAAGGTGTCGGCGCCGCACTGGCGATCCGGCAGGCATTGCAACGCGCCGCCATTGCGCCGGAACAGATCGACTACGTCAATCTTCATGGCACCGCGACCCTGCAAAACGACGCCATGGAATCGAAGGCAATCCATCAGCTGTTCGGAGCGGAGACTCCGGTCAGTTCAACCAAGTCTTTCACCGGGCATGCGCTGGGCGCCGCCAGCGCCATCGAAGCCGGCCTGTGCTGGCTGACGATGCAAGACGACAATCCTGACGGCATGTTGCCGCCGCACCTGTGGGACGGCCAGGCCGATCCGGCGCTGCCGGCACTGCATACCGTCCGGGTCGGAGAATCGCTCGGAAGACCGGCGCGCTACGTGCTGAGCAATTCATTCGCCTTCGGCGGCAGCAACGCCGCGCTGATCCTGGGGAGGAACTGATGCAGGCCCAACAGCAATTTCCGCCGATCGCAACCCTGGTTCCGCATGCCGCGCCCATGCTGCTGCTGGACCGCGTGATCAGCGCCGACGCCGACCGGCTGTGCGCCGAAGTCGCCATCGCCGATGCCAGCCTGTTCCAGACGGGAACAGGCGTCGGCGCCTGGGTCGGCATCGAATACATGGCGCAGGCGATCGCCGCCTGGGCCGGTTATCATGCGCAACAGCGCGGAGAAACGGTCAAGCTCGGCTTCCTGCTCGGTTCGCGCCGCTACGACGCAGCCGTTCCCTGCTTCGCCACCGGCAGCACCCTGCACGTCGAAGTCCAGAAACTGCTGCAGGCGGATAACGGCCTGGGATCCTTCGCTTGCAGCATCAAAGACGCAGACTCACAACAACAACTGGCGCAGGCGACGATTTCGGTCTTCCAGCCGCATGACGCCAGTGAGTTTCTACAAGAAGGCAATCAATGACTACAACGGGGAACAACACCATTCTCGTCACCGGCTCCAGCCGAGGCATCGGCAAGGCGATTGCGCTGCGCCTGGCGCGCGACGGCTATGACATCGTCCTGCACTGCCACAGCCGGCGCGACGCCGCCGACGCAGTGGCGAAAGAAATCGAGGCGCTGGGGCGCAGCGCACGCGTGCTGCAATTCGACATCGCTGATCGCACGCAAACCTCAAACATCCTGCTGCAGGACGTCGAGCAGCACGGCGCTTGTTACGGCGTGGTCTGCAACGCCGGCATCGCGCGCGACAACGCCTTCCCCGCCATGCCCGGCGTCGACTGGGACAGCGTGATCAAGACCAATCTCGATGGTTTCTACAACGTGTTGTATCCACTGGTGATGCCCATGATCCAGCGCCGCAAGCCCGGCCGCATCGTCACGCTGGCCTCCGTCTCCGGCATGGTCGGCAACCGCGGCCAGGTCAACTACAGCGCCGCCAAGGCCGGCATCATCGGCGCCACCAAGGCGCTCGCGCTGGAACTTGCCAAGCGCAACATCACCGTCAACTGCGTCGCGCCGGGCCTGATCGACACCGACATGACCGACGAATTGCCGATGGAAGAAATCCTCAAGCTGATTCCCGCGCGCCGCGCCGGCAAGCCGGAAGAAGTCGCCTCCGCGGTCAGCTTCCTGATGCAGGAAGACGCCGCCTACATCACGCGCCAGGTCATCTCGGTCAACGGAGGCCTGGTATGAGCGCCAACCATCATCTCCGGCAGGAACGCCGCGTCGCCGTCACCGGCATGGCCGGCATCAGTCCTATCGGCAACGATTGGCACAGCGCGCAAGAGCACCTGCGCAGCTATCGCAACGCCGTCGTGCGCATGCCGGAATGGGATGAGTACAACGGCCTGCACACGCGCCTGGGTGCCCCCGCCGCCGCCTTCGAACTGTCCGAGCGCTACAACCGCAAGAGCACCCGCAGCATGGGCCGCGTCGCGCTGCTGGCGACCCGCGCCAGCGAATGGGCCCTGGCCGACGCCGGCCTGCTCGACGATCCGCTGCTGCGCAACGGCGGCATCGGCATCGCTTACGGCTCGTCCGCCGGCACGCCCAGTGCGGTTGCCGACTTCAGCATGCTGTTCACGGAGAAGAGCACCAGGAACATCAACGCCAACACCTACCTCAAGATGATGGCGCATACCGCGCCGGTCAACATGGGCGTGTTCTTCGGCGTCACCGGCCGCATCATCACCACTTCCAGCGCCTGCACCTCCGGCAGCCAGGGCATCGGCTACGCCTACGAGACGATCCGCAGCGGCCGCCAGATCGCCATGATCGCCGGCGGCTCGGAAGAACTGTGCGCCTCGGAAGCCGCCGTATTCGACACGCTGTACGCCACGAGCGTGCGCAACGACACGCCGGCCATCACGCCCAGCCCGTTCGACGAGCAACGCGACGGCCTGGTGCTGGGAGAAGGCGCAGGCACGCTGATCCTCGAAGACCTGGAACATGCACAGGCGCGCGGCGCCCGCATTTACGCAGAGATCGTCGGTTTCGGCACCAACAGCGACGGCAGCCACGTCACCAATCCCAACGCCGACACGATGAAGATCGCCATCGACATGGCGCTGGCCGACGCCGGCCTCGATGCCGCCGCGATCGGCTACATCAACGCCCACGGCACCGGCACCAAACAGGGCGACGTCGCCGAATCCAACGCCACCGCGCGCGTGTTCGGCGACAAGACGCCGATCAGTTCGCTCAAGAGCTACATGGGCCACACGCTGGGCGCCTGCGGCGCGCTGGAAGCCTGGCTTAGCATCGAAATGATGCACGCCAACTGGTTCGCCCCGACCATCAACCTGGCACGCGTCGATCCAGAATGCGGCCAACTCGACTACATCGCCGGCGAAGGCCGTGCACTCGAATGCGAATACATCATGTCGAACAATTTTGCGTTCGGCGGGATCAATACGTCGCTGATTTTCAAACGCAGCGCCTGAGCAGCATCACCATTTCATCTCACAGCAAGGAGCACACAACATGAAAAAGATCGTTTCCCTCTCCGTCGCATTCGGCATCCTGATTTCCACAGCGCTATCCGCGCAAGCCCGCAACGAGACCTTCATGCTGCCCATCGACGCAGCGCTGCAGGCAACGACCTTTGCGACCAAGCCTGACGGCTCCGTCAAATTCTATTTCGGCAAGCAAGCCACGCCGCCGGTTCAGGAACTCATCCATACCGACATCATCTACAAAAAGGTCCGCTTCTCCGGCACTGCCGATGTCGCGGCCTGCAATGAAGCGCTGGTCAGCAGCCTGACCGAATTGCAGGAACGCGCCAAGAAGATGGGCGGCAACGCGATCGTCAACATCGTCAGCTACTACAACAAGACCGAGATGAGCAGCGAAACACGTTTTGAATGCCATGCCGGCAGCTTCAGCGTGGTCCTCTTCCTCAAGGCGGACATTGCCAAAGTCGCCGACAAGTAAGCATCCCGCCGATACCGCAGCAGCCGCACTCTGGCTGCTGAACGGAAATCTGCTGGACGAAGCGCGGCTCGCATCGCTTGCGGCCAGTCTCGGTCCAGGCGAGCGCCTGCGCTATCGCAATTTCCTGCGCCCGCAACGGGCAAGAGAATTTTTGCTCGGGCGGGTTCTGCTGCGGCATGCCGCGTGCGGCATGCTCGGCATCGGCAACGAACACATCGTCGTCACGGAGCGGGAAGGCAATGCGCCGTCACTAGCCTTCTCGTCGCAGCAGCCGCACGACCTGCTCCCATTTCATTTCAGCCTGTCGCACAGCCGCGGCTGGATCGCCTGCGCCGCCAGCATGGCGTTTCACGTCGGCCTGGATATCGAAGACAAACATTACCCGCGCGACATCACGGCGCTCGGTGCAGCAGCATTCGATGCTGAAGATCTGATCCGGCTGGAAAAATTATCGGATGCACAACGCGCCGACGCGTTTTATCTCCTCTGGAATGGCAACGAGGCGCTCTACAAATTGCAGCACAACCTGGGACAAGAAGCGGGGACTATCAGCGCGGGCTGGAACTGTCGCACCTTGCCGCATGCGCATCTGGCCATCTGCCTGTGCAGCGACGGCGATCTCGCCGTCCTCGACGTCATCGAACTCGACACCATCTGACCCTGGATGACCGGCATAGCATCGCCATGTCAAAAATGTGTGGTGTTTCATGCAATGGAATTTTGCAAAAAATACGCGCTTCGATTCGACAAAAATCTACTACTCGGAAGTATGTGAAAAACCTTCACAGTCAGGTGTTTCAGGGATGCCGAACTCGGCTACAATCGTCTCCGCCTAAAAATCCGCACGCAATATTTTCAACAAAAATAATGTTGTCGATAATGACATTTCGTCATGCGGTTTTTTAAAACGAAGATGACTGCGTCATAAAAATCATCTCAACATCAGCAAGCCGGCAACCGGTCCTTATTGCAACCGCCGTCAGGCCAACAGCAAAATGAACCGCGCTCGCGCCTTGTTGATTCATGCTGCATTAACAATAACAACTTGGGGTTTTCTTACTATGTTCAGAAAGACAACAGCCGCTCTCGCGGCAATCGTTGCCGCAGCCGCCCTTGCCGGTTGCGTCACCGAAGAGCAGTCACGCGTCGTGCCGGTCACGCAGACGGTCGCCGCGACAACGTCGTATCAGGGCGCCCGCAGCGCCATCGCCGTCGGCAAATTCGATAACCGCTCCGCCTTCATGCGCGGCCTGTTCAGCGACGGGGTCGACCGTCTCGGCGGACAAGCAAAGACCATCCTCATCACACACCTGCAACAGACCGGCCGCTTCGATGTACTTGATCGCGACAACATGGCCGAGATCAGCCAGGAAGCGAAGATCAGCAATCAGGCGCAAGCGCTGAAAGGCGCCAGCTTCGTGGTGACCGGCGACGTGACTGAATTCGGCCGCAAGGAAGTCGGCGACCGTCAGCTGTTCGGCATTCTCGGCCGCGGAAAATCCCAGGTCGCCTACGCCAAGGTCAATCTGAATATCGTCAATGTATCGACCTCGCAGGTCGTCTATTCGTCGCAAGGCGCCGGCGAGTACAGCCTGTCGAACCGCGAAATCATCGGCTTCGGCAGCACCTCCAGCTATGACTCCACGCTCAACGGCAAAGTGCTGGATCTTGCCATTCGCGAAGCAATCAACAACCTCGTCGCAGGCATCGATTCCGGTGCATGGCGTCCGGTCAATCCGGCCAAGTAAGCAAGGAGATCATCATGAAAAAAACAATCCATGGATTCGCCTTGCTTCTGCCGCTGTCCCTGCTCGCCTTGACGGGCTGCGCAACAAAACAACAGCCCATCTACGGCTGGGGCAATTACCAGCAACAGGTATATCAATACTTCAAGGCGGATACCAAGAGCAACGAAGAGCAGATTGCAGCGCTGGAAGAAAGCATGCAAAAGAATCGCTCCAAGGGCACACCTTTGCCGCCCGGCTTCCACGCTCATCTGGGCATGCTGTACGCGAACGCCGGCAAGCCTGACATGGTCGTCCAGGAATTCGAAACAGAGAAAGCACTCTTCCCTGAATCGGCTCCGTACATGGACTTCCTGCTTGCCAAACTCAAAAAATAAAAGGCCCTCACATGCGATTCTCTTCATTCAAAGCGATTGCCGCAGTTTTTTTTCTGGCTGTACTGGCGACAGGTTGTGCAACTCAGCAAAAGCCGTATGACTACGCGGCATTCAAGGAAAGCCGCCCACGCACCATCCTGGTGTTGCCGCCGCTGAACAGTTCGCCCGACGTCGCGGCGACCTACGGCATGATGTCGCAGGTGACGTATCCGCTGGCGGAATCCGGTTACTACGTGCTGCCGGTGGCGTTGGTCGATGAAACCTTCAAGCAAAACGGACTGACCACGCCGAACGACATCCACGAAGTGTCGCCGGCAAAGCTGCGTGAAATTTTTGGCGCGGATGCGGGCCTGTACGTCGACGTCAAGAACTATGGCTCCAGCTACATCGTCGTCAACAGCGTCACGATGGTCACGGCGGAAGCAAGACTGATTGACCTGAGAAACGGCAAGGTCCTGTGGAAAGGCTCGGCAACAGCTTCCAGCAATGAAAACCAGAACAATTCCAACGGTCTGGTCGGCATGCTGGTGTCTGCCATCGTCAATCAGATCGTCGCAACCAGCACCGATGCCAGCTATAAAATTGCGGGCATTACCAGTACCCGGCTGTTGATGGCCGGACACAAGAACGGCATGTTGTATGGGCCGCGCTCACCCAAATATCAAAGCGATTAACAATCGCTGTTTGAATGAGCAAAATAAAAGCCGGATTCTTATCCGGCTTTTTTTACGTCGCGGTGAAATCTTTCAGCGCAACATGAACGACATCGCCGACAAACTGTTGAGCACCCGCACCACGAATTCCACCGACGGCGCGTCGAACTTCAGCGTCACCGCATCCACGCGCTCGACGATCGGCAACTGACAGAAAAGATCGGTCAGCGCCGGCGTCTGCACCTGCAGGCGGCAGGTGACCGGGACTTCAATGCGGTACTTCGGCATCTGGGTGGCGCGCGCGGCCTGTACGGCTTCCTGCGCGGTCTTTTCCAGCAAGACGCAGGCTTGCTGCGGCGACAGCGAATCGCCGCTATTGGCGCCATGGGCTTTCTTGATCTCGGCAAAACGCGCTTGCGGGAATAATGGCCGCGCCTCCTCCACGAAGGCGTCGTCGCCGCTGCCGAAAATTACCGGCACGCCATATTCACCTGACAGCGCGCCGTAAATCCCGGCTTCACCCAGCTCGGCGCCATTGAGCCACACGCGTGAAAACGCGAAACTGTTGACGGTATGCGCCAGGATGCCGCCGGTTTGCGAGCGCGAGTGGTAGCCGACCATCATGACTGCATCTATGTCGCCTGCGACGCCGGCCATCATGCCCAACACGCGCGGCTTGCCCAGTACGGTGCGAGCGGCCGGATGCAGCAGGTCGGGCAACAGGTTGCGGAAACTGCCGTGCGAATCGTTGACCACGATGTTGCCGGCGCCGCCGGCCAGTGCGCCGCGGATGACGGCGTTGGCTTCTTCGGTCATCTGGCGTCGCGCGCGTTCATATTCACCGTTGCCGGGACGCGTCTGCTCGGGATGGAACACACCGGCGATACCTTCGATGTCGACGGAAATCAGGATATTCATGCGTGCTCCATGGTGGCGAGGGTCTCCAGCAAGTCGCTCAGAGAGCGGCGCTGATGACCATCCCTGCCCTTGACCGCTTCGGCGGCGAACAAGGCATTGAGGATGGCTTGCTCGGTACTGTCGGCGATCGCATAGAAAAGCGGGTCAAGCAGGTTGTCGTGCAAGCAGGAAAAATGCAGCGCGGGCGACGCCGTGTCGGCCAGATGCGGCAACGTCTGCGCAGTAGAAAACGCCAGCGCGATGTCGCCGCTGCCATGGCCGTAGACCGAGCCGGTGCGCGCCAGGCCTACGCCCGTGCGTCCGGCCAGGCGGCGCAACTGACGCGCATCGAGCGGCGCGTCAGTGGCGATCAGCATGATGATGGAACCCTTCTCTGGTTCGTCCAATCGCTTCTGCAGGCATTTGAGCGTTTTGCCGAGCGGTTCGCCGTCCACCACCAGATCGGGCAGCTTGCCGAAATTGGCCAGCACCAGCGCGCCGACCGTGTATTCGGCGCTGCCGATGATGACCTTGCGTGAAGCGCTGCCGATGCCTCCCTTGAGGTCGAAGCACGACATGCCGCGGCCGGCGCCGACCGCGCCCTGCACCACCGCCCCGGATGCGTTGTCGAGCGCGTGGCGGTAATGCTGCTCTTCCACCGCGAACGCCTGCATGTCGTTGAGATAGCCGTCGTTGCATTCGAACACCAGCGGATTGACGCTGGGCAGGCTGCGGCCGATGCCGGGATTGTCGCGCACGGCGGCGCGCGTCTGCGCGGTGGCGACGGCGCCGACAGCGAAAGTATTGGTCAGGGCGATCGGTGTTTCCAGCACGCCCAGTTCTTCAACCTGCATCAGGCCGACGCTTTTGCCGAAGCCGTTGAACGTCACGGCAGCGGCCGGCACCTTGTTCTGGAACACATCGCCGCCGTGCGGACGCACCACCGTGACGCCGGTCTGGATCGCACCGTAGTTCAGCGTGCAATGGCCGACCGTCACGCCGGGTACGTCGGCGATGCTGTCGGCGGCGCCGGCCGGCAGGCGGCCGATGTGGGGAGGAGATGTCTTGCTCATGGAATTGCCGGTGAAAAACGCGGCTTTATTTCTGGTCCAGCTTCGGATCCAGCGCGTCGCGCAGGCCGTCGCCCAGCAGGTTGAACGCCAGCACCGTCAGGAAAATCGCCAGGCTGGGGAAGATCGCGATATGCGGCGCCGTCATCATGTCGGCGCGCGCCTCGTTGAGCATCGCGCCCCACTCCGGCGTCGGCGGCTGCGCGCCCAGGCCGAGGAAGGACAAGCTGGCCGCGGTGATGATCGAGGTGCCGATACGCATCGTGAAATACACCACCACCGACGAAATCGTGCCGGGGAAAATGTGCCGCAGGATGATCGTCATGTCGTTGGCGCCGATGCTGCGTACCGCCTCGATATAGGTCAGCTGCTTGAGCGAGAGCGTATTGCCGCGCACCAGCCGCGCGAACGCCGGGATGCTGAAGATCGCCACCGCGATGATCACGTTGGTCATGCCGTTGCCGAGGATGGCCACGATGGCGATCGCCAGCAGGATGCCCGGGAACGCAAACAGCACGTCGCAGATGCGCATGATGATGCGGTCAGCCCAGCCTTCGTAGTAACCGGCGACCAGTCCCAGGAAGGTGCCGACGATGGCGCCCACCGCCACCGACGAGAAGCCCACCGCCAGCGACAACTGCGTGCCGACCAGGATGCGGCTGAAAATGTCATGGCCCAGCGAATCGACGCCGAACCAGTGCGCCAGGGACGGGCCGGCATTGAGCGCGTCGTAGTCGAAATAATTCTCGGCGTCGTACGGCGAGATATACGGCGAGACGATCGCGATCACCACCAGGAACAGCACGAACGCGCCGGCCGCCAGGGCCAGAGGCTGCTTTTTAAACTTGCGCCAGAATTCGCTCCAGGGCGTGCGGATCGGTTTGGACGCGGTCGTGGTCACGGGATTTGCGGCAGGGGTAATGGAAGTCGACATGCGCTGCCTCACTTATAACGGATGCTCGGATTGATGACGGCGTACAGCACGTCGACAATCAGATTGATGAAGATGAATTCCAGCGAGAACAGCAAAATCTCGGCCTGGATGATCGGGTAGTCGCGCATCTCGACGGCGTCGATCAGCAGGCGCCCCATGCCGGGCCAGTTGAAGACCTTTTCGACCACGATGGAGCCGCCCAGCAAAAAGCCGAACTGCAGGCCCATCATCGTCACCACCGGGATCAGCGCGTTGCGCAGGCAATGCTTGGCGATCACGATGCGTTCGTTGAGGCCCTTGGCGCGTGCTGTGCGGACGAAGTCTTCCTTCATGATTTCGATGAACGAGGACCGCGTGAAGCGCGCCATGATCGCCGCCACGCCGGCGCCCAACGTCAGCGACGGCAGCACGTAATGGCGCCAGCTGTCAGCGCCGACAGTCGGCAGCCAGCCCAGTTGCACCGAGAACACTTCCATCAGCACCATGCCCAGCGCAAACGGCGGGAATGAAATCCCGGACACCGCCAGCGTCATGCCGGCGCGGTCGGGCCACTCGTTACGCCATACCGCGGAAAAGACGCCGATGAACAGACCGAAGATCACCGCCCAGACCATGCTGGTGACGGTCAGCCACAAGGTCGGCCAGAAGCGCTCCGCAATTTCCTGGCTGACCGGCAGCTTGCTGCGCAGCGAGGTGCCGAAGTCGCCATGGGCGGCGTTGACGAAGAAGCGCACGAACTGCTTGTGGATGGGTTGATCGAGACCGAGATCGGCACGGATCAGCGCCACGGTCTGCTCGTCGGCTTCCGGCCCCGCCGCCAGCCGCGCCGGATCGCCGGGCAACAAGTGGACGAACAGGAACACCATCACCGCGACCAGCAAGAGGGTCGGGATCAAGCCCAGAAGACGTTTTAAGACATAAGAAAACATGGCGCGTCCTGCAATGATTCAACTGCTTGGAAGAGCAGCCGCACGCGTGGATTACGTGCGACTGCCGGGAATTCTGAAAATGCGATGCTGCATGACTGCGGTAATGCCAGCGTCGTCGTCCTGATTGACCGGGACGACGACGCCCTTGCTGCACTTGCTGCGGCGTTGCTTACTTCAGTTCGATTTCATCGAAGTTGAACGACGCGTCAGGCATCACGTACACACCCTTGAGGTTCTTGCTGCGTGCATACAGGACTTTTTCCGTCACCAGGAAGGCCCATGGCGCATCCTTCCAGATTTCGGTCTGTGCATCCTTGTACAACGCCGCCTTCTGCGCGCGGTCGGTCACGGTCAGCGCCTGGGCGATGTCGCTGTCGACCTTGTCGCTCTTGTAGTAAGCAGTGTTGAACAGCTTCGGCGGGAAGGCTTCGGAAGCCAGCAGCGGACGCAGGCCCCAGTCGGCTTCACCGGTCGAGGACGACCAGCCGGCGTAGTACAGACGCACCGGTGCGGTGTCCGGATTCGGCGAACTCTCGACCTTCTCGACGCGTTGACCGGCCTCCAGCGCCTGCACCTTCACCTTGATGCCGACCTGCGCCAGTTGTTGTTGCAGGAACTGGATGATCTTCAGCGCGGTGGTGTGGGTGTAGGCGGACCACAGTTCGGTTTCAAAACCGTTCGGATAGCCGGCTTCAGCCAGCAGCGCCTTGGCCTTCTTCACGTCGTACGGCCATGGGCCTGTCTTGACCGCGTAGTCCACGCCTTGCGGCAGCACGCCGTCCATCGGTGCGGCATAGCCGCTGAAGGCGACCTTGACCAGCGCATCCTTGTTGATCGCATAGTTGATGGCCTGACGGACCTTGACGTTGTCGAACGGCTTTTGCTTGACGTTCATCGACATGTAACGCTGGATGATGGACGGACCGGTCACGATGTCCAGCGCGCCCTTGCCCTTCAACAGCTCGGCTTGTTCATACGGCAGCGGGAAGGTGAAGTTCGCTTCGCCGGTCTGCATCATGGCCGAGCGCGAGTTGTTGTCAACCACCGGCTTCCAGATCACTTCGTCGACCTTCGGATAGCCGGCCTTCCAGTAGCCGGAGAATTTCTCGGCCTTCATGTAGTCGGTCTGTTTCCATTCGACGAACTTGAACGGGCCCGTGCCGACCGGATGGAAGGCGATGTCCTTGTTGCCGTACTGCTTCAGCGCAGCCGGCGAGATCATCACCGCCGATGGGTGCGCCAGGACGTTGATGAAGGCCGAGAACGGTTCCTTCAGCACGATCTTGACGGTGTAGTCGTTGAGCACCTCGGTGCGGGCGACGCGGTTGAACAGGTTGTAGCGCTTGAGCTTGTTGTCGGGATTGGTGACGCGGTCCATCACGGCCTTGACGGCGTCGGCCTTGAAGACGGTGCCGTCATGGAACTTCACGCCCTGGCGCAGGCGGATGGTGTATTCCAGGCCGTCCTTGCTGACCAGGTAGCCTTCAGCCAGCACGTTGACCAGCTTGAGGTCCTTGTCGAACGCGAACAGGCCTTGGTAGAAGGACTTGGTCACGGCCAGCGACAGCGTGTCGTTGGCGTCGTACGGATCCATCGTGGTGAAGGTCGAGGCGACCGCGAGCGTGACGCTCTTGGCGGCCCAGGCGTGTACGGCGGCGAATTGCAGCGTGGTGCCGATGGCGCCGAGTGCCATCCATCGGAGGACAGTTGTGCCGCGACGGGAAGTTTGGGTAGTCATGGTTAGGCTCCTGGGTTTCTAAATGATCTAAGTGATGAATGAAGCGACAACAAACTAAAAAGCAGCGGAAATACGATGTGCAGCAACAAAATGGCCGGGGCCGACTTGCTTCAAAGGTTCGACCAGCGGATCGTCTCCGATGGCGCGAATGGGGCTTGGAATCTCATCATTTTGCAAACCTTTCTTCAGGTGGCGCAGCTCGGGATCGGCCACCGGCACGGCAGCCATGAGCTTGCGCGTGTAAGGATGCTGAGGATTTTCAAAGATGGCGCGGCGCGGACCGATCTCGACGATCTGGCCCAGGTACATCACCGCGACACGATGGCTGATACGCTCGACCACCGCCATGTCGTGCGAGATGAAGATGAACGAGATGCCGAGCTCGGCTTGCAGGTCCAGCATCAGGTTGACGATCTGCGCCTGGATCGAGACGTCCAGCGCCGACACCGATTCGTCGGCAATGACGATCTTCGGATTCAATGCCAGTGCACGCGCGATGCAGATGCGCTGGCGCTGGCCGCCGGAGAATTCGTGCGGATAGCGTTGTGCATGTTCCGGCAGCAGGCCGACGCGCGTGAGCAGCGCATCGACACGCTCCTGTGCACCCTCTTTCATGCCATGCACCAGCATCGGCTCCATGATGGAATAGCCGACCGTCAGGCGCGGATCGAGCGAGGCGAACGGATCCTGGAAGATGAACTGGATGTCGCGGCGCAGTTCGCGCAATTCCGAACGCGGCAGTTCCGCCAGGTTGCGGCCGCCGAACTCGACCTTGCCGCCGCTGATCTCGACCAGGCGTAACAGCGAACGGCCGGTGGTCGATTTTCCGCAGCCGGATTCGCCGACAATGGCCAGTGTTTCACCGGCGTACAGGTCGAAGCTGACGCGTTCGACCGCGTGGACGCGTTGCTTGACGCGACCGAAGATGCCGCTCTTGACGTCGAAGCGCGTGGTCAGGTCGGTGACCTTGAGGATGGGCTGGCGTTGCTGTGCGATTTCCGAGGCTGCCTGCAGTTCTTCGGCAATGGCGTCCGGCTTGGCTTCGGCGCTCGGCGCGATGCCGAAGCGCGATGGCGTATCGGTGCCCTTCATGGCGCCCAGGCGCGGCACCGCGGCCAGCAGGCTTTGTGTATAGGGATGGGCGGGTGCGGCAAAAATGCTGCGCACATCGTTCTCTTCGACCTTCTCGCCGCGACACATGACGACCACGCGATCGGCGATCTCCGCCACCACGCCCATATCGTGGGTGATGAAGACCACCGCCATCTGCATTTCTTCCTGCAGCGAGCGGATCAATTGCAGGATCTGCGCCTGGATGGTTACGTCCAGCGCCGTGGTCGGCTCGTCGGCGATCAGCAGCGAGGGCTTGCACGACAAGGCCATTGCGATCATCACGCGCTGGCGCATGCCGCCCGAGAGTTGGTGCGGATGGCGGCCGAGCACGCGTTTGGCTTCGGGGATGCGCACCATTTCCAGCATACGCAATGCTTCGGCGCTGGCTGCGGAATGGCTCTTGCGCTGATGCAGGCGGATCGATTCGGCGATCTGCTCACCCACCGTGAAGACCGGGTTGAGCGAGGTCATCGGCTCCTGGAAGATCATCGCGATCTCGGCACCGCGGATGCTGCGCATGGTCGATTGCGGCGCCTTGACCAGGTCCAGCGTGCCCTGGTTCTGGCTACGGCGCTGGAACTGCATGCTGCCGGAGACAATGCGACCGCCGCCATGTTCGATCAGACGCATGATGGCCAGCGACGACACCGACTTGCCTGAACCCGACTCACCGACGATCGCCAGCGTCTCGCCCTTGTCGACATGGAAGGACAGCCCGCGCACCGCTTCCACCGTGCGTTCGGAGCCGGTGAAGGTGACGCCCAGATTGTCGACGGTCAGCACGCGCTGTGCTGTGCCTGAGATCGGCGATTGTTGATCTTGCGTTGCCATAAGTTCTTGCGTCCTTGCTACTTGTAAATTGCCGTGACCGGCGTGTCGCCGCCACGGGCATAACCGCGATACATGCCTTCGGTGTTGAACGTCAGCTCCAGGTTGCCTTCCGCATCGACGGCGATCAGGCCGCCGCGTCCTTCGTAAGCCGGCAGCACCTGCATGACGACTTGCTCCATGGCTTCCTGCAAGGTCGCACCGGCATAGGCCATGCGCGCCGCGACGTCGTAGGCGGCGACGGTGCGCATGAACACTTCGCCGGTACCGGTCGCGGAGATGGCCGCAGTCGCGTTGGCCGCATAACAGCCCGCGCCGATCATCGGTGTATCGCCGACGCGGCCAACCTGCTTGTTGGTGATGCCGCCGGTCGAGGTTGCCGCGGCGACGTTGCCGTGCATGTCGAGCGCCACGGCGCCGACGGTGCCGAATTTGTTGTCCGGATCGATCGGGTCGACAGCAGCTGTCCCGTGCGCCGACTCCTTGAAGGTGAACGCCGCCGCATCGTGGTCCAGCATCATGCCGCTCTGCTCGCGCACGCGCAGCCATTGCTGATGACGCGCATCGGTGTGGAAATAGGTCGGATCGACTATATCCAGGCCCTGCTGGCGCGCGAAAGCATCGGCGCCGCAACCGGCCAGCAAGACGTGCGCGCTCTTTTCCATCACGGCGCGGGCCGCCAGCACCGGGTTGCGCACGCAGGTGATGTTGGCCACGGCGCCGGCCTTGAGCGTGGCGCCGTCCATGATGGCGGCGTCGAGTTCATGCGTGCCGGCGCGCGTGTAGACCGCGCCTTTGCCGGCGTTGAACAGCGGGCAGTCTTCCAGCAGGCGCACCGCTTCGCTGACGGCGTCGAGCGCCGAGCCGCCGGCGGTCAGCACAGCTTGCGCTGACTTCAGGATCGCGTGGAGTTCGCGATGGTAATTGGCTTCGTCGGCCGCGCTCAGCGCGCTGCGCGTGATGGTGCCGGCGCCGCCGTGAATGGCGATGACTGGGGTGTTCATGATTTCCTGTTCCTGGTGGTCGGCCTGCCGCTGGAGGCAGCCGCTTTCTTTGCCATGCGCACCGGCTCATGCTGCTCGGCCTGGTACAACCATGGCAAGACGAATTCGGTCATTTCGGAGGCGGCCTGCACCGAGCGCTTGGCGCGATGCGCGACGGCGTCGCACAGCGCCTGGATCAGCACCAGCGCAGCGGCGTCCGAGGTCGGGGACAACTGCCGCTCGGTCTGCGAATAAATGGTCACGTCGGCCAGCGGCACCAGCGGCGAATGCGGCAGGTCGGTGAAGGCGATCAGCTTGGCGCCCTTCTCGACTGCACGGCGCGCCAGCCGCACCGTGTCGGTGGCGTAGCGCGGATACGCCATGGCGATGACGACGTCGCGCTCATCGAGCTTGAAGAACTGGCGCCCGGTCTGCGACGGCCCGCCCGGATGCACGCCCGACAGCACGGTGCGGCAGAACGGCTCCAGCGCATGCACCATGATGCCGGCCAGGAAAGCGCTGGCGCCGAAGCCGATCACAAAAATGCGCTCGGCTTTCAGGATCATCTCGACGGCCTGGTCGCAATGCTCGGGCACCAGGCTCTGACGCGTGGCTTCAATGTTGCGGATATCGTTGCTGAGCGCGGCGGACATGATCTCGACGCTGGTCGCGCTCTTCTGCACTTCGTGGCGCATCTTTTCCACCGGCGCCAGCGACGAGGCGAAGTCGGCCACCAGCGCATTGCGGAACGGCGCATAGCCGTCGAAGCCGAGCGCATGGGCAAAGCGGTTGGCGGTCGCCAGCGAAATTCCGGCCGCTTCCGACAACTCGTCGATGGTCATGGTGGCGGCGCGGAAGGTGTTGGCCAACACATAGTCGGCGGCCTTGCGATGTGCCTTCGACAAATTCGGATACAACTTGCCCAACACGCGCGCCACGGCGCCGCCGCCCTGCAAGGATGTGGTCTTTGAGTTGTACATGTGAGGTCGGCCGGAATTCGGAAAGCTGCGAAAAATGTAAATATATTTTCATTATTTTCAAAAGTAAAGAAAATATCCTTTCAAAAATGAAAACAAAAATTCTTGCACCTTTAGCGCGCGCCGATGCACCGCGATAGCGAGAAAATTGTGGCAAATCTGGCTGCATTGCACCAAAGCGGAAACCCGATGACGGAGTGGACTCCAGCCCCCGCCCACGCTCGCGGCGTCGAAAATGGACGTGCATCAGCCGCCATGAAAACGCGGCGATGCGAGACCGTCATGCTGCAGTGAAGCAGAATGACGGACGTCAAGACAGGAACAATTGGAAATTATTTGCGGGGTGCGATGAGGCGATGCCGCAACAGGCTTCAGCGCGGCACGACTTCGCGCAATTCGATCAGGTTGCCGAACGGGTCGGCGGTATAGATGCGGATGAAACCGGGAATCGGCGCATCTTCCTGCACCGGAAAACCGCCCTCTTTGAGCGTCACGATCATCGGCGCCAGCGTATCGACGATCAGGCCGGGATGCGCGTTCAGCGCCGGCTGAAAATTCTTGTCCACGCCGAGATGCAGTTGCAGCACGCCGCACTGGAACCACAGACCGCCGCGCGCCTGCAAGGCGGCCGGTTTGGGCAACTCAGGCATGCCGAGGATGCCGCCGAAAAAGCGCCGCGCGGCGTCTTCGCCGCCGACGGGCATGGCGAGCTGGATATGATCGATGGCGGTGACTGGCATGGGAATCCTCTTTGCTGGCGGCAGGCTGGCTGCGGAAATAGTCTGCGAGAATTCTATCCCTTCGCCGCAAGCGCCGCTGGCGACGCCGAAAATGCTTGCCGGATTGCTTGCTGGCTTAATCGCTGCGGCTTTGAGAGAATGACGGCCATGAACATCCGCTTCCTCGAAACCTTCGTCTGGCTGGCCAAGCTGAAAAATTTCCGCCTGACCGCCGAGCGCCTGCACACCACGCAAGCTGCGGTGTCGAGCCGCATCGCCACGCTCGAGCAGGATTTCGGCGTGCGCCTGTTCGACCGCGGCGCGCGCGAAGTGACGCTGACCACCGACGGCAGCAAGGCGCTGGTGTATGCGGAGCGCATGGTCAAGCTGATGCGCGAGATGAAGGACGACATGTCCGACAAGCAGGTCTACGCCGGCGTGATCCGCATCGGCGTGATCGAATCGATCGTGCATAGCTGGTTTCCGGATTTCCTCGGGCGCGTGCACAAGATGTTCCCGCGCCTGCAGATCGAGATCGCCAGCGACACCACCATTCATCTTCGCGAACAGTTCAGCAAGGGCAACCTCGACATCGTGCTGCAGGCCGAGCCGGTGGTCGGCACCCATATCACCAATATCAACCTGTGCGAATTCCCGATGCGCTGGGTCGGCAGTCCCAAGCTCAACATCGGCAGCGAGACGCTGAGCCTGTCCGACCTGGCGACCTTCCCCATCATCAGCTTCGCGCGCAACTCAGGACCGCACGCAGTGATCGAGCGGCTGTTTTCCGGCAGCGAACGCGGCGCGCTGCACGTCAACTGCATCGCCTCGGTCGCCACCATGATCCGCCTGGTGACCGACGGCTTCGGCGTGGCGGCAGTGCCGCCGGCCATCATCCAGCGCGAGCTCAACGAAGAGATCCTGCACACGCTGCGGGTCGACGTCGAGTTCCCGGCGCTGGTGATGCTGGCCTGTTTCCGCTCCGACAACGAGAACCCATTGACCGAAACCGTGGCCCGCATCGCCCAGGAAACCGCCGCCGACTTCGCACTCAATTGGGGACACGAGATCGCGCGCCTGCCGTCGCAGGCGCAATAGAAATCATCCTCCGCGCAGTGCCGGCATGGCCTGCGCGTATTTTGCGCTGCAGCACCACAACGGCGCAATGCCCCGTCCATTTTTGCTCATAAGATTTTCCAATCATTTGCGCCAACAATTTCTTGTTGGACAGCGCCGCCCTCGCTCCGCATACTGAATTTACACAAGATCACAAGATCGTTCATGGCGCCGGCTGCAAACGTCGGTGCAAAGACAGACGACAGATTTCCGCCAGGCATTTTCCAGCCACGAATTCACCGAGACATTCCCATGTCCTGCATGTTCTCGTGCTGTGAGAATGAAGCGACCGCTCAATTAATCTCAAAAGCAGGAGAAGGCAAGCATGACCTCGACATCGGCAACATCCCCGACAGGGAATTCCATTTACACGCCCGGCGCGTCGGTGGACATGGAAGTCACCTACAAAAAAATCGCCTGGCGATTGATCCCCTTCCTGGTCTTCCTGTTTGTGCTGGCCTGGATCGACCGCGTCAACGTCGGCTTCGCCAAGCTGCAGATGCTGCAGGACCTGCAATTCTCGGAAGCGATCTACGGCCTCGGCGCCGGCATCTTCTTCATCGGCTACTTCCTGTTTGAAGTGCCGAGCAACCTGCTGCTGGAAAAAATCGGCGCGCGCAAGACGCTGGCGCGCATCACCATCCTGTGGGGCCTGGCCTCGATGGCGATGGCCTACGTCACTACACCGACCTCGTTCTATGTCTTGCGCTTCCTGCTGGGCGTGTTCGAGGCAGGCTTCTTCCCCGGCGTCGTGCTGTACCTGACCTACTGGTTCCCGGCCCAGCGCCGCGCCCGCGTCAACGGCCTGTTCATGACTTCGTTCGCGATTGCCGGCGCCGTCGGCGGTCCGATCGCAGGCACCATCATGAGCCAGATGGAAGGCGTCGGCCATCTCGCCAACTGGCAATGGCTGTTCATCCTGGAAGGCATCCCATCGCTGATCGCCGGCGTCTTCGTGCTGCTCTACCTGCCGGAGAAACCAGCCAACGCCAAATGGCTCTCGACCGCAGAACAGCAAGCCGTCACACAGGCGCTGGTGGCTGAAAACACCTCCGCCAGCAAGCACCTCTCGTTCAAGGACGCCTGTAGCAACTATCGTGTGTGGCTGTGCGCCGCCGTGTATTTCTGCGTGGTCAGCGGCAACGCCACCATCGCCTTCTGGACGCCGTCGATCATCAAGGAAATCGGCGTCAAGGGTAATCTCCAGATCGGCCTGATCTCGGCCATCCCGTTCATCGCCGGCACGCTGGCCATGATCTGGAACGGCATTCACTCCGACAAGACCGGCGAGCGCCGCATGCACAGCGCCATCGCCACGCTGATCGCCAGCATCGGCCTGATCCTGACCGGCCTCACTTTGGGCAACGCCGTCATGGCGCTATGCGCGCTGACCCTGGCCGCCATCGGCATCCTGGCCGCGTTCCCTGTGTTCTGGTCGATCCCGGCCGCATTCCTGGCCGGCACTGCGGCCGCAGGCGGCATCGCGCTGATCAACTCGATCGGCAACCTGGCCGGGTTCGTGGCCCCTTACATGATCGGCGCGCTCAAGACCAGCACCGGTTCGCTGTCGTCCGGCCTGTACTTCGTGGCCGCGCTGGAATTCCTCGCGAGCTTCCTGGTGGTCGTGTTCGTCAAGAAAACGCAAGCCTGATCATTTCCGAGTTGTCCCTGCGCCGCCGTTCTGTTCCTGCATTTCTGCCCCGGCGGCGCACCCTTTTTCACGTACCTGAAGCAATCTTATGAAACTCTCTTTCCACACTGACGCAGCAACCCTCAACGTCGACATCGACAACCTGATCATCGCCGGCTGGGCCGGTCGCGACTTGGCAGCCATCGAGCATCACATCGAAGAACTGGCCGCGCTGGGTATCCCGCGTCCGAGCGCGGTGCCGCTGTATTACCGCGTGGCCAGCAACCAGCTCACGCAGTCGGCGACGGTGCAGGTGCTCGGCGCCGAATCGTCGGGCGAAGTCGAGACCTTCGTCTTCAATGCCGGCGGCGAACTGTATGTCAGCATCGCCTCGGACCACACCGACCGCAAGCTGGAAGCGCACAGCGTGGCGTTCTCCAAACAAGCCTGCATCAAGCCGGTGGCCGCTGCTGCATGGAAGCTGGCCGACGTCGCCGCTTATTGGGATGAGCTGGTGATCCGTTCCTGGATCAAGGAAGATGGCAAGGAAGTGCTGTACCAGGAAGGCACGCTGGCCAGCCTGCGTACGCCGCAAGACCTGATCGCCGGCTTCACCGGCGGCAAGGACATCCTGCCCGAAGGCAGCGGCATGACCTGCGGCACGGTCGGCGCCATCGGCGGCATCCGCCCGGCGACCTCGTTCACGATGGAATTGTTCGATCCGCGCCGCCAGCGTTCGCTGCGCCACTCCTATGAATCGGAAATCCTTGCCGAAGTAGCCTGATCACTTTTATACCTGACGCCATGATCCCCAGCCTGCATCAACACAGCGAAGACTTGCGCAGCGGCCGCAGCAGCTCGCTCGAACTGACCGAACGCGCCCTTGACCTGGCCACAGCCGCCGACGGCGAAGGCGCGCGCGTTTTCACGCGGCTCTACGCCGACAGCGCGCGCGCCGCAGCCAGCGCCTCCGACACGTTGCGTGCAGCGGGCCTGACGCGCTCGCCCATCGACGGCCTGCCGGTCTCCATCAAGGACTTGTTCGACGTCGCCGGCGAAACCACGCTGGCCGGTTCGGTCGCCCTGCGCGGCTATCCGGCGGCAGCCGAATCCGCCGTGGTGGTGCAGCGCCTGATCGCCGCCGGCGCGGTGATCGTCGGTCGCACCAACATGACCGAATTCGCCTACTCCGGTCTGGGCATCAATCCGCATTACGGCACGCCGCGCAATCCATGGCAGCGCGAAGTTGACGGCGGTCGTATCCCGGGCGGCTCCTCATCGGGTGCGGCTATTTCGGTGACGGATGGCATGGCGGTGGCCGGCGTCGGTTCCGACACCGGCGGCTCGATCCGCATTCCGGCGGCGCTGTGCGGCCTTACCGGCTTCAAGCCGACCGCGCGCCGGGTCTCCATGCAAGGCGTGCTGCCCTTGTCCGAATACCTCGACTCGATCGGCGCGATGGCGCCGACGGTGACGTGCTGCGCCAAGATGGATGCGGTGCTGGCCGGCGAAGTCTTTGCCACCCCGGTCGCGCATCCGCTGCGCGGCCTGCGTCTGCTGATGCCGACCAACGTGGTGCTGGACGGTATCGATGAAGAGGTTGCACTCGCCTATCAAACGGCGTTGTCGCGGCTGTCCGCAGCCGGTGCGGTGATCGTCGAGAGCAAGATCGACGCCTTCAGCGAACTCGCCTCGATCAACGCCAAGGGCGGCTTTACCGCCGCCGAGGCCTGGGCCTGGCATCGCAAGCTGATCGCCGAGCGCGAAGCGGCCTACGACCAGCGCGTGGTGTCACGCATCAAACGCGGCAAGGACATGGGCGCCGCCGACCTGCTTGACGTGCTCCACAGCCGCCGCCGCTGGATCGTCGCGGTGGAACGGCAACTGGCCGGCTTCGACGCGATGATCATGCCGACCGTGCCCATCGTCGCGCCCAAGATCACCGACCTGCAAGCCAGCGACGACGCCTACTACGCGGCCAACGGCCTGATCCTGCGCAATCCGACCATGATCAATTTCCTCGACGGCTGCGCCGTGTCGCTGCCCTGCCATGCAAAAGGCAGTGCGCCGGTGGGCCTGAGCCTGGCCGCGCCGGGCGGTCACGATCATCGACTGCTGTCAATCGCGCTGGCGGTGGAAAAGGCGCTCAAGAACTGAACCGGCAGAAATAACGGCGCAGAATGAAAAAAGCCGGGAGCAATCCCGGCTTTTTTTCATTCTGTACACCTAATTCACGCCGCTGTCTCAGTCACCGTGGGTGAAAGAACTGCGCGTTTCGGCAGGCTGATCCGAAACACGCTTCCTTTTCCGACTTCGCTGCGCACGGTGATCTTGCCCCCGTGTTTGGCAACGATGCCGTAAGAAAGCGAGAGCCCCAGGCCGGTTCCTGTTCCCACGGGCTTGGTGGTGAAGAAAGGTTCAAAAATCCGTTCCAGATCGGCCTCGGGGATCCCCTTGCCGCTGTCCTCGACTTCCACCCAGACTTGCTCTTCGTCATGGCCGGTCCGCAACACAATGCGACCGCGTCCCTCGATCGCTTGCCCCGCATTGACCAACAGATTGAGGAACACCTGGTTCAGCTGGAACGGCAGACATTCGATGTCCGGGATGCCGCCATATTCCTTGCAGATCTCCGCGGTGTATTTGAGGTCATGCGACACCACGTTCAGTGTGCTGTCGAGTCCCTGCTCGAGGTTCGCCCATTGTTTTTCGGCTTCGTCGACGTGCGAAAAAGTCTTCAGATCCTGGACGATACGGATCACGCGTTGCAGCCCGTCCTGCGACTCGCTGAATACGCTGGCGATATCCTCGCGCAGGAAGTCGAGGTCGATACGCGCCTTATGCCCGGCCAGCGCGCGTCGGACCTCGTCCGGCATCTCTTCTTCAGACTGTTCGTAGGCTGACAACAGCGCCAGGATGTCGTCGACGTAGCGCTTCAATGTCCCGAGATTGGAGTTGACGAAGCCCACCGGATTGTTGATTTCATGGGCCACCCCCGCCGCGAGCTGGCCGATCGACGCCATTTTCTCCGATTGCAGCAGCTGGCTCTGGGCATCCGCCAGCTTGCGAATCAGCTCATCCTGTCGCGCCTTTTCCAACTTCAAGGTTTGGTTGGCGACCGCCAGTTGCACGCGATCGGCCTGAAATTGCTCCACTGCGCGCGCCATCTCGCCGATTTCATCCGCGCCATGCACCGGCACCTTGCAAAGTTCGTCGCCCGGATCGCTATGGCGCAGGCTATGGCTGACCTTCTGCAACCGCGCCAGCACCTGCCGCCCCAGAAAGCCGTGGCCGACCAGCCATGCCAGCGTCAGGCTGACCACCAGCAGGCCGGTGATCCAGCGTTGATTGCGTGCCGACGTTTCTGCCAACTCGCGGACCGCAACGCGATAATCCTGCGTAAACCGGATTGACTGCTGCCGGGCGGAATCCACCAGAGCCTTGGATTGCCGGCGCAGCTCGGCGCGAAACGGCACAACCGGGACCGCCTCCACGACTCCGCCTTGCGCGGGTCCTGACGGCGGCAGCCTGGGTGCACGCAGTTCATTTTCGCGCAACTGCGCCATGATGTTGGCGGTATTGCGAAACAGCTGCGCCGCCTGGTGCAAATCGATGACGGCGACGTCGTCGCCTCCCTTGGCCAGCTGGTCGACCAGTTGATCGACCGCTTCGACATGCTTGACGATCTCAGCGTAACTTGCCGTCGTTGCCGCGATGGAAGCGGCGCTTGACAGCAAATAGGCTTCCCGTTCGATCAGGAAAGTCTGCTCGACCAGATCCTGCGCTTGCTGCATCAGCAGCAGGCGGTCCTCCGCCAGCGATTTCGTCGAGGCAACAGCGGAATGCAAGGCATATATGGCCGTGACGCCGCCGGCCAGCATCAGCACCGCAAGACCCGAGATCGCAAACAGGAATTGCGTCTTGAGCAACCGGGGCCGCCACACATGGAAATCAGTGAAACGCATGCGCCCCTCTCGCCCGCTCAACGCTGCCAGATTCGCCGGTAGACATCGCGGTATGCGTTGTCCGGATCGTATTGCAGCAGCGAGCCGCCATCGAACGCAATATTGGCCGTGGTCACCAGGTGGACCGGGAACAGGAAACCCGACACCGGACGTTGCGCCAACAGCCGGTTCAATTCATCGACCAGTTGCCAGCCATGCAGATTGAGCGGCTCGGCAACCGTGCCGGTCTGGAACGTCCCGGCCTGGATACGCAGAAATGCCGCTGCGCTGCCGTCGCCGGCGGACATCATATCGACGGCATTGCTGGGCAACCCGGCCTTGGTGAGTTCGATAGCGGCGTAATCGAAGTAGATGTCATTGATCGCCAACGCATGGGTCCAGCGTTTGCCGTAACGGCGCAACAATTCCCTCGTAGCGCCGGGCATCAGTTCCGCGCTGTGTGAAATCGCGACGTCCTTGATTTCCAGCAACGTGCACCCCTTGCAGGCCCTGATGACGCTCGCCATGGCCTCGGCCTTGGCTTTGGCTATCTCGAAACGACTATCGGTGAAAATCACCACCCCGGCCTTGCCGCGCGAGCCAACCACCGCCGCCATGGCGGTGACGCGTGCGACTTCCAGCGGATCGGTGGAAACATTCATCGCCACCGGCCCCGATGTCTGAACACCGGCCTGCGATCCAACATGCCAACCGACCATGGGAATTTTCTGATTCGCCAGCACCTGTAATTCGGCGTGCGCCTCCTTGGCGTCAATGCCGACGAAAATCACACCTTGTGGTTTCAACGCGGCCACTGCCGCGAAACCGGCGCTGCGGTCGGTGGAGTTACCGCCCAGATTGATGATCTTGGTATTCCAGCCGATGACTCTGGCCGCCTCGCTGATGCCCTTGACCACGCCCAGAATGCCGCCGTTCCTCAGATCCTCGCTCAACACCGCGACCGTTGCCCCCGCACGCGCCGGCGGTCCCGATTGCGGCCCCGGCCAAGGCTGCCCGTACACGCTGGCTTTCCCGACCTGTGCCTGCATGTCGTCGAGCCAGGCCAGAGCGGCAGCCTCGCGGGGCTGCCCCGCTTTTCTCGCGGGCGTCGCCGGCCCGGCGGGCTTCGTCTGCGCGTGACACGTCCCCACCGCCAGGCAGAGCGTCAACGCCACCAATCCTGAAGAAAAAGACATGCGCCTCCCGGCTGTTATTCATCTGCGATCGTCGCCAACTTCGACCGCCGTATCGACCTGCCCTGCTGGAAGAGTAGTTGTTTCAGCCCTGCAGCGGCATCAGGAAATTCGGAAGTCGTCTCTCACGGCTACGCTGATGTTCCTTGGTTATGATCGGCGCCGGCGTCGTGCCGGATCGGGAACCGCAGCGTAAACGTCGTCCCGGAGCCCAGGATGCTCGCCACATTGATGCTGCCCTGATGCTTTTGCATGATGCCGTAGGCCAACGACAATCCCAGCCCGGTCCCCTGCCCGACCGGCTTGGTGGTGAAAAACGGATCGAAGATCCGTGACAGGTTCTCCGGCGTAATGCCGGAGCCGTTGTCGGCGATCTCTATCTCGACGGCCTCGTCAACGACCCGGGTTGTGATGGTAATCGTGCCGCGCGCGCCGTCGATGGCGTGCGCCGCGTTCACGACCAGGTTCATGACCACCTGATTGATCTGGCTGGGCAAGCATTCCACATCGGGCAACGCGCCGTAGTTCTTGATCACATCGGCTTTGTATTTGATTTCGTTATTCACGATATTCAACGTCGAGTCGATCCCCTGGTGCAGATTTGCCCATTGCCATTCCAGCGCGGTATCGGCGCGCGAAAAATCCTTGAGGTCCTGCACGATCTTCCGCACGCGAGTGATGCCTTCGCGGGATTCGCTCATCAGCGCGGGAATGTCTTCCTTGAGGAAATCGATCTCGACCTCGTCACGCACCGCCGCCAGTTCCCTGGCGGCCGACTCAGAACTGCGGTCGCGTTCCTGTGCTTCATATGCGCCCAGCATTCTCAGCAAAGAGCCGATATAAGTTTCGAGGGTGCTGAAATTGGAAAAGATATAGCCGATAGGATTGTTGATCTCATGCGCGACGCCGGCGGCAAGCTGGCCGATCGACGCCAGCTTTTCAGACTGCATCAGTTGCTCCTGTGTCATCGACAGCTTGCGATTGAGTTCGGTGAGTTCAGCATTGCGCCGCACCAGCTCCGCCTCGGCTGCCGTCCGCCGCAGGATATCTTCTTCCATCTTTGCGTTGGTGGTGGCAAGTTCATGCGTTCGCTTGACGACCAGCATTTCGAGTTCCTGATGCATGCGCCGCAAGTCCAGCTCCGCCGTCTTCTGAGCGCTGATATCCTGCAGCACCTCGATGGCGCCGACGATCTGTCCGGACGGCGCCCGTAACGGCGCCGCCGAAAAATACAGCCAGCGCCCGGACTCACCCAGATGAGGAAAAAAACGCTCCGCTTCGACCGCGCCGGGAATCACAACCGAACTGCGAAACTTGTCGTCGTCGTGGTAATAGACGCCGACGACGTTCTCGAGAGATCCCGCCACGATGAGGTCGGCAAGCACCGGGCGTTCGTAGAGGTAAAAAGGCTTCCACTGGTTCCTGGTGCCGACCATCTGCGACGCCTGCACGCCCAGCACATGTTCGCACGCCTTGTTCCAGTGCGTAATGACGTGGTGGCTATCAATGGCAAAGGCGGGAACCGGGCAGCCGTCGAAAAACTCGGATATCTGCGGCTCAAGCAAGGCGTGCTGAGATGGAACGAATGACACGGCGTATTCCTTGAAATGAATAAAATCGGCTGATCATGCCTTTCCCGTTGCCCCGAGAATCGCGCACGCCTCTTCGAATTGCGTTTCCGTTGTTGCGAAAATTTCCAGCAGGACTGATTCCTTCAATGCCAGCCTGCCCCAATCGGTGATCCGGATCGCCGGCACGCGATCGTATTGGCCGCCGCTCAGGTCGAGGGCGTAGGCGATCGCGTCGGCGACGGCAGCGATCGCTGCCGCATCGGCTTGCGCGGGCGATTCCTCCTGCCCGGAGACGAGCGTGCCGACGATCGCGGCAGGGAATTTCCAGTATTCCAGCACTGCCTTCCCTGCCGTTTTGTGATCGATGCCGAATACGTGGATCTCCGCCGCCAGCAAATCCTCGTCATGTTGTGCGCATCTTTGCAACACGTCCCGATAGCGCAACGGCGAGCAGGTCGCCAGCACCAGCCTGCCGATGTTGTGCAGAAGGCCGGCGATGAAAGACTGGTCCTGATTGGCGCTGCGATGCGCAGCGATCGCCTTGGCGCACAATGCAGTACCGATGGCATGTTTCCAGAAGTGGGCATGATCCAGGTCTTCGCTTGCGTGGTTTGCAAACGTGTCGACCACGGCTGCCGCCAGCACCAGCGAACGCACGCTGTTGAAACCCAGCACCGTGATGGCATGGGGTATCGACCCGATCTTGCTTTGCATGCCGTAGAACGAGGAATTCGCCAATCGCAGCACTTTTGCCGTCAACGTCTGGTCGTAGGAAATTTTCTGCGCCAGGGTATGTGTGTCCACATCCACGTTGTCAAGCGCGTGGATCAGCTCCAGGACGATATTCGGCAAGGCCGGCAGGCGTAAGACGGCGTCGGCGATATCCTGCTCGGTCACCCCGCTCATGACATCGTCTCCCGCCGGTAACGACGCAGGCACTCGAACAATTCCCGATTCGGCAAACTGTCCTTGCCATGCATGAACAACTCATCCAGCCTCGTCAATGACGCCGCGAGCAAGGCTGCCTTTTTTTCGTCGCTGACCGGCGCCGCGATCTGCACTGTGTGCAAGCCGCGCTTCTTTAACGCCTGGATGGACTTGTCGGTGAGTACGCTGCCGGAGGCCATGAGGCATACGCCTCCTTCGTCAAATACGGCCTGCGCGAGGGTCATCCCCGAAGTGGCATCTTCAAGAGCGATCTCCAGAAAAATATCAGTGGAAGCCATGGTGGTCACTCATCGGTGATTTTAATCAGGATCATCAGTTTTCCTCGCGATTGAGAGTTGCGCCCCATCGGATGGGTCAGTACTTTGTAGACCTGGCTGTTGATATTGGCTTCCGCGCTGTTGACATCCCACGCCGCCTCCAGGGCGGGCGTCGCACCCTCCATTTTCATACCGAGCAGCAGCGTTGTCTCACCGAACAACGATTGCGCCGCTGCATTGACAAAGACGATGTTCTTTTCATCATCCATGCCCAATATCGGCGTCGGCAGGTGCTCAAGGATTTCGTGGATGATCCGCAAACTGACTTCATCGGTCTCGATGCGTTCTTCCTGTACCTTCAACAGCTTGTCGAGCTCCTTGTTGGTTTCTTCCAGCGCCAGGTTGGCAAGTTGCAATTGCTGTTGCAAGCGGAGATTTTCGTCCGCCATTTCCTTGCGCTTGAACGCTTCCGCCACGTGGCCGCGCAGTTGCCCGTCATCCCACGGCTTGGTCAGGAACTTATATACGGCGCCTTCATTGACGGCATCGGTGACCGACTGCAATTCGGTATAGCCGCTCAACACGATCCGTACCGTATCGGGATAGGATTCTTTTGCCAGACGCAGAAATTCCACGCCTGTCATGCCGGGCATGCGCTGGTCGGTGACGATCACGTCCACCGGCCCGCTCTTGAGCGCCTCCAGCGCCTCCTGGCCGTTGTTGGCGGTGACGATGTCGTATTTATCCTGCCGCAGCAAACGCTTCAACGCAGACAGGATGTTGATCTCATCGTCTACCAGCAACAAGGTCCGCGGCGACCGCTCGGCAACTGTTTGCTCCAGCATGATGTTGACCTCCGGATGAGTGAACTGAGAGGCTATGCCGCGTTGTCCTGGATCTTGATCGATATCTCGAGCGAAGATCCGTCGAGCTGCTCGAACTTGCGAATCTGCATGATGTTGTTGGCAGTGATGGTGGAGTCACGCACAATGAGCAGCACGCCATCCTTGGTGCGCAGGTCCTGCGCCAGCTGCATGCCGACTTCAAGGTCGCGCGACTTGATATCGCGCGCGCGTTCGGCCACCGCGGAATCGCCCTCCTCAACCAATGCAACAAAATTCAGCACCACCTCCGGATCATAACGGTGACCGCTTTGCGATTTGATGAGCTGGACGGCTTTGTCGAGCGGCAGCGGCGACGTGGCGATCGCGCCGGAACGCAGCGCCTCGAAGTCGCGCGCGACCGCCAGTATGCGCGAACCCAGAGGGATGGCCTCGCCGCTCATGCCCTCGGGGGTGCCGCGCCCGTCGTAACGCTCATATTGATACAGGATAAGGTGGCCGACTTCGTCGAAGGCGCTCACTGGCGTCAGCACCATGTGTCCCTTCACCGGATGCGCCATGAAATTGCGCGACTCTTCGCCTGACATCTTTTCCAGCGGCTTGCGGATCAACTCGTCAGGCAGGCCGATCTTGCCGATCGCATGCAGCAACCCGGCGATCGCCAGATCCTGCAACTGCACGTCATGCAATTTGAGTCTTTTTCCGAGCTTGCGGGACAGCGCACTGACACGATCCGATTGCCCGCCGAGCATGCCTGAACGGAGTTCGATCATGTTCGAGAAGACCTTCAGCATCGTCAGGAAATTGAGCTTGATCTCAGCCTGGCTGCTTTCCAGGAACATCACGGTCTGGCGGATTTCTTCGGTACGCGCCTGGACCTGCTTTTCCAGTCGGGCATTGAACGTCTGGAGCTCTTCGTTCTGCTTGCGCACGAGCTCGTTGAGCCGCACCGCTTCTTTTTTCAGATGTTGCTGTTCCAGCGCACGCTGGATCGTCAGCAAGAGATCCTGCTCATCCCACGGTTTCTGCAAATAGTGATAAATGCCGCCGTCGTTGATGGCTGAAATCGTCGCCGTAATTTCGGAATAGCCAGTCAGCAAGATCCGCATCACGTCAGGAAAACGCTCCTTGGCCTTACCGAGAAACTGCGCACCGTTCATCTCCGGCATGCGCATGTCGGAGACGATCAGGTCCACCGGATGTTCTTCCAGCAAGCGCAAACCCTCGGCGCCGCTTTCAGCGGTGATCAGGGTGTATCCCTTGGGCCGCAGCACGCGCTTGAGGGATGACAAAATACTGGCCTCGTCGTCGACCAGCAGGATCACCGGCGGGGGCAATGCATTTTCCGTATTCGCATCAGTAGCGGCAACAGCGATATTCGTCATACACGATCCTCTTGACTATGTGCGTTATGGCCTGTTAACCAGCATCCTGCTGGATTTTTTCCTTGATCTGCGTCGCCGGCAAACACACGGTAAAACGTGTGCCGACGCCGATCTCGCTCTGGACATCGATGCGACCTCCGTGCTTTTGCACGATTCCGTAAGACAGCGACAGACCGAGTCCGGTACCGCTGCCGACCGGCTTGGTCGTGAAGAACGGTTCAAAGATGCGCGACAAGTTTTCCGGAGGAATACCGCATCCGGTGTCCTCCACCTGGATGTAGACCCAATCTTCTTTGCATTCCGTCCGAATGCGGATCGTGCCGCGCTCGGCGATTGAATGCGCGGCATTGACCAGCAAGTTCATGAACACCTGATTCAGCTGTGACGCCAGCCCCTTGATCAACGGCAGATCGCCGTATTGCCGTTCAATCACGGTCTTGTATTTCAACTCGTTGTTGGCGATCGTGATGGTGCTCTCCAGGCCTTTGCGGATATCCACCATTTGCCAGTCGCTTTCTCCGACATGGGAAAAATCCTTGAGCGACTGGACGATGTCCTTGACCCGTTTCAGGCCATCCAGCGACTCGGCGATCAACTCGACCACGTCGCCTTTGAGGTACGCAAGATCGGCGGTGGCGCTCAATTGCCGCGCTTGCTGCCGCAGCTCCTCGCTCAGACTGTCATCTGCCAGCAATGCCTCCTGCCGCACGATGACGTCCAGCAGCTGGTCGACATAAGTCTGCAACGACTTCATGTTGGAACTGACAAACCCGACCGGGTTGTTGATTTCGTGCGCGACGCCGGCGGCCAGCTGGCCGATGGATGCCATTTTCTCGGACTGCAGCAACTGCTCTTGTGCTTCCTTCAACTTGTTGATCAGGCTGCGTTGCTCCTCGCCGGTACGCTGCAATGCCTCCTCCATCAATTTGCGTTCCGTGATGTTGGTGAGCGAGCCGATGACCTCGACCGGGTGGTTATTCTCGTCGCGGATCAGGCGCAAGCTGTCGTGCATCCAAAGATATCTTTTGTCCTTGGTAAGAAATCGATATTCATAGGCGCGTTCGCCTTCCACGAACAACATGGCGAGGCTGGAGAAGATATCCGGCGCATCGTCCGGATGGATGTGATCGAACCAGAAATTGGGATCTTCAACCATCTCCTTCGGATCGTAGCCAAGCACGCGCGCGGCGTTTTCGCTGACGAAGGTCATCTTGAAATCGCCCGACGGAACACTGCTGTAAATAATTGCCGGTGTGTTGGCAATCAGGTATTCAAATCTCTGTGCGATATTCGCCGGCGCGACGTCCGCCACCCTGTCGACAGACGACAAAGGACTCGATTCAAACGTTTCGAAGTGTTGTGTCATGAAAAGTATGCGAAGGCCCTGCGAACGTCCGTCAACAGTTTTAACAGGCACAGCGGTGATGCCGGAGTCGAACTTAATACTTTCTTTTTTTCTCGACTTTGGATTTCCCTTGCTCAACGACAGTTACGTCGATAGTTCACATTATTATCAGCAAAACTACCGCACGGCAATTCAATTCTCTTCCGCATTGTCTTTCACTTCTTATCGGAATAACATAGCTTCACAAACCTACCACATTGGTTGCTCTTGAAGCGTCGCACGTTGCTCATTGGCTTACTCTTCTTCCATAGGCACCATGTACAAAGCAGCCCTGTCAGAACATCCGTCATACTCGGAAGAGAGCCTTCGGATCATCTTCGTCGAAGACGTGGTCGACGACGCCGATCTGGTCCAGCAGGAACTGTGCCGGTCCGGTCTCGCGGCTTCCCTGCTGCGCGTGGACACCGAGGCCGATTTCCTGAATGCACTGCGGACGCCGGCAGACGTGATCCTGTGTGATTTTTCCCTGCCTGCCTTCGACGGTCTGGCGGCCTTGAAAATTACCCGCGAACAATTTCCCCACATCCCCTTCATTTTTGTTTCCGGCACCATCGGCGAAGAACTTGCCATTCAGGCATTGCGGGAAGGTGCTTATGATTATGTATTGAAGAACAACATTGCACGATTGCCATCATCGGTGCGGCGTGCACTGCAGGAATCGCACGAACGCGCGATCCGGCGTAGGACCGAGGAAATCCTGTTGGCAGAAAGCAAACTCTTGTCAGCGGTCTTCGACAGCGCCGGCGCCGTCGGCGTCATGCTGGATGCGCAAGGCCGCATATTGCGTTTCAACCACGCCGGTGAAAAAGCCACGGGTTATGCAAGCGACGACATCCAGGGACTCTGCTTCTGGGATATTTTCTTGCCCCCGGCGCAGGCGCAGAGCGAGAAGGAGCGTTACCTGAGCGCCGACCGCTCGGCCTTTCCATTGCAGTTTCAAAACCAATGGTTGACCAAGGACGGACAAATCAGGACGCTGCTCTGTTCGCTCAGTGTTCTGGAGAATGACTACTTCAAGACCGTCTTCATCCTGAGCGGCATCGACATCACGCAATGGCAGGAAGCGGAGGAAAGAGTCTATCGCCTCAGCCATTTCGACCAGATCTCGGGATTGCCGAATCGGGCGGTCTTGCGCGATCGCCTCGAACAGGCGGCATTGCGTCACGATCGGCATGCAGGTTCGGTGATGCATATTCTGGTGGAGTTGAACGGATTCACGCGTCTGCGCGATGCGTTCGGCGCCCAGGCCGGGGTCGCGCTGGCAATCGCGATTGCCGCGCGGTTGCAGGCATGGAAACCGCCGGGACCGGTCACCATCGCACAATATGCCGATCGCGTCTTCGCCGTGCTGATCGAGCAGGTGAGGCCGGAAGACATCGACGCGCTCGTGCAACACCTCTTGCGCACGCTGGAAGCGCCCTATTCGATTCCCGGCCAGGACGATATCCATCTGCAGCCGAAGGTCGGTATCGCGCTGTATCCCGACGATACCAACTCTGCGGAATCGCTGTTCCATTTTTCCGAGGTGGCCCTGCATCGCGCGCAAAGCAATGCGTATGAGCACACTCAGTTCTACACACGCAGCTTCAATCAGGAAATCGCCGCGCGTCACGTCCTGGCCAACCAGTTGCGCCAGGCTGTACAGCGCGACGAGCTGGTCTTGCACTTCCAGCCTCAGGTATCGTTGAAGAATGGAAAAATCACCGGATTCGAAGCGCTGGTGCGTTGGCGCCATCCGGAACGGGGCCTGCTGTTGCCCGCAGAATTCATCGCACTGGCCGAAGAGTCGGAAACCATCCTCGCATTGGGCGAGTGGGTGCTGCGCGCCGCTTGCCAGCAATGCAAACAGTGGCAAGTCAGGGGCCTGCCGCCAGTGACCGTCGCAGTCAACCTGTCGGCGATGCAATTCAATGAAAAAAACCTGCGCGTCCTGGTCGGCAAGATACTCGAAGAATCCCGGCTCGACGCCCGGTACCTTGAGCTGGAACTGACCGAAAGCGTGTCAATGGACGACCCGGAAAAAAGCATTGCGATCATGGTCCACCTGCGCAAGCTCGGCGTGACGCTGTCCATCGACGATTTCGGCACCGGATACTCGAATCTCGGTTACTTGAAACGCTTCCCGGTCGGTCGTCTCAAGATCGACAAATCCTTCGTGCGCGACCTGGTCGACGATCCCCATGACCTGGCGATCTGCCGCGCCGTCATTGCCCTGGCGAAGAGCCTGCGGCTTGAAGTGGTGGCGGAAGGAGTGGAGACCATCAACCAGCTCAAGATGCTGCATGCGGAAGGCTGCGACAAGATCCAGGGTTATTATTTCAGCGCAGCGATGTCGGCCGAAGAATGCACGTCGTTTCTCGCGCGCGATGTTTCCTTGCCGCTGGATGCCATCCGTCGCCTGCCATATGCGCGTTCGCTGCTGATCGTCGACGACGAAGTGAATATCCTGTCCGCGCTGAAACGGGTGCTGGGCCGCTCCGGCTACCAGATCTTCACCGTCAGCAAGGTGGCCGACGCCTTCGACATCCTGTCCCGCCATCACATCGGCGTGATCCTGACGGATCAGCAGATGCCGGACATGCCGGGCACGGAGCTGCTGGAAAAAGTCAGGTACATGTTTCCCGACACCGTGCGCATCATGCTGACGGGCCAGGCCAGCCTGGATGCGGTCACGCAGGCGATCAACCAGGGCGCCATCTACAAATTCCTCGTCAAGCCCTGGGACAACACGCAACTGGAAGCCGTCATCCACGAGGCTTTCGAAAAGTTCGAAGCGACGCTGCGCCCATGATGCACCCTGATGCACCTTAATACCGGCGGCGGCCTCATTTCCTGCGGGCAAGCTCACCGATCCTCGCTTCTCGCTGTCATATAATGACGGCCCTACGGCGAGATAGCCGATCATCTTCTATGACCCTGAAAACATTGCCTCCCGCCGGCGCGGCGACGCCCGGCATCCGGCTCGAATCAATCACGCTTGCGCGCGGCGACCGCGTCGTGCTGGAACAGATCGACCTGCACCTGACCGAGCAGCGCATCGGCCTGGTCGGCGACAACGGCGCCGGCAAGAGCAGCCTGTTCCGCCTGATCTGCGGGCTGGACCAGCCGCAAAGCGGCCGCGTGAGCGTGCACGGCTGCCGCACCGACGAGGCGAGCGAGCGCCGCAAGCTACCGCAGCACGTGGGCCTGATGTTCCAGAATCCCGACGACCAGATCATCTTCCCGACGGTGGCGGAAGAACTGGCGTTCAGCCTGACCGCCGCCGGCATCGGCAAACAGCAGGCGCGGCAACAGGCGCGCGCTTTCCTGGCCGCACGCGGCCTGTCCGACTGGGCCGAGCGCGCCGTCGGCGAACTGAGCCAGGGCCAGCGCCAGCAGGTCTGCCTGATGGCGCTGCAAATCACCACGCCGGCCACGCTGCTGCTCGATGAACCCTATTCCGCACTCGACCTGCCTAGCCAATTGCGGCTGTCGGCGCAGATTGCCGCGACCGGCCAGCAAATCATCCTGTCGACGCATCTGCTGGATCACGTGCAGGATTTCGAGCGGGTCTTGTGGCTGGACAATGGCAGATTGCGCGGCGACGGGCCGGGTCGTGAAATTTGCGCTGCTTACGCGCAGGACGTGCGTGAGCGCGCCGCCCTGAACACCGTTGCAGAAGTCTTGCAACACGCGGCCCAGGCCGACGCGACGTAATGCGCAGCCTTTATTCAACCCGGCGCACCTGGCTGCACCGCATACCGGCGTGGCTCAAACTGATCGCACTGTCGCTCGGCGGCACCGTGCTGATGCTGACCGCCGACGTGCGCGGCATTGCCATCGCCGCGGCCGTGGTGGTGGCGCTGTTTGCCTCGCTCGGTCCGGCAGGTTGGCGCCAGTGGCGCATGCTGCGCGGCCTGCTGATCGCATCGGCGCTGATCGCCGGCTTCCACTGGCTGATGGGCAATCCCGCCATCGGCCTGATCAGCGCGCTGCGCATCATGGCCGCCGCCATGCTGGCGCTGATGCTGACCATCACGACCCGTTTCGACGACTTGCTGACGGTGCTGGAGACCATCCTGTCGCCCTTGCGCCGCTTCGGCTTGCCGGTCGGGCGCATCGCGCTGGCGATCGGTCTGACGCTGCGCTTCGCCGAGAATTTTTATGCACAATGGCAGCGCCTGGACGACGCCCATCGCGCCCGCACCGGCCGCAGCGGCGGCCTGCGCCTGCTGGCGCCGCTGGCGATACGCGCGCTGCAAACCGCCGAACGTGTGGCAGATGCACTGGCCGCCCGACTCGGCGGCTGACTATTTTTCTTTCATGAGAGATCCATCGATGACGACTTCCGCAACCATGACCTCTACCCGCTCGCTGTCCTATATCGCCCTGTTCGCCGCCGTGATCGCGGTGTTCGGCCTGATCCCGAAAATCGACCTGCCGTTCGGCGTGCCGATCACGCTGCAATCGCTGGGCATCATGCTGGTCGGTTGCCTGCTGGGACCGAAGCGTGCCTTCTACACCGTCGGCCTGTTCCTGGTCGCGCTGGCGCTGGGCTTGCCGCTGCTGTCGGGCGGACGCGGCGGCGTCGCCGTGTTCGTCGCGCCGTCGGCAGGTTTCCTGCTGGGTTGGCTGATTGGCGCGGTGGTGTGCGGCGTATCCATGCGCATGTTCATGAAGCGCATGCCGGGCGCCAAGGGCAAGGGTCTGTTGTTCGCCGCCTTCCTATCGTCGCTGATCGGCGGCATCGTGGTGATGTATTTCTTCGGCATCCTCGGCCTGATGCTGGCGGCGCACCTGAGCGCCACGCAGGCAACGCTGGCGGTGCTGGCCTTCGTCCCCGGCGATCTGGTCAAGTGTGCGGTCTGCGCCGTGCTCGTGCAAAGCGTCGTGCGCGGCATGCCGTCCTGGCGTCTGGACCGCGACTGATGCCTTCGTTCGACACCGTCCACGCGCCGCTGGCGCATTGGGCGGCAACCACGCCGCACGCCGTGGCGATCGATGACGGCGTCACCCGCCTCGATTTCGCGGCATTGGCGCAGCACGTCGCTGCGCGTACGGCGGTGTTGCGACAATCCCATCCTTCTGCGGTCTGCTGGGTTGACGAGGGCAACGACCTGGCCGACTCGGGCCCGCAGTTGCTCAGTTTCCTCGCCATCCTCGCCGCCGGCCGCACCGCCGCCGTCAGCGATCCCGACTGGCCGCGGGCAGTGCGCGAGCAGATCCTGGCGCGCGTGGCGGCCGGCGTTGGCGCCGAGGCCGCGCTCGCCGACGCCACTTCCTCCTCGCCGTTCTACATCGGTTTCACCTCCGGCAGCAGCGGTTTGCCCAAGGGCTTCCGCCGCAGCCACGGCTCGTGGACCAGCAGTTTCGACATTTGCCTGGAAAGTTTCGGCGCCGGCGCTGCGGCCACCATGCTGGTGCCGGGCCGGCTGTCGCATTCGACCTTCCTGTTCGGCGCGCTACTGGGATTGTGGAGCGGCGCCGGCGTGCGACTGCAGTCGCGCTTCGCACCTGGCCCCGCGCTCGACACCCTGGCCGCGGGCGATGCCGGCGCGATGGTGGCGGTGCCGAGCCAGTTGATCCTGATGCTGGAGCTGGCGCAACGGCGCAAGCTCCAGCCTATGCCGGGCGTGCAACTGCTGATGATCGGCGGCGCGCCCTGGAATCGTGCCCGCACGCCGGAGCTGCAACAACTGTTTCCGCAGGCGCGCATCATCGAATTCTACGGCGCCTCGGAAACCAGTTTCATTGCCTGGACCGACAGCGACGCCGGCCTGCCCGATCACGTCGTCGGAAAGCCGTTCAGCAACGTTGAGGTGCGCATCGATGCAAGCGCCCCCGATGTACCGGGACTGATCTACGTGCGCAGCCCGATGGTGTTTACCGACTACGTCACGCTCAAAGACAGCGATGAACAACCGGCGCTGCTGCGCGACGGCGACTGGCTGTCGGTGCGCGACGTCGGCCATCTCGACGAACAAGGCCGCCTGCATCTGCTGGGACGGCAACAACGCATGCTGCTGGCTCAAGGCAAGAACCTGTTTCCCGAAGAAGTAGAAAGCGTGCTCGCCGCGCATCCGACTGTGGTCGCCGCCTCGGTGCAAGGCATTCCGGATGCAGTACGCGGCGTGCAAGTGGCCGTATTGCTGAAACTGAACGGCAACGTCAGCCCCGACGCGTTGATTGCGTGGTGCCATGAACGCCTCGAACCGTACAAGATTCCGCGCCGCTTCTATACCTGCTGCGACTGGCCGCTCACGCCCAGCGGCAAGACCGATCACAAGCAACTGGCGCAACGACTTGGTGATCCGGCCATGCCGACGCTGCAACCTCTATGAACGACGCCGTCATCCTCGGCTGGGGCCGCAGCGCGGTGACGCCGCTGGGCGGTGCGCTATCGCGGTTGCAGGCGCATGAAATCGCCGCCCCCGTCGTGCAAGGCATCCTGGGGCGCTTCGGCATTCCATTGACCGCCATCGACGCCGTGATCGCCGGCAACGCCATGGGCGCAGGCGGAAACCCGGCGCGCATGCTGGCGCTGGCGGCCGGTTTCGCCGACCGCGTCCCGGCCTTGTCGGTCGACAGCCAATGCTGCGCCGGACTCGACGCCATCGCGCTGGCTCATGGCATGCTCGCCGCCGGCAACGCCGAGGTTGTCATCGCCGGCGGCGTGGAAGCATGGAGCCGCGCACCGATCCGCCAGCATCGCCCGCGCCATACCGGCGAAGCGGCAATCGCCTACGACAGCCCCGCCTTCGCACCTGATCCGGCGCGCGACCCCGGCATGCTTCTGGCCGCCGCGCGTCACGCCTTGCACGCCGGCATCACGCGTGAGCAGCAGGACGCGTGGGCGATGCAAAGCCATACACGCGCGGTCGCTGCGCGCGAGCATATCCGGAATGAAATCATCCCCGTCGGCGCCGCGACGCAGGACAGTTATCCGCGCACGCTGGACCAGCGTCATCTGGCGCGCATGCCTATAGTCGCCGTGTCCGATGGCGCGGACGTCGATGAAACGCGCCGGCAACGCCATGCGGTCAGCCGCATCGCCATCTCGCCGAGCGCCGACGGCGCCGCCTTTGTCGTGATCGCCACGCGCGACGCCGCACGTCGCCTGAACCTGCATCCGCATTTTGCATGGAAGGCAGGCGTCAGCGTCGGCGCCCTGCCCGAGACGCCGATGCTGGCCGCCATCGATGCTGCACAAGCGGCGCTGGCGCGCACCGCCAACATCATCAAAGACATGTGGGGAGTGGAATTGCACGACGCCTTCGCCGCACAGGCAATCGCTTTTTGCGAGGCAATGAAGCTCTCACCGACGCAACTCAACCGTCACGGCGGCGGACTGGGACGTGGTCATCCCATCGGCGCATCGGGCGCGATCAGTCTGGTGAGATTGTTGACGGACATGCAGCATGAAGCACCTGACGGTGCATTGGGTCTGGCCGCCATCGCTGCGGCTGGCGGGATCGGTGCGGCCGCCATCGTCGAACGTTGCTGACGACGTTATCGCAAGGTTCTGAAAAACTCTTCCGGCTTGAGGCGTTCCGTTCTCACGGCATTTTCCGCCGCATCCGGATCGGCGTAGCCCAGCGCAATGCCGCACACGATGTGGTGCTCATCCCCCAGTTCCAGCGTCGAACGAATCAAACCCGGATACGACGCCAGCGCGCCGATGGCGCAACTGCCCAGTCCATGCGCCGTCGCCGCCAGCATCAGGCCGTACAGGCACATGCCCAAGTCCATATAGCAGCCGCTGCCCATGCGCGCATCAATCGTCACCAGCAGCGCCATGGGCGCGTCGAAGAAATTGAAATTGCGCTCGAACTGTCGGTCGCGCCCGGCGCGGTCGTCGCGTCCGGTCTGCAAGGCGCCGTATAGTTCCTTGGCGGCGGCGACCTGGCGCCGGCGCAGCGACTGCGGCATCGGCTGCGGGAAGTAAGTATAGTCTTCCGGCTCCTGCCTGCCCGCGCGGAAAGCCTCTACCAGCGCCACCGACAAACGCGCCCGCGCATCGCCTTCCAGAGAAATGAATTCACCCGGCTGCAAATTGGCCCCGCTCGGCGCACGCCGCGCCAGCGCCAGCAATTCCGCCAGCATGCCGTCCGGCAAAGGACGGTCGAGAAAACGGCGTGTGGAGTTGCGCTGGGTCAGCAGGTCGGAAAAGGAGAAATCCTGGGCAGGCATGATATGGCGTCGCACATGAGTACATTGAGGACCGCCAATATAACGCACTCCCTTGCCAACCTCTGCACAAAGCTGGCCGCCATGAAACCGGAGTACATCCCGGCAGCAGTCACGCTGACGACGTCAAAAATCAAAGGCCCGTCTCGCGAACGAGCGGGCCCTGGCAATTGCAGCAGAAATTACAGATACCGGACTTCGATGGTGGCAGAGCCGTCTAGAGGGACATCTTGCGTCAAAGACATGTTTTCCGGTTTGTTCAACACCGCTTGAACCTTCAGCCCCATGGAAAACACTTTGCCGGCAGCTGGCGTGGCCGATCCGGTGCCAACAGATACATAACCGCCGACGGTATCTGCGTAAGGGGAATACGTTGCCCAGGAGGCGCCGCTATCGTTCGAACCAAGATAAATGGCAAATCCGCCATCCTTGGTAACTGTGTCGAACTTGACGCTGTAACCACCAATATTATTACCGGCGGCGCTGCCAAGGCCGAAATTGGCGCTTTCTCCCGCGCTGACGATGCCAGGCACGCGCGTCGCAGCACGATTGTCGGTGAACGTCACGGCGATTTTGGCAGCATTGTCGCAAACAATGGCCAGGTTGATTGCCTTCTCGGCCAGCGTCGTCTTGTTGCCGGCTTTGAGCGAAGCAGCCGGGATCGTGCCGTAGTCGATCACGCCGTCTGCAGTCAAGGTCGGAGTACAGGCATTCGGACGAACCGTGCCCTTGACTTTCAATTCGGTGGTGTCAGCAGCGTGGACTGCAAAGGACGCCAGCAGCGATGCAGCCAGTGCGGAGAGGATGATTGCCTTGTTCATGATTGTTGCCTTTAAAAGTAGTTGTCGGTTTTTTCGCTATGCTCGTGTCCAAGCAATGACTACATTTTGCGACATCAAGAAAGGCTTTTATATGAGAAAACTCTCAAACTAATACCAATAAAAATAACAACAAATTGATCAAACTATTTGTGCGCGTTACTTCAACAGCCGCCGCCCATGCACTGTCGGGGCCGTCTCCTGATGATAATGCGGCCGTGTGTCAGGAGCCGACATCGTGGCGGCGTTGCCGAGAATCGTGGTGGTGCGGATCTGCTGCTTGCCGTCGATATAGCGGCAGGCGTGCGCGGAATTGCGATTGCCGTGCAGGTCGAGCACGATGCTGCGCGGATCCTGCCCCGGCGACGGTGCCGGCGGCATGCGCTTGGGCGGTAGCAGTAGCGCATCGCCCGGCGCGATCCAGAGGTCGGCCAGCGCAATTTCGTTGGCGTAGGGACGCCAGCGCGCCACGCTGATCACCAGCGGCACGTTCGGATCGCGCGAGAAGAAGACGTGCGGGAAGTTGTGGTACTCGAAGTCGGTCGGATTGATCGGCAGCAGTTCGCGCCCACGGCCATGACCGAGGTAAGGCGATTGGTAACCGGCCCAGATGCCGTACGTGTAATCAGCCATCACCAGGCCGGAATACGGAAACTCGATGTAGTGCCCGTCGCGCAGCAGCGTCGCACCGAACGCGCGGGCGCTGTCTTCGGTCGCCCACAACGGCTCGTAATGGACTTCATGTGCGTGGAAGTCGAACTGCTCGATCTGGTACGGCGCGCCTTCATCGGGCGTCACGGTGCGCGTGCGGCGGCCGATATCGGCGTAGGAAACACCGGCATGCCGCGCCGGATCGACGGGCGCGACGTCGGTGCGCTCACCCCGCGGCCTCTGCAATTGCAGGCCTTCGCCGTGATTGTTGTAAAGAAAAGGATAGAGGGCGTGATCGAGCAGATCTTTTTCCTTGCCGTCTTCGATGAACAAAACCTGATCAAAAATGCAATCCATGCGCGACTCCCCCTGAAGTTGCGGGCAAATTACACCAATAAGGCGGATAACACCACGTTTGAGCGAGTTTTCCCGTACAGCAACAAATCATCACATCCAAAACAGTTGTCAAACCGGCCACAACAGGCCTCCGCAAACTTCCTGCCGCCTTCGATTTTTCATTAGAATGCGCATTTGGCAAAGCTTCGGCGGCGCATGGCTGGCTGCCGTACCCTGATTCTCCGATTTCCTGATTCTCCGATTTTCGATTCGACCCTCATCTGCATGGCAACTAAAAAAACTTCCCCGTCCGACTACAGCGAATCATCCATCCGCGTCCTGAAGGGACTGGAACCGGTCAAACAGCGTCCGGGCATGTACACCCGCACCGAGAATCCCCTGCACATCCTGCAAGAGGTCATCGACAATGCCTCCGACGAAGCGCTGGGCGGTCATGGCAAGAACATCATGGTCACGCTCAATCCCGACGGCAGCGTCAGCGTCGAGGATGACGGCCGCGGCATCCCGGTCGGCCTGCATCCGGAAGAAGGCGTGCCGACCGTGGAAATCGTCTTCACCCGCCTGCATGCCGGCGGCAAGTTCGACAAGGGCAGCGGCGGCGCCTATGCGTTCTCGGGCGGCCTGCACGGCGTCGGCGTATCGGTCACCAATGCGCTCGCCTCGCGCCTGGAAATCACGGTCTGGCGTGAAGCCGGCGTGCATACACTGGCGTTCTCCGACGGCGATCTGATCGAGAAGCTGAAGTCGCGTCCGATGACGCGCGAAGACAAGAAGTCCGGCACGCGCGTAACAGTCTGGCCGAATCCCAAGTACTTCGACTCGCCGGCGATTTCGCAGCAGGAGCTGCAACGTCTGCTGCGCTCCAAGGCAGTGCTGCTGCCGGGCGTCAAGGTCTCGCTCGTCAACGGCAAGACCGGCGACGTGCAGACCTGGCAATACGACCAGGGTCTGCGCGGCTACCTGATGGAATCGCTGGCGCAGTCGAGCAGCGCCGATCCGCTGATCCCGCTGTTCGAAGGCGAGCAATATGCCGGTCCCGACGCCGAAGGCTTTGCCGAAGGCGAAGGCGCGGCATGGGTGGTGGCGTGGACCGAAGAAGGCAACGTGGTGCGCGAATCCTACGTCAACCTGATCCCGACCTCGGCCGGCGGCACGCATGAGTCCGGCCTGCGCGAAGGCTTGTTCTCGGCGGTCAAGAGCTTCGTCGAAATGCACTCGCTGCTGCCCAAGGGCGTCAAGCTGCTGCCGGAAGACGTGTTCGCACGCGTCTCCTTCGTGCTGTCTGCCAAGGTGCTCGATCCGCAATTCCAAGGCCAGATCAAGGAACGCCTGAACTCGCGCGACGCCGTGCGACTGGTGTCGACCTTCTCACGTCCGGCGCTGGAGCTGTGGCTGAACCAGCACGTCGAATACGGCAAGAAGCTGGCCGACCTGGTCATCAAGCAGGCACAGAGCCGCCTGCGCTCGGCGCAAAAAGTCGAGAAGAAAAAATCTTCCGGCGTAGCCGTATTGCCGGGCAAACTGACCGACTGCGAATCCAGCGACATCACCCGCAATGAAATCTTCCTGGTCGAGGGCGACTCCGCCGGCGGCTCGGCCAAGATGGGTCGCGACAAGGAATTCCAGGCCATCCTGCCCTTGCGCGGCAAGGTGTTGAACGCGTGGGAAACCGAACGCGATCGCCTGTTCGCCAACAACGAAATCCACGACATCGCGGTGGCCATCGGCGTTGATCCGCACGGCCACACCGACACGCCCGACCTGACCGGCCTGCGGTATGGAAAGATTTGCATCCTCTCCGATGCGGACGTCGACGGATCGCACATCCAGGTGCTGCTGCTGACACTGTTCTTCAAGCACTTTCCGAAGCTGATCGACCACGGCCACATCTGCATCGCCCGTCCGCCGCTGTATCGCGTCGACGCGCCTGCGCGCGGCAAGAAGCCGGTACAGAAGCTGTACGCACTCGACGACGGCGAGCTGGAAGCGATCGAAGACAAGCTGCGCAAGGACGGCCTGAAAGAAGGCGCCTGGAGCATCTCGCGCTTCAAAGGCCTGGGTGAAATGAACGCGGAACAATTGTGGGAAACCACCATGAACCCCGACACCCGTCGCCTGCTGCCGGTCGCCCTGGGCGAACTGGACCATATTGCCTCGGAAGCGCGCTTCACCATGCTCATGGGCAAGGGCGAAGCCGCCTCGCGCCGCGCCTGGATCGAAGAGCACGGCAACGAAGCGGAAGCGGATATTTAATACAGGTTTCATCCTGCGGCGCCGGCATGATATGTGGAGAGCCGGCATCGCGGGAGTGTGCTGTTCCGAAACCGGAAGACGATTTCTCTACAGAACTCCAACAAGAAAAAATGATCATTGCGATTGACCTGGGAACCACCAACAGCCTGGTCGCCGTCTGGCGCAACGGCAAACCCGAAATCATTCCGAACGCCCTGAACGAGAACCTGACGCCCTCCTGCGTCGGCCTCGACGACGACGGCAGCATGCTGATCGGCAAAGCGGCGCAGGAGCGCCTGCAGACGCATCCGGCGCTGACGACGTCGCTGTTCAAGCGCTACATGGGCAGCGAACGCAAGATTGCGCTGGGCCACCAGAGCTTCCGTCCCGAGGAACTGTCCTCGCTGGTGCTGCGCGCGCTCAAGGCCGACGCCGAAGCCTATCTGGGACATCCGGTCGAAGAAGCCATCATTACCGTGCCGGCCTACTTCAGCGACGCCCAGCGCAAAGCCACGCGCAACGCCGGCAAGCTGGCAGGGTTACGTGTCGAGCGCCTGCTCAACGAACCGACTGCGGCGGCGCTGGCTTACGGCATCCATGACGCCAGCGAAGAAAGCAAATTCCTGGTGTTCGATCTCGGCGGCGGCACCTTCGACGTCTCCATCCTCGAACTGTTTGACGGCGTCATGGAAGTGCGCGCCACCGCCGGCGACAACTTCCTCGGCGGCGAAGATTTCCTGCAAGTCCTGACGCTGGAGTTCATGGACAAGAGCGGCCTCAAGGCCGACCTCGGCCCGCGGCCGCTGAGCGCCCAGCAATCGCAGCGCCTACGCGACGAGATGGAGCGCGGCAAGCGCGCGCTGACCGACAGCGCCAGCACCGTCCTGAAGATTCGCTACGACGACAAGGAATACACCTGGGAAGTCGGCGACGAACAATTCACGCGCCTGTCCGAAGGCTTGCTGGCGCGCCTGCGCCAGCCGGTCGAGCGGGCCATGCGCGATGCCCGCATCCGCTCTGCCGAACTCGACAAGATCGTGCTGGCGGGCGGCGCCACCAAAATGCCCATTGTGCGCAAGCTGGTCTCGCGCATGTTCGGCCGCTTCCCGGACAGCACGCTCAATCCGGACGAAGTGGTGGTGACCGGCGCCGCCGTCCAGGCCGGCCTGAAGATGCGCGACGCCGCGCTCAACGAAGTGGTGCTGACCGATGTCGCGCCCTATTCGCTCGGCATCGGCATCGCCCAGCAGACCGGGCCGAACCAGTATTCCTACGGCCATTACCTGCCGATCATCGAACGCAACACCGTGATCCCAGCTTCGCGCGTGAACAACATCGTCACGATCCGCGATCAGCAGGATGAAATTTCGGTGCCGATCTACCAGGGCGAATCGCGTATGGTCCAGGACAACATCCACCTGGGCACGCTGGCCTTCCCGATCGAAAAACGCAAGGCCGGGGAAGTTTCCGTCGACGTACGTTTCACCTACGATATCAACGGCATCCTGGAAGTCGAGGCCAAGGTCAGGAACAGCGACGCGGTGCATACGCTGGTCATCCTGGAAGCGCCCGGCGTCATGTCGCAGGAACAGGTCGAGCAGCGCCTGGCCGAGCTGGCCGACATCAAGATCCATCCGCGCGACCAGATCAGGACGCGCACCCTGCTCGCGCGCGCCGACCGCATGTACGAGCAATCGCTGGGGGACCAGCGCCAGTTCCTGTCGTTCCAGATCGGCCAATACCAGGCCATCGTCGAAACCCAGGACGCCAACGCCATCAAGCACGGCCACGTTAACCTGGAAAAGCTGCTCGATCAGATCGACAAGGAAAGCTACCTGTAATGCATGCCGAATGGAATCAATGGGTCTGGGACATCCTGACGATCACGCCCACCGATGACGAACGCGCCATCAAGCGCGCCTATTCGGTTCAACTGAAAACCACGCGTCCGGAAGACGACGCCGACAAGTTCCAGCGCCTGCGCCAAGCCTACGACACCGCGCTGGCGCTGGCCCGCCATGCGCGCGATTCAGCACAGGAGTTCCTGGAGCACGGTGCAGTTGACGCCGATGCGGTCACGCTGCCGGAAGTCATGGCGGCGATGCAAGCCGACGACGTGCGCACCGAGACGCCTGTGCCGGCGCACATCGAGGCGACGCTGCCGACCGCATCCTTCCCGGCAGAACTCCCGTCCTTAGCCAACGCCGCCACGGTCTGGGAAAATTTCCTGGGCACCTATCTGCGCAGCGACCGCAACAGCCTGCTGTATCGCGCCAAGGACGAACTGCGCAAGGTGGCGGAATCCGATTCCTTCCTCAATCTTGACTTCGCCGAGGCCTTCGAACTGTGCGCTGCGCGCTATTGCGCGGCCGACGGCGCCGACGAAGACCTGCGCGATACGCTGGTCGAGCATTTCGGCTGGCAAACCGACAGCGCACATCTGGACACCCGCCAAGGCAGTCTTTCGCATCTGGTGCTGGGACGCTTCCGCGCCGACGCCACGGTTCGCTTCTTGCGCACCAAGAGCGACGCCGGCAAGGTGCTGCTGGAAAAAATGCCGCCGCGTTTTTCCTGGAAACTGTACGACAAGAAATTCGTGACGGAGCTGAGACAGGTCATTCAAGGATTGCGCTGGAACTCCCCCGAAACCATCTGGTACCGCCTCAATCCGGAAGTAGTCAGCTGGTGGGAAACCCAGCTGGCCAAACCGCGCCTGTTCACCGTCACCATCAAGGTATCGCTGGTGCTCGGTTTTGTGCTGGCGATGGCGATCTTCATGGTGCTGGCGTTCGGCAACATCAGCCTGCCCTTCGCCAACGGCAAGACGGAAGTGATCGTGGTCTATGTGCTGGGCCAGGTGCTCGGCTGGGTCGTGGGGCTAACGCTGCAATTCGGCGCCGCGCCGCTCATGAAGGTATGGTCATTCAGGCACACGGCCAGGGCGCAGCTGGGATGGATGCCGGTATTCGGCGTATTGGCGCTGCTACTGGCGCTCGGGATCGGCGGCGCGTCAGTGAATACCGCGCTGCGCATCGGCCTGTACTGCGTCATCGCCTTCGTGTTCTATGTGAGCACGGCCCAGTTGACCTCGCTGGGCTGGCTGCTGGCAGGATTGCTGTTGCTGTTCTCGGCCTTCGCGATGGAGAGCAAACACGGCACGCTCAGCGCCGGCCTGCCGTGGCAGATGTATTTGCCCGTCGCAGTCGTCTGTCTGCGCGGCGGACACAACTATTACGCGGCGTTGGACCCTGGATTCAAGAATCTTTTCAAAATTCGATTAGTATGGATGGCTGCCAGCGCCATCGGGCTGTCGATACTTTTCCTGAACGGCAACATCCACCCGCTCGTCGTCACCGCCCTCGGTTACCTGATGTTCCTGCCCGGGCTGCTGCTGGTGAATTGCTATTTCAACCAGATCAAGTACCCGGTCTATCCTTTCTTTGCACTGGTGCTGGTCGAAGTCGTCATGATCTTTTCCCATCGCGTGGTGGTGAGTTCGACGAACCACGATGCGGAAATACTGTCGCTATGGTTGGCGGTGCTCATCTATATGCTGATCAACATGGCAATGATGAAGTTGAAAAAGAGACAATTTTCCTGAAACACGGTGTGTCTGTTGAACATCAAGAAAGTATCCATCAAGCGTTAATGAGAAACCTGGTTCTTCACCTGTCGCTACTGTTATCGATGCTGTCGATGACTGCGCTTGCCCGCGCCGATGTCTACGGCTACATCGACGCCGACGGCACGGCACACGTGTCGACCGAAAAGATCGACGACCGTTATCAGCTGTTCATGCGCGGCGACGCCACGTTCGATTCGGACAAGATCAACAAGGGCGTGCCCGGTGTCGACGCCAAAGCGAACATGTCGTCGCCGTTGATGAAGCTGATGTTGCAGCATCCCAATCTGAAAAAGTATGAAGCCATGCTGGATCAGAGCGCGAAGGAGTTCTCGGTCGATCCGGCTTTGCTCAAGGCGATCATGGCGGCCGAGTCCGGCTTCAACCCAACCGCGGTCTCGCCAAAAGGCGCCATCGGCCTGATGCAGATCATGCCGGAGACCGCTGAACGCTATGGCGTGCAGGGTGACCGCCGCAAGACCATCCAGCAGAAGCTGACCGATCCGCGCATCAATATCCGCCTGGCGGCGCGCTACCTGCGCGACTTGCAGGTCCTGTTCCCGAAGCGCCTGGAGCTGGCGATCGCCTCTTACAACGCCGGCGAACGCGCCGTGCAGAAGTACAACAACCAGATTCCGCCATATCCGGAAACACGCAATTACGTCCAGCTGGTGGCGCAGTTCTACCAGCTGTACCAACCGGGTGGCGCCAGCAATACGGGAAACAATGCCGGCAACGCCGACAAGCCGCGTCGCGTCGAAATCATCCTGCCGGGCCGGCGCAGCATGCCGCCGCCGACCTCCATCGAATAACTTTTACCTGAACTTGAACGCAACCCAGCCACATGACTGAACAAGCCAATCTGTTTGAACAAGCTGCGCCGCCAGAAGGCGAATCGCTGACGCTGTCGACCTTTGCCGAGCGCGCCTATCTCGACTACGCCATTTCGGTGGTCAAGGGCCGCGCCCTGCCCGACGTCGCCGACGGCCAGAAGCCGGTGCAGCGCCGCATCCTGTACGCGATGAACGAACTCGGCCTGAACGCCACCGCCAAGCCGCGCAAATCGGCGGCGGTGGTCGGCGACGTGCTCGGCAAACTGCATCCGCACGGCGACCAGTCGGTGTACGACGCGCTGGTGCGCATGGCGCAGGACTTTTCGCTGCGGTATCCGCTGATCGACGGCCAGGGCAACTTCGGTTCGCGCGACGGCGACGGCGCTGCAGCGATGCGTTACACGGAAGCGCGCCTGACGCCGATCAGCAAATTGCTGCTCGATGAAATCGACATGGGCACGGTCGACTTCCAGCCCAACTACGACGGCTCCACCGAAGAGCCGAAACTGCTACCGGCACGCCTGCCCTTCCTGCTGCTCAACGGCGCCTCCGGCATCGCGGTCGGCATGGCCACTGAAATTCCTTCGCACAATCTGCGTGAAGTCGCACGCGCCGCAGTGGCGATGATTCGCAATCCCAAGATCACGCATGAAGAACTGATGACTCACGTCACCGGCCCTGACTTCCCGGGCGGCGGCCAGATCATCACACCGGCGTCGACCATCGCCGAGATGTACCAGAGCGGCCGCGGCAGCCTCAAGGTGCGTGCGCGCTGGAAGATCGAAGACATGGCGCGCGGCCAGTGGCAGGCGGTCATCACCGAATTGCCGCCGGGCGTGTCGTCGCAGAAGGTGCTGGAAGAAATCGAAGAGCTGACCAATCCCAAGATCAAGCTTGGCAAGAAGACGCTCACGCCGGAACAACAGGCGCAGAAGCAAAGCATCCTGGCCATGCTCGACGCGGTGCGCGACGAATCCGGCCGCGACGCGCCGGTGCGCCTGGTGTTCGAGCCGAAGTCGAAGAACCAGGATCAGACCGAATTCATGAACACGCTGCTGGCCCAGACCTCCCTGGAAACCAGCTCGTCGATCAACCTCGTGATGATCGGCGGCGACGGTCGTCCGCGCCAGAAGGGCCTGGGCGACATCCTCAGCGAATGGATCACGTTCCGCTTCGCCACCATCACGCGCCGCACGCAATTCAAATTGCAAAAGGTCGAGGATCGCATCCACATCCTCGAAGGCCGTGAAGCGATTCTGCTCAATATCGACAAGGTCATCCGCATCATCCGCGAATCGGACGAGCCGAAGCCGGCGCTGATCGAAGCCTTCAAGCTGTCGGACCGCCAGGCCGAAGACATCCTCGAAATCCGCCTGCGCCAACTGGCGCGCCTGGAGACCATCAAGATCCAGCAGGAGCTGGCCGAGCTGCGCAACGAAAAATCGACGCTGCAAGACCTGCTCGACAATCCAGCCTCGATGAAGCGCCTGGTCATCAAGGAAATCGAAGCCGACGACAAGCAATTCGGCGACGCCCGCCGCACCGTGATCGAAGAAGCAGAAAAAGCCGTGCTCGAACAAAAGATCATCGACGAGCCGGTCACCGTCATCATTTCGCAAAAGGGCTGGGTGCGTGCACGCGGCGGCCACGGTCATGACGCCACGCAATTCACGTTCAAGGCCGGCGACGGCCTGTACGGCGCGTTCGAATGCCGCACCGTGGACAACCTGCTGGGCTTCGGCTCCAACGGCCGCATCTACACGGTCGGCGTCAACTCGCTGCCGAACGCGCGCGGCGACGGCGTGCCGATCACCACGCTGGTCGACCTTGGCAGCGGCAACAATCTGCTGCATTACTTCGCCGGTCCGGTCGATACGCAGATGCTGCTGGCCTCCGACGCCGGTTACGGCTTCACCGCCAAGCTCGGCGACATGCTCAGCCGCGTCAAGGGCGGCAAGGCCTTCATCACGCTGGACGACGGTGACCTGCCGCTGGCCCCGCGTCCGATGCCGGCCGGCGCCAGCGCCATCGCCTGCCTGTCGGGACAAGGACGCCTGCTGGTGTTCGGCCTGGACGAGATCAAGACCTTGGCCAGCGGCGGCCGCGGCGTGATCCTGATGGAACTGGAAAAGAACGAGAAGCTGCTGGCGGCGCAAGCCATCACCCAGAAGGGCGTGCTGGTGTCCGGCACCGGCCGCGGCGGCAAGGCGCAGGACGTCACGCTGTCGGCGGTGGCGCTGGCACCGCATATCGGCAAGCGCGCCCGCAAGGGCAAGGCGCTGGAATCGAAGCTGAAGGCGACAGCGCTGGCGGCAGTAGTGTAATCGCCGAAGCCGGGCGCAGTAAGGAAAAAGGATGCCGCTGAATACGGCATCCTTTTTTCATTGGACCGATGCCATTCGCAACGGCCGGACATGACATGCCGGCTGCTGCCGCGTGCCCGGCGCCCGGGTTTTCCCCATCCTGGCCGTCGCTCAGCAGACTATCCGACAAGCCGTCACAATAGAGGGTTTTCACCCCTCCTCCGGCCGTCCCTTTTCATGAATACCTCCGCGAACCACCCGCGCTTTCTCATCTTTTTCATTTGCATGCTGGCCTCTGCGGGCCAATTGGCAATCGACATCTACGTCCCGGCGCTGCCGACGATGGCGCAGTATTTCGAGACCTCCGCCCAGGCGATCCAATCGAGCGTGACGATCTACCTGATGGCGTATGCCTTCGGCCAACTGTTCTTCGGACCGTTGGCGGACGCCTACGGCCGCAAGAAAATTCTGGTGCTGGGCATGGCCATGTTTACTGGCGGCTGCCTGCTGACGCTGACCGCCAATAACCTGGAAACCTTCATCCTCGCGCGCTGCCTGCAAGGCTTCGGCATCGCCGCCACCAACCTGCTGGCCAAGGCGATCATCACCGATTCATTCTCCGGCATGGCGCTGATACATGCGTTCACCTACATGGCGATCGCCTGGGGGCTGGCGCCGATCCTGGCGCCGGTCATCGGCGCGCATCTGCAGACGGCGTTCGGCTGGCGTTCGTGCCTGACGTTCCTGCTGATCTATTCGTTTGCGATGTGGGCGGTGCTCTCTCGCTACAGGGAGACGCTGAAACAGCCGGTGCATCTGAATCCGAAGACGCTGCTCAAGAACGCCGTGATGGTGCTCAAGAGTCCGGTGTTCCAGAGCTGTTTCCTCGCGCAAGGACTTTGCTACAGCATCCTGCTGGTGTTCAACATCGTCGGGCCGTTCATGGTGCAGGAGACCTTGCACAAGCCGCCAACTTACTTCGGCTACCTGGCCCTGGCGATCGGGCTGATGTATTTTCTCGGCGGAATTTCAAACCGGATTCATCACCCGAGCCTGCCCACGCCGGAGCAACGCCTGCGCATCGGCGCGCGCGTGATGACGGGCGCGGCGGTCGTGATGTTGATCCTGGCGTTGACCGTCGGCTTGCAGGTGTGGACGCTGATGCTGCCTGTGCTGTTCATGGCGTTTTGCGCGGGCGCCATGTATCCGACGCTGATGGCCAAGGGCAATTCGATCTTCCCGCACATCGCCGGACTGACCAGCGCGATCCTCGGCTTCGCGCTGCTGCTGGTGTCGTCGCTGATGATGGGACTGGCCGGCTTCGTGCCGTTCCACAGCCTGACGCCCATGGCGATCTTCTTCGTGATCGTGGGACTGACGGTGGTGAGCATGGTCGGCAAGCTGCTGCATCACCTGGAGGCGCCTGCCGGCGCATCGGCGGCCTGAGTCCGGCTTTACGCTATACTCCGGCACCGATCATCAGTGATGGTCCTGAAATTTTGTCAACAAACCAAGGAATGCCATGCGGAAAATCCGTCGAATCAAATACATGGAAGCAACTTATCGCATCTATTTCGCCAAGCTGCTCAACAGCATGCTGGAAGAACTCAGCGCAGAAGTTGCCGCGCGCGACGCACAGCAAGGCTGATGTCGCAGCGATAACGCCGGCTGCACCGGAGCCCTCCGGAGTGCAGCTGCGTTGGAATGAAAAAGCCCCGCAATGCGGGGCTTTTTGTTGATGACGCCGATCGCCTGCCGCAGCCGGCAAGCCGTCGTCGGATTACTGCAGGAAATCCACAATCACCTTCACCGTAGCGTCCGGTTGTTCTTCCATCAGCCAGTGGCCGGCGCCTGGGATCACGGCGCCCGTGACGTTGGCCGCGGCAAACTGCGTCACCGTCGCCATCGTGGTGCCGAAGGATTTTTCTCCCCCAACCGCCAGCACCGGCATTTGCAGCGGTCCCTTAGCCAGATAAACCTTGTTGTCGATGGCATCCTGGTCGAAAGCGGCGAACTGGGCGAAGCCGGAATGCATGGCGCCCGGCAAGGCATAGAATTTGGCGTAGTGCCGGCGCGAGGCTTCGTCGAAGTTCTTGGGATTGGCCGAAAACTCATTCCAGAAACGATCCAGGTAAATGCGCTCGCGTCCCTTCACCAGCCGCTCCATGTCAGGTCCACCGAAACGGAAGTGCCACAGTAGCGGATTCTTCAAAATCTCTTCCCATGGTCCCACGCCGGGGACCGGCGCATCCATCAACACCAGCTTGCTGACGCGCGCAGGATTCTCGGCAGTAAAGGCATAAGCCACCATGTTGCCGATGTCGTGGGCGACCACGCTGACATTGCCGATCTTCAGGGTATCCAGTACACCGGCTATGTCGCGCGCCTGGTTCTTCTTGTCGTAACCGCCGGCGGGATGATCCGAAAGACCCATGCCGCGCAGGTCCGGCACGATGACGGTGTGATCCTTCATCAGTTTGATGGCGAGCGGCGCCCACATGTCGCCGGTTTCACCGTAGCCGTGCAGCATCAGGACTGCCGGACCTTTGCCGCCGACGCGGACGTTCAGCAACGCGCCGTTGGTGGAAATCTTCTGCGACTTGATGCCGGCCGGGAACGGTGTGACTTCGGCAGCGGCCGGTAAAGCGTGGAGCGAAAACATCAGGACAGATAGCGCGATTATTCTTTTCATTGACGATCCCCTTCGTTGCTCAGACCGGTCGGCCTGCTCACAGGATAGTGCCCAAGATGGCCGGGCAAGCCAATCTATTTATGATGCAGGTGCACAATCTTTTTATGGAACGCTCCGAAGATTGCCGTTATGACAAGTCTTCATCAGCCTGCGAGGATGCTGCAGCAGGCTCAGGGCCGTGACGGCCTTGAAGTGACGATGGAAGGTGGATTTCTCATGCGGCATTTATCGACGCTGAAAATAAATATTCCTTTGCTAGAAGATAGTTTATCGCCACACAAAAAACGGCGACGGCCCACGGCGATATCCTGAGACGCAGACACCGCTAACGCCCACTCTCCAGATTGGTCTGGATAATTTCCAGCAGCTGCACCAGGTCTTCGCATTGCCGCGCCGACAAACCGTCGACCGCGCGTTCCAGGATCTGCGCGCCGGACTTCATGAGTTCAGCATGCAGCGCCTGCCCCTGCGGACTCAATTGCAGGCAGGTGCTGCGGCGGTCCGTCGCATCTTCCTTCGATTCCAGATAGCCGCCGTCGCGCAGGCCGCGCACCAGACGGGTGAGCTGCGCCTTGTCGCGTCCCGAATGGGCGGCCAGGTCTTTTTGCGTGGCGCCGGGATGATGTGCGAAGTAGTTGAGCACGCGGCTTTCCATGTGCGTGACGCCGTGCTCGTCGTCGCGAAATGCCTGCGAACGACCGGAACGATAGAGGTGCATCACCGTGTGAATGGCGTCGAAGACCCTTTCGGCGGCAGGTGATTGATTGACTTTATCAACTTGTTTTCTCATAATGATGACATTATCAACCAATTTGTCAGATCATGGAATCCAAATCAATCTCCCGTGAAGTGCAACGCGTCCGTTATGAACTCAAGTTCCGCGACGTCAAGGTCGCCGCCGTCCGCGCCACCGGCGCCAACATGCTCAGCGTGACCTTCCACGGCGACGCGCTGGAAGACTTTGCCTCGCTGTCGTTCGACGACCACATCAAGTTTGTTTTTCCGGATGCCTCCGGCGCCACGGTCCGGCGCGACTACACCCCGATCGGCCACGATGCGCAGCGCAAGGAGCTGGTGCTGGAATTCGCCCTCCACGCCGAAGGCGCAGCCACCGACTGGGCGCGCCGGGCCAAGGTCGGCATGGATGCCGTCATCGCAGGCCCGCGCGGCTCGATGGTGGTGCCGGTCGATTACGACTGGCATTTCCTGGCGGGCGACTTGTCGTCCTTGCCGGCGATCACGCGACGTCTTAAGGAATTGCCGGCCGGCGCCAAAGTGCTGGCCGTGATTGAGGCGTCGGACGGAGATATCCGCCAGTTCGATACTCAAGCCGACCTCGACGTCACATGGGTGCATTCGGGTGAGGAGTTGCTCGCCGCCGTGCGCGCGCTGACGCTGCCGGCAGGCGAAGGTTATGTCTGGGCCGCCGGCGAAGCCGTTGTGATGAAAGCCTTGCGCGTGGTGCTGGCGGACGAGAAGCAGCATCCAAAAGAAGCCATGCGCGTGTCCGCCTACTGGAAGCGTGGCGCGTCTGATTTCCACGAAAAACTGGACTGAGCTGCAGACAGGCATTGACGTTGCATCTGCGCGGCGTCATGTGCTCTGGCAATAGCTCGCTCCCCGACAAATGCATGTCTGAATGCAACTCCACTGACCTGTTCCTGTCCACTTGAGGTCAATTACGACTTCATCGAAGGACGAGAAGAACCATGTATTCATGCATCAACATACTGCGGACCGCAACGCTGCTGCTTTTCAGTTTGGCAGCATCTCTGCCGGCGCAGGTCGGTGCGGCGCCACTGCAAAATTTTCTGTACACCAGCTCGCAGGACCTGGCTGGTCTTGAGATGCTGATCAGGCGTCAGGACATCGGCGGGGTTCAGGTCGTCTATAACTGGAGCTCACTGGAAAAAGAAAAAGATCGTTACGACTTCGCACAAATCGAGAAAGACCTGACCTATCTGAACGGTTTGAACAAGAAACTGTTCATCCAGATTCAGGATCGATTCTTCGAACCCACTCACAGATTCGTGCCGCAATATCTGCAGACGGATCCAATCTATCAGGGCGGCATCGTCGCTCAGTATGACAATCCGGGAGAGAACAAACCCGTGACCTCCGGCTGGGTGGCGCAGCAGTGGAATTCGGCCGTGCAGCAACGCTATCAACAACTATTGCTGGCCCTGGCCGCCAGATTCGACGGCCGGGTGATGGGTGTCAATCTGCCTGAAACTGCGATTGATCCGAAGACCAAGGACGACAAGACGGGATTCAGTTGCGACAACTACTTCAACGCCGAAATCGAGAACATGACCATGGTGCGGAAAGCGTTCCAGCACTCTCTCGTCGTACAGTATGTGAATTTCTGGCCTTGCGAATGGGACAACGATCATCGCTACATGTCGCGTTTGTTCGCCCTGGCGGAACAGAACAAGATAGGCCTGGGTGGCCCCGATATCGTGCCGTATAAAAAAGCCCAGATGAAAAACGCGTATCCTTTCTTTCATCGATACAAAGGCAAACTTCCTCTCGTGGCAATGGCGGTACAAGAACCGACGCTGACCTATACCAATCCCAAAACCAAAAAGCCATTCACGCGCCAGGAATTCACAGACTACGCAGAGAATTATCTCGGCGTAGACATCATTTTCTGAAGCACCTCGTCGCCTTGGTTAAAGCATAACGAGGCAACACCTCCTTAGAACCTGTTTGCGATCTTACTGCGAGGCCATGATCCGGCATCGGGCGGTGTTCAGAATCCTCATGTACTCAAGTACATTCCGGTTCTTCCGCTCCGGCCGCTACCGGCTGAGGGCCTCTCGCTACAGATCGAAAACAGGTTCTTAGGCGCGCGAACCGGTGGCCGGCATCAAGCTTTCTGCCCTGCCGGTGCCGACACCATGCTCGACAACATCAGCAACAGCGCCAACACGCACGCCACAGCACCGGCCAGGAACGCCGCGCCGTAACCGAAGTAGCCGATCAGCACACCCACCACCGGACCGGTCAGACCCGCCGCCAGGTCGATGAAGGCCATGAAGGTCGCCACCGCCATCCCGCGCGAATGCGCCGGCACGCGCGCCATCGCCTGCACGCCCATGGATGGAAACACCAGCGAGAAACCAATACCGGTCAGCAGCGTACCCAGCCCCGCCATGAGCGGATCATGCGATTGCCACAGCAGCAACTGCCCGACCAGTTCGATCGCCACCGACACCGCCCCCACCTTGGCGCCGCCGATGCGGTCCGGCAGGTGCGCGAAGAACAGGCGCACGCCGACATAGCCTGCCGAAAAGCCGAGAATCGCAATGCCCGCGCCCGACCAATTATTGGTGGCGTAAAGCAGCACCAGGAAACTGGTGATGATGGCGAACGGCATGGCGCTCAGCGCCAGCGCGAAGCCGAAGCGCCAGATCAGGCGCAGCACTTCCGACATGGCCACGCCGCCGCCCTTGCTGCCGAGCGCAGGCAGGCCGCGCAGCGTCGCCGCAATGGCCAGGCCGACCAACGGCAACACCATGGTGGTCAGCGCCACGCCGGCAAAGCCGAAGCGTTGCTGGATCGCGATGCCGATCGGCGCGCCGAGTCCCAGCGCGGCGAACATGGCGATGCCCTGCCATGCCATCACCTTGCCGGTGCGCTGCATGCCGACGCGACCGATGCCCCACGTCATCGTCCCGGTCAGGAACAGGCTTTCCGCCGGCCCCATCAGCAGGCGGCCGACGAACAGCACAACCAGGCTGGTCACGGCATCGGCGATCAGCGTCGACGCCAGGTACAGCAGTCCGGCCACGGCTGCCATCGGCAAGCCGACCGCGACCGCACGCTTGGGACCATGACGGTCGCAGTACGAGCCGGAAAATTTGCGCGACAGGATGGTCGAGAACGACTGGATCCCGACCACCCAGCCCACTGTCAATGCGCTAAAACCGAGCACGCCATTGACGTGCAGCGGCAAGGCCGGCAATGGAATGCCGATACACAGGAAACTGGTGAAGACGATGGCGACCAGCGGCAGCAAACCGCCGGCCACGCTGTCGTTGGAAGCTTGTGTTGTTGTAGTCATGATGTTATCGATCCCGGATGGAAATGTTTGGACGCGCGCGGTCGCCGATCAGCATGGCGATCAATGCAAGAGAAAGGAAATAAGGTGCAGCGCCGGCTGCGGGGAGGTTCGATGCGGACAAGGCAAGCTCGTCCTTGGGAAGTAAGCGTATCGTCAATTTTTCACCTTGGCGTTATACACGTGCGTGCGAAGGAATCGCTGCCTGAACCTTCAGGCATGCACGTGAATGACGCGTTGGTTGACGTGAACGCTTACGTAACGAAGCAGGAGGCCGGCACGGAAAAAGCAAATTCAGCTTAACCCGGGACGTACTGTTTCATTATTTGCGGCCGATTATACAGAATAGTTTTTATTTCTGTCCATCGAGCATGGATCATCAAGATACAAGGTGGGCGACAGGTGTCGATCTCCAGACGCGACAAAGCCCGCACGGAGCGGGCTTTGTCAGACGCCGGCAATGTTGCCGCCGGCGGTGCTTCTACAGCTACAGGTACTTCTACAGCTACAACCGTCTTCAACATCAACATCAACGTCAACTGCAGGTACATCTACAACAACAGCGACTACTCAGAGATTAAGCGGCGTTGCGTTCCAGGCGATGCACGTTGTCGCCATTGATTTCGATCTTGCGCGGCTTCAGCGCTTCGGGCACTTCACGCACCAGTTCGATGCTCAGCAGACCGTTTTCCAGTTGGGCACCGACCACCTTGATATGGTTGGCCAGCTGGAAGCGCTGTTCAAAATCACGCGCCGCGATGCCGCGATGCAGGAAGTTGACGGCCTGGTCTTCCTTCTGTTTGCGACCGACGATTTTCAGCGTGTCGTTTTCGGCTTCAATGTCGATTTCAGCGCTGCTGAAACCGGCCACGGCCATGGTAATCCGGTATTTGTCGTCGGCAACCAGCTCGATGTTATAAGGCGGATAGCTCGGTTGCGAATCCGCGCGCTGCGCGTTGTCGAACAGTTGAGCCAAGCGGTCGAAGCCGATTGCGGAACGGTAAAGTGGAGAAAAATCATAAGTACGCATGACAGTATCCTTGTAAGAAAAAAAGCGATAAATGAGCGCGAACCTCCATTGAGCATTCGCTGGGGCGGCCGGTGGTTTTCTGACCTTTCCCGCTGCCTTGTTACCGATATACGTGCAGACTTTTTCTTTTCAAGAGATTTTTTTGATGGCGTTGATTATTTTTTTGACGTCGATTTTTACCCTTGATTTTCGAGGCTGATTTTTCAACCCTGACTCTCAACGCCCATCATTTTTCATCGCGGCAACAACCGTGCGCAACACCCCCTGCGCACGCGTATCGCGCACGCTGGTATGCAGCATCACCTGCGCCAGCGGCAGCGACGGCAGCTTCATGCTCTTGCCGACGTCGATCGCGCCGGCCGGCTTGACGCGATACAGCAATGCGGTCACCGCCAGTCCTGCCGTCACCGCCGCCGCGACGGCATGCACGCCGCCGCCGACGAAGACTTCGACCCACGGAATGCCGGCGTCCTCAAGCCGTCGTACCGCCAGTTCGCGAATGCCGCAACTGGGCGAAAACGTCGCCAGCCGGAGCGGCTCGCCGGCGCGCGGCTGCCACTGCGGCGCGGCGAACCAGCCCATGCGTTCTTCCTGGATCAGTTCGCCGTCGCTGCGCTCGCCGTCGCGGCGCACGATGACGGCCTCCAGTTCGCCACGGTCGTACATGGCGAGCAGGTCGCGCGAGGCGCCGATGCGCACCTCGACCACTACACCCGGATCGAAGGCATTGACCTGCGCCAGGATGGCCGGCAAACCGTCGCCGGCGACGTGATCGCTGATGCCCAGGCTCAGGCGCACCGTTGACGTCTCCATGCGCCCCAGCGCCCTCTCATGCGCCGTCAGCAAGTTGCGTGCGGCGTCGAGGAAGCCGAGCCCGTCCGACGACAGGCGCACCTGGCGCGGCGTGCGTTCCAGCAGGCGACGACCGAGGCGGTCCTCCAGACGCTTGAGCTTGAGGCTGATAGCCGACTGCGTGGTGTAGAGCGCTTCGGCCGCACGCGTAAAACTTTGCATATCAGCAACCAAAACAAAAGCCTGGACGGCGTCGAGGTCAAGCGGGCGTTGGTTCGGTTCCATTTTCTGGCTCATTGAAATTGCTTATGGATGGGCACCAATCATTTCCAATGAATATCATTGAAATATACATAGATGCGTTTTAAAAATGATACACGTGATCTAAGATGCCTGCATCACCCACCGTCATCCATCACTTCTTGAAGGAGAACACCATGCCTTTTGCCCGAGTCTTCATCCGCCGCGGCGAGACCCGCAAATACCGCCAGGCCATCCTCGACAATCTTTATGAGGCCATGGTCGAAACCTTCAACGTGCCGGAAGACGACAAGTTCATGGTGATCGATGAATACGATCCGGAGAACTTCGTCTTCAGCAAAACCTACCTGAACATCGCGCGCAGCGACAAGTTCGTGATCATCCAGCTGACCGTGAACAACACGCGCACCATCGAGCAGAAGAAGGCGCTGTACGCGCGCATCGTCGAACGCCTGAACCAGCAACCCGGCATTCGCCCCGAAGACATCTTCATCAACCTGGTCGAAGTGAACAAGGAAAACTGGTCGTTCGGCCACGGGCTCGCGCAGTACGCGCTGTAAGCCCACGCCATAAGGCCCCTGTTGTGACCTGCAAGTCAGCCGCAGCTCGGGATCACGGATGGCACGGCAAGCATGATCAACTTGCCTTGCCATCCTTTCCCGCATGCCGATGACCGGCGCCAAGTCCACGCCTGCCCGTTTTTGTCTGCCCCGCATTGCCGGTCAGCGCCTGCTGCACTGCGGCAGATAAGCATTACGATCCGAAAACCCGATCGCATGCGCTCCGGCTGACATAGCCCGCAACGCACATTGCCGCTTTTCACCCTCCTTGTATCCCGACCATACGGTCTCGCCGCACAGATCCCCCGGAAAAGAACACTACCGAAACCATGCAATTTGATGCAAATCAGAATGCGCCGGCTTGCTTTTTTTAACATGGCAACACAGTCGAACAATGAAAATGCCCGGCTGATTTCAGAGGGTAAGCGGTGCGAGAGGATCTCGCCAGAAGTATTGAAATTGCCCTCGACACATCACTTGAAAGAAAAATCATGCCAAACGGTACCGTAAAGTGGTTCAACGACAGCAAGGGATTCGGATTCATCACACCTGATGACGGCGGTGAAGATCTGTTTGCGCATTTCTCGTCCGTTACGATGGAGGGATTCAAGACGCTGACGGAGGGACAACGAGTCAGTTTCGACATCGTTCAGGGGCCGAAAGGAAAACAAGCGGCGAACATCCGGGCGATCTGAGAAAGAGGCGCCGGAACATGCCCTCCTGATGACATGACTCATGTTGTCCCTCAAGGATTGTGGATTCGCTGACGGAAACGGAGCACATATGCATGAAACAGAACGCATCAAGAATCGCTGGGAAGGTGGAGAGAAATTGGCGGAACGGCTCAGCGCTTATGCCCGGCGTCCCGAGGTGGTCGTGCTGGCGCTGCCGCGCGGCGGGGTTCCGGTAGGTTTTTCGATTGCACAGGCATTGGAAGTCCCGCTGGACGTGATCCTGGTCCGCAAGTTGGGAGTTCCTGGAAACGAAGAATTTGCGATGGGCGCCATCACCAGCGACGGCGTATATGTACTGCAGTCGGATGTAGTGAGAAATTTTGATATTTCGGCAAAGATAGTCGAAGCGACAGTACACCGCAAACTCCTCGAACTGGCGCAGCGTGAAAAGCTGTATCGGGCCGGTCGCCCCGCTCTTGAATTGGACGGGCGAACCGCCATTGTCGTCGACGATGGACTGGCCACGGGATCGACCATGCTTGCCGCCATCAGAGCGATACGCAAAGCGGGCGCGGCCCGTCTTGTCGTTGCAGTCCCGGTTGTCGCACCAGATGCGATGCGCCGGATTCAGTCACAGGTGGATGAGGTGATTTTCCTGATAGCGCCAGAACCCTTTTATGCAGTCGGACGATGGTATGAGGATTTCGGTCAGACCAGCGATGATGAGGTGGTGGAGCTCCTTGACCGGGCAGCGAAGTTACCGACGCAGAAAGAACTGCGAAAAAATACTGTTTGAGATCATCGCTGCCGAATCGCAATTCCGGAGCCTGCTTTCAATCTGCCTGTAATCGGGAAGATCAAGAAAACGATGAGGAGATATCGATGATGCGGGCAATGCACAAAGAATTGATTTGCATCAAGGCCGACGGAGTGCATCTGGAAGGCATGCTGGATTTGCCGCGAGACTCTGTCGGCACTGTTTTGTTCGCACATGGCAGCGGCAGCAGCCGGTTTAGCCCCGCAACAATTTTGTCGCCGAACGCCTGCGACAGGCGCGTCTCGGGACAATGCTCGTTGATCTTCTCACCCCCAATGAAGATAAGAATACCTCGACACGCTTTAACATCCCGTTGCTCACACAACGTTTGAATGCGGCCTTCGATTGGTTGCAACAGAATGAAAGCACAGCCGGATACCCCTTGGGACTGTTCGGCGCCAGCACGGGCGCCGCTGCGGCATTGCAGGTAGCGGCGATGCACAATACCGATATTGCAGCAGTGGTCTCACGTGGCGGCCGCCCCGATCTCGCCGGCGACCATGCGCTTGGCAAGGTCCGCGCGCCCACGCTCCTGATCGTCGGCAGCCGCGACTTTACGGTCATTGAACTGAATCGCAAAGCTTATGCCACGCTGAACTGCGTCAAACGACTGGAGACCGTTCCTCACGCAACGCACCTGTTTGAAGAACCGGGAAAACTGGAGGCCGTTTCTGTATTGGCGTCTGAATGGTTTAGCCGGTATCTGGTGACTTCGCCCGCTCCTTGACCTAGCGTAAGCAAGAAAGAAAGAGGTTCTCATGAAAACAGATTCTATTGGTAACGCCATCCGATCATCTGCAAGCATGCTTACCGGCGCCGACAATGATTACGATTCCTTGCTGAATTTGATCGGCGATGCACGCTTCGTTCTCCTCGGAGAGGCCAGCCATGGCACGCAGGAGTTCTATCGAGAACGTGCACTCATCACCCAACGGCTCATCGCCGAAAAGCATTTCACTGCTGTGGCAATCGAGGGCGATTGGCCAGACGCTTACCGGATCAATCGCTACGTCCGAAACCGCAGCGACGATGACAACGCCGAGCAAGCGCTGGCGGGATTCAAACGATTTCCCACCTGGATGTGGCGCAATGCGGAGATGTTGAATTTTTTGGAGTGGCTGCGCGACTTCAATGACACGTCGACCCGGCAGCGCCCGAAGGTCGGCTTGTATGGTCTCGACCTGTATAGCCTGTTTACCTCAATCGACGAGGTGCTGCACTATCTTGACGAGGTCGATCCGCTGGCCGCAGGCCGTGCCAGACAGCGTTATGCCTGCTTCGATCACTTTCATAAGGACAGCCAGCAATACGGCTACGCAGTCGGCTTGAGCATGTCCGCCTCCTGTGAAAATGCTGTCGTGAGCCAACTGCGTGAGCTGCTGATCCAGGCAGACCGATACTTACAGCATGATGGCGCAGAGGCGACGGACGCCTTCTTCTACGCACAACAGAACGCTCGCCTCATTGCAAATGCAGAGCAATATTAACCGCACCATGTTTTCCAAGCAGGTGTCGTCATGGAATCTGCGCGACCAACATATGTTGGAAACGCTGGACGCGCTGGCGCAGCACCTCCAGCAGTCGTTGCCCGAGCCGGTGAAAATTGTCGTCTGGGCGCACAATTCTCATCTCGGCGACGCCCGCGCCACAGACCGGGTACGTATCGGCGAATGGAATCTGGGACAATTGGCGCGCGAATTGCATGGCGATCAAGTTGCCTTGATCGGCTTCACGACCTATCAGGGAACGGTAACGGCCGCCTCCAATTGGGATGCCCCCGCCGAGCGAAAACGCGTGCGGCCGGCCCTGCCGGGAAGTTACGAATCGCTGTTTCATCAGACCGGATTGGGACGTTTCATGTTGCCTTTGCGCACAAACGATGCGGTGAAAGCCGCGCTGTCGCAGCCCTTTCTGGAACGCGCCATCGGCGTGATCTATCTGCCGGAGACCGAGCGCCAGAGCCATTACTTTCATGCAGATATGCCGCGGCAGTTTGACGCCGTATTGCATTTCGACGAAACGCACGCGGTCAAGCCGCTGGAATTGAGCAGTCACTGGGAAACCGGAGAAGCGCCTGAGACTTTTCCCGTCGGTGTCTAGGCAACAACGCAGAAACGGCCGCAATCAACATCAATCCACCGCATCGAATTCCCCGGTGAGCGGCGCCATCCTCTTGCGTGCCGCAGTCGACAACCGCACCGTGGCAGCCCAGTCATTGCCGGCGGGTTGCAATATCTCACCAATCTCGCAAGCGATGGCGGTACGGCGAGGCAACCAGGTCTCATCACGAAGGGCAAGGCGGGTGCCACGCAAACCGGCAACGACCATCGGGACATTCGCCTTCGCCGCCGCCATGAAAGCGCCGGAATGAAAGGCTCGGAGACCCGGATCGCGGCTGAAGGTCCCCTCCGGAAATACCAGAATATTCTCGCCACGCACGAGCGCCGCCGTCATGGAATCCACTTCATCGCTGCTGCGTCCGATGTCCGTACGGTCGACGAACAGGACGCCGAGCCCACGCAAAAATCGGCAAACCAGCCAGTGGCCTTCCAGCTCGCGCTTCGCTGCGACGGCATAACCGGGAACAGGAGGGAGTGCAGCCAGCATGATCACGCTATCGAGATAACTGGCGTGATTCACCAGCAGCACATGAGGTCGCTGAGGCAGCCGGTCAAGCCCAACGACGTCCAGTTTCATGGCGATCAACCGCAACAGCAAGCGCGAACCAAGGTGGGCAATGCGTCGCCCCTTGCGCGGCGATTGCAATAACGCGATAGGTGGAGCAAAGAATAGCGTGAGCACTCCGAAGACCGCCCATGCATAGCCGGCATAAATCCATCCGCCGGCCATCCTCGCCGTCGCCGTCACGCGTGCGAATGCAGCCTTCAAGGCGAAGCTTGCTGCGGCCATCCAAGACACGGCGACGCGATCCGATATCTGTCCTTTTTCGTAGGCGGCCTTGCAGGCCAGGCGACGGATCTTTCCGCTCGACGTCTTCAATACCCAATGCGGCGGAACCAAGAGGACATCGTCGGGGGGCTGGCCGATGACATCAATGGACACTTGATTGACGCTGTGCCGCAACGAAGCCTGCAATGTCTCGTCCCGCGTGCCGGTCTCGGCGACGATTACCAATCGTTCGCTGCCGGTAGCGGGGTCGTTGCTGCCGAAGACCGCCACCCCGCCTTTGCGGATGCCGGGAAGATTGCTGATCGCCTGCTCCAGATCGTAGGGATACAGATTGCGTCCACCGCGCTTGATCAGATCCTTGATGCGGCCAACGATAAAGACTTCGCCGTCTGCCATGTAAGCATAGTCGCCGGAGTCAAGCCAGCCATGACGGAAAAGCTTCGCCGTGGCTCTTGGATTGCGATAGTAGCCGGACGTCGCTGACGGACCTCGAAATTCCAGACGTCCGACACGTCGCTGGGGCAGCTCGATGCCGGCATCGTCCACCACCCTGATCTGGTGGCCCGGTAACGCCCGGCCGCACGAAGGTATCGCGATGGCGTCGGCCTGGTTGCAGGGCACCGCTTTTCCTTCATGATCGAACGCGCGGCGGGAAATGGAGTCGATGCGCGGCCCCCGCCCCAAAGGCGGAAAGGCCAGTCCGACCGACGACTCGGCCAGACCGTATACCGGGGTGATGGCTTGATATTGCAGACCACAATCTTTGAAACGCTCTGCAAATGATTTCAACGTTGCCGTACTGACCGGCTCCGACCCGTTGAGCGCAAGTCTCCAGGACGACAAGTCCAATGAAGACAGCACCGCGTCGCCGGTGTGCCGGACAAGCAGCTCGTAGGCAAAGTTGGGCGCGGCGGAAATGGTGCCGTGATGGCGAGACAACATGGTCAACCAAATCGAAGGCTGCGCCAGAAACGTAAGCGGAGACATCAGTACCAGAGGAATGTCATGGTACAGAGAACCCAGCCATGCACCAATGAGTCCCATATCGTGGTAAAGCGGCAACCACGACACGAAGATATCGTGCGCATCAACCTGCGAGGCCTTTCCCAGTGCGCGTATATTGGCGAGCAAATTTGCATGCGTCAGTGCGACCCCCTTGGGATCACCCGTGCTTCCGGACGTATATTGGAGGAAGGCGATATCGTCTTGAGAAGGGCGATAGCAAGGCGCCGCAGATGAGGAATTCAAATCCTGAGGCGTCAGGATGGCAAGCATGCCTGGAACCTTCGCCTGCAGCATGCGGGCAAACGGCTTGGCCTGCCCCAGCGTGACGATGAAAGCCGCTTCGGCATTGGACAAGATGTGCACATGACGTTTCAATTGATCTTCCAGCCGGGTCAGCCGTGCCGGTGGATAAATCGGCACCGGTATGCCGCCGGCGAACATCACGCCGAAGAAACATGCCAGATATTCGCGAGACGTCGGCAACATCAATGCGACGGATTGCCTTGGCTGAAGTCCATGCAGTACCAGACCGGCCGCGACAGCCCGTGCATCGTCGAGCAAGTCGCGATAATGAATTTCATGTTCCTGATGCTGCTCGTCGAGCAGCAGAATGTGAACCCGATCGGGCTGACGCGCGACATGCCACTCCAGCATCTCCAGGAGCGTCTGTGCCCGGTCGGGAACCCCGCTGCCCTGCGCCCGGTTCAGTGCGATGGAGACGCTCCCGGCCTGCGCTGTTCCCTGCCCCAGGAATTGCAAAAGATCGTTCGGCGTATCCACATCCGCAAGCATGGTTCCGGAAATCTCCACACCGAAGGCGCGCCCGATACGCAACATCAGCTCGACACGCGCGAGGCTGTCCAGCGCAAGATCCTTTTCAAAGGAGGTGTGCGGCGTGATTTCATGGTGGCAATCGGGATACGTGTCGTCAGCCATTTTCTGCACTATCACCAGCAAACGATCAATCGCAGGTTTATCGATGGTTTGATTGATGGTTTGATTGATGGAATCCATCACGACAGTCCCGTCAAAGAAAGAGCATGCGGCGACGCCGACAAGGTCAGGACCGTCTACGATGCCGGCGTTGCCATCATGGCATCAGTCCCGGTGCGGACAAGCGGTCGGACACTCCGGGCTGATCAACGACGATGCAATCGGTCGTCAAGATCAGGCTGGCAATGGAGGCGGAATTTTGCAACGCCAGCCGGGTCACTTTTGTCGGGTCGATGATTCCCATCTGCATCATGCTTCCGTATTCATCCGTGACCGCGTTGTACCCGAAATCGTCCGATCCGGCGATGATATTCTCGATGATGACGTCGGGCTCACCGCCTGCATTGGTGACGATCTGGCGCAACGGCCCTTCCAAGGCGCGAAAGACTATCTTGGTGCCGGAGTCTTGCGCCATATTGCTCATGTGAAGATCCTGCAACGCTGCCCGTGCACGCAGCAGAGCCACGCCCCCGCCGGGACCGCCCCCCTCTTCCATCGCTGCACGGGTAGCATGGATAGCGTCCTCCACGCGAGATCGCTTTTCTTTCATTTCGATTTCGGTCGACGCCCCGACCTTTATCAATGCGACGCCGCTGCTCAATTTGGCAGCGCGTTCTTCCAACTGATTTTTTTCGTAACTGCCTTCCGCACGCTGGAGCTCTTGCTGAATCTGACTGACGCGACTTCTGATGTGTGCAGCATCGCCGGCGCCGCCGATCAATGTTGTATTTTCCTTGTCGATCTCAATCCGCGAGGCATGGCCGAGGTCGGCTATTTCCAGTTTGTCCAGAGCTACCCCTGTCTCTTCGGAGATGACGCGGGTACCCGTAACGACGGCGATATCCTCCAATTGAGCATTGCGATGCGCGCCAAACCCGGGCGCTTTCACCGCACACGCTTTCAAGGTTCCGCGCAAGCAGTTGACGACCAGGGTTGCCAGCGCTTCGCCACTGACGTCTTCGGCAATGATCAGCAACGGCTTTCCCGTTTTAATGACTTTTTCCAGCACCGGCAATAGCATTTCAATCGATGAAATCGATTTTTGAGAAAGCAGGATCAACGCATCTTCCAGCGCCACCCGGTCTTTGTCGGGGTCATTGATGAAATAGGGTGACAGGTACCCACGATCGAACTGCAACCCTTCCACAATCTCCAGCTCATTCTTCATGCCGCGACCGTCTTCCGATTTGACGACGCCCTCTTCGCCGACGCGCTCCAATGCCTGTGCAATCATTTCGCCGATGGCCTTGTCGCCATTCGCAGATATCGTCCCCACCTGCATTATTTCCTGATTGGAACTGATTTTTCTTGAGTTTTCCTTCAGTCTCGCGATGACGGCGTCGACTGCCGCATCGATGCCGCGCTTTAAATCCATGGGGTCAAATCCCGCCGCCACGAACTTCATGCCTTGTTGCACGATAGCCTGCGCCAGTACCGTCGCAGTCGTCGTGCCGTCACCAGCCATTTCGGAGGTGTGCGTGGCGACTTCCCGCACCAACTGCGCCCCGAGATTTTCGAAATGGTCCTGCAACTCAATTTCCTTGGCGACCACGACGCCGGAATTGATGATCAACGGCGAGCCGTATGGCTTGCCAAGCACGACCGTTCTTCCTTTTGGACCAAGCGTTACTTTGACTGCGTTGGAAAGCGTGTGGAGACCCGCACACATTTTCGTACGGGCATCATCATGAAATAGCAGCATCTTGGCGGACATATCAATTCCTTTTCGCAAAACAGAAATCGCCTGTTCCCGGCATCGCGAGACAGGATCAAACATGAGTAGCACGCGGATGCCACAACCGCCCCGCTCGATTGAATGCTAAACAGCCGGGAAGGAAGGCGTTTGATGTGGATCAAGTAACGCGTTCGATTTTCGATTAATTTGAGTTTGTGGACCTTCCCCGTCTTTTTGCATTGCCTTGGAATTGCAGGAACGACTCTGCCCGGTTTATTTTCTCTTCGTGGAAATGGAAATATCGATCCGCGATCCGATCGTTGATTTTGTTGTCATCGCTTGATGGAACCCGACTCGTACTTCCCATGCCAATACTCAACTCGGATGTCGCGGCCATTTTTGAAGAAGTCGCCGATTTGCTGGAAATCAACGATGAGAATCCCTTCCGCGTCCTGGCATATCGTTCGGCGGCCCGCACCATCAGGAATTTCAAGACGCAATTTCACACCTTGATCGAGGCGGGCAGCGTGCTGCCTAAATTGCCCGGGATCGGCAAAGATCTGGCGGAGAAAATTCGCGAGATCACCACCACCGGCCATTGCGCCTTGCTTGACGCCCTTCACAAGCACTTCCCGCCGAAGTTCAACGAGCTGCTTACCATACCTGGCCTCGGCCCCAAGCGGGTACAGCGCCTGAATCGCGAACTGGGGGTCTCATCGATCAAGCAGCTCAGGGAGGCCGCCCTATCGGGTCAAGTCAGAAATTTGCCCGGCTTCGGCCCCAAAACCGAGCAATCTGTTCTTGACGCGATTGTGATGCGAGCCGAGCGCAGCCAGCGCTTTTCCCGCCAGATCGCCATGCCGCATGCCGAAGCGCTGGCCGCCTGTTTGTCGCGCGCACCGCATGTCGAACAAGTCGTCATCGCTGGCAGTTGTCGCCGCCTGAAGGATACGGTCGGCGACATTGACATCCTGGCCACAGGCAGCGCGAGCAGCGATTTGATGGCAAGTTTCTTTTCCTACGAGGATGTGCAAACGGTGCTCATGCGAGGAACGATACGTGGCAGCGTCATTCTCCGTTGCGGCATTCAGGTGGATCTGCGATTTGTCCCGCCGGAAAGTTTCGGGGCCGCGCTGCATTATTTCACGGGCTCCAAACCGCACAATATCGCCCTGCGCCGGATAGCGCTGGCGCGCCAATTTAAGCTGAACGAATACGGTCTGTTTCAAAATGGCAATCGGATCGCAGGCGATACAGAAGCTTCCGTCTATGCGGCGCTTGGCTTGCCTTATATCGTTCCGGAATTACGCGAGGACCGAGGGGAAATCGCTGCTGCCCGCGCCGGAACATTGCCGCATCTGGTAATGCTTGCAGACCTGCGCGGAGACCTTCATATGCATACCAACGCATCGGACGGGAAGAACTCCATCGAGGAAATGGCCTGTGCAGCTTCCCTGCTGGGACTGCGATACATTGCCATTACCGATCACTCTGCGCAGCTATCGGTGGCGACTGGTTTGAGTGCGGCCCGACTGGCCCGGCAACTTGAAGAAATCGACGCGGTCAATAACCGCCACCCTGAAATAACCATACTGAAAGGCGTCGAGGCAAACATTCTTGAGGACGGGCTCCTCGATCTCCCCGATTCGATACTCGAGCGCCTGGATATCGTGGTCGCTGCGGTACATGGAAAATTCAATCTTTCCCGAGCGACGCAAACGAATCGCCTGCTGCGTACTCTGCGCAATCCTTATGTCAATATCCTGGCGCATCCGACCGGACGCCTGTTAAGTCAACGCGCCCCTTACGACGTCGACATGTTGACTATCATGCGCGCGGCGAGGGATCAACATGTCGCACTGGAACTCAATTCACAACCGGACAGGCTTGACCTCGACGACATCAATTGCAAAATCGCACACGAGGAGAAAGTGCTTGTAGCGATCAATTCGGATGCCCACTCCACTGCCGATCTGGCGTATTTGCAATTCGGCATCGACCAGGCCCGCCGCGGCTGGATCGAATCCACCGATGTTATAAACTGCCGCGACATCACCGGGATACGAAGCTGGTTGGCGGCACGCTGAACCGTTCTTTCCGGCTGCAAAATAACGCCAGACAGAGCAAGACCACGCCTTCCCATTGCTGATCGATATCTTTTTTTTCTCAATATTCGACGACAGATGTCAGAAGAGCGCTTGCTGATGCATCAGCAACCAGCAGGAGATCCGAGTATTTGACTTAGATCAGATTGCCGGCCTCGCGCGTGCTCATAATCGCAATACGATCATTATCAGGAGTACTCCCGTGGACACATCAATGCGAGTTGAACGAGATATTCATTGGCAAGATTGGCTCATGGCGGCGGTCGGTATTCTGCTGTTCCTTTCACCGTTCGCGTTTCAGTTTTCCGAAAGAAACATCGCTTGGAATGCTTATCTGGCGGGCGCGGCAGTGGCGGTCATCGCCGGCATCGCGATCAAGAAGCGCGGCACCTGGAATGAAGTGCTTTTGCTGTTGCTTGGCATATGGTTGATGGTGTCGCCCTGGATATTGGGATTTTCCGCCGACAGTAAAGCAATGGTGAGCGCAATCATTGCCGGTGGAGCGGTTCTTGTCTGTGCCGCATGGGCAATGAAAAGCAAGGATGAGTCATATCGCTCACAATGAGCGAGACATATCCTTTGCAAGAGATGTTGAGATTCTGATGCATCGTTGCCACGCAGCCCAAGGTAACCCATCGCCCGATGGTGAGAAAGGCTGCCGCGACTAGTTCTTTCCTGCATACCGATCCCCCAAATAAAACACCTCCAACGGGGGATAACAATAATACGGCACAGGCTTGCGCTGTTTGCCATCCGGATGTCCTGATCAAAGGCGGCATTGCCGGTCGCAACCCGGGTTGCAATGGATGCTGGATTGACAATGCCCGGCAAGATCCCCGCCCATGCCCCGGGGCCGGGGCTATCCACTACTCAAGCTGAAAAAAATGGAAAAGTTGTTGAAGTCGTCCTGCATTTCCCTTGGCATCACGATAATGGACAATGCACACAAACTGTTAACCAGAGAACTCGTGGCCATTCTGCAATCCCCCGACTGCGAGTTTACGCGGCGCTTTCAGCGGTTCTGCCACTTGTTGGAGCAAAGCTTCCAGCAAGAAGAGAATTTGATGGAGGAAATTTCTTACTACGATATACGCGCACATCGTGAACAACATGCCGCCCTTCTCAGCGCGCTGCATCGAACAATTCCGAGGTCAATGGACGGCGATTATTTTTTTGCGCGCCAGATTCTTACCTTGCTGCCGCAGTGGTTTCTGGCGCATCTGATCAAAATGGATGCCACCCTGATCAAGGCCTTGGAGACGGCGGGCGCCCAACCAATCGCCAAAACCCTGAGCGTCGTTTTATGAATCTTGTCCGGATCGGCCTGAGATGTCAAAAGCAGCCAGGCGAACATTCAAAAAAATCGCAGGGAAATTTCTTTCCCTGCGATTCTTTGCACAACTGTGTAGTTGTCGTTCCCGCTTGGCCGACGCGAATCAATCGACGATGAACAGCTTGGCCCCCGTCGCCGTCGATGACCGGTGCGCTTCGGCGTTGTCAGCCACCTGATAGCTCATGCCGGCCTTGAGCAGGAAAGTGCGGCCGTCGTCCAGCTCGGTGTGCAATTCCCCTTCCAGACACAGCAGCACGTGGCCCTTCTTGCACCAGTGATCGGCCAGGTAACCCGGCGTGTACTCGACCATGCGCACGCGGATCGGACCGAACTGACGCGTGCGCCAGGTGGCCATGCCGCTGTCTCCCTTGTGTTCGGTACGCTCGACGGTGTTCCAGTCGGTCGTGCCGAACGGCAGGTTGCCGATTTCCATTACAGCTTGGCCGCGATCAGTTTGCCGAGGCGCTCGATGCCGACGCGGATTTTTTCCGGCGGCACGGTGACGAAGCTCAGGCGCAGCGTGTTGTGTTGCGGCTCGTTGGCGTAGAACGGCGCACCCGGCACGAAGGCAACGTGCTGTTCGACCGCTTCCTTGAGCAAGGCGCCGCTGTCGATATGCTTCGGCAGGGTCACCCAGATGAACATGCCGCCTTCCGGTTTGGTCCAGCTGGTGCCGGCCGGGAAGTAAGTTTGCAGCGCGTCGAGCATGGCCTGGCATTGGTCGGCGTACAGCTTGCGGATGGTCGGGATATGCGTTTGCAGGAAGCCGTCCTTGACCGCTTCGTACACCACCATCTGGGTCAGTTGCGCGGTGTGCAGGTCAGCCGCTTGCTTGGCCTGTTCCATCTTCAGGATCAGCGGCGTCGGCGCGACCACGTAGCCGAGGCGGATGCCAGGCGTCAGCACCTTCGAGAACGAACCCATGTAGATCACGCCGGCCGGATTCATGTTCAGCATCTTCGGCAGCGGATCGTTGCGATAGCTCAGCGCGCCGTACGGATCATCTTCGATCAGCGGCAGGCCCAGGCGGGCGCAGGCTTCCACCAGCGCGAAACGGCGTTCCAGCGGCAGCGTGCGGCCGGTCGGGTTCTGGAAGTTCGGCAGCGAGTACAGCAGGCGCGCGCCCTTGCCCAGTTCTTCAACGGCCGAAGGAATCAGGCCCTGTTCGTCGCTCGGCACAGAAATGAAGTTCGGACCGTAGATCGAGAACGCCTGCAGCGCGCCCAGATAGCTCGGCGTTTCCACCATCACGTTGCTGCCTTCGTCGATCAGCACCTTGCCCAGCAGGTCCAGGCCTTGTTGCGAGCCGGACACCATCAGCACTTGTTCAGGCAGGATCCTGGCGCCGTCGGTGGACAGCGAATTGGCCACCCATTCGCGCAGCGGGCCGTAACCGTCGGTCGGACCGTATTGCAGCGCGATCTTGCCTTGCTGCGTCAGCACGGTGTCAAACGCCGCTTTCATGCGCTCGACCGGGAAGGTCGCCGGCGACGGCAAGCCGCCTGCGAACGACGTGATTTCCGGACGCATGGTGATCTTCAGGATTTCACGGATGGCCGAGCTTTGCAGCTGCTGCGAACGTTTGGAGAAATTCCACTGAAGCGGATTGGGGTTTTCGATTTTCATGATGCCTGCCAAAAATAGGGTCGTGTTACATGGCCGGGACCGGTCATCCGCCGGTCCGGCAACAAAATGGTTTGAGTTATGCGATCTCGGCGATCAGTTCGATCTCAACGCATGCGCCCATCGGAATCTGCGCCACGCCGAAGGCCGAACGTGCATGTTTGCCCTGCTCGCCGAACAATTCGCCGATCAGTTCGGAGGCGCCGTTGGTCACCAGATGTTGTTCCGTAAAATCGCCGGTCGAATTGACCAGGCTCATCAGCTTGACGATGCGCTTGACCCGTGTGAGGTCGCCGCCGCAAGCTGCCTGCAATGTCGCCAGCAAATCAATCGCCACCGCACGGGCGGCCAGCTTGCCCTGCTCCGTCGTCGTGTCCTTGCCGAGCTGACCAACCCATACCTTGCCGTCCTTCTTGGCCAGGTGGCCGGACAGGAATACCGTGTTGCCGGTTTGCGCATACATGACATAGGCGGCGGCCGGTGCGGCCACGGCTGGCAATTCGATATTCAGGGCTTTGAGTTTTTCGTAGACGGACATGCGGTGCTCCTGTTTGCTATGGCTGCATCGCCGTCGTCATCGTATTGACGCCCGGCAAGACAGCACGTTTCGGAATGAAAACAAATATAGTCCGCCATTATCGCAAATATCGCGACTTTGTGATGGAGAACATCGTGAAAAGCGTTGCCCGGATTGAATTAGCGCCCGGTCAACCCGGCCTCGACGACCGGTGCTCGCCGGATCGCCATGCGCCGTCCAATTGCCACAACGGCAATAACTGCGGTCGCGAACAACAAATGGCTCGCATCCAGAGTTTCACCGACGATCACCGACGCACCTAGCAGCGTCATGAACGGCTGCAGCAATTGCACCTGGCCGACTCGCGCAATGCCGCCCAGCGCCAGGCCCTTGTACCAGAAGAAAAATCCGATGAACATCGAGAAAAACGACACGTAGGCAAACGACATCCATGCCTGCGGCGATGCTTCCACGCCATAGTGCACGCCGAGCCAGATCGTCACCGGCAACAACACCGGCATCGACAGCACCAGCGCCCAGCAAATCACCTGCTGGCCGCCCATGCTTTGCGACAGGCGGCCGCCTTCGGCATAGCCCATCGCCGCCGCCACTACCGCCGCGAACAATGCAAAATCGGCGGTATGGAAACTGCCGCCGCCCTGGCGCAGCGCGAAAGCGATCACGATGAAGCTGCCGATCAGCGCCGCGATCCAGAATCCGGTCGAAGGACGCTCACCGAAACGCAGCGCGCCGAACAAGGCCGTCGCCAGCGGCAACAGCCCCACCACCACGGCGCCGTGCGAGGCCGGCACGTAGTGCATGGCAATCGAAGAGAACAACGGGAATCCGACCACCACGCCCAGCGAAGTAATCAGTAACCCGCGCACTTGCAGCCGGGTCGGGAGCTTCGCCTTCAGATGCCACAGCATGCCGATCGCGCAAACCGCGGCCACCACTGCGCGGCCGAACGCCACGAAGGCCGGATTCAGTTCGGCCACGGCAACGCGGGTGAACGGCAACGTCAGGCTGAATATCGCCACGCCGATAAAACCCAGCCACATCCCTTTTGATTCGGAGTTCATCAATTTCCTTTTGTAGTTATTTTGAAGTTACAACCAGATCGCCACTGCGGAATAAATCGTCAGCAACACCATCACCGTGCTGAACACTGCGCGCCACAGCGGTTGCGTCAGATAGCGCCGCAACATCGCACCGGCGCCTGCCCACACGCCGACGCACGGCAGGTTGATGACGCCGAACACCAGGCAATAGATGGCGATGGCCAGCCACACCGGCTGCACCAGCGGCAGGAACGCGGACGCGCCCGTGATGGCCATCACCCAGGCCTTGGGATTGGCGAACTGGAACAGCGCCGCCCCCATGAACGACATCGGCCGCACGTGCGCGCTGTCCTCCTGGCTGAAACGCATGCTGCGCAATTTCCACGCGAGATACAGAAGATAAGCGGAGCCGGCGATCTTCAGCAGCACATGAATGGCCGGCACGGCGATCACCAGGCTGCCGATGCCGGCGGCGCAGATCGCCAGCAACACCATGAAACCGAAGGTAATGCCGAGCATGTGAGGGATCGATCGCAGGAAACCGAACCACACGCCCGACGAGGTCAGCATGATGTTGTTCGGTCCCGGCGTGATCGACGTGACGAAGGCGAACGAGGCCAGCGGCAACAAGGCTTCCATCAATGTCCTCCCTGGCCGATGGCGGAGTGGAAAATCCGCGCCAGGCCGCGTTGCCACAAGCTGCGCGCAGCCAGGCAGCGTGTCTTGAGCCACAACACCACACCCGGCTTGCTGCGATTCTCCATGAAGATTTCACTGGCGATCACGGCCTCGATCACGACGGCGCGACCCGGCTGCACGATCAGCGCATCGCCGGCATGCAGCCAGAAATCTTCGGCACGACCTTCCTGGGTGACCCAGACGTAACCGCGCCGCACCAGCAGCAAGCGGCTGCGTTCGAACTTGCCCGAGGCCAGCGCGCCGGCGCCGAGGTACAGATGATGATGTTCGCGTGTCAGCGTAGTCATGCCACCCTCCTCTGTTGATTGAACCCAGCATTCAGGTCGGCCAGTTGCGTGTCCTGATCGGGGCGCGAAAGAATCTGCGCAAACATGTCGTGATCGACGTTGCCGCCCGACAGCGTCAGGCCGATGCGTTGTCCCTGCAGGCGATGACGGATCTGCATCGCCGCGGCCAGCGCCGCGGCGCCCGCGCCTTCGGCCACATTGTGGGTGGCAGTGAAATACAGCTTCATCGCCGCGGCCACTTCGTCATCGCTGACGGCAATCACTTCATCGACTTCACTGAGGATGACTTCCAGCGACGCCTCGTCCGGCACGCGACAAGCCATGCCGTCGGCAATCACGGTTGTCACCGGTGATTCGATCTTGCTGCGGCCGTCGAACGACAGTTTATAAGCCAGTGCATGCGCCGACACCACGCCGATGATGCGGGTGCGCACATTGAGCGCGCGGCGCGCCGCGGCGGCGGCGCACACGCCTGAACCTTGGCCGATCGGCACAAACAGTACGTCGAGGTCCGGTTGCGCGCGCAGCAACTCCATCCAGTACGTTGCCACGCCGCTGACAAGGTCGCGGTGAAACGAGGGAATCATGTGCAGTTGTTCCTGCTGCGCCAGCATGGCGGCGTGCTCGCGGCTTTCCTGGAACTCCCGGCCGAACTCGACCAGCTCCACGCCCAGTGCGCGCATGGCGGCGTTCTTTTCACGGCTGTTTCCCTGCGGGACCACGATGGTGGCCGGAATGCCGTAGCGGCGTGCGGCGAAGCCGACCGACTGGCCGTGGTTGCCGCGCGTGGCGGAAATCACGCCGCGCACCTGTTGTGAACGCGGACGCTGCGCCAAGCTTTGCAGATACACCAGGCCGCCGCGGATCTTGAAGGCGCCGGTCGGCGTATGGTTCTCATGCTTGACCCAAGCCTCGGCGCCGAGCGCTTCGCTGAGCAGCGGCCAGGCATATTGCGGCGTCGCCGGCATCGCGGCGTACACGGCCTTGGCGGCTTGCTCGATCTCGGCATGCGTTGGCAACAAATGGGTCATGAGAGTCTCCTGTTGGTGAATCTGTTCTGGTCGATTGGCCAAGAGCCGGATCAATCGCTCTTCCTGATTGACTCCGCTCCTGACATGGGTCTATCCTAATCGACATAGCCAGTACAGTACCAGTACACTTAACCAAATAACTGTTTGCATTGTCACGGTAAAATGACCAATACAGCCCGTATCAAAACCCTGCCGCCGGCCGCCGTGCCCACCACATTGCCGCTGCTGTCGCGCGAGAGCGGCGATTCGCTGGTCGATCAGATCGTGCGCACAGTGCAATCGCGCATCGACGACAAACTGTTGCGTACCGGTGCCCGGATGCCGTCCATACGCCAGTTCGCGGACCTTCACAGCGTATCGCGCTTCACCGTGGTGGAAGCGTATGACCGCCTTGTGGCTCAAGGCTTCCTCGAATCGCGGCGCGGCTCCGGCTTTTTCGTGCGCGAACGCTCGCCTGTTGCCAATCCGTCAATGACCGGTACAGTTGTGTCGGCTACCGGCAACAATCCGGGATCCGATGGCGCATCGCTACCACAACAGCTCGATGTGGTCTGGCTGGTACGCAACATGTTCCGCCAGATGCCGGCGCAAAAGATGCCCGGCGGCGGTCTGCTGCCGCCCGACTGGCTGGACGGCGACCTGATCGCCAATGGCCTGCGCGCCGTGGGCAGGCAGAACCAGTCGCTGCTGCTCAGCTACGGCACGCCGCAAGGCTTCCTGCCGCTGCGCCAGCAATTGCAGCTGAAGCTGGCCGAGCTGGAGATTTCCGCCGCGCCGGAACAAATCCTCATGACCTCGGGCGTGACGCAGGGACTGGACATCGTGGCGCGCCATTTCCTGCGCCCCGGCGACGTGATCTTCGTCGACGATCCGGCCTGGTTCCTGATGTTCGGCTCGTTTGCCGCCATGGGCGCCAAAGTGGTCGGCATCCCGCGCCTGGCCGACGGCCCCGACATCGCCAAACTGGCCGAGCTGGCGGCGCTGCACAAGCCGCGCCTGTATGTGATCAACTCGGTGCTCCACAATCCGACCTCGACCTCGCTGTCGGCGGCCAAGGCCTTCCAGATCCTGCGCATCGCCGAAGAGCACGACTTCACCATCGTCGAGGACGACATCTATTGCGATATGCACGCCGGCAATACCGGTGCCGGTGCAGGCGGCCAGGCAGCCACGCGCATCGCGGCGCTGGACCAGTTGCACCGGGTGATTTACTTGGGAGGATTTTCCAAGACCTTGTCGGCCAACCTGCGCGTGGGCTTCATTGCCACTTCGCCGGACCTGGCGCGCCACCTGGCCGACCGCAAGATGCTGTCGACGCTGACCACCACCGAAATCGGCGAGCGCGTAGTCTACAAGATTCTCTCAGAAGGCCACTACCGCAAGCACACCGAGCGGCTGCGCAACCGCCTCAACGGCGTGCGCGACAAGGTTGTGCGGCAACTGGAAAGGGTCGGCCTGGGCACCGGCACGGCGACGTCGAACGGGATGTTCGTCTGGGCCGACGCCGGCCGCGACACCAGCGTGCTGACCGAGAAAGCCATGGCGCAGGGATTCCTGCTGGCGCCGGGCAGCCTGTTCTCGCCGAACCAGCTGCCGTCGACCAAGATGCGCATCAACGTCGCCAGCATGTCGGACCCGGTGATCTGGCGTTTTCTGGATGAAGAACTGGGGCGATGAAACGTCCGCTACCTGATCAATTCAGGTAGCGGAAAAGCGGATCAGGCCAGATGAATCCGCGCCACTTCGACGTTGGATGCGTTGTAAAACGCATAGTCCGTGGTGCCGGGGAAGTAGACATAGTGATCCGATCCGTTGGCCGCAATCTGCAAGCTCTCGCTGCCGCTCATCTTGACCGTCAGGATGTGCGACGAGGCGCCGCTGGCGATGCCCATCTTGATGACATCGTCAGCGGTGATCACGATATTGGTGCCGCTGCCGCTGGTCATGTCCAGGGTAGTGATGCCGGTGACCTTGTTGGAGAAATTGGCCAGCGTGATGGAACTGCCCAGGTCGGCAAAGTGCAAGGTCGTCGTGCCGGCGCCGCCGCTGATGGTGGAGATGTTCGATTGCCCCGTGGTCTGGTTGACCATGTCGCTCTGCGCACCCAGCGAGCTATGCGAACCGGCGCTGACGTTGATCGTATTGAGGCCTGTGCCGACCGTCACACTGTTGCTCCCGCCATCCACCACGTTGAACACATCGGTGCCGCTCGCCGCCCCACCGCCGCTGAGCGCGTTGGTGGTGGCCGTCCCCTTGGCCGTCAGGATATTGGCGCCGGTGTCGCCGATCAGCGTGCTATCGAGGAAAGCGCTGCCGGTCAGGTTTTCGATGTTGGTGTAAGTGTCGCCGTTGGCGTCGCCGCCGGTGCCTGCATGCGTGGCCAGATTGGCGACGATGGCGCCGTTGGCGTTGGAGAACTCGTAGCTGACGGTGTCGCTGGTGCCGCCGGCGCCGTCGAACTTGTTGGCGTTGCTGTCGGCGTAGAACGTGTCGTTGTAGCTGCTGCCGACCACGTTCTGGATATTGCTGTAGGTATCGCCCGTGGAGAACGAGACGCCGGCGCCGGCTGCCGCATCCACACCCGCCGAACCCGTGTGGTGGAACAGATCGACCACCACGGCATTGCCCGAACGCGCATAGTTGACGGTATCGCCGTTGGTGCCATGGCCGCTGCCCTCGAAGCCGTTGGCCGCGGAACTGGCGAAGAAGACGTCGTCGAAATTACTGCCGATCAGGTTGCTGATGCCGGTGAACTTGTCGCCTTGGGCGAACCCGCCGCTGGTGCCCGCGCCGGTAGTGTTCGACAGATCTACGGTGACGCCGGCGGTCGACGCCAGATAGCTCACGGTATCGACGCCGCCAGCGCCGCCGTCGAAACTGTTGGCCTGGCTGTTGGAGACGAAGGTATCGTTGAAGCTGCTGCCGATCAGGTTGTCGATGAAACTGAGCTTGTCGCCCGCCGCATCGCCGCCGCTGGTGCCGCTGCCGTCCGTCGCGTTCAGGTCGACAGTCACTCCGGTCGCCGAACCGGCATAGCTGGCGTAGGTATTGGCGCGATTGGCCGTCACACCGGTCAGGGTATCGCCGCCGCCGCCGCCGGTCAGGATGGTTTTGTTGGCGCCGGCGCCGGTCAGCGTATCGGCGAAGCTGCTGCCGATGACGTTTTCGATGCTGGTGTACACATCGCCCTGTGCATAGAAATTCGCTCCGATGCCGGTGTTCAGGTTGACCGTCACGCCGCCATCCGAGCTGACGTAGCTCACCGTATCGAATCCGCCGCCGCCGTTCAGGTTGTTGGCCTGGTTGTTGGCGACGAAGATATCGTCGTTGCTGCTGCCGATCAGGTTATCGATGAAGCTGAGTTTGTCACCCGCAGCATCGCCGCCGCTGGTGCCGGTGCCGTCGGTGAAATTCAGATTCACGGTCACCGCTGCGGATCCGACGTAGCTGGCATATGTATTGGCGCGATTAGAGGCCACCCCGGTCAGAGTGTCGCCGCCGGCGCCGCCGGTCAGCACGGTCGCGCCCGTGGTGGCGCCGGTCAGCGTATCGGCGCCACTGCCGCCGATGACGTTCTCAATGCTGATGTAAGTATCGCCTTGGGCAAAACCGCCGGAACCGGCGCCGCCGCCCACGCTCAGGTTGACGGTGACGGGCGCGCTCGAACCGGCGTAGCTGACCGTGTCCGAACCCCCCCCGCCGTTGAACGTATTGGCCGAGGCATTGCCCACGAAGGTGTCGTCATACTGCGTGCCGATGACGTTTTCGATGCTGACGTAGACGTCGTTGGCGGCAAAGCCGCCAGTGCCGCCGCCGGTATTCAGATTCACGGTCACGCCGTTGCCGTCGTTGGCCGAGGCGTAGCTGACCGTATCCGAACCGGTCCCACCGTCGAACCTGTTGGCCGCTGCGCTGGCGACAAACGTATCGTCGCCCGAACCGCCGGTGGCGTCCTGGATGTTGACATAGGTATCGCCCGCCGCCAGGCTGCCGGCGCCGCCGCTACCGGCGCCGTTGAACAGGTCGACGGTTTCGGCGACGGTCGAGTTGGAATAGTCGACGCGGTTGTGCGACGTGCCCGTGCTGTTGCCGCCATCGAAATTATTGGCGGCTGCGCTGGCGAAGAAGATGTCGTCGCCGCTGCCGCCCGTCACGTCCTGGATATTCGTGTAGGTATCGTTGGCGGCATAGGTGCCGCTGCCGGTGCCGTTGAACAGGTTGACGGTTTCTGCGCTGGAAGAAGTTGCGTAGCTGACCCGATTATGCGAATTGGCGTCGCTGGTGCCGCCGTCAAATCTGTTGCCGTCCGTGCTGGCGACGAACAGATCGTCCGCCGAGCCGCCGGTCACGTCCTGGATGCGCGTATAGGTATCGCCGTTGGCCAGACCGCCGACGCCGGCCCCGGTCACCAGATTGACCGTCACCGACGCAGCCGAATTGGAATAGTCCACACGATTGTGTGACGTCGCGGAGCTGACGCCGCCGTCGAAATTATTGTTGGCGGCATTGGCGACGAAGGTATCATCGCCGGAGCCGCCGGTCACATCCTGAATGTTGGTGTAGGTGTCGTTATTGGCCAGGCTGCCGGCGCCACCGGTGCCGACGCCAAGGTACAGATCGATTTTTTCCGCCACGGCCGAGTTGGCGTAGCTGACCCGGTTGTGCGCGCCGCCTCCACCGTCGAATTTGTTGGCGGCGGCACTTGCAATGAAAGTGTCGTTGGCCGAGCCGCCGGTGACGTCCTGGATATTCGTGTACGTGTCGCCGTTGGCCAGGCTACCCGCGCCGCCCGTGCCTGCTCCCGTGAACAGGTCGACCGTTTCCGACACGGTCGAATTGGCGTAGCTGACGAGGTTGTGGGTACCGCCGCCACCGTCGAACTTGTTGGCTGCCGCGCTGGCGACGAAAATGTCGTCCGCAGCGCCGCCGGTGACATCCTGGATATTCGTATACGTGTCGCCGTTGGCCAGGCTGCCGGCGCCGCCGCTACCTGTTCCGAGGAACAAGTCGACGGTTTCCGATACGGTCGAATTGGCATAGCTCACCCGATTGTGGGTGCCGCCGCCACCGTCGAATTTATTGGCCGCCAGGCTGGCGACAAAGGTATCGTCGGCTGAGCCGCCGACGATGTCCTGAATGTTGACGTAGGTATCCCCGTTGGCCAGGCTGCCCGCGCCGCCGCTACCTGTTCCGAGGAACAGGTCGACGGTTTCCGACACGGTCGAATTGGCGTAGCTGACCAGGTTGTGGGTGCTGCCGCCACCGTCGAATCCGTTGGCCGCCGCACTGGCGATGAAGATGTCGTCAGCCAGGCCGCCGGTGACGTCCTGGATGTTGGTGTACGTGTCGAGATCGGCCAGTCCGCCCGTGCCGGTGCCATTGAACAAGTTGACCGTCACTGCGGCGGCGGATGTTGCGTAACTCACGCGGTTGTGGGTACCGCCGCTGCCGTCGAATTTATTGGCTGCCGCGCTGGCGACGAAGGTGTCGTCGCCGGCACCGCCGGTGACGTCCTGAATGTTGGTGTAGGTATCGAGATCGGCAAGGCCGCCCGTGCCGGTGCCAGCCACCAGGTCGACCGTCACGGCCGCCGCCGAATTGGCGTAACTCACGCGGTTGTGGGTGCCGCCGCCGCCGTCGAATTTATTGGCTGCTGCGCTGGCGACGAAGGTGTCGTCGGCCGAACCGCCGGTGACATCCTGGATATTCGTGTACGTGTCGCCGTTGGCCAGGCTGCCGACGCCGCCGCTGCCGGTTCCGAGGAACAGGTCGACGGTCTCCGATACGGCCGAATTGGCATAGCTGACCAGGTTATGGGTGCCGCCGCCGCCGTCGAACTTGTTGGCCGCCGCGCTGGCGACAAAAATGTCGTTGCCGGAGCCGCCGGTCACGTCCTGGATATTTGTGTAGGTGTCGCCGTTGGCCAGGCTACCGACGCCGCCGCTGCCGGTCCCCAGGAACAGGTCGACGGTTTCCGCCACCGTCGAATTGGCATAGCTGACGCGATTGTGCGAGGAAGACGTACTGGTGCCGCCGTCGAAGTTGTTGGCCGCCGCGCTCGCCACAAAGGTGTCGTCGAAGGCGCTGCCGGTCAGGTCCTGGATGTTGCTCAGTTTGTCGCCGGCTGCATAGCCGCCCGAGGTCCCGACGCCGTCCGTACGGCTCAGGTCGATCGTGACGCCGGCATTCGACGAGGCGTAGCTGACGCGGTTGTGCGACGTCACCGTGCTGACGCCGCCCTCGAAACTATTGGCGTCGGCGCTGGCGACGAACAGGTCGTCCGACGAAGAGCCGATGACATTCTCGATATTGGCGTAGGTATCGCCGGTTGCATAGCCGTTGGCACCCAGGCCGGTGACGAGATTGACCGTGACGCCCGCGTTGGAATACGCATAGCTCACCGTATCCGAACCCTGCAAGCCGTCGAACACATTGGCTACCGACGAGGCGATGAAAGTGTCGTCGTTGGTCGAACCGATGACGTTCTGGATATTGGCGTAGGTGTCTCCGGCGGCGAAGCCGTTGCTGCCGGCATTGTTCACGAGGTCGACCACCACGCCGATGTTGTCGCTGGCCTTGGCATAGCTGACGGTATTGTTGCCGCCCTGGCCGTCGAAGCGGTTGGCCGCGCCGTTGGCGATGAACATATCGTTGCCTGCACTGCCGATGATGTTCTGAATGTTCAGGTACGTGTCGCCATTCGCATAGCCACCATTGCCGCCGCCCAGCACCAGATCGATCGTCACGCCCGCATTGGAGGCGGCGTAGCTGACCGTATTGGAGCCGGCGCCGCCGTCAAAATTGTTGGCGACGCTGCTGGCGACGAAAGTGTCGTTGCCGGAGCTGCCGGTCAGATCCTGGATGTTGATCAGCTTGTCGCCGGTCGCGTAGCCGCCCGAGGTGCCGGTGCCGTCGGTGTAGTTCAGGTCCACCGTCACGCCGGCGTTGGAATCCTCATAGCTGACGCGGTTGTGGACGGACTGAAGGCCGCCGTCCAGCTTGTTGGCGTCGGCGCTGGCGATGAAAATATCATCGTAAATACTGCCGATCAGATTCTGGATGTTGACGTACGAGTCGCCGTTGGCGTAGGTACTGCCGGTACCGGTGCCGATGGTGTTGGTCAGGTCCACCGTGACGCCGCCCACCGATTTTTCGTAACTCACGGTATTGACGCCGCCGCCGCCGTCGAAGCGATTATTGTCGGCGCTGGCGATGAACAAATCGTCGTAATTGCTACCGATGACGTTCTGGATGTGCAGCAGCGTGTCGCCCTGAGCATAGCCGCCGCTGGCGCTGCCGTCGAACAAACTGACGGTGACGCCGGCATTCGACGAGGCGTAACTGACGGTATCCGAGCCGCCCGAGCCGCCGTCGAAGTGATTCGCTCCCGCGCCCGAGATAAAGATGTCACCCGACGAGCTGCCGACGATGTTCTGGATGTTGATGTAGGTGTTGTTCTGCGCGTAACCGCCGCTGCCGGTCATCGTGACCATGTTGGCGATGATGCCGCCGGTCGATGCGCCGTAGTTGACGGTGTCCGAACCACCGCTGCCGCCATTGAAGATGCGGCTGTCGATGCCGGCGACGAAGACGTCGTCATAGGCGCTGCCGATCACGTTCTGAATGTGGCTGTAGGTATCGCCCTCGGCATCGCCGCCGACACCGCGTCCGCTAACGAAGTTGACCGACACGCCCTGCGCCGAGTTGGCGTAGCTGACCGTATCCTGGCCGCCGCTGCCGCCGTCGAAACTGTTGGCGTCGATGTTGCCGACGAAAGTATCGTTGAAGGCGCTGCCGATGACGTTCTGGATATGGGCGTAAGTGTCGCCCTGCGCCGAGCCGCCGGTGCCGGCGCCGGTGCTCAGATTGACCGTCACGCCGGCCGCCGAGCTGGCGTAGGAGACGGTGTCGGAGCCGCCGCTGCCGCCGTCAAGGCGATTGGCCTGGGTATTGGCGATGAACATGTCGCTGGAGGCGCTGCCGATCACATTCTGGATATGGACGTAGGTGTCGCCTTCGGCGTCGCCGTTGCTGCCCAGGCCGGTGATCAGGTTGACCGTCACGCCGGCTGTCGAGTGTGCATAGGACACTGTGTCGACGCCGCCGCTGCCGCCGTCGAGACGGTTGACCTTGTCGTTGGCGACGAAGGTATCGCTGTAAGCGCTGCCGATCAGGTTCTGGATGTTGCTCAGCACATCGCCCTGAGCGTCGCCGCCGCTGCCGAGGCCGGTGGAAAGGTCGATCGTCACGCCCGCAGCCGAATTCTTGTAGCCGGCGGTATTGATGCCCTGCGTACCGCCGGTCAGTACGTCGGCGCCCGCGCCGCCTTCAAAGTAGGTGTTGCCGCTGCCGCCGATGATGGTGTCCGCGCCCGCGCCGCCGTAGAGCAAGTCGTTGGCGTTGCTGCCGTAGATGGTGACGCCGCCGTCGCCGGCATGGATTTCATGCGGCACGCCTTGCGCCGGCAGCACCCACACGCTCTTGCCGGTGGCCGGGTCGAGATAGGTCAGGTCGGTGTAGGAACTGGCGTCCTTGATCACCACCACGCGCGAATCGAGCAAGTGCGTCAGGCCGTCGGTGGTCAGCACCGATACGTCGAAATTGATGGTCGCCGTCGGCGCGGTCGGCTGGGTCGGATCGGCTGCCGTGGTGGTGTACTGCACCTGCAGGTCGAAAGTTTTTTCACCGGCGGCCGGCGTGATTTGATAGCTGCCGCCGCCTAGGTTGACGGCATTGAGAATCGTCATGTTCCCGGGCACGCCGGTAATCAACACCGACTTCACCGTGCCGTCCCCGGTGACGTTGACCTTGAAGATCTTGATGAAGTCGCTCTGTGTGTTGCTGCTGGTGGCGTAGATGGTGTGGACATCATTGCCGGCATTGATCACCTGCGGCGCGAACTGCACCGAGTTGGACCCGTCGATGGCAGAGGCGGCCGAACCGCCGCTGCCGTGCAGCACGCTGCCGACCTGAGTCTGGGTGGTCAGGTTGAGCAGGTTGAGCGTCATCGCCGGCGTCTGCGGCCCCACCACGATCGGTGTCAGTACGGCCCCCGGACGTTCCGAAATCTCAGGGGATACTTGCTTGATCAGCGAATCGGCGCCGGTCGTCACCGGCGGCGCAGGCGGCACCGGGATCGAGGGCAGCGCCAGGTTTTGCAGGCCGTTGCTGGTCAGCGAACCGGCGTTGTCCTGAATGATCTTGGCCAGTTGACTGGTGGCGGCGGGATTGACCTGGGCCGAATTGTTGTTGGAGGTGAAATGATTGTCCGGCACCCCGTTGGCGTCGGAATTGCTGGCGCGGTCCTGGGTATTCACCGGATCGGAATTGAGGATCAGCGACTGGTCGTTGTTGCGCAGCGGGATCTTGCCGACCAGGTCGAGCATGCGGCCGGTGTCCTGCGAGGCATCGGCGAAGACGATCTTCGACTTCTCGTCCATGGCGCCCATGGCGCCGCCGGCCAGCACCACCTTGCTGCCGTCCTCGAGCTGCAGGACCATGTCGACGTCAACCACCTGCACGTGCTTGACCGCACCGCGCGGCACGTTCAGATGGAAGCTGCCGTTCTGGTCGGGCATGGCTACGCGCGCGGAGCCGGTGATGGCCTGCGCGGCGCTGGCTGCATTGGCCGGATTAGCCGAATTTGCTTTCGATGGAGTTGCTGTCGCCATGTCAAACCTCGCTGAGGAAGTCAATCACATAATCATGGCAGCGCGCGATGGCTTCGCCGCACTGCCCTTTTTTCCGTTCGTAGTTGCCGTTACCGTCGCTGAACTGCTACTGCTGCAAAATCGTCGCGCTGGGCCCGTCGGCGACCACCTTGCCGTCGTTGAGCACGATGATGCGATCCATGCGCCTGAGCAAGGCTGTGCTGTGCGTTGCCACCACCAGCGTGCGTTGCGACGACGCCGAATACGCCATCAATTTCTCGATAATCCTGGTTTCTGTCGACAGATCGATGCCGGTAGTCGGTTCGTCCAGCAGCATCACGGTCGGCATGCCGGCCACCACGCGCGCCAGCGCGACCATCTGGCGCTGTCCGCCGGACAGGTTGCCTGGCGCCTTGAGCATCTGGTCCAGGCGCAGCTCGCCGCGCGCAATCAGGTCGTCCACGCCGGACACCGCCAGCGCCGCTTCATATTCATTGCTGTCGACACGGTCGCCGACGAAGATGTTTGCCGCCAGGCTGCCGTCGAACAAGAACGGTTCCTGCGGCTTGTAACCGATGCAGCGCATGCGCACCGGCGCCGCATACGCCGCCACCGCCACGCCGTCAATGAGCACCTGGCCCTTGCCGGCGTCGACCTTGTGCAAGCCGGCCAGCGCGCGCATCAGCGTCGTCTTGCCCGAACCTGAACGGCCGACGATGCCGACCTTTTCGCCGGGCTGGATTGCCAGCGAGACATTGTCGAGCGCCGGCTTTTCATTCTTGTCGAGATGCAGCGTCAGGTTGACCACCTGGATCAGGCCGCGCATGTCCTGGCGCAAGACGTCGGCGATCATCTGTTCCGGATCGCTGTCGTCGAACATCTCCTCGAATGCGGCGCGTGCGCGCTTGAACATTTCCATGCGTCCCAGTACCATGGTGACCGACGACAGCATCGAAGTGGCGCGGCTGATCAGCAGCGACGTCGCGATCAGCGCGCCGACCGTGAGCGCGTTGTCTTCCACCAGGTACACGCCGATCACCAGCGTGCCCACCGAGATCAGCGTGTATCCGACGGTCGACAAGGCATAGCCGGCGTTCATCCAGAACCGGCTCTTGGCCTGGCTCACCGCGTTGTCCGCAGCGTCCGAAAGGAAGGCCTTGACCAGCCGGTCCTGCAGCGGTGAAGTCTTGAGCGTTTCCATGCCGAACACCAGGCTGGCCAGCTTGTCGATCTTGCCGATGCCGGAGGTCATCGCGGCATTGCTGTAGTCGGTCGCCGGAATCTTGCACAGCAACTGCGAAGCCACCAGCATGCCGCCGCCGACCAGGATCACCCATACCAGATGGCCGCCGAGCAAGCCCACCGCTACCACGTACATCGCCAGGAACGGCAGGTCGATCAGCATCAGCATGTAGTTCGACGACAGCAGGTCGCGCGCGCTGCTGAGGTCGCGGTACTTGGCCAGCACCACGCCGACCGGCGCGGTGGCTCTGGATTCCAGCAGGCGACGCACCGAACGGTTGTCAAACTCGATGTCGAAGCGCCCGGCCAGTTGTTCGATGTAATACATGCGGATGATGCGCAGCACCAGTTCCAGCACGATGAACAAGGCCATGCCCAGGGTCAGCGCCCACAGCGTTTCGGTGATGTGGTTGCCGATCACCTTGTCGTACACCAGCCGCGAGTACAGCGGCATGAACAGCCCGAACACATTGATCAGCACGCCGGCCACGACGATCTCGACGAAACGGCTGCCGTAGGCGCGCATCAGCGTCAGGTACACCGGGTCCTTGCGCAGTGAGCGCAAATCGGCTTGCGGCTGATCGACGTAGATCTGGTCGCTTTCGTTCATGGGTCCGTTCACGTTTCAGGCTACAGCTGCGGTCGGCGACCTCAGCTGGCGGCCTTGTTGCTGGCCATTGACAGTTCGCGAATCGCTTCGCGCATTTCGAGGCGCAGGTCCTTGACCATGGTCTGGCGGCCACTGCGCATTTCGTCGATGACGGTTTGGGTATTGATGTTCTGACGCATCAGCGCTTCGGTGATCGAGGTCAGCGAAGTCGGGATGGCGCCGAGGTTTTTCACGCGGTCGTTCATCATCGCCATGTGCTTGGCCAGGTCGATCTGCAGCTGGCGCGAAGACAAGGCGTCGCGCGTCATGTTGCTGGAGTTCTCGCCGATGGCCTTGCCCAGTTCGCCCAGGCGTTCGGACACGGCCGAGTGGATTTCGCCCTGATGCTGGATGGCGCCGAGTTCGTCGGCGATGCGGATGGAAATCTGGTTGAGCAGCGTCGGCATCTGCGCAATGTGCTGCGCGGTCTTTTCGGTCATGTTGGCCGCTTCCGACTGCTGCGCCTGCAAGGACGTCAGCGCCGACGACAGCGCCATCTGGCCGCCTTCCATCGTCGAGACGATCTTCGGCAACATGTCGAAACTGCGCAGGGCGATGTCGCCGTTGACCGACAGGCGCTCTTCCAGCAACGACAAGCTCTGCGTCAGGTCGCGCGCCGAGGTCATCTTCTGGTTGATGATCTGCCCGACGTTGCGGATTTCTTCCAGCGTCTGCTGGCCGACTTCGTGCATGCGCGGACCGAAGGACACCAGTTGGCGCAGATTCTTCGATTCATCCATGCTGGCGTGGAACAGCTCAACGATATTCTGGAGACGGTCGTTCATGCCTTCAAGCTTGATGCCGGCCTGCATCGATGCTTCCGAGCTGGCACGCGCGGCCATGATGGATTCGCGTTGCAGCACCATCAGATCCTGCAGGAACTCGGCCAGGAACTGTTCCGACACGCCTTGTCGGCCGCTGGCGTTGGCGCCGGGGCCGCTCATGTCGTGAATCACGTGCTGCACCATGTCGCTGATGCATTCGCGTGCACGCGAAACGAGTTTTTTGTTGGCGGCGCGTAGTGGCGTCAGCGTCAGGCCCAGCGCCAGCGAACCGATCAGGCCGAACATCGAGGCCGAGAACGCGGTGCCCATGCTGGCCAGCGGTTTTTGCAGATCGGACACCAGATGCATGAACGAGGCATCCATGTCGCCGCCCTGGGTCGCCTTGCCGAAGCCGTCGATCAGCGCCGCGGTGCCGACCAGCGTTTCGAGCAGGCCGATGAAGGTCCCCAGCAGGCCGAGCGCGATCATGAAGCCGGTCAGGAAATGCGGGAATTCAGTCTTGGCTTCGAGGTGGGCCTGCAGGTCCGACAACGATCCCTCGATGGTTTCCTGTTCGATACGCGAGGTCAGGCGGCCTTTGGTGTTGGCGACGCTGACCAGCACCTTGGCGATCTCGCTGCCCTGGAACTCGGGCGCCTTGACCAGTTCTTCCATCGATTCGCCGCCGTTGACGCGCGAGTAGAACAAGCCGAGCTTGTTGTATTCCCAGTTCACGCGCCACATGTTGTAGACGATCAGTGCGACGCCGAACACCGCCACGCCGATGATGAACAGGTTAAGGAAGGGATTGATCCGGATCGCGTGCAGGACGAAATCCCTGAACAGGAAACCGCCGAGCAGCAGGAACAGCGATGGTATCGCGGCGAGTGCATAGAAGTTGCGCAGGTTTTTCATACGATCAGGTTCCGAAAGAAAAGACAAGATAGGAAAAATTCAGTGTTCATTGAGGCTCCCCGCTTAACGCGGCTCCCTGAGCGCGGTCTGGCCGAATCGGCTCAGCGGCGACATCAGGTATTGCCAGACGGTGCGGCGGCCGACGATCATGTCGGCTGTGGCGGTCATGCCCGGCATCAGCGGCAGACCGGTATCGAGTTTGGGGTCGCGCGTGACTTCGATCTTGACGCGGTAGAAGCGCTCGCCACGTTCTTCCGGCACGGTGTCGGCGCTGACCTCGGTGACCACGCCTTTCATCGCGCCGTACACACCGTAGTCGTAGGCCGAGACCTTCACGCGCGCCGGTGCGCCGGTCATCAGCTGGGCGCGATCGGTCGGCGCCACCTTGGCTTCGATCACCAGCTTGTCGTCGGTCGGCGTCATTTCGATGATGGCGTCGCCGGGCTTGACCACGCCGCCGACGGTGTTGATCAGCACGCGGTTGACGATGCCGTCCATCGGCGCGCGCACTTCCGAACGGGACACGCGGTCGTTGCGCGATTTGATTTCTTCCTGCAGGCGCGCCAGTTCGTTTTCGCTGACGGTGAGGTCGCTGCGCGCATCGGCGCGGAAACGCGAGGCGGCTTCACCCATCTTGGCTTGTGCTTCTGCGATGGCGGCGGTCAGGCGCGGGATCATGGCGTTGGTGGCGGAAAGACGGCTCTGCGCATCCTGGGCCTTGGACTGCGCCTGGATGTCTTCCAGCTGCGAGGCGGCATTGCGTTCGAACATGCCGTGCACCAACTTGTACTGGCGCTGCGCCAGATCGTATTCGGACACCAGGCTCTTCTGGCGGCTGACGGCTTCGCCGACTTCGGCCTGGCGCTGCGCCGATTGTTCGCGCAGTACGCTGAGTTCCTGCGACAGCTTGGACTGACGCGCGGCAAATGACGCCAGTTCGCTCTGCACCGCCGGATCGTCGCTGCGCAGATCGGCCGACATCGCCACCGACGACGCGCCGCCGGCTTCGGCCTTGAGGCGCGCAATGCGAGCGCGCAGGCCGAGGATCTTGACGTTGCCTTCGCCGAGGTCGGCGTTGGCGCGTACGTCGGCGATCGAAATCAGGGTCTGGCCCTTCTTCACCGCGGCGCCTTCGCGCACCAGGATGGCGGAAACAATGCCGCCTTCCAGATGCTGGATGATCTGGTTGTGCTCGGAGGCGACAATACGGCCGGTGCCGCGCACCACCATGTCGATCTGGGCGAACCACGACCACACCAGCAGGCACAGCAGCAGGAATACGGTAACGAGGATGAACTGGCGCGGGCGCGCCAGTTGACTGTGATCGCCGAGCTGGCGATCCAGGCGCGGCGCGACGAGGCGCATCAGACGAAGACTGCGCGCCTGCAGTTGCAACCGCAGGCGCAAATCCCAACGCAAATTGTCGTTGGGCTGCTTCGTCATTTTTGACCTGCCTGGTATTGAATGACCACCCGTGCGTTGCTTTCGGCGCTGTTCTCGGACGTGGCGACACGGCTGACCACGCGCTCCTTGTCGACGCCGGCGTCAATCAGATGATTGCGCACCGCCACGGTGCGGTAGTAGGCACGTCGGCGCGCTTCGGTGAACTCTGCCGAACCGATCACGCCGGTGATGACGATCTTGCCCTGTTGCGCCTTCACGCGGCGCACCCAGTCGCCGATGCTGCCGTCGAGCGTCTTGGCGCCGTCGGCGTTGAGCTCGGTGCTTTCTTTTTCGAAATGCAGCACCACCGCCTTGCTGTCGCCGTCGACCTTGTTGGTGCCGGGAGCAATTTCCTTTGCCTTTTCGACGCGCACCTGGATGTTGTTGTTGCCGCCCGCTGCCGCGGCATCGCTGCGCAGGCTGCCGGCGTCGGCCTGCAGCGGCGGTGCGGCCTGGCGCGACTTGAGGTCGGCGATCTCGCGCCTGAGCTTGTCGATTTCGTTGGTCTTGTCGCGGTTCTCGCTCTTGAGGCGTGCGGTGTCGGCATCGGCGCCTTGCGGCGCGTCGATCGCATCCGGCTTGACCTTGGTGGAACCGCTCTGAACCTGAACCTCGCCCTTGGTGACCATTTTGCTGACACGAATCTCCGCCAGCTTCTGCGAGTAGTAGAAGAGCGTCACGACGAACACCACAACCACGAAAATCATGACCAGGACGACGTTGGACAACGCATCCACGAACCCTGGCCAGAAATTCTGTTCCTTGCTTCCCGCATCCATCGCGTCCCCAGCCTTCCCTATTTGCCGTTGCGCGACTGGTCGTTCAACCGGTCGGGCGATTTGTCGTCAGGCGGCGTCCATGCGCGCCCGGTATTGCGCAATATCTGATAGCTGATATCGGCCTGCTGAAACAAGAGCAATGCAAAATCCATGCGCGTCTGATAGGCCTGCTGATAGGCGTCGAGCACGTCGAGCAACTGCTTGCTGCCTGTCGACAGCTGCTCGAGAAAAACGTCGGCGACATTGGCGTTAGTCTTATAAGTCTCGCGCGAAATCGCCATGCGCTTCCTGACCGCGTCGAGCGTGCGGTAGTTGATCTCGACCTGTTCCTTGAGCTTGCGCTCGAGGTCGGCGGCGGTATTGCTCTTTTCCACCAGCTTGGCGCCGATCTGGCTCTGATAGTAGGCGTCCGAACCACCATTGAGCAGGTTCATGGTCAGCACCAGCATCAGACGACGGTCGGTCACCAGTGTCTTGTCGCCGCCGGCGCCGCGGGTCTTGGCCTGCGTCCACTCCACCGCGAAGGACGGCGAGAATTTGGAGCGCGCCGATTTCAGTTCTTCACGCACCGCCTCGGTGTCGCTGCGCGCGGCGCGGATACCGGGATTGCTCTCATAGACATCCTGCAAGGCCAGGCGCGAAGTCGGCGGCACCTTCGGCATCATGCGTTCGGGGACCTGCACCTGCTGCACGCGCCGGCCAATGAGCTGAGTCAGCGTCACCATGGTGCTGTCCAGCGTGCCTTCACTTTCGAGAACGGCGGATTCGGCGGCCAGCGCGCGGCCGCGCACGCGGTCGAAATCGATCTTGCTGGCGCCGCCGCCTTCGACACGCTTGCCCATGTAGTCGAGCAAGTCTTGCATGCGCTGGGAGTAACTGCGCGCAAACGACAGCGATGCATACGCGCGCAGTACGTCGTAATAGGCTTTGATCGCGGAGTAGTACAGCGACTCGCGCGCATCGTCGCGACGCTGGTCGGCGGCGCGCGACATGGCGCGCTGCTTCTGGAAGTCAAAGTAGGAACCGGGTGCGAAAATCGGCTGGCGGCCGATCAATGTAGCGTCCCAGCGTTTGTGCTGGTCGGCCTGGACGATGTTGCCGTTGTCGTCGCGGAACGAGGCTGGAGAAGAATATTCACGCCCTTTTTGCGTGCGCACGTCCAGCGTCGGCCCCAGTTGTCCGAGCGCCGCCTTGGCCGCATAGTTGGCCTGGTCGGCCTGCGCCGAGGTGGCGGCGTAGCTGTAGCTGTTGTTGAGCGCGAGCTCAATCACCTGATCGAGCGTCAGGAATGGCACCTGCTCGTCGCCGACGGTTTCCGAGTTCACATAGGGCAAGTCGATGGCGCTGCCGGTAAAGCTGGAATCGGATTGGCGCAGCAAGGCCAGGATTTCATCGCTGGACGCAGCGGCGGCCTCCGCTCTGACTGCTGCATTAGTCGCCGCCGCACCAGCAGCGGGCTGCGGCGAAACATCTTCATCGCGAACAGGATTTACTCGCATTTGAGGCGGCACGTCCAGAGCGGGCGTAACGGGTTTTGCCTGCGCGAGCAAAGGCATTCCGGATTTTAAATTTCCGGAGAGAAATTTTCCACTGGAAAGCACGGGCAATGTAATGGCGTCTGATGCTGCAAGTACGTCCGACACGATCGATAAAAACAGCGCACCAAAGACTAACGTCTTGTTTCTATATGTCATTATTAGATACAACAGACCAATCCGGAGACTGGCCTCCCTCCCATCATACGAATGAAATTCAACGAGCCTGCAACCTGACCGACTTCAATCGTCCCCGGAGCTGCTATATCTTTTTATTTTGATTTTTGAGTGGGACCTTTTTTGTTGCTGCCGCATTATACGTTAGACAACACCAAGAATCTGCTCGCATTATAAAAACACATAATTAATCAATGAGTTGCCGCTCAATGCGACGATTGTTGACAAACCCGTGCACCAATTTAATGATGTCACAACGCAGTCGGCATTGTCCTGACCAATTATTGTGTGCGTATGACATTGTCAGCAATTGGCGTGCCATCAACATTCCCGCCTGGAAATTTTTCCTGGCTGCCATTGAAATTCGCCCCCGCAACCGCATTTTCCTTAAAATACGCGGTCGCGACACTCAGGCGCTCCCTGAGACGTGGTCGCAATTCATTTTTTCTGCAATCAGCACTCCTTTTCAATTCATGAGGTAAGTACACATGGCAGCATCCGAGAAGCAAACCCTGGGCTTCCAGGCCGAAGTCAAACAACTATTGCAGTTGATGATCCATTCCTTGTATTCGAACAAGGAAATTTTCCTGCGGGAACTGATCTCCAACGCCTCCGACGCGGCCGACAAGCTGCGCTTTGAAGCCATCAACAACAGCGCGTTGTTCGAGAACGATCCGGAACTGAAGATCAAAGTCAGTTTTGACAAGGCCGCCCGCACGATCACCATCTCCGACAACGGCATCGGCATGAACCGCGAGGAAGCGATCTCCCACCTGGGCACGATCGCCAAGTCCGGCACCAAGGAATTCTTCTCGAAGCTATCGGGCGACCAGCAAAAGGATGCGGCGCTGATCGGCCAGTTCGGCGTCGGCTTCTACTCCGGCTTCATCATCGCCGACCGCATCACGGTCGAAACCCGTCGCGCCGGCACGCCGGCCAATGAAGGCGTACGCTGGGAATCCGAAGGCGCCGGCGAATTCTCGATCGAAGCGATCGACAAGCCGGGCCGCGGCAGCGACATCATCCTGCACCTGCGCGAAGGCGAGGACGAGTTCCTGTCGTCGTGGCAACTGAAGAACATCATCCGCAAATACTCCGACCACATCTCCCTGCCGATCCTGATGCAGAAGGAAGAATGGGATGAAGAGAAGAAGGAAACCGTCCAGAAGGAAGAGCTCGAGACCGTCAACCAGGCCAGTGCCCTGTGGACGCGCAGCAAATCCGACATCACGCCGGAACAGTATGAAGAGTTCTACAAGCACATCTCGCACGACTTCGGCGCACCGCTGGCCTACACGCACAACCGCGTCGAAGGCCGCAGCGAATACACCCAGCTGTTGTACATCCCCACCCGCGCGCCGTTCGACATGTGGGACCGCAACAAGCGCGGCGGCATCAAGCTGTACGTCAAGCGCGTCTTCATCATGGACGATGCCGAGCAACTGATGCCGGTGTACCTGCGCTTCGTCAAGGGCGTGATCGATTCGGCCGACCTGCCGCTGAACGTGTCGCGTGAAATCCTGCAGGAGTCGCGCGACGTCAAGGCCATCCGCGAAGGCTCGACCAAGCGCGTGCTGAGCCTGCTGGAAGAACTGGCCAACAGCGACGAGCAGGCGCAGAAGGACAAGTACGCCGGCTTCTGGACCGAGTTCGGCCAGGTGCTGAAAGAAGGCATCGGCGAAGACGCGGCCAATAAGGAACGCATCGCCAAGCTGTTGCGCTTCGCCTCGACGCACAACGATTCCGACGCGCAGACCACTTCGTTCGCCGACTACATCGGCCGCATGAAGGAAGGCCAGGACAAGATTTATTACGTCACCGGCGAGAACTACCATGCCGCGAAGAACAGCCCGCACCTGGAAATCTTCCGCAAGAAGGGCGTGGAGGTGTTGTTGCTGACCGATCGCGTCGACGAATGGATGCTGTCGTTCCTGCAAGACTTTGACGGCAAGGAACTGGCATCGGTGGCCAAGGGCGGCCTCGATCTCGGCTCGCTGGAAAACGAGGCCGAGAAGAAGCAACACGAAGAAACCGAAACCCAGTTCAAGGACCTCGTCGAGAAGATGAAGACCTCGCTGGGCGACAAGGCCAAGGACGTGCGCGTGACATTCCGCCTGACCGATTCGCCGGCCTGCCTGGTGGCGGACGAGAACGAATTGTCGGGCAACTTGCTGCGCATGCTCAAGGCAGCCGGCCAGGATGCACCGGAAGCCAAGCCGATTCTGGAAATCAATCCGGAGCATCCGCTGGTGCAACGCCTGAAGTATGAAGATGCCAAGTTCGATGACTGGTCGCACATCCTGTTTGACCAGGCTTTGCTGGCTGAAGGCGGCGCCCTGACGGATCCGTCCGGTTTCGTCAAGCGTCTCAACGACATGCTGCTGGGCATGGCTTCGAAGTAAGCCCGATTCCTGCAGCTTTCTCAACGGCGGCCTTGCGGTCGCCGTTGTCGCTTCTGGCAAGGTTTTCCGTTACAGTTAAGCTCGCTATCGGCCTTCGTATCGATCCTTATGGAATTCAACTTCATCAACCCGCGCAAGAATGCGCTGGTCTATCTCATCAAGATCCTCTCCGGCTCGCTGATCCTGTGGTACGGATTGCGCGCCTGCGGTTTGCCTGAGCCTTACTGGGCGATGATTTCGCTGATCATCGTGACCGAGCCGGATATGATCGTCGCCAAGGCGAATTTCCGCGCGCGCCTGATCAACACCATTTCGGGCGCCATCATCGCCTGCCTGTGTCTGGTGATCTTCGGCGCCACCTTCCTGTCGCTGCTGATCGCCCTGACCACGGCGGTGCTGGTGGCCATGCTGTGGCAGAACTATCCGAGCAACTGGCGACTGGGACCGGCCACGGTGGTGATCCTGATGTCGGCGGCGTTTGCCGGCGGCGGCCTGCATGAAGAATTGCACCTGGCGCTGCTGCGCGTGTCCGAAGTGATCGCCGGCAGCACCGTCGCCCTGCTGCAGACCGTGATCTACATCGGCTTCGTCAATCGTCTGCGCCATGGCGACTGAACTGCGCCACTCGCGCATCCTGTTGCGTCCCTGGCGCGCGGGCGACGCAGAGGCGTGCGCGGCGATGACCGCCGATCCCGAGGTGATGCGTTATTTTCCATCCGTGCTGAGCGCCGCCGACAACGCCCTGCTGGTCAGGCGCATCGATGAACATTTTACTGAACACGGCTACGGCCTGTGGGTGCTGGAAATTCCCGGCGAGCTGGAATTTGCCGGTTTCGTCGGCTTGTTGCGCGTGGCATTCGAGGCGCACTTTACGCCGGCGGTGGAAATTGGCTGGCGCCTGGCCCGGTCTGCATGGGGCAAGGGCTACGCTACCGAGGCCGCACAGGCAGTGCTGCGTCATGCCTTCAATGTACTCGACATGAAAGAGATCGTGTCCTTCACCACAGCCGGCAACAAACGCTCGCAGGCGGTCATGCGGCGCCTCGGCATGTACACGCGTGCGGAAGAGAACTTCGAGCACCCGCGCCTGCCGACCGGCCATCCGCTCAGCGTCCACGTGCTGTACCGGCTGCGGCGCGAACAATGGCTGCTGCAGGCGGCCTACGACGGCTTCGGACAGCGGCTTCCCGTACGTTCAGGAGGCCCATGAAAAAACCGCTGTGTTCCGGCCGGATGGCCTGAACACAGCGGTTCGGTTTGCGAGTGACAGCGAGTAATGCCGCCTGGCGCAGACCTAGTGAGTCACACGCGTAGTACGTCCCGACGACAGCAGACGCACGCGTTCACCGACACGGAACAGCTCATCCGCATCCTGGGTAATCGCGCGCAGTTCGCCGTTATCCAGGCGCACGGTGATTTCCAGGCCGGGCTTGTTGGCGAGGTTGGCTTCCACGTGATTGCCGGCGACACCGCCGATCAGTGCGCCGACGATGCCTGCCGCCAGTGCGCCGTTGCCACCGCCAATGGCGGAGCCGGCTGCGATACCGCCCAGCGCGCCGCCCGCGACCGTGCCGACGCCACTGGAACCCTTGTCGATGGTGACGTTGCGAACGGACTCGACCACGCCCATGCGCACCGTCTGCTCACCTTGCGCCTGGCGCGTGTTGTACACGCTGGCGGAATTCGGTGTCACGGCGCAGCCTGTGGCGAGGGTGCTGAGGGCGGCGATTAAAAGCAATTTCTTCATACAAAACTCCAACAGATAATTTGTCCGGTCATGGGAAACAGTGGGTGGCGTTTGTGTCGCATGCCCCATTATGAACATGGCAGGCACGGCAAACTCTTCGCATTCTAATACAGACCGCTTCTTGACCGGCTTTCCGCGCTTTCGTTCATTTCTTCGGTGGTCCTTAATATCGGATTCCGAAGCGACGATAAAGCAGGCTGAGCACGAACAAGGGACCGATCAGCAAGAAGCGGACGTCTTCGAAAAACGACGGTTTCCCGCCTTCGATCCTGTGCCCGATGAACTGCCCTATCCACGCGATCACGAAGATCGCCGCCGACGCCGGCAACACCGCGCGCGGCGGCAAGCCCGCCAGCACCAGCAGCATCGCGCCGGCCATAAGCAGCATGCCCAGCGCGAACGGCGGCGACAACGTGAAATAGTATGCCAGCGATGCCAGCACCAGACCGACCGCCAGCAACGGCGACAGCGCCCAGCACAGGCCGAGCAAAGCCAGCACGATGGCCGGGACACATACACAATGGATCAGCTCGTTGATGCGATGCCGATGGCTTTCGGCGTAGCGCGTGAGCAGCACGTCGATACGGCGACGGGTCATGGTGTTCATGTCTGCCTCCATACGGAACGAGGAAAGATCAGCGGCCGCCCGAGACGTCGATGAAGGTGCCGGTCGCATAGGATGCTTCATCCGACAGCAGCCACAAGACCGCATTGGCGACTTCTTCGGCGCTGCCGCCGCGCTTCATCGGTACGGCGTCCTTGAGCCGGTCGACGCGCCCTGCTTCGCCGCCGCTGGCGTGGATGTCGGTGTAGATCAGGCCGGGACGGATGGCGTTGACGCGGATGCCTTCGGCGGCGACTTCCTTGGCCAGACCGATGGTGAAGGCGTCGATCGCGCCTTTGGAGGCGGCATAGTCGACGTATTCGCCGGGACCGCCGAGCTTGGCCGCCATCGATGACAGGTTGACGATGGCGCCGCCCTTGCCGCCGTGTCTGGTGGACATGCGACGCACTGCCTCGCGCGCGCACAGCAGGCTGCCGGTGACGTTGGTCAGCAGCACGCGGTTGATGCGATCGGCGCTCAGTTCATCGAAACGGGACTGGTGCTCCAGGATGCCGGCGTTGTTGACCAGCGCGGTCAGCGTGCCCAACTCCTTGTCCACGGTCTGGAACAGGTGCAGGATGTCTGCCTCCACCGCCACGTCCGACTTCACTGCAATGGCGCGGCCGCCGGCCTTGACGATGCCGTCCACCACGGCGTCGGCCGCGGCGCGATTCGATACGTAACTGATGGCCACTGCGTAGCCGCGCGCGGCTGCTGATTGTGCAACTGCAGCACCGATGCCGCGGCTGCCGCCGGTGACGATAATGACTGGTTGTCCCATGTGTTTTATCCTTGTGTGTGGTCGTGAGGAGCCTGACGGCGAGGTAAGAACTTTCGCCAAATAGTGTAGCCTTATTCCCCCGGCTACGTCTTGACGGCCGGGCCTGAAAAGATTTCATCCCCATTCTCCATCCATGACACGCAAACGCAGCTTCCCCCACGTCACCGACGCCAACACCCGCGTGCTGATCCTCGGCAGCCTGCCCGGAGATGCGTCGCTGGCGCAGAGCCAGTATTATGCGCACCCGCAAAACAAGTTCTGGGAGTTGTTGTCGGAAGTGACCGGCGAAAATTTGCGTGCAATGGAATACGACCGGCGCCTGCAAACCCTGCTGCAGCATGGCGTCGGACTGTGGGACGTGATTGCCGAAGCGCGCCGTGAAGGCAGCCTCGACAGCAACATCGCCGATCACGCCGGCAACGATCTGACCGGCCTGATCGACAGCCTGCCGCAATTGACGACGATCGCTTTCAACGGCGGCACCGCCGCGAAGTTGGGATTGAGAGTATTAAAGGAACGTGCGGCGCGCTACCGCATCGTGCAGTTGCCGTCGAGCAGCCCGGCGCATACGATGGCTTATGCGAAGAAGCTGGAGCAGTGGATCAGTCTTCGGGGATGAACGAATGATCTGCGGAGGCGATACCGGCGTACCGCCTCCCGCAGTCGAAGCCCGTTTTACAGCGCGAGCTTGCTGATGTCGCCGTAAGCGCGATTGAGCCAAACCTTCACGCGCTGGCGCTCCAGCATGCCTAGGCCGGCGGTGGCACGATCCGGATGATTCAGCGCAGCCCAGAAACTGGCGCTTTGCTGATCGATCTTTTGCATGGTGGTGTCCGGCAGGCGACGCAGGCGGATCACGCTCGCGCCCAGTTGTTCTGCGCGCTCACGTTCGCCCGAGGCATCCAGGATGTCGAAACGCTCGCCGCGCACTTCGTTCAGGACCAGCACCAGCTTGAGCCGCCCACCGAACTGATCGAGCCACTTGCGCAACAGGTCCACCGAATCGCGACCGGTATCCATGACATGCCACCAGGTCAGCGTCATGTTGTGTTCTTCCGCAAAATCGAGCACGCCCGAATCTTCTATCCATGCCGCCAGCGACTGCTGCGTCTGCGCGGCAAGATCGACCAGGATGCGCCGTTGCGGATCTTCAAGCGCACGTTCAATGAGGGGATCGAGGCTGTCATGCTGGTCCAGCACCATCGGCGCGGAAAAATCCCCATAGAAACGCAGCAAGGCGCCATGCGACTTGTCGGTATCAAAGCCGCGGAAAGGAATATTCCAGTCGATGAAATACTGCGCCAGCACCCGGGAAACCAGCGACTTGCCGACGCCGCCTTTTTCACCGCCGATGAAGTGGATGTGACTCATTGCTGTGTATCCTTTTTAACGAGTAAATGTTGAGCAGAGACGCGAACGGCAAACCTACGCAATGAGCGTGCCATGAACGAACCGTGCCGCGGATTACGACCGGAAGAAAATGAGGTCGTAGAACGAGCCGTTGAAACCGCCGTTGAGAATCAGGTATTGCACCGCCCTGCCGAACAGCACGATGCCGCCGAAGACGATGGCCAGCCTGAGGATGAAGAGTAATTTCTTGAGCATGGACGCCAGTGTAGCCGAACATGCGCATCCGGCGTCAAGCGCGGCGGCAAAAGGATTCCCGGCATCAAAAGACGTCGCGCGCTGGATGGCTGGCGGCCCGGCAAGGTATCATTCGGCAATCCGAATTCAGGCGACATCATGCTCATCAAACGCAAATCCATCGAGGCGCAAGCCAACACCAAAGCCGGCCCCGGCCCGGACAAAGACAAAATCAAGGCCAAACCGAAGACCCCCGCCCCGCGCAAGCCGCGCTTCGCACCGGTCACGCTGTCGGAGCAGGAAGGCGTCCGCTACCTGCATTTCGGCACCGAATGGGTGCAAGGCGCCATGCGCATCCGCAAGCCCGACTGGATCGAGCTGGAATACGCGCAACAGATGATGAGCTGGATGCTGTTCAACCAGGCGCCGCAACACATCGTGCAACTCGGCCTTGGCACGGCGGCGCTGACCAAGTTCAGCTATCGCCAGTTTCCCAAGGCGAACGTCACGGCCGTCGAACTCAATCCGTCGGTGATCGCGATCTGCCACAGCATGTTCAAGCTGCCGCCGGAAGACGGCCGCCTGTCGCTGCTGGAAATGGACGCCAACGATTTCATCCATGACGACCAGCGCCACGGCACCATCGACGCCCTGCAGGTCGACCTGTACGACGCCACCGCACGCGGCCCGATGCTCGACTCGCCGGAGTTTTACAAGGCCTGCCGCGACAGCCTCAGCGAAAACGGCGTCATGACGGTCAACCTGTTCGGCGACCACCCCAGCTACGCCAAGAACCTCAAGGCCATGCGCTACGCCTTCGACCAGGTGATCTCGCTGCCGGAAGTCCACGACGGCAACGTCGTCGCCATCGCCTTCCGGAACGCGGTCGAATTCGATTTTCCGGCGCTGTACGAGCGCGCGGAGGAAATCAAGGCCGCCACCAAGTTGCCGGCGAAATCGTGGGTGAACGGAATCAAGAGCAATTTCTGAGCGCCCGTCCGCGCTACATAGCCCAGGCGTATGCAGCCGGATTGCTGCACCGGTGCGGTTTTCCAGAGGGAGATGAATATTTTTTAGATTTTTTCAAAAAGGGGCTTCCAAGTTTGAAAATAATCAGGTTATAATCACGCCTCTTCATCGGGGGGCGTTAGCTCAGTTGGTAGAGCAGCGGACTCTTAATCCGTAGGTCGAGTGTTCGAGTCACTCACGCCCCACCAAAGAATACAAAGGACTTGAATCGAAAGATTCAGGTCCTTTTTCTTTGCCGACAGAAAAATGAACTCCCCTGCCCCCAGTCCTTTTCTCATTCGTTTGAATGAAGACGCGTCGCACGCAACTCACCACAATGCAGTCAATGTCAGGCGAGAATGCAGTCAAGTCACAAATGCTGACATCCAATTGAAAAAATCACAAAACGGACTGCAGTCCAACCAAGGGAGGTGGCATGAACAGAATCTGCAAGGCATTGGCAATTGTTGCGTTGGCAGTCACGAGTTCATCCGGCATGGCGAAAAGCAGCGGTGGCGGACATTCGCATAAAGCGGCTACCGGAACGGGATCAAGCTCTTCACGACAACATGTGAGCAGCTACTCCACCCATAGCGGCACTCACGTCAATAGCCACAACCGTTCGACTAAAGATCACACCACAACGAATAACTGGTCAACGAAGGGGAATACGAATCCTGATACAGGGAAGGCCGATATGAAATAGTTCACGCCCAAAAACAAACATCCCGCCATCAGGCGGGATGTTCAGCAAATCACTTTCTCTTGCGTAGCGCGGATTATCGCAGCCGCAACAACTACAACTTCCCCGCCGCCACATCCTCATCAATCACTTCACGCGCCACGGCCACTGCATTGTCTTCCGCTTCCTTGCGTGTATTCCCGCGGAACGTGGTGACATTGGCGCGGCGGAACGGCACCGGGTTGTCGTTGCGATGTAGCTGATAGGCGCCTACCCAGGTGCCGTCGCGTTGTTCGCTGCCGCTGGCGCGGATGAAGTAGCCCTTGTGTTCATAGGAATCGAGGTCCAGGTCGGAGTCGATCAGCGCGCGTGCGAATGCCGCGCCTGCCATCTGGGCGGCGTGGACCGTTTCGAAAGGGGAACCCTTGATGTCCGGATATTCGTCTTCACCGTCGACCTTGATGCTGCAAAACACACCCTTCTTGCCGGGCCGCGTGCTGTCGATCACGATGAAGTGCTTGCCGCGATGAGTGGAACCGTACTGCGCCATTGTTTCTGCCTCTGTAGATAATTAACAAGCATCGTAGCATATGCCTCTCTTGCATGAAGGCAACGCCATGCCCTTGCCATGGGCGGCTACAATATGCCTCAAACAAATTTACGGGACAAGTTCATGGATGCAGAATTCTGGCTGGAGCGCTGGCGCGACGGGCGCACGCATTTTCATCAAACCCGCGTGACGCCATTGCTGCAGAAATACTGGCCGACGCTGGCGCTGCCGCAAGGCGGCCAGGTGCTGGTGCCGCTGGCCGGCAAGTCGCTCGACATGGTGTGGCTGGCGTCGCAGGGGCATCGCGTGCTGGGCGTGGAATTGTCGCAACTGGCGGTCGAGCAGTTCTTCGACGAGAATCGCTTGCAGCCGACACTCCGTGAATCCGCTTACGGTCGCCACTATGCGGCCGGCGACGTCGAGATCATTTGCGGGGATATTTTCAAGCTGGATGCGGCATTGCTGTCGGAATGCGTCGGCGTCTACGACCGCGCCGCCCTGGTGGCGCTGCCGGCCGACATGCGCGCACGCTATGCACAGCACGTCTATGGCCAGTTGTCGGCGCACTATCGCGGTATCCTGATCACGCTCGACTATCCGCAGGAGCAGATGGACGGTCCGCCGTTCTCGGTCGGCGATGCGGAAGTCCAGGCGATTTTCGCCTCGCATTCCGAAGCGCTGGTGATCGACCGCCGCGACATCCTCGACAAGGAACCGAAGTTCAGCGAGCGCGGCGTCAGTCGCCTCGACACAGTGGTTTATCAGCTGCAGCGCAAACGTTGATCGTCCTCATCCCACGTCACTTGATCTGTCCGATCTTGCGCAGGAAGTCTTCGACATCCCTGGCCGCCTGCTCACGATAGCGGTTGTCGTACGAGCCGACGGTGACGCCTACCGTCTGGCAATCCTTGTAAAGCTTGCGCTCGTCCGCCGGCGAGAGTTTGTCGCCGCTGCCTACCAGGCTGCGGCCCCAGCTGGTGATATCGGTTTCAGTCATCGGGCAGTTGCGGGTGGAGGTGCCCAGCCTGAGGTAATGCACGCCCTGGTTGCCGTCGAAGCTGTGATGCGCGCCCTCGTAGACGCGGTAGTCAATGACGCCCGGATATTCTTCCTGCATGCCCTTGATCTGGTCGAGGCAGAACTTCGCCGGCGTGTAGTCGTCCTTGCTGCCCATCAGGAACAGCATCGGTGCGGCGGTCCTGTCGTAGCTGCCGTTTTTGCGGAAGCGCGAATTCTGGCAGCCGGGATAGGCGGGAATATGAAAGGCGAATTGCAGAGCTTTATTCTCGCGCAGCACGTTGTCGCGGAAGGACTTGACCGCCGTTTCATTGGCGGCGGTGCCCCCCCTGCTGAAGCCGATGATGCCGATGCGATCGGCATCGAAGCGCGGATCGGCGGCGAGGAATTTCAGCGCAAAAAATGCGTCGGCGGTGTCGGCGGCATTGCTGACGAGGGTCTGGTCGTCCACCGTACTCTCGACTCCACGCGCGGTAAATGAATCGACCACGAAGGTGGCAAAGCCGAGTTTGTTGAAATAAGGCGCCCAGAAACCGGTGTCCTTTGCTTGTACGCCTGCGCTGCCGTGTGCGATCACGACTACGGGAATCTTGCCTGCGGGCGGATTCGGCGGCAGCGTCAGGTAACCGAAAATCTCGATCGGCTTGCCGGTCTTCTTAGCCATCTCGAACTTGTTGGCGTATTCGGCCGAAGGAAAAGAAATCTTCTGCTGCGCGCCGGCAGCGCCCGCCCAGGACAACAGGCAGCACGCCGCCAGAATGTGTATCAATGCCTGCGCAGAGCGATACATGGAGGAAAGTATTTTTTTCGAGTTCATGTCTGCCTTCAAAAAATGCACTCCATCATGCCAGCAAGCGCTCCTCTTTGGCTGACAAGCTCGTCAGGAGTCGAAGATTGCCGATGCCTTTACGGCTACGCATCTCGAAATAAAGCGATAATGCTGCTTTCCCACGCCAGCGACGACGTCCAGCCGATGCAAGACCCTGACCGAGATTCTCCAGAAGTGCAGCCGACCCGCCCATGGATCGTGCTCACCACCACTTACGACGTGGAAGCGTGGATCGACAGCTATAACCGGGACTTGCAGCAGGCGGTGAAGAAGGACAACACCAAGGGCTACGGTATCTGTTTCTGCATGGAACTGGGTGGCGAAGTGTATCTGCACACGACGTCGGAAGGCGACATCCTGCTGGACGTGACAGAAGAGGCAGAATGGGTGGCGCCGGTGATCAGCGCGGCCACCGGTGTGGCGGCGCCGTCGTCATCGGTGTGGGCGCTGCCCGGCGATACGCTCACGCAGCTGGTGCTGGGGCTGAGCGGATTGATCGCGGCCACGCGCATCGTCGTCAGCCATGCTTACAAGTCCCCGAAAAACTGGCCGCAGCGTTACTGAACGCCGCGCAAATTCAACGAAACTTATTGTGACTTCGGTTTGGTGTTGATGGCCCGGCGAGCGTCAGCGTCGCGCTCGGATTTCTTTTCGAATTCGGTGCGTTCGCAGGCGCACAGGATAAAGGCGATGCAGGCGGCCAGCGAGATGGCGATAAAGCGCTTCATAGTGTTCCCCGATAGTGATGGGCCGATGCTGCGAGTCATTGCTGCAACGTTGAATCAAGCCCTTATTTCCCTGGGACAAGAGTCTAACTCAGCCCTTCCCAAAAACAAAGGATAACTCGTCTGCACGGCAGTGTGCTCAGGCGCCGCGCGCATTCGCCAGGTCGTACTTCTTGATCTTGTCGTATAGCGTCTTGCGCGGAATGCCGAGCCGCTCGGCCGCCAGTGCGACGTTGCCGTCGGCTCCCACCAGCGCATCCTCGATCAGCGTGCGTTCATAGGCGTCGAGCTGCTGCGGCAGGCTGACTACGGTCGCCGACGCGGCGGCATCCCCGGCATTCCCGGTGCTGCCATCGGCCACGCCAAGCACCCAGCGATCGGCGAAGTTGCGCAGCTCGCGCACGTTACCGGGCCAGTCGCGTTGCTGCCACTGCGCCATGAGCGCCGCACTCCAGGCCGGCGCCGCGCGCCCGTAACGGATTGCCGCGGCGTGGATGAAATGCGCCAGCAGCAGCGGAATGTCTTCACGCCGGTCGCGCAGGCGCGGCAAGTCGATACTGACCACGCCGATGCGGTAATACAAGTCTTCGCGGAAGGCGCCCTGTGCGCTCAGTTTCAGCAAGTCGGCCTTGCTGGCGGCGATCACGCGGCAATCGATGGCGATCGACTCGTTGCCGCCCAGACGTTCCAGCCGGCGCTCCTGCAGTACGCGCAGCAACTTGACCTGCAAAGCCATCGGCATGCTTTCGATTTCGTCGAGAAACAGCGTGCCGCCGTTGGCATATTCCAGTTTGCCGATGCGGCGCTTTTGCGCGCCGGTGAAGGCACCGGCTTCGTGGCCGAAGATTTCGCTTTCGAACACGCTTTCCGGCAACGCGCCGCAATTGATCGCCACGAACGGCCCCTTGCGTTCGCTGGCGGCGTGCAGTTGACGCGCCACGACTTCCTTGCCGGCGCCGGTCTGGCCGTTGATGAGGATGTCGACCGAGGTCGGACCGACGCTGCGGATCAGCGTACGGACCCGCTCCATCGCCGCCGACTGGCCCACCAGCGCCGGCGTGGCGGGATCGGCCAGCCAGGCTTCGCGCAGGCGGCGGTTGTCGAGCACCAGGTTGCGCTTCTCCTGCGCGCGGCGTGCAGTCTCCAGCAGGCGGTCGGCGGCGAAGGGCTTTTCGATGAAATCGTAGGCGCCGGCGCGCATTGCTTCCACCGCCATGGCGACGTCGCCGTGCCCGGTCACGACGATCACCGGCAGGTCGGCGTCGGCGGCCACTACGTGCGCCAAAACTTCAAGGCCGGAGCGCCCCGGCAGCCGCACGTCGGTCACCACGATACCGGCGAAGTCGGCGTGCAGCAGCGGCAAGGCCTGTTCGGCGTCGGCGCAGGCCTGCACGCTGAATCCACCCAGCTCCAGCGTTTGCGTGGTGGCCTTGCGCACACTTTGCTCGTCTTCAATCAGGATGGCGGATGCGGTCAATGATGTCTCCATGAATCATGAATTACGGGGCCGGCGCCGGCAGGCGCACGGTGAATTCGGCGCCGCCTTCGGGCAGATTATGCGCCGACAAACGGCCGTTCATCGCCTGCACGATGGACGACGAAATCGCCAGTCCCAAGCCGAGCCCCTTGCCGCTCGGCTTGGTGGTGAAGAAGGGTTCGAACAGATGCGGCGCGACTTCGTCGGGAATACCGGGACCGCTGTCCCGAATGCGGATGACGGCCTCGCCGGCGTCGTGCTCGACGATCACCGTGACGCGCTTGTCGGCAACGTATTCAACCGTTTCGACCGCATCGATGGCGTTGCGCAGCAGGTTGATCAGCACCTGCTCGGTGCGCACCACGTCGCCCATCACCTGCACCGGGCTGCGTACGTCAATCTCGATGGCGACCGCCTGCTGGCGGAACTCGTTGCGCAGCAGCAGCACCGCCGCCTCGACCGTCTGCGCCACGTCGACCACGGCGATGGCGTCGCCGCTCTTGCGCGCGAAACCCTTGAGCTGGGCGATGATCTTGCCCATGTGCGCGCTGGCGCCGCTGATGTGTTCCAGGTTCTCTTCCACCTGCGGCAACTGGCCGCGGCGCATGAATTGCACGGCGTTGTCGGCGAAGGCGCGGATCGCCGCCAGCGGCTGGTTGAGTTCATGCGTGACGCCGGCGGCCATCTGCCCCAGCATGGCCAGCTTGCCGGCCTGGACCAGCTCATTTTGCGTCGAGCGCAGCAGGCTTTCGGTCTGCTGCAGGGTGACGTATTTTCCTTCCAGCGCCTGATTGGCCACACGCAGCTCCTGGGTGCGCACGGCGATGGTGGCGTCCAGCTCCTGCGCGGCGCGACGCAAGGCATCGCGTGACTCCAGCCGCTCTTGCAGGCGCCGTCTGCGCTGGTAGATCGCCCATAGCGAAATCGCCGCGATCGCCATGATCAGCGCCACCCACATCGACCACAACATGGCGATGCGATTGATGCGCGCCTGCGATGGAAACAGCATCAGTTGCCAGCCCTGCTTGTCGATGGCGCGCGCGACATGGTCGCCGAAACCGCGCCGCAACGGCTTGGGCATCTCGGCCACCGGCGTGATCGGCTGGTCGGCGTATTGATGCGTGCCGGCCAACTCCTGCTGCAACTTGCTGTCGAGCGGACGCAGGCTATGGTATTTCCATTCCGGACGGTTGCTCAGAAACACCACGCCGCTATGATCGGCCAGCGTGATCGGATCTTCATTGCTGCGCCAGGTGTGTTCGAACTCGGACAGGTCGACCTTGACCGTCATCACGCCGATCGGCTTTCCTTCGCCGCGCGGCGCACCGGCCGGATAAATCGGCTGGGCCATGAAATAGCCCGGTTCGCTGGAAATATTGCCGATGCCGTAGAAGCGTCCGAAGCCGCCCGCCAGCGCCTCGGCGAAATAAGGACGGAAACCGAAATCACGGCCGACAAAACTGGTTTCTTCGTTCCAGTTGCTGGCCGCCAGCGTCATGCCGCGCGCATCCATCATGTAGATCGCCAGCACCTTTGACTGCTTCTGGATCGCCTGCAGGCTCAGGTTGAGACGCTGCACGGCGACCGCATCGTCGGGATGATGCAGCACCTGGTCGACATCGGCCAGCGTGCCCAGCGCGTACGGCATGATCTCGAACTTGTCGAGGATGGATTGCAGGTCGAGCGCGACAATCTGCAGCTGACGCTCGCCGGCCGCGTGCAAGTCGCTGCGCGCCTTCTCGGCCGCGACAAAGTACGACGCAAAAAAAACCGCCGCCGCGCACAGCGCGACGACGGCGATCAGTATCGGAAATTTGCGGGAAGTCATGGCTGAAGAGGCGCTCTGAACATATATGTCGCCATGATACCCGCTGGCGCGCCCTGCTCTGCCCTCACCTTCCTTTGCTTCCAGTAAATCCGTCAATCCTCGTCCTTGAGGTAACCGACCTTGCTCGGATCACGCATGCGGAAAGTAATCAGCAAGGCGATCGCGCACATGATCGACACGTACCAGTAGAAATTGGATTCCATGCCGGCCGCCTTGAACGACAGCGCCACGAACTCGGCCGAACCGCCGAAGATGGCGTTGCCGACCGCATACGACAGGCCGACGCACAGCGCACGCACTTCCGGCGGGAACATTTCGGCCTTGATCAGGCCGCTGATCGAGGTGTAGAAACTGACGATGCTCAGCGCCAGGATCGCCAGGCCGAAGGCGGCATACGGATTGGTGACGTCCTTGAGCAGATGCAGGATGGGCACGGTGCACAGGGTGCCGAGCACGCCGAACAGCAGCATCATGTTGCGGCGGCCGATCTTGTCCGACAGCGCACCGAACAGCGGTTGCAGGATCATGTAGACGAACAGCGCGCCGGTCATCACGGCGCTGGCGGTCTTGGCGTCCATGCCGGCGGTGTTGACCAGGTACTTCTGCATGTAGGTGGTGAAGGTGTAGAACATCAGCGAGCCGCCCGCGGTGAAACCGACCACCGTGAAGAACGCGCGCTTGTGCTTCCACAGGCCGGCGAAGGTGCCGGCTTCTTTCTTCTTGCGGGTCTCGTCGGTGGCGGTCTCGGTCAGCGACTTGCGCAGGTACAGCGCGATCAGCGCGCCGCATGCGCCCAGCACGAACGGCACGCGCCAGCCCCAGGCGCGCAACTCTTCATTGCTCAGCGTCTGCTGCATCACCACCAGCACCAACACCGCCAGCAACTGTCCGCCGATCAGCGTGACGTACTGGAACGAGGCGAAGAAGCCGCGGTTATTCTTCGGTGCGACCTCGCTCATGTAGGTTGCGCTGGTGCCGTATTCGCCGCCCACCGACAGGCCCTGGAACAGGCGCGCCACCAGCAGCAGGAACGGCGCCGCGGTACCGATCACGGCATAGGTCGGCAGAAAGGCGATCATCAGCGAGCCGCCGCACATCATCAGCACGGAAATCATCATCGAAGTCTTGCGACCGTGCTTGTCGGCGATGCGGCCGAACAGCCAGCCGCCGATCGGACGCATCAGGAAACCGGCGGCGAACACGCCGGCGGTGTTCAGCAGTTGCGTGGTGGTGTCGCCCTTGGGAAAGAAGGCCGGCGCGAAATAGATCGCACAGAACGAATAGACATAGAAGTCGAACCACTCGACCAGGTTGCCCGACGAAGCGCCGAGGATTGCGAAAATGCGCTGCTTGGTGGTGGATGGTCCGACGGGGACGGCGGCCGATGAAGCGGACATCGTCGGTGTCGTGGAAACTGTTTGAGTCATTGCTATCTCCAGGTTTGTAAGCGGCCGGAGGTGCTCCACGAAGATCATGGAGCAACCGGCTGTTTGGTATTTGGTGTCAGGCGCGAGCCTGCAATCGCCGCCGCAAAATGTAAAACGTAAAACGCGGTGCGACAGGAGCGAGAAAGGACGGTGGTTTGCCGGATTACGGCGAAGGAAGCGGCGTCATGTCTGTCTCCTGCTTTATTGTTTTGGGAGACCTGTATGCAGGCATCGTGCCAATGCCGGCGACAAACTCAAACTACTGATTTCAAAGGATTTTTTAAAAACCCTTGCAACAAGGAAAGCAGCATCCTTGCGAACATCCGGAATCCCGCACACCTGCATTGCGGATATCCAGCCAAAGCGCCGACCGATAAAAAAGCCCGGACCGTCGCCGGGCCGGGCTGCTTGTTGCGGTGCTGCTACGAATTGGAACAACTGGAAAGAATCAGCGCAGGCGTGGTTCCGTCGGCGTGATGTCGATGGTGCGGCGTGCGGCCGGCAAGGCTGGCGTGCCGCTCAAGGTGAACACGCTGACCAGCTGCGCCAGGCTGTCGGCCTGGGTCTGCATCGAGGCGGCGGCAGCAGCAGCTTCTTCCACCAATGCGGCGTTCTGCTGGGTGACCTGGTCCATCTGGGTGATGGCATGGTTGATCTGCTCGATACCGGTGGTCTGCTCTTCGCTGGCGGAGCTGATCTCGGCGACGATGTCGGTCACGCGCTTGACGCTGTTGACCACTTCCGCCATCGTCGCGCCGGCCTGCTCAACCAGCTTGCTGCCGTTGCCGACTTTTTCCACGGAGTCGTTGATCAGGACCTTGATTTCCTTGGCTGCGGCGGCCGAGCGTTGCGCCAGGCTCCGCACTTCGGAGGCGACCACGGCGAAGCCGCGGCCCTGTTCGCCCGCACGCGCCGCTTCCACAGCCGCGTTCAAGGCCAGGATGTTGGTCTGGAAGGCGATGCCATCGATGACACTGATGATGTCGACGATCTTGCGCGAAGAATCGTTGATCGCGCCCATGGTGTCGACCACCTGGCCGACCACGCCGCCGCCCTGGGTAGCGATTTCGGATGCGGACACCGCCAGTTGGTTGGCCTGGCGCGCGTTGTCGGCATTCTGCTTGACCGTGGAGATCAATTCTTCCATCGACGATGCGGTTTCTTCCAGCGCGCTGGCCTGCTGCTCGGTGCGCGAGGACAGGTCGAGGTTGCCGGCGGCGATTTCGCTCGACGCCGTGGCGATGGTGTCGGTGCCGGTCCGCACGTTGCTGACGATGCCGCGCAGGCTGACGTTCATGTCTTGCAGCGCCTGCAGCAACTGGCCGGTTTCATCCTTGCTGCCGACCTGGACGTCGCTGGTCAGGTCGCCCTCGGCGACGCGGCGCGAAATCGTCACCGCGGAATGGATCGGCCGCGTGATGCCGACCGTCAGGTACCAGGCGCACAGCACGCCCAGCGCCAGGATCAGGCCTTCCAGCGCGAGCAGCAGGATACGGCTGTCTTCGGCGATGACGTCGATGTGCTTCGCGGTTTCGTCGATGTCTTTGCGCTGCAGCTCGACCAGCTGGCGCATGGTGTCCTGGTAGGCATTGGAAGCAGGCACGAAATCCTTGTCCAGCACGCGTTCGGCTTCCTCGATGTTGCCGGCGGCCTTGGCCTTGTTGATGGCGTCGCGCGAGCTCAGGTAAAGCTTGCGCTGCTCGCCGATCTTCTGGAACAGTTTCTTTTCTTCATCGCTTTCCAGCAGCGCTTCCACCTTTTTCTGATACTCGCCGGAGCTCTTCGACGATGCCGCCGCCTCCGCCGCAAAGTACGGGCCAAGCGCCGGATCGCTGCTCTTGGCGATGGCGATGGTGCGGCGGATGCCGCTGGCGAGGTTGGCGTACCAGTCGCCGATCAGTCGCTCCTTCAGCAAGGGCTGGCTCATCATCTCGCGCGTGGCCGACGACACCGTCTGCAAGCGCCAGATGCCGATGGCCGTGATCACGATGGAGAAGGCCAGAATGACGGCGAAGCCCAAAGCCAGGCGCTTGCCGATTCGCATGTTTCCGATAATGTTCATTACTTTTTTCCATCCCGTTTTACCGCTGCTGGGGCAGCGTGTTTTTCAAATTCTCGGGGCGAACCCGATCCGCCCGGCACCGCCGGACAGGTCGCTATTACAAATCAAAACAGGACGTTTGATTCGCAGCAACATACGCTGAAAAGCCCCGCAGATCGGGGCTTTGAGGCTGATGTTGCGCAAAAGGCATTGAAAATACGGGAATAGCATTGACGCTTAGGCAAGATCGGCATGTCAAGTGTTATCGGAAACACCACGACCTTGGCGGATGAACAAATCGAACGAGCAACTGCTAGCGATTGAGACCGACGATCAGTTTGCCGACTTCCGCCAGAACCGCGTTGCGCTGCTCTTCCGGCGCTTTGGTTTCAGTAAGATAAATCGATGCCAGCAACGGCGCCCCCTGTGGCGGCCAGATGACGGCGACGGTGTTGGTGGTGCCGTAGTCGCCCGAACCGGTCTTGTCGCCGACTTTCCAGCCCGGCTGCATGCCGGCGCGCACACGGCGGTCCCCGGTTTTGTTGGCCAGCATCCATGCCGTGATCTGGCGTCGCGACGCCGCAGACAAAGCGTCGCCGAGCAGGATTTTTTGCAGGTTGCCGGTCATCGCCGTCGGCGTCGTGGTGTCGCGCGGATCGCCCGGGATGGAAGTGTTGAGCTCGGTCTCGAAACGATCCAGCCGTGTCGTGTCGTCGCCCAGCGAGCGCACGAACTTGTTGAACGGTTCGAGGCCGCCGAGACTGCGCAACATGAGGTTGGCCGCGGTGTTGTCGCTGAGCGTGATGGCTGCTTCGCACAATTGCGCCAATGACAGGCCGTCGCCGCCGACGTGCTTGCCGGTGGTCGGCGAGTAATTGACCAGCGCGTCCTCACCGTAGACGATGCGACGGTCGAGCTGTTCGACGCCGGTGTCGACGCGCCTGAGCACGGCAGAGGCGGCCAGGAACTTGAAGGTGCTGCACATCGGAAAGCGTTCGTCGGCGCGATAGCCCCAGCGACGACCGCTGCCGCTGTCGAGGATTTCCACGCCAAGGCGACCGGCGACGCCGGCTTCGAGCTTCGCCAGGCGCGACACCACCGAGGACGAGTCCTTAGATTTTTTTGCCTCGGTCGTACCGGCTGCCCACGCGCCGCCGGCACAGCCAGCCAATGCGGCACCGCTCATGGCGAGAAAATGTCTTCTATCCATCATCATTTTTCCTTGCAAAATTGGAGTCGAAGCGAAATGATAGGCAGCAAGCCCGGTCGCCGCAATTCACGATAATTTGCCTCTGACCACAGAAAAACTGATATCAGGACAATGTATGCATCTCCCCCTCAATGCCTTGCGTGCCTTCGAAGTAGCCGCCCGCCATCTCAGCCTCACCTCCGCCGCCGACGAGCTTAACGTGACCCAGACCGCCGTCAGCATGCAGGTCAAGAATCTCGAGGAGCGCCTCGGCGTGACGCTGTTCCGTCGTCTGCCGCGCGGACTCGCTCTGACCGACGAAGGCCTGGCGCTGCTGCCGGTGCTGGCCGAATCCTTCGAGCGCATCACCACCGTGCTGGGCCAATTCGAGAACGGCCAGATGCGCGAAGTACTGACGCTGGGCGTGGTCGGCACTTTTGCGGTCGGCTGGCTGATGCCGCGGCTGCGCGAATTCCAGCAGACCTATCCCTTCGTCGACCTGCGCCTGCTGACCAACAACAACCGCGTCGACCTGGCCGGTGAAGGACTGGATTACGCGATCCGCTTCGGCGACGGCGCCTGGCACGGCACCGACGCCGAGCGCCTGTTCGCCGCGCCGCTGTCGCCGATGTGCGCGCCGGCGCTGGCTGCACGGCTGCGCCGGCCGCAGGACCTGGCCGGCGAAACGCTGCTGCGCTCCTATCGCGCCGACGAGTGGAACCACTGGTTCGCCGCCGCCGGTGCTCCCTGCCCGCCGATCCGCGGCTTCGTGTTCGACTCTTCGCTGACCATGGCCGAAGCGGTGGCGCAACAGGCCGGCGTGGCGCTGCTGCCAGTCAACATGTTCGAGCGCGAACTGCGCCAGGGCCGGCTGGCCTGTCCCTTCGACATCTCCATCAGCGACGGCGCGTACTGGCTGACGCGCCTGAAATCGCGACAGGAAACGCCGGCGATGCAGGTCTTCCGCAGCTGGCTGCTGGCCCATGCGACGCCGGAGGCGTAGACAAAAGGCCACATCCGGCATCAGGAAATGCCTGATAGTTGCAAAAGAGAACACGCCGTAAAATAAATGATATAAACTATTTACACCCGCACTGCATCAGGCGTCACCAACGCGATGTAATCGTTTACAAATGTGGATTGCAGGCCGGAACCTGACGAGATCAGATGGCTTGCAACGTGTCTCAACCCAACAAGGAAACGGGGGACATCATGAAAAAATACTTCGCTGAGCTGTACCGGAAACTGGTCGATTATCTGAACGACTCCAGCGCCCTGACGACCGGCTCGCATCGCGGTGAGCCGCATTGCTGCGGCATGTATTCGGGCCTGTCCGACATGGAACAGGGGCACGGAAAGAACTGACCTCCGCTTTGCCTGGGCGGCCCTCGGTCCGCCCAGTGGTATTTCCCGCATTTCCTGCGGCCGTCGTCTTCCTGCCGCGCTGCCCGGCACGCCCGTCGGCGCTTGCCTTTATAATTTCAGCAGATCAACATCCTGCCGCACCCTCCCCGGCGCATCGTCTGCAATGTCCGACAACACCATCGCCCGCAACAAGTCCATGACCCGCTTCGACCAACACGACAGTGTGTGGCTGTTCGGCTATGGGTCGCTGATCTTCAAGGCTGACTTTCCTTTCATCGAGCGCCGTCCGGCGCATATCGTCGGCTGGAGCCGGCGCTTCTGGCAAGGTTCGCACGACCATCGTGGCACCGTGCAAGCGCCCGGCCGCGTCGTGACGCTGATCCAGGATGAAGGCGCGACCTGCGCCGGCATGGCTTACCTGATCACGCCGGAAGTGTTCGACCATCTCGACTACCGCGAAAAGAACGGCTACCTGCGCCTGGCGACCGACATCCTGTTCGAGGATGGCAGCTGCACCGAGGGATTGATCTACATCGCCACCGAAGAGAACGCCGCCTTCCTCGGTCCGGCATCGGAACGCGACATCGCCCGGCAGATCGCGGGGGCGGAAGGCCCTAGCGGCCGCAATGCCGATTACCTGCTGGGACTGGCCGTGGCGTTACGCGAACTGGGCAAGGACGACCCGCACGTGTTCGAAATCGAGCGCCACCTGCAGTTGCTGGGAGAGATGAATGCGGAGAAGGACAAGGGAAAGGATGCGCCGGCAAGGCCGCATCCTTGATCGAGGGATTATTGACGCGCCGCCAGCAGCAAGGCGCCGGCGCCAATGAAAAAGCCGCCGGTGGCCTTGTTCAGGCGCGCCACGCCGCGCGAGGTACGGATGTAGCGGCGGATCTGCTTGCCGCAGGCTGAATACACAGCGCTGGAGACGAATTCGGCGCACAGGTAGATCGAGCCAAGCACCAGGAACTGATGCGCCGCCGGCCGTGCCGGATCAATGAATTGCGGGAAGATCGCGGCGAACAGCATGATCGCCTTCGGATTGGTGATGCCGAGCAGGAATTCCTGCATGACCAGCGCGAAGGCTCCCTTCTGTGTTGCGGCTGTCGCGCCGACGCCGTCGGCCAGTTCCAGTCCATGGAATTCACGGCTGCGCCAGGCGCGCCAGCCGAGATAGAACAGGTACAGCGCGCCGACCCACTTCACCGCCGTGAAGGCCGCTTCGGACGCCAGCAGCATTGCGCCCAACCCCACCGCCGACACCGTCAGGAAAATCGCAAACGCCGTCACGCGCCCGAACGTGGCCAGCAGCGCCACGCCGACGCCGCGGCGAATGCCGTTGTTGAGCGCGCAAAAATTGTTCGGACCTGGCACCAGCGCCAACATGATGGCGACGGGGATGAAGAACAAGGCGTCCATGTTGCTTCCGTTTCGTGAACGTGGGGAAGCGATGATTTTATCAGCCGCAGGATTTCCTTGTCATTGCGATGCCGCACGCTCGGCAGCCGGCCCCGACCCGTAGTGTAAAATTCCGGTCCGCCTCCGATTCACCGGAGCGCTCCAGGGATGCCATGAATATCACGATCAATAACGAACTCCTCCAGTACATCGATCCGCTCACCGCCAACGAATACGCCGCCCTCGAACGCAGCCTGCTGGCCGAAGGCTGCCGCGATGCGCTGGTGCTGTGGGGCGACGTCCTGGTCGACGGACACAACCGCTACGAAATCTGCCGCAAGTACGGCATCGAATTCAAGACCGTGCAAAACACCAGCTTCAATTCGATCGACGACGTCATGCTGTGGATGATCGACAACCAGCTCGGCCGTCGCAGCGTGACTGACTTCCAGCGCGGTGTGCTGGCGCTGCGCAAGCGCGACATCATTTCCGCCCGGGTGCGCGCCGAAATGGATGCCAGCATCGCCGCCAAGAGCGAAGGCGCTGCGCCGGAAGAAAGCAACGACAAGTCTCCCGAAGAGAACACGATTCCGAGCGCATCCATCAAGACCCGCGAAGACATCGCCCGCGTCGCCGGCATCAGCTCCAACACCATCGGCCAGATCGAAAAGATCCGCAAGACCGCCGCACCCGAACTGGTCGAGGCGGTTCGCACCGGCGCCATCTCGATTAACGCCGCCGCTGCGGTGGCGTCGCTGCCCAGTGAAGAACAGATCACGGCGGTGGCCGGTGGCAAGAAGGAATTGCGCCAGGCCGCCAAGATGGTGCGCGAAAAGCAAGCCGCAAACCGCACGCCGCGCGCTGCCCCTGAAGCTGCAGCTACCGCTGCAAACGAAGCTGGCAACGGCGCGCCGCCGCCATGGTCGGAATCCGGTGACGACGCGGCTGCATTGCGCGCCGAGATTGCGACGCTCAATGCGCGCATCGCTGCACTGACGGCCGAGAACCAGGCCCTGCAGGCGGAGATCGACGCGCTGCGCGGCGTGACCGCCTGACTCCGCGATAGCCGACCTTGCCGGTCTATACCCTCACCGCCGCCGTCGAGATCGAACTCGATATCCGCAAGAGCCGCTTCATCGGTATCGTCATGCCGGTGGACAACCGCGACGCCGCACAACGGCAACTGGAGCAACTGCGCGCGCAGCATCGCGGCGCCACTCACGTGTGCTGGGCGCTGATGGCCGGCGGCCAGTCGGGCATGTCGGATGACGGCGAACCGTCAGGCACGGCCGGACGGCCGATGCTGGAAGTGCTGCGCCATCACGAACTCGATGGCGTGCTGGCTGCGGTGGTGCGCTATTACGGTGGCATCAAGCTCGGTGCCGGTGGCCTGGTGCGGGCCTATACCGACGCCATCGCCACCGCGCTCAAACAGGCACAGCGCATCGAGCGCATTGCCTACGTCGAAGTGGAAATCGCCATCGCGTATGCCGACGAATCGCAGCTGCGCTATTGGCTGCAACAGAAGCACTACGCCCTGGTCGGCAGCCGCCACGACACGCTGGCGCGCCTGCATGTGCGCCTGCCGGCGGTGCAACTGCCTCAGCTTGCGGACGACTTGCCGCGGCTTTCCTCAAACGCAGCGATCACGCAGATCATGTAATCCATGCGGCTCCGGTTAGCGTCGCTGTACGGACGTCCCCACAGGGCATCGAACTCGGCGACCAGGAGGTGGTATTCAATTTCGCTGATGGTCTGTTCAACGCCTGCAACCGGTATCGATATCGTCAACATGGCGTTCTCCTTTTAACCTGCTCACACCTCACGCACCACGCGGCGCGCCAGCACGATCGCCAGCGCCGGCGCCACCGCGAAGCAGGCAAACAAGGCATACGCCGCATGGCGCGCGCCGTCGACGCCACCCGGATCGCTCAGGCCGGCGGCATTGACCGTGAGCCCGGCCAGCGCAGCGCCGATCGCCATGGCGTACAACTGCACGGTGGTGATGCCGGCCGAGGCCAGGTTTTCTTCACCGCGGCGCGCCGATTTCAGCACGCGCGTCAGTAGGTGCGGCCAGCCCAATCCCACGCCGAGACCGGCGCCGCCGAGCGCCAGCGCCAGCCACAAACCCTCGGCCGCGACATCGACGTCGCCGGGCAACAGCAGCAACAAGGCCAGCAGCGACACCGTCATCGCCTGCGGTCCGAAGCGCACCATGCGATCGGCGTCCTTGCCGCTGCGCGCCGAACTCAGCAGCGACGCCAGGCTCCAGCCGCCGGCCATGGCAGCCGTCATGTAGCCCGCTTGCAGCGGCGCGTAACCGTGCAGCGTCTGGAGGAAATACGGCACGAAGATTTCGGTCATGCTGGCTATCATGAGCAGGCAGACGCAAGCGAATACCTTGCCCATGCCCGTACTCAATTGATAAGCCCCAGTCGGCAACAACGCCACGCCGGGGCGCTGGTCAAGCCAGGCGACCAGCACGCCCGCAGCCAGTCCGGCAGCGACGCCGAGCAGCTTGCCGCCGCTGTCCTCCACCTGCCCGGCGAACGCTACCAGCAGCACCGACAGCGCCAGCAAGGCGATCTTGAGCGATGGAATGCGCACCGGCTCCGTCGCTGCGGCATCATCCTGAACCGGCTTGCCGCCCAACTGGCCGGCAACGATCACCGCCTGTAACAGCGCCACCGGCAGCAGGCACCAGAACGCCAGCCGCCAGGCACCGCCGGCGGCGAACAGTCCGCCCACCGCAGGACCCAGCAACGTCGCCACACCCCACATGCCGGATTCCAGCGCCACCGCGCGCGACCACAGGCGCTGCTCGAACAGCACCGGGATCAGCGCATAACCGAGCGCCGCCAGCAGGCCGCCGCCCAAGCCCTGCACGCTGCGCCCGGCCAGCATCCACGGCATCGACAAAGCCGTCGCGCACAGGATCGAGCCCAGCGTAAACACTGCCAGTCCCAGCAAATAGGCACGACGCGGACCCAGCTTGTCGAGCAGCTTGCTGGTCAGCGCCGAGCCGACGATGGAGGCGACCACGAACAGCGTGATGTTCCAGGCGTAATACGCCAGGCCACCGATGTCGCGCACCACCGACGGCAGGATGGTCGTGACGATGTGGACGTTGATCGCGTGCAGCGCGACGCCTCCGGTCAGGGCGACCGAGCGCAACAGATTGCGGCCGGTCAGCAGTTCGCTCCAAGAGGTGGAAACAGCGGTTTCAGTGTGCATCGGGAACCTCGACATTCGTATGAATAACGCCTAATATGCAAGCGTTTGTTTGGATATTATTTGAACACATACTAAACGCGCACGATGAATTACACAAGTAAACACTTGGAAAATAATGCCGACCTGTCTACCGCCGAGCGCATCCTGCTCCGGCTCAAGACGCGCGGCCCCGCCTCTACCGCGGCGCTAGCGCAGGAACTCGGGATGACGGCGGAAGCGGCCCGGTTGCAGGTGCAGAAGCTGCTGGCCGAAGAATTGATCAACGGCGTGCAGGAAGCCGCCGCCGGCGCCGGGCGTCCACGCCAAAACTGGGAACTGAGCGCGACCGGCCATGCGCGCTTCCCCGATACTCACGCCTACCTGACGATCCAGCTGATCGGCTCGATCAGGCAACTGTTCGGCGAAGAAGGACTGGATCGTCTGATTTCCCAGCGCGAAGGCGAGATGCGCAAGGATTACCTGCAGGCCTGCAGCGGCCTCACCGGCATCCCGAAAAAACTCGACAAGCTGGCCGCTTTGCGTGCCGCCGAAGGCTACATGGCGCGCGTCGAAAAGGACGGCAAGGACTGGTTGCTGATCGAAGACCATTGCCCGATCTGCGCCGCCGCAACCAGTTGCCAGGGCTTTTGCCGCTCGGAGCTGCAGCTGTTCCGCGAGGTCATGGGCGAGGCCGCCTCGGTGACGCGCGAAGAGCATCTGCTGGCGGGCGCGCGGCGTTGCGTCTATCGCGTCGGAAGTGCATGAGCACGGCACGCGCAAAGTTGTATAGGCAATGCCGTCGGCTTCATGTCAGAATCGCTGTCGCGCAACATGAAAACCATCCCATATAAGGAAGCTGCAATGAAGACACCCATGACCGCCTGCGTGCTGGCGCTGACAATGGCGTTGAGCGCTTGCGCAATCCAGCCGGCCGCCGAACAGGCGACACCGACCAAAGAAGTGCCGCAGGCACGCGTCTACATCAAGAGCATGCTATCGCCGACGTCCGGCACCGCCGAAGTGCAGTTCTCGCGCACCGCGACCTTCCTGTACGGAAATTCGCCCCTGGAACTGGCAATTAATGACGTGGTGCTGGCGCAGATCCAGTCGGGAGAACATTTCAGCATCTGGCTCAAGCCGGGCGCCAGCTACGACTTCAGCATCAGACCGATACATTCGCTGAACAGCCCGGCTTATCCGCAGACCAAAAAAATCACCGTGGACCTGAATAATCCCGGCGTCTACAAGGTGCGCATCAGCGCGGGTATCGAAGGCGCGACCTTGCAGCAGGAAAAATAGGACAGGAAAGCGTCGGAGGAAATTCTCCGAAGATGAAAAAAAGCGCGGCCGGTCCGCGCTTTTTTAATGCCCTCAGGAAAAACGAGGCCGTCCCGCATTGCTTGCTGCATGTGCTTTTCAAGATCGGTGAATCGTAGGAATTGACCCGGCAAAACTATCCCGGCCAAATAACAACAGTCTTAAATGAATTATCAATCGGACATCATTTTCGCGCACCGATGCGCCTCTTCAGCACTAAGATATGACGAAATAGACAATAAAAATCTCTCATGGACGACGAACTCTATCTCATCAAGGATGCAGGCATGAGTCCGCGCCAGATCCGTCTGGCGCGCATCGTCATCGCGCTCCTGCTTTTGTCGGCGGCGATCGCCACGCCGCTCGCAACAACGCCCCTGGTGCCGATTCCAGGCTACATGAGCGCCTTCGGCATCGCCATGGTCGTGGTCAACATCATCCTGGCCTCGCTGCTGTTCGCCAAAGGACTGATCGAAAGCAAGGAACGCACGATCAGGCTGGGCACGGCATATTTTTTCGTGACGGTAATTTTCGTGCCGCTGATAGCGGCCTTTCCCGGCGGCCTCATGGAAGCGCCCATCATCGGCAGCAGCGGCAGCGCGGTATGGCTCTGGTGTAGCTGGCACACCGGCTTCGGCATTTTGATCATCCGCTACGCCGCGAGCGCGGAAGAAACCGCCGGCACCGCAGCCAGCGTGCGCAGATCCATCCTCGCCACTGTCGTTGTAGTGGCGCTGCTGACCCTGACCGCAACGCTGGGCCTGCCCTACCTGCCAGAAGTGTTCCGCGACGGCCGCAACTTCTTCGACGACTCGACCATCCTGATCCCCGCGCTGGTGTTCGGCGTCAACGCGATCGCCCTGCTCTACGTGATGCGCATGCACGAAGAAACACCGGAACAGCTATGGGTCATGGTCGGCATGTTCGCCGCCTGTATCGACGTCTGGCTGACGCTGTATGGCGGCGCGCGTTTTTCGCTGGGCTGGTATTTCGCCAAGATGACCAGTTTGTTCACTTCACTGGCGGTCCTGATCTCGCAGTTGTACGGCATCACCCGGCTGTACCACGGCATCGCCGGCGCCAACAAGATCCTCATGACGCAAGCCAATCAGGACGGCCTGACTGCACTGTCGAACCGGCGCTGCTTCGACCAGGTGCTGGAAATCGAATGGAATCGCGCCCGTCGCGACAAGCGTTCGCTGGCGCTTCTGATGATCGATGTCGACCATTTCAAAAAATACAACGATTGCTACGGGCACTTGGCGGGCGACGATTGCTTGCGCCAGATAGCGCAGCAACTGTTGCGCGTGATCAACCGCCCCGGCGACGTCGCGGCGCGCTATGGCGGTGAGGAATTCGTGGTCATGCTGCCCAACACGGATGCCGCGGGCGCCTTGCTAGTCGGAGAGCGCCTGCTGCTGAACCTGACCGCGGCGTCGATTCCCCATGCCGACAACGAGCCGCTATGCCGGGTCACCCTAAGCATCGGCGTATCGGTCATGGTCCCTGCTGCGGGCGCCAGCACCAGCGCTCTGGTGCTGGCGGCAGACAAAGCCTTGTACGCTGCCAAGGAAAATGGTCGCAACCAGGTGTGTGCTTCCCCGCGCGAACTGCTCGCCGCGTCGGCATCGCCGGCCTTCCTCATGAGCTGAGGAAGGCTGTACACGAGATATTCAACAAACCGATAACTGGTATTGGGAATCGAAATTGGAAAAGGACGCCCGAAACCCGCATACTGCAACGCAACATAAATCACTTTTGCGGAGCCCACCATGCGTATCCTGATCGACGTCCTGCCTTACACCCTGCTGATCGCTGCGATGGTCGCACGTTATTTCGCGTCGACACGCTGATCCATGGCGGCAAGCCTGCTGCGGGCCACCGCAGGCAGGTCTGGAATGAAAAAAGGGCGGATTTTTCCGCCCTTTTGCTTTTTCTTCTCCGACGCAAAGCCCTCTTTTCACGTCTTTACAATTGTCCCGCGCCATTCAAGTAAGCGCTCCTGTCGTCGTTATGGAGCTGGGTGCCCGCGCCGACCTGGCCTTACACTCCACGCTTCATTCCGCTTCCGTCCCTTTAGAAAGACCGCTCATGCCGCGCATCATGACCCTCCTCCTCGCTACAGCACTCGCGCTGGCGATTACCGGCTGTGCCTGCGCGCCCGGCTTCGTGGGTTTTGACAGTCGCTGCGGCTTCACCAATCTGCCCAGCGGCCAGCCCTGAGGGCAATTTACACTTGCAAATCGGGGTTAAGTTTTCAGACTTGCGCGGCCGCTGGCGCAACGCAACAAAACGCCCTGGGCGCCTCTCAATGCACGTGTAATTCCAACCACGCAAGCAGATCGTTTTGCGCACGCAAACGGCGTTCCGGGGACTCGTTGAAAATCTCGTGGAAAGCGTCGTCATAGCAATGCATCGTTTTGTCGACCTGCGGAACATGCGCGAAGAATGTACTGCAGCCGGCAGGATCGACAAAGGCGTCGTCGCCGGCAAACTGCAACAGCAGCGGAGAGGTAAACGTGCCGGCGTCGCGCTGTACGCATGCCATCGCATCCAACATGAAATTGACCACGCGCGCCGCCACCTTGCCGTGGTTAAGCGGATCGCCACGGAAGTCGCGCACTACCGCTTCGTCATGCGACAGGCGTTGCGCCGGCAGGCTGGTCGGCACCGCGAACCCCGGCGCGACTTGCGTGGTCAGCGCCAGCAGGAATTTCTGGAAGCCCGACATGCGGATCGCCAGCGCCGGAGACGACAGCATCAGGCCGCGCACTTTGGACCAGCCGCCGGTGGCGAAGCGCGCCGCCACCAAACCGCCCATGCTGTGGCCGAACAGGAATGGCGTGGTCTGCGCAGCGGCGGCAAAGTCGTCGAATGCAATTTTCAGATCCTCGAGAAAATCGTCGTTCGCGCGCACGCTGCCGCGGGGTCCGTCCGAACGACCGTGGCCGCGATGATCATGAATCCGTACTGAGAAACCGGCCGCATGAAAGAGTCCCGCCAGTTGCTGGTAGCGCCCGCCGTGTTCGCCGAGTCCGTGCACCAGCACGACGGCGCCGCGCGGCTGCGAATGAAGCCATTCACGATAGAACAACCGGACGCCGTCGGCGGCCCGGAGAAATCCCGTATTTTGATTATTCTCGGACATGGCGCTGCGCTTCCTTGAAGAGGGGGTCACGAACGTCTGCATATTGCCCTAAAAACCGGCGATGCACGGAAACACCGTTACCCGGTCAAAGCAGGAGGTGCACAGCGACGACATTCGGGAGTACGACGATGAAGCGACAGGAAGAAGCATCCAGAGACAAACGCGCCGGCCGATCTGCGCAACATATCGCGCTGCAGATCGACCGGCGGCTATGGCACGCCGCATTCGGCGCACCCGGAGAATTGGTGTTGGTATATTTTCTAACCGCCAACTCCGGTATCGAGACCAGATAATAAATTCACGCATGCCGCCCACCAATCGGACGATGCCGGATTGCCTTGTAGGACAAGCTCTCCTGTCGCAAGCGCCGGTTTCCGTCGCTATTGCGGCGGCTCGCCACCGATCGTTTCGCTGTATCGCTGACGCCGCGCGCGACGGATGCGGCGCACCGCCAGCTGCACGCTGGCCGGCCACGACAGCGGACGCGGATGCACCACCGCGCGCAAGGCGCGCGCGTAATCGAGGATAAGCCCCGGCGTCCATGCCATCGTCGTGGCGCGCTTGTGGATGTGACTGGCCACCCAGACTTCCGGCGTGAAGAGTATTTTGATGAAGCTCAGCCAGTGATCGGCGCGCTTGCCGATCACGCCTTCCAACGCAGCTTCCAATGCATGTGCGACGGTGCTCGAGCAATTGCGGTGGGTCAGGTTGTAAATCTCTTCGCGCCGATAGTCCTGCCAGAACCGCTGCAGATGACGCGCATCGTAATCGCGGAAAGAAATCTTCTCGGTCGATTCGCACCACGCCGCCGATTCCGATGGATAGTCGCTCAGGTAGCGGCCCGGCACGTCGTTGTCGGGCGTCGCCCGCAGCAGTCGCGCAAACTCGCCCGGAGAACGATCGATTTCAACCGCCGGATACAGGCTGATGTACAGACTCGGCGCAATCTCCAGCGCCGCGTGACCGGTCGAGATGCGGCCGCTGGCGTCGACTGCCGCGATGTAGCGATCGACAATGGGACGATGCAGCGTCTGTTCCTTGGCCGAGCCGGCCGGCGTCCAGACATGTACTGTCAACGGCGCGGTCGGCGCGGTAGCCGCCGGTGCCGCCGCTGCTGGCTTGCCGTCATAGCTGCCGGCGTCGAGCGGACGGTCGGAATCGGCGTTGCGATAGGCCAGCTGCGACAGCGAACGCTCGCGCGGCAAACGGCGCGAACGGCTGGCCAGCCAGATCATGCTCCAGCCGCTGAAGATCAGTCCCATCCCCAGGCAATATGGCACGGTGCCTTTGTAGTGCGTCGGGTAAGGCTGGAAGAAAAAGATCGCAATCAGGATCTGCCCTACGCCACCGGCAAATGCCATGCGCCAGCGCGGAAAACGCACGATGACGGCCGACACGATCTGCAGGCCGCCGCCGATCGTGAAGGCAATGCCGAACAGCATCGACAACAGCATATCGCTGGCGTGATGCGGCGAGATGATGAGCAGCGCGATCAGCAGGAACAGCCCGCCCTTGACGTAGCGCAGCGTCTTTTGGGCACCGATGCCGCTGGAGGCCAGGAACAGGGTCGCCAGGCTTTCCCCCAGCAACAGGTATCCAAACAACGTAAGCGGAAACACCAGCACGCCGTCGAGCGCGTCGATGCACAGGCCGACACCAATGATGCCCCATGCCAGGCCCATCAATGCCAGCACATGCCAATAGCGTCGGATAAAATCCGCTCCCAGCAACAGCAACACCAGACGTATCACGTTTCCCCCTCGTTCAAACGACCGCCTTGGGCAGTCCGATATATTTCCCCGCGCCCATTTTACCGTCGCCGGCATACTTGTTCCCAGCGGAAAGAATCGACGACAATACATGCACTTCGCCTCTTCACGCCACTCATGCTCATCTTCTCCGCACTTGCAGCCACGGTATTGCTGTTCCCTCTCAATGTGACGCTGCTCGGCGCACTCGGCCTGCTGTTGCGGCGTCGCTGTCCGAGGGCGACGTGGCTGAGCTGGGCTGCGCTGGTGCTGCTGCTGGTGTTCAGTACTCGGGCCGGCTCCTTGCTGCTCGTCACCCCGCTGGAAACGCAGACGGCGCCGCTGGCAACAATGCCGACGACCGCGCAAGCCATCGTCGTGCTCAGCGGCGCGCGGCTGTCGAATGCTCCTGAATACGATCATCAGGACAAGCCGGGCTTCATCACATTTGCGCGCTTGCAATACGCTGCACGCTTGCACCGCGCCAGCGGCCTGCCCATCCTCGTAACCGGAGGCAAACCCGACGGTTCGCCCGAGAGCGAAGCGGCGGTGATGGCGCGCAGCCTGCGTGACGACTTCGGCGTCGCCACCCGCTGGCAAGAACAGGCGTCAGACACCACCGCCGACAACGCGCGATTGTCGGCGCGGATCCTGCGCGATGCCGGGATGCAACGCGTGCTGCTGGTGACCGATGCCATGCACATGCCGCGCGCGGCGCGCAGCTTTCGCGCACAAGGAATCGAAGTGATCCCGGCGCCGACGGTTTTCTTCAGCAGCGAACGTCTCACGCTCAACGACTGGCTGCCCGGAGGCGAAGGCTTGCGGCGCAGCAACTACGCGTTGCACGAATGGATAGGAGCACTCTGGTACGCGCTGCGACAGACGCCGGCCAAGAGTTGATAAGGCCCATGAAAGCCCCATTGATCGGGGCTTTCTTTTTTTCTACCACGTTTAAAGTTACCTTGTTGCCGGGCCGTTAACGACAACAACTCGGGTATTGCTATCCAAGTTTTCAAGGCATGCGCAGACACGCCGCCATTTCCACATTTAATCAAGAAAACTCGGGAGACCAATAGGATGAAACTTTCATTCAAACAACGCTTATGGGCACCGCTCGTCATCAGCCTGATCGCACTGCTCGCCATTTCCATCTTCAATGCCTACCAGGCGCACAACATCCGCCTTGAAGAACGCAAAAAAGACCTGATCAACGTGGCGCAAGTCGCGATGAGCACGATCAAGGAATACGGCGATCTGGCCAAGAACGGCACGATGAGCAAGGAAGAAGCGCAGAAGACCGCGCTGGCGCGTGTGAAGATGATGCGCTACGGCACCGATGGTTATTTCTCGGTATCCAACTCCTCGGCCGTGACCGTCATGCATCCGATCAAACCGGAGCTGAACGGCAAGGACTTGACCAACTTCAAGGACCCGGCAGGCAATCAGGTGTTCGTCAACATCTCCAAGGCCGCTGCGTCGCCACAGGGTGGTTTCATCAACTACATCTGGCCGAAAGTCGGCTCGCCCGATCCAGTGCCGAAAACGTCCTATGCGTTCCGTTATGAGCCATGGGACTGGATTGTCACCACCGGCGTCTACATGGACGACGTGAATTCGGCCTTCACGCAGTCGGTTTATCAACTGATCGCGATTTTTGCCGGTTTCGCCATCTTGCTGATCGCCCTGGTAGTGGTCAACAATCGCAGCATCCTGCGCACCATCGGCGGCGACCCCGGCGACGCGGCGGAAATCGCCAACCGCATTTCGGACGGCGACCTGACACTGGCTATCAACACCGTGCCGGGCGACACATCGAGTCTGGTGTATGCATTCAAGCGCATGAGCGATTCGCTGACGCACACGATTTCGAATATCAAATCGTCGGCCGACACCATCGCCACCGCATCGAGCGAAATCGCCAGCGGCAATCTCGATCTCTCGGGCCGCACCGAGCAGCAGGCCGGCTCGCTGGAAGAAACAGCATCGGCGATGGAAGAACTGACCTCGACCGTGAAGCAGAACGCCGACAATGCACGCCAGGCCAACCAGCTGGCGGTGTCTGCTTCCGAAGTCGCGATCCAGGGCGGACAGGTGGTCGGTCAGGTGGTCGACACGATGGGTTCGATCAATGAATCCTCGCGCAAGATTGTCGACATCATCAGCGTGATTGACGGCATCGCTTTCCAGACCAACATCCTGGCATTGAACGCAGCGGTGGAAGCAGCGCGCGCCGGCGAACAAGGCCGCGGCTTCGCCGTGGTGGCATCGGAAGTGCGCAGCTTGGCGCAACGCTCCTCGGCGGCGGCGAAGGAAATCAAGACGCTGATCGACGACTCGGTGTCCAAGGTCGACGTCGGCAGCAAGCTGGTGCAACAGGCCGGTGAAACCATGAATGAGGTGGTCGCCAGCGTCAAGCGCGTCACCGACATCGTCGGTGAAATCAGCTCGGCCAGCCAGGAGCAAAGCGCGGGCATCGGCGAAGTCGGCCAGGCCATCACGCAGATGGATGAAGGCACGCAGCAAAACGCCGCGCTGGTGGAACAAGCCGCCGCCGCTGCGCAATCGCTGCAAGACCAGGCAGCCACGCTGGCTCAGTTGGTCGGTCGCTTCAAGCTCGACGCCACGCAAGTACAGGCCGCGCCGATCGTCAGGACTGCCGCACCGGTGCGCGCCGCCGTGTCGAAGGCGCCGGCAAGACCGGCTGCCGTCGCCGCCAAACCGAAAGCCGCTGCAACTGCCGCACCGCGTATCGCCGCAGCGCCCAAGCCAACGGGGTCGAAACCGACTATGCCGGACTCCGATTCGGATTGGGAAACCTTCTGACGGTTTTTCCTGCGTCGTCGTGAACGACGGAAACACGAAGGGCTTGCACGCAGTTGCAAGCCCTTTTTTTACGTCCTGATTTTCCTGCAGTTTTCTTTCGCAACGACAAGGTCGGCACACTTGTCGAAGCACTCATTTTTTGAGAGTTTTCTCATATTATTTGAGGACGTGAATCGCGAGAATGGTTACATCGCGCTGAAGCAAGCGCTCACATGAAACCACGACCGCCATGAACCGCATCGCCGCCCTCATCGCTCTGACTTCCGCCCTGTGCGCCGCTGCCGCCGCGCACGCAGCGCCGACGGTGGAACTGCGCGTGACCGGCGTGATCCGCCCTTCCGCCTGCACGCCGACACTGGGCAACAGCGGCGTTGCCGACTACGGCACCATCCCGGCCAAGACCTTGCAGGCCGGCCAATACAAGAAACTCGACGTCAAGCAAGTCAGCCTTTCGGTGACCTGCGACGCCGCCGCCAAGATCGCCCTGGTGGTGCTCGACAACCGCGCCTCCTCACGCGTTGACGGCGTGGTCGACAGCATCCGCGCTGAAGCTGCTTACAACTTCGGCCTCGGTAGCGTTGCCGGCAAGAATGTCGGTGGCTACACCATGATGCTGTCCGGCACGACGATGGCTGACGGTCAACCGGTCGCCAATATTTACTCCAAAGACAAGGGCGCTTCGTGGAGCAGCAACGGCGGATACCTTGATCACGACGGCAACTATTTCTCGTTCGCCCAAAGCGGCACGGCGCCGGTCGCACTCAAGACGCTGGCCGCCACAATCAACGTCCAGGCCGTGCTGAACAAACCGGAAAACTTGCCATTGAATCAAGACGTGCCGCTGGACGGTTCCGCCACGATCGAAATCAAGTATCTCTGACGCGACAAAATGATGCCGCAAGCACACTTCTTGCTCGCACTTTTTGCGCAGTCCACTGTCAAACTTGGAATCGGCATAAAATAGACCGGTAATATTGGCCAGTTAGTTGTCGACAGTCTGTGAAAATCCAGCAGTTCCGGCAGGTCCGCCCTGTCGCATCCGTTTAAGGAAAGAGACATGGCAAACTCTCCCAAAACAATGTCCAGCCTGATGTGCGAACTCAGCGTCGCACTCGCCGAGCTTGCTGAAAAAATGAGCAATCTGGCAATCAATCTGGAAAACCAATACCTCGATTCCGATGCGGAAGAACCGGCTGCGATGATGGAAGCGGCGCGCTCCACGATTGAAAAAGCGAGAAGCAACTGAACGGCACGGGCAAAAAATTCCGCTAGTCCGATTTTCCATGTTTCTTTTTTGACATCATCTTCCGGCCGGCATCCTCTGCTGAAACAGCGGCGTCACCATCGATCCAGAACGACGCACCCTCCGCCTCCACCCGCTCCGCAATAAAATCCGCCACCACGTTGACGCGCACAATGTCGCGCGCGTCGGCATGCGTGATCAGCCAGTAAGAACGATACAATTTCACTTGCGGCAACAGACGCACCAGTTTCTTCTCGCCCCGTGCCATGAAACAGGGCAACACGCCCAATCCTGCCCCGCCAACCACCGCCGCCATCTGGCTGATGATGTTGGAGATGCGGATACGCGGCCGCAGCGTTGGTGAAATCTCGGACAGGTAATCGAGCTCGCGCGACCACATCAGGTCTTCCACGTAGCCGACCCAGGGATGTGCTTCCAGCTTCGACTTGTCATCGACGGCAGGTTTCCGGCGCAGATAATCCCGCGCGGCGTAAATCCCCAGTTCGTAATCGTTGAGACGGCGTGCATACAAGCGCCCCTGCTCAGGCCGCGTCATGCTCACCGCGATATCGGCCTCGCGCTTGGACAGGCTGAACATGCGCGGATTGGCGATCAGCTCCACCTCAAGTTGCGGATGGCGCTGCGCCAGCAGGTTCAGCTGCGGCGCCAGGAAATACGTGCCCCAGGCTTCCGGCGTGCCGATGCGGATCGAGCCGGTCAGGCCCTGCGCGGGATCGTCCTGGCGCGCATGGATGCGCACCGCCAGGCTTTCCATCGCTTCGGCTTCCGGGACCAGACGCTCGCCTTCGACGGTGAGCGCATAACCAGCCGAGCGGCGGTCGAACAAGGCCACGCCGAGGGATGCTTCCAGTCCGGCGATGCGTCGGCTCAACGTCGAATGATCAATGCCGATTTGGCGCGCGGCGACGGTCAGGCGACCGGCGCGCACCACCGCGAGGAAAGCTTGCAGGTCATTCCAGTCGAACTTGTTCATGGGATTTCTCTATGCGATTTCTTGCACATGAAGTGTGTGATATTCGGCATTTACTGCGAAAAATCCCAATGCTACTCTTTTTCTGCTTTTACGCCCCAATGGTTCATCCGGGCGACAAACCTATAAAGGAGACAGCATGTCCAACATGTTCCATCAGCTCAAAGCCCTGGCCCAGGCCGGCAAACCGGTGCGGGTCGGCCTGATCGGCGCCGGCAAGTTCGGTTCGATGTTCCTCTCGCAGGTGCCGCGCACGCCGGGTGTGCATCTGCTCGGCATCGCAGATCTTTCTCCCGCTCGCGCCAAGCAGGCGCTCGCACGCGTCGGCTGGAAGGACGACATGCACGCGGCGAAGTCTTGGGACGAAGCGATGCGCGACGGCAGCACCTTCGTGCAGGACGATGCCGAGGCGATGATCGCGCATCCGCAACTCGACATCGTCATCGACGCCACCGGCAGCCCCGCCGCCGGCATCCGCCACGCGCTGCTGTGCTGCCGGCATCGCAAGCACATCATCATGGTCAACGTCGAGGCCGACGCGCTGGCGGGACCGCTGCTGGCGCGCCGCGCGGCCGAAGCCGGCATCATTTATTCGATGGCCTACGGCGACCAGCCTGCATTGATCGCGGAGATGGTCGACTGGGCTCGCACCTCGGGCTTTGATGTGGTGTGCGCCGGCAAGGGCACCAAGTACCTGCCGGTTTATCACCAGTCGACGCCGGACACGGTATGGGGCCACTACGGTTTCAGCGAGGCGCAGGTGGCGTCGGGCGACTTCAATGCGCAGATGTTCAACTCCTTCCTCGACGGCACCAAGTCGGCGCTGGAAATGGGCGCCGTCGCCAACGCCTGCGGCCTGACGCCGGGCGCCGACGGATTGGCCTTCCCGCCCTGCGGCGTGGACGATCTGCCGAACCTGCTCAAACCGGTATCGGCAGGCGGGATCCTGCCGCATGCGGGCACGGTGGAAGTGGTGTCGTCGCTGGAGCGCGACGGCCGTCCGGTGTTCCGCGATCTGCGCTGGGGCGTGTACGTGACCTTCGAAGCGCCGAGCGATTACGTGCGCGACTGCTTCGCCCAGTACGGACTCAAGACCGACGCCAGCGGCCGCTACGCCACCATGTACAAGCCGTATCACCTGATCGGCCTGGAACTCGGCATCTCGGTAGCCAACATCGCCGTGCGCGGCCAGGCTACCGGCAGCACGCTGGCGTTCAGCGGCGACACCGTCGCCACCGCCAAGCGCGATCTCAAGCCGGGGGAAAAACTGGACGGCGAAGGCGGCCACATGGTCTACGGCAAGCTGATGCCGGCAGCCGATTCACTCAACGCCGAAGCGCTGCCGATTGGTCTCGCGCATCACATCGTGCTGCAGCGTCCGGTTGCGGCCGGCCAGGTGGTGCGCTGGAGCGACGTTGCCATCGACAGCAGCGTGCAGGCGATCCAGGTGCGACGCGAGATGGAGGCGCTGTTCCGCAAGGAAATGGGATTGGCGGCGCCGCGCAACAGCATCGCCGCGTGATCTGAACGCACACGAAAAAACCGCCGTCCGGTGCAATGCTGGACGGCGGTTTTGTTTTGTTGGCGGCGAATCAGAAGTCGTACTTCAACTCTGCAAACAAGGTCCGCTGCGGAAACGGATGGAACAGGAAGTAATCCTTGTTGGTGATGTTGTCGATGCCGACGGCCGTGCTCCAATGCCTGTCGATCTTGTAGCGCACTCGCGCATCAAATATGACGTAGCTGTCGAAGCCCTGGTAGGTATGCGTGTTGACGTCGCTGTTGTCGACGGTGGCGTAGAGACGGCCGCTGTAGCGGCCCGCCAGCGTGTAGGCCCACTTGTCGTCGGGACGGTAGGTGCCGACCAGCGTGGCGCGCCACTCCGGCACGTAAGGCGTGCGCTTGCCGACCGAGGTCGAGGTGGTCGAGACGAAACTGCTGTTGCCGCGGATGCGCGCATCGACATAGGTCAGGCTGCCGTTGATCTCGAGTCCGCGGATCAGTGCGTCGTCTTTTTGCAGCACCAGCTCGACGCCGCGCTGGCGTGTCTTGTCGATGTTTTGCGTATAGGACGACACCACCGTGCCCAGTGTCGCAGTCTGTGAGATCAATGCGTTCGAGACGTCTTCCTGGAACAGCGACACGCGCACTTTACCCTTGTCGAGCGCGCGCTCGATCGCCAGTTCACTCGACAGCACGCGTTCCGGTTTCAGGTTGGGATTGGGCTGGCGGAAGATGCCATCGCTGCCCTGCACGTTCTGGTACAGCTCGCCCACGGTCGGAAAGCGCAAGGCCTTGCCGAACGAGCCTGTGAATTGCCACTGATCGCCGGGCGTCCAGGCCACCGACAGTTTGGGTGAGAAGCCGGAGTTGCGCACCTCCGGCTGGTTGATGCCGCCGCTGGCCACCGCATAGTTGTAGCCGCCGAACGCGCGCCACCATTCATAGCGTCCGCCCAGGGTCGCCTTCCAATCCTGCGCCAGGCGCCAGACATCCTGAGCCCACGCGGCGGACGTTTCAGTCTTGCCGCGCGAGTCGGTCGACAAGGCGCCGTTGCTGCCGGAAACCCAATTGCTCGTCAAAAAAGTCGGGCTGACCAGCTTGTACTGATCGTAGTGGCCGCCGAAGCTGACGATGTGCGCGCCCTTGAGGCCGTCCGGACGCCAGACGCCCTTGAGGTCGAGCGTGTTCCAGCCGGTGCCGCCGGCGTCGGCGATGGTGCCGTTGCCGCCGTTTTGCGCGGCGGGATAGGCGCCGGTCGAGGTGCGGACGATGTCCTTCGCCGTGGAGAAATTGCTGGCGATGGCTTCCCAGTCGAACACGCCCTGCGTCTTGCTGCGCACCGACAGGCTTTGCATCCACTGTTCCTGCTCTGTATTGTTACTGGCCAGGCCGTTCGGGTAGACAACGGCGCCGGCGGCATTGCGGAGGTAGGACTGTCCATGCGAATCGGCCTGGTTCTGCCAGTAACCCAGTGTGTAGGCCGCGGTCAGCGTCGGCGAAAAATCATAGGCCAGCTTGAGCTTGGCGTTGTCCTGCACGGTGTGCGTCAGGCCGTTGGCACCGAGCACGAAAATATTCTTGCCGGTGCGGTCCTGTACTGCATAGCCGCCGCTACTGCCGGCCGGGGCCGTGGCGGCGGTCACATAGGTCAACGGTTGGCTGTAGCTATCCAGATGATTGGCGCTGAACCACCACGACAGATCGCCGCTGCGGTTGCCCAGCGTGGCGCTGAGCTCTTGCGCGCGGTAGGTGTTGCTGGTGCCGTACTGGCTGAAATCCTGGAACGCGGTATTGGCCTTGACGCTGGCTTCGAAGTGATCCGGCATGCGCGTGGTGATCTCGGTCACGGCGCCGTAGGAGTTGCCCGGGTACTGCGCGGCGAAGGGACCGTACAGCACGTCGACGCGCTCGACTTCTTCCGGCGAGACCATGAACCAGCGCGGCGAACCGTTGCCGTTGTTGTTGTTGATGAGCGCCGACAACAGCATGCCGTCGGCATAGATCAGGCTGCGCGCACCGGCGTTGATGCCGGTGGTGCGCGTCGACATCGGCGCCTGCGTGTCGCCGATGTAGCGCTTGCGCACCAGCACGTTGGGCAGGTACTTGAGCGTGTCTTCGACGCTGGTCGCGTTGACGGTGTCGGCGATCTTGGCGGCGGTGATGCTTTCGGTGGTGGTCGGCAGCTGATTCTTTTCACTGACCGAGCGCGATTCTTTAATGACGATTTCTGGCAAGGCGGCGTCGCCTTCGGTTTGCGATTGAGCCTGAGCATGGCTGAGCGGGCTCCATGCGGCGACCAACGCCAGCAATAGAGGTCGCAAAGGGAATGGAAATGGGGTGTTATTTTTCATGTTGATCCGGACCGGCGGCACAGGTGCGGACCAGAGCCGCACTTGCACAAGTTGACTGAACAGGGAATGCAGCCGAAAACGGCCGCAGCGAGATTCAGACGGCCGGCGGCGGTGCCCGCGACAGCGCAACGGTCCACGCGAACAACGGCTGCGGCGCGCGATAGAACAGGCGCGGCAGGAAATGTGAAATGGTGAAGACGGTCTCGGCCAGCGCCGGTTGACGCGGCGGCGCGACGGCGTCGGCGTGCATCAGGCAATACGGGCAATGCGAGGAGGAGGCGGCGTTTTTCCCGGTGTCGCGATCGGCGTCGTCAGCGGTCTTGTCGCCGAAGGCGCTGCAGATTTCCATCCAGAACGAGCCGCCGCGCTCCTGCGACCACGCTTGCGAAGCTGCGGAGAACTTCGGGGCGAGCACCATCAGCAGCACCGCCAGAATGGCGGTCCATGCAGTGATTGTTTTACGGATGGATGGGCTCGAACGGCCCGGTGTCTGCGTCCCCATCCTGCGAATGTAGCATGTGCATGCGCGCCAATGCGGCGCCGGAACTGGCGTTCAGGCCGATGGGAGTGCGGACGACGAAGGGAGAAAGAAGCTTGGAAGGCTTGCCGGTGGCGGCTTGCATACGATGCAGGCCGCCACGGCAACGCCGGATGGAAGCAGGTGCGACAAATTGTCGCACCCCTGCAAGCGAGAATGCTTGCAGGGGTGAACCGCCCCGATTACTTGTTCGGCGTTGCGGCCGGCGGCGTCGGCAACGCCTTGATGCCCTTGATCTGCGCCACGGTCAGGCTGGTGACGAAGCTGGCGACGTCGTAAGGCTTGCCGTCGCGTTCGCCTGCGGTCTTGTCGATGTGGTGCGCTTCAACGACATAGGTGCCCTGCCATGGCAGGTCGAAATTCACCAGACCTTGTTCGTTGGTGTGGCCTTCCTTGCCCCAGCCTGCCGAAGTGATGATGCTGATCTTGGTCTTGGGCAGCGGCTGGCCCTTGTAGACCAGCTTGAATTCGCCCGGCTTGCCGGTGGTCACGATGTCCAGTGTCAGGCGCGGCGCTTGTTCTGCGAAGCTGGTGACCAGGCGTGCGGCCGGAGTCCAGAGGGTGCGTGCCACAGTGTCGCCGGTCTTGCGTTCAAGGATCGGGTAATGCGCTTCTTCCGCGACGATGGATTCGCCCTTGCCGGCGCGGGCCGACAGCGCGTAGGCGTTCTTGCCCTTGTTCACGTCCAGCGTCTTGTCGCCGTTGGCGCCCAGCAGCACGGCGCTCGGTTGCACGAAGCGGTCGAGCAGGCCCGGCGAAGTTTCGCGCAGGTTTTCGCCGAACTCGCCGAAGTACAGGTTGGCGGACTTGGCGTCCTGCTGCAACCAGACATGGTGGGCCTGCGCGGACGCAGCCAGCAACAGTGTGGACAGCAAGGCGGGAATGACGAGACGTTTCATGTAGTGCTTCCTTTCAGGGGTAGGTGTTTTTATGATGCAAAACGAGGGGTCATGCGAAGCGCCGTGCGGCGCCAACCTGGCGGAGGGCTTGGTTATTTTAATTATCGAGAATGATTATCATTATAGCAGAAGCTGACAAAACCCTGAATTCGAAAAGCCCCCTACAATAGGCGCCGCTCTTCACCGGCAACACCGCGCGCCGTCATCCGGCGCAGGTAGCCGCAGCTCAATTTCGGCCAGCATCATCCAGGCCAGTTCAAGGAGAAAGCCCCCCCATGCTTCGTCGCAATCCCTCCGGCGATATGCCGCAAGTCCACGAGTCCGCTTACGTCGACCAGACCGCCATCATCTGCGGCAAGGTCATCGTCCACGAGAATGTTTTCATCGGGCCCTACGCCGTCATCCGCGCCGATGAAGTCAACGAAAAAGGCGAGATGGACGCCATCGTCATCGGCGCCCACTCCAACATCCAGGACGGCGTGGTGATCCACTCCAAGTCCGGCGGCGCCGTGACCATCGGCGAGCGCACTTCGATCGCCCACCGCGCCATCGTGCACGGTCCCTGTACCGTCGGCCATGACGCCTTCATCGGTTTCAACAGCGTGCTGTTCAACTGCGTGATCGGCGACGGCTGCGTGGTGCGCTACAACGCCGTGGTGGACGGTTGCAACCTGCCGCCGGGCTTCTATGTGCCGTCGACCTTGCGCATCGGTCCGCAGACCGATCTCGACGCCTTGCCGCGCGTGTCGGCGCAGGCCTCGGAGTTTTCCGAAGACGTGGCGCGCACCAACAACGAACTGGTGCAGGGCTACAAGAAACTGCAGAACGAGTTCTGATCGGATTTTCCGATCGCCCATGAAAAATCCGGCCGCTCCTTGAGGGAGGGGCCGGATTTTTTTACGTCCGCAAAATGGTGCGGCGTATTCAGCTGCCGCGATAGGTCGAATACGACCACGGCGACACCACCAGCGGCACGTGATAGTTCTGCGACGGATCGGCGATGCCGAACGCCAGCACCACTTCATCGACGAAACGCGGTGCCGGCAATTGCACGCCCTGCCCGGCAAAATAATCGCCGGCGCCAAATACCAGTTCATAACGTCCCGCCAGCAATTCGTCGCCTTGCAGCAACGGCGCATCGCAGCGGCCGTCGCTGTTGGTGACTGCGTTTTTCAGCAGGACCTTGTCGTTGCCCCGGACCGCAAACAAGGCCACCTTGACGCCGACGCCCGGCTTGCCCTGGGTGACGTCCAGGACGTGGGTGCTCAGTTTTCCCATTGTGTTTCCTCTCGTTGACAAATTTTGTAGATCATTTCAGTCGCAAATGATATACCGCTGTCATCAGGTCCATATACGTTCACCGTTATATCTGTAATCAATTCTGAAGACATAATTCGGCGAAGATGCAAAAAACGATTCCAAGGCAGGAGACATGACAGATTCCACTTACCCTCGCGACCTGGCAGGTTACGGCCGTACGCCCCCGCATGCGCACTGGCCCGACGGCGCGCGCATCGCATTGCAGTTCGTGCTGAACTACGAAGAAGGCGCGGAGAACAGCGTGCTCGACGGCGATGCCGGCTCGGAAACCTTCCTGTCCGAAATCATCGGCGCCCAGAGTTTCGCGGCGCGCCACATGAGCATGGAATCGCTTTACGAATACGGCTCCCGTGCCGGCCTGTGGCGTCTGCTGCGCCTGTTCGAAGAACGCAGGCTGCCGCTGACGGTCTTCGGCGTGGCGCGCGCCTTGCAGCGCAATCCGGAAGCCACTGCGGCCTTCCTCGAACTTGGCCACGAAATCGCCTGTCACGGCCTGCGCTGGATCAGCTACCAGAACATCGACGAAGCCACCGAACGCCGCCACATCGCCGAAGCGATTGCGGTCATCAAGGACATCACCAACAACGCGCCGCTGGGCTGGTACACCGGCCGCGATTCACCCAACACGCGCCGCCTGGTGGCCGAACACGGCGGCATCACCTATGACGCCGACAGCTATGCCGACGACCTTCCTTATTGGGAAAACGTCAAGGTCGGCAATAGCGCTACACCGCAGCTGATCGTGCCTTACACGCTCGACAGCAACGACATGCGTTTCGCCGCGCCGCAAGGCTTCAACACCGGCACGCAATTCTTCGATTACCTCAAGGACGCTTTCGACGTGCTGTACGCCGAAGGCGATCCGGCCGGGCTCGACCGCCCCAAGATGCTGTCGGTCGGCCTGCATTGCCGCATCGTCGGCCGGCCGGCGCGCGCGGCGGCGCTGGCGCGCTTCCTCGATTACGTGCAGCAGCACGACAAGGTCTGGATCACGCGCCGCATCGACATCGCCGAGCACTGGCGCAAGGTGCATCCGTTCAAGGCCTGAGGTTTTGAATCACCGCCGTGGCGGCTCCACGGAAAACCATAAAAAAGCAGCACACCTATACCATTCAATGGAGGAGACACCATGCAGCAAGCAAACGCAATCATGCGTACGCCAGTGGGTAAACATCTCGCAGCCGGCCTGATCGGGCTGTCGGCGCTGGCCGCCGTGCAGCACGCGCACGGCGCCGACTGGAGCGACAATTCCATCGGCTACCGCTACGGCACCAAGTTCGCCGAGCCGTTCAACACGCAGGACATCAGCAAGAACATCGTCAACTTCACGCATGCCAGCGGCTACAAGTACGGCACCAATTTCCTCAACGTCGACTTCCTCATGTCCGACAACAAGGACAGCAACGCGCAAGAAGCCTACCTCACCTATCGCCACACGCTCGACATCGGCAAGATCAGCGGCAAGGACCTTGCGTTCGGCCCGGCGCGCGGCGTCGGTTTCACGCTGGGCGTGGACCTCAACACCAAGAATGATCCGGGCTACGGCTCCAAGAAACGCATGTGGGTCGCCGGTCCGACGCTGATGATGGACGTGCCGGGCTTCCTCAACCTGAGCATCTTCGCGCTGTGGGAAAGCAACAAGCCGGTCGGCATCGCCAACCGCTATTCCTATGACACGCATCCGATGTTCAACGCCGCCTGGGGCATTCCGTTCGGCACCAGCGGCTTCGCGTTCGAAGGCTACCTGAACTACATCGCCGCCAAGGGCAAGGACGAGTTCGGCAACAGCACCAGCCCCGAGCTGAACTTCGACGGCCAGATCATGTACGACGTCGGCACGCCTCTGGGCATGGGCAAGAACACCTTCCGCGTCGGCCTTGAATATCAGTACTGGCGTAACAAGTTCGGCAACCGTTCGACGGTGCCGGGTTCGTTCGCCAAGACGCCGATGCTGCGCGCCGAATATCACTTCTGAGTCCGGATGGCCGATGCGGCAGACAGACTGCGATCGGAACGAAACGGATATCGAGACTGGGGAGACCGGTGAAAAAAAACGGCGTGCACTTTCGGCACGCCGTTTTTTTCGTCTCCAGGAACCTGCAAGCGCTATTCGGACAACACAGTTTCCACCTTTTCGTTCGGTGTGAAACGAATCAGCGGCACCCGCCGCACCATCCACAGGCCGATCAGCGCCGATACCACGGCCAGCGCGATGCCCATGTGGATGGCGCCGACCAGTGCATCGCGCGCGGCATCCAGCAATGCCGAACCGTTATGCCCGGCCTGCAGCATTTGCGCCAGCAGGGTCGACTGAATGTCGTGGTTGACGAGGATTTCCGGATCCTTGAATTCGGCCAGCCATTGCGCGGCGTGATCGCTTTCCAGCGCGCGCTCGACGCCGCTGCCGTACATCTGCGTGACCAGCGTACCGGTCACGGCAGTGCCGAGCATGCCGCCGATCATGCGCAGCGATTGCAGCAAGGCGGTGGCGATGCCGAGATGCTCGCGGCTCGCGGCCTGCTGCGCAAACACGGTCAGGTTGGGCAACACCAGCCCAAGGCCGAAGCCGCCGGCCAGCATCGTCGCCAGCATGAAGCCGGTCGGCGTGTTGCGTTGCGACAGCACGATGCCCAGGCAGGACAACGCGATCAGCACGAAGCCGACGTACATCATCATGTTGGGATTGGGAATGCGCGTGACGATGCGACCGTTGACGATGCTGGCCACGGTGATACAGGCCACCAGCGGCGTAATCAGCAGACCCGCTTCGCGCGGCGACATGCCGAAGCCGCCCTGGAACAGCAGCGGCGCATACATCAGCATCGAGAACATCGAAAATCCCGCCAGCACCGACAGCAGGAACAGGCTGGAGAGCGCCGGATCCTTGAACATCTCGAACGGCACGATAGGCTGCTCGGCCTGGCGCTCCCATTTCCACAGAGCGTAAAAGGCGCCGATGGCCACCACCAGCAAGGCCAGCATGCCGCCCGTGAAGCCGCGTTTGGGGAAGAGTTCGACCAGCAGTTGCAGGCTGCCCAGCGCCACCGAAATCAGCAGCGCGCCGAGCCAGTCGAGGCGGACCTTGCCGGTGATCTTGTGGTGGCGGATGTGCGGGATGTAACGCATCGCGAAGAACAACGACACCAGGCCCACCGGTAGATTGACGTAGAAGGTCCAGCGCCATCCCAGCGACTGCGTCAGGAAACCACCCAGCGACGGCCCCACTGAGGTCGCAATGCCGTAGGCGGCGCTGAGGATGATCTGCCAGCGCAGGCGGATGTGCGGATCGGGGAACAGGTCGGCCGCCGAAGCGAACGCGGTGCCGACCAGCATACCGCCGCCGATGCCTTGCAGGCCGCGCGCCAGCACCAGGAACAGCATGCTGTCGGCCATGCCGCACAACATCGAGGCGATCACGAAGATGATGATCGAGGCGATCAAGAACGGCTTGCGGCCGAAGTAATCACCAAGCCTTCCGAAAATCGGTACGGTGATGACCGAGGTCAGCAGGTAGGAGGTGGCCACCCAGGCGTACAGGTCGAATCCCTTGAGCTCGGCCACGATGGTTGGCAAGGCGGTGCCAACGATGGTCTGGTCCAGCGCCACCAGCATGATGACGAAGCAGATGCCGAGCGTGGCCATCAGGGATTCGCGGAAAGGCAGGACTTGACCGCTTGAGTGGGCGGCTTCTTTATGTGGAGACATGGCGGGAAAATCGATAGCCGGCGCCGGTCGACGCGTGTTAGCGATTCGACAAGCAACCGGAGCGACTTGTCTTGCGCGGCCACAGGCGTCTCAGGCTCCAGCCTGAAGTGACTGAGCGGCTATTTTAACAATTGCCGACGATCTCTGCCGCAGGCTCGTTGAAAGCTGAACAGCAAGACCGTCAACGCTCGATGTGAAACAACACTTCTCTGCCGTTCGACGGTTGCAGGTCGCGGTTGTTGCGCCCATGACGGCGCTGCAGCGCTGCGAGTTGCGCAGGCGAGATCGTCAGCGCATGCGAGAGCACGTACCATTCGACGTTCTGCGTCAACGGCGGCGTCGTCAGGGAGCCGAGATAATGGAAATAACTTTTGTCGGCCGGCATCAACGGCGCGATGTCGATGTCTCCCGCTGCGGCGGTGGCGCTTCCCGGCTCCAGCCTTCGCATCACTTCTGCGAATGCGGGGTTGGAAGCTCCCTTGGCGAGCATCACGCCGATGACGGCAAGTTTGCCGTTGCTGGCCTTGTAGACGAAATGCGCTTCAACCGGGAAACGCACGCCGTCGAGCGTATGTTCGGCAGGAGCGTGGAAATGAAATTGCACCAGTTGAAACCGACGGCCGCGAATCGATGCGAAATTGCCCGGCGCGACGTCAACCTGCACGGCATTCGCGGCGACATTGTCGGACACGACCGCGTGCACGGCGGTGGTCGCCGTCGTGATCGCATTGTGCCGGGGATCGTCCGCGTCCGACGACGCAGTCGCGAAATCAAGCGCAATCGGCGACTGGCGCTCACCGTGCACGGCGAGCCATTCGGCCTGGCGACTGTAGTCCACTGGAGCATGACCTGTCTTGGCGGCGTGGGAAGAAGGTGCAGACAGAAAGACAAGCGACCAAACAACCGACGTCGCGATGGTGCGGATCTTGCGAATACACAAGGGAAAGGTCATGGGATCTCCAGATCGACAGCAATGCATGGTTGCAAGCCGTGCCGAGAGTTTAGTCAGGGGTAGTGCGGGGAGTATTCGAGATGCGCAGATACAACGTCAATTTCGCAATCCGACGATATCCTGCGCATGCCAGCTTCGCCGCCCGAGGCAACGAAGCCGGCACGGCAGAAAGCGCCTCAGTCGCCGGCGATGGTCATGCTTTCCAGCAGGATGGAGCCGGTTTCCTTGGTGCCGCGGATCAGGGTGTCATTACCGATGGCGACGATCTGGCGCAGCATGTCTTTCATGTTGCCTGCGATGGTGATTTCTTCCACCGGATACTGGATCACGCCCTTCTCGACCCAGTAGCCCGAGGCGCCGCGCGAATAATCGCCGGTGACATAGTTCACGCCCTGCCCCATCAGCTCGGTCACCAGCAGGCCGGTGTCGAGTTTCTTGAGCATGCCCTTGAAGGTGTCCGACGCGGTGGTCAGCGAGGACGTCAATGACAGGTTGTGCGAGCCGCCGGAGTTGCCGGTGGTTGCCATACCCAGTTTGCGCGCCGAATAGGTCGACAGAAAATATCCTTGCACGACGCCATCCCTGACCACCTCGCGACGATGCGTCTTGACGCCTTCGTCATCGAAGGGCGCCGAACCGACGCCGCCGATGACGTGCGGATCTTCGAGGATCTGGATATGGTCGGGCAACACTTGCTTGCCCAGCGAGTCGAGCAGGAAGGTCGATTTGCGATACAGCGCACCGCCCGACACCGCTTGCACGAAGGCGCCCAGCAAACCCGCTGCCAGCGGCGCTTCGAACAGTACCGGACACTTGCGCGTGGACAGCTTGCAGGCGTTCAGGCGCGCCAGCGCGCGTTCGGCGGCATAGCGGCCGATGGCTTCGGGCTTGGCCAGCTTCTTCGGATCGCGCATCGACGAATACCAGTCGTCGCGCTGCATGTTGGAACCCTTGCCTGCAATCGGCGCCACCGAAATGGTGTGGCGCGAGAATGGATACCCGCCGATGAAACCGCGCGAGTTGGCAGCGACGAAATGCGATTGCTGCGCGTAGACGCTGGCGCCTTCGCTGTTGGTGATGCGCTTGTCGACCGACAGCGCGGCGGCTTCGCAGCGCTGCGCCAGTTCGACCGCTTCTTCGGCGGTGATCAGCCAGGGTGTGCACAGTTTGAGGTCGCGCGGATTCAGTTCAAGGTCTTCTTCGTCAGGCAGGCCGGCGCAATCGTCGATCGCGGTGAAGCGCGCGATGTTGTAGGCGGCTTCCACAGTTTCCTTGAGCGCCTGCTGCGAGAAGTCGGAAGTGCTGGCGTTGCCGCGACGCACGTTGCGACCTTCGCCGAGGTACACCGTGACGCCGATGCCCTTGTCCTTGTTCTGCTCGATGGTCTCGATTTTGCCCTTGCGCACCGCCACCGACAATCCGCTGCCCTCACTGATGTCGACCGCCGCATCGGAGGCGCCCTTTTCCTTGGCATAACGCAACACATCCTGTGCAAGCTGCTTCAATTGGTCTTGACTGTGGGTAAATACGGTATCGCTCATTGGGCTGTTTTCTTCGAAATGCGTATAAAACGGGTATGATAGCAGTCGTTTAGCTTATTTTTCTGAATCATGCCAAATCCCAATCGCGGGTCCTGCGGCTTCCAATCCAACGAATTCGAGCAGGAATACGACCGTCCCTCAAAATCCCAACTGAAACGCGAAATGACAGCGTTGCAGAAACTGGGAGAAGAACTGGTTGCCGAGCCGCGCGACCGCGTCAAGCGCGTGCCCATGCCCGAAGACGTACGTGACGCCATCCTCGAATGCCAGCAGATCAAGGATCACGAAGGTCGCCGCCGCCAGATGCAATACGTCGGCAAGAAGATGCGCTCCCTGGATGAGGACGAAATCGCCGCCATCCAGAAGACGCTCGACAGCTGGCGCGGCTTGTCCAAATCGGACACCGCCTCCATGCACGCGCTCGAACGCCGTCGCGAAAAGTTGTTGAAAGACGACAACGCCCTCACCGAATTGCTCGCCCAGCATCCCGATCTCGACGTGCAGCACCTGCGCACGCTGATTCGCAATGCCCGCAAGGAGCAGGCCGAGAACAAGCCGCCCAAGGCGTATCGCGAAATTTTCCAGATCCTCAAGCAACTGCAGGCTGCGTCGCGCAGCGGCAATGCCACGGAAGACGATGCGGACGAGCCGGACGATGAGCAGGAAGACTAATCCGGACGAATTGCTGATCGGCCTGGTGTCGATCTCCGACCGCGCTTCCGGCGGCATCTATGAAGACAAGGGCATTCCGGCATTGCAGGAATGGTTCGGCGCCGCGCTGACCAGTCCATGGCGCATGGAAACCCGACTGATCCCCGACGACCGCGCACAAATCGAACAGACGCTCATCGAGCTGGTTGATGTGGTCGGCTGCGATCTGGTGCTGACCACCGGCGGCACCGGCCCATCGCGTCGCGACGTCACGCCGGAAGCCACGCTGGCTGTCGCCACCAAGGAAATGCCCGGTTTCGGCGAACAGATGCGTCAGATCAGCCTGCAATTCGTGCCGACCGCGATTCTCTCGCGCCAGGTCGCCGTGATTCGTGAAACGAACGATCGCGCCGCGCTGATCATGAACCTGCCGGGCCAACCCAAGTCCATCCGCGAAACGCTGGAAGGTGTCAAGGACGCCGACGGCAAACAACAGGTCGCCGGCATTTTCGCCGCCATGCCTTACTGCATCGACCTCATCGGCGGCCCGTACATCGAAACCAACGAAACGGTCTGCAAAGCCTTCCGTCCCAAGTCGGCCATCCGCCCGGCGAAATAATTGACGTTGTTTAGCGTGGGCAGACTAACTGGTCTGTCCCACCGCACAACATCGCGCGATTGATCTGATCCAGCAACACCTGCAACCGCTGCGGCGTGATGCGCAGGGGATATCCGTTCAATTCGTTCGGGGTCGACGGCCGCCAGCCGAACTGCACCAGGAACAGATTCTTCGTTCCTTCAATGACCGCCACCAGGCTGCCTTCGCCGAACGGCGCCGCCGCCGCGCTGTAACGGTCGCAAAAACCGCCGCTGATCGATGTGTACGCGCCGTTGGTCATGGAATCCTTCTGCTTCATCGGCGTGAAATGGCCGGCACAGCTGTTTTGCGCGCCTTGCAGCACGCGCTGCACGATCTGCGTCGACAGGTGCACGCCGGGACTGACGGAAGCTGCGCCACGCTGCACCGACATGTAGCCTTCACGCCAGGAGTCATGGCTTTCGTTCTGCGGCATGAACTCGACCACGTAGTCACCGTTCGGATCGCCGTTCATGTAGGCCAGACGCCAGCCGGCAGGCGGCTGGATGATAAGGTTCTCCCCATTGGGCTGGAACACGTTGCCTTCGAGCAGCGCGGCGTGCGCGGCCGGCATCGGGATCAACGTTACGGCCAGTGTCAGGGCGCAGGCGAGCAGCGCGGCGATTCTCTTCATCGTGTGGGTCTCCATCGGGGCAGGCCGGAGATTTTCCGCCGGGATCGTCGTATCATGGCGCTTCCGGCATCTCCGCCGTAAATCGTTATTGTGCACCAAGCTGCGCAAACCTGACCCGAAGAAAATACATGTCCGCACCCGCCCCGCTCCAGACCATCGAAATCGAATCCGCTCCCAATCCCACAGCCGCCGTGATCTGGCTGCACGGCCTCGGCGCCGACGGCAACGACTTCGTGCCCATCGTGCGCGAACTCGATCTGTCCGGCAGCCAGCCCATCCGCTTCATCTTCCCGACTGCGCCGACCATGCCGGTGACCATCAACGGCGGCTACGTGATGCGCGCCTGGTACGACATCTTCACGCCCGACCTGGTGCGCCGCGAAGACGAACCCGGCCTGCGCGCATCGCAAGCCCTGGTCGAGGCGCTGATCGCCAAGGAAAAAGCGCGCGGCATCCCGGCAGACCGCATCGTGCTTGCCGGCTTCTCGCAAGGCTGCGCGATGACGCTGCAAACCGGCTTGCGCCATCCCGAAAAGCTGGCCGGCCTGATGTGCCTTTCCGGATACCTGCCAATGGCGGCCACGATTGATGCGGAACGTAACGCCGCCAATCAAGCCACGCCGATTTTCATGGCCCACGGCCGCCAAGATCCGGTGGTAGTGATCCCTCGCGCCGAACAATCGCGCGACGCACTCAAGGCGCTCGGCTATGACATCGAATGGCATGAATACCAGATGCAGCATTCGGTCTGCCAGGAAGAAGTCGACGATGTCGGGCAATGGCTGGCGCGGGTGTTGCCGAAGTAAATGCGGCCGAAGCAAGAAGCTTCCCGCCAAAGAAAAAGCCTGCGACGTTATTCACATCGCAGGCTTTTTTCATGTCGCGTCCGGCGTACCGGGACGGCGCTGATTACATCGAGTAACGCAGCGTCAGCGCGGCATTGCGCGGTGCGCCCGGCAAGCTCAGGTTCGGGCTGGTGCCGTGGCCGGAAACGATATAGCCCGTGTTGAAAATGTTGTTGATGTTCAACTGCACCGAGTACTTCGCAGCCTTGTACACCGCCATCGCGTCGGCCGTGAAATAACCCGGCAGCGTCACGGTATTGCCCGGATTGGCGAAACGGCTGCCCACTGCATTGGCGCCGCCGCCGACCGTAAAGCCATAACCGAGGTCCTTGGTCAGCCACAGGTTGGCGCTGTGCATCGGGGTCAGGGTGGCGCGCTTGCCTTTGAACGGGACGTTCGTGGGGCTGTTCACGCTTCTGTCGACTGCAATGGAGTCGGTGATAACGGCATCCAGATAGGCGTAGCCTGTCATGATCTTCCAACCCTGCTTGAGATCCGCCGTCAACGTCAGCTCGACGCCATCGGTTCGCTGCTTACCGACAGGAACGATCAGATTAGCATTGGTCGGATCGGTGGCTTTGATATTGTCGCGCTCCAGCCTGAACACCGACACCGTTGCGCTGGCACGTCCGTCAAGCAAGTCATACTTGGCGCCGACTTCAGTGTTGCGTGTAACTTCCGGGGCCAGGTTTGCATTGGTGACTGCCAATGGCAGCAATTCGCCTGACGGCTGGAATGAGCGGCTCCAGGAGACGTAGTAGGACTGCACTTCGGAGGGTTGCCATACCAAGCCGGCTCGAGGGCTGAAAGCATTGTCAGTGCGCGCGAGATTGCCTGGTGCCGTGCCGCCTACAATGCGCGACTTTTGTTCAAAGCTGTCATAACGAAGTCCCAGCAGCGCCTTCCATTGGTCGCTGAACGCAATGGTGTCTTGCAAGTAAGCAGCGGCTGTTGTGTATGTACCGAACGTGAAGGTCCCGGCACCGCGGAATGCAGGATTCACCGTCGGCAGAATCGGATTGAAAATCGACACATTGGTCGCCACGTTGGTAGTCGCATAGCTTGTGGCGTCCTTACTTTGCTGACCGAATTCCACGCCATACAGGACTTCGTGCTTGGTCGAGCCAAGGCGCAATTTTTGCGTCAGCTCAGTCTGATTAAACCAGCCATTTTCGTCGCGCAACAGTGTAGCGTGCGCCAGGGTCATGGTCCGCGCGACTTCATTCACGTTGCCATTGATGTTGGTGTTGTTGCGATTCAGGTGGTAGTCGTAGTAACGGAAAGCATTGCGTAACGACAAGTTTTCATTGAAACGATGCGTCAAGGTTGCCGAGGTCGATGTGACACGCGACTGGCTAAAGTCCGCATCACGTGCATTGGCCGCGCCATAGTACGTACCGGGATCAACATTGACCGGACGGCCCTGATACGAAGGGATGCCAAAATCGGTCAGGCGGCGGTCTTCCAGATAGTCCGCCTGCAACAGCAACTTGGTATCCGAAGAGAACTTGAATTCAATCGATGGGGCGATTGCAGTGCGGTCGAGGAACTGCTGGGAGCGATAGTTATCGGACTGCTCGCGCGCACCGGTCAAACGCCAGGACACCACTTCCCCACTGCGACCGACATCGATTTCGCCACGACGGCCTGCCATGCTGGTTACGCTGAGGCTGACGTCGGTGACATCAACGCCTGGCTTCTTCGAGACGCGATTGATCAGGCCGCCCGAGGAACCGCGGCCGTACAACACGGCTGCGGGACCTTTGATGACTTCCAGGCGCTCGACGTTCGACAAGTCGCGGAAATACAGCGCATCGTCGCGGAAGCCGTCGACGAACTGGTCGCCGATGGCGGTAAAGCCGCGGATGAACACTTGGTCACGCTGGCCATCGCCGGTCGACAGGCCGACGCCCGGCACGTTCTTCAGGATGTCTTGCAGCGAAGTCGCGTGCTGGTCGCGGATGACTTCGGCGGAAATGACGTTGATGGTTTGCGGAATGTCGCGCAACGGCGCTTCACTCTTGGTGGCGCTGACGGACGTCGGGGCGACGTAACCGTCGGTGCGAGATCCGCTGACCTGCACTTCAGGCAGGCTGCCGGCGGTTTGCGCCCAGGCGGTGCCAGTGTTGATCGATGTCAGCGACAGCGTCGCCAAGACTGCCAGATAACCCGGCTTGATGCGAAATTCCATTATTTCCTACCCCATTATTAATGTTAATCGTTCTCATTAATATTATCTTTCAATCGTGAATTTGTGTAAATTCTCGCAATGATTTGCGATAGAACGTCTGAAAAATGGGGGAATTGTCGGGAGTATGTTGCAGTTATGCGTCAGCTTACCGTCAGCAAGGGCGGTACGCTCGCCATCAGCTCATCGATGACGACGCGCATGCGTTGCGGCACATGTCGGTTCGCCAGCCACATCAGATGCATTTCGAAGGTGACCCTGGAAACCTCTTCCAGCACCGGCACCAGCCGCCCCTGCGCCAGATGTTCGGCAATGCTCCAGTAAGGCAGCCGCGCCAACCCGGCGCCGTCCAGAGTCGCCTCGGCAATGGCCTCCAAGTCATCAAAGCGCAGTTGATGAGGAATGACAACGTCACGCAACTTCCCTTCTTCGTCGCGCATTTTCAATGTGGTATCGCGACTGCTGCGGCCATACAAGATGGCGCGATGGCTATCCAGGTCGGCGATGGTCCGGGGCACACCGTACTCTGCCAAGTATGCCGGCGCAGCGCACAAGCTCGCTTCCTGCACCCCGAGACGACGCGCGACGATGCCGCTGCTGTCCAGCAAAGGGCCGCTGCGGATGACCAGATCCACGCCCTCGTCCACCAGATCGACAACGCGATCCGTGAACGATGCGCTCAATTCCAGTGCCGGATAACGCTGCCCCAGACCGACCAGCACCGGCGCGACACAACGCCGCCCGAACAGCACGGGCATGCTCAGCCGCACACGGCCGCTCGGCACGCTGCGACCGGCATTGACGGCCGCTTCGCCGCTTTCGAGTTCGTCCAGCGCGCGCAGGCAACGCTCGTAATACGCCTGCCCTTCGTCGGTCAGACTCTGGCTGCGCGTGGTGCGATGGAACAGCCGCACGCCCAGCCGCTCCTCCAGCCTGGCAATGCTTTTGGCCACGGCGGAGCGCGACAAGTGCATGCGTTCGGCAGTCCGCGCGAAGCTGCCTGCTTCCACTGCCTGGACAAAAACAGCGATGCCGCTGAGCCGGTCGGCCATGATCATTCCTCTTTCAATTGAAGAATTAAATTCTACATTCAAAGGAAAAATCGCCACCACATGACGAAACATGTCGCCGATAGACTTGTGCTCATCCTCTTCACTCAAGGAGCAATCAATGAGCAATACCATGCGGCAATGGCGTCTTCCTCAATTCGGCCGGCAGCATCTGCAACTGGAGCAGGTAGAGATACCGACGCCCGGCGACGACGAAATCCTGATCAAGGTCGCGGCAGCGGCGCTGAATTATCGCGACAAACTGAATATCGAGGATGGCAGCGGCGGCCTGCGGATCACGCCGCCGCTGGTACCCGCCTCGGACCTGAGCGGCACCGTGGCGGCAGTCGGCAAGCGCGTCACCCGCTTCCACACGGGAGAGCGCGTGCTCGGGACGTTCTGGGCCGACTGGATTGACGGCCCCTGGCCGGCACATGCGTTGACGCTGGGCGGACCGTTGACCGGTGCACTGGCGGAATACGTCGTGCTGAAACAGGAATGGGCCGTACATGCGCCGGCCACGCTCGACGACGTCCACGCCAGCACCCTGCCCTGCGCGGCGCTGTCGGCGTGGTTTGCGCTGGTTGAGCAAGGTCATCTGCAGGCAGGCCAGACCGTGGTGATCCAGGGCACCGGCGGCGTGTCGTTGTTCGGCCTGCAATTCGCGGTGGCCCACGGCGCCAACGTGATCGTGATCTCCGGCGACGACGACAAGCTGGCGCGCGCAAAAGAACTGGGCGCAACGCATGCGATCAACCGCCGCAAGACGCCTCACTGGGACATGTCCGTGCGCGACATCACCGGCGGACGTGGCGCCGATCACGTGCTTGAAATGGTTGGCGGCGACAACCTGCTGCTGTCATTGCGGGCGCTAAAACAAGCCGGACGCGTGTCGGTCATCGGCACGCTCGGCGAGGCTGAAATCCATAGCCCGAGCGTACCGCTGTTCCTCGGCCGGCCGACCATCCAGGGCATCGGCGTAGGTCATCGCCGTGCGCTGGAAGACATGATCCGCGCGGTCGACCATCTACACCTCAAACCGGTGGTGGACAAGGTCTATGCGTTGGCCGAGCTGCCCGCCGCACTCGACCATCTGGAACGTGGCCCGTTCGGCAAACTCGTTGTGCGCATGGATTGAATCCGGCTGACTCCGATTAAATCCGGCACAAACAAAAACGGCGCACTCCTTTCGAAATGCGCCGTTTTTCTTGTGGCTTGCTCAGCCCGGATCAGCGCTCCGACATCGCATCCATGACGCACAAGGCGGTCATGTTGACGATACGGCGCACCGTTGCCGACGCGGTCAGGATGTGCACCGGCTTGGCGCAACCCAGCAGGATCGGGCCGATGGCCACGCCATTGCCCGACGCGGTCTTCAACAGGTTGTAGGCAATGTTGGCGGCGTCGATGTTCGGCATTACCAGCAGGTTGGCGTCGCCCTTCAATGGCGAATCGGGCATGATCTGCGCCAGCAACTTGGGATCGAGCGCGGTGTCGCCGTGCATTTCGCCGTCGACTTCCAGTTCCGGAGCCTGCTCCTGAATCAGCTTCAGCGCCGTGCGCATCTTGATGGCCGACTCGCTGTTGCTGGAGCCGAAGTTGGAATGCGACAGCAGCGCTGCACGCGGATGCAGGCCGAAGCGGCGCATTTCTTCCGCAGCCATGATGGTGATTTCCGCCAGTTGTTCCGCCGTCGGATTTTCGTTGACGTGCGTGTCGACCAGCACCAGCTGGCGGCTCGGCAGGATGACGCCGTTCATGGCGGCGTAGACGTTGACGCCTTCGCGCTTGCCCAGGACCTGGTCGATGTAATGCAAGTGCAGCTGGGTGGTGCCGTAGGTGCCGCAGATCATGCCGTCGGCGTCGCCCTTGTGGATCGCCATGGAACCGATCAGGGTGTGGCGGCGGCGCATTTCCAGCTTGGCGTATTGCTCGGTGACGCCACGGCGCTTGGTCATTTCCAGGAAGGTCTGCCAATAGTCGCGATAGCGCGCGTCGAAGTTTGGATTGATGACTTCGAAGTCGACGTTCGGGCGCAGGCGCAAGCCAAATTTCTTGATGCGCTGCTCCAGCACTTCCGGACGACCGACCAGGATAGGCTTGGCCAGGCATTCGTCGACGATGACTTGCACGGCGCGCAGGATGCGCTCTTCTTCGCCTTCGGCAAAGACGATGCGCTTCTTGGCTTCCGGCGCCTTCTTGGCGGCCTGGAAGATCGGGCGCATGAAGGTGCCGCTGTGATAGACGAACTGTTCCAGCTTTTCGGCGTAGGCGTTCATGTCCTGGATCGGACGGGCCGCGACGCCGGAAGTCTCGGCAGCGCGCGCAACCGCAGTAGCAATCTTGATCATCAGGCGCGGATCGAACGGCTTCGGAATGATGTATTCCGGACCGAACGACAAGTTGGTCACGCCGTAAGTCGCAGCGACGATGTCGGATTGCTCGGCTTGGGCCAGTTCGGCAATCGCGTGCACTGCGGCGATTTCCATTTCGCGCGTGATGGTGGTCGCTCCCGAATCCAGCGCACCGCGGAAGATGTACGGGAAGCACAGGACGTTGTTGACCTGATTCGGATAGTCGGAACGGCCGGTGGCGATGACCGCGTCGTCGCGTACCGCCATGACGTCTTCCGGCAGAATTTCCGGAGTCGGGTTGGCCAGGGCCAGCACCAGCGGACGCGGCGCCATCTTCTTGACCATGTCTTGCTTCAACACGCCGCCGGCGGACACGCCGAGGAAAATGTCGGCGTCGGGGATCACGTCGGCCAGGGTGCGCGCGTCGGTTTCGCGAGCGAAGCGTTCTTTGTCCGGATCCATCAGTTCGGTGCGGCCCTTGTAGACCACGCCGGCCAGGTCGGTGACGTAAATGTTTTCGATCGGGAAGCCGAGGTCGACGATCAGGTCCAGGCAAGCCAGCGCAGCAGCACCCGCGCCGGAGACCACCAGCTTGACTTCCTTCATGCTCTTGCCGACCACTTTGAGGCCGTTCAGGATCGCCGCGCCGACGATGATCGCGGTGCCGTGCTGGTCGTCATGAAAGACCGGAATCTTCATGCGGTCGCGCAGCTTGCGTTCGATGTAGAAGCACTCGGGCGCCTTGATGTCTTCCAGGTTGATGCCGCCGAAGGTCGGCTCCAGCGAAGCGATGATGTCGCACAGCTTGTCCGGGTCGGTTTCGTTGATCTCGATGTCGAAGACGTCGATGCCGGCGAACTTCTTGAACAGCACGCCCTTGCCTTCCATCACCGGCTTGGAAGCCAGCGGACCGATGTTGCCCAGGCCCAGCACGGCGGTGCCGTTGCTGATGACGGCGACCAGATTGCCGCGTGCGGTGTACTTGAATGCGTTGGCCGGATCGGCGACGATTTCTTCGCAGGCCGCAGCGACGCCCGGCGAGTACGCCAGAGACAGGTCTCGTTGATTGGTTAAAAGCTTGGTGGGCGTGACGCTGATCTTGCCCGGCGTTGGAAATTCATGGTACTCCAGCGCTGCCTGGCGAAGTTGCTGACGCAATTCTTCTTTCTTGCTGATCATCGAATCCATACTCTGCGTTCTCTTTTAGACTTGTCGAAGACCTGCGATTTTAGCAGAGGTCAGCCCGCTCTCATAGCGCGGATGCGACCCATTTATGGTGCATCGCGGCATTCGGCGAGCCTTTACCGGTGCGGGTTCTACGTATAAAACGGATGGAGCACTGGTCCTACCAATAAGCACCAAAATGGCTCACACTAATGCACCGAAATTCATCTAAAGTCATCGCGTAATATGTGTGAGGTATTGGTTACAATCACGCCCATGCTTAGTGAATTCGAACTTATCTCCCGTTATTTCACGCGCCCGATGGCGCAAGACAGTCGCGCTGCGCTCGGCGTGGGAGACGACTGCGCCCTGCTGACGCCGGCGCCAGGAATGCAGTTGGCGGTGTCGACCGACATGCTGGTGGAAGGTCGCCATTTCTTTCCGCATGCCGATCCCTACGCGCTCGGCCACAAATGCCTGGCCGTCAATCTGTCGGACCTGGCCGCCATGGGCGCGCAGCCAATCGCCTTCACGCTGGCCTTTGCCCTGCCCGAAGCGCGCGAAGACTGGCTGGCGCCATTCTCGCAAGGTCTGTTCAAGCTGGCCGATGAACACGGTTGCGAACTGATCGGCGGTGATACCACCAAGGGACCGCTAACCATCAGCATCACTGTGTTCGGCGAAGTCCCGTTCACACAAGCGCTGCGCCGTGACGCCGCCCGCGACGGCGACGACATTTGGATTTCGGGAACGCTGGGCGACGCGCGTCTGGCCCTGGCCGGCTATCGCAAGGAACTCGCGCTCGACGCCACCGCGCAGCACGCGGCTGCCGTGCGCATGCACCAGCCAACGCCGCGGGTGGCGCTCGGCATGGCCCTGCGCGGCATCGCACATGCTGCCATCGACGTCTCCGACGGCCTGGCCGGCGACCTCGGCCATATCCTTGCGCGTTCGCACGTCGGTGCGCGCCTCGACGTCGACGCGCTGCCGGCCGGGCCGGTGCTGGGCACGCAGGCACAGACGCTGCGCCGCACCTTCACCCTGTCGGGCGGCGACGATTACGAACTCTGCTTCACTGCTCCACAGAGCCGGCGCGAACAGGTGCTTGCCGCGGCCGAACAGGCCGGTGTCGAGGTCACCCGCGCCGGCGTCATCGAATCGCTTCCCGGCCTTCGCCTGGTGGACGCCGGTGGCGAACCGCTCGACCTGACGCCTTCTTCCTTCGACCATTTCAGTTCATGACAACAACAATAAACCCGGACCGCAAGGCATATTCGACCAAACCGGTGCGCCCGACCGCGCGCTTCATGCTGGGACATCCGGCACGCCTGCTGGCGCAAGGTTTCGGCAGCGGCCTCTCGCCGATCATGCCGGGCACCTCCGGCACACTGTTCGCGTGGCTGGCGTATGCGGTGCTGAACGTTCGTTGGCCCGCAGTGTTCACGCCGACGGCGTGGCTGCTGATTATCTTCGTCGGCTTCTTCGTCGGCGTATGGGCTTGCCACCGCACCGGGCGCGACCTCGGCGCGCCCGACCACGGCAGCATGGTATGGGATGAAATCATCGCCTTCTGGCTGGTGCTGGTGGTGCTGACGCCGGCCGACTTCAAGACGCAGTGCTGGGCCTTTTTCTGGTTCCGCGTGTTCGACATGGTCAAGCCGCCGCCGATCGCCTATTTCGATCGCCGCTTCAAGGGCGGCTTCGGCGTGATGTGGGACGACATCGTCGCGGCGTTTTACACGCTGCTCGTATTCGCGTTCTGGCGCTCCATGTAAAACTGTTTCAACAAGAGTATGCTGAGCACGTGGGAATGCGACGAACTATTCCATGAACCATAGCATGTCGATGTTCAGCAAAATGTACGTCGCGCCCATCACGTTGACCACCCGCCAACCCTGAAGGATGACATCAACATGAATACCTCGACTGACCTCGCCGAACGCGTCGGACGCGCGCTCAAAGCCAGGAAGCTGCTGCTCTCCACCGCCGAATCATGCACCGGCGGCGGCGTCGCCCAAGCCATCACCGACATCGCCGGTTCTTCGGAATGGTTCGACTGCGGCTTTATCACCTATTCCAACACCTCCAAGAATGAATTGCTGGAGATTTCCGAAGCGCTGATCGCCCAGCATGGCGCCGTCAGCGAAGAAATCGCCGCCGCCATGGCCGAGGGCGCGATCGCCAACAGCAGCTCCGACGTCGCCGTCTCCACCACCGGCATCGCCGGTCCGGGCGGCGCGGTGCCGGGCAAGCCGGTCGGCACCGTCTGCTTCGGCTGGAAAGTCGGCGACCAGACGTTTACCGAACGCCTGGTGTTCAGCGGCGACCGCCGCGCAGTGCGCGAACAAGCCGTGGCCCATTCGTTGCAAGGCTTGCTGCGCCTGCTGACCTGAGCAGCCGGCAACACGCATGAAAAAGAGCCGCGGCGAGGTGATCGCGGCGGCTCTGATTTTTTGGCTGCGGCACCACGCCGCAAGCCGGTACTTTTCCTCAACGATACTGATTGATCGCGTCGCGCGTCTCCAGCGCCACGCGGCGCGCCGCTGCGGCGTAATCTTCCTCACCTTGCGGCTTGGCGTACAGAATCGCGCGCGATGAATTGATCATCATCCCGCTGCCGTTCGCAGTCCTGCCCGACTTCACCGTGGCCGCCACGTCGCCGCCCTGCGCGCCCACGCCCGGCACCAGCAAAGGCATGTCGCCGATGATGCTGCGCACCTGCGCCAGTTCTTCAGGGAATGTCGCGCCGACCACGAGCCCGCATTGACCGTTGGTATTCCACTTGTCGGCTACCAGACGCGCCACGTGCTGGTACAGCGGCACCCCGTCGACCGTCAGGAACTGCAAGTCGGAGCCGCCCGCATTGGAGGTGCGGCACAGCACGATGGCGCCGCGGTCCTTCCATTCCAGATACGGCGCAACCGAGTCGAAACCCATGTACGGGCTGACCGTCACCGCTTGCGCACCGTAGCGCTCGAAGGCTTCGCGCGCATATTGCTCGGCGGTGGCGCCGATGTCGCCGCGCTTGGCGTCGAGCACGATGGGAATATGCGGATAAGTGGTGCGGATGTAGCTGCAGATCTCTTCCAGCTGGTCTTCGGCGCGCAAGGCGGCGAAATAGGCGATCTGCGGCTTGAACGAGCAAGCCACGTCGGCCGTGGCGTCGATGATGCCTTTGCAGAAATCAAAAATGGCGTCGGGCCGGTCCTTCCACTGCGCGGGAAATTTGGCGATATCCGGGTCGAGGCCGACACACAGCAACGAATTGTTGGTCTTCCACGCGGCGGATAATTGTTCGATAAATGTCACGGTAGGCCTTAATATGCAAAGATGCGATATTGTAACGCGCCCGCAGCCCGCTCCACCCGCTTGACGGCGCGCGCGCCAGTAAGCACAGTATTGCGTACAGTATCGAATCTCCTTATCTTCTCGAGGCACACAATGAAAAAATGGTTTGCATGGCTGGCGATCGCCGCTTCCGTCCTGACACTGAGCAGCTGCGGCTACAACGACTTCCAGGCCAAGGATGAAGCCACCAAGGCCGCCTGGGGCGAAGTCGTCAACCAGTACCAGCGCCGCGCCGACCTGATCCCCAACCTGGTCAACACCGTCAAGGGTTACGCCTCCCATGAACGGGAAACGCTGGAAGCCGTCACCCGCGCGCGCGCCGCCGCCACCAGTTTCCAGATCACGCCGGAAGTGCTGAACAATCCGGAAGCCTTCAACAAATTCCAGCAGGTGCAGGGCGAGCTGTCGTCGGCGCTGTCGCGCCTGATGGCGGTATCGGAAAACTATCCGCAATTGAAGGCCGATACCAGCTTCCGCGACCTGCAATCGCAACTGGAAGGGACCGAAAACCGCATCACCGTGGCGCGTCAACGCTACATCACCTCGGTGCAGGAATACAACGTGCTGGCGCGCAGCTTCCCGACCAACATCACCGCCAAGATTTTCAGCTATCCGGTCAAGCCGTCCTTCACGGTCGAGAACGAGAAAGCGATTTCCACCGCGCCTGCCGTCAATTTCGGCAAATGAGTTCGACCTGAATCTTGCCCATGTTGCGCTTTCCTCGCCTGCTGGCGTTCTGTCTCTTCTTCCTGCTGGCCGGCTCCTTCCAGATTGCCGGCGCGCAGGATTTCGTCGCCGTCCCGGCGCTGACCTCGCACGTGATCGACCAGGCCGGCATGCTCGACGAGCAGCAGCGGCGTACGCTGGACCAGGTCCTGACCGACTATGAAACCCGCACCGGCAGCCAGATCGCGGTGCTGCTGATCGCCAGCACCGCGCCGGAAGCTATCGAGCAATACGGCATCCGCGTCGCCGACGCCTGGAAACTGGGCCGCAAAGGCATCGACGATGGTGTCATCCTGATCGTCGCCAAGGACAACGCCAAGGCCTTGCGGCGCCTGCGCATCGAAGCCGGCCGCGGCGTCCAGGGCAGCCTGACCGACGCCCAGTCGAAACGTATCCTGGAAGACGTGATCGCACCCCACTTCCGCCAGAACGATTACTACGGCGGCCTTGCCGCAGGCATCTCGGCGCTGACCAGCCTGCTCGATCGCGAGAACCTGCCGGCGGCGGAGAAAAAACAGGCGACCGGCCAATACGACGCCGCCTGGCTTGAAGTCGCCGTGCTGGTGATCATGCTGGCGGTGTTTTTCACGGCACTGTTGCTGGTGCGGCGCCGCACGTCCTCCTCCGGCCGCAACAGGCTCAACAGCAATGAATGGGGTAATGCCGCCGGCGTCATCATCGGCAGCATCCTCAGCGAAGCCTCCCGCGGTGGCAGCGGACGCGGCGGCTTCGGAGGTGGAGGCGGCGGAGGCTTCAGCAGTGGTGGCGGCGGATTTTCGGGCGGCGGCGGCAGCTTTGACGGCGGCGGCGCCTCGGGAGACTGGTGATGAACACATTCAAACGCCTCGTCAGGCACCTGTGCCACACCCGCGCCTCGGCGCGCGCCTGCTTCACGCCGGCGACGCTGCAGGCAATCCAGGCCAGCATCGGCGCTGGCGAAGCGGAACATCGCGCCGAAGTGCGCCTGGTGGTCGAAGCAGCTCTGCCTTTGAGCGCAGTGCTGCGCAACGAGTCCTCGCGCACCCGCGCCCATGAGCTTTTTTCACATTACCGCATCTGGGACACCGAAGAAAACAGCGGCGTGCTGGTCTACATCAACCTGGCCGACCACCGCGTCGAGATCATCACCGACCGGGCCGTCGGCCGCGCCCTCAAGCGCCCCGACTGGGAATCCGTTTGCAGTACAATGACCCGAGGCTTTGCGGCCGGCAACTACCATGACAGCACGCTGGAGGCGCTGGCGCAGATGAACCGGATGCTGGCCCTGCATTTCCCGCAGTCGGCGCATCACAAGAACGAGATTTCCAACCGACCGCTCATGCTCTGACGTGCGTTGCGGACGATGCTTCACAGGCGCGATTTTCTTTGAGTTCGACCCAAAAACAACAACGGGGGAAATGATGAGCACATCCGGTCCCGAACAATCGCATCAGCCCGCAGCGCCTTCTCTACAATCGACCATCGCGGCGCAGGATTACCGTTTCAGCGTGCTGCTCATCGATGACCAGTTGGTGGTCCAGGAAAAAGTCCGTCGCGCCGTGCGGCCCGAAACCGACATCGACTTCCATTTTTGCGCCAGGGCCGCCGATGCGCTGGCCAAGGCCGAAGCCTGCCAACCCACCGTCATCCTGCAAGACCTGGTCATGCCCGACGCCGACGGCCTCGACCTGGTGCGGCAGTACCGTGGCAGCCCGCTGCTGGTGAATGTGCCCGTGATCGTGCTGTCCAGCACCGACGAACCGCTGATCAAGAAAGACGCCTTCCTGGCCGGCGCCAACGACTACGTGGTCAAGTCTTACGACACCATCGAACTGGTCGCGCGCATCCGCTATCATTCGCGCTCCTACATCAACCTGCTGCAGCGCGACGCCGCCTATGCCGCCCTGCACGAAAGCCAGAAACAGCTGGAAGCCAGCAACGCCGAACTCAAACGCCTGACGCATACCGACGGCCTCACCGGCATCGCCAACCGCCGCTATTTCGACGACTACATGAAGCAGGAATGGCTACGCGCGCAACGCGAGAAAACACCGCTGTCGCTACTGTTGATGGATGTGGATTGCTTCAAGCTGTACAACGACACCTACGGCCATGTCGCCGGCGACGACGTGCTGCGCCGCGTCGGCTCGGCCATCGCGGCAGGCGCCGCGCGCCCTGCCGATCTGGCGGCGCGTTACGGCGGCGAAGAATTCGCCGTCATCCTGCCCAACACGGACAGCATAGGCGCGAAGGAACTGGCTGAAAAAATTTGCCGGGCCGTGGCAGGTCTCGGCATTGCACACACCGCCTCGAAAGCGGTTGATCACGTCACCGTCAGCGTCGGCGTGGCTACCACGCATCCGGTGCAAGGCGGCGACATCGTCGGCCTTATCAAGCGCGTTGACGACTGCCTCTACAGCGCCAAGCAGAGCGGCCGCAACCGCGTCAGCGCGGCGGCGTAATCCCTGCGCGCTGCGTCGCTCCTCAGCCTTTTTCAAACACCCATTGCAGCAAGGCGTCCTGCGCCGCCTGCCCGAGTGGTGCGTTCGGATGATTGATCAGGCACACCACTACATACATCTTGCCTGACGCCGCCTGCACGTAGCCGGCAATCGAGCGTACGTCGTTGAGCGAACCGGTCTTGATATGCGCCTGTCCGGACACGCTTTCGCCGCGCAAGCGTTTGCGCATGGTGCCGTCGTAGCCGACCAGCGGCATCGAGGCGATGAACTCCGGCATCACCGGCGAATGAAACGCCGCCACCAGCACCTGGCCCAGCGTGGTCGGCGCGATGCGTTCGTTACGTGACAAACCCGCGCCGTTTTCGATCACCAGTTCATCAGCGCCTATGCCTTTGGCCGACAACCAGCCGCGAATCGCCTGGGCGCCGCGCGCAGTGCTGCCGGGGGCCTGCGATGCTTGCGCGCCGATCGTCAGCAACAGCTGGCGCGCCATCACGTTGTTGCTGTACTTGTTGATGTCGCGGATCACCTCGGGCACGGCGGGAGACTGCCACTCCGCCAGCAACCGCGCCACCGGCGCGACATTGCCAGGCATCACCTTGCCCGAGATGGTGCCACCCAATTCGCTCCACATCTGGCGCAACACCGCGCCGAAATATTGCGTGGCGCTCATGCGATAAGGATGGATATACCAGACCTTTTCTCCGCAGGCGGCCGGGAAAACACCATTGAAGACCGCCGCACCGATGCCGACGTCGGCCTGCAACTTGCCTTGCCAGTCTCCGCAGACAGCTTCTTTCGACAAGCGCGGCGCCGCAACGGTGTAGCCCGACAGGGGCGGTTCCATGACCACATTGACCTGACCCGCAACTTCGTCCGGCATGAAGCGGATCGCCACGGTCTTGTAATTCAGCAGCAAAGCGTCGGGACCAACGTTGTAGGGCTTCTGCGGATCCCCGTCGAACTGCGCCGGATCGTAGACGTTTTCTTCAAATACGCTGCGGTCCAGTACGACATTGCCGCGGATGTCGCGGATGCCTTTGGCGCGAATCTGGCGCAGGAACATCCAGAAGTTCTCCATCACCAGCTTGGGGTCGCCGCTGCCCTTGATGCTCAGGTCGCCCAGCAGCACGCCATCGTTAAGCACGCCGTCGGTGTAAGCCTGGGTTTTCCAGTTGAAGGCGGGGCCGAGCAATTCGAGCGCGGCATCGGTAGTCACCAGCTTCATCACTGAGGCCGGATTGAACGGCGCCGTCGCATTGAAGGCCAGCGTCGGACGCGGTGCGTCGACGGCCTGTACAAACACTCCCACATTGCGCGCCGGAATTTTCGCCTGCCGGAGCGCGCCGATCATGGTCGGGGGCAATTCTTGCGCTGCAAGGTGTTGCGCGGAAACGATGCCGCAGGAGGCGACAGCGCACAGCGCCAGGACTCGGAGTTCTTTGAATATCTGCATGAGCGGCCAAAAGGACCAGTAAGATGGGACCCGGCATTATATGTCGGCTTTTCGTTCCTATTTCCGTGCGCTCTTCTGGCGACAGAGCAACAGTTGTTGTAACCTAGACATATATTGGCTGGATGCAAATCATGCCCGACAACAATAACGCCGCCATGTCCGGCATGCCAAATCGGAAGCACTCCTGATCATGTCGCATCGTAACGCCACATCTCGCACGCACCGCAGCCACGGCACTGACAGTTCGCATGGGCGATCGGCCTCCTTCTTTTCGTTCCGAAGGGCGCGACGCGCATTCGGCGATTCGCCGTCGCCCGAAGAACTGATAGGCAAAGGCGTGCGCTTCGTCAAACGTATCTACAAGCTGCGCGTGATCGGTCTGTCGATCGGCTTCTTCTGCGTGGCCGCCGGCTTCCTGCAAAACCCGGTCGGATGGCCGCTGTGGGCGTTGCTGGCATTCCACGGCTATTTGTGGCCGCACCTGGCTTACCACCTCGCTTTGCGCAGCAAGATCCCGTATCGCACCGAGCGCCTCAACCTGGTGATCGACACTACCTTCGGCGGCTTCTGGCTCATTGCCATGCAAGGCAACCTGGTGCCGAGCGCCGTGATCCTGGCGATGCTGTCGATGGACAACATCGCCGCGGGCGGCACGCGGCTGTTCCTGCGCGGTCTGGTCGGCAGTGTCGTAGGCATCCTGCTGGGCCTGTTGCTGCTCAACTTCCGCTTCCTGCCGCAGTCCGACATCTACACTGTCGTAGCCTGCCTGCCGATGCTGGCGCTTTATCCGCTGGCGCTGGGCAAATCGACCTATGACATGTCCAAGAAGCTGGCCGAGCGTTCACGCGAGTTCGAAACCGTAAGCCAGCGCGACGGCCTTACCGGCCTGCTGAACCGACGTTATTGGGAAACCCTGCTGATCGAGGAATTCAACATCTGTCGCGAACGCAAACAAAGTTCCTCGCTGCTGCTGCTCGACCTCGATCATTTCAAGAACATCAACGACACCCACGGCCACCTGGTCGGCGACGAAGTGCTCAAGAACTTCGCCCAGCTGCTGCGCGAGAACCTGCGCGCGGACGATCTGATCGGCCGCTACGGCGGCGAGGAATTCGTGGTGATCCTGCGCGATATCAGCCTCAGCGAAGCCGAGACGCTGGCGGCGCGGCTGATCGAACAAGTGCGCCGACATCGCACGGAAAAAAACTCGTTGTGGGGTTGCACCATCAGCGCTGGCCTGGTGTCCTTCCATAGCGACATGGAAGCGCACTACTCCTGGCTGCAACGTGCCGACAACGCGATGTATCGCGCCAAGGATCGCGGACGCGATTGCCTGGTGGTCGAAGGGGAATGAGGAAAAAAGAAAGCAGGACGGAGAACAAGAAAAAAGCCGCCGCGTCATCTTAGGGAATGACGCAACGGCTTCGAGAAAAAGGTGGAACGCCCGACGAGTTCTCGGAGTGCACGCATACATTGATGCCGACTCCCTCCGACGTTCCAGCCACCGCCGCTTGCGCGGCGAACGAGCAAGAAAGCTCGTTTAAATTAGTACTGGCAGTACCTCCAGCACTAAAAGCGCAATCAGCGCCCCACCTACGGCGCCAATCGTTCGCAACACCGTCCTCACAAATTTCGACGCTACGGGCACTTCACCGAACAACACCAATCCGGCAAATGCCATCGGCAAAAAGAACATGAGATTGTTCGTGACGATATTGGGCATGATTTTTGTCTCCTACCTGTTTTCTTTATGATTTGAGTATAGGCCGCCGTTCGCATAAAACAAGGAAAGTTTTCAATGTCGCCGCCCTGCAGCGCACATCCCGCGCCGCTTACAGCGATGTCGCGTTTTTTCGAAAGTGTTGCGGAATAGACTTGACCATGACCGGGTGCGGGAGTAGACTCCGCCCGTTCTTATTTTTATGGAGTCCCTCTCATGGGCACTTGTTCGAGTGACAGTTGTTGCCGGGAAATTTCCCGGTTCGCCTCGGCAAGATAACGCAGGACTTCCCCTGCCGTCATCTTGCAAGAGCAGATGACGGCATCAGGCATGCACCGCTTCAGGCGCAGGCCTTTTCCACCGCACAACACAGCACGCTACAGACCGACCCGCACCGGCGCATGTCCGGATGCTGCATGGCTCGCAGCCATGCATGTCCACGACATGCACATTGATTCGCCGATGCCTCTCGCGGCCAGCGCCACAGTTCACACTGCGCGCCGGCCGGACCTGCCATTGCCCGGCCCGGCCGCCGGCGCCGTGCGCATGCCGTCGATGGGACAGATACCGATGAAAGGGTCTTCGCACACCTGACCTGCGGAGGCCTTATGCCCAATTTATCTCGCACCTGATCACCTGCTGTCATCGAGATGTCAGGAGGATTCGTTACAGTCTGACGCTTTCCTCATCTTTCTCTCCGATAACTGCACGAACCGGAGCCGCGCCCTTCATCATCTACCGAAGCGTGCACCATCCGAACCGCAAACCGCTGCAAAAAGAAAAAGACCTTCATCATGAATCTGGATCTGTTGAAAGAAACCTTCGCGAACTTCATCCGTGCACGCGGCATGGATCGCCACTTCCATCGTATCGGCGTGGACATGTTCCGCAGCTCGCCGACCACCAAGGAAGTCCCGCAAACCGTGGCGCAAAGCCTGGTGGAAGCCTCCCGCACCGAGCTGTCCGGGCTGCTGGAAAAACTGCATTCCCGCACCGACGGCCTGACCGAACAGGAAGCCGACGCCATTCGCCTCGAAGTCGGCCCCAACGAAGTCGAACACGAAAAGCCGCTGACCTGGTGGGTGCACCTGTGGCATTGCTACAAGAACCCGTTCAACCTGCTGCTGACCGTGCTGGCCGCCGTCTCCTACTACACCGAAGACATGAAGGCCGCGATCGTGATCGGCACCATGGTGGTGGTGTCGACGCTGATGCGCTTCATCCAGGAGTCGCGTTCCAACACCGCCGCCGACAAGCTCAAGGAAATGGTCAGCAACACCGCGACCGTGATCCGCCACGACATCGTGCAGGACATCGCCGAAGAGGCTCAGCGCTACTTCGATGTCACCCTGCACCCGAAGGGCGCGCGCCGCGTCGAAGTGCCGATCAGGAAGCTTGTGCCCGGCGACATCGTGCAACTGTCGGCCGGCGACATGATCCCTGCCGACCTGCGCCTGCTCGCGGCCAAAGACCTGTTCGTCAGCCAGGCCGCCATGACCGGCGAATCGCTGCCGGTAGAGAAATTCGCCGAGCATCGCGGCGTTGACGCCGGCAATCCGCTTGAGCTGGACAACCTGTGCTTCATGGGCACGAACGTCGTCAGCGGCTCGGCCACGGCCGTGGTGCTGACCACCGGCAAACGCACCTATTTTGGCGCGCTGGCTGAACGCGTCACCGCCACCGACCGCACGCCGACCGCGTTCCAGTCGGGCGTCAACAAGGTCAGCTGGCTGCTCATCCGCTTCATGCTGGTGATGACGCCGGTGGTGTTCTTCATCAACGGCTTCACCAAGGGCGACTGGGTCGAAGCCTTCCTGTTCGGCCTGTCGATCGCCGTCGGCCTGACGCCTGAAATGTTGCCGATGATCGTCACCTCGACGCTGGCCAAGGGCGCTGTCGCGTTGTCGCGCAAAAAGGTCATCGTCAAGCGCCTGGACGCGATCCAGAACTTCGGCGCCATGGACGTGCTGTGCACCGACAAGACCGGCACGCTGACGCAGGACAAGATTTTCCTCGAGCGCCACACCGGCATCCTCGGCGAGCCGAACGACGAGGTGCTGCAATACGCTTACCTCAACAGCTACTACCAGACCGGCCTGAAAAACCTGCTCGACGTCGCCGTGCTGGAGCACGCCGAACTGCAACGCGAAATGGCGCTCGCCTCGGCCTATCGCAAGGTCGATGAAATCCCGTTCGACTTCCAGCGTCGCCGCATGTCGGTGGTCGTCAGCGAACGCGAGGATCACCACGAACTGATCTGCAAAGGCGCAGTGGAAGAAATCGTCTCGATCTGCACCCACGCACGCAACAACGGCGAGATCGTGCCGTTCACGCCCGAGCTGCTTGCAGAGATTCGCGAAACCACCGCCAGCCTGAACTCCGAAGGCCTGCGCGTGGTGGCCGTGGCCGCCAAGGACCTGCCGCCAACCAAGGAAACCTACAGCGTCGCCGATGAATCGGACCTGGTGCTGATCGGCTACATCGCCTTCCTCGATCCGCCGAAGGAATCGACCGAGCCGGCGTTGGCGGCATTGCGCGCTCACGGTGTGACGGTCAAGATCCTGACCGGCGACAACGAACTGGTGACCGCCAAGATCTGCCGCGAAGTCGGCCTCGAAGTCGAAGGCATGCTGCTTGGTTCGCATGTAGAGAACATGAGCGATGCGGAATTGTCCGTTGCCGTGGAAAAAACCACGGTCTTTGCCAAGCTCAGCCCGACCCATAAGGAACGCATCGTGCGCGTGCTGCACGACAAGGGCCACGTGGTCGGCTTCATGGGCGACGGCATCAACGACGCGCCGGCATTGCGCGCGGCCGACATCGGCATCTCGGTCGATACCGCAGTCGATATCGCCAAGGAAGCAGCCGACCTGATCCTGCTGGAAAAGAGCCTCATGGTGCTGGAAGAAGGCGTGCTGGAAGGCCGCAAGACTTTCGCCAACATGCTCAAGTACATCAAGATGACGGCCAGCTCCAACTTCGGCAATGTCTTCTCGGTGCTGGTGGCGAGCGCCTTCCTGCCCTTCCTGCCGATGCTGCCTTTGCATCTTCTGGTGCAAAATCTGCTTTATGACGTGTCGCAAATTTCCATCCCGTTCGACAACGTCGACAAGGAGTTCCTGGAAAAACCGCAACGCTGGAATCCGGGTGAGATCGGCCGCTTCATGGTGTTCTTCGGTCCTATCAGCTCGATCTTCGACATCAGCACGTTTGCCCTCATGTGGTACATCTTCGGCGCCAACTCGCCGGATCATCAAACCCTGTTCCAGTCGGGCTGGTTCATCGAAGGCTTGCTGTCGCAGACGCTGATCGTGCACATGATCCGCACCAAGCGCATTCCGTTCTTCCAGAGCCGCGCTTCGTGGCCGCTGATGGGCATGACGCTGATCATCATGTGCATCGGCATCATCCTGCCGATGTCCCCGCTGGCCAGCTACTTCAAGCTGCAGGCGCTGCCGCTGAGCTACTTCCCATGGCTGCTGGCGATCCTGATCGCTTACGGCGCGCTGATCCAGCTCATGAAGAAGTGGTACACCCGGCGCTACGGCTGGCAATAAGGCCGGTGTCGTGACGTAAAAAAAACGGGATGCGTGCAGACGCATCCCGTTTTTTCTTGGCGGCTGAAACCTTGGGAATCAGCTCACGAGACTCGCCGCGATGTTGATCGACAAACCCAGAATCGCCGCATTGAACAGAAAACCGATCACCGAATGCGCCAACACGGTCTTGCGCAAGGGGCGCGTGCCGACGCAGACGTCCGAGGTCTGCACCGCCACGCTGATAGTGAACGAAAAATACAGGAAATCCCAGTAATCCGGATTCTTCTCGCCGTCGGCAAAACGCAGCGGCGGCTCGGCATCGTCGTCCTCGGCGTAAAACAGCCGCGCATAGTGCAAGGTGAAAACCGTACCGATCAGGAACCAGGAGCCCAGGACGGTGCCGCCGGTGAAAGCATAGTGCAAGAACTTCTGGCCGCGCTCCAGATGGGAAGCACCGGCCAGTTCAATGACGATGGCGGCCAGGCTGGCGATGGCGGCCACGCAGACGGTCGCCAGCACCAGCTGCGCGCTTTCATCTTCCTTTTCGGCGAGGCGTTTGGTGTCGGCTGCTCTCGAACGGAACATCATCACCCAGATCGTCACCAGGTAGCAGGCCACGCCCGCATTCCACCCGGTCAACAACCGTGTGATGAGTTCCCCGTCGGCACACAATAAGTACCCTGCCGCGCCGACGGCGACAGCGATGAGCAAACGCGGGTGAACCTGGATGATATGGCGGGCGACGGACATGGTGTAAGCGGGTCGCATGACCCGGCGGCAATTGAATTGCTGCAACCTTATCATGCGGGCGACCGGCTGCGCGCGCCACCGATCAGACGCGCCTGATTGCGTTACTGTTTTCGCTTACTTTCTGGGGGCAATTCCCCGGGCGATTTCCTGGGCTTCTTCCAGCGACTTGAAGCCGGTGATCGCAAAGCGATTGCCCGACAGCGGCGCCGACACCACCGGCGCCGTCATCACCTCACCGTTGATCATCACCGCCATGCGCTGGCGCAGCAGCACGCGCGAGGCCATGCCCATGCGGATCGCGCCGGCCGGCGTCATCTGGATCACGATCAACACCTGCCCTCCAAGATCTTTCCTGGCATCGGCCAACGCGACGTCTGAATTGTCCAGCAAGACCTCCGGCGCGACGTAGACTGTGGTGCCAGGATCATCAAGCAGGTTGGCTTTTTGCCAATCCGGGCTTTCGGCCAAGCTGGCAGCGTGAATTTCAAAGCGCGTCCCTGACTGCGAATGACCGGTGGCGCAGGCCGCAAGGCCTGCGCCGAGGATCAATGCTGCAAGCGTGCGCTTGAGGGATGTAACGGTAACTGCTGCCGCCATCAGAATTCATGCTCCTTGAGCGCACGTTCGGCGCGCTGTTTTGCGTTGTCCAGCGCTTCCTGCATGGAGCCGAACAGGCCGGCGGGGATGTAGGTTTCGGCAACTTCTGGTTCGCGCGTGAGCCGCACGAAAACTTGCGCCTCGAACACGTCATCATCTTTTTTGACCGCGTCGAAACGGGCAATGTGGGTGCCGCTCTGTAGGACTTGCTCTGTCATGGATGCCTCCATCAATGGCGATAGAGGATTGGACAGAGGCATGCCGAACAGGTTCGGTCCAATTTTTGACCTTAGGCTGAAACTCAGGCCTGGCGCGGGAAACGCACCGTAAATACCGTTCCGCAATTGGCCTCTCCCGAGGTCAGTGTGATCTCGCCGCCATGGTCCTTGGCGATGTCGCGCACAATGGCCAGGCCCAGTCCGCTGCCGGCGATCTTGTCGTTGACGCGATAGAAGCGGTCGAAAATCAGTTCTCGGTGTTCCGGCGCGATGCCGGGACCCGAATCTTCCACCGTCAGCAAGGTGGCGTCTTCCTGCTCACGGCAACTTACCGTTACGGTGCTTTGCGGCGGCGAATAACGTACGGCATTGTCGACCAGGTTGTCGATCAGGTCGCGCAGCATGAAGCGATCGCCCTTCATGCGCGCAGGCTGCAGGTCGAAGCCGAGGTCGATCTGCTTTTTATCCGCCTGTTCGATGAAATGCTGCACCGATTCCTCCACCAGCTTGTCGAGCGAGAGGTCTTCCTGATGGGTCGGCTTGAAACGGCTCGGCTCAGCGCGTGCCAACGCCAGCAATTGATTGCTCTGGCGCACCATGCGCTCGACCGACGACGCCATCAGTTCCGTGGAATGCGCCGTCTCCGGTTCGCCCGAGTGACGCTGGTGCAGCCACTCCAGCTGCAGGCGCAGGCCGGTGAGTGGCGTACGGATCTGGTGCGCGACATTGGCCAGGAAGTTCTGCTGCGCGCTGGCGCCCTTGCGGATGTTTTCCAGCAGGCTGTTGATCGCGCCGATCACCGGCGACAGTTCTTCGGCAGTTTCCTTGAATTCGATCGGCGTAAGGTTGTCGTGATTGCGCTGGTCGAGATTCTGGCGCAATTCGCGCAGCGGACTAAGGCCCTTGTTGACCGCGATCATGACGATCGCAATCGAAAAGAACGTCAGCGCGCCGTCCAGCAACAGCAGCGAAATCAGGATCACGTAATGGGTCTGGTTACGCTTGCGGAAGGTCTCGGCGATGCCGATGTAGACCGGGGTGCGTTCGATGCTGACGTACAGCACGGCAATGCGCACCTGTTCGCCGTTCATGACGCCGTCGTAAGTAACCGGCTCGTTCGGCTCGGTAACCTGGTTGACCGGCGGGAAATTGTGATCGCCGGCGAGCGTTTCGCCGTTGGAGTCGCGCACCACAAAGTACATGGTGTCGAAATGATCCGAGCGCAGCATCTGTTCGGCCTGCTTGGTCAGCTCCAGGGATGTCTTGCCGCGCACGCGCTTGATCTGCGAGGTCAGCGCCCAGGCGGCGTCGGTGATGCTCTGGTCAAAGGCGTCCTGCGCCGGTAACCACGCCAGCCAGTACGTCAAGCCGGCGCCGATCAGGTTGACCGCGAGCAAGGGCGCGATCAGCCATTTGAGGAGATTGATTTTGATGCTGGGGCGCATGGCGGTCTCAGGCCCTCAGTCGACGAAACAAGGCAACGAAACGCCGACGTGTCGCCACATGCTTCAGGCTTCGCTCTTTTCCAGCATGTAGCCGAAGCCGCGGATGGTGCGAATGGCGACGCCCGAGCCGGCGGTCTTGGTGCGGATGCGCGAGACGTAGACTTCCACCGCGTTGAGCGTGACGTCCTCGCCCCAAGGCAGCACGGCGTCGATGATCTGCTGCTTGGACACCACGCGCGAAGCCTGCTGCATCAGATATTCCAGCACGGTCCATTCACGCACCGAGAAATCGACTTTCTTGCCGTCGATGGTGGCGCGTTTGGAGGAAGTGTCGAGCGACAGGCCGCCGATGGTGAGTTGGGTCGGCTGCGGGCTGCTGCGGCGGATCAGCGCCTTGATGCGCGCCACCAGTTCCGGCGTCGCGAACGGCTTGACCAGGTAATCGTCGGCGCCCAGTTCGAGGCCGTGTACACGATCGGGAATCGTGTCGCGCGCCGTCAGCAACAGCACCGGCATATTGCTGCCGCGCGCGCGCAGGCGCCGCACCACTTCAAAACCATCCAGACCGGGCAAGCCGATGTCGAGCACCAACACGGTGGCGGTGTAACGCTGCAGCAAGGCATCGGCGTCGGTGCCGTTGTTGACCGTGTTGACACTCAGACCATGCGACTTGAGCATGCGCGACAAGCCGTCGGCCAGCACCAGATCGTCTTCCACCAGCAGAACGTTCATATTTCGGGACCAGTTGAGAAATTCAAGTTGCACCGGAGTAACTCACAAGCAACAAGCACATCGGGCAGCGCAATTTAAACAATTCAGCGCCGCGAGAAGCATATTGTAGCGCCGGCAACACTCGCCAAAAGCGACTTCGAACGCGTTCATCGTTTTATTTTAACCACTGTCAGTAATTAGTCAGCAAAACGTCAGCACGCCGACAGCACGCCGACAGCACACCGCTTTAGTCTAGCGCACACGCAACCGGAATGAGAATCGAAATCAATTATTTCGGTACTGCTCTCAGCCAGCCAGACGGCCTCTGCCTTCATCGCCAGCCAATCTTCATGTGACCCAACCCAGACAGAAAACGCAAAAAATGAACCGTCTTACGCCGATCGCCGCCGCACTTGTCGCCGTGTTTGCCTCGCCAGTTGCCGTGCATGCGCAACAAACTTCCGCCCCTGCCACTGCAGCACCTTCTTCCTCGCTCAAGGAAGTTGTCGTCGAAGGCAAGCGCGATGACTTCAATACCGGCACCACGGCACTGACCAAGTTGCCGGCCGACCTGCATGACGTGCCGCAATCGGTGGTGGTGGTCAACAAGGCCTTGCTGCAATCGCAAGGCGCGACTTCGCTGTCGGACGCGCTGCGCAACGTCGCCGGCATCACGCTGGGCGGCGCAGAAGGTGGCCAGATCGGCAACAACATCAACCTGAACGGCTTCTCGGCGCGCACTGACATTTACCTGGACGGCTTCCGCGACCGCGGCCAGTATTTTCGCGACACCTTCGCAATGGAAGAAATCGAAGTCCTGATGGGGCCGTCTTCCATGCTGTTCGGCCGCGGTTCAACCGGCGGCATCATCAACCAGGTGACCAAGAAGGCCAACCTGAAGCAGTCCACCGAGGTCTCCGCTTCCATCACCACCAACGGTCTGGTGCGCACCACCGCCGATTACAACCATCCGCTGTCCGAGACGTCTGCCGTGCGCGTTTCCGTGATGGCGCAGGACGGCGCGGCCACCACACGCAACCAGACCAACGTGCAGGACTTCGGCCTGGCCGCTTCCTACGTGACCGGCATCGGCACCGCGACGGAAATTACCTTATCCACATTGATCCAGCATAACCATGATCAACCCGACTACGGCCTTCCGGCGCTGAACGGCCATCCGGTCAATGTCGACCGCGACACCGCCTACGGCCTCAACTCGGACCGCACCGACCAGGACGTGGTCTCGCTCAACGCCGGCATCAAACACAAGATCACACCGGACGTGACGCTGCGCAACCAGACCCAATTCAACTACGTGCGCACCAACGCCGTGGAAACTGCGCCGCAAGGCATCGGCACCGTCGGCGCGGGCGGTTACACGGCGTTGACCGGCAACACCGTACTGCCGCTGTCGAGCCTGTTCGTGCGCGCGCAAAGCCACGATCGCACGATCCGCGATTACTCGATCTTCAACCAGACCGAGCTGGCGGGCAAAGGCACATTCCTGGGCTTCAAGCACGATGCACTGGTCGGCCTGGAAGTGGGCCACGACGGTTACGACGTGCAAAATTATTATCGCAACGGCAGCTGCAACGGCGTCGCGCTGACGGGTGCAGCCACACCGACTTCCGGTTACGCCGACTGTATTCCCCTGGTCAATCCAACCTACAGCACGGCGGGCACCGGCGTAGTCAGCCAGGCAGGCAACCATCAGGGCGGCAGCTCCAACACGATCGCCACCTATGTCGGCGACACGCTGGAACTGACCGATCAAGTCAAGCTGGTCGGCGGCTTGCGCTATGACAAGTTCGTCGCCCAGATCAGCAACTCGCTGAACTCCGGCAACATGCCGAAGGCAGCCAATAACACCGCCCTCGCCTACGCCAATCAGAGCGTCAATTTCCTGAGCGTACGCGCCGGCGCCATCTGGCAACCGACCGCAGCACAGTCGTACTACCTGTCCTATGGCACCTCGTTCAATCCCTCGTTGGAACAGTTGACCGGCACGGTCGGCCAGACCAATCTCGATCCCGAAAAGAATCGTTCCTATGAACTGGGCGGCAAGTGGGATTGGGCGGAAAGCCTGTCGTTGAATGCCGCGGTATTCCAGATCGACAAGCAAAATGCACGCAGCCTGGTTTCGACCGGCGTCTATGAACTGTCCGGCAACGTGCGCGTCAAGGGCGCCCGCGCCGGCGCCACCGGCCGCATCAACAAGCAATGGCAGGTCGCGGCCGGCTATACCTATCTGGATGCACAGGTCCTGAGCGGCGCCGCGGGTGACACCGCGGTCGGCAAGATACCGACCAACACGCCCAAGCACACGCTGACCACCTGGACAACGTATGACATCGTGCCGCATTGGCAAGTCGGCGGCGGCGCAACGTATATGTCGCAACGCTACGCCAATCCGACCAATACGGTGCAGGTCGGCGGTTATGTGCGCTGGGATACGACCCTGGCTTATATCCAGAAAGACTATGACATTCGTCTGAACCTCTTCAACCTGACGAACAAAATGTATTACGATGCGCTGATCCAATCCGACGGCGGACGCTCGGTGCCCGGCACCGGTCGCACCGGCATGATCTCGGTCAACTATCGTATGTAATCTGAAGTAAATGAAAGAGATCCACCCATGCTGATCGCCATTCCCAAGCTGCTCGACGAGCAACAACTCAATGCTGTACGTCAGCTGCTGGAACAGGCCGGTCCGGCATGGGTGGATGGTCGTGCAACGGCGGGCTATCAAGGCGCGCCGGTCAAGTTCAACCAGCAGATCGACGAGCGTTCGGAAGTTGCCGCCCAGTGCCAACACATCATCCTGTCGGCATTGGAACGCAACCCGCGCTTCATCAGCGCCGCCTTACCGAACACGGTCTATCCGCCGATGTTCAATCGCTACAGCGAGGGCATGACCTTCGGCGCGCATGTGGATGGCAGCGTGCGGATCGATCCGCATACCGGTCGCAAGTTGCGCACCGACATTTCCGCCACCTTGTTCCTGTCAGATCCGTCGACTTACGACGGCGGTGAATTGCAGATCCACGATACCTACGGCGTGCATTCCGCCAAGCTGGAAGCCGGCGACGTGCTGGTCTACCCGGCCACCAGCCTGCATCAGGTGACGCCGGTCACGCGCGGCGTGCGCACGGCGTGTTTTTTCTGGGTTCAGAGCCTGGTGCGCGACGACGGCCAGCGCAGCATGCTCTTCGACATGGACAATGCCATCCAGACCCTCAACCAGACAGGCGCCGATGAAGTTGCGCGGCGCACGCTGGTGGGCTGCTACCACAACCTGCTGCGGCAATGGAGCGACACCTGAGTGCCTGAAGATCAGTTGAAATAACGCGGATCCATCCGGCGAAACACCCATGCCGACAGCAGCGTCACCACGCCGACGCAAACGAAGGTCAGCGTGAAGCTCCACTCCCTCGCCCACGCCACGCCGTCAAGTCCGCTCAGCATCGAGCCGGCGATGGTCACGCCCAAACCCAGCGCCAGCATCTGCACCATCGAGAACAGGCTGTTGCCGCTGCCGGCATCCTTGCTGTTGAGTCCCTTGAGGGTGACACTGTTCATCGCCGCGAACTGCATCGAGTTGCACACGCCGAAGACCGCCAGTTGCACAATGCCGACCCAGATCGGCCAAGCCGGCGTGATCAACGCAAATGAGACGATCGCGGCGCCGACCATCACGGTATTGACCAGCAGGAAATTCTCATAGCCGTAACGGCGCACCAACGGCGCGATCCACGGCTTGGCGATGGTGCCGGCAACCGCCGCGGGCAGCAGCACCAGCCCGGCATGCAAGGGCGAGAAGCCGAGCTTGACCTGCAGCAGCAGCGGCAACAGGAACGGCACCGCTGACGAGCCGATGCGGCACACCAGGTTGCCGATCAGGCCGACGCTGAAATTTGGTTCATTGAACAGCCCGAGCCGGAACAGCGGCTGCTCGTCGCGCCGCGCATGGGCGACATACCACCACACCGTCAGCGCGGAAATCCCGAACAAACCCGCGCTCCACCATGCGCGATGCTCATCCATCGGCACGTCCAGCGCCAGCGAAAACGTCACCATGCATGTCGACAGCAAGGCGCAGCCGAGCATGTCGAAACGCGGCGGTGAAATGATTTCTTCGGCGGGCAGGAAACGATGCACGGCGAACATGCCGATCACGCCAACCGGCACATTGATCAGGAAAATCCAGTGCCAGCCGATGGTCTGCGACAACCAGCCGCCGGTCACCGGACCGACTACCGGACCGAGCTGCCCCGCAATCGAAATGAAAGCCAGCGCCGAAATGTACTGCGCCCCCGGCACGCTGCGCAGCACGGCAAGGCGGCCGATCGGCAGCAGCATGGAGCCGCCCACGCCCTGCACCACGCGCGCCAGCAACAGCTGCGGCAGCGAGTGCGCATTGGCGCACAACAGCGAGCCGAGCACGAAGATGAGAATGGCGAGGAAGTAGACGCGGCGCGTGCCGAAGCGATCGGCCAGCCAACCGGAAGCCGGCGTCAGCGAAGCCATGGTCAGCGTATAAGCCACCACCACCGGATGCATCGCCAGCACCGGTTCGCCAAGGCTGGCGGCCATGGACGGCAAGGCGGTGTTGACGATGGTGGTGTCCAGCGTCTGCATGAAAAAGCCCGATGCGACGATCCACAACAGGGCTTTATGAGAACGGGAAGAGTTGAGGGACATGGAATGCAATTCTATCGTCCCTCGGATGATGGCAACAAGGTCAGAATGCCGCCGGACGCCATTTCAGCAAGCGTTTTTCCAGCGAAGTCAGCAGATAGTCCGCCGCCAGCGCCACCACCGCCAGCACGATCATCGCCGCGAACACGCCGCTGGCGTTGAATGCGCCTTGTGCTGTCGAGATCAGCAGGCCGATGCCTTGCTTGGAGCCGAGGAACTCGCCCACCACCGCACCAACCAGCGCGAAACCGAAGCTCACGTGCAGGCTCGCCAGGATCCAGCTCAGCGCCGATGGAATCACTACCGCTGTCGTCACCTGGCGACGCGAGGCACCGAGGATCTGCGCATTGGCGATCATGTAACGGTCGGCTTCACGCACGCCCTGGAAGGCGTTGCCGAACACCACGAAGAACACCATCACCACCGCCAGCGCCACCTTGGACGCCATGCCCAGGCCCAGCGCGATGACGAAGATGGAACCCAGCACCACGCGCGGAATCGAGTTGGCGATCTGGATGTACAGGCTGAACACGTCCGACATCAGCTTGTTGCGACCGAGCGCAATGCCGGCGATGATGCCTGCGACGGAACCGATCAGGAAGCCCAGCACGGTTTCTTCCAGCGTGACCATGACCTGCACCCACAACGGGCCTTGCGAGGTGCCTTCCATGATCCAGTCATAGATCTGGATCACGATCAGCGACGGCTGCGAGAAGAAGAAAGGATCGATCCATTGCATCGTGGCGGACAATTCCCAGCCGCCGAGGATGATGACCAGGATCGCCAGGCGCAGTGAAATCACCAGCCAGTAGCGTTGTTTGATCTTGCGTTGTGCTTCGCGTTCGACTTCGGCGATCGCTTCCGGGCTCATGGCGCGGCTTGTCGTTACTTGTGTCATGTTGCTCACCTGTCTTGTCGTTGGTGTGGTGTAAGGAGCAGAAGCTATTTCTGTTGCGATTACTTACTTGATCTGGACTTCTTCGCGCAGGTCCGACCAGATCTTGCGCGAGATGTCGATGAAGCGCTGTTCATAGCGCACTTCTTCCATCACGCGCGGACGCGGCAGGTCGATCTGGTAAGTGCTCTTCAAGGTCGCCGGACGCGCGGTGAGCACATAGACCTTGTCGGCCAGCGCAATCGCTTCTTCCAGGTCATGGGTGACGAACACGACCGAGCCGGAATGCGCCGACCACAGTTGCAGCAGCTCGTCTTGCATCAACGTGCGGGTCTGCATGTCGAGCGCGCTGAACGGCTCGTCCATCAACAGGATTTCCGGGCTGTTGATGAACGTCTGCGCCAGCGCCACGCGCTTGCGCATGCCGCCGGACAATTGGTGCGGATAGTGGTCGCCGAACTTGTCCAAGCCGACGCGGCGGATCCATTCGTTGGCCAATTCGTAGGCCTGTTCCTTCGGCTTGCCGCGGAACAGCGGACCGGCGGCGACGTTGTCGCGCACGCTGCGCCAGGGGAACACGGCGTCGTTCTGGAACACGAAGCCGATGCGCGGGTCGATGCCGTTGACCGGCTCGCCCATCACGCGCACTTCGCCGATGGTCGGCTTCAGCAGGCCGGTGATCAGGCTCAGCGTGGTGGACTTGCCGCAGCCGGTGGGGCCGACCACGGCGACGAACTCGCCGCGCGCGACGCTCATCGAGAAATCGCGCAAGGCGACGGTGACGTTGCCGTCGGCGGTGATGAAGCGGCACGACACGTTGTCCAGTTCAATGGCCGGCGTGTCCGCCTTGTTGGCCGGTTTGTTGGCTGCAGAAGCGGTGGCGGTTTGATTCATGGAGACTCTCTCGTCTGTTTTTTTTGGGATTGCTGGTCGCGAACCGTCCCGCCACGGACGTTCCGGAGAACATCCGCGTCAGGGAGTTGCTGTTCGCGCTTGGGTGAAACGGGCCTGACTTATCTGACTGTTACTTCACCAGATTCACAAACTCATTGGTATAGGTCTTGGACAGATCGATGTGCTTGCCCTTGACGTTGGGATTGAAACCGGCCAGCACCGACAGCACGGTTTCAGGACCGCCGACCGGCATCTTGCCGTCGGCCGAATACATCGGCAGCGAGTTTTCCAGCGCCTGGATGTACAGCGGCTTGTTGTTGCCGTAGTAGTCCTTCGGCATCTTGTCGGCGATCTCGGCGGCGCTGTGGGTCTTGATGAACTTGAGCGTCTTGACGAAGGCGCGCGCCAGCTTGGCGGCGTCATCCTTGTGGCCGTTCAGCCAGTTGCGCTGCACGTACAGGCTGGATGCCGGATACAGGCCGCCGAGCGCCTTCACGGTGCCTTCCACCGAACGCATATCGACCAGCACCTTGGCCTCGCCGGTCTTGAGCATCTGCGACACGGTCGGCTCGGTGGTCATGCCGGCATCGATGCGGCCCTGCTTCATCGCGGCGATGAAGGTATTGTCGGCGCCGACCGGCAGCACCGAGTATTCCTTGGAGCTGATGTTGTAGCGTGACGCCAGGTATTGCGTCAGGAAGTTGGTCGACGAACCGAGGCCGGTCACGCCCAGCGTCTTGCCCTTGACGTCGCCCATGTTCTTGATCGTGGCGGAAGCCTTGGTCGAGACCAGTTCCACTTCGCCCGGCACCTGGCCGAAGATCACGATGGCGGTGATTTCCTTGCCCTTGCTTTGCAGGTCGATGGAGTGGTCGTAGAAGCCGACCACGGCCTGCACCGCACCGGCCAGCAATTCATTCTCGGCGTCGACGCCGGCCGGTTGCGATTGCAGCTCGACGTCCAGGCCTTCCTCCTTGAAGTAACCGAGTTGTTCGGCCAGCTTGGCCGGCAGGTAAACCATCTTGGTAATGCCGCCGACCATGATGGTGATCTTGCCTGCGGCGGAAGCCGCGCCCGGCAGGGCCATCATGGTGGCGCCGGCAACGGCCAGCGAAATCAGCGTGCGACGGATGTTCTTCTGCATGGAGTCTCCTGAAATTGATTTAGTTGTTTGTAATGGTGGACGTGTTGGACGTCTTTACTTCACCTGATTGACGAATTCATTGGTGTAGGTCCTGGACAGGTCGATCTTCTTGCCCTTGATGTTGGGGTTGAACCCCGCCATTACCTTGAGCACCACTTCCGGACCTTCGGCCGGCATCTTGCCGTCCGGCGAATACATCGGCAGCGAGGCCTTCAAAGCCTGCACATACAGCGCCTTGTTGCCGCCGTAATAATCGGCCGGCATCTTGGCGGCGATTTCTTCCGCACTGTGGGTCTGGATATATTGCAGTGTACGTACAAACGCGCGCGCCAGCTTGGCGGCTTCGGGCTTGTGCGTCTTCAGCCAGGCCGCCTGCACGTACACGGCCGAGGCGGGATACAGGCCGCCCAGTGCGGCGCGCGTGCCCGCGGCGCTGTTCATGTCGACCAGCACCTTGGCTTCGCCGCTGGCCAGCAGCATCGAGGTGGTCGGCTCGGTGGTCCAGACCACGTCCACGCGCTTTTGCTTGAGTGCGGCGATCAGCGTATTGCCCGCACCGACCGGCAGCATCAAGTAGTCGCTGGTCTTGAGGCCATTGCGGCTGGCCAGGTATTGCGCCAGGAAACTGGACGACGAACCCAGACCGGTCACGCCCAGCGTGCGCCCCTTGAGGTCGGCCATGCTGCGCACTTGCGTGGCGAGGTCGCTGCGCACCATCTCCATGCCGCCCGGCACCACCAGCAGTTGGGTGATGGACGTGACTTCCTTGCCCTTGCTTTGCAGGTCGATGGAATGATCGTAATAGCCGACCACAGCCTGGACGGCGCCGGCCAACAGTTCATTCTCGGCGTCTACGCCGGCCTGCTGCGACTGCAGCTCGACGTCGAGGCCTTCATCCTTGAAATAACCGAGGTTTTCCGCCAGCTTGGGCGGCAGGTAGATCAGCTTGTTGATGCCGCCGACCATGATGGTGATCTTGTTGTCGGCAGCCTTGGCTGGGGGAGCGATGGCCGCGCCGATCAGCGCGGTGGAAAATAATGTACCGATGACATAAGCACACACATTGAAGCGTTGACGCATTATGATGCCTCCTGAATGAGATGGAGGACTGCCCGCACAATGTAAGCATGCAAGCAGCCAGCTCAAGTTCTTATTAATATAGTGCCGCTATTCTAAGAACCGGAAACCTTCATCCAGCTTTCCAAATCCGGTGTTTCTTCTGTGCACCGCAACAAAAATATGGGCCTTTCGCATGAAATTGCTGCTGATCGAAGACAACCCGCCGTTGGCGCATTGGCTCACGCAGATCCTCAGGGAGAACAAGTTCAGCGTCGACGTCGCCAGTGACGGCGAGATGGCCGATCACGTGCTGCATACGGAAAACTACGACGTCGTCCTGCTCGACCTGATGCTGCCCAAAATGCATGGCAAGAACGTGCTGCGCCGCCTGCGCGAGCGCCACAATGCGGTGCCGGTGATGATCCTGACCGCCAGCGGTTCCATCGACGAGAAGGTCGAATGCCTCGGCGCCGGCGCCGACGACTACTTGGTCAAACCCTTCGAAGTACGCGAGCTGGTCGCCCGCATCAAGGTACTGATCCGTCGCCAGACGCCGGACAAGGCCGCCGAAATCCATTGCGGCGACCTCAGCTACGACAGCAACACGCGCCAGTTCGCCATCGCCGGCAAGACGCTGGCGCTGCCCGCACGCGAACACGACGTACTCGAAATCCTCATGCTCAAGCAAGGCAAGACGGTGTCCAAGAATGCACTGGTGAACGGCATCTTCAATCTATCCGAGGAACCCAGCGCCGACGCCATCGAAATCTACATCTCGCGCCTGCGCAAGAAACTGGAACCGTCGCAGGCGGCCATCATGACGCTGCGCGGTCTCGGCTACCTGCTGAAACAAAAAGATGATAGTTAGAAATGATCGTTAGCCTGCGCCTGCGGCTGCTGCTGTGGCTGCTGATCCCGCTCACCGTCTACGTCGGCGTCAGCACCAGCTTCACGTACGACAGCGCGGTCGCCAGCGCCGATCTGGTGCAGGATCGCGCGCTGCTGGCCTCGTCGCGCATGATGGCCGGGCAGGTCACGTGGGAAGACGGCGCGCCGGTCGTCAACGTCCCTCCGGCGGCACTGGAAATGTTCGCTTCGCCCGACCACGACGAGGTGTATTACCAGGTGCTGATGGACGACAACACCTTGCTGGCCGGGCGTCCCGACTTCCCGGTCGATGTCGATTTTTCGCTGGTCGCACCGGCTTACGCCACCACGTATTTCAACAACCAGCCACTGCGCGTGGTCAGCTACGTGCGCGCGCTGTACGACAACGGCACGCTGCGCATGGTCGCGGTGTCGGTGGGCCAGACCATGCGCGGGCACGCCCATCTGCTCGATGAATTGTGGCGCCCCGCCCTGCACCGCCAGATCATCATGCTATTGCTGGCGATCGCGCTGGTGGTGGTCGGCCTGACGATGGAGCTGCGCCCCATCTTGCGCGTCAAGGATGAACTCGCCACGCGCGAACCCAATTCGCTCACGCCCCTGCGTGCCGGTGAATTGCAAGTCGAACTGCGCCCCATCGTGGTCGCCATCAACCAGTACATCCAGCGCCTCAACACCCAGGTCGCAGTGCAGAAACGCTTCATCGCCGACGCCGCACATCAGTTGCGCACGCCGCTGACGCTGATCGATTCGCAGATCCAGTTTGCGCGCCAGCTCAACGACCCGCAGCGCCTGCCGCAGGTCTTGCAAGCGCTGCAGGACAGCAGCCGCAACATGACCGACCTGACCAACAAGCTGTTGCAGCTGTCGCAGGCGGAGGCGTCCAACAGCACCGCATTCCCGCGCCAGCCGATCGAGCTGGTGGGACTGGCGGCGACGGTGCTGGAAGAACTGGTCAGCCTGGCGCAACGCAAGCACATCGACCTCGGCATGGAGACGACCGTCGACGAAGCCTGGGCCATGGGCAGCCAGGCGCTGTTCTCCGGCATGCTGATGAACCTGATCGACAACGCGCTGCGCTACACGCCGGAACACGGCAAGGTCACCGTCGGCGTAGCGCTGGTCGACGACAAGGAAGTGGTGATCACCGTCGCCGACAATGGGCCGGGCATCCCCGCCGAAGCGCGCGAGCGCGTGTTCGAACGCTTCTATCGGAATGCGGCGCCGGACCAGCATGGCGCCGGCCTGGGCCTGGCGATCGTGAAGGAAATCGTGCAGGCGGCGCAGGGGACGATTGTATTGGGGACGAATCCGGACGGAAAAGGATTGACGGTGACAGTCAGACTGCCAACTTGCAAGGCGCCGTCTCCGAAATGAAAAAAGCCAGCGCGAACGCTGGCTTTTTTAAATCCTGGTGGAAAGTGCAAGTTTCGAACTTGCGACCCCTGCAGTGTGAATGCAGTGCTCTACCCCTGAGCTAACCTTCCATTTTGCTGTCGCCACCGACCGCAAGGGTTGGTGTGAAGCGGCCCGAATTATGACACAGAATTGATGGCGCGGGCAAGCTGCTCGCTATTTCTTTCCATTTTCTGGCATTTTTCGTCAAACAATTTACGCCGGCGGCGCTTCCGGCTCGGGTTCTTTGCGCCATACGCAAGTGCCGCGCACTTCCTTGTCGAGCGTGTTCAGTAGCGTTTCATGCAGGCCCAGTTCGGCTTCGCTGGCGGCGACCACGATGACGTCGGCCAGCGGCGCCAGTTCGAGTTTGACTGCCCCCTCTTCATCGTCGTCGCCGCCTGCCAGGTCCATGGTCAGGCTGTTCTGGCCGCGCGTCATGGCCAGGTACACCTCGGCCAGCAACGCCGCGTCAAGCAAACCGCCGTGCAAGGTCCGGTGCGCGTTCGAGATGCCGTAGCGGTCGCACAGCGCGTCGAGCGAGTTGCGGCGGCCGGGATGCTGTTCCTTGGCCATTTGCAGCGAGTCGATGATGTTGTCGACGTGCTCCTTGAACGGCGGCAGGCCGAGCAGCTTGAATTCGGCGTCGAGGAAGCCGACGTCGAAGGGGGCGTTGTGAATGATGATTTCGGCGTCGCGCACGTAGTCGCGGAACTCGTCGGCGATTTCGGCGAACTTGGGCTTGTCGCTGAGGAACTCGGTGGTCAGTCCGTGCACCGCCAGCGCGCCTTCTTCGGAGTCACGCTCGGGGTTGATGTAGAAGTGCAGGTTGTTGCCGGTCAACTGGCGGTTGAGCAGTTCAACGCAGCCGATTTCAATGACGCGGTCGCCGGTGCGCGGGTTCAGGCCGGTGGTTTCGGTATCGAGGACGATTTGTCGCATGGTGGTTCCGTTTGCGTTTGTTTGCCGGGACGTCAGAGGACGGTTTCAACGCCGCGGTTGGCGAGCTGGTCGGCGCGCTCGTTGCCGGGATGGCCGGCGTGACCCTTGACCCAGCGCCATTCGATCTTGTGCTGCGCCTGCGCGGCGTCGAGCGCCTGCCACAGGTCGACGTTCTTGACCGGTTCGCGCGCCGCGGTTTTCCAGCCGCGCGCCTTCCAGCCGTGGATCCATTCGCTGATGCCTTTTTGCACGTACTGGCTGTCGGTGTAGACGGTGACGTCGCAGCGGCGCGTCAACGCGCCGAGCGCTTCGATCACGGCCTTGAGTTCCATGCGGTTGTTGGTGGTGTTGCGTTCGCCGCCGCACAGTTCCTTCTCGCGGCCGCCCGCGATCAGCAGCGCGCCCCAGCCGCCGGTGCCGGGATTGCCCTTGCAGGCGCCGTCGGCATAAATTTCCACGCGGTCCAGCACTTCTTTGTTCATGCTTGCTTCTGTCATTGCCTGATTACTTTGGTCGTTGATGTTGATCGTTGATGATGCCCCCGCTTATTTGCGGGAAGGCGGCATTCTATTCCTTATGGATGCGATTGGTCGCGGGCATGCCCTTGGGCACCTTGACCTTTTGCTTGCTCCAGGCCGGACCGATCAGGCGCATGCCCTTGACGCGCTTGATCGCCTGCACGATATAGACCGCGCCGAAATACGGCCACCAGCGGTCGCCGGCCTTTTCCATGAAGTTGAAACGTTCCAGCCATTTGTCGGTGGCGCACGGCGGCGCATAACAGCCGAAGTGGCCGCGATTGACTTCCATGTTGAGCAGCTTGAGCCAGTCCTTCAGGCGCGGCAGGCGGATGAATTCGCCGTCCTGCGGCAGGAAGTGCGCGCCGGTCAGCCGGCCTGCGGCCTGGCGTACGCCCCACAGGCTGGTCGGGTTGAAGCCGCAGATGATGACCTGGCCTTCCGGGATCAGCACGCGCTCGACTTCGCGCAGCACCTGATGCGGCTCGGCGCTAAATTCCAGCACGTGCGGCAGCACCACCAGGTCGAGACTTTGCGTGGCGAACGGCAGTTCGGAAAAATCATGCGCCACCACCAGCGGGATCTCGCGGCCTTCCTGCATGCCGGCCGAGGTTTCGACCGGCAAGCAGTTATCGGTGAGCCAGCGGTAAGGCATGCGGTTGGCCTGCAGCGCGTTGATCTGCGGCATGCCGATCTGCACCGCGTTGAATCCGAAGATGTCGGCCGTGAGCGCGTCCAGGTGCTTTTGCTCCCAGGCGCGGACGTAGTTGCCCATCGGCGTATGCAGCCAGTCGTCGAGGGCTATAATGGCCTTTCCCGAATCCGTATCGACTTCCGCCATCACGCGCGCCCATCCAGCCATGTCAGCCATTCCGCCAGCCATATCTTCCGCATCGTCCGCTTCCTTGAGTGTCCTGACTGTTCCTGCATTTGACGATAATTACCTGTGGTTGATCCATGACGGCGTCAATGCGGCGGTCGTCGATCCGGGCGATGCCGCTCCGGTCCTGGCAGCGCTCAAGGCACATGGCCTGACGCTGGCCGCTATTCTACTGACTCATCATCATGCTGACCATGTCGGCGGCGTGCCGGCCTTGTTGCAACATGGACAAGTTCCGGTCTACGGCCCCGCCGGTGAAGCGATTCCGACGATTACCCACCCCTTGTGGGAAGACGATCTGGTGCATTTGGCCGCGCTTGGTCTCGACCTCAAGGTAATCGACGTGCCTGGACACACAAAGGGTCACATTGCCTACTACGCGGCGCGCCAGGGCTGGCTGTTCTGCGGCGACACCCTGTTTGCCGGCGGCTGCGGCCGCCTGTTCGAAGGCACGCCGCAGCAGATGGTAGCCTCGCTCAACAAGCTGACCGCCCTGCCCGGCGACACCAAAGTCTACTGCGCCCACGAATATACCCTGTCCAACCTGCGCTTCGCGCGTGAAATCGAACCGGGCAACGCGGCGCTGGCCGCGCGCATCGATGTGGAACAAGCAAAACGCGCCCGCAACGAGCCGACCGTGCCGACCACCATCGCGCTCGAAATCGCCACCAATCCTTTCCTGCGTTACAAGGAAAGCGCCGTCATCGCCCGCCTGCAAGAGGCGGGGCGTCTGCCTGCCTCAGGGAAACAAGTTGATCCGGTGGAAACATTCGGGGCATTACGCGAATGGAAGAATACCTACAAATAGGCGGTAAATAGGCCCTTTTTCGGACAAATACCAAGCGAATCAAGGGCTTAAGCTTTGTAACATAAGTGAATTTTTACTTGACGAGTGAAAAGGGGCTTACGTACACTCCGTCTAGTCTCCAAATCCACCGGCTTGCAAGCCGTTTTTAGATAAACAGGCGCTTTTGTTGTTTTTTAATAACAGACCCGCCAGATGCATCATTGCTTTCGTTCGGACACATACTTCCTGGCAGGAGGTGCCGTGCATCCGCGACGGCCGGTGAATTTACAATGCGAATTTAATCGCACTTCAGCCTCAGGCACAGGATCACGTACCCATGCAGCTAACATTCAGGAAACTGGCGATCGCAGCGCTTTTCTCTCTCGGTACCCCCCTCCTGGCCCACGCCAACGACATCTCGATCTACCCCGCACCTTTCAACGCCATCAATCCGAATGATCCGTCGTCCGCACTGCCGGGCATGGAAGACATCGACATCTGGGCGCGCATCCGCAAGGGCTTCGGCATTCCCAATCTGGAAAACCCGCTGGTCGACAACCAGACCCAGTGGTACAGCTCGCGCCCTGACTATATCCAGCGCACCACCGTGCGCGCTTCGCGCTATCTGTTCCACGTCGTTCAGGAACTTGAAAAACGCGGCATGCCGACCGAACTGGCGCTGCTGCCGTTCATTGAATCAGCCTTCAACCCGCAAGCCTTGTCGACCGCCAAAGCGGCCGGCATGTGGCAGTTCATCCCTTCAACAGGACGCGACTACAACCTGAAGCAGAACCTGTTCACCGACGAGCGCCGCGACGTGCTGGCCTCGACCGACGCGGCGCTGACTTATCTCCAGAAACTCTATGGCATGTTCGGCGACTGGCAACTGGCGCTGGCCGCTTATAACTGGGGGGAAGGCTCGGTGCAGCGCGCCGTCAACCGCAACCTGGCCGCCGGCCTGCCGATCGACTTCAACACGCTGTCGGCGCAGATGCCCAACGAGACGCGCAACTACGTGCCGAAACTGCAGGCGGTCAAGAACATCATCGCCATGCCGGGTGAATTCGGCATCGACCTGCCCAAGGTCGACAACCAGCCCTACTTCGTCACCATCGGCAAGACCCGCAACATCGACGTGAAGGTCGCCGCGCAACTGGCCGAATTGTCGCTCGACGAATTCAAGGCGCTCAACCCGCAGTTCAACCGCCCGGTCATCATCGGCGGCGACGACACCAAGATCCTGCTGCCGGAAAGCAATGCCGAGAAGTTCAAGACCAACATGTCCAAGTTCACACAAGCACTGAGCTCGTGGACCGCGCATACCGTGTCGAGCGCGCGTGAGCGCATCGAAACCATCGCCAGCCGGTTCGGCACCACGCCGGACGTGATCCGCAGCGTCAACCAGATCCCGCCGAAGATGGTCCTGAAAGCCGGCTCCATGATCCTGGTGCCCAAGACAGAAACCTCGATGGAAGCCGACATCACGCCTGAAATGGCCGACAGCGCCCGCCTGGCAGTGGCGCCGGACGTGCCCGATTTCAAGCGCATCTATGTGAAGGCCGGCAAGCGCGACACGCTGGCCTCGATCGCCGGCCGCTACCGCGTCAGCGTGGTCCAGATCAAGCAATGGAACAGTCTGCATCACGACACGCTGGCCAACGGTCAGAGCCTGCAATTGCAAGTGCCTTACCAGACACCTGCAGCCGCGCCGGTGCGCGTGCGTCAGGTCGTGCATGCGCCGGCCAAGCCGATTCGCAAGGCGCCTGCCGTGGTCGCCAAGAACACCCGTGCAGCCCCGGCCCAGGCACGCAAGTCGGCGCCGATCACGCTGGCATCGGAAAGCGGCAACCGTCGCCGTTGATATCTGCAGGTTCAAGTCGACGAAAAAGCCGGGATGTGTTCCCGGCTTTTTTATTTCCGTCGATTTTTACCGCACTGCAAAACGGCAAATTTCACTGCGGTATCAGAGGGTACTCTGCAATCGGTCCGCGATTTTTGATTGCAAATTTAACAACAAAGCGCTGCATCGCCTGCCGCACCGCCGCATAAGTGATCGCGAAAACCGCCTTCATTTTCCCAAAATCCGGTGCTATGATTCAGTCGCGCAAACGTTTGCGCGCAAAAGCAAAACACACAAAAAACAGCATGCCGATCCATACGAATTGCTGCTCACCCCGAATATCTGGAATCTGGAGACATCATGAATAAACGTATCCGCCTCAAGCTGATTGCCGCCGCCGTCCTCGCCTGCGCCCTGCCCGCACTGCCTGCGTTGGCCCAAGCGCAAACTGCCGCCAAGCCCAAGGTCGCGCTGGTGATGAAGTCGCTGGCCAATGAATTCTTCCTGACCATGGAAAACGGCGCCAAGGAACACCAGAAAGCCCACGCCGCGCAATACGACCTGATCGCCAACGGCATCAAGGACGAGCAGGACACCGCCAACCAGATCAAGATCGTCGAACAGATGATCGTCTCCAAGGTCAGCGGCCTGGTGATCGCACCGGCCGATTCCAAGGCGCTGGTGCCGGTGATCAAGAAGGCCATCGACGCCGGCATCATCGTGGTCAACATCGACAACAAGTTCGACGACGCCGCCCTGAAGGAAAAGGGCATCACCGTGCCGTTCGTCGGCCCGGACAACCGCAAGGGCGCCAAGCTGGTCGGCGATTTCCTGGCCAAGCAGATCAAGAGCGGCGACAAGGTCGCGATCATCGAAGGCGTCTCGACCACCTTCAATGCGCAGCAACGCACGCTGGGCTTCCAGGACGCCATGAGCGCGGCCGGCGCCAAGGTGGTGTCGGTACAATCGGGCCAATGGGAAATCGATCCGGGCAACAAGGTTGCCGCCTCGATGCTGAACGCCAATCCTGACATCAAGGCGATCCTGGCCGGCAACGACAACATGGCGCTGGGCGCAGTCGCTGCGGTCAAGGCTGCGGGCAAGGCCGGCAAGGTGCTGGTGGTCGGCTATGACAACATCAACGCCATCAAGCCGATGCTCAAGGACGGCCGCGTGCTGGCGACCGCCGACCAGTTCGCTTCGCAGCAAGCCGTGTTCGGCATCGAAACGGTCCTGAAGGCGCTGGCGGACAAGAAGAAGCAAAGCAGCCTCGGCGGCGCGGTTGAAACCAAGGTCCAGCTTGTGACCAAGGACACCAAGTAAGCAATAGAGAAACAACAGAGAAGCATCGGGCGGAACGCGTGTGCGCTCCGCCCTTCCCGCAACACCGAATTTCTGAACCACACCTTCACGGTGGAGACTGCATGTCCAATCCATCATCCCCGGCTTTGCTGTCGCTCGGCGGCATCGGCAAGACCTATGTCGAACCGGTGCTCAGCGACGTCTCGCTGGAAATCCGCCCCGGCCAGATCCTGGCCCTGACCGGAGAGAACGGCGCCGGCAAGAGCACGTTGTCGAAAATCGTCTGCGGCCTGGTGCAATCCACCACGGGCGCCATGCAACTCGACGGCCGGCCCTACCAGCCGCGCTCGCGCACAGAAGCCGAACAACTCGGCATCCGCATGGTGATGCAGGAACTGAACCTGATCCCGACGCTGAGCATCGCCGAAAACCTGTTCCTGAACCAATTGCCGCAACGTTTCGGCTGGATCGACCGGCCCAAACTGGCGGCGCTGGCGCAAGCGCAAATGGCGGCGGTCGGCCTGACCGACATCGACCCGTGGACGCCGGTCGGCGACCTCGGCGTGGGTCATCAGCAAATGGTGGAAATCGCGCGCAACCTGATCGGCAGCTGCCGCCTGCTGGTGCTGGACGAACCCACCGCGATGCTGACCAGCCGTGAAGTGGAATTGCTGTTCGCACAGATAGCGCGACTGCAATCGGAAGGCGTGGCGATCATCTACATCTCGCACCGCCTGGAAGAATTGAAACAGGTCGCCGACCGCATCGCCGTGCTGCGCGACGGCAAGCTGGTCTGCGACGACGCCATCGGCGGTTACAGCAGCGACGCGCTGGTGCAGCTGATGGTCGGCCGCGCCGCCGAGGCCGAGCTCGATCTCGGTCATCGCGAGATCGGCGCACCGCTGCTGCGCGTGCGCAATCTGGGTCGCGGCGAGGTCGTGGCGCCGGCTTCGTTCGATCTGCGCGCCGGTGAAATCCTCGGCATCGCCGGTCTGATTGGCTCGGGCCGCACCGAGTTGCTGCGCCTGATCTTCGGCGCCGACCGCGCCGACCAGGGCGAAGTCTTTATCGGCGATCAGACACAAGCCACAGACATCCGCTCACCAAAACACGCGATCGCCGCCGGCATCGCCATGATCACCGAAGACCGCAAGAGCCAGGGCCTGCTGCTGCCGCAGTCGATTGCCGTCAACACGTCGCTGGCCAAACTCGGCGACGTCAGCAGGATGGGCCTGCTGGACGGCGATGCCGAAGCGAATGTCGCCGCCGACTACATCAAGCGCCTGCGCATCCGCTCGCGTGACGGCGCGCAAGCCGCGGGCGAACTGTCCGGCGGCAACCAGCAGAAAGTGGTGATCGCGCGCTGGCTCTACCGTGATTGCCCGATCATGCTGTTCGACGAACCGACGCGCGGCATCGACATCGGCGCAAAATTCGACATCTACAAACTGATGGCCGACTTGTCGCGCCAGGGCAAGGGCCTGCTGATCGTTTCCAGCGACCTGCGTGAGCTGATGCTGATCTGCGACCGCATCGCCGTGATGAGCGCGGGCAAGCTGGTCGACACCTTCGAGCGCGGCCAGTGGAGCCAGGAGGCGATTCTTGCATCGGCCTTCAGCGGCTACATGAATTCGCCCGCCACCGCAGCGACAGAACAAACCGCCTGAACGCGACGACTCCCACATCTACGCAAAATAAAATCATGAGCCATCCCAACCGCACCTTCTCCGTCTACGGCCTGTCCGCCGTCAAGAACTACCTCGGCCTGATCGGCGCCCTGTTCGCGATGTGCGTGCTGTTCTCCTTCCTGAGCGAAAACTTCCTCACGCTGGCGACCTTCAGCACGCTGTCCAACGACATCCCCACGCTGGTCGTGATGGCGGTCGGCATGACCTTCGTGCTGATCGTCGGCGGCATCGACCTGTCGGTCGGCTCGGTGATGGCGCTGGCGGCATCGATCCTGTCGATGGCGATGGTGCGCTGGGGCTGGCCGCTGTTTGCCTCAGCCCTGCTTGGCATCCTGGTGGCGAGCCTGTGCGGCATGCTGACCGGACTGATCTCGGTGGGCTGGCGCATTCCCTCCTTCATCGTCTCGCTGGGCGTGCTGGAAATGGCGCGCGGCATGGCTTACCAGGTCACCAACTCACGCACCGAATACATCGGCAGCGCGGTCGACGGCATCAGCTCGCCGATCTTCCTCGGCCTGTCGCCGGCCTTCATCGCATCGATCGCAGTCGTCGTCATCGGCCATCTGGTGCTCACGCGCACCGTGCTGGGACGCCACTGGATCGGCATCGGTACCAACGAAGAAGCGGTGCGGCTTGCCGGCATCAATCCGCGTCCGAGCAAGATCCTGGTATTTGCGCTGATGGGCTTGCTGGCCGGCGTCGGCGCGCTGTTCCAGGTGTCGCGCCTGGAGGCGGCCGATCCCAACGGCGGCGTCGGCATGGAGCTGCAGGTGATCGCCGCGGTCGTGATCGGCGGCACCAGCCTGATGGGCGGACGCGGCTCGGTCATCAGCACCTTCATCGGCGTGCTGATCATCTCGGTGCTGGAAGCCGGCCTGGCGCAAATCGGCGTGTCGGAACCGATGAAGCGCATCATCACTGGACTGGTGATCGTCGCCGCCGTCGTGCTCGACACCTATCGCCGTCGCGGCGAACGCAATACGCACTAAGCAGACCGAAAAACATTCATTCAGCGATAAGAAAAACATGGCAACCATCAAGGACGTAGCGCGCCACGCCGGGGTCTCTTACACCACCGTGTCGCACGTGCTGAACAAGACCCGGCCGGTCAGCGCCGAGGCGCGCGAGCGCGTGCTGGTTGCGGTCGAAGCGCTGGCCTACGTGCCCAGCGCACTGGCGCGCTCGCTGCGCAGCAACGCCACCGGCAGTATCGGCCTGATCATTCCGAACAACACCAATCCGTATTTTTCGGAAGTGGCGCGCGGTATTGAAGACAGCTGCTACGAAGCCGGCTACAGCGTGATCCTGTGCAATTCGGACGATGATCCGGCCAAGCAGCGCGACTATCTCAACGTACTGCTGACGAAGCGCTGCGACGGCCTGATCGTGGCGACGCTGGCGCAGACCGACGGCGAACTGCTGCGCAAGATGAAGGTGCCGACCGTGCTGCTCGACCGCGCGCCGAAAGACATGGCGATCGATCTGGTGGCGGTCGACAACGCTGCCGGCGGCGCGCTGGCGGCAGAGCATTTGCTCGCGCTGGGCCGCCGTCGCATTGCCTGCATCGGCGGTCCGGAGAGCCTCGACATTTCCGCGGAACGCATTGCCGGCCTGCGCAGCACACTGCAAACAGCCGGCGTCGCCATCGCGCCGGACTTGCTGGCCTACGCCGATTTCACCAGCGCGGGCGGCTATGCGGCAGCACGCGCCTTGCTCTCCGCCGAGCAAGCGCCCGACGCCATTTTCTGCTGCAACGACCTGATGGCCATCGGCGCCCTGCGCGCCGCCGCCGAGCGCGGCATTGACGTGCCGGACGCCTTATCGGTGATCGGCTTCGATGACATCGACCTGGCAAGCTTTGTGCATCCGCCATTGACCAGCGTCTCGCAGAACACGCGCACGCTGGGCCAGCTGACCGCACAATGCCTGCTCGAACGCATCGCCGATCCGACGCGCCCCGTGCAACGCAAGACCATCACACCGCAACTGCACGTGCGCGGTTCGACCGTGCGCTCGCCGACATGAGCGCGTGACGGCATCCATTCAACAATTCCATTCATCAATCGTCGGAAACACATGATAGTCATCATCGGCAGCATCAACATGGATCTGGTCTTGCGCGTGCCGCGCATGCCGCTCCCGGGCGAAACCATCACCGGCGGCCAGTTCCGCACCATCCCCGGCGGCAAGGGCGCCAACCAGGCCGTGGCCTGTGCGCGCCTGAGCGCCGACAGCGTCAAGGTTGCGATGGTGGCCTGCCTGGGCGATGACGCCTTCGGCGCCGAGTTGCGCGCCGCGCTGCGCAAGGACGGCATCGACGACAGCCACGTGGCGACGATTCCCGGCACGGCGTCCGGCATCGCCTCCATCCTGGTGGACGACAACGGCCAGAACAGCATCGTGCTGGCATCCGGCGCCAATGCCGAACTGAGCCCGGCGCACATCGATGCCGCGCGCAGCCTGATCGAACAGGCCCGCATCGTGGTGCTGCAACTGGAGTCGCCGCTGACTACCGTGATCCACGCCATCAAGCTGGCACATGCGCTGGGCAAGACCGTGGTGCTCAATCCGGCGCCGGCGCAAGCCTTGCCGACCGAGTTGCTGGGACAGATCGATTACCTGGTGCCGAATGAAATCGAAGCCGCAATGCTGGCCGGCATGCCCGCCAGCGGTATTGATAATGACGAACAAATTGCCGCCGTGATCGGCAAGTTGCGCGCCGCCGGCTCGACCAATGTGCTGGTCACGCTGGGAGACAAAGGCGTCTACGCCGCGTTGGAATCAGGCTCCGAACATTTCGACGCACAGGCGGTCAAGGCAGTCGATACCACCGCCGCGGGCGACACCTTCATCGGCGGCTTCGTCGCCGCGCTGGCGGAAGGTCGCAGCGAAGCCGACGCCATCGCGCTGGGTCAGCGCGCAGCCGCCATCAGCGTGGCGCGCGTGGGTGCGCAGACCTCGATTCCGTCGCGTGCAGAAGTGACTGGCTGAATGGCTGAACTGAAGGGAAACTGACATGAAGAAAACGCCGCTGCTCAACATCGCCCTGTCGCACCTGATCGCTTCGCTCGGCCACGGCGACAGCATCGTCATCGGCGATGCCGGATTACCGGTGCCGGCCGGCGTGCCGTTGATCGACCTGGCGCTGACGCGCGGCATCCCCGGCTTCATGGACACGCTGCAAACCGTACTGGCCGAAATGCAGGTCGAACATCATGTGCTGGCCGATGAACTGGCCGAGCGCAGTCCTCAGCTGGCGCAGCAGATCGGACTGCTCGGCCTGGCCGGCAAGCAGACGCTGTCTCATGAAGAATTCAAGCGCCGCACGCAACAGGCGCGTGCGGTGATTCGCACCGGTGAATTCACGCCTTATGCCAACATCATTCTGGTGTCGGGCGTAACATTCTGACGCGCTGAAATACGCAAGCCCGCATTAGAACTCGCGCCTATTTATGAAATGAGTTCTAGTCACTACGACTGGCGTAAGTCGCCGCCGCCAGCAGGCGCTGTGTATAAGCCTGCGACGGATGTTGCAATACCTGCTCCACCCCGCCGCTCTCGACCACCTTGCCGTCCTTCATCACCAGCACCTGATGCGCCATCGCCCGGATGACCGCAAGGTCGTGGCTGATGAACAGATAGGCCAAGCCATACTTGCGCTGCAATTGCGCAAGCAGTTGCAAGACCTGCTGCTGCACGGTGACGTCGAGCGCCGAGGTCGGCTCATCCAGCAATAGCAAATCCGGCTTCAGCACCACTGCGCGCGCAATCGCGATGCGCTGGCGCTGGCCGCCGGAGAACTCATGCGGATAGCGTTGCAGCATGTCTTCCGACAGGCCGACTTCGTGCAGCGCCGCGACCACTTCGGCGCGCTGCTGCGCGACGCTCAGTTGTGACTGGTGCAGGGCCAGTCCTTCGCCGACGATCTGCGCGACCGTGCGGCGTGGCGACAACGATGCGAACGGATCCTGGAACACCACCTGCATGCGCGCGCGCAAGGGCCGTATCGCGGCCGAACTCATGGCGCTGACCGGCTGGCCGTCGAAACGGATATCGCCTTCGACCGTGGCCGTGGACAGACGCAGCAAGGCCATGCCCAGGGTCGACTTGCCGGAACCCGACTCGCCGACGATGCCGAGCGTTTCACCCTTGTGCAGCGTCAGGCTGACGTCGTCGACGGCGGCGAATTTTTTCTTGCGCAGCCAGCCTTGTTTGATCGAGAAAGTGCAGCGCACGTTCGTGCCGCTCAGCAGCACCGGCGCATCCGGGGCGATCTCCTCGACATTGCGTTGCGGCTGGCTGGCCAGCAGTTTGCGTGTGTAGGCTTGCTGCGGCGCTGCGAACAAGTCGGCGGTGGCGGCGGTCTCCACCAGCTTGCCTTTTTCCATCACGCCGACGCGGTCGGCAAAGTGGCGCACCAGATTGAGATCGTGCGAGATCAGCAGCACAGCCATATTTTCGTCGCGCTGCAATTGATTGAGCAGTTCCAGGATCTGCACCTGGATCGTCACGTCTAGCGCGGTGGTCGGCTCGTCGGCGATCAGCAGCTTGGGATGGCAAGCCAGCGCCATCGCGATCATCGCGCGCTGGCGCTGACCGCCCGACAGCTGGTGCGGATAGGCCAGTGCGCGCCGGGCAGGTTCGGGGATGCCGGTCTTTTCCAGCAAGGCCACGGTGCGCTGCGCAGCCGCTCGGGCGTTCAGGCCTTCGTGCAACATCAGCACTTCGGCGATCTGGTTGCCGATGGTGAACAAGGGATTCAGCGCCGTCATCGGCTCCTGGAAAATCATCGCCGCATCCATGCCGCGCACGCCGCGCATGGCGGCTTCGCTCTTTTGCAGGATGTCTTCGCCGTTGAACAGGACCTGGCCCTCGTAGCGCGCGTCCTGATTCAGGCGCAACACCGATAAGGCGCTGACCGTCTTGCCGGAACCGGACTCGCCGACCAGCGCGAATTTTTCGCCGGGCTGGATGACGAAGCTGACGTCGTCGACCACCGTGGCGTCGCCGAAGCGCACGGAGAGATTGCGGAGTTCAAGCAGGCTCATGCCTTCCTCCGCACGTCGAGGGCATTGCGCAAGGCGTCGCCGATATTGGTCAGCAGCAGCAAGGTGATGGTCAGCACGAGGAATGTCGACAAGGCGATCCACCAGGCATCGAGATTGTTCTTGCCCTGCGCCAGCAGTTCGCCGAGGCTGGGCGTGGAAGGCGGCACACCGAGGCCGAGGAAGTCGAGGCTGGTCAGCGCCAGGATCGATGCACTCATGCGGAACGGCAGGAAGGTGACCACCGGCGTGAGGCTATTGGGCAGCACGTGGCGCCAGATGATCTGCATGTTCGACAGACCCAGTGCGCGCGCTGCCTGGACGTATTCAAGATTGCGATTGCGCAGGAAATCGGCGCGCACGTAATCCGACAAACCCATCCAGCCGAACAGCGACAGCAGCACCAGCAGCAGACCGATGCTGGGCTCGAAGATCGAAGAAAAAATGATCAGCAGGTATAGCTCGGGCATCGAGCCCCAGATTTCCAGCACGCGCTGCATGAACAGATCGGTGCGACCGGCAAAGTAACCCTGCACCGCGCCGGCCAGCAAACCCAGCACCACGCCGGTGGCCGTCAGCGCCAGGCCGAACAGGATGGAAATGCGGAAGCCGTACAGCAGACGTGCAAACACGTCGCGGCCGCGGTCGTCGGTGCCCAACCAGTTTTCCGACGAAGGCGGCGCCGGATTGGGTTGTTTCGCGAAATAGTTGAGCGTATCGAAGCGATAGTGATTGGATGGATAGATCGCCCAATTGCCATCCTTTTTGAATTGATCTTGGATGAAGGGGTCGAGGTAGTCGGCCGGCGATTCGAAGTCGCCCCCGAAGACCTTCTCCGAATAGTCATGCGCAATCGGGAACAGGATCTTGCCCTGGTAGCTCGCCACCAGAGGCTTGTCGTTGGAAACCAGTTCCGCGCCCAGGCTGATCACGAAAAGGACCAGGAAAATGATCAGGCTGACGTAGCCGTTGCGGTTCTGGCGGAAGCGCAGCCAGACGCGGCGGCCCGGTGAAATGGAAGGGGTCGGAGAAGAAGAGGAAGAAGAAGAAGAAGACGTCACGATGGTCGCGCTCATTTGGCCAGACTTTCAAACTGGACGCGCGGGTCGGCCCAGACATAGCAGAGATCGCCGAGCAACTTCACCACCAGGCCGATCAGCGTGAACAGGTACAGCGTGCCCATGACCACCGGATAGTCGCGCCGGATCACCGATTCATACGACAGCAAGCCGAGGCCGTCGAGCGAGAACAGCGTCTCGATCAGCAGGCTGCCGGCGAAGAAGGCGCCGATGAAGGCTGCCGGAAAACCGGTCACCAGCGGAATCAGCGCATTGCGGAATACGTGCTTGTACAGCACCTTGTTTTCAGAGAGGCCCTTGGCGCGCGCGGTCAGCACGTATTGCTTGCGGATTTCTTCGAGGAAGGTGTTCTTGGTCAGCATGGTCATGACCGCAAACGAACCAGCCACCGACGCGATCACCGGCAAGGTGATGTGCCACAGGTAGTCCTTGACCTTGCCGACCAGCGACAACGTGGCCCAGTCGTCCGAGGTCAGTCCGCGCAGCGGGAACCACTGCACGAAACTGCCGCCGCCGAACACCACCAGCAGGAACACGCCCAGGACGAAACCGGGAATCGAATAGCCGACCAGCACCAGCGCGCTGGTCGCGGAATCGAAACCGCTGCCCTCGCGCACCGCCTTGGCGATGCCCAGCGGCACCGAGATCAGGTAGGTCAGGAAGAAAGTCCACAAGCCGATCGTGATCGACACAGGCATCTTGGATTTCACCAGCTGCCAGACGTCGCCGTGATGGTAAAAACTCTTGCCCAGGTCGAAAGTGGCGAAGCCCTTGAGCATTTGCCAGAAGCGCTCGACCGGCGGCTTGTCGAAACCGTACAGCGCCTTGATCTCGTTGACGCGTTCGGTGTCGATGCCTTGCCGACCACGGTACTGCGAGGCACCGCCGCCGGAGGCTTCACCGCCGCCGCCGAGGCCTTTCATTTCGATCAGCGCCTGCTCGACCGGACCGCCCGGCACGAACTGGATCACGGCGAAAGTGATCATGACGACGCCCAGCAGCGTCGGCAGCATCAGCAGGATGCGTTTGAGGATATAGGACCAGATATTCATGGCAGCGCCGGCAAGTTAAGGATGATCAAGGTGACGATCGCGACATTCATTTCGGGGACGCTTCCCACCAGCTAGAGATCACATAAGGATCCGCCTGGTAGTACAGCGGCGCCACGGCGGGAATGCCGAAACGGTTGCGATAGGCCACGCGGTGCGTCGACGAATACCACTGCGGCACCACGATGTATTTGTGCAGCAGGACGCGGTCCAGTCCGCGCGCGGCCGCGACCAGGTCCTTGCGCGTATCGGCTGCGACCAGCGCTTCGACGAGTTTGTCGACGGCCTTGTCCTTCAGGCCCCAGACGTTGTTGGAGCCTTTTTCGTCGGCCGCCTTGGAACCGAACATGTCGAACATTTCATTGCCCGGGCTGCTGACGTCGGGGAACCGGATACTGGTCATGTCATAGTCGAACTCGTCCATGCGCTTGGCCACCAGGGCAAAATCGGCGGTGCGCTGGGTCACCTGGATGCCCAGCTTTTGCAGGTTGCGCACATAGATGCTGATCACGCGCGACAGCGCCGACTGATCGTCGAGGATCTCGAAGGCGAAGACTTGGCCCTTGGCGTTGCGCAAGGCGCCGTCGCGGTATTCCCAGCCGGCCTGGCGCAGCAGTTCGCGTGCCTGCAGCAGGTTGGCGCGCAGCGAGCCGGGCGGGTTGGTATTCGGCGGGACAGGGGCCGGCCCGAAGACGGCAGGATCGATCTTGACGCCGCCGGCCTGGATCGATTCCAGCAATTTCAGCTCGTCGCCTTCCGGCGCCCCGGTGGCCGCAAGCGGGCTGTTGTTGAAGAAGGAATAAATGCGCGTGTACTGGCCGTAGAACAACTGCCGGTTCATCCATTCGTAGTCAAGCGCAAGTCCCAGCGCCTGGCGCACGCGCACATCCTTGAACTGGTCGCGGCGCAGGTTCATGACGAAACCCTGCATGCCGGCGCCATTGGAATGCTTGAGTTCGCGCTTGACGATTTCACCGCTGACGAATTTCGGACCGTTGTAGTTGCGCACCCAGTTTTTGGCGCTGTATTCCACCACCACGTCGAACTCGCCGGCCTTGAAGGCTTCCAGTCGCGCCACGTCGTCCTTGTAGAAACGATAGGCGATGCGCTCGAAATTGAAGCTGCCCTTGCGCGTGGGGATATCCGTGCCCCAATAGGCCGGATTGCGCTTGTAGGTGATGTTGCGACCGACATCGTAGCTGTCGATCAGATACGGGCCGCTGGTGATCGGCGGCGTCAGCTGGATGTTGTCGAACGCCGTGCCGGCCGCCCACTTTTTAGAGAACACTGGTACGCCGCCGACGATCAACGGCAGTTCGTGGTTCTTCTTCTTGAATTCGAAGCGCACGGTCTGCGCATCGACCACCACGCATTGCCTGACGTCGGCGAACATTGACTTGAACTGCGGTGCCCCCTTGGCCAGCAACGTGTCGTAGGAATATTTGACGTCGGCCGCCGTGACCGGGTCGCCGTTGTTGAAGCGCGCCTTGGGATTCAGATGAAAAGTCATCGCCATGCGGTCCGGCGCCAGCGTCATGTCGTCGGCCAGCAGGCCGTACATGGTCGCCACTTCATCGGAGGAGCCGACCGCCAGCGTCTCGAACATCAGCGTCGACACACCCGCCGCAGCCACGCCCTTGAGCGAGAAGGGATTGAACTTGTCGAAGCTGGTGCGGCGGTCCGGATTGGCCAGGTACAGCGTGCCGCGTTTGGGGGCGTCAGGATTGAAGTAATCGAAATGGGTGAAACCGGCGGGATACTTGGGCGTGTCGTACAGTGAGAAGGCGTGGTCAGCGAAGACCGGACCGCTGAACCCGACTGTTGCCGCGAAGCTCAGAAGCAGTGTGGAGAGTGTGAATTTACGCATGCGTACTTGTCATGTCGGATTTCGGTTCCTGAAAGTTACGAAGCATTAGGAATCAGTTTGAAGCTAATTCGACTATTTTACAGAATAAACTTTTACACAATGGCAATAAGCCGCAGCGACAAAAGCTTCAGAAGTTGCCCCCGCCGTCGCTAGCCCCTACAATCTTGCCCAGTTCAAGCGCAAATATACTGCATAGAACCGGAATCCCCCTTATTTCGCCAGTTCCGGCGCGGCTTTCAGCCTGACGCCGCTGCACGGCGAATCACTCGGAGTCAACATGGCATTTCTGCAAGGCAAAAAAATCCTGATCACAGGTTTGTTATCGAATCGTTCCATCGCTTACGGCATCGCCCAGGCGTGCAAACGCGAAGGCGCGGAACTGGCGTTCACCTATGTCGGCGAGCGTTTCAAGGACCGCATCACCAAGTTCGCGGAAGAATTCGACACCAAGCTGATTTTCGATTGCGACGTCGGCAGCGATGAACAGATCAACGCCCTCTTCGCCGACCTCGGCAAGTCCTGGGATCATCTCGACGGCCTGGTGCACGCGATCGGCTATGCGCCGGCCGATGCGATTGCCGGCGACTTCCTGGAAGGTTTCTCGCGCGAAGGCTTCAAGATCGCCCACGACATCTCGTCCTACAGCTTCCCGGCCATGGCCAAGGCGGCCCTGCCGCTGCTGCGCCCGAACTCGGCGCTGCTGACGCTGACTTACCTCGGCTCCGAGCGCGTCGTACCGAACTACAACACCATGGGCCTGGCCAAGGCGTCGCTGGAAGCCAGCGTGCGCTACCTGGCCGAATCGCTTGGTCCCAAGGGCGTGCGCGTCAACGGCGTTTCCGCCGGCCCGATCAAGACCCTGGCGGCAAGCGGCATCAAGGGCTTCGGCAAGATCCTCGGCTTCGTTTCCGATCACGCTCCGTTGCGCCGCAACGTAACTATCGAGGACGTCGGCAATGCATCGGCGTTCCTGCTGTCCGACCTCGCTAGCGGCATTACCGGCGAAATCACCTATGTCGACGGCGGCTTCTCGCGTGTTGTCGGTGGCATCTCGGAATAAAATAATTGGCGCCCGGGGACTTATTCGAAGTAATTCTCCGAAGAAGTCCTAGTGCCAACTTCGACATTTTCCTGTATGATTCGGTTTGTGCGTTGCAATACGACGCACAAATCGCAATCCGGTCCACTGGATTGCTCAGTAGCTTCGCAAGCCCTAATTGTCGCGCTAGACAGTCGACAGTACGTAGTAAAAGCCCTCCCGCCTTGAGTGTCCTTATTTTCTAAGCGACACCGTCCCGGCGCAAAGCTTTTGTGCCGAAATTTCTTTGTTTTTCATAGTCATTTCGTTGGTTGGCGTTGCTTTTTTGCGTTCACCGCATTTGCTGTGCGCTCGTTGCGTTCGTTCAAACCGACGCAATCGTTGCGCTGCATTGCATTTGTCTGGCGCTCATACTAAACGAAAGAAAACATGACTTTTGAATCACTAGGCCTGCACCCATCGATCATCAAAGCCCTGACCGACTCCGGCTATACCGCGCCGACTCCGGTCCAGGAACAGGCTATCCCTGCCGCCATCGCCGGCAAGGATCTGCTGGTGTCGTCGCAGACCGGCTCCGGCAAGACTGCAGCGTTCATGCTGCCGTCGCTGCACAAGTTCGCCTCGATGCCGCCTGCCGCTCCCGGCGCCAAGACCCCCAACCAGGAAGCCCAGGCCGCCAAGGCGCGCGGCGACCGTCCGCGTTTCCGTCCCGCCCAGCCGAAGATGCTGGTGCTGACGCCGACCCGCGAACTGGCCCTGCAAGTGACTACCGCGACCGACAAGTACTGCGCCCACATGCGCCGTCTGAAGGCCGTGTCGATCCTGGGCGGCATGCCTTATCCGAAGCAGATGCAATTGCTGTCGCGCAATCCTGAAATCCTGGTGGCAACTCCTGGCCGTCTGATCGACCATATGGATTCGGGCAAGATCGATTTCTCCGAACTGGAAATCCTGGTTCTGGATGAAGCCGACCGCATGCTGGACATGGGTTTCATCGAAGACATCGAAAAAATCGTCGCCGCCACACCGGCAACGCGTCAGACCATGCTGTTCTCGGCAACGCTGGACGGCGTCGTCGGCAACATGGCCAAGCGCATCACCAATGCACCGCAGATCATCCAGATCGCCGGTTCCGCCACCAAGCACGAAAACATCTCGCAGCGCGTTCACTTCGTCGACGACCTGTCGCACAAGAATCGCCTGCTCGACTTCCTGCTGCGCGACGTCACCATGGATCAGGCTGTTGTCTTCACCGCCACCAAGCGTGATGCCGACACCATCGCCGATCGTCTGAACATCGCCGGTTTCGCCGCCGCCGCTCTGCATGGCGACATGCATCAGGGCGCTCGCAACCGCACCCTGGACGGCATGCGCCGCGGCCAGGTGCGCGTGCTGGTGGCAACCGACGTCGCCGCCCGCGGCATCGACGTGCCGGGCATCACCCACGTGTTCAACTACGATCTGCCGAAGTTCCCGGAAGACTACGTTCACCGCATCGGCCGTACCGGTCGCGCCGGCCGTAACGGCGTCGCCGTCTCGCTGGTCAATCACGCTGAAGGCATGCACGTCAAACGCATCGAACGCTTCACCAAGCAACCGATTCCTATCGACGTCGTTGAAGGCTACGAGCCAAAGAAGACGGCAGCTCCTGCACGCAGCGCGCGCAAACCGGGCGGCTGGCGTCCAGGCGACAACCGCAGCGGCCCACCACGTGCGGGCAGCGGTAACGGCAATGGCGGCGGTCGCAGCTTCGGCGGCAAACCGGCAGGCGCCGGCGGCCCGCGCAAAGAAGGCGGCGGCGGTTACAAGGGCAGCGGCGCGCGTGCCGACGGCGGCGCACGTCGTTCGTACGGCGATCGCTGATCTGCACTAAAGACTGTCCGTGCCGGTGCTGTTTGCCGGCGCAGCAAAACAAAAGGCCGCTTCATTGAAGCGGCCTTTGTCATTTCCGAAGCACAACGATGCGCTGCTCAGCTGCTGCAGACACCCGTCTTCCCTGCGCGCAATGCCGTCACGTCAGCGGCGATCGCGTCGGCGGCATTGCCCACCGCGCGCTGCATGCCCTGTACTACACCGTCAACACCCAGTCCCGACGCCGGTTCCACCACGGCCAGACGGCACACCGCGCTGCTGCTGTTGTCGCTGCGCGTGATGGTCCAGCCGAAAGTGGCGTCGACCTTGCCGCCCTTGACCGCGTCGAGCTGGCGCAATTCGACCACGATGCGATAGACCGGCTGATTGACGGGACGACCGCCGCGCGTCACGTCGACCGCGCCGAGACGGTTGGCCACGCCGCTGGCCAGGGCGTCGCGCAACTCGTTGTTGAACGGCGCTGACCAGCGGTCCTGTTCAAGAATATCCACGCGCGTGGCGTCGGTGCGCACCACGATCTGGGGACGCGCCAGACGCTCCGGCACGCTGACCGGGGCGACCTCGATGAAGGTCTGGCCGCCCGGGATCGATGCGACCGCCGTTGCAGGCGCGGCGGTATCAGCCAGCGTATAGAAACGCGTCGGCGCCGACGCGCAGGCGCTCAGCAGCGCCGCTGCTGTTGCTGCTGTTGCCAACGAGATGAGAGTGAAACTGCGCTGCATTATTTATCCTCCTGCTTGCCGCGAATCAGCGATTCCGGATGCTGCTGCAAATAATCGGTCAACACGCGGATGGACGCTGCCGCGCGCGACAGCTCCTGCATGGTCTGGCGCACGTCCTGCTGCAACGGCGCGTCTTCGGACAGGGTCCGTTCGGCGGCGCTGAGCGTCTTGCGCGCGTCGCGCATGGCGGCGGTGATTTCCGGTGCGACGTCGTTGTTGAGCTTGTTCATGGTCTGCTCAGCACTTGTGAGGGTCCGATTGAGCGTCGCCAGCGTCTTGCGCAGGTCGTCGCCGATCTTGTCGAAAGGCACCTTGCTGAGCTTGCGCGTGATGTCGCCGATCTGGTTCTGGATCTCGTCAAGACTGTTCGGTATCGTCGGGAATATCAGCGGCGTCCTTTCGATATCGATCTGCGCCGGCGCCGCGTTCGGGAAGAAATCGAGCGCCACATACACCTGCCCGGTCAGCAGGCTGCCGCTGCGCAGCTGTGCACGCAGGCCGCGCGAAACCAGATACTTCAGGCGCTGGCGCGGGGTGTAGCGGGACTCCTGCTGCTCGTTGAACTTACGACCGAGGCGATCCGGATACAGCTGCACCACAACCGGCATCACGAACTGCTGCGTCTTGTCGTCGTATTCGATGCCGATTGACTTGACCTCGCCCAGCACCACGCCACGGAAATCCACCGCCGCACCCGGCTCAAGGCCGCGCAAGGACTGGTTGAAATACAGCAGCACGGTTTGCGAGCGACCGTCCGGTTCCTTCATCGCCGCGGCTTCATCTTCGGCCAGGCGGAAGCTGGTGTTTTCCTTGGCAGGCGCCGGCGAGTCGAGATCGTCAATGCTCTTGAAGGCGATGCCACCGAGCACCACCGTCGCCAGCGATTGCGTGTGCAGCTTGAAGCCGCTGGCATTGATCTGCATGTCGAAGCCGCTGGCGTGCCAGAAGCGCGAACTGATGCCGACGAACTTGTCGTAAGGAGCATTGACGAAAATGCGCAGCGTCACGCCGCGACCATCCTGGTCGAGATCATAGGCGGCGACCTGGCCGACCTTGATGCGGCGGTAGAACACCGGCGAGCCGATGTCGACCGAGCCGAGGTCTGACGCATGCAGCACGAACTGCTTGCCCGAGGTATCGCGTGTGATGATCGGAGGTTGCTCGAGGCCGGCGAATTCTTTCTTCGTTTCTTCCGACTTGCCGGCGTCAGCGCCGATGTAGGCACCCGACAGCAAGGTATTCAAGCCTGAAATGCCCGATGCCGCCACGCGCGGACGCACCACCCAGAAACGGGTGTCGTCGGCGGTGAAGCTTTCCGCTTCCTTGGTCAGCTGCACGGTGGTGATGACGTGCGAGCGATCCTTGCTGAGCGTGATCGACTGCACCTGGCCGATGTCCACATCCTTGTACTTGACCTTGGTCTTGCCGGCCTCCAAGCCCTCGGCTGAGATAAAGCTGATGGTGATCACCGGACCGCGTTCGACCAGTATCTTGGCCACCAGCGTCAGGCCGACCACGGCGGCAACGATGGGAATCAGCCAGACCAGCGAAGGCAGCCAGTTGCGCCGGCGCTCGCGTTTGGGCTCCGGTCGGTTGGGTGACGATGGTGACAATGGCGGCGTCGTTGGTTCAGTCATTGATATCCTTTTCTTGTTGCTCTTGATGCTCTGCTTCCGGATCGGCTTCATCCCAGATCAGGCGCGGGTCGAAGCTCAGCGACGCCAGCATGGTAAACACCACTACCGAGCCGAACGCCGCCACGCCGATGCCGGCGCTGATCTTGGCAAAGCCTTCTATCTGCACCAGTCCCGTCAGCAGCGACACCACGAAGACGTCCAGCATCGACCAGCGGCCGATGGTTTCCACCACGCGGTACAACTTGGCGCGCTGCAGGCGCTGCCAGCTGCTGCGGCGGTGCGCGCTGACGGTCAGGATGATCAGCGCGACCAGCTTGAACAACGGCACCATGAAACTGGCGACAAACACCACGATGGCCAGTTCCCATGAACCCGACACCCAGAAATAGATGATGCCGCTCATGATGGTGTCGCGCTGCTCGTCGAGTAGCGTCGAGGTAATCATCACCGGCATCAGGTTGGCCGGGATATACATGATGCAGGCGGCGATCAGGAATGCCCAGGTGCGGTTGAGGCTGTCGATGCGGCGCCGGTGCAGTGGTGCATGGCAGACTTCGCATTGTTCGTCCTGCTGCGCGCCCTGCCAGACCGTGCCGCAATGGTGGCAAGGAAAAATATCGGTGCCGATGGCGCTGTCGAGATGAAGCTCGGGCTGGGCCGCGACCGGCTGCGGCGCGTCATCAATGCCGTCAACGCCGCTGTTGTGCATACCTGCGCTCATCCCACCGGCTCCCCGCTGTTGCGGCGTTCGCTGACCAGGATGCGCCACAGGTAGCGCGGGTTGAACGATACCACCACGGTCAGCAGGACGGTCAGCGCACCGAACGCCCACAGGGCCACGCCGGGCAGCACGGCCGCCATATTGGATAATTTCACCAGCGCCACCAGCACGCCCAGCAGGAACACTTCGACCATTCCCCAGGGGCGGACGATCTGCATCAGGCGCAGCAATATCTTTACGCCGGGGCGGCCCGCTTCGCGCACATCATGGGAGAACGGCAGCAACAGGTAGAGCAGCACCAGCATTTGCACCAGCGGAAACAGGATGGTAGTGGCCAGCACCAGCATCGCCACCAGAGACATGCCTTCGCCGTTGAGCACCATCACGGCGCCGAACAGCGTGGTCTCGCTGGTCAGGCCTTGCAGCTCGATCTGCACGATGGGGAAGCTGTTGGCGATCACGAACATGATCAGGCTCGCCACCGTCAGCGGCAGCAAATGCTCCAGGCGACTGCCGGTATCCCGCTCAAGCTCCGCGCCGCAGCGCAGGCAACGGGCGACTTCGGCGTGCGCCAGCACCGGCCGGCGATGCACCGCGTCGCACTCTTCGCAAACGATCAGGTCCGGACGCTCTTGCATGGAGGGGGTGAGAGGCTCAAATTGATGACTTATTGGTTAATTAGGAAAACTTGGATTCTAACAACAAAAAATGACTAGATCGGCTCGCTTTCCGCCTCTTTTGGGCGTAATCGGGCAGATAAAGCTTGACAATTCAAACGGCAATCTTCTAAAGTGGCCAGATGAACACCGCACCACAATTCTCCCTGACACTATCGCACCTCGCTGGCGCCCTGCTAGCGTTGCTACTAGTGACGCTACTACCAGCTTCGCGCTGATCCAAGCTTCCCCTGGTTTTTGCAGTTTCCTCGCTGGTCATGGTCTGAAAAGCATCCGAAATGGGTCTTCAGGCACACATGGCGGCACAATTAAAAAGTTGTAAATTTTTCCTGAAAAGCCGTCCATGCATTTCACGTCCATCACTGCATTCATGATTTCCGGCGAATTGATCGCCGCGACGGTCTTTGCACGTGTGTCGGCGACGCTACTGCTAAAACTACCGATCGGTCGCCTGGCCTCGCGTTAGTGGCAGTCAGGCGGCCCTTTGCTCAGGCCACATCGGATGAATTCCCCCAGTTTCGCCCAGTTTCATTTCTCTGTTCGATAGCAGTGACAAATTAAAGAGGTTCCACCATGATGTTAAGCAACCCGGCAGCAAAATACCGCGCATTCCCGACGATTCCGTTGTCTGATCGCACCTGGCCCAATCAGTTCATTTCCAAGCCCCCGATCTGGATGAGCACCGACCTGCGTGACGGCAACCAGGCGCTGATCGAGCCGATGAGCCCGGAACGCAAGCTGCGCTTCTTTGAAATGCTCCTGCAAATCGGCCTGAAGGAAATCGAAGTCGGCTTCCCTTCCGCCTCGCAAACCGATTTCGACTTCGTGCGCAAGCTGATCGAAGAAAACCGCATCCCCGACGACGTCACCATCATCGTGCTGACCCAGTCGCGCGAAGAACTGATCCGCCGCACCATCGATTCGCTGGCCGGCGCCAAGCAAGCCATCGTGCACCTGTACAACTCGGTCGCACCGGCTTTCCGCAAGATCGTCTTCAACATGTCGCGCGACGAGATCAAGAACATCGCCGTCACCGGCACACAACTGGTCAAGGAATTGACCGACGCCCGTCCGGAAACCCAATGGCGTTATGAATATTCCCCGGAATCCTTTAGCACCACCGAACTCGACTTCTCCAAGGAAATCTGCGACGCCGTCTGCGAAACCTGGGGCGCCACGCCGGAACGCAAAGTCATCCTGAACCTGCCGTCGACCGTCGAATGCAGCACCCCGAACGTCTACGCCGACCAGATCGAATGGATGTGCCGCAATCTGAAATATCGCTCGTCTTCCATCATCTCGGTGCACCCGCATAACGACCGCGGCACCGCCGTCGCCTCCGCCGAACTGGCCGTCATGGCCGGCGCCGATCGCGTCGAAGGCTGTTTGTTCGGCAACGGCGAACGCACCGGCAACGTCGACCTGGTCACGCTGGCATTGAACCTGTACACACAGGGCGTCAACCCCGGCCTGGACTTCTCCGACATCGACACCGTGCGCCAATGTGTCGAAGAGTGCAACCAGATCCCGGTCCACCCGCGTCATCCGTATGTCGGCGACCTGGTCTTCACTGCCTTTTCCGGCTCGCACCAGGACGCGATCAAGAAGGGCTTCGCCAAGCAACAACCGGACGCCATCTGGGAAGTACCTTACCTGCCGATCGACCCGGCCGACCTGGGCCGCAGCTACGACGCCGTGATCCGCGTCAACAGCCAGTCCGGCAAGGGCGGCATGGCTTACCTGCTGGAGCAGGAATACGGCCTGGCCCTGCCGCGTCGCCTGCAGATCGAGTTCAGCCGCGCCATCCAGCGCGAAGCCGACGCCAGCGGCAAGGAAATCGTCGCCACCGACATCTACACGATCTTCAAGACCGAGTACCTGGATCGCAGCGCACCGTACGTCTATCGCGCGCACCGCATGTCGGAAGATTCCTCGCATGAAGAATCGATCAAGATCGAAGTCGACATCGAGCGCAACGGCGAAAAGACCACCGTGCGCGGCACCGGCAACGGTCCTATCGACGCCTTCGTCAATGCGCTCGGCCTGGACATCAAGCTGATGGATTTCCACGAACACGCCATCGGCGCCGGCGCCAATGCCCAAGCCGCCAGCTACATCGAACTGCGCCTGAACGAAGCGCCGACCGGTTTCGGCGTAGGCATCGACGCCAACATCGTCACCGCCTCGTTCAAGGCCGTCCTCAGCGCCGTCAATCGCCAGATCGCGATCGACCAGAGCGCCAACCAGTCTTCCTCGCCAAAAGCAAAAGCAGCCTGATTCGGGACACGTAAAAAAAGCCGCCGGTTTATCCAACCGGCGGCTTTTTTACGTCAGTGGATTTCTTTACGCCGTCAGGCGAAAGCGAGTGATTTCGGATTGACGCCTTGCGCCGCCCGGATGAAGGCGGCATCGAGTGAATCACAATCAAACGTTGAGGAAAAATCGGCGCTATCGCGATACTTCGTAAACTTGCCGTTCACGAGAAAATAAAAATAATCACAGTTGTCAGCGATCTCGCTCACCAGATGGGAAGAAACCAGAATCGTTTTCTGACGTTTCTTCAACGTCGCAATCGCTTGCCAGATGTAGTACCGATATTCAGGATCAACTCCGCTGGTGGGTTCATCAAGTATGTAGACATCCCGGTCAATGGCCAGCAAGCACATAGCGATATACCAGCGCTTTTCACCGTAGCTGCAAACACCTGAACGCAATGCACCGATTTCATCAAACCGGGAACGCTTGTATTCTCCGATCAACTCATTCCTCCTCGCCTTCATCGCCGCCAGGTCAATCACGCCCGACATCAACGTGATCATTTCCGCGATTTCATGCATTTTGAGTGCAGCCGGTGTAGTGATAGCCTGAGACAAATAGATGCACTGCCCTGGACTCAATGCTTTCTCAGTTCGCAGCGTAGCAGTCGGATTGATTCCGCAGAGGATGTCGAAGAAGCTGCTTTTCCCGGCACCGTTTGAACCCAGCAAGCCCACAATTTCTCCGGGCTGCGCCCGCAACTTGGCATCATTTAAAACAATCTTGTCCTTGTACCTCAGCGTCGCTTCAATCACGTTGATTCCAGAATTCGAGTTCAATATCGACTCCATATAGGATTTATCTTGAAACACAACAAGCCGTAAATCCCCAGCGCCAGCAACAAAGCGAAATGTAATATCGGGGCGACTGAAAAACCCGTCGTGCCGCTGATGAATTCTCCGGCAACAAAATAGGGATTGATGAAATTGATCCAATGCAGCGCCACCGCATCGGTTTTCGTCGATGCCAGTCCCAGCATGATGAGCGGCATCGACAAAATTGACATCAGGCTGCTTGCCGTCTGAAACGTCAATGGAAGTGCACTGAATGTCACACATCCGGCCATCAGGATGGTCGTCGCGCATATAAAACGGATCAATGTTCCGACCAACGGCGCACCACTTATGCTCGGCTGAAAAACCAGACTTGTGACGAACAGAAAAAACAAGCCGTAGAGAATTGACAGCGTCAGAGACGCCAGAAATTGCGCGCCGACAAACTGCATCCGCGAACGGCCGGCGTAGGCGAATGTCCGGATAAATCCGCTTTCCCGCCGCCCTATCAGGTACAAGCCGAAGCCAAACAGCGCCGTCATTAATCCGATATAGGCCAGATACCAACCAGCACGAAGCAAGAACACCCCGCTCTCTTCTGAAAAGATATGTCGATCCGACCAATTGGCAAAGCAGAAGAAGCCTGCCGGCGCGATCAGCGCCCAGAAAATGCCTACGGGCTCGCGGCATTGTTCTCTGATTAGAATAAGACTGAGTTTTAAGGTAGTGAGCATTTTTTAATAGATGCGCAGGAAAACACTTGGCGAAATAATCATGCACGTTGCTGCGGCTTCAACTGACAAATCTACTACCAATTCACTTTAGCAATAATTATCAAAAATACAATTTTTTTTAGAATTCTGCAGATACTTGAATCGGGACTACCCAGCAAAAAGCCGCCGGTTTATCCAACCGGCGGCTTTTTTATTTGTACTTCAGCGAATCGTTACAACGACCGCGCCAATCGAATCCCGCTGTATTGCCAGCAAGCCGTAGCGGGGAAGAAATTTCGGTAGCTCGTGCGCGAATGCCCAAGCGGCGTGGCGCCGGACGAGCCGCGCAGGACGTATTGGTTGACCATGAACTTGCCGTTGTACTCGCCCACCGCTCCGTCGGGAATCGCGTAGCCCGGATACGGCGCATAACTGCTCGAGGTCCATTGCCACGCCGTACCGAAAAATTGCCGGCCTTCGTTGCCCAATTCGCCGGCGGCGTATTCCCACTCGGCTTCGGTCGGCAGGCGTGCACCGGCCCAGCGTGCGAACGCGTCAGCTTCGTAATAGGACAAGTGCAACACCACCGCATGCGGATCCAGGGGCAGCATGCCGTGCAGCGTGAACTCACGCCAGGCGCCGTCGTCCTGGCGCTGCCAGTACAAGGGATGCTTGATGTGATTGCTGCTGCGCCAGTCCCAGCCGGCCGACAACCAGTAGGCCGGATTCTCGTAGCCGCCCTGCTCGACAAACATCAGGTATTCGATATTGCTGATAAGGCGCGAACCGATGGCGAAGGCTTCGACGAACTGGCGATGTGAAGGCAGCTCGTTGTCGAAACAGAAGCCGCCGTTGCGATAACCGATTTCCACCACGCCGGCATCAAAGGTGTTCCACTCCAGCTCGGTCTGCACCGGCATTGCCTGCAAGGCACGCGGCAGGTACGCCGGTTTCAGCGGATTGAGCGACAACAGATGCTTGAGATCGGTGAGGATCAGTTCCTGATGCTGCTGCTCGTGCTGCATGCCGAGCTCCAGCAATCGCAGGCAATTGTCATCGCAGACATCCGACAGCAGCAAGGCCTGCATGCGCAGGTCGATGTTGGCGCGATACGCGCGAATTTCAGCCAGCGACGGCCGTGTGAGCATGCCGCGCTGCGGCCGCGGATGCTTGTCGCCGACGCCTTCATAATACGAATTGAACAGCACCCGGAAGGCCGGGTGGAACGGTGCGAAATCGGGCTCGTACTTTTCCAGTATGAAGGTTTCGAAGAACCAGCTGGTGTGCGCCAGGTGCCACTTGACCGGGCTGGCGTCGGGCATCGATTGCGCGCCGCAATCCTCGTCGGACAGCGGTGTGGCGAGGATCATCGAATACTCGCGCGTGCGCAGGAAGTCATCGACGATGGCGGCATTCGTTGCCGCCAATACTGCCGTCTCGTTATGCATGCTGTTGGTCTCCTTTATGCAGACGACTGCTCACACCGGTCGTGCGTAACACAGCATGAACCATTTCTGCGGGTCGAACCACATCTTGGCGTGGCCGAAACCGGCCTGACGCAGCAGGTCGCTGAAGCCGTCCGGCGTAAATTTGTAGCTGTTCTCGGTGTGGATGCGTTCGCCCTGATTGAATTTTCGCTCACCGCCGCACCAAGTCACCGTGAGGTCGCGGCGTGCTTCCAGATGCATCTCGATACGCGACAACTCCGGATTAAAGAAACCCCGATGCTGCCAGTCGTCGACGACAAAATCGCTGCCGAGCAGGCGATTGACGTGCAACAAGGCATTGCGGTTGAATGCCGCCGTCACGCCGAGCGCGTCGTCGTAGGCCGCATCGAGTACGGCTTTTTCCTTGACCAGGTCGATGCCGAGCAGGACGCCGCCGGCTTCACCCAGTTGCAGGCCGTGACGCATGCGGCGCAGGAATTGCAGCGCCTCCTCCGGCGCAAAATTGCCGAGCGACGAGCCGGGATAAAAGAACAGGCGATTCTCGCGTCCGACTGTCGACGGCAATTGCAGCGATGCGGAAAAATCCATCGCGATTTCCTGCATCGGGATCGCCGGGAATTTCTGCCGCAGGCCGTTCACCGCTTCGCGCAGGAATTCCGTCGAAATATCGATGGGCACGTACTGGCGCGGCTGCAACGACGGAAACAGGCGCGCCGCCTTGGCGCAATTGCCGGCGCCGAGGTCGATCATGGTCACGCCCTTGCCGACCGTCGCCGCGATGTCGTCGACATGCTGATCGAAAATCTGCGCTTCGGTGCGGGTCGGATAATATTCCGGCAGCGCGCAAATCGCCTCGAACAAGGTGGAGCCGAGCGCGTCGTAAAAATATTTGGGAGAGATGCTGGCACTTTCCGCCGTCAGCCCGTCTTGCAATTCGTTCCGGATGGGACAGGGTTCTGACCAATCATCCTGCATGTCCTGCAACAATCCTTGAGCCAATTTGCTCTCCTTGTTGAAACAGCATGAAATTTGTATAAGCGCCATATAAACGCGATCGGCACGGTATCGACACATGCAATACACTAGACCGCGTTTAAAGAACCAGATATGGCGTGCACACGGCGCATTTCAAGCGCGGCCAGGGAATAAATGAACATCCTGACACGCGGCTTGCATATCTGATGAATGCATATACTTATGCATTCTATCGACTTGCAATCAATCGCGTGGTTCACCGCCCGATAAAAAATCCGACATCCAGCCGCCAAAGTTGCTTCATCAACATCAAGAATCTTGCCAACATGTCATCAAGCATCAAACCAGAACCAGCCAAAGGCAGCATCAAAATCCTGATCGGCCTGCTCCCCTTCCTGCAACCCTACAAGCGTCAATTCCTGCTGGCCGGCCTGGCGTTGATCGTGGCGGCGGCGGCGACACTGGCGATTCCCTATGCCTTCCGGCAGATGATTGATCTGGGCTTCGGCAAGAGCGGCATCGGCGGTGCAGATGCCGCTGCCAGCACGCTGCACATCGACTTTTATTTCCTGGCGCTGTTCGGCGTGGCCTGCGTCCTCGGCGTGGCGACTGCGGCGCGCTTCTACATGGTGTCGTGGCTGGGCGAGCGCGTGACGGCAGACCTGCGCAGCGCGGTCTACGCTCATGTCGTCACGCAAAGCCCGCAGTTCTTTGAAACCACCAAGACCGGCGAAGTGTTGTCGCGCCTGACCACCGACACCACGCTGATCCAGACGCTGGTGGGCACCAGCATCTCGATGGCGCTGCGCAATGGCCTGCTGTTTATTGGCGGCATGGTCATGCTGTTCATCACCAGCGTCAAACTGTCTTCCATCATCATCGTGATGCTGGCGGCGGTGGTGCTGCCGATCGTGTTCTACGGCCGTCGCGTGCGCAAGCTGTCGCGCGAATCGCAGGACCGCGTGGCCGACGCCTCCGCGCTGGCCGGCGAAATCCTCAACGCCATGCCGACAGTACAAGCCTTCACGCACGAAGAGATCGAGGCGAAACGTTTCGGCACATCGGTGGAACGCGCCTTCCATACCGCCATGCAGCGCATCCGCGCGCGTTCGGTACTGACCATGATGGCGATTTTGCTGGTGTTCGGCGCCATCGTGTTCGTGCTGTGGCTCGGTGCGCATGCGGTCGTGCAAGGCAGCATGAGCGGCGGCCAGCTCGGCCAGTTCATCCTGTACGCCTCGCTGGTGGCAGGCTCCATCGGCGCCTTGTCGGAAGTGCTGGGCGACACCCAGCGCGCCGCCGGCGCGACCGAACGCCTGCTCGACCTGCTGGCGGCGCAGTCGCCGGTGCAATCGGTGCTGCTGCCGGAAACACTGCCGCCGCGCACCGCCAACGGCGCCGCCCTGCGACTGGACGACGTGGTGTTCCACTATCCGTCGCGTCCCGACAGCAACGCGCTGATGCATCTGTCGCTGGACATCAAACCGGGCGAAACGATTGCCGTGGTCGGTCCGTCCGGCGCCGGCAAGACCACGCTGTTCCAGCTGCTGCTGCGCTTCTACGATCCGCAGCAGGGCAAGATCACGCTGGACGGCGTCGACATCCGTTTCCTGAGCTTGCAGTCGCTGCGCAACGCCATCGGCATCGTGCCGCAGGACACCGTGATCTTTTCCGAGAACGCGCTGGAAAACATCCGCTTCGGCCGCGCCGACGCCAGCGACGAGGAAGTCATTGCGGCTGCAAAGATGGCTGCCGCGCATGAGTTCATCGAACGCCTGCCGCAAGGTTACCAATCCTTCCTCGGCGAGCGCGGCGTGCGCCTGTCCGGCGGCCAGCGCCAGCGCATCGCGATTGCGCGCGCGCTGCTGAAGAATCCTCCGCTGCTGTTGCTCGATGAAGCCACCAGCGCCCTCGACGCCGAATCGGAACGACTGGTGCAAATCGCATTGGAAGCCGCCATGGTCGGCCGCACCACGCTGGTCATTGCGCACCGCCTGGCGACCGTGCAGCGCGCCGACCGCATCGTGGTGGTGGAACACGGCCGCATTGTCGAGACCGGCACCCACACAGAACTGATCGCGCAGGACGGCCTCTACGCCAGCCTGGCGGCGCTGCAGTTCAATACCGACTGAGGTTGCGAGCAGGACTCCGGCATCCTCGTACGCGGTTTCAAAAAATAAAATAGACTTTCGGTTTCAGGCAACAACCACTTCCGTCATTTCCCTAATCCGCGAAGATGCGCCCTCCCCGGCGCGTCACGCGCACCACCAGGAGTTTCTGATGAGCAGCAAACTGTTTTCTCCGTTTACCTTGCGCGGACTGACCCTGCCCAACCGCATCGTGGTCTCGCCGATGTGCCAGTACTCCTCGCAGGACGGCTTCGTCAACGATTGGCATCTGGTGCATCTGGGCAGCCGCGCCGTCGGCGGCGCCGGGCTGGTGATCGTCGAGGCGGCCGGCGTGCTGGCCGAAGGTCGCATCACGCCGGAAGACGTCGGCATCTGGAAGGACGAACACATCGAACCGCTGCAACGCCTGACCCGCTTCATCGAAACCCAGGGCTCGTTCGCCGGCATCCAGCTGGCGCACGCCGGCCGCAAGGCCAGCGCCTGGCGTCCATGGGCGGGCAAAGCCGGCACTGTTCCCGCAGCGGAAGGCGGCTGGGAAACCGTCGGCCCTTCGGCGCTATCTTTCGACGCCACCTTCAAACCACCGGTCGAACTGAGCGTGGCCGCCATCGCCGAACGCGTGCAGGCATTTGCCGACGCCGCCCAGCGCGCGCTCAAGGCCGGCTTCAAGGTGGTCGAAGTGCACGCCGCACACGGTTACCTGCTGCATGAATTCCTGTCGCCGCTGAGCAATCAGCGCGCCGACCAATACGGCGGCACGCTGGAAAACCGCGCGCGCTTCCTGCTCGAAGTGGTCGCCGCCGTGCGCAAGGTGTGGCCGGCCGACCTGCCGCTGTTCGTGCGCGTCTCGGCCACCGACTGGACCGAAGGCGGCCTGACGCCGGACGACATCGTCGCCGTCTCGCGCCTGCTGCGTGAAGCCGGGGTCGATCTGGTGGACGTCTCCAGCGGCGGCAACGTCGCCACTGCCGTGATCCCGACCGGTCCCGGCTACCAGACTGCGTTCTCCGCACGCGTGCGCAACGAGGCCAAGATCCCTACCGGCACCGTCGGCATGATCACCGACGCCACTCAGGCCGAACACGTATTGCGCACCGAACAGGCCGACCTCGTGCTGCTGGCGCGCGAACTGCTGCGCGATCCATACTGGCCGCTGCACGCCGCCGACGAGCTCAAGGAAAACATCGCCTGGCCGCCGCAATACGTGCGCGCCGCATCGAGCAAGACGCCTCTGCGCCAGAACGTCGATTACAGCGATCTGGATTGATTTGTCTCCCGCGCCGGCCCAGGCGGTCGGCGCGATTTTTCATGGCATGGTATAAATGACGCCTGCCGTTTCATTTCCGCATCAAGACATCGAGACATTGCCGGATGTGAATTCAACGCCCTGCTTTATTCACATCCCTGTTCGCACCCGTACCCTTCACCCACCCGATCTGCAAAGAGATATCCATGTACAAAGACGTCCAACTCTTCATCGACGGTCGCTGGACCGCCAGCGTTTCCGATCGCACAATTCCTGTCGTCAATCCGGCCACGGAAGAAGTCATCGGCCATATCGCCCACGCCAACAAGCAAGACCTCGACGCCGCGCTGGCTTCCGCGCAAAAGGGTTTCGACACCTGGCGCAAAGTCTCTGCTTTCGAGCGTTCCAAGATCATGCGCAAGGCCGCCAACATCCTGCGCGAGCGCGCCGATGAAGTGGCGATGCTGATGACGCTGGAACAAGGCAAGCCGCTGGCTGAAGCCAAGGCCGAAACCCTCGGCGCCGCCGACACCATCGACTGGTTCGCCGAAGAAGCCCGTCGCACCTACGGCCGCCTGGTCCCGGCGCGCGTGCCGAACGCGTACCAAATGGTGATCAAGGAGCCGGTCGGTCCGGTCGCCGCGTTCACGCCATGGAACTTCCCTCTGAATCAAGTCGTGCGCAAACTGTCCGCCGCGCTGGCTGCAGGCTGCTCCATCATTGTCAAGGCGCCGGAAGAAACTCCTGCCTCGCCGGCCGAACTGATCCGCGCCTTTGCCGATGCCGGCATCCCTGACGGTGTGGTCAACCTGGTCTACGGCGTGCCGTCGGAAATCTCCGAATACCTGATCCCGCATCCGATCATCAAGAAGATTTCCTTCACCGGCTCGACCCCGGTCGGCAAGCAACTGGCCGCACTGGCCGGCACCCACATGAAGCGCGCCACCATGGAACTGGGCGGTCACGCGCCGGCCATCGTGTTCGACGACGCCGACATCGACGCCGCCGCCAAGCAACTGGCGATGGCCAAGTTCCGCAACGCCGGCCAGGTGTGCGTGTCGCCGACCCGTTTCCTGGTGCAAAAGAATGTGTTCGAAGCCTTCGTCGACAAGTTCATCACCGCCGCCAGCCAGCTCAAGGTGGGCGACGGCACGGTTGCCGGCACCACCATGGGTCCGGTCGCCAACAAGCGTCGCATCCCGGCGCTGGAAGCACTGATCAGCGATGCGGTGGAACAAGGCGCGCAACTGCGCTTCGGCGGCAAGCGCGTCGGCGACAACGGTTATTTCTTCGAGCCGACCGTGTTGACCAACGTGCCGCTGTCGGCACGCGCGATGAACGAAGAACCGTTCGGCCCGCTGGCGCTGATCAACTCCTTCGACACGCTGGATGAAGTGATCGCCGAAGCCAATCGCCTGCCGTTCGGCCTGGCTGCCTACGCCTACGCCAAGTCGGCGCAGACCAAGCACGCCCTGTCCTCGCGCGTCGAAAGCGGCATGATCACCATCAACCATCTGGGCCTGGCCCTGCCGGAAGTACCGTTCGGCGGCATCAAGGACAGCGGCTACGGTTCCGAAGGCGGCACCGAAGCGATCGAAGCTTACGTCAACACCAAGTTCGTTTCGCAGCTGGACGTGTAAGCACGCTACGTCGTAAAAAAAGCCCGCGCTCTTTGCTGAGCGCGGGCTTTTTCATTTCGGTCTGAGCGACTGAAATTATTTGTGCTTCTTGCCGTGGCAATGACAACCGACCACGTGATCGTCAATGACGCCGATGCCTTGCAGATAGGCATAAATGATCGTCGAGCCGACGAACTTGAAGCCGCGCTTGAGCAGGTCTTTGGATACCTGATCCGACAACGCCGTCTTGGCCGGCGCATCGCTTAGATTCTTCCATTTGTTGCGGATCGGCTTGCCGTCGACATACGCCCACAGGAAAGGATCGAGGCCGCCGACTTCGTCGCGCAGGCGCAGATAGCTCTGGGCATTGGTAATGGTCGCAGCCACTTTCAGGCGATTGCGGACGATGCCCGGATCGGCCAGCAGCTTGGCGACCTTGGCGTCGGTGTAGCGCGCGATTTTTTCCGGATTCCATTGATCGAAGGCGGCGCGGTAAGTCTCGCGCTTGTTGAGCACGGTCTCCCAGCTGAGGCCGGCTTGCGCACCTTCCAGGTTGAGCATTTCAAACAGGCGCGTCTCGTCGTGGCAAGGCACGCCCCATTCTTCATCGTGGTAAGTCACGTAGCGCGGATTGGCCAGATTGACCCAGGCGCAGCGTTGTACGCTCATTGCTTCCTCACTCATTTTATAAAGGCCATAAGGGCGGTTCATCCATCAGCGCGATCTGCTCGCGCAATTCCAAAATTCTGTCCTGCCAGTAGCGCTGCGTATTGAACCAAGGGAAAGCCTGCGGGAACGCCGGGTCTTCCCAACGCCGCGCCAGCCATGCCGAGTAATGGATCAGGCGCAGCGTGCGCAGTGCTTCGATCAGGTACAGCTCGCGCTGCTCGAATTCACAAAAGCTTTCATAGCCGGCCAGCAGATCGGACAACTGACGCACCATCTCGCCGCGCTCGCCTGATAGCAGCATCCACAAATCCTGAATCGCCGGACCGCTGCGGCTGTCATCGAAGTCGACGAAATGCGGGCCGGCGTCGGTCCACAAGACGTTGCCGACATGGCAGTCGCCATGCAGGCGCAACTGCCTGATGTCGCCGGCGCGATCGAAGCAGCGACGCACGCCGTCCAGCGCCAGATCGACCGTACTCTTGTACGAAATCAGCACATCCATCGGGATGAAATCATTGGCCAGCAGATAATCGCGCGGCTCTTCACCGAACGTCGCGATATTCAGCGCAGGACGATGCGCGAACGGACGCTGCATGCCGACCGCGTGGATGCGGCCGATGAAGCGGCCCAGCCATTCCAGCGTGTCGGGGTTGTCGAGCTCGGGCGCGCGGCCGCCGTGACGCGTGAAGGCGGCAAAGCGAAAGCCCTGGAATTCCTGCAGGCTGCGGCCATTGGGCAGCAGCATCGCCGGCACGACAGGGATTTCCTGCTCGACGAGTTCGTTGACGAAGGCATGTTCTTCCAGAATCGCCTCATCGCTCCAGCGCTGCGGACGATAGAACTTCGCCACCAGCGGCGGCCCGTCTTCCATGCCGACCTGATACACGCGATTCTCATAGCTGTTGAGCGCCAGCAAGCGACCGTCGCCGTACAGGCCGACGCTGTCGAGTGCATCAAGCACGGTGTCCGGCGACAGCCCGGCGAAGTTGAATACGGTGGTGGAATCGGTCATGGCTGCATTGTACGTGTCCGGGAAGCGCTGCGGTAATCCTCGCCTCCGCAGCGGAATGGAATTAAACTGCGGTTTTATTCGCAATACGGATGTCCAATATGCAACTCGACCAACCTCTCTCCGACGAAGAGTTCGACGAACTCGACGATTTCCTGCTGTCCGACCGCTGCGCCGAAGACGCCATGACCATGGATACGCTGCACGGCTTCCTCACCGCGCTGGTGATCGGCCCGCAGGAAATCCTCATGGCCGAATGGCTGCCGCGGGTCTGGGGCAGCAAGCCGGAAGACACGCCCAAGTTCAAGAACCCGAAAGAAGCCGAACGCATCACCGGCCTGATCGCGCGGTCAATGAACGAAATTGCCATCACGCTGGAAGTGGCGCCCAAGGAATACGAGCCGCTGTTCTGCGAACGCGAATACGAAGGCAAGAGCCTGCTTGATGGTGAAGCCTGGTCGTGGGGATTCTGGGAAGGCATCCAGATGCGTGCCAAGGAATGGGATCCGATTTTCCATTCCAACCTGGCTGCGCTGATGCGTCCGATTTACCTGCTCGGTTCGGACGAACTGGAAGAGGAAGAAATCGCGCTGGTCGAAGATCCGGTCAAGACCCACAAGCTGGCGGTGGAAGTGGAATCGGCGATTCCGCACATCTACAAGTACTGGCTGCCGCACCGCAAGTCGGCGGTGGAAACGGTGCGCCGCGACGGCCCCAAGGCCGGTCGCAACGACGACTGCCCTTGCGGCAGCGGCAAGAAGTACAAGAAGTGCTGCGGCGCCGACAAGGCGTAAGCAGTTGGTTTCAGCGCCGGGGCTTGTCTATCAAAGATAGGCGCCGGCAGCATCCCATAGCAGCTTGCAGCCGGCCACGAACAAGGCCGCAATCGTGATCTGGTAGAAACGCACCTGATCCACCTTCATCAATAATTTCAATCCCAGCCAATACCCGACCGGCGCCAGCGGCAGCAAGGCCAGCGAGGTTGTCAGGTTGCGCGCGTCGAACAGGCCGAGCAGCACGAACGGCACCACCTTCACTGCATTGATCACCGAAAAGAAAATCACCGAGGTGCCGACGAATACCAGCTTGTCGAGTTGCTGGGGCGCAAGATAAATCACGAACGGCGGTCCGCCGGCATTGGCGATGAAGCTGGTGAAGCCGGACATGGTGCCCCACATCGATCCGCGCACCACGCTCGGCGAAGTCGGCTCCAGCACGCGGCCGCGGCCGAGCAGGCGCTGCGCCACGAAGCTGATCGACAGCACGCCGATCAGGCCGCGCAGCATGGCGTCGGAAGTGAAGCGAAAGGTCAGCGCGCCGATGGCGATGCCGGCCAGCGCGGCGGGAATCAGGATGCGCAGATTGCGCGGGTCACCTTTGCCGCGAAAGGTGATCAGTCCCATGATGTCCATGGCGATCAGCAAGGGCAGCATGATCGCCGCGCCGACCGAAGGTGAGGCAACCAGCGACAGGATGGGAATGGAGAGGATGCCGAGCGAGCCGCCGCCCAGCCCGGACTTGGAAATGCCGACGATCAGCACCGCGGGGATCGCCGCTGCGTAGAACAGCGGGTCCTGGATCAAGTTGCGGCCCCGGGCCGCGCTTGCGATGTCGCCGTCGGCATGATCATCAACGGATTACTCCTTGATGAAATGCTCACGGTAGTACTTCAGTTCTTCGATGGATTCGATGATGTCGGCCAGCGCGGTGTGCTTCTGGTGTTTCTTGAAACCGCTTGCCAGCTCAGGCTTCCAGCGACGGCACAGTTCCTTGAGCGTGGACACGTCGAGGTTGCGGTAGTGGAAGAAGGCTTCCAGCTTGGGCATGCCGCGCGCCATGAAGCGGCGGTCCTGACAAATCGAGTTGCCGCACATCGGCGACTTGCCCACCGGCACGAAAGGCTTGAGGAAGGCGATCAGCGCCGCCGAGGCTTCTTCTTCGGTCACGGTCGAGGCCTTGACGCGTTCGATCAGGCCCGAACGACCGTGGGTGCCCTTGTTCCAGGCGTCCATGCCGTCGAGGATTTCGTCGGATTGGTGAATCGCGAATACGGGGCCTTCAGCCAGCACGTTGAGTTCGGGATCTGTTACCACAACGGCAACTTCGATGATGCGGTCGTTGTCCGGATCGAGGCCGGTCATTTCCATGTCGACCCAGATCAGGTTGAACTCGTTCGGACGCGCCGGGATCGTATAAGGAGCGGCGTTGGTGTCGGTGGCTTGTGACATAATTGTTCTTTCTACAGTTTCGGCTTGATTCGCTGCTTGATGTAAAGCTTAATTCGGCCGCTCAGCCCATCCGGTTCGCCATCTTCATCGAATTTCTTGAGCGGTCTTGACGACCGCCATTTTCGCACAGGGAAAGAATGTATTCACTCACGTTTTCGGTTTTGTTTGTCGGTTTTCTGCTGTTGACCCTGCTCGTCCGGTTCTGGCTCAGCTCGCGCCACATCCGCCACGTGCTGGCGCATCGCAGCGCGGTGCCGGCTGAATTCGCCGAAAAAATCCCGCTCGCGGCGCATCAGAAAGCCGCCGATTACACCGTCGCGCGCACCAAGTTCGGCATCCTCTCCTTGCTGGTGAACGCGGCCGTGCTGGTCGGCTTTACGCTGCTGGGCGGACTGCAACTGTTGTCCACCCTGCTGCTGCAATGGCTGGGCGGCCCCGGCATGATTTACCAGTTATGCCTGATCGGATCCTTCGCGGTGATTTCCGGCCTGATCGAATTGCCGTTCGACTACTACCGCCAGTTCGTGCTGGAAGAGTATTTCGGCTTCAACAAGATGACGCGTGCGCTGTTCTTCGGCGACGCCGTCAAGACCGGCCTGATCGGCGCCGCCATCGGCCTGCCGCTGCTGTGGGTGATCCTGACGCTGATGGACCAGGCCGGCGCGCTGTGGTGGTTCTACGCGTGGCTGGTGTGGAGCGGCTTCCAGCTGCTGATGCTGGTGCTGTATCCGACCGTGATCGCGCCGCTGTTCAACAAGTTTACGCCGCTCGACGACGACAGCCTGCGTGCGCGCATCGAAAATTTGATGCAGCGCGTCGGCTTCGCCTCGAAGGGCTTGTTCGTGATGGACGGTTCCAAGCGCAGCGCGCACGGCAACGCTTACTTCTCGGGCTTCGGCGCGGGCAAGCGCATTGTGTTTTTCGACACCCTGCTGGCGCGCCTGGCGCCGCATGAAATCGAAGCGGTGCTGGCGCATGAGCTGGGCCATTTCAAGCTCAAGCACATCGTCAAGCGCATCAGCGTGATGTTCGCGATTTCACTGGCGTTCCTGGCGCTGCTGGGTTATCTCAAGGGCCAGGCCTGGTTCTACACCGGCCTCGGCGTGAACCCGCTGCTGTTCGGCAACAACGACGCCATGGCGCTGATCCTGTTCATGCTAGCGCTGCCGATTTTCACCTTCCTGCTGTCGCCGTTGTCGTCGCTGTCCTCGCGCAAGCACGAGTTCGAAGCCGACGCCTTCGCCGCCGAACACACCAATGCGCAAGACCTGGTGTCGGCGCTGGTCAAGCTGTATGAAGACAATGCCTCGACGCTGACGCCGGATCCGCTGCATTCCGCGTTCTACGATTCGCATCCTCCCGCCTCGCTGCGGATAGGAAAACTGCACGACAAACTGAACGCGGCACATTGAGGAGTACGCCATGACACTGACAACCCAAACCCTGCTGACGCAAAAGAGCCAGCATCAGGTAGCCGCCTTCACCGATGCCGACATCAAGCAATACCTGCCGCTGGTGCCGGGCTGGGCGCTGGAACAAGGCAAGCTGGTCAAATCGTTTGCCTTCGAGGACTACCATGAGACGCTGGCGTTCGTGAATGCGATCGCCTACGTCATCCACGCCGAAGACCACCATCCGGAACTGGTCGTGACCTACAACCGCTGCGTGGCGAAGTTCGACACGCACAGCGTCAATGAAGGACGCGGCGGCTTGTCGATCAATGATTTCATCTGCGCCGCCAAGGTGGATGCGATCTTCCACCAGACGTTTTCCTGAGCATGACGGCACACGAAACAGGCGTCATCATCGCCGCGCACGGCCGTCACTATCTGGCCCAGGTCGGCGAGGAAAAACTACAATGCGTCACCCGCGGCAAGAAGAGCGACGTCGCCGTCGGCGATCTGGTCAACCTCAAGCGCACCTCGCCCAACCAGGCCGTGATCGAATCGATCGCCGAACGCAAGACGCTGCTGTACCGCTCGGACCAATACAAATCCAAGCTGCTGGCAGCCAACGTCACGCAATTGTTCATCGTCGTGGCGACGGAACCGACCTTCTTCGACGACCTGATTTCGCGCTCGCTGGTGGCGGCGGAATCGGCCGGCGTCGCGGCGCACATCGTGCTCAACAAGACCGACATCGTCGCCGCGCTGCCGAAGACCCGCGAGCGGCTTCAGGTGTACAGCAAGCTCGGCTATCCGGTGCATGAAGTGTCGGCGACGGCGCAGCCGGAAGCGACCCGCGATGCGTTCCTGCCATTGCTGCAAGGCCAGTCGACCATCCTGATCGGCCAGTCGGGCATGGGCAAGTCGTCGCTGATCAACCTGATCGTGCCAGATGCCGATATCGCCGTGCGCGAGATCTCGGCCGCGCTCGACACCGGCAAGCACACCACCACTTTCACACGCCTGTATGCGATGGCCGACGACACGTCCATCATCGACTCGCCGGGCTTCCAGGAATTCGGTTTGTACCAGCTCAGTGAAGGCATGCTGGAACGCGCTTTCCGCGAATTCGGACCGCATCTGGGCCACTGCAAATTTTACAATTGCCATCACCTGAGCGAGCCGGGTTGCGCCGTGCTCGCTGCCGTGGAAAGCGGCGAGATCGCGAAGATGCGGCATGAGTTGTACGCGCAGTTGCTGCATGAGTCGTCACAGAAGCTGTACTGATTGCGATCATCTAAAAATAAAAAGCCGCTCGGAATTGAGCGGCTTTTTTATTGCGAACAACGGCGATCAGAACTTGTAAAGCGCACTCAGCAAGGCGCTGCGCGGCGTGCCCGGCATGATCTGCGACAGGCCTGTCGCGGTCGCGTAATAGCTGCGATTGGTCAGGTTGATGACGGCGAACGTGAGTTCGACCTTGGGGAAGCGGTAACCGGCCTTGGCGTCCCAGCGCGTATAGGCCGGCAGGTCGAACTGGTTGGCGATGTCGACATAGCGCGAACCTTCATGCACCAGGCCGGCCTCGGCGAAGAAACCTTGCGCCGGCGCATAGCTGACGAACGCGCTGCCGTTGGCGCTGGAGACGCCGGGCGAACGCTTGCCCTGCACATTGGTCCCGCAGGCCGCGCAGGACTTTGCTTCGACGATGCGCGCGTTTTGCACGCTGAAGCCGCTGCGGATGAACCAGTCCGTCGCCAGTTGGCCATTGACGCTCAGCTCGACGCCGCGATTGCGTTCCAGCCCGGTCAGCACGAACAAGTCGGGACTCGAGGAAACCTGCGTGCGACGGTTGTACAGATCCAGCTGGAACACCGCCAGCGTGGTGCTGATCTTCTTGTCGAACCAATCGCTCTTGACGCCGAATTCGAGCTGGCGGCTGAACTGCGGATCGAGCGCATTGACGTTGCTGCCGCCATTTGCCGTACTCAGACTGATGGTGTCGGCGCCGCCCGATGGAATGAAATTCTTGCTGTAGGACGCGTAGAAACTATGCGCCGCCAGCGGTGACCACACCACGCCCAGGCGCGGGTTGAGCGCCGCCGTGGTGCGTCGTGCACGACTGTTGTTGAGCCGGCTCAGCGAGTCCGCTTCGAAATGATCCCAGCGCAGACCCGCCAGCAATTGCCACTGCGGCGACAGGCTGATCTGATCCTGCGCATACAGTGCATATCCGCGGGCGCGATGGATGCTGTCTGTATTGAGAGTTGGCTTGGCCCCGTTGTCCGGGCGGTTGTCGGGCGCCGTCAGCGATACCGTGGAGGCGTTAGCGCGCCACAGTCGCGGATGGCGGTTCTCGTTGCTGTATTCGGCGCCGAACAACAATTGGTGCTGCACCTCACCGGTGGCGAGCTTGCCTTCCAGTTCCAGGTTGCCTTGCCAGTTGCGGTGCTGCAGATCCTGTTGCCAACGCGAGCGCGTGACCTGGCTGTTGCCGGCGCCGGTCAGGCCTCCGGCAAAGGTGTTGTCGAAGCGGCTGTCGAGATTGAGCAGACTGAGGACATTGCGGATTTTCCATTGCGCGTCGAACTTGTGCTCGACCGTCGAGCGCACGTAAGTGCTGGTGTCCTTGATGAAATCTCGGCCGAGCGCGCCGTAGGTCGTGGACTGCGGCGCCGGCGGCAGGAAGTAGCTGCCGTTGGCGCGCCGTCCGGCCGGCATGCCGCGGTCGGGCACGCGTTCGAATTCGCTTTGCTCGAGCTGCAGCAGCCAGCTGGTGCGCTGGTTGTCCCACTTGATCGACGGCGCCAGGTATTGCCGGGTACTGTCAACGCCGTTGCGGAAGCTGCCGGCATGATCGCGCCCAGCATTGATGCGCATGGCCCATTCCTCCGTTAACACCTGGTTGACGTCGGCCGCTGCGCCGATGCGGCCATAGCTGCCGGCGTTAAGCCTGACGCTGCTTTGCACGTTGTGACTCGGTTGCTTGCTGATGCGGTTGATCACGCCGCCGCCGCTGCCGCGTCCGTATAGCACGGCGGCCGGGCCCTTGAGCACTTCCACGCGTTCGATGTTGCCGAGGCTGCGCACGTATTGCGCGTCGTCGCGCACGCCGTCGAGAAACACGTCGCCGGCACCGGCAAAACCGCGGATGCGGAAGGAATCGAAGCGCGTGTCGGAAGTGTTGGAGATGCCCGGCACACCGCTCAACGCATCGGCCAGCGTCTGACCGCCGTAAGAGGCGATCTCTTCCACCCGGATGCTGTTGACAGTCTGCGGCACGTCGCGCAAGTCGGCGTCGGTTTTGGTCGCCGTATTGACGGAAGCCGGACGCGGGTCGTAGTGGCTGCGCTTGCTGCGGATCTCGATCGCCGGCAGGCTGGATTCCGCCTCGGCAGCGGCGGCGGAGTCGAGCGACGCCAGCGAACAGATCGCCAGCGTCAGGGGACGCAAGCTGCGGCGCGGGGAAGAAACGGAAAACGGCATTGCACTCTCTCCAGGGACGTTGAAAAGAGGCGAATTCTAAAGACGGAGATGGCCGTCATCAGGCTGTGCGTGGGCGGTTTGATCGATTTCCGGCAAAAATCGGCGGATGCCTGTCAAGCGCTCGTCAAAGCTCAATCCCGAGCTCGCAATTCATTTTAAAAATTGCAAAATGACAATGTTTGGATGTGCATACAGGACATGCAGTCCCGTGCGGCAGCGGGCTGGACGCCGCCACCGCCCGCGCCGCCCCTCCGCGACACCGGAGAATGGCCGCTTTTGGGTATCTTTTTGCCCCGAATCCCTTATAATTGAAGCAGTTACAACAATCGGCGGCAGGCGCCCACTGGCCGCCGTTTTTATTTATGGCAATCAAACACTACCTGCAGTTTTCCGACTTTACGCTTGATGAGTATGAGTACGTGATCGAACGGTCGCGTGTGATTAAACGCAAATTCAAAAACTACGAGCCGCATCACCCGCTGGCCGATCGCACGCTGGTCATGGTCTTCGAAAAGAATTCCACGCGCACCCGCCTGTCCTTCGAAGCTGGCATGCACCAGCTCGGCGGCGCAGCGATCTACCTCAACACCCGCGACAGCCAGCTCGGCCGCGGCGAGCCGATCGAAGACGCCGCCCAAGTGATGTCGCGCATGTGCGACGTCATCATGATCCGCACCTTCGGCCAGGAAATCATCGACCGCTTCGCCGCCTATTCGCGCGTGCCGGTCATCAACGGCCTGACCAACGAACAACATCCCTGCCAGGTGCTGGCCGACGTCTTCACCTATATCGAGCAACGCGGTTCGATCAAGGACAAGGTCGTGGCCTGGATCGGCGACGCCAACAACATGCTGTATTCGTGGCTGCAAGCGGCTGAAGTATTCGGCTTCCATGTCAACGTCTCGACGCCCAAAGGTTACGACATCGACATGAAGCAGGTCAGCCCGGGCAACCAGCGCTACACCTTCTTCGCCAATCCGGCAGACGCCTGCCAGGACGCCGATCTGGTCACGACCGACGTCTGGACCAGCATGGGTTATGAAGACGAAAATGCCGCCCGCCTGAAAGCCTTTGACGGCTGGATCGTCGACTCCGCCAAGATGGCGCGTGCACGCAAGGACGCCTTGTTCATGCATTGCCTGCCGGCACACCGCGGCGAAGAAGTGTCGGCCGAAGTCATCGATGGTCCGCAATCGGTGGTCTGGGAAGAAGCTGAAAACCGCCTGCACGTGCAAAAGGCCTTGCTCGAATATCTCGTCCTGGGGAAAGTAGCATGATCGACCATACCGGCTTCACTCCGACCGATTACGACTGCACCAAGGAGTTTTATACGCAGGCATTGGCGCCCATCGGCTACACCTTGCTGATGGAGCTGCCCGCTTCGGTCACTGGCGGCACCGATGTAGCCGGCTTCGGTGAAGCGCCCAAGCCCGACTTCTGGCTGGCGCGCGCCACCGCCGACAAACCGGCGCACCGCCCGACGCTGCATTTCGCCTTTCGCGTGAACGCACGCGGCGCGGTTGATGCGTTTTACGAAGCCGCCTTGCAGGCCGGCGGCAAAGACAACGGAGCCCCCGGCATCCGCGCGCATTACCATCCCGATTACTACAGCGCCTTCGTCCGCGATCCGGACGGGCACAACATCGAAGTTGTCTGCCACGCGCCGGCGTAGCTTTGACCAGCAATCAAGCAAATTCAATCCATCCGTCATAACCAGCCACTACGAACATCATGTCCAACATCCTGCAATCCGTTCCGGTCAACGAAAAAGTCGGCATCGCCTTCTCCGGCGGCCTCGATACCAGCGCCGCGCTGACCTGGATGCGCCAGAAAGGCGCCATTCCTTACGCCTACACCGCCAATCTGGGCCAGCCGGACGAGCCGGATTACGATGCGATTCCGAAGAAGGCAATGCAATACGGCGCAGAGCTGGCGCGACTGATCGATTGCCGCGAACAACTGGCCAACGAAGGCATCGCAGCGCTGCAAAGCGGCGCCTTCCATATCTCGACCGCCGGCGTGACCTACTTCAACACCACGCCGCTGGGCCGCGCCGTCACCGGCACCATGCTGGTGGCCGCGATGCGCGAAGACAACGTCGACATCTGGGGCGACGGCAGCACCTTCAAGGGTAACGACATCGAGCGTTTCTACCGCTACGGCCTGCTGGTCAATCCGAACCTGCGCATTTACAAGCCGTGGCTGGACAACACCTTCATCGACGAATTGGGCGGCCGCAAGGAAATGTCCGAGTTCATGATCAAGTCCGGTTTCGACTACAAGATGTCGGTGGAAAAGGCCTATTCGACCGACTCCAACATGCTCGGCGCGACGCACGAAGCGAAAGACCTGGAATTCCTCAACAGCGGCATCAAGATCGTGCAACCGATCATGGGCGTGGCGTTCTGGCGCGACGACGTCGAAGTCAAGGCCGAAGAAGTCACCGTGCGCTTTGAAGAAGGCCGTCCGGTCGCGCTGAACGGCAAGACCTTCGACAACATGACAGACCTGATCCTGGAAGCCAACCGCATCGGCGGCCGTCACGGCCTCGGCATGAGCGACCAGATCGAAAACCGCATCATCGAAGCCAAGAGCCGCGGCATCTATGAAGCGCCGGGCCTGGCCCTGCTGTTCATCGCCTACGAACGCCTGATCACCGGCATCCACAACGAAGACACCATCGAGCAATACCGCGACAACGGCCGCAAGCTGGGCCGTCTGCTGTATCAAGGCCGCTGGTTCGATTCGCAAGCGATCATGCTGCGCGAAACCGCACAACGCTGGGTCGCACGCGCCATCACCGGCGAAGTCACCATCGAACTGCGCCGCGGCAACGACTACTCGATCCTCAACACCGAGTCGGCCAATCTGACCTATCAGCCGGAACGCCTGACCATGGAAAAGGGCGAAGGCGCCTTCACGCCGCAAGACCGTATCGGCCAGCTGACCATGCGCAACCTCGACATCATCGACACCCGTCAGAAGCTGGCGATCTACCAAAGCACCGGCCTGCTGGCGACCAGCAACGCCGTGTCGCTGCCGCTGCTGGAAAAAGACAAGAACGCGAAGTAATCACGCAACCAATCACCGAGAGCCAGACAACATGACGACTCAATTCGACAACGTTACCGTCCTCAAAAAGGGCAATGTTTACTTCGACGGCAAGTGCGTTTCGCACACCGTACTCTTCGCCGACGGCACCAAGAAGACGCTGGGCGTGATCCTGCCGTCGTCGCTGACGTTCAACACCGGCGCGCCGGAAATCATGGAGATCAACGGCGGCAGCTGCAACGTCCGTCTGAAGGGTGAAGACGCCTGGAAGACCTACGCAGCAGGTACCAGCTTCAACGTACCGGGCGATTCCAGCTTCGAAATCGAAGTGACCGAGACAGTGGATTACGTCTGTCATTTCGGCTGATCAGAGATCTGTAAAGCACGCAGCAAATAAAAAACGCGGCCGGGGAAACCTGGCCGCGTTTTTTTGTATCCACAGGATGCGTTCATATCAGATGAACACCGGCTCCGGCTCCAGTTGGACGCCGAACTTCGCGAACACGTCGGCCTGGATCGCCTGCGCCAACGCGGCGATTTCCTTGCCGCTGGCGCTGCCTTTGTTGACCAGCACCAGCGCCTGTTTTTCATACACGCCCGCTGCGCCGAGCGACCTGCCCTTCCAGCCGCACTGATCGATCAGCCAGCCGGCAGCCAGCTTGTAACCGCCATCGGGCTGCGGATAGCTCACCAATTGCGGATGCTGCGCCAGCAAGGCCTCGCGCTGCTGCGCCGGCACGATGGGGTTCTTGAAGAAACTGCCGGCGTTGCCGATCTGCGCCGGATCGGGCAGCTTGCGCGTGCGAATCGCAATCACCGCATCGGCAATGTCGCGCGGCGACGGTACGGTGATTTGTCGCAGCGACAATTCCTGCATGACGTCCGCATAATTCATGTTGGCTTGCCATTGCTTGGGCAAGGCGAACGTCACGTCGATCACCACCGCGCGGTCGCGCAGTTCCTGTTTGAAAATGCTGTCGCGGTAAGCAAACCGGCACGCCGCGTTATCGAGCGTAAAAGTCTTGCCGTCGATGAAATCGAAAGCCGTCAGGCTGTGAAAGCGATCTTTCACTTCAACCCCATAAGCACCGATGTTCTGGATCGGCGCCGCCCCGACGCTGCCGGGGATCAGCGACAGGTTCTCCAGTCCGCCCAGACCGAGGTCCAGCGACCATTGGACGAAACGATGCCAGTTTTCTCCTGCTGCAGCCGTCACGTAGACAAAGTCTTCGTCCTCCTTGACGAGACGCATGCCGGCGCCGCGCATATGCAGCACTAGTCCGGGAAAGTCCTGCGTCAGCAGCAAATTGCTGCCGCCGCCGAGAATCAGACGTGGCAAGGCCGACAATTCCTTGTCGGCTCTCACCGCGAGCAAAGTATCGACGCTGTCGACCGGCAAATAGACGGCTGCTTTGGCGTCAATGCCGAAGGTATTGAGATGGCGCAGGGAAAAATCCCGCTGGACAGGTATGGGAAACATAAGCGCAGGATTATAGCGTGCCGGGGTGCTGATCCCGCCTGCACGATTGGCGCGGACGTAGCCGCAATCCCGGTTGTCCGTTAAAATCACGTCTTTCGGGTGCAAGCGCCCTGCTTTTTGCTTTGTCTGTCTTACGCGCACCCACAGGATATAAAGGAAATCGCCATGCCATCGTTTGATACCGTCTCCGAAGCCAATCTGGTTGAAGTCAAGAATGCCGTCGACCAGGCCAACAAGGAAATCACCACCCGCTTCGACTTCAAGGGCAGCGACGCCCGCGTGGAGCAAAAGGAACGCGATCTGACCGCCTATGCCGACTCCGAATTCCAACTCGGCCAGGTGCGCGACGTGTTGACCAACAAGATGACCAAGCGCAACGTTGACGTGCGCTTCCTCGACCACGGCAAGATTGAAAAAATCGGCGGCGACAAGGTCAAGCAGATCATCAAGGTCAAGAACGGTATCGAGACCGAAGACGCCAAGAAGATCGTGCGCGTCATCAAGGACAGCAAGATGAAGGTGCAGGCCAGCATCCAGGGCGACGCCGTGCGCGTGACAGGCGCCAAGCGCGACGACCTGCAGGCCGCCATGGCGATGCTGCGCAAGGAGATCAAGGATCTTCCGCTGGAATTCAACAACTTCCGCGACTGACTGTCATTGTGAGGACGAATAAAAAACGCCGGTTGATGCCGGCGTTTTTTATTGCTGTGCGCTTTCGACGACGCCATCAACCGCATTGCATCTTCTGCTCCTTGCTCATCTGCTCCATCGCCTCCTTGATTTCGGCCGGCGACAGGTCGCGCTGATGCGTGGCGACCGACCAGCGATGGCCGAACGGATCTTCGAGCTGTCCGTAGCGATCGCCCCAGAACATGTCGGACAGCGGCACCACGACTTTGGCGCCGGCCGATTGCGCCTGTGCAAACACGGCATCGGCGTCTTCCACGTAGAGATGGATAGTGACCGGTGAACCGCCCAGCATCAACGGACCCTTCGAGCCCCACTCTGGCATTTCGTCGACCAGCATCAACGACGAATCGCCGATGCGCACCAACGCGTGCATGAGCTTGCCGTTGGGCCCCGGCAAACGCGCCAGTTCGATGGCGCCGAATGCCTGTTTGTAAAACTCGATCGCCTGCGCAGCACCCGCACAGACAAGGTGCGGCGTCAGCGTATGCATGCCGTCGGGAACAGCCTTGACTTGGGAAGAAGTGGCCATGCTTGTCTCCTTTTAATGAAATCAGGACGCTCATTGTGCACCCTGCATCTCAAAAATCAAGTTGACGGAAAGCCAAGCCGAAATGCAGTGTCGGAATGGAAAAAGCCCCGACATGCGGGGCTTTTTCTCAGCCGGCAAACATCTTGCGGATGAACCGACCTTACTCCTTGTCGCCAACCAGACGGCGTTGCTTGACGGCATCCGCCAGACCTTGCAACACGCCCAGGCTTTCTTCCCAGTCGATGCAGCCGTCGGTGATCGATTGGCCGTATGTCAGTTCCTTGCCCGGCACCAGGTCCTGGCGGCCTGCAACCAGGTTCGACTCGACCATTACACCGACGATGCGCGTATCGCCGCCGGCGATCTGGCCGGCGATGTCGGCGCAGACCGGGATCTGGTTTTCCGGCTTCTTCGAGCTGTTGGCGTGCGAGGCGTCGATCATCAGACGCGCCGCCAGACCGCTCTTGGCGATGTCCTGGCAGGCAGCTTCCACGCTGGCTGCGTCATAGTTAGGCGTTTTGCCGCCGCGCAGGATGATGTGGCAATCCTCGTTGCCGGCGGTCGAGACGATGGCCGAGTGACCGCCCTTGGTGACCGACAGGAAATGGTGGGGTTGCGAGGCCGCCTTGATCGCGTCGACGGCGATCTTGATGTTGCCGTCGGTGCCGTTCTTGAAACCGACCGGGCACGACAGGCCGGAAGCCAGCTCGCGGTGCACCTGCGATTCGGTGGTGCGCGCGCCGATGGCGCCCCAGCTGATCAGGTCGGCGATGTATTGCGGGCTGATCACGTCGAGGAACTCGGTGCCGGCCGGCAGGCCCAGCTCGTTGATGTTCAGCAGCAACTCGCGCGCGGTGCGCAGGCCGTCGTTGATACGGAAGCTGTTGTCCATGTACGGATCGTTGATCAGGCCCTTCCAGCCGACCGTGGTGCGCGGCTTTTCGAAGTAGACGCGCATGACGATTTCCAGCTCGCCCTTGAAGCGTTCTCGCTCAACCACCAGGCGGCGTGCATACTCCATTGCGGCCTTGGTGTCGTGGATCGAGCAGGGGCCGATCACTACCATGACACGATCATCCTGGCCGTGCAGGATGCGATGCAAGGCGGTACGGCATTCCGCCGTGGTGTTCTCGACTTTTTCGCTGCCGCCGAATTCGCGGATCAGGTGCGACGGGGGTGTCAGTTCTTTCATTTCTCGGATGCGTAGATCGTCGGTGCGCGGCATTTTTTCTCCTGATTGCAATCTGAATTGGGGAATTCGAATGGGTAAAAAAAAACCGCCATCACTGGCGGTTTTTTAGAAATTCGGTTTGGTCTCTACTTACGAACGCTTACCGCTTTTCACCGCCGTGGGGCTGGAATAGCTAAAGTAAAAATAAAAGAAGTAAGCGCGGACGAAAGACATTGTTCGATCTATGGTTAATTACAACAAAAAACGATAATGCAACAATTTCCCGACTTTGGCAACACCGGCCATTAATTTTTCACAAAAACCGCATTGAATGACGTTTTTTTGCATTTAAACCGTCATCCAATGCACCTAACGCACAATTTACGCCGTACCACCCACGGTAACGCCATCGATGCGCAAGGTCGGCTGACCTACGCCAACGGGGACGCTCTGGCCTTCCTTGCCGCACACGCCGACCCCGGAATCGAGCTTCATGTCGTTGCCGATCAGCGAAACGCGGTTCAGCACATCAGGGCCGTTGCCGATCAATGTCGCACCCTTGACCGGATAGGAAATCTTGCCGTTCTCAATCATGTACGCTTCGCTGGCCGAGAAGACGAACTTGCCGTTGGTGATGTCGACCTGGCCGCCACCGAAGTTGACGGCATACAAACCGTTTTTCACCGATGCCAGAATTTCTGCCGGATCCTTGTCGCCGGCCAGCATGTAGGTGTTGGTCATGCGTGGCATCGGCAGATGCGCGAACGATTCGCGGCGTGCGTTGCCGGTCACCGGCATCTTCATCAGGCGCGCGTTCATGGTGTCCTGAATGTAACCCTTCAGGATGCCGTCTTCGATCAGCGTGGTGCACTGGGTCGGATTGCCTTCGTCGTCGATGTTGAGCGAACCGCGGCGATCGGCGATGGTGCCGTCATCGACCACGGTGACGCCCTTGGCGGCAACGCGTTCGCCGATGCGGCCGGAGAAGGTGCTCGAGCCCTTGCGGTTGAAGTCGCCCTCCAAACCGTGGCCGATCGCTTCGTGCAGCAGGATGCCGGGCCAGCCCGGTCCGAGCACGACGGTCATCGGACCGGCCGGCGCCGGACGCGCGTCGAGGTTGACCAGCGCGGTGGAAACCGCTTCGGAGGCGTACTTTTCCAGCAATTCATCGCTGAAGTAAGCATAGCTGTAGCGGCCGCCGCCACCGCTGCTGCCCATTTCGCGGCGACCGTTCTGCTCGGCGATGACGGTAATCGACACGCGCACCAGCGGGCGGATGTCGGCGGCGATGATGCCGTCGCTGCGCGCCACCAGCACCACGTCGTATTCACCGGCCAGGCTGGCCATGACTTGCACGACGCGTGGATCCTTGGCGCGGGCGATGCGTTCGATGCGTTCCAGCAAATTGACCTTGGCGGTCGCATCAAGCGAGGTCAGCGGATCATGCGGCAGGTACAGCGAACGACCGCCGTTGGGCTGCATGCTGCCGGCGATCTTGACGCGGCCGGCACCCTGGCGGCCGATGGTGCGGGTTGCTGCAGCGGCATCGAGCAGGATCGCTTCCGAGATTTCATCAGAATACGAGAACGCCGTCTTGTCGCCAGAGACGGCGCGTACGCCCACGCCCTGGTCGATGGAGAAGCTGCCGGTCTTGACGATGCCCTCTTCCAGGCTCCAGCCCTCGCTCTTGGTGAACTGGAAATACAGGTCGGCGTAATCGACCTTGTGCGTGAACATGGTGCCCAGTGTTTTCAGCAACTTGGCTTCGTCCAGGCCGAATGGCGTTAGCAGGACGTCGCGTGCAATACCGAGCGCGCTGAGATTGGGTTCGAATGTTTTCATGAATGATTTATTTAATTTACAGCAACTATTGACGCTCAGAGTTTGCGGTGCCTGAGCGCGGGCAGGCTTTCACGTACGTATTGTAGACGATGGGGGTCGATGTCGCCGATAACAAGGCCTTCGCCCTCGGGCAGCACGCTGACGATTTCGCCCCACGGGTCGATCAGCATGCTGTGGCCCCAGGTGCGACGACCGTTGACGTGCTTGCCGCCTTGCGCCGACGCCAGGATGTAGCACTGGTTCTCGATGGCGCGGGCGCGCAGCAGGGTTTCCCAGTGCGCCTGGCCGGTGGTGTGAGTGAATGCCGCCGGCATCACGATCAGCGCGCAGTCGCCCATGGCGCGATACAGCTCGGGAAAGCGCAGGTCGTAGCAGATCGACAGGCCAACCTTGCCGAACGGCGCGGTGAAGCTGCCGACTTCGTTGCCGAAGACGATGGTGCGCGCTTCGTCGTAGGCCTCTTCACCGCGCACGAAACTGAACAGGTGGATCTTGTCGTAGCGCGCCACGCGGCGACCGGCCGGGTCGTAGACCATGGTGGTGTTGAGCACCTTGTCGGGTTCGTCGGAGGCCATCGGCAAGGTGCCGCCGATCAGCCAGACCTTGAACTCGCTCGCCAGCGCCACCATGAAATCCTGGATCTTACCTTCGTCGGTCTGCTCGGCGTGCGCCAGCTTGGCTTTTTCGTGCATGCCCATGATGGGCCAGTATTCCGGCAGCAGCACCAATTGCGCGCCCTGCTCCGCGGCCTGCCCGACCAGCCGGCGCGCGGCCGCGAAATTCTCTTCGACCTCGGGCGTCGACACCATCTGTATCGCCGCGACTTTGTACGTTTCGTTCATGTCAGCCTCGCTGGAAATCGTTTGCGCCGAAAGATCGCGCAATGAGAGATGCCTTGTGAATATTATTTGGCGGCAGGTTTGCTGTTGCTATTGGCGTCGGCAGTGCGTTCCTGCTTGACGACCAGGGGATCGCTCCAGGACCCGGTTACATTATATTCAAAGGTCAATGTCTTCATCAGCGGGTTGCGCAGGAACAGCTGCGCCAGGTAGGTGCCGACGCCAACCACCGGGTTGATCGCCAGCGCCACCAGCGACGCCGTGCCGAGGTTGACTTCGGGGATCACGACCAGATGCAGGTTCTGGGTTTCCTTGGCGATGTCGGCCGAACCGTTCATCAGCACCGATGCCGCCACGCCGGTCATCTTGAGATTGTCGGTGGTCGCAATGCCTTGCGCGATGGAAGCGGTGCCGACGATGTTGTCGAAGGCAAAGCCTTCCGAAAACACGTCGCGGAAATCCAGCGCCAGTCGACGCGGCAAAGCCTGTAAATTGAGCACGCCGAGCAGCTTGGCCGCGCCCGGATCGACCTTCAGGAACTGCCCCGAATGCATGTCCATGTGGACCTGTCCGCTCAGGGTCGGGATGTCCAGCGAATAAGGCAAACCCTTCCAGCTGACATCGCCGTCGAGTTGCCCCTTGCCGCCGCGCACCACGCCGATGAAACCGAAGCGTTCCAGCAGCTTGCCGGCGTCGTTGATGTCCAGCGCATAGGTCAGGTTGGAGGTGTTGTTGCGACCGAACGCCATCCAGTTGCCGGCGGCGCGCAGCTCGGCGTCGGGATTGATCAGCGTAAGCTTGTTGATGCGCCATTCGCTGCCGACGCTCACGCGAACGTTGTTGGCGTTAAGCTCGAGGCGGCCGAGCTTCTTGCCGAACAGGCGGAAGTCTTCCGCCACGATGTCCAGCGCCGGGATGCGGCTGGCGCTATTGGTATTGTCAGCAGCATCGGCGTTATTTTCCAGCAGGTCGGCAGGATCAGCGCCGGCGCCCTTCTGGATATTCAGCGTGGCCAGGCGCGCCGTGACGCGTCCCAGTCCGCGGCCGCTGCCCGATTCGCTCCAGGTGGCGTAGCCGGTAGCCTGGTCGGAAGAAATGTTCACCTGCCAGGCCTTGTTCTGATGTGAGGCACCCAGCACGACGTTGTCGAGCTTCTTGCCCATCAGCAGCAATTCGCTGGTGCGCGCGGCGATCACATCGGGTTCGAGATAGGCGCTCAGGCCCGGATCGGGAGCGCCCTCGCTGCCGTCGGCCTGCTTCAGCATCGCCGAGCGGAAGCTCATCCACTGATCGATGTTCATCGATTTGGCGCTGGCGTAAATCGCCAGGCCGCTGTCCGGTTGCGGCGCCGCCTGGCCGAAGCCGATGCCGCCGCTCAGCACCTGCCAGTCAGCCTTGCCGAGCACCTTCTGGCGCTGGTAGCGTGCGGCCAATACCGAACCGAGCGACAGCCTGATTTCATCGCGCTGGAGCAAGGGATCGGCCGACGGCATGCCGATGATTTCAAACTTCAGCGGCCAGCTTTCGCCCGCAGTTTTTTGCATCGGTGCCGGCAAATCCACCGCCATGCCTTGCAGGCTGGACTCGATCGTGATTTCGGGCAGATGCTGGCGTACTGCGATGGTGGCGGTATAGCGCGAAGAGCCGTTCAGGCGGCCCAGCAAACGCTGCAGAACGGGTTCGCTGTAGGCCTTGCGCAAACCATCGGCAGTGATCGCGCCGTCGACCTTGACCAGCGTTGAGCCGTCGCGCTGGGTGCCGCCCGCCACCGTGACCGGTTCATTGAGGAAGATACCCTTGATGCCGTTCAGGTTGAAGCCCTTTTCGTTGAACTCCAGCTTGCCGTTGGTACGGTAGACGGTCGGTAGTCCGGCCAGCAACGCGACGTCGTTGTTGATGAATTGCAAGGCGCCGTCGACCTTGGCCTCAATCATATGGTGCAGCGGCAGTTGGAACTTCAATTGCAGCTTGGCGTTGCCGGTCGACTGGGAGTCATCCGTGAAATTGCCGATCCAGTGCGCCACCGGACTGTCCTTTACGTAGCGCAGGAAATCCGGCATGGCGCCGGCGGCGCTGCCGTCGATTTCCAGCGACGACTCTGCATTCAGCAAATCGGGGATGACGGCCTTCACATCCGATACCGCAACACCGTGGGTCTTGCCGGAATCGGCCACGATCTCCAGGCGCGTCCGGTCGATCGCGATGGTGCCCTTGACGTCTTCCAGCAGCGGCCACTCCGGCGACTTGCCGTCCTTGCCTGTGTGCGACGGCGCGTAGTTGATCTTGAGCTTGTCGAACTTGCCCGACACCTTGAATTCACCGGCGCTCTTGCTGCCCGGCTTGAGGTTGCGGAACGGGAAGTCGGCAAGGTCGCCGCGCGCGACGATATCGACATCTGTGGCCTGCCCGTCCAGCAGCGCGCCGCTAATCCAGTCAACGGCAGGCTTGGCGATGTGCAGCGGCAGGTAGCGCGACAGTTTGGGCAGATCGAAGCGCGACAGTTTTGCTTTCAGATCGATCACGCCGGGCGACTTGCCTTGCAGCGGCAGCGTGTGGGTGCCGCTGAGCGTGCCGGCGGCGCTGTCCTGCACGAACTCGAGGTTGTCGATATGAAATTGCAGGATTTCGTTCTTCTGGATCTCCCAATGGCTTTGCAGGTTCAGCTTGTCGAACGGCATGGTGGCCTCAGCGAACAAGGCCGGCAGTTGCAACGCGACGTCCTGCGATGCCAGGCTCAGCTTGCCGCCGCGCTCGGTCGCATCGATCTGGCCGTCCAGGTTGGCAAAGCCGGGGATCGCCGGCGCACCCGCGCGCGCGGCTTGCGTCGCAGTCTTGGGTTGCGCCAGGCGCGCCGCCTGCGGCTGCATGCCAAGGCCGCTGAAAGCGCCTCGCAGGCGATAGGCGCGCACTTCGGGATAGCTGCCTTCCCATTGCACGGAGAAATCCTTGAGCTGACCATGTGGTTCCAGATCGGCCAGCAATTTGTGCTGCGACGGCGTCAACGGCAGGCGGCTGCCAAGGTCGGAGAGGATGGCAAGGTCGAGCAGCTTCGCTTCCACCGTCATCTTTTCAGGACGGAAACGCGTGGCCGGTTCGAACACTTCGGAAATCGTCGTCGGCGGCAGCGCGAAGCCGTCGTCGGTCTCCAGCGAAAAATTGCTCAGCGTCAGCTTGTGGCCGTTGGCGCCGAAGGTTGGAATGCCGTCCTGCAGGTCCGGTGCGTAGATCTCACTGCCCGACATGCGGCCGCTGACGCGCGCCAGTTGCAGCGGCTCAAGTTTCTTGTCCAGCCGCGCCGACAGGTTGGTCAGACTGAGGTCGGCGGTGAAGTTGGCGATCTTGGTATGGTCCAGGTCCAGCCAGGCGCGCACCGAGCCGCGTCCTTGCGTCAATTCCAGCGGATAGTCGACGTAGGCCTTCCAGACCGCAAGATCGGTGTTGCGCACGTCGGCGTACAAAGTGCCCTTCCAGCGCGTGACGTCGGAGATTTTGCTGGCGAAGCTGGGGTGGTAAAAACTCGCACGCACATCGAGCGGAGCAGCGTAGTCGGCCGGCGGCGTCGCCTTCAGCGCCATCTGGTGCAGACGCCACTGGTTGTGCAGCACCAGATTGACCTGCTCCAGCGCCAGCTCCGGTGCGCCGCGCTTGTCGTCGCGCCAGCGGATCTTGCCGTCGCGTATCACCACTTCGCGTTGCGACAGCAGCCAGTCGGCGCCGGCGCTGTTGTTCTTGCCGCTTGAGGCCGGCAGGCCGGCGACGAAGAATTTGCCGTCGGCGTCGCGCAGCACCGACAGGTCGGGCCGCAGGATGGTCAGGTTGTCGAAGCGCGGCTCGCCCACCAGCACCGTGGTCCAGGACAGCGTGGCGGAGACTTTGGGCAAAGCCAGCGCCGCCTGTCCGGCACTGTCGTGGATGACGACTTCGCTCAGCTCCAATTGCGGCCGCAGCCCGCGCCAGGAGGCGTCAATGTCGGCGATGGTGACCGGGCGGCCGACGGCGCGCGTGGCGATCTTTTCGATGTCGCCCTTGTAGCTGTCGATTTCGGGCAGGATACCGTAGCGCAGCGTCAGGAACAGCGCACAAAACACGAAATAGGCCAGCACCAGCAGCTTGAAGGCGAAGCCGATAATGCGACGCGTGGCGCTGCTCAGATGGCAATAACAGCCCCTGGCCGCACCCCACGCGGTACGCCAGGCGGCTGCCCGGCGGCCGGTCGGCGGAATGGCGTCGTGTTGGTCGTCGGACATCAGGGGCAAGAGGAAAAACTCACGGTAGAATGAAACAAACGTCGTAGCCCAGCATCATCGCATGGAAGCGTGGTTTGACCTAGAGGACGGAGGCCCGTTTTCAAGGCGCAGAACCCCGGCTTTACCATCTTTAACCTCGTATTCAACCCGATATCCTGACAATTTGTGACTAACTCACTCCTCGACAGCATGACGGCGTCCCGGTTCCTGGCCCGTTGGGCCAATGCCGATGCGGCGCGCCCCGCCCAACTGGCGGAATTCTCGCAATTATCCCTGAACCGTGCGGTTTTCGAGCGCGTTTTACAAAATGACATGAATGCCACCGGCGCTGCCGAAACCGGCGCGGCGGCGCTCAACGGCCCGATGCGGCGGTTGCGCAACCTGATCGTCTGCACGCTGATCGAGCGCGACCTGAGCGGCAAGGCCGATCTGGCCGAAGTGGTCCGCACCATGAGCGAATTCGCCGACTTCGCCGTCCAGACCCACCTGCAGGCGCTGATGCAGGAACTGACCGCGCTGTACGGCATGCCGATCGGCGAAGAGTCCGGCAGCGAGCAGGAAATGATCGTCCTCGGCATGGGCAAACTCGGGGGCGGCGAACTCAACGTGTCCTCCGACATCGACCTGATCTTCGTCTACCCCGAAGACGGCGATACCCGGGCCGACCAATCCGGCCAGCGCTCGCTGTCGAACCATGAGTTCTTCATCCGGCTGGGCAAGAAGCTGATCGCCGCGCTGTCCGAAATGACCGCCGACGGCTTCACCTTCCGCGTCGACATGGCGCTACGCCCCAACGGCGGCTCCGGCCCGCTGGTGGCCAGCCACAACATGGTCGAGGAGTACCTGATCCGCCAGGGCCGCGAATGGGAGCGCTATGCCTGGACCAAGGCGCGCGCGCTGACCGGCAAAGACTGCGACATCGCCGCGCTGGAAGCCATCAGCCGGCCGTTCATCTACCGTCGCTATCTGGATTTCGGCTCGATCGACGCGCTGCGTTCGATGCATGCGCAGATCCGCGCCGAGGTCAAACGCCAGGAATCGCTGCATCCGGAACGCAGCAACAACGTCAAGCTGGGTCGCGGCGGCATCCGCGAAATCGAATTCACCAGCCAGGTATTCCAGCTGATTCGCGGCGGCCGCGACCCGGAACTGCGCGATCGCTCGACCCGCGTCACACTGCGCACGCTGGCCGACAAGAACCTGCTGGAACCGGACGTCGTCGAACAATTACTGGAGGCCTACACCTTCCTGCGCAATCTGGAACATCGCCTGCAATACCTGGAAGACGCGCAAACCCACACGCTACCGGTCAACAACGGAGACCAACTGATCGTCGCGCAGATGATGGGCTACGCCGACGTCGCCGCGCTGCTGGCCGAACTGGAGCGGCATCGCCGCATCGTGGCCGGGCAATTCGACACCATCTTCAGCGACAAGCAGGGCGGCAACAACACCGATGATCGCGCGGATTCAGAGGGCGATGGCGCCGTCTGTGAACTCAACGATGGCGAGAGCGCCGAGTCGATCGCCGATACGCTCACACTGCTCGGCTACGATGACGTCGATGGCGCCACCCAGCGCGTATTGGCGACGCTGCAGTCGCCCCGCCTGCAATCATTGCCGGAGACCAGCCGCACGCGCCTGATGACGCTGATCAACTCAGCGCTGCCGATCATCGGCGCGATGCCCGACAAACGCCTTCCGACCTTGCGCCGGCTGCTTGATTTCTTCGAGGCGATTGCGCGCCGCGCCGCCTATCTGGCGCTGTTGACCGAATACCCGCATGCGCTGACGCGGGTGATCCGCATGATGGCGGCCAGCGACTGGGCCGCCAAATACCTGACTCAGCACCCCATCCTGCTCGACGAATTGCTGGATGACCGCAACCTCAAGGCGCCGCCCGACTGGCCGGCGTTCGCCCAGGATTGCCAGCGCCAGCTCGATACCGCGCCGGGCGACACCGAGCGGCAAATGGACATCCTGCGCGAAGTCCATCACGCCCAGTTGTTCCGCCTGCTGGCGCAGGATCTGGAAGGCGACCTGAGCGTCGAGCACCTGGCCGACCACTTGTCCGCGCTGGCTGACATCCTGGTCGCCGCCACCATCCAGGCAGTCTGGCAGACCGTCGCCAACCGCCATCGGGAAGTGCCGCAATTCGCCGTGATCGCCTACGGCAAGCTGGGCGGCAAGGAACTCGGCTACGTGTCCGACCTCGACGTGGTGTTTCTCTACGATGACGACGACCAGGAAGCGCCCGGCCTGTACGCCAAGCTGGCGCAACGCTTCATCACATGGATGACGTCGCATACGCCGGCCGGCACGCTGTTCGACATCGACATCGCGCTGCGCCCCGACGGCGCCAGCGGCCTGCTGGTGTCATCGTTCGCGACCTTCGAAAAATACCAGCGCAACTCGGCCTGGGTGTGGGAGCACCAGGCGCTGACGCGGGCGCGCTACTGCGCCGGCGACGCCAGCATCGGCAACCGTTTCGAGACCTTGCGCGAAGACTTGCTGCGACAGGAACGCGACCCGCAGAAGCTGACCCAGGAAGTGCTGGGCATGCGCATGAAGATGCACCAGGCGCATCCCAATCCCAGCACGCTGTTCGACCTCAAGCATGACGACGGCGGCATGATCGACATCGAGTTCCTCGTGCAATTCCTGGTGCTGCGCTACGCCGCGCAATACCAGCAACTGACCGGCGACATCGGCAACATTGCGCTGCTCAAGCTGTGCGGCTCGCTCGGATTGATTGACGCGGCGCTGGCCGATGAAGTCGCCAATGCCTACCGCCTGTTCCGCAAGCTGCAGCATCAGATCCGGCTGCAAGGAGAAGAGCGCGCGCGCACGCCCATCGAACGCGTGCAAAAGGAAACCGACAGCGTCAAGCGACTGTGGACGGAAGTGTTCGGGGGATGATGCAGGAATGAAGCAGCGGCAGCCGGCGCCGAACGGACCGGCTGCAAAAGTTCAGACGACCGGCTTGACCGCAACCAGGTTGATCAGGGTTTCTTCACGTACGGCGTTGGGCTTGACGCGTAGCACGCGCTCCATCAGGCCCAGGTCCTCGCGGCTCCACCACAGGTAGGGATAGGAAATCGACTGCGGCGCCACCTGGAAGCCGGCGCTGCGCACCAGCGTCAGGTATTCGCCGGCGGTCTTCTGCACTTCCATCGGATGGCGGAACAGCAGGCGGATCATCCACGAATGGATGTAACGCTTGGTCGACTCGGCGAACAGCAGGACGCCGCCCGGCTTGAGCACGCGGAAGAATTCCTGGATCGCTTCTTCCTGCTCGATCAGGTGATGGAAAGTCTGGTGACAGAACAACAGGTCGACGCTGTTGTCTTCCAGCGTCATATGCGAACTCGAACACTGGATGAACTCGGCGCAGATACCGGCGCCGGCCACTTCCTTCGCCGACGCTTCCAGCATGGCCGCATCGATGTCCATCCCGATCAGACGCTGCGGCGCAAAGCGCTCATGCAGCTTCTTCAGAGAACGGCCCCAGCCGCAACCGACGTCGGCCACCACCGGATACGACGCGCGCCGCTCCGGGATCAGCGGCTCGAGATCCTTGAGCGCGCGCTCCAGCACATGCAGGGTCCAGGTATGGGTTTGCAGGAACCAGATGCCAAAGGCGGTCTCGGGAACGTGGGGATGGATGTGCGGCGACTTGACGATCAGGGGAGCGTTCATATTCTTATGGTCTTGCGTGATGAGCGAGCATGATGCCCTGCCTTGCCGGGAAATGCAAAACCTGCGCCGACATTCCCGAAGGAATGCCAACCTGCGCGCTACGTCCGCTTAGTCCGCGTTCGCTTAACCCGCGTCGCGCAACGCCGCGCCAAAACGCTGCACGCGCGGCAAATAATGGCGCTGCGGATCCAGCGAAAACATCACGCGGCTCACGCGCCCGGTCAGCAAGGCGCGCGGCACGAAACCGATGTAGCGAGAATCCTTGCTGTCGTCGCGATTGTCGCCCAGCACCAGGTATTGCCCGGCCGGCACGGTCATCGGGCCGAAGCTGCGCAAGGCCATGCGCTCGGGCAGCAGCATCACGCCGTGCGCCATGGCCGGCAGACTTTCGCGAACGATCAGCTGGCTTCCTTCGTAGTCCGGCATGCGATGCGACGCCGGCGCTGCCGTCGCGGCGTCGTAAGACATCGGCGCGCCGTTGATCACCAACTGCTCGTCGCGCATTTCGACGATGTCGCCGGGCAGGCCAATCAGGCGCTTCACCAGGCGCGTACCGTCTTCCGGCGAACTGAAGGTGACGATATCGCCACGCTGGGGATCGGCGATGCGGCCGACCACGATATCGGTGAACGGGAGTTTGACGTCATAGGCAAGACGATTCGAAATGATGCGGTCGCCGATCAGCAGCGTCGGATACATCGAGGCCGACGGCACGCCGTACCAGTCCGCCACGGCACTGCGGATCAGCAACATGCCGAGCAGGAAGCACAGGAAGCCCTTGTTGGCGGAAATCAGTTTCTTGATGGTCTTCATTTCGGTCATTCCATGAAAAACGCCCCGGCTGGCGGGGCGCATTGTCTACCTTGAACTGCTTGCTGCAGGTCGGCGCGCAGCGAATCGTCAAGACTCGCTTCCGCTTCCCAGTCTACTTACTTTTTGCTTGAGCTGCTGTCGTCGCGGTCGCGATTCCTGCGGCTGCTGCGATCGCTGTCGCCACCGCCGCCATCTTTGCTCTTGCTATCCTTGCTCTTGCTGTCTTTACTGTCCTTGCCATCCTTGTCGGCCTTTTCAGCCTTCTCGCGCTCACGGCGCTCGCGGCGTGCGGCACGGTCGTCCTTCGGCGCCTCCTTGTCCTTGGCGGTATCGGCTTCGGTCTTTTCAGGCGGTGGCGGCGGCACGATGGTCTGGATATTCTTGGCGGCCATGTATTCATGCATGTCCTTCCAGCCGGCGAAAATTCCCGCCTTCAGCTTGTCGGGATTGCGCTGGTAGCAATCCTCCAGGCTCTGGCCGGCCTGGCGACAGCCCGCGCCCAGCGCGATGCCTTCTGCCTTGGCTTCTTCCGGCGTCTGCTTGGGTTTGGTGAAGCTGGCGACATAGTCGCAGCCGCCGAGCGTCAGGCTCAGGGCCAGCATGGCAATCAGCTTGACGCCGTGGCTACGCAAAATCGGTGTTGAAGAAGGTGACGACATTACAGCCCTCGATTAATTATTGTTAAATCGTCAATAAAAAAGGCTATCGCAAAACGGATTTGCAACAGCCTTTCCAGAACACATCGCCTGGTTATTGATCCGCCCAAGATATTTTCTTAGACATCGCCTGACAAGCATGCGAAGAAAAGAAGCCAAATTAGGCCGGATCAATCAAAAATGACGATTATTTTGCCGAAACCAGCGCCACGGTTGTGTCCAGCATGCGGTTCGAGAAGCCCCATTCGTTGTCATACCACGACGAAACCTTGACCAGACGGCCGGAGACCTTGGTCAGGGTGGAATCGAAGTTCGACGATGCCGGGTTGTGGTTGAAGTCGACCGACACCAGTGGTTCGGTGTTGTAGGTCAGGATGCCCTTGAGCGGACCGGCTTCGGAAGCGGCCTTCATGATGGCATTGACTTCGTCCACGGTCGTGTCGCGCGCAGCGATGAACGACAGGTCGACGATCGAGACGTTGATGGTCGGCACGCGGATCGCGTAGCCGTCCAGCTTGCCGTTCAGTTCAGGCAGCACCAGGCCGACTGCGGAAGCGGCGCCGGTCTTGGCAGGAATCATCGATTGGGTGGCCGAACGCGCGCGGCGCAGGTCTTCGTGATAGACGTCGGTCAGGACCTGGTCGTTGGTGTAAGCGTGAACGGTCGTCATCAGGCCGTTGACCAGACCGATCTTCTCGTGCAGCGGCTGAACCAGCGGCGCCAGGCAGTTGGTGGTGCACGATGCGTTGGAGATTACGGTATCGGTCGCCTTGAGCACGCCGTCATTGACGCCGAACACGACGGTGGCGTCGACATCCTTGCCGCCTGGTGCGGAGATGATGACTTTCTTGGCGCCGCCCTTCAGGTGAGCGCTGGCCTTTTCCTTGGTGGTGAAGAAGCCGGTGCATTCCAGCACGACGTCAACGCCCAGTTCGCCCCATGGCAGTTCTGCCGGATTGCGTTGCGCCAGCACCTTGATACGGTCGCCGTTGACGACGATGGAGTCGCCATCGACGGTCACGGTGCCCGGGAACTTGCCGTGGGTGGTGTCGTATTGGGTCAGGTGGGCGTTGGTCTTCGGATCACCGAGGTCATTGATCGCCACGATCTGGATGTCGTGTTTCTTGCCGCCTTCGTAATGAGCGCGGAGGATGTTGCGGCCGATGCGGCCATAGCCATTGATTGCGACGCGGATAGTCATGTTTTCTCCTTAAGAAACAGTAGTAATTCTGCCGATGGATTGGATGTCGCGCCAGCCGTAGGCGACTTCGATCAAATCCAGTTCATCCCACTTGAAGGTCTGTTCTGCCAGCAGCCGGGCGTCGAGATGCACGAAAAAATCGCGTGCCTTGCCGTTTTGCGCCAGCACCCAGACCAGCATGTTGGGCGCACCTGCCGCGCCCAGTGTTGCAGCCACTTCAGTCAGCAGGCGGCGGCCGATGCCGGCGCGCTGGGCCGAAGGTAAAACGTATAACGCCGTCAGTTCGGCATCGAAATCCAGCTTGCGTTCCGCCAGCGTGATGCCGGCGGCGAAGCCGACCAGTTCGCCCTCCACTTCCGCCACGAAGGTGCAGGCGGCATCGGACGCCGCATCCAGCACGCGCGTCCACATGCGCGTGCTGTCTTCCACCTTCATGCCGTCCAGGTAGGCGTCCGGGATCATGCCGCGATACGCCGCGCGCCAGCTGTCGATGCGCACCTGAGCGATCAGGGCGGCGTCGTCGACCGTCGCGCGCCGGACCGTTACCGGACCGACGACATTGATGATGTCGTTGCCGGTGACACTCATGCCAGGATCAGCTTGGCCTTGGCGACGACATTGTCGACGGTGAAGCCGAAATGCTTGAACAGCACGCCGGCCGGCGCCGATTCGCCAAAGGTGTCGATACCGACCACGGCGCCTTCCAGGCCGACATACTTGTGCCAGATCGAGGTCACGCCTGCTTCGATCGCCACGCGCGGCACGCCGCGCTCCAGGACGCTGGCCTTGTAGGCCGAGTCCTGGCGGTCGAACACGTCGGTGCTCGGCATCGAGACGACGCGTGCCGGAATCCCTTGCGCCGCAAGTT